>ENA-ORCV01000030-ORCV01000030.1-marine-metagenome-genome-assembly--contig:-NODE-30-length-399469-cov-12.345237_pt1:2500-399469 | contig 399469 bp, 334 predicted proteins | sample MGYA00237779_ERZ508509 | MGnify/ENA primary metagenome ERZ508509 (study PRJEB26180, sample SAMN06268772) | marine metagenome | isolation source: Bioluminescent Bay, La Paraguera, Puerto... | reverse complement strand
TCGGGGAATCGGGGAATCGGGGAATCGGGGAATCGGGGAATCGGGGAATCGGGGAATCGGGGAATCGGGGAAAGGCTTATTTTTCGCGAACCCGTGTCAAGCCATTGCGGGTGTTTTTTCCTTCTCACCGATTCACTGATTCACTGACTCACTGACTCACCGATTCACTGCCCCGCGATGACATGTCCGGTGCCGGGGTGGGGTGTTCCCCTTCCCGGACCTTCGGCGGCAGGGATGCCGCCGATGAGCGATCCAGGGATGGACTCGAGCGGGTCCGGGCAGGGGAACACCCCACCCCGGCCACCCGCAATCACCCCTACTGGAGGATCGTGTTGACCGCCTCCAGGTCTTCCTTCGAAAGCAGCCCACCCGCCGCCTTGAGGCGCAGGTGGCTGAGGATGTAGTTGTGCCGCGCCAGCGAGTTGTCGCCCTGGGCGCCGTAGTAGCGCTGCTGCGCCAGCAGGACGTCGACGATGGTTCGCGTACCGACTTCGAAGCCGGCCTGGGTCGCTTCCAGCGCGCTCTCGGCGGAGACTTTCGCCTGGCCGAAGGCCTGCACCTGCTCGATACCGGCGATGACCGCGCGGTATGAGTTGCGCGTGTCACGCAGCACGGTGCGCTGCTGCTGGTCCAGGTCCTCGGACGTGGCGTTCAGTTCGTAGCGCGCCTGGCGGGTCCGTGAACTGACGGCGCCACCCTGGTAGATCGGTACGGTCAGCCGCAGGCCGTAGGTGAAGTCGGTGTTCTCAAGGTCCACCTGGCCGATGGGGTTCTGGAAATCATCGAACAGGATGTAGTTGTTGTTGGTGAAGTTGCTGTAGCCCGCTTCCAGGCCCAGGGTCGGGAAATGACCGGACCGCTGCAGGCGCGCATTGGCGTCGGCGATTTCAACGCCATACTGCGCGGCGATGATGGACGGGTTGGACTGCAGCGCGATCTGAGCCCACTCCTCGGAGCTGTTCGGGTCCGGGTTCACCAGCGGCAGTTCTTCCTGCAACGGGTCGACTTCCTCGAAGTACTGGCCGGTCAGAACACGCAGGCCTTCGCGCGCGTCGGCCAGGTTGTTGCGGGCGACGATGGCGCGGGCACGGGCATTGTCATAGCTGGCGCGGGCCTCGTGGACGTCCGTAATGGCCGTCAGGCCCACTTCGAAACGCTGCTCGGCCTGTTCAAACTGGCGTTGCAGGGCGCGTTCCTCGGCCTCGGCGAAAACCACACGGTCGCTGGTGGTCAATACATCGAAGTACGCCTGTGACACGCGCACCAGGAAGTTCTGGTAAGCCTGCTGGTAGATGGCTTCCGACTGGCTGACCTGGCCACGCGCAAGGTCGAGACGCTCGTAGTTTGCCTGGTCATACAACACCTGCTGCAGGCTCAGGCCCCAGCTCTCGTTGTCGACATCGGTGTCGGATACCCGGTCACCGGCGATGGAGGTTTCACTGTCGCCGCGGGTCATGCCGGCCGAACCGCCCAGGCTGGGCAGCAGGTTGGACCAGGCCTGGCGCTCGTTCTCGCCGGTGGCGTCACGGCGGTACGAGGCGGCCTGCAGCACCGGGTCGTTCTTCAGGGCCAGGTCGTGCACGCCAACCAGGTCGACGGCGAAGGCCGGCGCGGCGAAGGCGAAGCCCGCGATCGCGAGGGCGCGGGTGATGAGGGATTTCGACATGTCTCGCTCCAGGTGCTTCAGAATTCGAATACGGGCTTGGTTTCGGCGCCGGCGAGCGGCGGCAAATCGGTTTCGAACAGGCTTTCTTCCACCCATTCGGTGGCGCCCAGGCGACGCAGCAACCGCGCCTCCATGGCCGGCGACTGGCCGGTGATGATGAACATCCGGCCACCGGGGTTCACCCAGCCGCGGAAATGCTCGGGCACTTCGGGCACGGAGCCGGTGACCACGACCACGTCGTGCGCCTGTTCCGGCTGCCAGCCTTGGAGCACGTCACCGGTGAAGAGTTCAACGTTCTCCACCTGGTTCTCGCGCAGGCGGCGGCGCGCGCCTTCCACCAGTTCGTCAATGCAGTCGACGCTGACCACGGACTTGGCCATGCGCGCCAGGCAGGCGGTGACAAAGCCGCTGCCGGTGCCGATTTCCAGCACGGTGTCGTCCGGGTCGATCTCGACAGCCTGCAACAGGCGGCCTTCGACAATGGGCTTCATCATCACCTGGCCGTGGTCCAGCGGGATATTCAGGTCGGCGAACGCCAGCTTGCGGTAGCGCACGGGCACGAAGTCCTCGCGCCGGATATCGCCCAGCAGTTCGAGCACGGCGGCGTCGAGCACCTCCCAGGTACGCACCTGCTGCTCCACCATGTTGTGGCGGGCCTGTTCAAAATTCATGGTCATGGTTTCGCCATCACTCCTGTCGACGACCGCGTGGCCGAGAATGAAGCCCTGCCCCCAACGGCTGAAGTGCCATAGGTCACACGCTACAGGTTCTTGGACGCCTGGCGGGCGGGAAAAGTTACCGGAACCGCGTATTTTCCCCTTTTGGGGCTGTGTTTTGCAATCAAACGACGATAATACCGGTCATGGTGAAGGACGTGCGAAAACGCGAAGGCTTCGACCGGCTGGCCCGGGAGCACGGCGCCGACCTGTACCGCTTCGCGGTGTGGCTGTGCCGTGACGAGGTGCTGGCGCGCGACCTGGTGCAGGAAACCTTCCTGCGGGCCTGGCGCGCTTTCGGCAGGCTGAAAGATGAATCGGCCGCGAAGCCCTGGCTGGTGACCATCCTGCGCCGGGAATACGCGCGCACATTTGAGCGCAAAGTGCCACCGCTGGTGAACCTGGACGCCGTGGTGATCGAGGACGACGTAGCGCCGGGCCCGGGTGAACGACTGGAGCGCGACCAGTTGCGGCAACGCATCCTGGCGCTGCCGGCCAACTACCGCGAGCCGCTGCTGATGCAGGTGGTGATGGGGCTGAGCTGCAAGGAGATCGCGACGGAACTGGACATCAAGCCGAACGCGGTGATGACGCGGCTGTTCCGCGCCAGGGAGCAACTCGCCGACCGGCTGGGCAAAGACGAAGCGGCAGCTGAACAACGGCTGGGCGATGCGTACGACGCGGGGAACGACAATGGGGCAGAGGAACGTGAATGATTTCGAGAAACGCCTGAAGGACGCACTGGACCTGCCGGTCGACCCGGCGCTGGTCGAGAGCCTGTTGCCGCCGGCCGAAGCGGCGACAACATCGTCATCGCCCTGGCGCGGCTGGGCTATCGCGGCGGGCGTGGTGACGATGATCGGCGCCGGCGTACTCGCCTGGCAGCTGGCCGGCCCACCGCCCGCGGTCGAGGACTATGTGCGTGATCATTACCGCCACGACGGCGCCGCGGTCCTGGCCCGTTCGGGGAATACCGCCGCCACCGCCGCCGATATTGCCGCGGTGCTGGGGGCTTTCGACCTGGACGCCGCGCCCACGCTGGCCGGGCAGGTCGCGTTCATCAAGTTCTGCCCCACGCCGCACGGCCGTGGCGCGCACATGGTGCTGCGCACCGTCGATGGCCCGGTGACGGTCATCGTCATGCCGGACACCCCGCTGGAAGGCGCAACGCGCCTGGCTTTCGACGACGTCGTCGTCGAGCTGCTCACCCTGCCATCCGGTTCAGCGGCCGTTATCGGCCCGAACGCCGATGCCGACACGCGGGTCGCCCGCCTGGTGCGCGAGGGGCTGGTGCCCTCCGGCACAGGCGCTTAATCGGCCGAATCTGCTAAGGTTGGCGGCCCGAACGGCCACCACCGGAGCGCTCCCATGCAGATGCCGAGTTTGCACATGCCCAGTCGCCGCACCCAGCTGATCACGCTGGGTATCCTTGGCATCGTCGTGGTCGTCATGCTGCTCGGCATGTGGTGGTACAACGACGAACCCGACCCCTTCGACCCCCTCGAAGTCGGGCGCCAGCACGCCGAGGCGCATGGCCACCAGCCGGTGACCGGTTTCACCACCACCGCCACGATGATCGAGGTCGTCGACGTGCTGCTGACCAAGCGCGGCGGCTGGATGTCCAACGACATCATGCCGCCCTGGGTGCTGCTGGATAACATGCCCAACTGGGAATTCGGCGCGCTGACACAGGTGCGCGACCTGGCCCGCGTGATGCGCAACGACCTGAGCCGCTCGCAGACCCAGTCCACGGAAGACCCGGATCTCTCCGAGGCCGACCCGCTGCTGCATTACGACCACGCCCGCTGGTTCCCGCCCGCCACCGAGGGCCGTTACCGCAAGGCGCGTGAGTACCTCGAAACCTACCTGGAGCGGCTCGCCGACCCGGCCGAACCCGACGCACAGTTCTACGCCCGCGCCGATAACCTGGCCGACTGGCTGGCCATTGTCGAGAAACGCCTGGGCTCGCTGTCGCAGCGGTTGTCCGCCAGTACCGGCCAGCAGCGCGTCAACACGGATCTCGCCGGCGACACCGGCGCGCGCCAGTCCACCGGCAGCCCCGCCGAGATGACGGTGAAGACACCGTGGCTGGAAATCGACGACGTTTTCTACGAGACCCGCGGCGCCACCTGGGCGCTGATCCACTTCCTGAAGGCCATGGAATACGACTTCGAAGACGTCCTGCGCAAGAAGAACGCGCTGGTCAGCTTCCGCCAGATCATCCGTGAACTGGAGGCGACGCAGGAACCTTTGCGCTCGCCGATGGTGCTGAACGGCAGCAAGTTCGGCGCGCTGGCCAATCACTCGCTGGTGATGGCGAATTACGTGGCGCGGGCGAATGCGGCGATTATTGACCTACGGTTCCTTTTGAGTGACGGGTAAGCAGTAAGCAGTAAGCAGTAAGCAGTAAGCAGTAAGCAGGAGAGTCTGATGGAGGTTCGAAGGTTTTGGGTGCTTGTAATATTGCTGCTGGGGGTAGCGACTTCTGCAGTGGCTGATGGGTGGTGGCTGGCGCCGGTTAACGTCGTTGATCCGCGGTCCGGTGATGTGGCCGAAGGGCGGGCCGTGCAGGTGACCGATGGGCGGATCACGGCGATTGAGCCGGCTTCGGCGCTGGACGCCGATGGCGCCAGGGTGATCGACGGCGAGGGCGGCTGGCTGATCCCAGGCCTGGCGGAGATGCACGCGCATGTGCCGTCGCAGGATCGGGGTGATGCGCATGTGAATGATGTGCTGGCGCTGTTCGTGGCCAATGGCGTCACCACCATCCGCGGTATGCTGGGCCAGCCCTGGCACCTGCAACTGCGCGACGAGCTCAACAGCGGCGATCGGCTGGGGCCACGGCTGGTCACCAGCGGGCCGTCGTTCAACGGCAACACCGTCAGTTCGCCGGAGCAGGGCGCGGGGATGGTCCGGGTACAGGCGGCGGCCGGTTTTGACCTGCTGAAGATTCACCCGGGGCTCAGTCGCGAAGAGTTCCTGGCGATCATGGCTGCGGCCAACGAGGCCGATATCTCCGTGGCCGGCCACGTGTCCTTCGCCACCGGCCTGGACGCGGCACTGGATGCCGGCATGGACAGCATCGACCACCTGGACGCCTACGCCGAGGCCATGGTGCCCGAGTCCTCCCCGCTACACGGCGTGGCTCCCGAATGGTTCGGCCTGAACCTGGGCGGCGCGATGGACCCGTCCCTGGCCGCCGGGCTGGCGCAGCGCACGGCGGCTTCCGGCGTCGCGGTCGTGCCCACACAGAGCCTTTTCGAAACAACGACCGGCACCGAATCACTGGAATCGCTGACCGGCCGTGAAGGCATGGACATGCTCACGCCCGCGTTGCTGGAACATTGGTCCGAGTCCGTCCGTGATATCCGCGGCCGGGCTGACGAGGCGACGCGCACGGCTTTCCTGTCCGCGCGTCGCCAGCTGATCGCGGCGCTGGACGAAGCCGGTGCCGTGATCCTGCTGGGCTCCGACGCCCCGCAGATCATGAACGTCCCCGGTTTTTCCGTGCACCAGGAATTGGTGTACATGGTCGACGCCGGAATGAGCCCGCGCGCGGCGCTGTTTTCCGGCACCGGCGCCGTGGCCGACCACATGGGCGAGGCCGATCGCGGCGACATCGCCACCGGGGAGGTCGCTGACTTCATCCTGCTGGCAGGCAACCCCCTGGAAGATATCACGCAGACCACGGCGATCCGCGGTGTCGCCCGGAATGGCCGCTGGCTCGACCGCGCCACGCTGGATCGCATGCTCGACGAAGTGCGGACGCGCGGCCTGTGACCCGGCCGTCATGAAGCGAATCTGCGTGTACTGTGGTTCGAGCCCGGGCCGCAACCCGGCCTATGCGGCAGCCGCCCGGCGACTGGGCGAAACCCTGGTGGAGCGCGGCATCGGCCTGGTATACGGCGGCGCCAGCGTCGGCATCATGGGCACGTTGGCCGATACCGTGCTGGCGTCCGGCGGCGAGGCCATCGGCATCATTCCCCGGGCGCTGTTTATCAAGGAAGTCGCCCACCCCGGCCTGACCGAGCAACACGTGGTCGAGTCCATGCACGAACGCAAGGCCATGATGGCCGAGGTCTCGGACGGCTTTGTCGCGCTACCCGGTGGCTGGGGCACCATCGAGGAGATTTTCGAAATCCTGACCTGGGCGCAACTCGGTTTCCACGACAAACCCTGCGGCCTGCTCAACGTCGCCGGCTACTACGACGGCCTGTTCACCTTCCTTGACCACGCCATCGACGAAGAATTCGTCCGCCCCGTCTACCGCGAAATCCTCACGCTTGAAGAAGACCCGGTGAACCTGCTCGACCGCTTCGCGTCCTACAAGGCGCCCAACGTCCGCAAGTGGATCACCGAATCCGAAACGTGAATCGGGGAATCGGGGAATCGGGGAATCGGGGAATCGGGGAATCGGGGAATCGGGGAATCGGGGAATCGGGGAAAGGCTGGTTTTTCGCGAACCCGTGTCAAGTCATTGTGGGTGTTTCTTCCTTCTCACCGATTCCCTGATTCACTGACTCACTGATTCCCTGCCCCGCGATGACGTGTCCGGTGCCGGGGTGGGTGAGGTCTTCCCCGGGCCTTCGGCGGCAGGGATGCCGCCGATGAGCGCCCATGGATGGGTTCACAGCGCGCCCGGGGAAGGCCTCACCCACCCCGGCACCCCGCGACAAGCTCACTCCGCATGCAACGCCTTGATGGGATCAAGATCGGCCGCCTGCTTCGCCGGATACCACCCGAAGACGATACCCGTGACCAGGCAGATGGTCACCGAGAGCACGATGGCGAACGGCGACCAGGCCGCCGGCCAGCCGGCGAACTGCTGGATGGCGAAGGCCAGGACCAGGCCGAAGAAGATGCCGATCACCGCGCCGATGGCCGCCACCGTGGCCGACTCCATCAGGAACTGTTGCTGGATGTCCACCTTGCGGGCGCCGATGGCACGCAGCAGGCCGATCTCCCGGGTCCGTTCCAGCACCGTGGCCAGCATGATGTTCATGATGCCGATACCGCCCACCAGCAGCGAAATACCCGCGATGGCGGACATGACGATGGTGAAGATCTGCTGGGTCTGTTGCTGTTGCTTCAGCAGGGCGGCCGGCACCACCAGCTCGTAATCATTCTGGCCGCTGTGGCGGCGGGCCAGCAGGTGATTGACGGTCTGCGCGGTGCGCTGGGGGCTGGCGCCTTCGGCCAGGCGCAGGCGGATGGAGTCGAGCTCGCTTTCCAGCGATTCGAACTTCAGCCGTTTGAAGGCGGTTTCCAGCGGCAGGAACACGCGGTTGCGGTCACCGCCCAGGCGCACGCCCTGGAACTCGTCCTTGCTGAGGTCACGATCAGCCAGCACGCCGACCACCTCCAGCCACAGGTGATTCACCTTGATTCGCTTGCCCAGCGGCTCGCCGGACGGGAACAGGTCGCGCGCGGCCTGGGCGCCGAGCACGGCCACCGGGTGGAACATGCGATTGTCTTCCTCGTCGAAGGCGCGGCCCTCGGCGATGTCCAGGCTGGCCAGGTCAAAGTAGGACGGCGTGGCCGCCAGCACCTGGGCCTCGCTGGAGGCCTCGAAGCTGAACAGCGCCCAGGTCTTGATGCGCTTTTCCTCGCTGACGTCTTCCACGCTGGGCAGCGTCTGCTGCATGGCGCGGACATCGCTGCGTGACAGGCCGACACTTTTCTCACGCACTTCCAGCAGGGTGTCGTGATCGAGGTCGCGGCTCTGCACCAGCAGGTTGCGCAGGCCCATCGACTCGATCAGGCGCATGGCCTCCTGCTGCGCGCCCTCGCCGATGCTGAGCATGGCGATCACGGCGCCGACACCGAAGACCATGCCGAGCAGGGTCAGGGCGGTGCGCAGTTTATGCTGGCGTAGCTGGCCCAGCGCGTGCTTGAACGATTCCGGGCCGATACCCTCCAGGAACTTCACGCGCCGGTCTCCCCGGGCATGAACAGCGCCACTTCATCGCCGGGCTGCAGGCCTTCGACCACCTGCGAGCGGTTCGGGCCGCGAATGCCCAGGCGCACGTCGCGACGGACCAGCTGGCCACCCTCGCGCACCATGACCCATTCGGCATCGTCCTTGCGGTACAGCGCCTGGTTGGGGATGGCGATGGCGTCGTCGACCTGGTCGATCATGATCACCGCGGAAACGATGCTGCCGGGCTTGATCCACTCGGGGTCGGCCTGGTCCAGGCTGACGGTCACCATGAAGTACTTCACCGGGTTGTCGCGCTCGATCGGCGCGGCGGTGGCGCTCAGCGACTTCACGGTGCCGGTGAGCGGGCGGTCGGGGTAGGCGTCGATGACGATCTCGGCCTTCTGCCCCGGCGCCAGGCTGACGGCCTCGGTTTCCAGGACGTGCAGCTCGGCTTCCATCTTGCCCAGGTTCGGAATGCTGGCGAACTTGTTGCCGGCAAACACGGTGCTGCCGACATCGACGGTCTGGCCGTACCAGGTCTGTTCGAGCACGAAATAGCCCTCGTGCGGCGCACGCACTTCGCTGTTATCGAGCAGCGCGCGCTGCTCGTCGAACTTCGACTCCTGGGTGGCGCGTTGTGCCGCCAGCACCGCTACCTCGGCGCCCTGGCGGTCGCTGTAGCTGTCTTTCTTGCCTTCCAGGTGGACGCTCTTGTAGTCCAGCAGCGCCTTGTCGCGCATGGCGTCGATGATCTCGAAGCGCGAGTAGGCCAGTTCATTCTCCACGGCGAACTGGTCGGCCATGATCTTCTCGATATCGACCAGCTCCATGTCGTTGCCCAGCTGGGCCAGCTGGCGGTCGAGCTCACGCTGCTTGCCCAGCACCTGCAGGTCGACCTTGTCGATCTCGATGCCGCTGGCGTCGGCCTGGCGTTCGGCGTCGGACACATCGAAGCGCGCCACGACGTCACCCGCCGACACCCAGCCAAAATTCGGCGCCAGCCAGCGGATGGTGCGTGGCGCGCGGCTGCCGGGCGGCGGCATGATGGGCGTGGATTCAGCGGCCTTCAGCTCACCCTTGGTGATCAGCGAAATGCTGAACGGCGCGGATTCGACCGCGAAGGTCTCGACGTCGTTGTCGGGGCTGCCGCAGGCGGCCAGGCTAAGCGCCAGGGCGATTGCGGCTGCGCGGCCGCTGATGTGGCGGGACGTGAAGGTGATCATCGTGCGGCGACTTCCCGGTCCTGGTCGACCAGGATCTCTGCATTGATGTTCATGCCCGGTCGCATCAGGTCCGGGTCGGGGTTCTCGAGCCGGACGAGGGCATCGAAGACCTTGTCGGGCTGGTTGGTGGAGCGGGTGTGGATGACCGACGCCAGTTCCACGATCTCGCCGAAGAACGCGCGGTCGGGTGCGGCGTCCATCGTGAAGCGCACACGCTGTCCAACCCGGATGCGGGCCGATTCACGCTCCGGGATCTCGATATGAGCTTCAAGCTGGTTCAGGTCCGGGAACTCCAGCACCCGGCGGCCGCCCCAGACGTTGTCGCCGACGGCCATCTTGTTGTTGCGGCGGTCGCGGAAATGGATCACCACGCCATCGGCCGGCGCGGCAATGGTCATGCGGCCAATGGATGATTGCAGTTGCTGGGCCTCGGCCTGCAGGACCGCGACCTCGCGCTCCAGGATCCGCACCTCGGTGGCCTGGATGACACGTTCCTTGTCGAGCTCCTCTCGCCGCAGCGCCAGGTTCAGTTCCGCGCTTTCCAGCTGCAGCTGGTTTTCGCGGTAGTCCCGGGCCGCCAGCAGGTTGGCCGGGATATCGGCTTTCAGGCGCGCCTTGTCCAGGTTGGCCTTGGCTTCCTCGACGGCCAGGCTCAGTTCCGCCAGCGTCTCGCGGGCGACGATCTCGGCCTTGTCGAGTTCCTTCTGCTTCTCATTCAGCGCGTTGTTCTTGTCGCGCAGCTTGATCATCAGCTCCTGGGTGTCGAACCGCAGGATCGGCTGGCCGGCGCTGACCGGCTCTCCATCCGGCGCCATCGACGCAATCGTGTAGTTCCAGATATCACTGAGCGACGGCGGCCCGAAAAACTGCGAGTTTCCGGACTGCAGCTCACCGGTCACCCGCACGGCGCCATCCTGGGCCCCGGCCCCGTCACCCGTGGCGCCACTGGTCTGGTCGCCGCAGGCGGTCATTGCCAGTACGCCGGCCAGCAGCAGCACACTCACGGTTTTGCGTTTCCCAACCTGCATCAAAGCACCTCCACCAGCGCGCTCATCCCGGGCAACAGCTCGCCGGACACGTCTTCATCAAACACGACCTCGGCCTCGAAATAATCGGCCCAACCCCACTCCTGGCGGTTGGAGCTGCTGGATGAAACGGCTTCCAGGCGGCCCTCGAACTGCCGGCCCGGCAACGCGTCCATGCGGATCGACACCTTGTCACCGACGGCGACGCGCGGCCGGTCGACGCCGTTGATCCAGACCTTGACCGCCAGGTCCGAGGTGTCGGCCACCTCGGCCACGTGGAAGCTGGTCTGCACCTGGTCACCCTCCTGGAACTTGGACCGGGTCCACGGATGGATGCCATAAATCACGTAGCCGGGTTGCTCGGCGCGCACCTTGAAGCTCTCCAGCATGTCCGACCACCACTGTTCCTGGACCTCCAGCTTGCGGGCGTCGAGCGCGGCCTGCTCGCGGCGGTCCTCCAGGCTGCGCTGCGCGTCTTTCCGTGCCTGGTCGGCGTTCTCCAGGGCCTTGGTGGCTTCCTCGAAGGCCAGCTGGTTCTCCGCGTACTCGATCGCGCCGAGCACACCCTCGGGAATCTCGGCCTTCAGCGTCGCCAGTTCCAGCGTCACCTGCGCCTGCTCGAACTGGAACTTCGCCTGCGCCAGCGCCTTTTCCAGCTGCGCGATCTCGCGCTCGGTGCGGGCTTCCTCGGTCCGGGTCGTTTCCTGGTGCGTTTCCAGCTGGCGGGCCGCCTCGGTGCCGTCGAACTCGACGACCACGTCGCCGGCCGACACCTCGTCGCCTTCCGGCACCATCTGGCTGATGCTGGCGCGCCAGTTCGTCGTCATCGGCACGATGATCTGCTGGGCCTGGCGGGAATAGACCTCGCCGGTCAGCAGGGGCGGGGGTGATTCTGCCGCGCCGGCGCTGGTGGCCGTGATGAGCGCGGCGAAGGCGATAAGTGATGAACACAAGTCTCGGGCGTTACGCATGAGCCGGCTCCCGGATGATATTGCCATCCATCATCATCACCTGGCGCTGCGAGAAATCGGCAATGTCCTGTTCGTGGGTCACCATGACGATGGTCTGGCCGTCGCGGTTGAGCTCCTGCAGCAGGTCCATGATGGCGTCCGAGGTGCGGCTGTCCAGGTTGCCGGTGGGCTCGTCGGCCAGCAGCAGGCGCGGCTGGTTGATCAGTGCCCGGGCAATGGCCACGCGCTGGCGCTGGCCGCCGGAAAGCTCGTTGGGCTTGTGGTCCAGGCGCGAGGCCAGGTCCACCCGCGCCAGCAGGTCCCGCGCGCGGGCATCGTCCTCGGGACGGGCGCCATCGTGGTGGTAACGACGCGGCAGCAGTACGTTTTCCAGCGTGGTCAGGCGCGGCAGCAGGTGAAAGCTCTGGAAGATAAATCCGATGTACTCGTTACGGAATGCCGACAGCTCGTCATCGTCCATGTCGCTGACGGCCTTCTCGTCCAGCCGGTAGGAGCCGCCGTCGGGGCGGTCCATGCAGCCCAGCATGTTCAGCAGCGTCGACTTGCCGGAACCCGAACGGCCCATGATCGAGACGAACTCGCCCTCGTCGATGTCGAGGTCGACACCGTCGAGCGCGTTGATGGTCTGTCCGCCCACGTGATAGGTGCGGCGGAGTTCTCGCAATTCGATCATATTCCCTCTTTCTTGTTCTCTTCCCATGCCCCGGGATTCAGCCCGGCCGGCGCGCCAGCATCACGGCCCGAACGGGCGCCGGGTGGCCTTCTACCGTGCGTGCCGGGTCGGCCGGGTCCAGGCACTCCGGCAGCGACTCGAACCGCATCCAGTCGGTGCTGCGCTGCTCTTCCACCGTCGTCGCGCAGATATCGACGCAGCGGATGGCTTCGAAGCCCGCCTGTTCCAGCTGCCCCGCCAGGTGCGCCGGCGTCGGCAGTTCCCAGACATTGCGCATGCGCGCATAGCGCCCGTCCGGGACCAGCACTTTTTCACCGGGCTGGTCGATCACCAGCGTTTCCAGCAGCAACTGCCCGCCCGGCCGGGTGCATTGTCGCAGCCGCGCCAGGTGGTCCGCCGGGTCGCGCCGATGATAGAGCACCCCCATCGAGCACACGGTATCAAAACCGCCCAGCGTTTCCGGCAGTTGCGTATCTTTCAGAGGCAACACGAAATTCGGAAGGTTCCCTGCAAAATGCATCTGGGCGCGCCATTGCATGACGAACAGGGTGGTGGGATCGATGCCGACCACGCATTTCGCACCGGCGCCCAGCATGCGCCAGCCAAAATAGCCGTTGCCGCAGCCGATATCCAGCACGGTGTGGCCGGTGATGTCCCAGTGCGGTGCGATACGGTCCCACTTGAAGTCAGAGCGCCACTCGGTGTCTATGGTGACGCCGCCCAGCGCGAGTGGTCCCTTGCGCCAGGGGTGCAGGGCCATCAGCGTGTCGCGGAGCGCTCGTGGGTCTTCAGCCGGGGCGCCCAGGCGCGGGGCCGGGTGGTCAAGATCGGCCAGGGGTTCGACCCGTGGCAACTGCGCCAGCGCCTTTTGCCAGCGGGGCAGGTCGCCGTGGCCCAGGTCGGCGAATTCGCGTTCGGCCCGTTTCACGAGCGCCTCGACGCCGTGAACCGCCGAGCCCGCCAGTGCGGGCACCATTTCCGCGTACACCGGGTTCATTTTTCCGCCAGGAAACTGCAGAACCCGAAGCACTGGAACCAGCGGGTGACCCGGCTGAAGCCCGCATCCAGCAACCGGCGCTCGTGTTCGTCCCGGGTCTCGGGCAACAGTACACGCTCCAGCGCCGCGCGCTTGCGGGCGATTTCCAGTTCGGAGTAGCCGTGCAGGCGTTTGTAGTCGTGATGCCAGTCCGTTTGCCGTTCCTGCTCGCCTTCGTCTTCAAAACGGATTTTCTCCGACAGCACCAGGGCGCCGCCATCGCACAGCCCCGCCGCGGCGCGGGCCAGCAGCTCGCCCCTTTCCTCGACCGGCACGAACTGCAGCGTGAAGTTGAGCACGGCCAGGGAGCTGTTGGTGAAGTCCGTATTCCGGATGTCACCTTCAACCACGTCGACCGGCGCGCCGGGATCGCCGTTGGCATCGGCGTCGGCCAGCAGCTCACGAAACCGTGCGACCATCGCCGGCGAAGTATCGGTGGCGACAATCCGGACATCGCGATCGGCCAGTGCCCGGCGCATCACCAGCGTCACCGCGCCCAGCGAGGCGCCCAGGTCGTGGACCACCGTGCCGGGCTGCGCAAAGCGGCGACTGAGCTGGCCGATCATCGGCACGATGAGCGAGTAACCGGGCACCGAGCGGTCGATCATGTCCGGGAAAACATCGACGACGCGCTCGTCGAAGCGGAACGACCCGGGGTCGCCCGACTGGTGCTGGAACAGGGTGTCTTTCTCGCTCATGTGCTGTGTGACTTCTGGCGCTTCGCCCCGCTGGCGGGCTCTGCTAATGTTGACCGTGGAGAAATCGCCTGCGCGTCATCGCCATCCGGGTTCATCAATGGGGGCGCAAGTATCGCACAGGGTTGGCGTGGAAGCCCTTCCTCGCCGGGGGTCAAAAGAGGAGCATTCGATGGACAGTTATTTTATCTGGGCCGTGGTGATCGTTTTCCTGGCGTTCGTCGTCATTCGCAAGGCTGTTGTCATCGTCCGCCAGGGCTATGAGTACACGCTGGAGCGGTTCGGCAAGTACAGCCGGACGCTGAATCCCGGGTTTTCGCTGATCGTGCCGTTCATCAACCGCATCGGCCACAAGGTCAACATGATGGAACGCGTGCTGGATGTGCCCTCGCAGGAGGTCATTTCCAAGGACAACGCCATGATGACCGTGGACGGCGTGGTGTTCTTCCAGGTGCTGGACGCGGCCAAGGCGGCCTACGAAGTGTTCCGCCTGGAGCACGCCATCCTGAACCTGACCATGACCAATATCCGTACCGTGCTGGGCTCGCTGGACCTGGACGAGGCGCTGTCACGGCGCGATGACATCAACGCGCGGCTGCTGGCGGTGGTTGACGAGGCCACCACGCCCTGGGGCGTGAAGGTCACGCGTATCGAGATCAAGGACATCAGTCCGCCGATGGACCTGGTCGACGCCATGGCCCGGCAGATGAAGGCCGAGCGCGAAAAGCGCGCCACGGTGCTGGAGGCCGAGGGCCATCGCCAGTCCGAGATCCTGCGGGCCGAGGGTGAGAAGCAGGCGGCCATCCTGGACGCCGATGGCCGCAAGGAGGCCGCCTATCGCGACGCCGATGCCCGCGAGCGCCTGGCCCAGGCCGAGGCGAATGCCACCAAGATGGTCTCCGAGGCCATCGCCAGCGGCGACATCCAGGCCGTGAACTACTTCGTCGCGCAGAAATATGTCGAAGCGCTGAAGGAATTCGCCATCAGCCCCAACCAGAAGACGCTGCTGCTGCCGATGGAAACCACGGGTGTGCTCGGCTCACTGGCCGGCATCACCGAGGTGGCGAAAGCCGCGTTCAAGGAAGGCCCGAAACCCTCCGGCGGCGCCCCGGGAGGGTCCTGAAATGAGCGAATGGCTCAACCCTGTCGTGTTCTGGCACTGGTGGATCCTGGCCGGTGTGCTGCTGATCATCGAGCTGACCATGCCGGCGTTTTTCTTCCTGTGGATCGGTATCGCAGCCGCGGCCACCGGGCTGATCCTGCTGGTATTCCCGGGCATTCCGCTGGAAACGCAGCTGGTGCTGTTCGCGATCCTGTCGCTGGTGGCCGTGGTGGCCTGGCGCAAATACCGGGAATCGCACCAGCACGTCAGCGACCAGCCGAACCTGAACCGGCGCGGGCGCCAGTACGTCGGTCGGACCTTCACGCTGGCCGCGCCCATCGTCAATGGCGTCGGCAAGGTCACGGTGGACGACTCCACCTGGCGGGTGAAGGGGCCGGACCTGCCGGCGGGTTCGCTGGTGAAAGTGGATGACGTGGACGGCGTGGTGTTCATCGTTTCGGCGGAGAACGCCTGAACGGATCTTTGCAACGCCTCCGTGCAACCGTTTGGCAGGGCCTAACCACGTTATAATCGCCGGTTTACGGTAGTGCAGTTGCAGGTATGACATTCCAGGATTTCATTTCCCGCCTGATCGGGTACTGGGCGGACCAGGGGTGCGTGCATATCCAGCCCCTCGACCTCGAGGTGGGCGCGGGCACGTTTCACCCCGCCACGTTCCTTCGTGCCATCGGCCCCGAGCCGTGGCGCTCCGTGTACGTGCAGCCCTCGCGCCGGCCGACCGACGGTCGTTACGGCGAGAACCCCAATCGCCTGCAGCACTACTACCAGGTCCAGGTGGTGATGAAACCTTCGCCGGACGACATCCAGGAGCTTTACCTGGGCTCGCTGGACGCCATCGGCATCGACCCGAAGGTCCACGACATCCGCTTCGTCGAGGATAACTGGGAATCACCGACGCTGGGCGCCTGGGGCCTGGGCTGGGAAGTCTGGCTGAACGGCATGGAAGTGACCCAGTTCACGTATTTCCAGCAGGTCGGCGGCCTGGAATGCAAGCCCGTGATGGGCGAGATCACCTATGGTTCCGAACGCCTGGCCATGTACCTGCAGGGCGTGGACAACGTCTACGACCTGGTCTGGACCGAGAGCGGCGGCCGCAAGATCACCTATGGCGAGGTCTTCCACCAGAACGAGGTGGAACAGTCGCGCTACAACTTCGAGGAAGCCGATGTGCCCTCGCTGTTCGGCTGGTTCGACACCTGCGAGGGCGAGGCCCGCCGCCTGGTGGAGCTGGGCCTGCCGCTGCCGGCCTACGAACAGGTGCTGAAGGCTTCACACACGTTCAACCTGCTGGACGCGCGCAAGGCCATTTCCGTCACCGAGCGCCAGCGCTACATCCTGAGGGTGCGCGACGTGGCGCGTCGCGTCGCCCAGGCCTACTACGACAGCCGCGAAGCACTGGGCTTTCCGGCGCTGGAGGGCCAGGGCAATGACTGACCAGACCGCTGACCTCCTGGTTGAACTGGGCTGCGAGGAACTGCCGCCGAAGGCACTGGCGACGCTGGCGCAGTCATTCTTCGACGGCGTCTGCGCCGGCCTGAACGAGGCCGGTGTCGATTTCGATGCCGACGCCAGCACGTTTTATTTCACGCCCCGGCGCATGGCGATCCGCCTGGCGGCCGTGGCAGGGCGGCAGCCGGACCGCCGTATCGAACGCCGCGGGCCCTCGGTCAAGGCGGCGTTTGACGGCGACGGCCAAGCCACGCGGGCAGCGACCGGTTTCGCGGCCTCGGTGGGCCTGGAAGTCGACCAGCTCGACCGCCTGGCCACCGACAAGGGTGAATGGCTGGCCTGCACGCTGGATGTTCCCGGCCAGCCACTCTCGGAACTGCTGTACCCGGTACTGCAGGCTGCGCTCGACCAGTTGCCCGTGCCCAAGCCGATGCGCTGGTCGGATCATGATTTCAGCTTTGTTCGCCCGGTGCATTGGCTGGTGGTCCTTCATGGCCCGGATGTCGTGGAAGGTGAACTGTACGGCTGCAAGGCCGGGCGCCTGACCCGCGGTCATCGCATTCATGCACCGGGCCCCCACGAGATCAGTGGTCCGGATGACTGGCTGGATGTGCTGTCCAGCGCGTACGTGGTGAGCGACCATCGCGTCCGGCGCGAGCGCATCCTGGCCACGGCCACCGAACTGGGCCGTGACCGGGGAGGCGCTGCGCGCATCACCGAGAGCCTGCTGGACGAAGTGGTGAACCTGGTTGAATGGCCGGTGGCCGTGGCCGGGGCTTTTGACAAGGCTTTCCTGGACGTGCCACCCGAGGCGCTGGTGGCGAGCATGGAGTCACACCAGAAGTTTTTCCCGGTGTTGACCGCCGATGATGGTGAGCTGACCCCCGCGTTCATCGTCATCGCCAACCTGGAGAGCAATGACCCGGCCGAAATGATCGCCGGGTATGAACGTGTGGTCCGGCCCCGGCTGGCAGACGCACGGTTTTTCTGGGAACAGGACCTCAGGACGCCGCTGGCCGACAACCTGGACGCCCTGGACAAGATCGTGTTCCAGGAAAAACTCGGCACGATCGGCGATAAAACGCGCAGGATCATGTCGATAACGCGCCAGATCGCCGAACTTATTGGCGCGACACCTGGCGAAGCAGAGCGTGCCGCACAGCTCGCCAAGTGCGACCTGGTGACCCACATGGTCGGGGAATTTCCCGAATTGCAGGGTGTGATGGGCGCGCACTATGCCCGCGCGGCAGGTGAAGCACCCGCCGTTGCCGGCGCCATCGAGGACCATTACCGACCGCGCTTCGCCGGTGACGAACTGCCCGACAACCCGGTGGCGCTTTCTGTCGCCCTGGCGGACCGACTGGACACCCTGGTGGGTATTTTCGCCGCGGGTCTGCGCCCCACCGGCAGCAAGGATCCGTTTGCACTGCGGCGTGCCGCGCTGGGCGTGATTCGCCTGCTCACCGAGGGTGGCCTGAAAATTGAGCTCGACACACTGCTGCAACTGGCGCGTGCGGCGCTGGAGGGCCAGCTCGACGTCAGTGACGAGGCGATCGCGGATGTTCGCGCGTTTATCCTTGAGCGACTTCGTCACCTGTGGGTCGAGCAGGGCGCGACAACCCGGCAGATGAACGCCGTACTCGCCGCGCCACTGGGGCATTTACCCGACCTGAAGGCCCGCCTGGATGCCGTACGCGACTTCATGGGCGCCGAAGCCGCGGAAAGCCTGATCGCGGCGAACAAGCGAATCGGCAATATCCTGAAAAAGCAGGACGAGCCCATATCGACGGATATTGACGAAGATCGGCTCGTTCTAAGCGAAGAAACTGCGCTTTTCGACGCAGTAATGAAAGCAGAGCAGGACTTGCAGCCGCTATACAACGCCGCTGATTATGATGCCGTGCTGGCACGACTCGCAGTACTCCGTGAGCCCGTCGACCGCTATTTTGACGAGGTCATGGTCATGGATGACGACCCGGCCGTCCGCGCCAACCGCCTTTCACAGCTTCAGCGACTGAAGCGGCTGTTCGACCAGGTCGCCGATTTCGCCCAGGCCGATTAAGGGTCCGCGGAGGTCAGGGATGGGCAGACCCGGCTATCCGCTGTTAATCCTCAGCCGGGATGTATTGCTGAGCGCCGAAGATTCGAAGGCCAGTGCAAGCCTGTTTCGTGCCCTGGCCAACCTGACACGCAAAGGCCACCACCTGCTCCTGACGGCGCCCGAGCCGGACAAGTGGTTCCCGACCCGCGGAAATGTCGATAACGTCCTGACGGCGCAATCGCGCCTGCAGGCGGCGATACAGGAGTGCGGAGGCGACCTGGACGGTGTCTATTACGTCCCGCGGTCACTGTTCACGCAGGATCGTAACCGCCGGGGTGCGCTGGAGGACATCATGCGTCGATTCAGCGTCAAACCGGCGAATACCATGCTGATCAGCAACAGTGCGCCATTCCTGAAAGCCGCGGAGAGCCTGGGGATCCGGACACAGGAAGCGCCCGAAACCACCGAACTGGATCGCGCCGTCGAGAAACTGGCGGCGCTGGTCGCCGAGCTGGACTGACCCCCCCGGGGGGCTGGCTGGCCCGCGGTGGTCAGACGTCCAGGTTCGAGGCTTCCAGCGCGTTGCTCTCGATAAAATCCCGACGGGGCTCAACTTCGTCACCCATCAGGGTCGAGAAGATCTCGTCCGCGGCCACGGCGTCTTCAATGGTCACCTGCAGCAGTCGCCGCGTTTCCGGGTTCACCGTGGTGTCCCAGAGCTGTTCCGGGTTCATTTCACCCAGGCCCTTGAAGCGCTGGACGGTCTGGCCTTTTCGGCCTTCTGCCATTAACCAGTCGAACGCCTGGCTGAAACGCTCAACCGGCTCAACCGACTTGCTGCGTCGCACTTCGGCGCCAGGCTGGATAAACCCGTCCAGGGTATCGGCGACGCGGCCAATCAGTCGGTATTCCGGGGACAGGAAGAATTCCCGGCGCACTCGCTCGGTCTCCGTCACGCCGTGCGTTGTGCGCTCGATGATGACGTCCCGATGTTCGTCCTGGCGAACCAAGTAACGAACGCTCGGTGGCGATGAAGCATTCAGGCGTTCGGCGATGGCGTCACACCACTCGTTCGTGCCCTTCTCGTCGCCATCCGGATTAAACCTTTTATAATCAATGAGGTAGGACAGGAATTGTTTGTCGTAACGCCGGCTCAGCCGACCGATGGCAATCTGTGCCGCCATGTAATCCCGGACCAGGTTTTCCAGCGCTTCGCCCTGCAGTACCGGGGCCTCTGGATCAAACACCAGGGAGGCGTTGTCCAGGGCACGGGCAAGCAGGTATTCGTTCAGCTCGTTGTCATCCTTCAGGTAATGCTCCTGCTTGCCCTTCTTGATCTTGTACAGCGGCGGCTGGCCGATATAGATATGGCCACGCTCAATCAGTTCCGGCATCTGGCGGTAGAAAAACGTCAGCAACAGCGTGCGGATGTGGGAGCCGTCGACGTCGGCGTCAGTCATGATGATGACGCGGTGGTAACGGAGCTTGTCGGGATCGAATTCATCCCGGCCGATACCGCAACCCAGCGCGGTGATCAGTGTACCCACCTCGGCGGAACCGAGCATGCGGTCAAAACGGGCTTTCTCGACGTTCAGGATCTTGCCTTTCAGCGGAAGAATGGCCTGGAACTTGCGATTCCGGCCCTGCTTGGCGGATCCACCGGCCGAGTCACCCTCCACGATGAAGAGTTCCGAGAGCGCCGGGTCCTTTTCCTGGCAGTCTGCCAGCTTTCCGGGTAATCCCGCAACATCCAGGACCCCCTTACGCCGCGTCATTTCACGGGCTTTACGCGCCGCCTCGCGGGCACGCGCGGCATCCACCACCTTCGCGGTGATGGTTTTCGCTTCCTGCGGGTTCTCCAGGAGGAAATCCCGCAGTTCACGCGCGACCAGGGATTCCACCACTGGCTTGATTTCCGAGGACACCAGCTTGTCCTTGGTCTGGGATGAGAACTTGGGGTCCGGCGCCTTCACCGACAGCACGGCGATCAGGCCTTCACGGGCGTCGTCGCCCGTCATGGACACCTTGCTCTTCTTGGCGACGCCACTTTCTTCGATGTACTGGTTGATGGTGCGCGTCATCGCGGCACGGAAACCCGCCAGGTGGGCGCCACCATCGCGCTGCGGAATGTTGTTCGTAAAGCAGAACACCGATTCCTGGTAGGCATCCGTCCACTGCAAAGCGACCTCAACGCCAATATCACCGCTTTCGCCAGCGAAATGCATCACGGTGGGGTGCAGCGGCTGTTTTTTACGCGCGAGATGCTCAACAAACGAGCTGATACCGCCTTCGTACTCAAACGTATCCGACTGCGCCGTCCGGTTATCCGTCAGCTTGATACAGACGCCACTGTTAAGAAAACTCAGTTCTCTCAGGCGTTTAGCAAGAATATCGTAGTGGAAATTGGTATCCGAAAAGATCTCGGTGCTGGGCAGGAAACGAATTTCCGTACCCGATGTGTCACTCTTGCCCACCGACTCCAGCGGCGCCTGCGGCACACCCATGTGGTAGGTCTGCTTCCAGATTTCGCCGTTGCGATGAATGGTCAACTCGAGCGTTTCGGAAAGCGCGTTGACCACCGAGACACCCACACCATGCAGGCCGCCCGAAACCTTGTACGAATTGTCGTCAAACTTACCGCCCGCGTGCAGCACGGTCATGATGACTTCCGCTGCCGAACGACCTTCTTCCTTGTGGATGTCCACCGGAATGCCACGGCCGTTGTCGCGGACACTCACGGAGCCGTCTTCATGGATAATGACGTCAATCTGGTCGCAATGACCCGCCAGGGCCTCGTCCACGGAGTTGTCGACCACTTCGAAGATCATGTGGTGCAGGCCGGTGCCGTCATCGGTGTCACCGATGTACATGCCCGGGCGTTTGCGTACGGCGTCAAGGCCCTTGAGAACCTTGATGTTCGATGAATCGTATTCGGTTTTAGACATTCAGCCTTTCGTCCTGCGCTGGCGCCGGAATACGGCGTGTTTCACGTGAAACACGATGAATCCGGGGGGAGATAATCAGTGCTGTGGGCGCACCCTGATTGTTTGCGCCATTGTATCATTAATGGGGTCCAAAAGACTGATTTTCAAACAGCTTAAGGCCCGCCGCAAACCGGCGTTTCACGTGTAACTTCAGGTATTGGCAGCCGTCAGGCTGCCGTTACTTCACCGTGTTTCACGTGGAACATCCTGGCGTCCCCGGCCTGGCGACGCGCGAATGTCGTGGTATCCGTGCCCGTCACCCAGGTCTGGAACGAAAATGACAGGCATCGTTCCACGACCCGTTCCAGGTGTTCACCATCGAACTCGGACGCGAGATCATCAATCAACAGGACAGGGCGCTGTCCGGATTCCGCCATCCGCTCGGCCTGGGCCAGGTTGAGCGCGACATACAACAGTTTCTGTTCACCACGAGAAAATATATCCCGTGCCAGCTTGCCATCAGACCTGAACACGAGCTCCGCCCGTTGCGGGCCGACCGACGTCCAGCCCCGATCACGATCCAGGTCCAGCCGCTCTGACAGGGCGTTTTCAAAGGATTCCCCGGGCCACCCGGCCTGGTAATCAACCCGTACGGCGGGAATGGAATCACTTAGCCTGGGCAACAACATCTCTAAACGACTGGACAGCTGAGATGTTTCTGCACCGCGCGCCTCGTCAATCTTTGAAGCAAGGCTCGCTAGCATCGGTGTCATGCTGTCAATGACCCGCATCGGGGCACCCTGGCGGAGTGCGGCGTTTCTTTGCTCAAGCGCTCGTGAATAACGCCGCCAGTCTTCCAGGAACCCCTGTTTCACGTGAAACACGCCCCAATCCAGGTAGCGACGACGCGCCTCTGGCGGCCCACTGACCAGGCTGTAGTTTTCCGGGTGCATTGAGACAACGGGTAAGCGCTCGGAAAGCTCTGTCAGCTGGCCGACATCCTGTCCGTCACGCCGGGCTTTCCACGCCGAACGTGATCGTTCAATCCCCATGCGATGCGCCTGCTTTGAATCCGACTCGATATCACAGAGCAGGGTATACGTGTCACCATGGGGACCGATCTGCGCACTGACCTGGCCGGAACGAAAACTCCTGCCCCGTGAAAGAATCGCCAGCGCTTCCAGAATCGTCGTTTTACCCGCACCGTTATGGCCCTGGAAGAGGTTCAGGGCCGGCCCGGGTTCAATTTTCGCTGACTCAATAACCCTGAGGTTATTGATTTTAAGTGAATTTATACGCACTTTGAGGCGATTGACGCAATCTCGGTCAACGCCTTATGCGCCGATACCCTTGATCAGAGTTTCAACGGCATCACGACATGCCGGTTCAGGTCGGATTCCGGTGCGGCCACCAGGCAACTGCTGTTCGCATCCTTTAACTCCATCGACACCTCTTCGGAAGTCAGCGCCGTCAGGGCATCCAGCAGGTAGTTCACATTGAAGCCAACCGCCAGCGAATCGAAGTTCATTTCCGCCTCGATCACCTCGACCGCCTCCTCGTGCTGCGGGTTGTGCGCCAGGATCTTGACGGAACCATCTGACGCCTCGATGCGAACGCCACGATATTTCTCGTTGGACAGGATGGCGGCGCGCTGCAGGGCCTGCATGAACGTGCCGCGATCGACACGGATCTGCTTGTCGGCGCCCGCGGGAATGACCATTTCGTAGTCGGGGAAACGACCGTCGATGAGCTTTGAGGTGAAGCGCGTGTTGCCGTTCACCAGGCGCACATGGTTGCGGCCCAGGGACAGCACGACGTCATTGCTGTCGTCGCTCAGCATACGGGCCAGTTCCAGTACGCCCTTGCGCGGCACGATCAACTGGCGATCGGCTTCCACGCCGACGTCACCATCGTAGTCGCACACGGCCAGGCGGTGACCATCGGTCGCCACCGTGCGCATCCGGCCGCCCTTGAAGTCCAGCAGCAAACCGTTCAGGTAGTAACGGACATCCTGGTTGGCCATGGCGAACGCCGTGCGATCCAGCAGGGTCTTGAGTTCCTTTTCCGGCAACGTGACATCCTGGACCGTCGCCACCTCGTCGGTCGCGGGAAAGTCCGCCGCCGGCAGGGTCGAAAGAATGAAACGGCTGCGACCGGCCTGCAGCGTCGCGCGATCGTCCGAAACGGCCAGTGAGATGGTCGCGCCATCGGGCAGGGCCTTGACGATATCCACGAGCTTTCGGGCCGGGACGGTAATCTCGCCCTCTGTCTCGATATCGGCGGAAACCGAACTGACCAGCTCGACCTCCATGTCGGTACCGGTCACGGAAACCGACCCATCCCTGGCAACCAACAGGAAATTGGCCAGCACGGGTAACGTCTGGCGCCGTTCGACGACACCGACCACCTGGATCAGGGGTTGAAGAAATACTTCGCGCTGGATTTTGAACTTCATGTCCGGTCCCTAGATGCTGATTGTTTTAAATGTTTTAAATAATCAAGTAATAGTAATAAGGGCTGTGGATACACAAATAACCCTTATTTTTCCATATATATCAAATGTTTACGCTCGGCAAAACTGTGCGCATACGGGCTGTAATCCTGTGCATAAACTGTGCGTTACTCACGCCCTGCATTTCATCCCGTACTTATACACAGCCTTTCAACCCGGTTGTGCGCCAAATCACCCACAGGCCCGCCGGTCAGGTGGTCAACGTCCGCAACAGCCGTGCCCGATCCTCCCGGATACGGCCCTCGGTTTCACACAATTCCTCGATTTTACGACAGGCGTGGAGCACGGTGGTATGGTCGCGGCCGCCAAACGCATCCCCAATTTCCGGCAGGCTGTGCTGGGTCAGTTCCTTCGACAACGCCATGGCCATCTGCCGTGGGCGAGCGATGGCGCGGGTGCGTTTCCGGGACATCATGTCCGCCACACGCAACTTGTAGTATTCGCTGACGGTCTTCTGGATGTTCTCGATGGTGATCAGGCGTTCGTGGACCGTCAGCAGGTCGCGCAGCACCTCGCGGGTGAAGGCTTCAGTGATCTTGCGCCCTGTAAAGCGGGAATTGGCGATCAGCGTGTTCAGTGCGCCTTCAAGGTCGCGCACATTCGAACGCATCCGCCTCGCGATCAATGCGGCAATGGCTTCGTCCAGCTGGATGCCGCGCTCCTGCGCCTTGTTCAGCAAGATCGCCGCGCGGGTTTCAAAGTCCGGCGGTTCGATGGCCACCGTCAGGCCCCAGCCAAACCGTGACCGCAGCCGGTTCTCCAGCCCCTGGACTTCTTTCGGGTACCGGTCGCAGGTCAGGATGATCTGCTGCTTGCTTTCCAGCAGCGCATTGAACGTATGGAAGAACTCCTCCTGCGTACGTTCCTTGCCGGCGAAAAACTGGATATCGTCGATCAGCAGCGCATCGGCTGAGCGGTAGTGGTTCTTGAACTCGTCGATCGACCCCTGTCGCAGCGACTGGATCATTTCACTGACGAAACGTTCCGAGTGCAGGTACAGGACCTTCGCGTCCGGATTCTGTTCGCGAATCAGGTTGCCCGCCGCGTGCAGGAGGTGGGTCTTACCCAGGCCCGTGCCCCCGTAGAGCAGCAATGGGTTGTAAGCACTGCCCGGTTTCTGGGCCACCTGTTGCGCGGCCGCGAAGCCCAGTTCGTTCGATTTGCCGCGAACGAAATTCTCGAAGTGATAGCGGTTATCCAGGTTCGAGCGAACCGTGGGGCGCGCCCGGGCCGGTGCTGATTCAGGCTCAGCCTTGCGGCCGGGCAGACCGATCTCGATGACGGCGGATTCGCGGGATTCACCGAGGTGTTCGAAGATGTCGCGAATGCGTTCCAGGTAATGCAGCGAAATGTGGTCGCGAACGTAGGCGTTGGGCGCGAGCAGCCGGGTCTGGCTGCGATCGCTGACGGCCTGCAGGGGCCGAATCCATGTGTTGATGTCGTCCGCGGGCAGTTCCCGTTCCAGGTGCTGGAGGCAGCGTTGCCAGATGGTTTGTGACATACCCTTTGAATGTTCTGTCCGATTTTTTCGTCGCCTTCCGGTGCGCCGGAAGGTCCCTTTTTTGTATGGCGTCGGCCGATTCGGGCGCAAAAGCGCCCTGAAGCGGTGCGCAGCCTGGGTACCCGACGGCCCTGCGGGTCCGGGGGGGCGCGTCCGCTTGAAGAGCGGCAAGAATGGTGACGCCGGACAAGCATACCCCTCTGTGGATAACTTGACTACTCGGAAACGGTCATCCTGTCGCGTTTGAACACAACACCACCAGGTGTCTTGTCCCAAGCGCCCGGGCAGGCTACAATTGTCCTCTTGTGTCGGCCGCTTAAGCGGCTTTTTGTTTCAATATTTCAAGGTCGAGGATTCAACCATGAAGCGTACATTCCAGCCCAGCCGCCTGAAGCGCGCCCGCCGGCATGGTTTCCGCGCCCGCATGGCGACCCGTGGTGGTCGCGCAATCATCAATGCGCGCCGGTCCAAGGGTCGCAAGCGCCTGTCCGCCTGACGGACGTGTTTTCCGCGCCGGCGTTGTCGACGCGGGCGTTGGTCCCGGCAGGCATTTCCCATGACCGGGGCCTTCAGTAAGTCTTCCCGGCTGACCCGTGGCGCAGAATATGGCCACGTGTTTGCCCGGCCGCATGTGGTCCAGGATCGCTGCTTTCGCATTCTCGTTCGAGGGAACGGGCGTGGAAGCGCGCGCCTGGGCCTCGCGGTGTCCAAAAAGGTGAGCAAGACCGCCGTGGGCCGGAACCGGCTCAAACGGGTCATACGCGAAAGCTTTCGTCACCGGGCCGCCGACGGTCATGGTTTCGCCGCAATGGACATCGTAGTCTTGCCCAAACGCCAGGCCGCCTCCATATGCAACCGGGAACTCTACGCATCGCTGTCCCGTTTGTGGCGGCGACTGAAGGAATCCGGCCCACACGTGGCCGGCGAAGAAGGATAAATCGGATCATCCCATGGCCAACCTCCGCCCCGTATTGCTCGTCACGCTCGTTTTTCTTGGATACCTGCTCTGGGTGGAATGGCAAAAGGACTATGGGCCGCAGCCGGTAGGCACGCCACCCGCGACCGCCGCGGCAACGCAGGATGACCCGGCCGAAGCGGCCGCAGATGTTCCGGGCGTTCCGGCAGCCACCACCGCTTCTGTTCCGCAGTCCGTGGCAAGCGGCGACGACGTACCCAGCGCAGTCCCGGAGGCGCCCGGCGCCGTTCCGGCGGCGGCGGGTGAAGTTGTCAGCGCATCTGACCTGGTGTCGGTCACCACCGATGTGCTGGAACTGGAGATCGACCCCGTGGGCGGCACGCTGGTGACGGCACGGCTGCGCGATTACCCGGTCGACCTGGATGCACCGGACACCAAGGTGGCCCTGCTGACCCAGGACTGGCCCGGGTTCCAGATTGCCCAGTCCGGGCTGCTCAGCCGCATGGATGCGCCGAATCACACGTCACGCTACCAGGTCGAGTCGGACCGGTACTCGCTCGTCGACGGCGATGCCGGCAATGAGCTGAGTATTCCGCTGACCTGGACCGGCGCTGACGGCATCACCGTCACCAAGACGTTCTACCTGCGGCGCGGCAGTTACGAGATCGGCGTGTCGCACATGGTGGAGAACCGCGGCGGCCAGGCCTGGACCGGTAATCGCTACGAGCAGCTGCAGCGCGCCATCCCCGGCGATGACGAGGGTTCGGGTTTCAACAACCCCGAGCGATACAGCTTCAAGGGCATCGGTTTCTACAGCCCGGATGAAAAGCTCGAGAAGATCGATTTCGAAGACGTCGCCGACGAGCCTTACCAGCGCACCGTGACCGACGGCTGGCTGGCGATGATCCAGCATTACTTCTTCGCGGCATGGATTCCGCCGGCCGGCGAAGCCGACGCGTATTCCACCCAGGCTTACAGCCCGGGCGGCCCGCCCCGTGTCATCGCCCGTTCCGTATCACCCGGCGTGACCGTGGCGCCCGGCGAAGCGCACCGTTTTGACAGCCGCCTGTATGTTGGCCCCAAGATCCAGGATCACCTGGCCGATATCGCACCGGGCCTGGACCTGACGGTCAACTACGGCATCTTTACCGTGATCTCCGCACCGCTGTTCTGGCTGCTGGAGAAAATTCACGATTTCGTCGGCAACTGGGGCTGGGCGATTGTCATCCTCACCATCCTCATCAAGCTGGCGTTCTTCAAGCTCACCGAGGCGCAGTACCGTTCCATGGCGCGCATGCGCAAGCTGCAACCGCGTATCGAAAAACTGAAAGAACGCTACGGCGACGACCGCCAGGCCATGAGCCAGGCGATGATGAAGATGTACAAGGAGGAGAAGGTCAATCCGCTGGGCGGCTGCCTGCCGATCCTGGTGCAGATTCCCATCTTCATCGCCCTGTACTGGGTGCTGATCGAATCCGTTGAGCTGCGCCAGGCGCCGTTCATCCTCTGGATCGATAACCTGTCGGTGCGCGACCCTTACTTCATCCTGCCGGCCCTGAACGCAATTTTCATGATCGCCACCCAGCGCCTGACGCCGATGGCGGGCATGGACCCGATGCAGCAGAAGATGATGCAGGCCATGCCGATCGTGTTCTCGGTGATGTTCGCCTTCTTCCCGGCCGGCCTGGTGCTGTACTGGGCGACCAACGCCGGGCTGTCACTGGCCCAGCAGTGGTACATCACCCGCAAGATCGCGAAGGAATAGTTGGCCGACACCGACACCATCTTCGCCATCGCCACGCCACCGGGTGCCGGTGGCGTCGGGGTGATTCGCCTGTCGGGGCCCGGCGCGCTGGCGATGGGCCGCGAGGTCACCGGTCAGGCGCTCGAGCCGCGCCGCGCCGCCTTCTGCCGCTTTACCGACGATAGTGGCGAGGTCATCGATTCAGGTATCGCGCTGTATTTCCAGGGCCCCGCGTCCTTCACCGGTGAAGATGTCGTCGAACTGCAGGGCCATGGCAGCCCCGTGGTCCAGCAGATGCTGTCTCGCCGCCTGGCCGGGCTTGGCGCCCGCGCCGCCCGCCCGGGCGAATTTTCCGAACGGGCGTTCCTGAACGACAAGCTCGACCTGGCCCAGGCCGAGGCCATCGCCGACCTGGTCGCGGCCGGCAGCGAGGCGGCGGCGCGGGCGGCGCAGCGTTCACTCGAAGGCGCCTTCTCGGACCGGGTCGAAGCACTGGTGGCCCGCCTGGTCGAGCTACGGGTTTTTGTCGAGGCGGCGCTGGATTTTCCGGACGAGGAAATCGACTTCATCGCCGAGAGCGATGTGCTGGACCGCCTTGACGCGCTTGCCGCTGACCTCAACGACCTCCTGGCGGCAGCGCAACGCGGCCAGGTGCTGCGGGACGGCGTGACCGTGGCCATCATCGGCCAGCCGAATGCCGGCAAGTCCAGCCTGCTGAATGCCCTGGCCGGCCGCGACGCCGCCATCGTCACCGATATCCCCGGCACCACGCGCGATGTGCTGCGTGAAACCCTGTCGCTGGACGGTTTGCCCGTGCACATCGCCGATACCGCCGGTATCCGTGAATCCACCGACGTGGTGGAAGCGGAGGGCATCCGGCGCGCCCGGGCGGCCCTGGAAGTGGCCGATATCGTCCTGCTGGTCATCGACGCGACCAGGGATATCGACGCGCAGCGGGCGCTGGCTGCAGAAGTCCCGGAGGGTGTCGCCGTCATCGAGGTCCTGAACAAGGCCGACCTGGCCGGGTTGCCGGTATCGGTGGAGGAAAGCCAGCGCCGCGTGTCCCTTTCTGCCAGGCTGGACGACGGCGTCGGCGGCCTGGTGCGGTTGCTGGCCAGCACCGCCGGCCTGGGCACCGCATCGGAAGGCACGTTTTCCGCCCGCACCCGCCACCTCGAAGCGCTGTCCTGCGCGGCCGTCCACCTGGCCGCCGGGCGCGTGCAGCTGGCCGATTACGTTTCCGCGGAAACGCTGGCCGAGGAACTGCGCCTGGCGCAGGACGCCCTCGGTGAAATCACCGGCCAGGTACTGGCCGACGACCTGCTGGGCGCCATTTTCTCGAGTTTCTGTATCGGTAAATGAGCGCTCTGAAGCGCATTGGCCCAGCGCTCAACGCCGCTACGCTTCTGCGCTGGGCCGGCGTGCTGCCGATACTGACGGTCAACCTCGCCTACGCCTGGAACCTGGCGGCGGGCCTGGAAGGCTGCTTTCCCTACGTCGAAGGCTGCACCTCGGTGAGTCGTGGTGTCCGTTCCGGTCCGGGCCTGTGGCTGTTCAAGGTCATGGCGCTCCCCATCGTGGTTTGCCTTTTACTGGGTTGGCGCCGCCTCCCACCCCGGTTTCGCACCCGGACGATCGTGGCCCTCGGCACCGTCGGTGCGCTGAGTTTCCTTGTCTACGCCATGGCGCTGGGTACCGACGGACAGGTCTATCGCTGGATGCGGCGATACGGCGTCGTGCTGTATTTCGGCCTGACCGGCCTGGCGCAGCTGTTGCTGACGGCCCGGTTGCGACGGGCCGATCGCGAAGATCCCGCGCCTGTCCAACCCTGGCGTTCGTGGCTGTTGATCCTGTTGGTGGTCGCGACCTGGTCGCTGGGGGTGTTGTCTGCGCTCAAGCGACGCCTGTTCGACGACCCGGCATTTATCGACCGGCTGCAGAACACCCTGGAGTGGAATTTCGCGCTCGGGCTTTCGCTGGTATTTGTTGCACTGGCATTCGTACTTAACCCGGGCAGAACTCATCGTGCAGGGCCTGGATCAGCTTGAGTGCGGGTGAGGCCTTGAGCGAGTAATAGATCGCCTGGCCCTCACGCCGGGTCTGGACCAGGCCCTGTTCACGAAGGATGGCCAGGTGCTGCGACAGCGCCGATTGGCTGAGGTCAATCCTGGCGTTGAGCTCGCCGACGCCCATCTCGCCCTCGCACAACACACACATCACCATCAGGCGACTTTCGTTCGCCAGCCCTTTCAACAGGGAAACCGCCTGCCGGGCGTTCTTTTTCATCTCACCCGGGTCTAAAGACAGATTTTCGGTTTGCATGGCCATGATCTCGGAGTACCTGGTTGGTGATCAGCATTGTAATACATATTAGAATGTTCTACATTAGTAATAACTAAATTAGTTGGGTGCTGCTCGCATGGAGTCCGTTCACGCGATTCCGGTAGCGGCCGTGGAGGCTCAAAATGAAGAAACTCGTGGTGATGGGTGGCGGTATCGGCGGTGTTGCGTCCGCGTACGAGTTGAAACAGGCCGTGGGCAGCGACCATGAAATCATACTGGTCTCGGACAATCCCTGGTTCGAATTCACGCCGTCCAATCCCTGGGTGGCGGTGAACTGGCGCAAGCCCGACGCGATCCGGGTTGACCTGGATGAAGCGATGTCCCGCCGGGGTATCCGTTTCATCCATGATCCCGTGGTCCGCGTGCGGCCCGCAGACGACCAGCTTGACCTGTCTTCCGGAACCGTCCTGGATTACGACATGCTGGTCATCGCTACCGGGCCGCGCCTGGCTTTCGACGAGATCGAAGGCCTGGGTCCGGAAGGGTTCACTTCATCTGTCTGCAAGACTGATCATGCTGCCGCAACCGCACAGGTCGTCGAGAAACTTTGCGAAGCGCCCGGGCCGGTAGTCATTGGAGCCGCGCAAGGGGCGTCCTGTTACGGCCCGGCATACGAATACGCGTTTATCCTGGAAACCGAGTTGCGCCGCCGGAAAGTGCGGGACCGCGTACCGATGACTTTTGTGACACCGGAGCCCTACATCGGCCACTTTGGCCTGGATGGCGTCGGCGACACCAAGGGTCTGATGGAATCCGAGTTGCGCGAACGGCACATCAAGTGGCTGACCAACCACCGTATCGACCGCGTCGAGTCCGGCGTGATGCATGTCACCGGGGTCAAACCTGACGGTTCCGATGCGGAATCGTCGACGCTTGAGTTCGCCCATTCGATGATCCTGCCGGCGTTTACCGGCATTGACGCCGTCATGGGAATCGACGGCCTGTCGAATCCACGCGGCTTTATTCCCGTGGATGAATTCCAGCGTAACCCGACGTACGCCAACGTCTACGCGGTAGGGGTCTGTGTCGCCATTCCACCGGTCGGTAAAACGCCGTTGCCGGTCGGCGTGCCCAAGACCGGGTTCATGATTGAATCGATGGTGACTGCGGCCGTGGGCAATATCGCCCTGGCCCTGGCCGGCGAGGAGCCGCGTCATCGCGCGACCTGGAACGCCCTGTGCCTGGCCGATTTTGGCGACCGCGGCGTGGCATTCCTGGCGGTGCCGCAAATTCCACCTCGCAACACCAACTGGTCGTCCTCGGGAAAGTGGGTGCACCTGGCCAAGGTCGCAATCGAAAAGTACTACCTGCACAAGGTGCGTAAGGGCACGACGGAACCCTTCTACGAAAAATTTGGCATGAAGCTGATGGGCGCAGGCAAGCTGAGGGGCCAAGCATGAAAAACGCCCTGCTGTCATTTTCAACCGGGAAGCCGCGCCTGGTCTACGTGTTAACCGCACTGTTCGTGATCGTGACCGGCGCCCTGATTCCCCGGATTCACATCGATACGGACCCCGAGAACATGCTGCCGGTGGACCAGCCGGACCGAGTCTTCCATAACCAGGTGGAAGCCGATTTCGGTCTGCGCGATGCGATTGTCGTGGGGGTCGTCAACGATGGGCCGGACGGGATCTATAACCCCGTCACCCTGGGTTCGCTCCACCGTGTGACCGCGGCGATCTCGAACATCGAAGGTGTCATACCCCCCGACCTGATGTCGCTGGCGGTGGCCGACAACATTACCCAGGGCGAAGCCGGGGTGCTCCGGTTTGAATGGATGATGCGCGAGGCGCCGACAACCCGGGCGCAATCGGCGGCCATTCGCGACGCCGTCAATCGCCTGCCGCTGCTTGAAGACACGTTGGTATCGGGTGATGGCAAGGCCGCGGCGGTTTATGTGCCCATCGAGAGCAAGGACCGGAGCTACGCGATCGCCTCGACCATCGGCGACCTGGTGGCGGACGAAACAGAGGCCGGGCAATGGCATGTCACCGGATTGCCGGTGGCGGAAGATACGTTTGGTCACGAAATGTTTGTCCAGATGGGTATTTCGGCGCCGCTGGCGGGGCTGATGATCTTCCTGTTGATGTGGTTCTTCTTCCGCAACCTGCGGCTGGTCATCTCACCCATGATCGTGGCGATGGTGACCGTGATCGGCACGATGGGCCTGTTGATCGGCATGGGTTTCACGGTTCACATCATGAGCTCGATGATCCCCATATTCCTCATGCCCATCGCGGTGGTGGATTCAATTCACATCCTTTCCGAGTTCGCCGATCACTACCGGCGTGGAGATGATGCCAGGGCGGTCATGCGACGCGTGGTCGGACACCTGTTCAAACCCATGCTGTTCACGTCGCTCACCTCGGCGGCCGGTTTCGCATCGTTGTTGTTGACGCCAATCCCGCCGGTGCGGGTATTTGGCGCGTTCGTCGCGTTCGGCATCCTGCTGGCTTTCCTGATGACCATCGTGTTCATCCCGGCGTGGGTGGTTCGGAGCAGTGACCGGTCACTGGCCAGCCTGGACCGCCTGCGCGAGGATGCCGGCATCGACAGTCCGTTGGCGCGCTTCTTGCGCCGCCTTGGGCGATTCGCATTCAGCGGGACCGGCCGCATTACCCTGGCGGCCGCGGTGCTGGTGGTTGTCAGCGTTGTCGGTGTGTTGCGCATCCAGATCAACGACAACCCGGTCCGCTGGTTCAAATCGGATCACCGTATCCAGGTGGCGGACCGTGTGCTCAATGACCACTTTGCGGGGACCTATGACGCCTTTTATGTCCTCACCCATGACGATCCTGGCGCCTGGACCCGGTTCGCCGACGAGGCCCGGGCGCTGCTCGCGGGCCAGGACACGGACGCCCGGGTGGCCGGGCTGCTGGACAGCGCGCCGGATGCACTGGATGCCCGGCTGGGTGACATCATTGTCGCGGCCGATGACGCGGCGTTCGATGCGACGGACCCCGGGGTGGCCGACCGCTACCAGCGCCTGATGACCCTGGCCGAGGAGGCCCAGGTCGAAGCGCGCTATTTCCAGCGTCCCGCGGCGTTGGCCTGGATCGAGGAATTCCAGCAGGCGCTGGCGGAAACCGGCCTGGTGGGCAAGTCGAACGCCCTGCCGGACGTGGTGAAGGTGGTCAACCGGGAGCTGCGAAGCGGCGAGAGCTTGGATTACGTGATCCCGGACACCGTGCCCGGCGTGGCGCAGGCCTTGTTGCAGTACCAGTCGTCGCACCGTCCCCAGGATCTCTGGCACATGGTGACACCCGATTTCAGCCGCACTGCCGTGTGGTTACAACTCACATCCGGAGACAACCAGGACATGACACGGGTCATGGACGCCGTCGATGAATGGGTTGCGGATCACCCCTTGCCTCCAGGGGTTAACGGCCGGTGGGCCGGAAAAACCTATATCAACGTGGTCTGGCAGGGCGAGATGGTGGCCGGCATGCTTTACAGCCTGCTCGGCGCCTTTGTCGTGGTTTTCGTGATGATGGTCGTCCTGTTTCGCTCGATCGCATGGGGCATGGTGGCGATGCTGCCGCTCACATTTACCATCGTCGGCGTTTATGGCTTCATCGGCTGGATCGGCAAGTATTACGACATGCCCATTGCGGTGCTGTCGTCGCTGACGCTCGGCCTGTCGGTCGATTTCGCGATCCACTTTATCCAGCGCTGTCGCGAGCTGCACGCCCAACTGGGCAGTTTCGAGGCCATGAGCGTGGCCATGTTCGAGGAACCGGGTCGCGCCATCTCGCGCAATGCCATCGTGATTGCATTGGGATTCACGCCGCTGTTCCTCGCGCCGCTCGTGCCGTACATCACGGTGGGCGGGTTCATGGCGTCGATCATGGTGCTGTCCGGCGCGGCCACGTTGTTGCTGTTACCCGCGGTGATCACGCTCGGTCGCCGCTGGCTGTTCAAAGATGATTCGAAAACTACGGAGGCATCACATGTCACTCCCTGACACCCTGAAAATGTTCACTGCTGTTGCCGCCCTTTCCGTTGCAGCGTCTGTATGCGCCCAGGCGCCCGATGCCGATACCATCGTCGAGCGCGCCAACCTGGCGGCGTACTATGCCGGGGCCGATGGCCGGTCCGAGGCGCGGATGCGGATTTTCGACGCACAGGGCAACGAACAGCGGCGCCAGTTCACGGTCCTGAGGCGAAACCCCACACCCGCTGGTGACCAGCAGTTCCTGGTGGTGTTCAGCCAGCCCGCCGACGTGCGCGGCACGACGTTCCTGGTCCACAAGAACGTGGGCGGTGACGACGATCGCTGGCTCTACCTGCCTGGCCTGGACCTGGTGAAACGCATTGCCGCCGGTGACAAGCGCACCAGTTTTGTCGGCTCCCACTACTACTACGAGGATGTTTCCGGTCGGCGGCCCGACGAAGATCACCACGAACTGGTCGGTACGGACGATGAGCATTTCCAGCTGAGGCACCGCCCGGTCGACCCGTCCAGTGTCGAGTTTGCCGAGTACACGACCTGGATCGACCGCGAAACCTGGCTGCCCATGCGCATTGAGTACCGGGACGCGTCGGGCCGGCCGATTCGCCGGGTGGAGGTACAGAAAGTGGAAACGATCGGGGGGCACCCCACGGTCACGGCCAGCCGCATCAGTGACCTGGTCGGTGGTGGCCACACCGATATGCAGTTCCGCTTCATCGATTATGACCTGGGCCTGCCGGATGGCGTGTTCACGGAGCGGGCATTACGCAACCCGCCTGCCGACTGGCTTGAACGCCCCGGTTCCTGAGGGCGTTGCGACCATGTCCAGGTGGTACCTCGCGCTGTGCACCGCCGGGTTGTTGGCGTTCTCGTCGTTCGTCCCCGCCCAGGAAGACGACTGGGATGACTGGGGAGAAGACGACGCGTGGTCCGAAACTTCGGAACCGACCTGGACCGGCTTTGTCGAGGTGGCGGCGGGCAGTCGTTGGCAGGAAGACGATGCGGTCGGCCGTTACGCGACCCTGGGTGAGCTGCGAGCGCGTCTCGAGCGGACCTGGACTTTTGACGGCGCGCTGGCCAACAACCGCCTGGATCTGCGGCTGGATGCCCTGGGCGACGCTGTCGTCGATGATCTTGACGCCAGTGTTCGCGAACTGGCCTGGGGTTTCAGTACAGGGCGATGGGACTGGCGAACCGGTCGACAGGTCCTGACCTGGGGCACCGGCGACCTGCTGTTCCTGAACGACCTTTTTCCCAAGGGCTGGGTTTCATTCTTCATTGGCCGCGACGATGAATACCTGAAGGTGCCATCGGACGCCGTCCGACTGACCGGCTACTTCGACGCGGTCAACCTGGATATCGTGGCCATACCCTCGTTTACACCGGACGAATGGTTGACCGGCGAGCGGCTGTCGTTCTACTCACCGGCGGCTGGCGGTATCGTGGCGCCAGAGCCGCCATTGTCAGCCCATGATCCTTCGATGAGCGTGGCCAACACCGAGTGGGCGCTGCGGGCGTTCCGCAACGTCCAGGGCAACGAGCTCGCGCTCTACGGCTACAGCGGTTTCTATCATCAGCCTTCGCCGACCGGCCCGAACGGCGCCCTCGAGTATGCGGAGATGCGCGCGCTGGGCGCCAGCTGGCGGCGCCCCCTGGGCCCCGGCCTGTTCAACGCCGAGGTGTCGCGCTATGACTCGACCGACGACCCGGACGGCACGGACCCGGCGATTCCCAACGACCAGTATCGATTCCTGCTCGGGTACGAGTGGGAAGCGGCACGCAATTTCAACGTCGCCTTCCAGTACTACGTGGAGTGGACGCTTAACCACGACGCCCTGCTGGCGAATTCGCCATGGCCGGAAGACGAGGTGGACGAGCGTCGGACCTGGCTGACCAACCGGCTCACCTGGCGTACACGCCAGGAGCGCGTGACCTGGTCGTTGTTCACGTTCTGGTCGCCGACCGACAACGACCATTACCTGCGGCCCCAGGTGACCTGGCGCATGAACGATACCTGGCAACTGGCGGCGGGTGGAAACCTGTTTGGTGGTCGCCACCCGAACACGTTTTTCGCCCAGTTCGAGGACGACAGCAACGTGTACGCCCGGCTTCGGTTCAACTACTGAAGCGGGCTTTTCAATCCTGGACAAGGAGAACGAAAACATGACCGTAGAACGTGCCACCATGGCTTTTGCAGGATTCATGGTCCTGCTGTCACTTGCATTGACCTGGTTCGTCCACACCAACTGGGTCTGGCTGACCGTGTTCGTGGGCGCCAACCTGCTGCAGAGCGCCTTCACCGGGTTTTGCCCGGTGTCGATGATCATGGCGAAAATGGGATTGAAGACGGAGCGTGAGTGCGCCGTGCAGCGCTGAGCCACGAATTTCCGTCTCAAGATGCGCGCGACCGGTGGTAACCGGCGCGCGCATGATGCACCCTATGCCTCCCCGATAAAACGGCGGCACGACATGGCCGCCAGGCTGAGGCTCGTATGATCGACCTGAAACGTCCGGACCTGCTTCGCACCCAGGCCTACATCGACGGCCAGTGGGTGGACGCCGATGATGGCGCCACGTTCGAAGTGGACAATCCTGCTGATGGCGAAGTGATCTGTAATGTCCCGGAAATGGGCGCGAATGAGACGCGGCGCGCCATCGAAGCGGCCAACCGTGCCTGGGCTGACTGGCGAGCGAAAACCGCCAAGGATCGGGCCGCCATCCTGCGTCGCTGGCACGGCCTGTTGATCGACAACAAGGACGACCTGGCGAAACTGATGACCGCCGAACAGGGCAAGCCAACAGCCGAGTCGGCCGGCGAGGTCATGTACGGGGCCTCGTTCATCGAGTGGTTCGCCGAGGAAGGCAAGCGCGTCTACGGCGACGTGATTCCCACCCACATGAATGACCGGCGCATCATCGTCACCAAGCAGCCGGTGGGCGTGGTGGGCTGCATCACGCCGTGGAACTTCCCGAACGCGATGATCACCCGCAAGGCGGCGCCCGCGCTGGCCGCCGGCTGTCCGATCGTCATCAAGCCGGCGGCGGAAACACCGCTGTCCGCGTTAGCGCTGGCGGTGCTGGCCGAGGAGGCCGGAGTCCCCGCAGGGGTATTCAACATTGTCACGACCACGCAGTCGCAGGACGTGGGCAAGGAACTGACCGAGAACCCGCTGGTGCGCAAGTTCTCGTTCACGGGCTCCACCGCGGTGGGCAAACAGCTGATCCGCCAATGCGCCTCGACGGTGAAAAAAGTATCGATGGAGCTTGGCGGCAATGCGCCGTTTATCGTGTTCGACGACGCCGATATCGATGCGGCCGTGAAGGGCGCGATCATCAGCAAGTATCGCAATGCCGGCCAGACCTGTGTCTGCGCGAATCGCCTTTATGTCCAGGATGGTGTTTACGACGAGTTCGTCGAGAAATTCATCATCGCCACGCGGGCGCTGGTTGTCGGTCGTGGCGACAAGGACGGCGTCAGTATCGGCCCGATGATCTCCGAGGCCGCCGTGGAAAAAGTGGAGCGACTGCTTGATGACGCCCGGGCCAAGGGCGGCGAGGTGGTGGAGGGCGGTGCCCGCCATGCCATGGGCGGCCAGTTTTACGAGCCGACCATTGTCCGTGACGCCACAGCCGAGATGGATTTCGCCACCGAGGAGATTTTTGGCCCCATCGCGCCGGTGTTCCGGTTCAAGGAGGACCAGGAGGTCATCGACCTGGCCAACGCCACCGAGTACGGCCTGGCGGCCTACTTCTACGCCCGCGACCTGGGTCGCGTCTGGCGCGTGGCCGAGGGCCTGGACTACGGCATGGTCTGCATCAACGACGGCATCCTGTCTACGGAAACCGCGCCGTTTGGCGGCATGAAGGAATCCGGCATGGGTCGCGAAGGCTCGAAGTACGGGATCGACGAGTATATCGAGCTGAAATACATCACCCTGGCGGGGCTGACGTCCTAGCTCGCGCGCCTGTCGGGTTCAGTCTTCGACGGTGCCCAGCATATAGTCGGTGACCAGGCGGAGATGTTCATCGGTGCAGAAGTTGCACATGCCCCGTGGGGGCATGGCGCCAAGGCCCTCTGCCACATTTCGGTCAATCACGTCGCGGGGCTTTTGACTGATTTTTGACCAGCGTTTCGCATCGCCGGGACGCGGTGCGCCATAGGCGCCCGTGTCGTGGCAACCCGCGCAGACAACGTTGTAGATGCCTTTGCCGCTGGCCGCCTTGCCGGCCGTATCCGCAATTTTCGGGTCGCGGGATAAGCGGTAAAGGCCGCCAAACTCGATCAGCGCCCAGATCGCACCATCCTTGGCCACCTTGACGTCACGCATTCGTGCATTCAGCGTGTGCATGAAGCGAAATTCCGAGCGGATGACCCGGTCATCCCGCACCAGGCGGCTGATGGTTTTACCCCTCAGGCCGCCCACGAGAAGATCGCCGTCCCACTCCGGAAACATGTCACCGCGATACACCGTGATCGGCGAAGTCGCAATCGAAGGCAGGTAGAACCAGAGCGGCTGTCTCAGCCCGTCCTGGTGCGTTCCGGAACCCATGGGTTCACCAGAGTAAGCGTTGCCATAAGTGATGATTGGCCAGCCGTAGTTGGCGCCGGCCTCGATGATATTGACCTCGTCACCACCCCGTGGGCCGTGTTCAGTCTCAAACAGCAGGCCACTGGCGGCATCGAAATGCAGCCCCTGCGGATTCCGGACACCGAGCGCGTAAATTCGGTCGTCAATATCCGGGTCATTCACGAAGGGGTTGTCGGTGGGTACGCTACCATCGTCGTTGAGCCGCAGGACTTTGCCCTGCAGGCGATCACCCCTTTGCGACTGCTCCCTCTCCGAGCGATCACCGATCGTCACGTAAAGGTGGCCCTGGTCATCGAACTCGATGGCCCCACCAAAGTTCGAAGGCGACCAGCCGTATGGCCCCGCGGTGACGATGCTCTCCACCTCAACCAGCTGGCGATCCTTGATGATCGCGGTGGCGACGACGGTCTGGTAATAGCGTCCGCTCTCCGGATCTGCCTCGGTGTAGCTGAAGTAAATGCGATGGTTCTGGCTGAACTCCGGATGAATTTCGATATCGAGCAGCCCGGTCTGGACCTCCTGCGTGGCGATGTCCGGCAACCCCGGGATCTCGTCCAGCCGGGCGGGCGACACCTGGAACCAGTAAAGGCGGCCGTCAAGTTCCGTGATCAGCAGGTTGTTTTCGTCAATGAACTCGAATGCCCAGGGTTTCGAAAGTCCGGTGATCACGGGATCCAGCCGGGCGTCGCGGATGTTCATGTTGTAGAGGCCGCGCAACTTCTTGCCGGCGTTGTGCTGGGGGTCCTTCTCTCGCCGGGTGTCGACCGGCGCCAGGTCCGGGCCGATGGCCCGCGTGGCGGGCTTTGCCGTGGTTGGGGCCGTTTGGGTCGGCGCAGGCCCGGCAGCGGAACTGCCGGGCGTGGATTCAGTGGCGTCTTCCGGTTCGGCGGCCGGCGAACACGCCAGGCAGGCGAACACGAGGGTCATGGCGAGTACGTTGCGCATGCCGAGAGAGTGCCAGTTTCGTTATTCGTTGCCAAACAGCTTGTCAGCCAGGTTCACCCGCCCGCGTGCCGGCTTGGCGCGTTGGGAATGCGCGTTCGTGGGTTTCCCGTTCTGCGTTTTGCCGCGCGCGGTTGAGGCGCTTTTCATGTTGCCCCCGTTGGCCGCGCCATCGGCGCGCGCACCACCACGGCGCCGGCGTCGGCCCGGCTTGCCGTTGGGCTTCCCCTGGGCTTGCTGCTGGCCGCGCCCATTACCGCGGGCCTTGTTGCGGGCCTTGTTCCCGGAACCCTTGCCGGGTTTGTTCGCCGGTTTGCCCCGTTTGCGTTCGGACTTTGTCGGCCCGGTCGGCAAACTGTGGTCCGGTTCATAACCGTCCAGCTCTTCCCGGGGCAAGGTGCGGCCGATCAGCCGTTCAATGTCACGCAGCAGGTGAATCTCATCAGCGCTGACCAGCGAGATGGCTTCGCCTTCACGCCCCGCGCGGCCGGTGCGGCCAATGCGATGGACATAGTCCTCGGGCACGTTCGGCAGGTCGAAGTTGACGACGTGGGGCAGGCGGTCAATATCGATGCCGCGGGCCGCGATATCGGTGGCGACCAGCACCCGCACCTTGCCGTCCTTGAACTGCTTGAGTGCCTTGGTGCGCGCGGCCTGGCTCTTGTTGCCGTGGATCGCGGCGGACTCCAGGCCGTCGGCGGTCAGCTGTTTCACCAGGCGGTTGGCGCCGTGCTTGGTGCGACTGAACACCAGCACCTGTTGCCAGTTGCCAGCGCCGACCAGGTGGCTGAGCAGTTCACGCTTGCGTGACTTGTCGACCGGGTGAATGCGCTGGGCCACGGTGTCGGCCGAGCGATTGGTGCCGGCAACCTCGACCAGTTCCGGCGAGGTCAGCAGGGTGTTCGCCAGCTTGCGAATGTCCGGTGAGAATGTGGCCGAGAACAGCAGGTTCTGGCGCTGGTCCTTCGGCGGCAGCAGGGCGATCACGCGACGGATGTCGTGGATAAAACCCATGTCGAGCATGCGGTCGGCCTCGTCCAGGACGAAAACCTCGACCTGTGACAGGTCGACGGTGCCCTGGCCGGCGTGGTCCAGCAGGCGGCCGGGGGTGGCCACCAGCACGTCAAGGCCTTCACGCAGGCGATTCATCTGCGGCCGGATGTTCACGCCGCCAAAGATGACCGCCGATTTCACGCGCAGGTGACGACCGTAATCGCGCACGCTTTCACCCACCTGGGCAGCCAGTTCGCGCGTGGGCGTCAGCACCAGGGTGCGCACGGCCTTGCCCTTGCCCCGGCGGGGCTGGGTGGCCAGGTGTTGCAGCATGGGCAGCACGAATCCGGCGGTCTTGCCGGTGCCGGTCTGTGCGCCGGCCATCAGGTCACGGCCTTCCAGCACTTTCGGGATGGCCTGGGCCTGGATGGGCGTGGGGGAATCGTAGCCCTGCTCGTTAATCGCGCGCAGGATTTCGGCTTCGAGGCCGAAGTGTTCAAAAGACATCAGGGTGTTTGCTCCAGTCTCGCCCAACGCCGCAGTTCGTGGCGTAACCGGTCAGGGCTGGAATCGAATAGATTTGCCAGACGGCCCGTATGGCCGAAAAGATAAGGACACCACCGGTCGGGCATCCGAAGCGTTCATTGTATCAGGTTACGGGTGACGGGTGACGGGTAACGGGTGACGAGTAACGGGTGACGGGAAAACCTTCCAGGAGCGGGGCTGGGGTGATGCCGGCCCGGACCTTCGGCGGCAGGGATGCCGCCGATGAGCGATCCAGGGACGGACCCGAGCGAGTCCGGGCCGGCATCACCCCAACCCCGCTCCCCGCGACACGCTTCCCTTCGTCACCCGTTACTCGTCACCCGTTACCCGTTACCCGTCACCCGTCACCGGGGATGCACCGATGTGACAAAACCGTTATTCTCCGGAGTCATGACCCTTCCCGGCTCTGAAGGGGTTCGCGGAGAGCGACAGCAATAACTGCGATGAAGCGTACGGACACGTCGAATCCCGACTACTTTCACCAGGTGGTCGACTGCCAGTGGGCCTGCCCCGCGCATACTGATGTCCCCGAGTACATCCGCCTGATTGCGCAGGGCCGGTTCACCGATGCCTACATGGTCAACCGGGAGAGCAACGTCTTTCCCGGCATCCTGGGTCGTGTCTGCGACCGGCCATGCGAACCGGCCTGTCGGCGCGGGCGCACCGGCCAGAAACCGGTGGCCATCTGCCGCCTGAAACGCGTGGCCGCGGATCATCGCGGTGACATCGAAGACCGCATGCCGGTCATCCCCCCGAAGAACGGCAAGAAAGTCGCGCTGATCGGTGCCGGTTGCGCGTCGCTGACCGTGTGCAACGACCTGGTGCCGATGGGTTACGAGTGCACCGTGTTCGAGGCCCTGGAGGAACCCGGTGGCCTGATGCGTTCGAACATCCCCAGCTTCCGCCTGCCGCACGAAGTGCTGAACGACGAGATCGACCGCATCGTCGACATGGGCGTCGACCTGCGCCTGGGCACCCGGGTGGACAGCATGCAGGCCCTGCTGGATGAGGGCTTCGACGCCGTGTTTGTCGGTTCCGGCGCGCCCAAGGGCAAGGAACTGAACCTGCCGGGCCGCCAGGAAGCCGACGACAATATCCATATCGGTATCGAGTGGCTGGAATCAGTGGCGTTCGGCCACATCGAGAATATCGGCGAACGCGTACTGATTATCGGCGTGGGCAACACCGCCATGGACTGTTGCCGAACCTCGCTGCGCCTGGGCGCGAACGAGGTCAAGGTCATGGCGCGCAAGCCGCGCGACTTCTTCAAGGCATCGGACTGGGAACTGGAAGACGCCGAGGAAGAAAACGTCGAGATCGTCATCAACCACTCGCCGAAGGCGTTCGTGGTCGAGGACGGCAAGCTCACCGGCATGACCTTCGAGGTCATGGAGTACGACATCGAAGATGGCCGCATCACCGGCCAGCGCGTGGTGGGCGAGGAATTCATTCCCTGCGATGATGTCGTGCTGGCCATCGGCCAGGACAATGCCTTCCCGTGGATCGAACGGGATCTCGGCATCGAGTTCGACAAATGGGATGTGCCGGTCGTCGACGAAAAAACCCACCAATCGACACGCGATGGCGTGTTTTTCGGTGGTGACGCGGCGTTCGGGCCGAAAAATATCATCTGGGCGGTCGAGCATGGCCACCAGGCCGCCATTTCCATCCACCTGCACTGCCAGGGCGAGGCGCTGGACGACCGCATTCCCGTGCACCTGAACCTGGGCAGCCGCAAGATGGGCATGCACGAGTGGAGCTACTCCAACAGTTTCGACCCGGCGGCGCGGCGCAAGATGGAGCATGTGCCGCTGGCGCAGCGGTTCCGCGAGCTGTCCACCGAGGTCGAGCTGGGTTTTGACGCCGACCAGGTGGCGGTGGAAGTCGAGCGTTGCCTGAACTGCGATATCCAGACCGTGTTCACCGATGATTTGTGCATCGAGTGCGACGCCTGCCTGGATATCTGCCCCACCGAGTGCCTGACCATTGTTCCCGACGCCGAAGAACCGGCGCTCATCGCCAGCCTGCGCGCGCCGCGCCTTGAGCCCGACCAGCCCCTGTACGTTTCTGGCGAGCTGAAGCAGACCGGGCGGGTCATGGTGAAGGACGAGAACCTCTGCGTGCACTGCGGCCTGTGCGCCGAGCGCTGCCCGACAGCGGCCTGGGACATGCAGAAATCCCTGCTGAAGTTCCCGCGCGCGGCCGACCACGAACCCACGGCGGAGCCGCTGAAAAAGACCGGGTGACGGCCCGGGGAAGATCGCCCCATGACCACCGAACGCATTAACGACTTCGTCCTCAAGATCGGCACCGTGAACGGCACCGGTTCGGCCAGCGCCAATGGCATGCTGATGAAGGCGCTGTTCCGCATGGGCATCCCGGTGACTGGCAAGAACATGTTTCCGTCGAACATCCAGGGCCTGCCCACCTGGTACGAGATCCGCGCCAACCGCGACGGCTACATGGCCCGCGAGGCCCGCGTCGACGTGATGGTGGCGATGAACGCGCAGACCTACGCCAAGGACCTGGCCGAGGTCGCGCCGGGCGGGTTCTTTATCTACGACTCCACCTGGCCACGCGAATCGCAGCTCGAGCGCGATGACATCACCGTGCTGGGCGTGCCGCTGGCGCGCATGTGCAACGAGCATTTCGACAAGGCCCGCGTGCGCATCCTGATGAAGAACATCGCCTACGTGGGCGTGCTCTCAGCATTGCTGGGCATCGACCGCGCGGTGCTGAAACAGTTGCTGGAAGAAACCTTCGCCAGCAAACCGAAGCTGGTCGACAGCAACCTGGAAGCCATCAACCTGGGCTACGAGTACGCCACGGCGAACTTCACCTGCCCGCTGCCGGTGCGCGCCGAGCCGATGGGCGACAACGCCGGGCATATCCTGATCGACGGCAACTCGGCAGCGGCGCTGGGCTGTGTCTACGCCGGCGCCACGGTGGGTGCCTGGTACCCGATCACGCCGTCGACATCCTTGATGGACGGCTTCGAGCGCTACTGCAAAATGTTCCGCCGCACCGAGGATGGCCAGAACAACTTCTGCATCATCCAGGCCGAGGACGAACTGGCCGCGGCCGGCATGGTGCTGGGCGCCAACTGGATGGGCGCGCGGGCGTTTACGCCCACCTCCGGGCCGGGCATCTCTTTGATGAGCGAGTTCATCGGCTTCGCCTACTACGCCGAGATCCCGTCGGTGTTCTTCAATATCCAGCGGGTCGGGCCTTCAACCGGCATGCCGACCCGTACCCAGCAGTGCGACGTGACGATGTGCGCCTATGCCTCGCATGGTGATACCCGCCACCCGTTACTGTTCCCGGCCGACCCGCGCGAGTGCTTCGAGATGGCGGTGAATGCCTTCGACCTGGCCGAGCGGCTGCAGACGCCGGTGTTCGTGCTGTCCGACCTGGACATCGGCATGAACGACTGGATGATCCCGGAGCTGGAGTGGAACGACACCTGGCGCCCCGACCGCGGCAAGGTGCTTCATTCGGCCGAGCTGGACGAGATCCAGAAATTCCACCGCTACCTGGATACCGATGGCGACGGCATTACCGCCCGAACCTACCCCGGCGAAGACGCGCGCGGCGCCTATTTCGTGCGTGGCTCCGGCCATAACCGCTACGGCGGCTACACCGAAGACGCCGCCGAGTACCAGGACGTGGTCGATCGCCTGCTGGTGAAGTGGGAGACGGCCAAGTCGCTGGTGCCGCAACCGGTACTGCGCGAGGCGCCCGAACCGACGCGCCTGGGTGTGATTGCCTATGGCTCATCCGACGGCGCCGTGAATGAAGCGCTGGACCGGCTTGCGGAGAGCGACATCCACCTGGATTACCTGCGCGTGAAGGCGTTTCCGTTCAATGATCACGTGGAGGCCTTTCTCGAGGCCCACGACACCGTGTTCGTGGTCGAGCAGAACCGCGACGCGCAGCTGCGCTCGCTGCTGCTGACCGAAACAGAGACCGGCCGGCGCGACCTGCTGGTACCGCTGCTGCACTACAACGGTATGCCCATTCCCAGTGACTGCGTCATCAAGGCCGTCACCGAATTTTGCGCCGGCAAGGAGGTGGCCGCGTGACCTTTATCGCCAAGCCCCGCATCGACCTGCCGTCCGACCGGCTCAATGACATCGGCCTGCGCCGCCGCGATTACGAGGGCGTGCTCTCCACGCTCTGCGCCGGTTGTGGCCACGACTCCATCACCGCCGCCATTGTCCAGGCCTTCTGGGAGATGTCGATCGCGCCGGAAAAGGTGGCCAAGCTGTCCGGCATCGGTTGCTCTTCAAAGACGCCGGCCTACTTCATCTCCGGGGCGCACGGTTTCAACTCCGTGCACGGTCGCATGCCGTCGGTGGCCACCGGCGCCATGGCCGGCAACCGCGACATGGTGGCGATTGCCGTGTCCGGCGACGGCGACTCGCTGTCGATTGGCTTCGGCCAGTTCGGCCACGTGGTTCGCCGCAACCTGAACCTGCTCTACATCATCGAGAACAACGGTGTGTACGGCCTGACCAAGGGCCAGTTTTCGGCCTCGGCCGACGTCGGAAGCCGCGCGAAGAAAGGTGCCGAGAACCGCTGGCAGAACATCGACCCGGTGGCCACGGCCATTTCGCTGGGCGGCTCGTTCGTGGCGAGAGGTTTTTCCGGCGACCGCGACCAGCTGGTGCCGCTGATCAAGGCCGGCGTGCGCCATCGCGGCTGCGCGGTGATCGACGTGGTCTCGCCCTGCGTCACCTTTAATGACCATGAAGGCTCAACCAAGAGCTACGCCTACACCCGCGAGCACAAGCACGAAGCGGTGAAACTCGATTTCGTCCCACCGGCCGAAGAGATCAGCGCCCAGTTCGACCCGGGCGAAGCCAAGGCCGTGACCCTGCACGACGGCTCACGCGTGATGCTGCGCCGCACCGAGGACAGCTACGACCCCAGCGACCGCAGCCGCGCGCTGCAATACCTGGAAACCGCGCGCTCGCGCGGCGAAGTGGTGACCGGCCTGATGTACATGAACGAAGACCTGCCCGAGATGCACGACCTGTTCGGCACCACGGCGCGACCGTTGACCGATATCCCTTACGAGGAGCTCTCCCCGGGATCGGAGGCGCTCAGGAAGTTGCAGGCGAAGATGCGCTGACCCGGTCAGGCGCCGTGGCGCGACCAGAAAATAGCAGGCGTCACCACCGGGTACTCGTCCGCGAGCGCTAGCACGTCGCTGTCCCCCGTCACCAGGTAGTCTGCCCCGGAAGCTCGCCAGGTCGCCAGCACCGGCTGGTCAGCGGCGTCCCGCAAACGTGGTTCGAGTGCGGAATCAGGTTCGACGATATCGGCCATGAACATGAAGGTATCGGTCAGGTCCCTGATCTCGCCCGCGGTAAGGTTAACGCGCGACAACCGGGGTAGCACCCTGGCGAATTCATCCAGTATGAAGTGCGAAAGCACGACGTCGACGGCACCTTGTCGCCAGGCATGGATGATCCGGCCCGGCAGGCTTGCGGGGTAGGCGTGCCCGGACACCAGGACATTGGTGTCGAGTACGACACGGAGGCCAGCCATCAGTCGCTGTTGCGCACTCCGGCAACCGCAGCATCAATTTCCGCCAGGCCTTCGGCTTCGGGTACGTCATCGTAGGCCGCTGCGATACGGGCGCTCAGCTCGTCGAACCGCTCCCGCATTCGACGGATGCGTGCGAACAGCTCGGCATCGACGAGGGCCGCGACGGGTTTGCCGTCCTTGTTGATAACGATGTTGTCGTTGCGGTAACGAACCTGGTCCAGCATTTCCCCCAGGTTCTGTCGGAATTTCACTGCGCTGACTTCATTGATCATGGGAAGCTGCCCGTCATCTGAATCATAATGATCAGTATGATCGTAATGATTGGTGTTGTCTACGCGGTCCATTCCTTGATTCTGCATACGTAAACACTCTATCGATATGGCAATTATGTGTTTCATCCTGTACGAAACCCTCGCTATGATGCGGAGTTCGTGCTCTTAAAACGTTGAGATAAACAAGTGTGTTCCATTTTCGGCATCCTGGACGTCCAGGAGGCGGATGACGCCCTGCGGCAGACCGCCCTGCGCCAGTCCCGGTTGCTCCGCCATCGCGGTCCCGACTGGTCTGGCAGTTACACCCACCCGCACGCGATCCTGGCGCACGAGCGCCTGGCCATCGTCGATGTGAATACCGGCGCGCAGCCGCTGCTGTCGGCGGATGGCGAGTGCGCGCTGGCCGTGAATGGCGAAATCTACAATCATCAGGAACTGCGTGCCGGCGAACTGGCTGACTACGCGTTCATCACGGCGTCCGACTGCGAGGTCATCCTGCCGCTGTACCAGCGCCATGGCGCTGGCTTCCTCAACGACCTGCGCGGCATGTTCGCCTTCGTGCTGTTCGATGCCGACAACGACCACTGGCTGATGGCGCGCGACCCCATTGGCATCATTCCGTTGTACTACGGCCATGATGACCAGGGCCGCACCTACGTGGCCTCGGAGATGAAAGCGTTGATGGACGTGTGCGCCGAGGTGCACGAGTTCCCGCCGGGGCATTACTGGCAGAAGGGTGACGCGGTGCCGCAGCGGTATTTCGAGCCGGACTGGCGCGAGTTTGATGCCGTCGACAAGGGCGAAACGGATCGCGCGGAGCTGTTCCGCGCACTGGACGACAGCGTCCGCAGTCACCTGATGAGCGACGTGCCCTATGGCGTGCTGCTGTCCGGCGGGCTGGATTCCTCGGTCATCGCCGCGTTGGCGGCGCGCCACGCCGAGCGCCGTGTTGAAGACGACGAACAAAGCCCGGCGTGGTGGCCGCGGCTGCATTCCTTCGCCGTCGGCCTGGAGGGTTCGCCGGACCTGGCCGCCGCGCAGAAGGTGGCCGACCACATCGGCACCGTCCATCACGGCTTTACCTACACGCTGCAGGAAGGCCTGGACGCGCTGGAAGAAGTCATCGCGCACCTGGAAACCTACGATGTGACCACCATCCGCGCCGCCACGCCGATGTACCTGATGGCGCGCAAGATCCGCGCCATGGGCATCAAGATGGTGCTGTCCGGCGAGGGCGCCGACGAGATCTTCGGTGGCTACCTGTATTTCCACAAGGCGCCGGACGCGCGCGAATTCCACGCCGAAACCGTGCGCAAGGTCTCGCGCCTGCACATGTACGACTGCCTGCGCGCCAACAAGGCCATGTCGGCCTGGGGCGTGGAGGCGCGGGTGCCGTTCCTGGACCGCGATTTCATGGACTACGCCATGTCCATCAACCCGGCCGACAAGATGATCGGCGAGGGCGGCATGGAAAAGCAGGTGGTGCGCGAGGCGTTTGAAGAATTGCTGCCGCATGAAGTGGCGTGGCGCCAGAAAGAGCAGTTCTCCGACGGCGTCGGTTACGGCTGGATCGACGCCCTTCGCGACAACGCCAACGAGCGCGTCAGCGACGCGCAGATGGCCAGCGCCGCGCGCCGGTTCCCGCACAACACGCCGGATACGAAAGAGGCGTACTACTACCGCACGGTGTTCGAGCAGCATTTCCCGCTGCCATCCGCCGCCCAGTGCGTGCCCGGTGGCAAGTCGGTGGCGTGCTCGTCGCCCGAAGCCATGGCCTGGGATCCGTCCTTTGCCGAAATGGCCGACCCCAGTGGTCGCGCCATGCGTTCCGTTCACAAGGAGGCCTACTGATGCTGGTCCAGAAATTCGGGGGTTCGTCGCTGGCGGACTTCCGCGGGTTCGAGGCCAGCGCGGCCCTGGTCCGGAAGTTTTCCAAAGATGAGCCCGTGGTCGTGGTGCTGTCCGCGGTCTATGGCGTGACCGACCTGATGATTGCCGCCATCGACCAGGCCCAGGCTGGTGAAGACTTCAGCCCGTCCGTCGCCGACATCGCGGCACGGGAATCGGCGGTGGTTGACGGCATGGCCGGCGCCGGCCACGACGACAAGCGACTGCGCGATATCCTGGCCGAGCGTCGGGAACGCCTGAACGGCCGCCTCGAGGGCATTCGCCTGCTGGGGGACTGTCCCGACAAGAGCCGCGCCGAGATCCTGGCTTCCGGCGAGAATCTCAGCAGCCGGCTGATGGCCGAGTACCTGGCGCTGACCGGTGTCAACGCGCGCTGGTCCGATTCCGAGGTCATTCCGCCGGCCAATGACAGCTGGCTGGATTCGCTGGTGGACGTGGAACGCGCCGCGCCGCGCCTGAAAGCGGCGATGGCTGAAGACATTAATGTGCTGGTATTGCCCGGATTCCACGGCCGAAACGCCCAGGGTGACTACCAGCTGCTGGGTCGCAATGGTTCCGACTACTCCGCGGCCGCAGTGGCCGCGGCGCTCGGCGCGCGCTGCTGCCAGATCTGGAAGGACGTCGACGGGTTCTTCTCGGCGGATCCGTCCATTGTCGGGAACGCGCGCGTGCTGGATGAAGTCAGTTACGGCGAGGCCATGGAACTGTCGTTCTACGGCGCCGGCGTGATCAGCTCCAAGGCGCTGGCGCCGCTGGCGTCGGCCAACATTCCCTGCGAGATCCGCAATACCTACCGGCCGGAACTGCCAGGGACCGTGGTGCATGCCGGTGCCTCGCGCTGCGTGGCGGTGCGGGGCATTTCGCTGCTGGACCACGTGGCGGCCATCACCATCGCGGGTAGCGGCCTGCGCGGCCGGGTGGGCGTTGCCCACCGGGTGATGGGCGCGCTGGCGCGGCAGCAGATTTCCGTGCTGCTGATCGTGCAGTCCTCGTCCGAGTACAGCATTACGCTGTGTGTGCGCACCGACGAGGCGGACACGGCATCACGCGCGCTGGCCGAAGAATTCCATTTCGAGCGCCTGCACGGCCTGGTCAGCGACATCTCCGTGCTGCGAGAGCGTTCCGTCGTCACGCTGGTGGGCGACGGCATGAAACAGAACCGCGGCGTCGCGGCGCGATTCCTGACCGCCAACTCGGCGGCCGGCGTGAACGTTGAAGTGATTGCCCAGGGTTCCACCGAGCGCGCGATCTCGCTGGTGGTTGATCGTCGCGACGCGGTTTCGGCGGCGCGCGCCAGCCACACGGCGTTCTTCGGCCACATGAGCCACATCGACGTCATCCTGCTGGGTTGCGGCAACGTGGGCGGTGCGCTGCTGGCGCAGATTCACCGGATGCATGACAACCTGGAGGCCAACCACCAGCAGCTGAAGGTTCGCGCCATTGCCAACAGTAAGCTGCTGCTGACCGCGACCGACGAGATCGACACGGCCAACTGGCGCGAAGACCTGGAGAAAAAGGGCCGGGCCTACACGCTGGAAAACGTCATCGCGATTCGCGAAGACCTGGGGTTGCTGAACCCGACCATCGTCGACTGCAGCACCGACGCGGGGCTGGCCAGCCAGTACGTGCGCCTGCTGGCGAACGGCTTCAACGTGGTGTGCGCCAACAAGAAGGCCAACACCATGTCGATGGATTTTTACCACCAGCTGCGTGACACGGCGGCGCGCGGGTTCCGCCGTTTCCTGTACGAGACCAATGTCGGCGCCGGCCTGCCCGTCATCGACACGCTGCACGGCCTGATGCGCTCCGGTGACCACCTGCAGGTGTTCGAGGGCATCCTGTCCGGCTCGCTGTCGCAGATTTTCGGCTCGCTTGAAGACGGCGTGTCGTTCTCCGAGGCGGTGAAGTCGGCCATGGAGCTGGGCTTTACCGAACCGGACCCGCGCGACGACCTGTCCGGTATGGATGTCGCCCGCAAGCTGTTGATCATCGCCCGCGAGGTGGGCATGAAGATGGAGCTGTCGGATATCGACGTTGAGCCCGTCATCGAGGAAGGCTTCGCCGGCGATGCCAGCAGTGCCGAGTTGCCGGAACGCCTGAAGGAACTGGACGAACAGTTCGCAGAGAAGATTGCCGCGGCCAAAGAGGACGGTGCGGTCCTTCGTTACGTGGGCCGCATCAGCGATGGCCGCTGCAAGGTATCGATCGAGGCGGTGCCCGCCAGTGGCCCGCTGGGTGCCATCCGCGACGGTGAGAACGCACTGGTGATCTACACCGATTACTATCAACCCATTCCACTGGTGCTGCGCGGTTATGGCGCCGGCGCCGAAGTCACGGCATCCGGCGTGTTTGCCGACGTGTTGCGGACCGCCTGGCGGCCGCTGGACCCCTAGGCCTCGGGGCAGGAGAAAGTAGCCATGAAAGTTTTCGCGCCCGCATCCACAGGCAATGTTTCGGTGGGTTTCGATTCACTGGGCCTGGCCCTGCAGTCGCTGGACGGCGAGGTGTTCGGGGACGTGATCGAGCTGCAGTCCGGCCCGCAGGACGACTGGGTGCTGGAAGTGACCGGCCCCTTTGCCGATGCGCTTCCACCGGACCCCGAAAGCAATATCGTGATGGCGTCGTGTCGTCGTTTTGAGCGCATGGTGCGCGCCCAGGGCAAGGAGATCGAAACGCTGCGGGTGCGCCTGGACAAGCGCCTGCCGGTGGGCAGCGGCCTGGGCTCCAGCGCCAGTTCCATCGTCGCGGCGCTGGTGGCGCTGAACCGCTACTTCGGCAGCCCGCTGAGCCGACTGGAGTTGCTGGAGCTGATGGCGCGCATGGAGGGCGAAATCAGCGGTGACGTGCACCTGGACAATATCGCGCCCAGCCTGCTGGGCGGCCTGCGGCTGTGCATGCCGGACGGGCGCAACCAGTACGGCCTGCCCTGGCCGGGCGGCTGGCAGATCGTCGTGGCCTGGCCCGGTACGCGCATGGAAACCAAGGCGGCCCGCAACCTGTTGCCCGAAAAGCTTCGCCGTGAAACGGCAGTCGCGCACGGCGCGAACTTCGCCCGCTTCGTTCACGAGCTCTACAGCGGCGATCCGCGCGATGCGGCCGCCTGCCTGGTCGACCTGATTGCCGAGCCGTGGCGCAAGGACCTGATTCCCGGCTTTGATGCCGCGCGTTCGGCCATCATGAAAATGGGCGCGCTGGCCTTCGGCATTTCCGGTTCCGGCCCCACCGTGTTCGCGATCGTTGATGACAGCCGCGTGGCGGAAAAGGCCAGGGACTGGCTCGCCGACCACTTCCTTGAAAACGACCGTGGTTTCGTGCGGCATTGCCGGGCCGACCTGGCCGGCGCGCGAGCCGTGGACTGAACCTGGATTTCACCGGATCACACGCACCATGCAGTTTCTGAACCTATCGGACCCCACCGACACCGCCAGTTTTGAGCAGGCCGTGCGTCGAGGCCTCGGCCGTGGACAGGGCCTTTATTTCCCGGAGAGCATTCCGGTGGTCGCCGAGCTCGATGCCCTGCTGGACCTGCCCTTCGCCGAGCGCAGCGCGGTGCTGCTGGCGGAACTGACCGGCCTGGACGTCGCGACCCTGCGCCCGATCGTCACCACCGCGTTTGATTTCCCGCTGGAACTCATCGCCGTGGATGAACGCGTCAATGCGCTGGAACTGTTTCACGGCCCATCGCTGGCGTTCAAGGATTTCGGCGCTCGGTTCATGGCCGGTTGCCTGTCGGCTTTCAGTGACGGCTCACCGACCACCATCCTGACCGCCACCTCCGGTGATACCGGCGCCGCGGTGGCGCATGCGTTTCACGGCAAGCCCGGTGTAGAGGCGGTGATCCTGTATCCGAAGGGCCGCATCACGCCGCTGCAGGAAAAGCTGTTCTGCACCCTGGGCGGCAATATCCGCACCGTCGCCATCGAGGCCGACTTCGATACCTGCCAGGCCATGGTCAAGCAGGCTTTCGACGACGAGGAACTGCGCACCCGGCTGGGACTGAACTCCGCCAACTCCATCAACGTGGCGCGGCTGCTGGCGCAGGTGTGCTACTACTTCGAGGCGGTGGCGAAACTGGGCGGCCGCGAAGCCGTGTTCTGTGTGCCCAGCGGCAATTTCGGTAATGTCACCGCCGGCTGTGTCGCCCGCGCGATGGGCCTGCCGATGCGCCGGATCCTGGCCGCCACGAATATCAATGACACCGTCCCGCGCTACCTGGCGGACGGCCAGTGGGCGCCGAAAGATACGGTGGCCACGCTCAGCAATGCCATGGACATCTCGCGGCCGAATAACTTTCCCCGCGTCGAGGAACTGGCGCGCCGCGCGGGTACGCCGATCAGCGCGTTTATCGACAGCGTGGCGGTCACGGACGCCGATACCACCGCGGCGGTTGGCGCGCTGCATGAGAAAGGCTATCTCGCCGATCCGCACAGCGCATTGGCGTGGCGGGCCCTGGACGCATCACTCGGTGATGACGAAACGGGTGTGTTCGCCTGCACCGCGCATCCGGCCAAGTTCGCGGAAGTCATCGAGGAGGCGATTGGGTTGCAGGTGCCCCTGCCGGACGCATTGGCGCAAGTGCGTGACCTGGAGGTGCTTTCGGCGACCATTCCGGGCGATTTCACCGCGTTGCGTGGGTTGTTGATGGATTGAAAGCGGTTTCGCCTTTGCCGACAGGCTTCGTCACCAACTTTTCCGCTCCCACCCGGTAATGCCTGATGCACGACCAACGAGGACGTGCATCATCTCTCTTTGTCGCCCGGCTCACGCCGGGCGTTTTTTATTGAAAGAACTGGCGCAGGATAAAGAATCCGACCATCAGGAAGGCGATGGCGATCTTGGCGGCGGCGCCGAGAACGGTGCCGATCCAGGCGCCGACACCGGCGCGTCCCGCATCCTGCATGCCGCGCCCGCCGGAGATCTCGGCCACGAAGGCGCCGACGAAGGGCCCCAGCAGGATGCCCGCCAGGCCAAAAAACATGCCGACGATGGCGCCGAACATGGCGCCCCAGAAGGCACGTGGACTGGCGCCCAGGCGCTTGGCGCCCAGCGCGGCCGCGAGGAAATCGATCAGCCACGCCGCCGCGGTCAGCGCACCCAGGATGACCATCGTCCACATGCCGGCGGGCTCGAACCCGGTGATCCAGGCCGCCAGCAGCAGACCGGCAAAGACCATCGGCACACCCGGCAGCGCGGGAATGATGGTGCCGACCAGGCCGCCGATCACCAGCAGTATCGCGAGAATCCACCATAAAATTGTCAGGTCCATCCGGGCTTATCCTTCGTCTTCGGCGGTTCGGGCCGCGCTCGGCGACTGGCCCGTCCAGTTTTTGAACGCCCGTGAGAACGAGCTCATCTCGGAAAAGCCCAGCAGGAAGGTGATTTCCGTCAGCGTCAGCGAGTTGTCCTCGATGTACTGCCGGGCCAGGTCCTGGCGTACCTCCTGCAGCAACTTCCGAAAGCTCAGGCCCTCGGCCTTCAGCTTGCGATTCAGGGTGCGCGAGGTCATGTTCAGCGCGCCCGCCACGGTTTCGTCGGAGATGTGGCCGGACGGCAACTGCTCCATGATCGCGGCACGGGCCCGGTTGGGAACGTTGTCACGATCCAGCCGTGACAGTCGCCGGATGACGATGCGGTCGTTCATCTGCGCGATGACCGGGTTGGCGCTGGGCAGGGTGCGCTCGGCGTCGGCGCGGCTGAACGCGATCTCGTTATGCGCGCAGCCGAACTTCACCGGGCAGCGGAACAGGGCCGTGTAGGCACTGGTGTCGCCGGGCGCGTCAATTCGAAAACCCACGTGCACCGGGTCAAGGTCTTCGCCGGCATTCAGGCGCGCCAACGCCACGGCGTAGGCGACCATGCCATCGTCCCGAACTTTCTCATTCGCCGACGGCTCATCCACCGACAGGTTAACGACGATGACATCACCCTGGTCATCGATGTCGAAATAACCTTTATCGTTGACGACCCGGATGAAACGACGCATGCGCTGGAAACTGCTTGTCAGGCTGGTGCTGGCGAGTACGGCGTACCCCAGCGCCCCGATATGGCTGGGGTGAACGGCGCGGGCGGCGCGTAACCCGAAGTCAGGATCACCGGTGTCGGCCGCGGCTTTCGCGCGCGCCCGGTCGATTGCCGAGTAGGCGACGCGTGTCCCGGGTTCGATGGGCCATTCAACCTCCAGGCCTTCGGCCTCGAAGTACGGCGCGGGGTCGAGCCCGTATGACTCGATGACCCGCCACCAGATGCCAATGGATGGCGCCAGTACCGACATGTGTAACCCCCTCCCGAACGCGCAGTCCTATTCTGTTTGACCCCGCCATCCCGGGTCAAATGCCTGTCCGGTTTTGACAAGCCGGCCCCGCGGCCGTTCCGTACCATGCGCAGCATTGAACGAGCCCGGAACTTTGAATGCTGTCGCAGGAATGCCAACTACTCGCCGAGATCGAATTCTGGCGGGAAATGATCGAGCACGAGAAAAACGCCGTCTCGGTCGAGGCGCTGGAGCGCATGCGGCAGGCGCTGGCCCTGGCCGAGCGCAAACTGCTGATGCTCGAGCCGGACTGGGCGGATACCGATTCCGCCACCCTGGCCCGGCTGGGTTCGTCACGAATTTCCGCGAGGAGACATTAATGAAACATATTGCACGGTTCGTGGTTTTCATTTCGCTGGTCGCGATCGCGATCAACCTGGTGATCACGTTCTGAGCACGTCGCCACCCGTTTTTTAATTGGGGAGGAGACAGGATAACGCCCCCTGTCAGGTTTAACGTCCCGGTGCCGGCTACATCCAGTGGCTTTGACTCCCCCCCCAAACCTTGGATCGGCGCCGGGACACTTTTTAACAATTTGGTCTATGGCCCCGGCACAAGCACACATTCAGCGGTTGCTTCCCCCCCAAACCCTGGATTTGTGTCGGGGCCACCTTCAAGGCGTCGGTGCTGTACGCTTCAGTGGTTTCCTCCTCCTTTCACTACTGAATTTGCGCCGACGCCTTCTTTCTTTGTCTCGTGAACTGAAAATAACGCCAAAACACCGCTTTTGGCCACTATTTCGTAGTTTTATCCCCCGAAAATCCACATAGTTATCCACAGCAAACAAAATTCAATCACTTACGGCCGGTTTTTCGGCCCGGTCGTCTAAAAGATTGGTTTTCGATGCCTGAACAGGGGCATGATGGCCCTCACGGGCCGATTCATGGCGGAATCAGGCGGCTCTAGCGCTGTTCGTTGAGACGCTGGGCCGCCAGGCGGATGGCGGGCCAGGCCTGCAGGGCGCGGCTGAAATCACGCCAGTAGGTCTTCCACCACCCGGTCAGGGCCTTGTCTGCCAGCCCTGCGGGCTCGCCGCGTAATGGTCGCGGTTCGGGGTCTTCGGCCAATTCCCGGTTGAGGCGTTCAACGCCCGCATCGATAAAGGCCCGCCAGTTCGGTGGCGCACCCGTCGCCGCAGCCTGGAGTTCCTTGAGGTGTCGATAATCTTCGGCACGGTGTTTAAGCACGTGGTGGATATGCCGATCCAGCAATGCGTCATGGTCCAGGTCGGCCAGGTCGGCGTACAGCTGCGCCAACCGGCGTAGCCGTACGATGGGGTCCCCGGTGCTGGAATCATCAAGGTGCGAGGATACACATTCCGTGGCAAATCCGGGGAACGACGCGTCCGTTCGCAACTGGCGGTCGTTTTCACTCCACGCCCGTTCCGGGATGGGCTTGTGGGGGACGGCCCAGGCATCGTCCAGCACCACGGAGCCGGGGTGGAGAAAGGCCGTCATGTCGCCGAACAGCTTGTCCTCGCCGCGCAGTATGGGGGCATACGGCGGCAGCAGGCGGCGGTTGTCGAGGCCGGTCAGCTGGGACATGTTCGCGCGCGGCGCAAAATGCGGCCGTGGCTGGCCGCTCCAGCAGTTCCGCTTGGCCAGGGCGTTTTCTACCGTGTTTTCGGAAGCCAGCAGGCGGTCCATGGCGTCGCCCTCCAGCCCGGTGATCCAGTCCAGGCGGGCGGTGCCGGGGTCGCCCAGGGAGCCGCATTCCGTGACCAGCACGGTGGAATCATCGCCCAGCGACTCCAGGAACGGGACGGTGGCGCCGGTGAACGATGTTTCCGCCATTTCGCCGACACCCAGTGCGCCCAGCGCGTCGGGCAGCCGGGCGCCCAGGCAACGCAGGTGGCGGGCGAAGGGGTCGGTGTCGGTCGATGCCCGTGTATCCGCCCACTCGGCGTCGTTCGCGAAAAAAGCAGCGTCCCGACCGGCATCGGAGAAGCCGACGGGGCCGGCTACGCGATACGGTTCGTGGACTTCGGCCAGGATGTCATCGTCAAGTACCAGCAACCGGCGGCCAGCCGAGACCAGCAACGCCATGGTTCGCGCCAGGCCGCTGGTCCAGAAATCCGACCAGCGATCGCGGTCGACCAGGAAACGGATCGCGTCGGCCTGCGCGGGCGCCGCCGCGACCAGCCGGTCCACGTAGGCCCGTTGATCACTCGCGCCCAGGTAATGGACGGGTGTTTGCACCTGGCTGGCGAACGTCTTCGTGGTCTCGCGGTTCCTGGCCTGGACCGCCTCGTCACGGGAGTCGTCGATGACATACAGGGCATGCAACTGTTCAAGGTCGCAATGTTCAGCCACGGATTCCAGGCACCGGGCCAGCGCATCCGGGCGCTCCCAGGTGATGATGGCGGCGACCGGTTTGTCCGTTTCGTGCTTCGGGTTGACGGCGCCGCCCAGCGTCGTGCAGTAAATCTTCGCCGATATCATCAGGCCGTCGCGCTGGACCGACTGCAGCACTTCCTCGATGGCGGCCTCCTGGCCTTCGAGCCCGGCGTTTCCCGAGGCGAGCCGGTGCGCGTGATCGTGCAACGTACGGAATTCCGTACAGGTGGCGAGCGCGGCATAAACGTCGGGCGTGAGAATCGCCTGGCGGCCGCTACGGGTATTGCGCACCAGTACGCGGTTTCCAGGAAGCGGGTAGGCATTGCATCGGTCAAAAGCGTAAAGACTCACGTGGGGTTCACCGGGGTTCGCGTGCGGGGGAAGGCGCATTTTAAGTGAATGCGGGACGCGCGGGAAAATGCGTTTCCTCGAGTGGACAAAAAGAACCGGGCCAGCAGCCCAGTCGAAGAGATGAAAGTCCCGTTTAAGGGATAAAAGGAGTCAACGTCGTGGAACATGAACGGCGGGCGCTGCATGTCCAACGACACCGCTTTTGACAATGAATTCGGGTGCAGGGATGTACCCGCCGCGTTAAAGCGAGGGTTTCGTCCGATCAACGCAATGATCTGGTTTGGCGCCGGGCTGCGTATGTATGATTGAAGGCAGTGCCCCGGACGTCTTTCGCAGGGACCTACACAAAGCTTCTGGAAGCTGTCTTTCACCTCCCAGGAAGCCCGGCCGTTTCCGACCGGCCAAAAGGGTTGTCCTCCTCGAAACGCCGCCTTTCGCCGGGCGGCGTTTCCCTGTGCGGAGGAAAAACTTCCGGGCGGTATTAGCCGGTGGCTTTGCTCAACAGCGCGCGGGCCTGGTCCGGCGACTTCTTCAGCGAATGCGCCAGTTCGTCCACCAGCAGGTTGGTTGACTGCGTCAGGTGGGCGCGATCCTGGGCGCGCAGGGCATTCTCGGACTCCAGCAGGCACAGCGCCTTGTAGACCTTGGCGTATTCAAAGGGGTCGCCGCAGTCGATGGCCGCCTGGTTGGCGCGTGCGCGCGTTTTCCACTGCTTGCTGGGCTTGCCTTTCCAGGCCTTCAACTCGTCGAGGAGTTTGCGTGCATCCTTGGAGGTGATCGGTTCGCGGACCGTCTCGTCAAGGTCGTTCTCGGGAAGCATCAACGTGAGGTCGTCGCGCTGGAAGTATAGCTTTGCGAACGTGGAAGCCTCTTCGCCGTAAAAGCTCTTTTCGCGGATGGACTGCACCTGGCCGATGCCGTGCTGGGGGTGATGTACTGCGTCGCCTTTTTGGATGTTAATGAGTCTTTCCTTTGAAATATCAGGGGTTACGGAATTAACCGCAGGAAAAACAACATTTTACACGATTTTGGCACGAAAAGCAACGCGACTGGCGCCAAGTCGCTGACTGTAAACGAAAACCCCGCCAGGCGGCGGGGTTCCCAAAAGTACTACCGGTTAGGCCGGATCAGCCCGCCTTTTCGACGTTGGTCGCCTGTGGCCCGCGCGGTCCGTCTTCCACTTCAAACGTCACGGAATCACCCTCGGCGAGAGACTTGAAACCGGAACCCTGGATGGAAGAGAAATGCACGAACAGGTCCTTGCCGCCATCGGCCGGCTGGATGAAGCCGAAACCCTTAGCGTCGTTGAACCATTTGACAGTGCCTGTAGCCATTTGAAATCACCTGTAAATAAAAATTAAGACGAATTGATCAATCGCCTGTCTCGGAAACATCTTGGGCAGGAGACACCGGAGGTATACTTCTGGGAAATTTCAGGGACGTGCAACCAATCTCTACTAACCGTCCGGCGCCCAGTGGCACTATTGCCAAGAGATCACCGTCCGTGTTGCGAACAATAGGCGCAAGTCTTGAGAAACACAAGTTTTATCTTAAGTTTATGAACATGGGTCCCCCCGGAAACTGGCGCGAAGATGATCGCCGTGTCCGCCGCGCACGGGCGCGACGACAGCGTTGGGGTGTCGCGTTTGTCCTGCTCGTGATCGCCATCGCCGCGTTCGTATTCTGGCGGCAGCTGATGCAACCCGGTGCAACGGGAAGTGCGACAACACCGCGTCCACCCCCGGCGACGACGGCCGCGCCAGGTGCTCCAGGGGCCGATGCACCGGTTCAGGAAAGCGCAGGCTCGGACATCATTCTCACCTGCACGGCGAACGACGGCTCAACGTTCTACACCAATGCACCCAGCTGCGGGGAGGCCGACCTGGAGAACCGCGTGACGGTTGTCGAGTCGCGGCCGGCTGGCGCCGACGCCAGTATCGGACAGAACTGCGTGGACGCGTCGCGCGAGGGGCGCGCCGCCCACCGTTTCCTGGCGGCCTGCCAGGAGCCCTTCACCCAGGCACTGGAACTGGAGCGTTACCTGGCCCTCGCGGAGGATCCCGCCGAGAGCGTCCGTGCCCAGGAATACTGTGACCTGATCGTCCAGGGCGTGAATGCCGGTTGCATGGCCACCAACGCACAGTTCTGTTTCCTGCGAATCTGCCAGCAACGCCTGGAGCGTTCGACGCGCTAGAATCGGGCGATGCCGCGACCACCCCCACCGCCGCCCACCGAATCCGTCACCCAGGGCTTCTTCGGCGTTTTCCGCTATTCCCGGCGCGCCCTGGAGCTTGTGTGGTCCACCAATCGCGGCCTGACTTTCGCCCTGGCCTTCCTGACGCTGGCGGCGGGCCTGCTCCCGGCGGCAATCGCCTGGGTCGGCGCGAAGATCATCGACGCCGTGGTCGCGGCGACCGCCGTTCACGCCGAGACCGGCGAGTTGGCCTTGCGGGATGTATACACCTGGGTGGCCATCGAGGCGGGTATCGTCGCGGCGCTGGCATTCTCGCAACGCGGCATATCGCTTTGCCAGGCGCTGTTGCGCGCCCAGCTGGGCCAGCGGGTCAACATGATGATCCTGGAAAAAGCGGTACAGCTGGAGCTGGCACAGTTCGAGGACAGCGAGTTCTACGACAAGCTCACCCGGGCCCGGCGCGAGGCCTCCAGCCGGCCGCTGTCGCTGGTCAACCGCACCTTCGGCCTTGCCCAGAACCTGGTGTCGCTGACCAGTTACGGCGTGCTGCTGGTGCAGTTCTCCCCGTGGGCCGTTGCCGTCCTGGTGGTGGCCGGCCTGCCGTCCTTCCTGGCCGAGACCCGCTTTGCCGGTGACGCCTTCGCGCTGTTTCGCTGGCGCTCGCCCGATTCGCGCATGCAGTCTTACCTGGAATCGGTGATCGCCCGCGAGGACAACGTCAAGGAAGTGAAGCTGTTCGGGCTCGGCCCGCTGCTGATCGGGCGCTACCGGGATATTTTCAAGCGGCTATACGGCCGTGACCGGGATCTCGCCATTCGTCGCGATGGCTGGGGCTTCGTCCTTGGGCTGATTGGAACGGTTGCGCTGTACGGCGCGTACGCCTGGATTGCCATGGCCGCCGTGGTTGAACGCATCACGCTGGGCCAGATGACCATGTACCTGATGCTGTTCCGGCAGGGCCAGGCCGCGGTGTCGGCCAGCCTCACGGCCATCGGCGGCATGTACGAGGACAACCTGTACCTGTCCACGCTGTACGAATACCTGGAAACCCCGGTGCGACAGGCGCCCGCCGGCAAGGTCACGGGGCCGTCACCGGATGACGGCATTCGTTTTGAGAATGTCGGCTTCACCTACCCGGGCGCCAATCACCCGGCACTGGTCGGCATCGACCTGCATATCCGCCCGGGCCAGTCGCTGGCGCTGGTGGGGGAAAACGGTTCCGGTAAAACCACGCTCATCAAGCTGCTCACCCGGCTGTACTCGCCGACGACCGGCCGTATCCTGCTCGACGGGCTGGAACTGCAGGAATGGGATGAAAAAGCGCTGCTCGGCCGGATCGGCGTCATTTTCCAGGATTTTTCGCGGTACCAGTTCATCCTGGGTGAAAACATCGGCGTGGGCGACGTGCGTCACTTTGATGACGAGGCACGCTGGCGCGAGGCCGCCGACAAGGGCATGGCCGACAGCCTTGTCGAAGGCCTGCCTGGGGGGTACCACACCCAGCTGGGCCGCTGGTTCGCCGAGGGCCAGGAATTGTCCGGCGGGCAGTGGCAGAAGATCGCCCTGGCGCGCGCATTCATGCGCGAAGACGCCGACATCCTGGTGCTGGACGAACCCACCGCGGCCATGGACGCAGCCGCCGAGGCGACCATTTTCGAGCATTTCCGCCGGCTCACCGAAAATCGTATCGCCATCCTGATTTCGCACCGATTCTCCACGGTCAGGATGGCCAGCCAGATCGTGGTCATCGAGAATGGCCGCATCATCGAGCGTGGCTCGCATGATGAACTGATCGCGCAGGATGGCCATTACGCCAGCCTGTTCTCCCTGCAGGCCGCAGGCTACCGCTAGCACCGAGAAACCCGATGACCCGAATCCGACGAAATCCCGTACCCCTCACCCGCATGAATACCCTGGTCGTCACGGCGCTGGCCGCGTGCTGGGCATGTGTCTCGATGGCAGCCCCGACGGTGGTCACCGCGGACCGCCTGTTCGACGCCGGCCAGGGCCGGGTGACCGGGCCCGCGGTCGTGGTGGTTGAAGACGGCGTGATCGTCGCCGTGAACCCGGACCGCCTGCCGGACAGCGCGGAGCGTATCGACCTGGGTGACATGACGCTGCTGCCGGGCCTGCTGGACATGCACACGCACGTCACCGCCGATTATTTCACCGGCGATAACTGGGTCACGACCCCGGTGATCGAGACGGCGCCGGACTGGGCGATTCGCGGCGTGGTCTTCGCCGACAAAACGCTGCAGGCCGGCTTTACGACCATCCGCGACCTGGGCGCGCTGCCGGGCTTCCCCGACGTCGCCCTGATGCGCGCCATCAACCGCGGTGAAGTGCCCGGCCCCGATGTCTGGCCGTCGGGCCATTACATTTCCATCACCGGCGGCCATTGCGATGTCACCGGCTTCGCCCCCGGCGTCATGGAGCTGGGTCCGAAGCAGGGCGTGTCCGACGGCGTGGACGAGGTGATCAAGGCGGTGCGCTACCAGGCCAAGCACGGCGTGCGCGTGATCAAGGTCTGCGCGACGGCCGGCGTGTACTCCTTCTCCAAGTCGGCACCGATTGGTGCACAGCAATATTCAGAGGCCGAACTGGCGGCCATCGTCGAAGAGGCCACCAAGCTGGGCCTGAAGGTGGCGGCGCACGCCCACGGCACCGCGGGCATTAACGCCGCGGTACGCGCCGGCGTGGCCTCGATCGAGCATGGCTCGATCCTGTCGGACGAGTCCATCCGCCTGATGAAAGAGCGCGGCACCTACCTGGTGCCCAACCTTTACATCAACGAGCTGCCGTTACCGGAAGACGCCCCCGCCGAGATTCGCGCGAAGAGCGACTATCTCATCCCGCTGGTGAAACAAAGCCTGGAAAAAGCCTACCGGGCCGGCGTGAACATGGCGCTCGGTTCCGACTCCGGCGTCTACCGGCACGGCGATAACGGCCGCGAGTTCACCGCCCTGGTCGACAACGGCATCAAGCCGGTGGATGCCCTGCGCATGGCCACCGTCAACGCCGTCGACCTGCTGGGTGTCGACGACCGCGGTGTCATCGCCGAAGGCAAACGCGCGGACGTCATCGCCGTGCCCGGCAACCCGCTGGACGATATCCGGGTCATGGAAGACGTCCGCTTTGTCATGAAACAGGGTGTGGTTTACAAGCGCTGAGCGCGTCGGGCGCCCTGGCTTTCAGCGCCGGGTATGCCCCGACAGGTCCAGCTGGCCACCCTCGGAGACCTTGATGGACGGATACAACCCGGCCAGGTCGAGCTTGGCGCGAAACTCGTAGTCGAGCGTGCTGCCGCTGGATTGCAGCAGGTCGCCGAACAGCCGGATGCCCTCGAGCAGGTTGACGCTGCCGATGAGTGTCACCGTCTCTTCCGAGTAGCTCTCGATCACCGGGAAATCCTTGCCGACGCTCTTCACCAGCTCGTGGCCGTCCAGGGCGATGGTGTAGACGATACCCGCCAGATCCAGGTCGAAGTCGTTCGGATTGACGATCTGCAGCTTCACCTCGAAGTTGGGCAGCCCGCCCTGGCTCGGGAGCGCGCGGATCCCCGCCAGGCTCACCGCGGGCTCCTCGTAGTCCGGGTCCAGGGTGGCGCAGGCGGCCAGGCACAATGTGGCCAGCACGATGGCCCCGCAGCGGAACATGGTCTTCGTCATCGGTCATCCCCCGTGATTTTGCGCAACCAGTATACGACCGAAGGCGTCGGGCGCGGCCAGCGGCCAATGATTCTTATGAACTGATAATCGATGCGGCTACTATGGGCGAATGATGCCGTTGTTGCCCGCTCCCCAATGTCGCTGACCACCTACCACGCGAACCGCGTGGAGATGCTGTTCGAAATCCTGGCCGAGCGCATGGGCCAGGTGCCGGAGGGCATGGGCGCGCTGGAAACCGAAACCGTACTGCTGGAAAACCCGGCCATGGGTTCGTGGCTGAACCTCCAGCTGGCGCAGCGCCATGGAGTTGCGGCCAACATCGAGTACCAGCGGCTATCGGCCTTTTTCTGGCGCGTGGCGCGGGCGCTGGTGGTGCCCGGCCTTTCCGATCGCACCCCCCTGGACAAGCAGGAACTGACCTGGCGGTTGTTCGGCATCCTGGGGGATGGCGGGTTCCTGGGCCAGGACGCACTGGCCCCCGTCCGTCGTTACCTGGGTGACGATGGCGCGACCGGGCTGACCGACCTGAAACAGTTCCAGCTGGCGGCCCGGGTCGCGGACCTGTTCGACCAGTACCTGGTGTTCCGCCCCGGCTGGATCGTCGACGGCTGGGACCGCGGTGCGCCAGCCGGAAAGCGGCGCGAGCGCCGCGCCGGGTGGGCCGACGATGAGGCCTGGCAGCGATTGCTGTGGCAGGAAGTCAGCAAACGCGCCGGGGAACCCGCTACCCTGCACCGCGCGCGGGTTCACCGGTTACTGTGCGAGCACCTTTCCCGGCCGGCGTTACCGGTGGAGAACCTGCCGTTCAGGCGACTGTTCGTATTCGGCGTGACGGCGTTGCCCGAATCCGACCTGCAGGTCCTGATGGGGCTGGCAAGACATGTCGACGTCGACCTGTTCCTGCTCAACCCCAGTGCCGGGTTCTGGTGCGATATTCCTTCCCGGCAACAGGCCATCCGCGAGGAGGCGGCGGCTTATCGCGCCGGGCCACGATCCCATCCAGGGCCACCCGAGATCGGGCACCCCCTGCTGGCCGCGCAGGCGGACCAGGTCCGCGATTTCCTGAAGCTGGTGTACGAACAGGCCGCTGAGCAGGGCGAGGCCGCCGGGCTGGAGGATTTCGACGCGTTCATCAGCCCGGACCGTGACCGCGACACCAGCCTGCTGGCTTCGGTCCAGCAGGACATGCTCGAGCTCCGGTTCCGCGGTGAAACGGCGACACTGTCATTGAATCAGGGCAAGCCGCCTGATGTTCCGGCGGGTGAGCTTGCAGGCCCGCCCAGCATTCACTTTCACAGTTGTCACGGCCTGTTGCGCGAAGTCGAGGTGCTTCGTGACCAGTTGCTCGACCTGTTCGAACGGGACCCGACGCTCAAGCCGCGTGACGTGGTGGTGATGATGCCGCGCGTGGCGCCATACGCCCCGTACATACACGCGGTTTTCGCCGATGCGGGGGGCGAAGGACGGCCCCGCATCGACTATCACATTGCCGACCGCACCCTGGTGGAAGAGGCGCCCCTGCTCGAGGCTTTCGAGGCGCTTCTTGAATTGCCGGACAGCCGCCTGCCCCTGTCCTCGGTGCTCGGGTTGCTGGAAGTGCCCGCGGTGCTGCGGCGGTTCCGGCTGGACCGGGATGACTTCGAGGCGATACGTCGCTGGCTGGTCGATGCGGGTGTCCACTGGGGTGAAGATGGCGACCATCGCCGGCGTGAGCTGGGTACCGCCTACCGTGAGGCCAGTTGGGATTTTGGCATTGATCGCCTGCTGGCCGGCTACGCCATGCGGTCGGGCGACGACTTCAGTGTGCTCGGTGTCCAGCCCATGGACGAGATCGAGGGTGGCCGCGCGGCGGCGCTGGACGGTTTTCTCCGGTTCTGGCGGCAACTGGAACGATACCGAAACCTGCTGGAGCAGTCGCGTTCGCCGGTGCGCTGGGCGGCGCTGCTGGATGACCTGTTGGACGCATTCTTCGAGCCCGATGCCGAAGACCAGGCGGCCATGGTCGAAGTGCGCCGGGGCCTGCAGGGGCTGACCGATGCCGCTGGTGCGGGCTGGCATACCGGCGACATTTCCCTGTCCGTCGTTCGCGCGGCGGTCCGGCCGGTGTTGCGGCAGTCCTCCGGCCGGCGTCACCCGTGGAGCGAGGGGGTGAAGTTCTGCAGCCTGCTGCCCATGCGCGGGGTGCCGTTCCGGGTCGTTTACCTGCTGGGCATGAACATGGAGGACTACCCGCGGCGGATTGAGCGGCCGGGGTTCGACCTGATGCGCGAGGACTATCGCCCGGGTGATCGATCCGCGCGGGTCGATGATCGCTGGCTGTTCCTGGAAGCCCTGCTCTCTGCCCGGCAGGCCTTTCACGTCAGTTACATCGGCCAGGACATGCACCGGAATGAGCCCCGCCAACCCTCGGTGGTGGTGTCCGAGCTGCAGGATTGCCTGCGGGAAGGTTATGACACCGGCGCTTTCGACAAGGATGGCGAAATCCAGCCTGGCCGGCTGTTCACGCGCCACGCCCTGCAGCCGTTCAGCCGCGCGAATTTCCACGGTGGCGACCGTGCCGCCACGCGATTGTTCTCGCTGGATGCCAATGCCTACGCCGTGGCCGAGCGGCAGGCTGAAACGCGGCGGGATCATGCGGGACCGGGCGGGACAAATGACGTGCTACCGGCCGAACGTGGTGACAGGCGCTGGCTCGCGCGCCCGCTGTCCGGTGAAGCTGACCGGGTGGCCGCCGATGGTGCCGTTGAAGTGGACATCGAGGACTTTATCCGCTTTTTCTCACGTCCCTCGCAATGGCTGTTTCGACGCCTGGGCGTCACGCTGGCGCGCTACGACGAGCGCGTCGAAGACGATGAAATGCTGGGCCCCGGGGACGGGTTGGCCAGGTGGCAGCGAATTGATGAACTGCTGGCGCGCGTTGAGCGCGATGTACCGGTTGTACCGGCCGACCCGGCAATGGCCGGCCGGGCCCTGGTCGACCGCTTCGTGCACCTGGGGCGGCAACGTGGTGCCTGGCCCCTGGGTGAAGCCGGTATCGAGGCGCGGGCCGCGCTGGACACCCTGTCGCCGGACTACCTGTTCTTCAGGCCGCAAGCTGGCGCCCGGCGTGATTTGCCGGTGATCGTCGACATTGAACCGGCAAACGCGCCTCGCCTGCGCCTGCGTGGCCAGCTGCAACTTCACGGTGACCGCTTCGCGCACCAGAGTGCCAGCAGGGCGGGCTGGAAGACCCTGCTGGACTATTATCCGCGCGTCGCGCTGGCGGCCTGTATGGCCGCGGATGCCGGGTCGCTGGCCGGCGCGGCGGCGGCGTTTTACGACGGCAAGGCCTCTGTGCCACGCCCGGGCGTGCGCGTCGACAAGGAAGACTGGCCCGTTCAGTTCGGGCCCGGCGCGCTGGCTGACGGACCCGCGCACCGGGCGTTCCTGTCCTCCCTGGCCGACCTTTACTGGCAGTACCGGCAGACCGGCCTGCCCTTCGAGCCGAAGCTGGGCATGGGCGTCAGCGCCGATGACCTGGTGGCATACCGTGAAACGGTTATGAAGCGCTGGCTGGAAGGAGACTTCAGCCTGGACAACGCCATGCGCAGGGATTTACGTGAGCGCGCCTATTACGGTGAACCCGCGGCGCTGCTGGCCCCGGCGTTTATCGACGTCTGCGAACGGTTAACGCACGCCATTGACCAGTGGACCCGCGCCGTGGCTTGCCCCGATGACTGATCTCATGCCGAAAACGTTTGGGTTGATGGATTTCCCGTTGACCGGGCGGCGCCTGATCGAGGCCAGCGCCGGCACGGGCAAGACCTACAACATCAGCCACCTGTACCTGCGCTTGCTGCTGGGCGTGGGCGAGGGTACGTCACCGGCGTCCGCGCGGACCGTGGAAGAAATCCTGGTGGTGACCTTCACAAGGGCGGCGGCGGACGAGTTGCGTGGCCGGATTCGCGGCCTGCTGGAGCGCGCGCGCACCGACCTGGAAGCCGGAACGTCCAGGAACGCGCTGGTCCAGCAACTGATTGATGCCACCCAGGACGATGAAGAGGCCCGCCTGGCCATGCAACGCCGCCTGCGCACCGCGTTGCTGTCGATGGATGAGGCCGCGATTTCCACGATTCACGCCTTCGCCGTGAAAGCCGCCTCGGCGTTCCTGTTCGAGATCGGCGCCATCGACGATGTCGTGTTGACGCACGACGGCGGTGGTCGTGACGAGCGCGCGCTGACCGACCTGTACCGCAGGCTGGTGAACGAGCCCGCCCTCGGCCCCATTTTTGACCTGCTGGAGCGCCCGAAGTACGACGACTTCCTGGCGTACTGGAAGACGACTGTCCCGGAAAGGGCACAGGTGCACCCGGGCATCGGGGGCGATGCGGACACCGCGCTTGCTTCAATTGCCGCTGATTACCAGGCACTGGCCAACACGCACGAGTTACTTGCCGGGGAATGGCGCTCGATGTTTTGGACATCGTCCGGTGGACTGGACGTCGCGGCGGCCAAAAGCCAACTGTTGGAAGCGCTGGGTGACGAGACGAACAGCGCCTTGGGCGCCGGCGACGTCGGCCACCTGGTCAAACACATCGACGCAGCGCTGACCGGACCCGGCCTGGGCATCGATGACAAACGTGGGAGCGGGTACGGCAAAAAATGGCTGGCCACCGACATTCCGCCCAACGCGTCACCGGCGCTCGACCTGCTGCGCCGTGTGCGGGCACATATCGTGGCTGTACTCGAAGACGGCGCGGCGCTGGCCGGCCGGGCCCGGGCCGCGGTGCTGCTGGCCGTGCGCCAGGCTCGCGCGCGACTGGACCTGCGCGAGATGTCGCTGGATGACGTGATCACGTTGATCAACCGCCGCCTGGATGAGCCCGACACCCGCCAGGCCCTGTGCGACGCCATCACCGCGCGCCACCCCGTGTGCCTGGTAGACGAGTTCCAGGACACCGATCCCGAGCAGTTCCGGATGTTCGACCGGCTGTACGCCCATGCCCCGCCCGGCCCCGGCGCCGGGCTGTTCATGATTGGCGACCCCAAGCAGTCGATCTACGCCTTCCGGGGCGCCGACCTGTTTGCCTACCTCAATGTCCGCGCCCGCGTGACGGCGGCGCGTGAGCACGGGGACGAGTCCCAGGACATCTACAGCCTGGACACCAACTGGCGAAGCCGGCCCGAACTGGTGGCCGGCGTCAACGCATTGTTCGCCGAACCCGAACCTGCCACTGGCCCTGGCGCCGGCGTGGCACCCACATTCGTTTTCGACGGCATGACATACCAGCCGGTGAAAGACTGTACGGCGCATGCGCCGGACCGGATCCCGCGATTCCGGGTCGGCGACAAGTGCCCGGTGACGGGTGTGTCGCTGCACTTCATCGGCCACCCGGGGGGCAGTGCGGAGGCCGGTGACCTGAGCGGCAGCAAGCTCATCGCGCTGTTCGCCCGCGACGCGGCGGCGCGGATATCGGCGCTGTTGTGCCCGGTTAACGGGGCGAAGATGGGCGAGGGTGAAGCGGCGCGGCCGCTGCGGCCGATGGACATTGCCGTACTGGTGCGCAACCAGCGAGAAGCCCGGGCCATTCGAGAAGCCCTGGCGGCGGATGCCATCGGCCTGCGTAGCGTGTACGCCAGCCAGCGCGACAGCGTGTTCGCCGACTCGGAGATCGCGGAAGACCTGTTGCTGGTGTTGCGTGCCATCGATGCCTGTCGCGACCGCCGGAAACTGAAGTCGGCGCTGGCCACGCCGCTGATGCGCGGCTTCGACCCGGGGTTCGAGGCCGTCACGCGCGTGGATGAAGACGACGATGAACTGGAACGGACAATCGCCGAGTTTGGCGCCTGCCGGCAGGCCTGGCTGGCGAACGGTGTGCTGTCTGCGCTGGACCAGCTCATGGGCAGCCCGCGACGCAGGCTGCTGGCGAAGATTGCCGAGCGCCCGGATAGCGACCGCCTGTTGACCGACCTGCGTCACCTGGGCGACCTGCTGCAGCAGCGTGACCAGGCCTGCGATTCGCCGGAGCAACTGATCGACTGGTACACGGCGTGCCTGGAAGACAATGATGACCTGGACGAGGATGACCGCCGGATTCGCCTGGAGAGCGATGAAGACCTGGTTCGCATCGTCACGGTTTATTCCGCCAAGGGCCTGGAGTACCCGGTGGTGTTCCTGCCGTTTTTCTACCTGCCGAAGCTGCCCGACCTGAAGAAATCACTGCCGGTCTACCGTGAATGGCATGGCGAGGGCTGGCGCGCGGTCGTGGATTTCAAGGCGGCCGGCGAAGACGTGAAGCAGCGGATGCAACGCGAGCGCCTGGCCGAGGACATGCGCCTTTTGTATGTCGCAGTCACCCGCGCCGTGCACCAGTGCCACATCGGTATCTCGGCGGCGTCGTATCGCAAGTCCACCGCGCTGTTTCCGCAAACGCCGTGGGGGCACTTACTCACTTCGGAACCGGGTGAAAGCGAGATGCCGGCCTTCCCAGACAGGGCCTGGTTATTTGACGCGTTGCGTCGCCGCCTTGGCCAGGCCGCGCGCGATACCGGGTTCAGCGTGGCTGGCGAAGTGGAGCCGGTCTACTTCAGGCCCGACGCCGCTGCCGAGCCCGACCTGGTCCGTCCGCCACGGGTGTCCGGGCCGGTTTCCAACTGGCGGGTCACCAGCTACACCGGCCTGGTGCGTGGCGAGGCGCCGCGCCTGGATGCACGGCTTGATGACGATGAAGACACGCCGGCGGAAACCGAAGACGGCGTGGAAGATGAAGCCGCCTGGGCTGATGACATCCGCTTCGCGCTGCCGGGTTCCGCCCACACGGGCAGTTGCCTGCATGACATTCTCGAAACCTACGCCTTGGCCTGCGCGCAGGGCCAGGGTGGCATCGTCAAGCTGCAGGAGTCCACGGCACAACAGCTGGCGCAGTACGGCCTGGACGATGTCCTGTCCGCCACGGACGACGGCGCCAGCGTGGCCGCAAGGGTCAGCGACTGGATGGCGGCCTGCCTGGAACATCCGTTGCCGGGCGATACCCGCCTGGGCACCCTGTTTGATTCCGGCCGGGCCATCCCCGAAATGCGCTTCGATTTCGCGATCGGTGGGCAGCGCGAGGCGGCGTTCGACGCCATCAACCACGCGCTGCGCGAGGCCGGCCTGCTGCCGCTGGAGCGCTACGGCGCCATCAGCGGGCTGATGACCGGCGCCATTGACCTTGTATATGAGCACGACCGGAGCTTCTACGTCGTGGATTACAAGTCCAACACGCTGGGCCGGACGCCGGGCCGATACGACCAGGACGGCATGGGGGCCTGCATCCGTGACCACCGCTATGACCTGCAGTACATGATCTACGCCGTCGCGGCCCAGCGCTATTTCCGTACCCGCCTGGGTGATCGTTACGGCTACGACGATGGCGAATATCGATTCGGCGGCGTGTGCTACCTGTTCCTGCGCGGTATGGGGCTGCCTGGAATGGCCGATCACGGTACCTGGTTCCACCGGCCCGGCGCAGGCCAGGTGGACGCACTGGACCGCGCCCTGGCGGGAGGCACTCGATGAACGACGCGGCAACAGCCACCATTGCCGTCCGCTACCTGGACCAGGCCTTTGGCGACTGGGTGGCCGATCGCCTGGTCGCAGACCCGGAATCGCGGGACGCGGCACGTCGCCTGGCCACCGCCGTGAGCCTGGCGCTGGACCTCAAACACACGTGCCTGGACCTCGAAAAATACCCCGCGCTGGAATTGCCGGCGCTGGACCGGTTGCTGGACGGGCTGGGCGCTGCCGATGTGAACGCGTTACCCGAAACCACCTGTACAACCGAACCCGGTCCCGCGCCGCTGGTGCGCTCACCCGATGGCCGCCGGCTTTGGTTACAGAAGTACGCCGGGTTTGAGCAGCGGCTGGTCACCCGGGTCCGGGCCCTGGCGGCGACGACGGTGCCGTTGACGAACACGGTCATCGAGGCACTCGACCGGCTCTACCCCGACCGCGACAGTGACCAGCATGCCGCGGTCGAGACCGCACTGACACGACACATGGCGGTGATCACCGGTGGCCCCGGCACGGGCAAGACCTGGACGGTCGCGCGCCTGATTGCACTGTTGCTGGCCGACGCGCCGGTGCGTCGCATCGGCCTGGCCGCGCCGACCGGCAAGGCGGCCAACCGGATGATGGAGTCGCTGCACAAGGCCGTCGGCGCCGATACCGCGCTCCTCGAGGTGCTGGGCGACAACCGCCTGCCCGATAAGGCGACCACGCTGCACGCGCTGCTGGGCATCGGCCGGCATTCCCCGCAGCCCCGCCATGACGCCAGGCAACCACTGCCGTTGGACGTGTTGATCGTCGACGAGGCCAGCATGGTTGATTTGCCGATGATGACGAGGGTGTTCGAAGCCTTGCCGGCCGGCGCGCGGCTGGTCCTGCTGGGCGACCGGGACCAGCTGGCCTCGGTAGAGGCGGGCGGTGTCCTGGCGGAACTGTGCCGGTCGGATTCATCAATGCTCTATGGCGACACGCCCGGCCCGGTCGCCGAGCTGAAAACCAACTACCGCAGCACTTCTGCCATCAACGCCCTGGCCGTGGCGGTGAATGCCGGAAAGGCCCCGGCCAAAGCGTTATTTGAGAATGACGCGGTGCGCCGCCTGCTGATCGCCCCCGGTGAGACTGACGCCTGGCTGGACAGCGCCTCGTCGCATTACGAAGCATTGACGGAAGCTATCTCTGGCACCGTGACAGCTCACGACCTGGTGGCCCGGCTACCGGCCTTCCAGCTGCTGTGCGCCCTGCGTGAAGGGCCGTACGGCGTGAACGGGCTCAACTCGCAGCTGGAGCAGCGCTTCGGTGGCCGGTTCGAACGCCGACACGGCCGCCCATGGCAGCTTGAACAACAGGCCTGGTATCCCGGCTTACCGGTCATGGTGACCGCCAATGATCACGAGCGCCGTCTTTACAATGGCGATGTCGGACTGGTGTTGCCCGTTCGGGAGGCGCCGGCTGATCCCGGTACCACGGGCGACGGCGGCTGGATGATCGATCCCGAACACGGCGAACTGCGTGCCTGTTTCCCGGGCCAGGCCACGCGCGCCATCCGTTTCGCGCAGATGCCGGCGTTCGAGACCGCCTATGCGCTGACCGTGCACAAATCACAGGGCTCGGAGTACGGCCACGTCGTGATGGTCCTGCCTGGTGATGCCGAACGCGTCGCGGACAACCCGGTGCTGACCCGCGAGTTGCTTTACACCGGCATCACGCGAGCGGCGGAACGGCTGGACATCCACGCCGGCGAAGGCGTGCTGGCGGCCATGGTGAGTCGCCGTACGGTCAGGATGTCGGGGCTTTCCCGGTGGCAGTGAACGACGCCGACGTGCTGGTGCTGGGCGCCGGCGCGGCGGGCCTGATGTGCGCGATCACCGCCGCGCGGCGCGGCCGCCGCGTCGTCGTGCTCGATCGGTCCAACAAGGTCGGCAAGAAAATCCTGATGTCCGGCGGCGGCCGCTGTAACTTCACCAACCTGCACGTTGCACCGGACCGCTTCCTCTCGGCCAACCCGCACTACTGCAAGAGCGCGCTCAGCCGCTACACGCAGTGGGACTTCATCGCCATGATCGAGTCGCATGGCATCGAGTATTTCGAGAAGGAAACGGTCAACGGCCTGAGCGGACAGTTGTTCTGCCGCGATTCGTCAAAACAGGTGGTGGCCATGCTGATGACCGAGTGCGAGCGTGCGGGCGTCAGTGTCCGCACGCGTTGCGAGACGCACGAAGTGCGGCACTCCGACCACTTTGAACTACGCACCGACCAGGGCAAGTTCCGGGCCGACGCGCTGGTCGTGGCCACCGGCGGGCTCTCGATTCCCAGCCTGGGCGGCTCCGGGTTCGGCTACCAGCTGGCGGAGCAGTTCGGCCTGGCGCTGTTTCCCCGCGTCGCCGGGCTGGTGCCGTTCACCATCACGGGTGACCTTCATGACACCTGCAAGGCCCTGTCCGGCGTGTCCTGCGAGGTCATCGCCGGTAATGAGCGAGCGCAGTTCCGCGAAGACCTGCTGTTCACGCACCGCGGCCTGAGCGGTCCCGCCATCCTGCAGATTTCCAGCTACTGGCGCCCGGGCGAGACCGTGAATATCGACCTGCTGCCGGGCGTTGATGCTGAAGAACAATTCCTGGCCTGGAAACGCCAGTCGCCGCGCGCCCTGTTGCGGGGTGTGTTGTACGAAGTATTGCCGAAGAAGCTGGTCGTTGAGCTGCAAGCGCTGTTCTGGCCGGACATGGCCGAACGGCCGCTGGCCGACTGGCAGGACCAGCGCCTGCGCGCCGTGGCACGCACATTGCAGGGCTGGTCGGTGAAGCCCGCCGCCACCGAGGGTTACCGCACCGCGGAAGTGACCCTGGGCGGCGTTGATACCCGCCAGTTGTCATCGAAAACCATGGAAAGCGGCACGCCGGGGCTGTTTTTTATCGGCGAAGTGGTGGACGTAACCGGTCACCTGGGTGGCTTCAACTTCCAGTGGGCCTGGTCGTCCGGATACGCGGCCGGCGAGTCCGTCTGAGCGTCGGTGTCCGGTAGACTAGGGTCAACGCACACCAAACCCAGATCATAAAAGCCATCCAGAGGAAGCTGAATGAAACCGACACTCACCGTTTGCGCGGCCGCCGCGCTGTTGCTGACCGCCCTTTCAACCGTGCCTGTCGCCCGGGCCCAGGTGTCCGGCGGCGACCTGGCCACCAGCGTCAAGGCCGATTACGACAGCCACCTGTGGCCGTTGTACGAGCATTTCCATCGCTACCCCGAGCTCTCGACCATTGAGAACGAGACGGCCATGCGCATGGCCAATGAGCTGCGTGGGGCCGGCTTCGAAGTGCACGAGGGGATCGGCGGCACGGGCGTGGTGGCGATGCTGGAGAATGGTGACGGCCCGCTGGTGATGATGCGCGCGGACATGGACGGCCTGCCGGTGCAGGAAAAATCCGGCCTGGAGTATGCCTCCCAGCATCAACAGGTCAGCCCGATCACCGGCGAAGAGGTGTACACCATGCACGCCTGCGGCCACGACGTGCACATCACGGCGCTGGTGGGCACGGCGCGGCAGATGGCCGAACGCCGGGAGGACTGGAGCGGCACGCTGATGCTGCTGGTCCAGCCCGCCGAGGAGCGGATCATCGGCGCCCGGATGATGAAGGATGACGGCCTGTATAGCCGCTTCGGGAAGCCGGATTACGCGTTGGCGTTTCATGTCTCCGCGGGCGACGTGGCGGGCAAGATCAACGTCACCGAGGGCAGCCCCTACGCGGGTGCGGACACGGTCGATATCATCATTCACGGGATCGGCGCCCATGGCGCGTCGCCGCACCGCGGCAAGGACCCGATCGTGCTGGGTAGCGAGATCGTCCTGGCCCTGCAGACCCTCGTCTCACGCGAACTGGCCCCGCGCGAACCCGGCGTGGTCACCGTGGGCTCGTTCCACTCGGGCACCAAGCACAACATCATTTCCGACCGCGCGCACCTGCAGCTGACAGTCCGCAACACCAACCCGGAAACCCGCGAGCTGCTGCTTAATGGCATCGAGCGCATCGCGGTGAACATGGGCCGTGTCGCCGGCCTGCCGGAGGACAAGTTGCCCGAGGTGATCGTGTCCGAGGAAAGCGTACCGCCGACCATGAACGACGCCGCGATGGCGCGCCGCCTGCGTTCGGCCTGGGTTGACGCCATGGGCGAAGACGCCGTGGTCGAGAACCCGCCGTCGGGCATGGGCGCGGAAGACTTCCCGATCCTGGCCACGGACCCAGATATCCCGATGGTGTACTGGGCCATTGGCGGTACGCCGCAGGCGGATTTCGACCGCGAGGCCGCCGGGGGCGAGCCGGTCGCCAGCCATCACTCCCCGCTGTTCAAGATTACGCCGGAACCGGCGGTGCGTTCGGGCGTGGAGTCCACGGTGGTGGCGTTGATGGAGCTGATGCCGGCCGGGGGCGAGTGACGCCGGCGCCCGAATGGATGTTGATTGCGCCCGCCGTTGCGCGGGCGCTTGATCGTGGGCAACCGGTGGTGGCGCTGGAGTCCACCATCATCACCCATGGCCTGCCGGCGCCGCACAACCTGGAGACCGCGCTCGCGGTCGAGCGCGCGGTGCGTGACGGGGGTGCGACACCGGCGACAGTCGCCGTGCTCGACGGGGTCCTTCATGTCGGGCTGACCGAAGACGAACTGTCGCGGCTGGCGCAGGCGGGGCCGGACGTCGACAAGTGCAGCAGACGCGACCTGGCGGCGGTGATTGAACGCGGCGGCACGGCCGGTACGACGGTGGCGGCGACCATGATTGCCGCGGCACTCGCGGGCATCCACGTGTTCGCGACCGGCGGCATCGGCGGCGTCCATCCCGGCGCGCACCGCAGTTTCGACATTTCCGCCGACCTGCAGGAACTCGCCCGCACGCCGGTGGCCGTGGTCTGCGCCGGCCCGAAATCGATCCTGGACATCGGCCTGACACTGGAATACCTGGAAACGCATGGCGTCCCGGTCATCACGTTCGGTGCCGATGAGCTGCCGGCCTTTCATACACGCGAATCCGGTTTCCCGGCCAGCCAGCGGCAGGACGACCCGGGCGCGATTGCGCGGCAGCTGCGGATCCAGTGGGGGTTAGGGCTCGGCACGGGCGCCGTCATCGCGAACCCCATCGCCGAATCGGAAGCGATGCCGGCGGACGAGGTGGCGCGAATCAACGCCATCGCAGCGCGTGAAGCCGAAGACGCCGGGGTCAGTGGCAAGGCGCTCACACCCTTCCTGTTGTCCCGGATCGAGGCGCTGACCGAAGGCCGCTCGCTGCGCGCGAACCGGGCACTGGTCGAGTCCAACGCGGCGCTCGCCGCGAAGATCGCCGTCGCGCTGTCATAATTCGGGCTGTCCGGGCGCTCACAGGTCACATCGCTGTCACAACGGCGTCACACGCCGGTCATCCGCGCGGACTAGCTTGATGGATTCTCTGTATCCACCCACACGAGGGAGAATCCATGCTCAAGCACACCGTGCTGGCCGTCGCCATCCTGGCGGCCGTGACCGACGCGCAGGCCGCGAAGGAAAAGAACATCACCCTGGCGCCACTCGGCACCTACGCCACCGGCATCTTCGATGACGGCGCGGCCGAGATCGTCGCGCACGACCCCGCCACCCAGCGATTGTTCGTGATTAACGCCGGCATCAGCGCCGTCGATGTGCTCGATATCGCCGACCCGACGAATCCGACCAGGCTGTTCGCCATCGACGTGTCCGCAGACCTGCCGGATTCCGGTGGCGTCAACAGCGTGGCCATCCGTGACGGCCTGGTGGCCATCGCGGTTGAGAACGATGACAAGCAGGCCAACGGCTGGGCCGCGTTCTACGACACCGACGGCAATTTCCTGAACGCCGTCGGCGCCGGCGCGCTGCCGGACGCCATCACGTTTTCGCCGAATGGCCGTTACGCCGTGGTCGCCAACGAAGGCGAGCCGAGCGGCGACTACCAGGTGGACCCTGAAGGTTCCGTCACCGTGGTCGACCTGTCGGCCGGCCCGCTGGGCGCGACCGCCGCCCAGGCGACATTCGAAGCGTTCAACGACCAGCCCCTGCCGGCCGGCCTGAGGGCGCCGCGCCCATTCGGCGCCACGCTGGCGCAGGACCTGGAGCCCGAGTTTGCCGCGGTGTCCCACGACTCGAAGACCGCCTGGGTCTCGCTGCAGGAAAACAGCGGCATCGCCGTTGTCGACCTGGCCAGCGCCACCGTCACGGCCATTCAAGGCCTGGGGCTGAAGAACCACTCGGTGCCGGGCTATGGCCTTGACGCCAGCAACGAGGACGACGCGATCAACATCACCGGGTGGCCGCTTTACGGCGCCTGGATGCCGGACTCGATCGCCGCGTTTCGTGTAAAGGGCAAGTCTTACCTGTTGACCGCCAACGAGGGTGACGGCCGCGAATACATCTTCGATATCGAGGAGGACAATGAAGCGGATGAGGCTTACTGCGAGAGCCTGGTCGCAGCCGCGGGCACGTTCAACGACGGCGAAGCTGATGACGACGAGTGCATCGTCTACCTGGACGAAATCCGCGTCGAGGACGTCGACCTGGACCCGGCCGCCTTCCCCAACGCCGACTGGCTGCAGGAAGAAGAGAACCTGGGCCGCATCAAGGTTGTCGGTACCGAGGGCGATACCGACGGTGACGGCGACTATGACCACCTGGTGTCCTACGGCGCCCGTTCGATCACCATCTGGAGCACCGACGGTGAACTGGTCTGGGATTCCGGCGACACCATTGAACAGGTGACGGCGCTGGCCATTCCCGAATACTTCAACAGCACCAACGACGAGAACGACACCTTCGATAACCGCAGTGACGACAAGGGCCCCGAGCCGGAAACCGCGATCGTCGGCAAGGTGTTCGGGCGTGACTATGCCTTCGTCGGCCTGGAGCGTGTCGGTGGCATCATGATCTTCGATGTTTCCGACCCGGCGAACGGCCGGTACGTGGACTACATCAACACGCGCGACTTCACGGCACCGAACGACGAGGACGAAGAGACGCTTGAAGGCGTTGAAGCCGGCGACCTGGGTCCGGAAGGCCTGGCGTTCATCAAGGCGGAAGACTCGCCCACCGGAGCGCCGCTGCTGGCGGTCGGCTTCGAGATCAGTGGTACGACCACGATCTTCGAAATCGTCAGGAACTGACCTGGCATGAAGTGACACCCCGTCGGCCCAGGCTGGCGGGGTGTTTTTTTGTCTCCAGGCGATTGTCGACGCCCTGAAAATCAACTTTCAGCGCCGGACGCAGTAATACAGAACAGGACACAACATCCAAGAACAGGGACTTTTTCAGAATGCGCGTTTGCCATCGCAAAAGCTTCACTACCGCGAACCCGGCACAACGCGCATCCGTTTATGGGGGGAGCCGCCACGCGGTGGGACGCGTGGAAATGAGCGGAGGTCCGGGCCGGGCCGATCAACGACTGGCATCTGCCGGCGCGGCCCGGATCGAAGCTTTTTGTCGCAGCACAACCCAACTTCCGGAACACGACAAGGCCGTCGTCGGGGTGTACCATTGCGCACCCGTAAATCGGTCAGGCCAGTGATCTCCGTGGAAAAATTCATGCGCATCGTCAGTTGGGTCGTGATCCTCGGATCCGTCTCGGCACTGCTGTACCGCGGCGCCGAACCCTGGTTCCAGGAGTCGGGGCTGCCGTATGTCGACGCTGAGCAGGCGCTGGGCACCATGGCCGATGAGCGTGTCGCGAAAATCGCCCAGTGCGTTCGCGACCGCACCGATGGACCCGAGGACGAGGGCCGCGCCGGCACTGAGACCGCCAGGGCGACGCTGTCCCGGGCCGATTCAGACGACGTCGCGGCGTGTCGCCGCAAGGTATTGGCCCAGAAATGAAGATGCAGACTCTTTCCCGACTGGCGGGCCTGGCGCTGGTCATGGGGTTCACCACCACGGCCACCGCCGCCGAGACCATTCTCGAGTTTACGGGCAGCGCCAGCCGCAATACGCCGGAGTTCGAAGTTGAAGCGCCGTGGATTCTCGACTGGCGCATCAGCACCGAGGGTGCGTACGAGTCCGCCGTGGACATTGCGCTTGAAGAGGCCGGCACAATGGGCCACCAGGGCCGGGTCCTGTCGACCAAGTATCCCGGCAACGGGGTGCGGATGTTTGACCAGGGCGGCCGGTTCTACTTCCGGGTCGATTCCTCGTTCTCGACCTGGACGCTCAAGGTCATCCAGCTGACCGAGGAAGAGGCGGCCGAGTACACGCCACGGGACCTGTCAGACACCGACTGAACGCAGGTTGAACTGCTTGCGCTCCAGCCACAGCAGCAGGGCGCAGATCACGAATATCCACCATGGCCCGGTCGGGCCGAGCGGCACACGGGGCCGACCCCCGGTGTTTTCGCCACCACCGCCGGCGGGGTTTGCGTCCACGCGTGCCCGGGTCGCCTGCTGGCGCGCGTACGCGCTGGCGCTTCGCCATTCATCCTGCGCGAAAACATACTCATGGCCGGTCGATACGGGCGCGTCGTCACCGGTCACCCAATGTTCTGCGCGGTGCCACCCGGTCGCCCAGGGCCAGAACGCCACGCAGGCCACTTGACCCTTAACCGGGTTTGTTGCCATTGGCAGCCGCGTTTCTGTTGCGCGATCGCCGACGATGACCGGCGACCACCGCAGGCTGCCGGGTGCATACCCGGGAACGGTGCGCGCACAGGCGCGGTGGCGAATTCGTTCGCGCAACAGCGTGGTCGGCGATGGCGTAAGCAGCATGGCGTCACCCTGGGGCCGACCGATCGTGCGCATCAACCCGGCCCAGTAGGCGGTATAGACGTCGCCGCGCCCGGCCGTGTGCCAGCGGTGCCTTTCCCGCAGGATGCTCACGGCGACACGCCCCAGGCCATGCTGGACCCAGGCTTCCAGGAGGGTTCCGTTGTCATCCTTTGTCAGGGATGAAGCGCCGCTTGCGACCAGTCGGCGTCCAAGCAACGGTAACGCGATCTCGCTCTCGTGCCCGTCAACGACGGGCACGGCTTCGTCGACCGTCGTGTCGGATTCGGCCAGCGTGAACCCATCCAGCAGGCCTTCAAAGGCCACGCCCGTATCCGCCAGCAACAACAGGCCCAGGCCACCGCGAACGGCGTTCCCGATCCATTGCCGGCGGCGGGCGTCAAATTCCGTCCAGCTGCGGCCGTCCACGACCAGCAGGTCCAGGTCGTCCAGCCAGGCCGGCGAAAACTCGAACGCGTCCGGATCAGAATTGATCGCCTGGCGAATGTGGCGATCGCGGCTGATCTGCGTGATGACCTGCAGTCGCGATCCCTGCGCACCGGCCCAGTGCTGCAGTTGCCGGGTCTCGAACGACGGCGCGGATTGCACAACGCCCAGGGTGACAGCGCCACCCCCGGTCACTTCAACGGGTACGGGATCATCGGCGAGAGTCTCATCACCGCGCTCGAGCAGCAGGCGGTAGGTATGCAGCCCGTGTGAGGGCGGCAGGTCCTCCAGCTCAAACGTAGCGCCGGCGCGGACGCTGCTGCGGTCGACGGTCACGCCGGCCGGATCGATGAGTGAAACGGTCGCCACGGTGTCCGGTTGGGGCGCCCGGTAGACCCCCGTCACCGTCAGCGGCTCGCCCAGCTGCAGTCGCCGCGGCCAGGCCGGCTCGGTCACGCCCTCCAGGGGCGGCGGCGTGAAATCAACAGCCCAGTTTCCGGGGAGCGCAGCCCACTCGGCTTCACTGAGCCCGTGCCCGGTGACCTGGAGCCTGTCGATGTCCGGGCCACGCAATGGAAGCTGACCGACATGGGCCAGTCGCGTGACGTCTTCCGGTGCGTCCGTGCCCGCATCGGCCGTGAGCGTTGCGAAGGTTCTGCCACCTGGCGCGGCTGGAAGTGAGGCCCCGGCGGTGACCAGGCGGGCCACGGCGCCCGGTGGCGCGGGGCGTTCCGGCGGCGCCAACAACGCGGCAAGCGCGATGCTGGCGCCCAGGTTCAGCCATGCCACCATGGCCCAGCGGCCACGTGATTCACGCCCGAGGCGGCGCCAGGCGGCGAAGATGGCCCAGACCGTGGCGACGACCAGCATGGCCAGCGCCACGAACGTTGCCGGGCCGTCGATGACCCACTGCCATTGCCCCAGGGTGAGCGTCACGGCGAAGGCCCTTCGGGGTCGGCCATACCCGAGTAGTCCCGGACCACCGGGTCACGAGGGGACCAGGAGCGCTGGCCGGGTGACGGTTCAGCCGCAGGGGCGGGCAGCAGCGTCCATAGCGCCTGGCGGACCCCGTCCAGGCAGTCGGCGCAGTCGGGCAGGGCGAGTTGCCCGGCCACGCGCCATTTTTCAACCGTGGCCGCATGCCGGATCAGGGCCGGGCGTTGCTGGGCGAGCGCGGACAGCCGGTCGCGGACACGACCGAGTCGATCCAGGTCGGCGGACGCCAGGGCGGTGGCCGGATCCGTGCGTGACAGCCAGTCCAGGGCCTCGCTGAAGAGCTGAACATCGCCCTCCGGCGGTGGCGGCTCCAGTCGCCGCTCGTATTCCAGGATCTCGTCGAGTTCACCTTCCAGGCGTCGCTCCTCGCTCACCGGTGGCGGTTCGAACCCCAGCCGGCGCGTATAAACACGTTCAGCCTGGCGTGCGAGGTTCAGGTACTCCAGCGCCTCGTACTCGAACGGCAGCGCTTCTTCCGGCTCTGACAGCAACAGGTGCAGTTCCGCCTGCCACATGTTGGCGATGGAGCGCTTCATCATGCCAACCGGGTTGCGTGACGTGATCGGGCCGATCTCCGCCTCACCGTGGGCATGGCCAAAGCGCGCGACCAGGTCGTCCGCGCCGCCCGAAAGATCAACACCGGCGGGCGGTCCACCGGACTCCAGCGGCCCATGGCCGGGCTCGGCGTGCCCGGCGTGGGCGTGGTCGTCATGGTGATCCGCGTCCGCTCGACGATCTTCTTCGGACTCGAGGCCCTCGGTCACATCAAAATCCGCCCCCCGGTCGAACGAATCGCCCTCGCCGAACTCGTCACCCAGGTACTGGCCATAACGCTGCTTCAGGTCGCTCTGCGCCTGGCCCAGCCCACGGGAGGCCTGGTCGAATTCCTCTGCGCCCAACACGTTCCGGTCGGCGATCAGCTGCTCGGTTTCAATGATGATCTGGCGCTGGGACTTGAAATAATCGGGCATCAGGTCGATGGCGAAGCCCTCGGCGGCCACGCCTTCCGGCGCTTCGTCGAGCCAGCGCACGATGACCGTGTCGGAGCGCCCGGTGTTCGGCTCCGGCGCCCGCTGGTCGGTGGCGACCACGAAGAAATACACTTCGTCGCCCGGCTCCATGCCGAGATCGGCCAGGCGCCAGTTGCGAACCAGCCGTTCGCCCTCGGGCGTGGACGTCCGCTGGTCGAAAGTGAACACCTCGTCGCGAAACTTCACGCCTTCGCCCGCGCCCTTGGCCACCGAGGCCCTGATCTCGACCGTCGCGATGCCGTGGTCGTCGCGGGCGAGCACCCGGGACATGAACTGCGCCGGGCCGTCCATGGGCACCTCCAGGGTGGGCCCGTCCGGTTCGACGATGCGGACATCGGGGGCGCGATCCAGCGTCACGGAAAGCGTGTAAATGCCCGGCAGGGCGCGCTCGCCGTCTTCGGTGACCTCGATGACCCGGTACAGGCCGGTCCGGGCGACCGTGCGGGTCGCGGTGTACTGGCCGTCGTCCGGCGCCAGGGGCAGCGTTTCGTCACCGAATTTCAGCGCGTACTGCCCCGCCTGGCTGAAATCGAGGCGCCAGGCCATTTCGCTGTTTTCCGGCAGGGTGACATCCAGTGTCCCAGAGCCGAACGTCTCGATGCCCGTATAGCGGGGCGGCGTGACCTGCACGTCGGCCGCGACCAGGCGGGCTTCGGAAACCGCAGGCGCGCCTTCGCCAGGTTCCCCCTTGTGACCGGCGGTGCTGTCCTCGCCCCGGTCGAGCAGGGGCTGCAGACAGGGTGCGGCGATGACCAGCGCCAGGCCGGACAGCAGCAGCCAGGTCGCGGCACGCGGCCAGGCGCGCGGCAGCCAGTCACGGCTGTCGGCGGCGGCCGGTTCGAGGGCAGCGCTGACCCGGTCGCGCTGCAGGCGCCGCGTGGCGGCCAGCTCGCCCGGATCCGACAACAACAGCTGCGAGCTTTCCTGCAGCGCGGGAAGGTGGCGGTTCAGGTGCTCGGCAATCGCCGCATCGGACGGGCGCCGGGTGCGCGCGACGACCAGCGCCGTGAGGGTCGTCAGCGCCAGTATGACCAGGGCCGTCCGGATCAGCGCGGGGCCCTCGACGCCGCCCAGGCGGGCAAACCCGATGGCCAGCGCCGAGGCGCCCGCAGCCAGCGCCAGCCCGCGCCATGCAAGGCGACGCCGGACCCGGCTCGCAATGGCCGCCAGCATGCCATCTGTCGGTCGTCGGTCAGCCACGCCGCCGTTCACTCAGCCAGCGTTCCAGCCCCCAGAGCCCGATCAGCGCCCACACCAGCCAGGGCTGCAAGGCCCGGAAGGGTCGGGTGGCGGGGGCCATTGCCGGGTCGGGTTCGGTCACCACCGGCAACACATCCGGGTCGATGGGCGAGTGGCTGAAAAGCCCGGCCTGTTCATCGGAACTCAGCAAATGGTCCAGCAGCCAGGGGGGAAAACCGGGGTCGTCGAGACGGGATGCAATCTGGTTCACCCGGAGCAGCCGCACATCGGCCGAGCTTCCCGGGCCGGGGATGATCCCCGGCGGCGGCTGGCCATCTTCTCCGGCCGCCACGCTCTCCCACTGCAGTCCCGGCAGGCGGTGGCGCCGCAGCGTGGCCAGCGCCTTTTCAACCTGGACGAGGTCATCGGGCCGGGTGCCGTCGTGGAGCACGACCACCCGAAACGCCGGTGCCGGTGGCGGATTAACCTCGTCGCGTGTCGCCACTGACCAGTTGGGCTGGGCGGCCAGCACGGGTGCAACATCACCGAACTCACCCACTTCCCCGCCGGTCACGACCGTGACGCGACCCATGTGGTGAATCGTCGCCAGCCGTTCCGCCAGCAACGGCCAGGCGTCAGCGGCCGATAAGGCATCTGCCGCGGCTTCCCCCGTTGTCTCAACCCGTGGATAACCGGGGGCCAGCAGTCGTCGTTCGGCCTGGTCGGACCCCGCGCCGCCAGGCGCCGTGGCGGGCAAGCCGGCAATTCCACCGGGGGTCACGTAGGTGACATCGCCCGGCTGGTCGGAAAGGCCGGGCATCGCCAGTCGCGCCAGGAGCAACGCGGCCAACGTGAGTATCAGAATCCTCACCAGTAGCAGGAACCACTGTTCCAGCCGGATTTCGCTGGCACGACGCCGGCGCGCGGCGCGGATCAGCGCAACGTTCCCCACCAGCACCCGCTTGCCGCGGCTGCGGTTGACCAGGTGAATGGCGACCGGCACGGCGATGGCGGCGAGCCCCCACAGCCCGGCCGGCGTCAGCAGCAACAGGTCCGTCAGCGCACCCATCAGCGGCCGCTCTTCAGGCGCCGATCCAGGTAGCGATGCAGGGCCGCGTCCAGGGGCTGGTCAATGTCGAACATGTTGAGGGTGACGCCAATGCCGGACAGCGACGCGCGGAGCCGCTTGTCGTAGGCGGCCAGTGATTCGAGCCAGGTGTCCCGCGCCGCATTCGCCGACACCAGCACGGTTTCGCCGGTTTCAAGATCCTCGAAGCGCACGGGGCCATGCCAGGGAAACTCGAGCTCGTCGCGGCAACGGAGCGCCATGGCCTCGATTTCGTTGTGGGCATTGGCGACGTGTCGCACCAGGGCATGGATTTCATCGCTGACCTGGTGGAAATCGCTGACCAGGAACACCAGCCCCGGCGCCTGCAGCCGCGCGAGATGGCGATCCAGCAGGCCCAGGTCGGGGAAGCGGTCGCCGGGCGACAGCGCGTGCAGCCGCGTCAGCAATCGGTGCCAGTGGCGCTCCCCGGTTCCCAGCGGCAGCAGGGCCGATTCCTTCTCGTTCAGGGAGAGCAGGCCGAACGGATCGCCCTGGCGCTGCGCGATCCAGGACAGCGTCGCCACCAGGTAGCGCGCGTATTCGAACTTGGACCAGGCGCCGTCCTCGCTGCGCTGGGCCATCGAATGGCTGCAGTCAATGACGAACCAGGTGCCGATCTCGCTTTCGCGCTCCGCTTCGCGGACGAAGTAACGGTCGGAGCGGGCGTAGAGTTTCCAGTCGATGCGCGACGGGTCGTCGCCGGGCTCGTAGGAGCGATACTGGCTGAATTCGATCCCCACCCCGCGCTGGTGGCTGGGCTGGATGCCATGCAGGAATCCTTCCGCCACGGTACGCGCCACCAGCGGCAGGTCTTTCACCCGCGCCAGGGTCTTCGGGTCAATGAATCGCTCCACGGCGGCGGGCCGTCGTCAGGCGACCGGTGACTCGGGCTCCGGCACCTTCTCGAACACACGTTCGACCACGTCGTCGGTGCTTACCCCGTCGGCCTCGGCCTGGAAGTTCAGCAGCAAGCGGTGGCGCAGCGTCGCCGGCGCCACGGCGCGCAGGTCATCGAGCGTGACCGCCAGTCGGCCCCGCAGCACGGCATGGGCCTTGGCGCACAGCACCAGCGCCTGCCCGGCACGCGGCCCCGCCCCCCAGCGCAGGTAGTGCTGGACCGTGTCGATGCCGCTGTCCTGTGGCCGGGTGGCGCGGACAATGTCGGCCACGTAGCGCAGCAGCGCCGGGCTGACCTCGACGTCGCGCACCAGCGCCTGCAGCGCCAGCATGTCATCGCCGTCGAGCGCCTTCTCGACGGTCGCACGAGCGCCGCCCGTGGTGCGGTCGAGAATCGCCACCTCTTCGTCGATGTCCGGATAGCCGACGCGGATGAACATCAGGAAGCGGTCCAGCTGCGCTTCCGGCAGCGGATAGGTGCCGGCCTGTTCCACCGGGTTCTGCGTCGCCAGCACGAAAAACGGCTCGGGCAGCGGCCGGCTCTCACCCGCATAACTCACGGAGTGCTCCTGCATCGCCTCCAGCAGGGCCGCCTGGGTCTTTGGCGGTGTGCGGTTGATCTCGTCGGCCAGCAGGATATTGGTGAACACCGGCCCCTGCTGGAACTTGAAAAAGCGTTTGCCGGTGGCATGGTCCTCTTCCAGGATCTCGGTGCCGATAATGTCGCTGGGCATCAGGTCGGGTGTGAACTGGACGCGCCGGAAACCCAGGTCCAGCGTCTTCGCCAGCGTACTGACCATCAGCGTCTTGGCGAGACCCGGCACGCCTTCAAGAATGCAATGGCCGCCCGCCATCAGGCTGATCAGCATTTCCTCGACGACCTGGCGTTGCCCCACCACCACCTTGCCGATCTCGTCGGTGGCGCGATGGATGCGCTCAAGCGTGCTCTCGATATCGGATTCGTTCATTGTTCTCAGCTTCCGTTGTTTGGTAAGCAGTAAGCGGTAAGCAGTGAGGAGTAAGGGCACCTGCTGCGAGATTTCAGCGAAAATCCTTACTGCTTACTGCTTACTGCTTACTGCTTACCACTCACTCAGGTTGTCATCGCGTAAACCACGATATTCACCGCGAAGCGCGTGTTGTCGTTCACCATGAACCGCTTGTTGCGGAAATCGTAGTCCCACTCGCAGCCGTAATCCTTGTTGCTGTAGAGCACGGCGATACGGCCGTCGATCTCGATGGCTTTCAGGTATTCGTGCACCAGGTCGTCGCCCCAGCCATTCAGTTCCTGGCTGGTGCGGGGTGGCCCGTCGAACTCGAAAAACGAGGAATACAGCGGATGGTCGTTGGGGATTTTGCCCAGCGCGCCCTCGCCGAAGATTTCCGCCATCTGTTCCTCGAAGCTGCGCGCGAACAGGCCGTCGATGTCGTGGTTGCAGTCGTCCACGAACACGAAGCCGCCATTGCGCACGTAAGTCTCGAAGTTCTGCCGTTCGGCATGGCTGAACCGCAGCAGCCGCCGCCCGGCCATGTAACAGAACGGCGACCCCAGCATCGCCGGGTCGGCCAGCGGTATCACCCGTTCGGCCAGGTCCACGCGAATCGTCGTGTACTCGATCAGCGCGTTCAGTACATTCGAAGGCGCCCGCTCATCCACGTCCCAGTCACCGGACTCATAGCTCAACCGCGTGAAATAGAAGTCGGCCTCTGAAGCCCGTGACCGCAGCGGCACGCCAAGACACCCGACCGCGCCGGCGGCGATGGCGTTACTGAGCAGTTGGCGACGGTTCATTTTGGTGAGCAGTAAGCAGTAAGCAGTAAGCAGTGAGCAGTGAGCAGTGAATTTTCGCGGCGTTTGGGGCCTGCCACAGACCCAGGCCGGGGTGTGCGGTGGCTGCGCGCGGAGCCGTGGGTGGCGGTTGCTTCTTCCAGGGCCTTCCGCGGCCATGGATGGCCGCGGACGAGCGTTCCATGGATGGACTTGAGCGTGCCCTGGAAGAAGTAACCGTTACCCACGGCGATCCGCAGGCAGCACGCTCACACCGCGTCCGACAAACTCGAGAACGTGAAGTCCCGAATCTTCATCGGCGGCACCATCGACCCGTTGATGCGCACCGGCGCACCCAGTTCCTCGATGTTGTTGAGCATGACGATGGGTGACTCGTTGAAGCGGAAGTTCTTGATCGGGAACTTGATCTCGCCGTCCTCGATGTAGAACGTGCCGTCTCGGGTCAGGCCCGTGTAGAGCAGCGACTGCGGATCCACCGAGCGGATGTACCAGGTGCGGGTGACCAGTACGCCGCGGCGGGTGCCGGCGATCAGTTCTTCCAGCGATTTGTCGCCGCCTTCCATGACGAAGGACAGGCCGCCGCTGAAAAGGCCGCTACCGGCAAACGGTGTCGGCACATAGGGCACGCCGGTCTTCTGCGCCCAGTAGCGCGAGTTCGGCAGGGTTTTCACCACGCCCTTGTCGATCCAGACGGTACGGCCGACGGGCGCACCGTCACCGGCAAACGGCGCGGCCGGTACGTCCGGGTTGGACGGGTCGGTAAAAATGGTCACGCGTTCGTCGAACATCTTTTCGCCGGCGCGGTTGCGCGGGGCGTCTTCGGGCAGGGTCTCGCCTTCCTTGGCCTGGCGGCTGAGGAAGCTGCGGCCCTCGTCGGCCTGGCGCTGGCCCATGTTGTTGACCATGTTGCCGATCAGCGTCGAGCTGGCGGCCGGTTCCAGGATTACCGTGTACTTGCCCGGTTCCATTTCCCTGGCGTCGCGTGAACCCTTGGCCTTGCGAATGGCGACGGCCGAGGCCGTGCCCGTGTCGAGCTTTGAAACATCGTTGTAATCGCGAGCGACCCAGCCCGACCCTTTCCCGTCGCTGGTCCGGATGGTGGCCGTGAAGTCCACGTTGGTCCACGTGTTGTAGGCGAACAGGCCCTTGCTGTTCATGATGGCGATGAAGCTGGCCGTGTCCTGCAGGTAGCCGGCGGCCACCAGGTCATCGGCCTTCGACGGCTTGATGCTGGCTTCCGCGGCGGTGGCGCGTTGTTCCGGCGTCACGTTCGCCGTCGCTTCCACCCAGGAAGGTGACGAACCATATTCCTGCGGCCCGAGAATCGGCATGAACTCGGGGTTTTCCGGCGCCAGTTTCGCCAGCTCCTCGGAACGGCGCACCACTTTCTCCAGCGAGGCGTCGTCGAACTCGTTGATGGTGGCCGTGCCGACCTGCTTGCCGAAGCTGGACTGCACCGCCAGGGTGACGTCGCTGACTTCGCCGGCCGTGGTCACGGTGTTGCGGGCGTAGCGGATGTTGCCCTGGTTGGATCCGCTGAGGTTGCATTCGCACTCGTCCGCCTGGGAGAACTCGAGTGCGCGGGTCAGCAGGTCCTTCGCTTGCTGTTCAGTCAAAATTGCCATGTTCTGAAACTCCGTATTCTTCGCGTGTGAAGGATCAGCCGACCTTGCGGGCGGTGTTGATCACGTTGACGTTGTTGAAGCGCGTGGTCGGGCAGCCGTGCGAGACGGCGCTGACCTGCGAAGGCTGGCCCTTGCCGTCGAAGAACGATCCGCCCACGCGGTAATCGCTCTTGCCGGCCATGGCCACGCAGGAATTCCAGAACTCCTGGGTGTTGGACTGGTAGGCCACGTCCTCGATCTGCTCGGTGATCTTGCCGTCCTTGATTTCGTAGAACAGCTGGCCGCCGAACTGGAAGTTGTAGCGCTGCTGGTCAATCGAGTATGAACCGCGACCCACGATATAGATGCCGTTTTCGACATCGGAAATGATGTCGTCGGCAGAAACATCCGCCTCGGCGTTCGGCTCCAGCGACACGTTGGGCATGCGCTGGAACTGCACATCGGCCCAGCTCTGCGAGTAGCAGCAGCCGTGCGACTCGTCCTGGTCGATCATGTGCACCTGGTCGCGGATGGCCTGGTAGTTCACCAGGACGCCGTCACGCACCAGGTCCCATTTCTTCGTCTTCACACCTTCGTCGTCGTATTCGACGTAACCCAGCGAGTGCTTCTGGGTCTTGTCGGCGACCAGGTTGACGATATCGGAGCCGTACTGGAAGTCACCGGAACGCCACTTGTCGAGCGTGGCGAAGCTGGTGCCGGCGTAGTTGGCCTCGTAGCCGAGCACGCGGTCCAGCTCCAGCGGGTGGCCGACCGATTCGTGAATGGTCAGCATCAGGTGATGCGGGTCGAGCACCAGGTCGTACTTGCCGGGCTCGACGCTGCGCGCCTTCATCTTGGCCTGCAGCTGCTGGCCGGCTTCGCGCGCGTCGCGCACCATGTCGTAGGCCCAGCGGTAGCCGACGTTGGCGCCCGAGACCTGGATCTGCTCGGCCGGGTCCGGCTCGAGGTATTCGAAGCCCATCCCGACCGGGTTACCCAGGCCATTGCGCTGCTTGAAGCCGCCCTCGCCCACCGCGGTGGCGAAGAACGGCGCCCACAGGCGATGCACGTCCTGGTCGATGTAGCTGCCATCGGTGGAGGCGAAGAATTTCTGTTCGTTCACCTGGAACAGCACGGAGGTGATGTAGCTGGCGCCGTTATCGAGCGCGGCGTTGTTGACCTCCATCAGCAGGTCGACCTTTTCCTTGATCGGCACTTCCAGCGCGTTCTTCTGGATCGGGGTCTGCCACTGGACATCGCCCGCGCCGGTGACCGGGGCCAGCTGCACCGGCTCGGTCTGGAACTTGGAATTGGCCTTGGCGACGGCGACGGCCTGGCGCGCGGCCTTGGCCACGCCGTCAGGACTGGTGTCCGAGGTGGCGGCGAAGCCCCAGGTGCCGTCCGCGATGACGCGCACGCCCACGCCGAAGGATTCCGTGTTGACGATGTTGTCGACACGCTTTTCCTGGGCGGTGATGAACTGGTTCAGGTAGCGGCCAATGCGGGCGTCCGCGTAACTGGCGCCGGCGCTGGTGGCGGCGTTCAGCGCCACGGTGGCCAGGCTTTTCTTGGCCGCGAAGTCCATGCCGGCCTGGGTCAGCTCGGCGGCGGACACGATCCGGCCGGTGATCGGCAGCATCAGGCCGCCCACACCGATACCGGTGAGTTTTACGAAATCGCGTCTGTCCATGGAGTCTCTCTTCTGTGCAGGTGAGTGGTTTTATCGCGCTCCCGGCGCGCTGGGCCGGGGCGGTCACTTTATAGCGTGCATTGCAGGCCCGCAAAGGCTACGGGCGGGCCAGCGGGCGCTGTAAGTGCGATAAGTCATGGCCCGGGCATTCAGGTTTCAGTGGAACTGTTTGATATAAACCGTTCACAAAAGTAGTATTTGCCCATTACAGAGCGCCAGGCCACCGTTGGCCAGGGAGGGAACCCGAGATGCTCACCGACGACCAATCCGCAGGCGCCACCTCAAAAGGGGGCAGGACAATGAAATCCCGTACCGACACGTTAGTCGGCCATCTTATCGAGGTGGGCGGCGAATCGTTCACGGCTGTCATGCATTCAAAGGGCGGCGAATTCCAGGCCGAGCGCATGATCGGCATGCACAAGGTGCTGATCGGCCAGGTCGGCTCTTACCTGAAGGTCTCGCACCATGGCCACGACATCGTGGTGATGGTCGAGAACATGTGGGAAGAGCACACGCGCGACGGGCAGGTCATTCACAAGTCTCGGCTGAGCCCGTTGGGCGAGATGGCGATGGCGGACGAGTTCAAGCGCGGCGTCACGCATTACCCCACCACCGGCGCCGAAGTCCATGCGATGTCGGACATGCAGCTTGAGCGGATCTTCTCGGAGTCCGCGGAAGGGGGTTACAAGGTCGGCAAACTCAGCGCGACGGGCACCACGGACGTCTTTTTCCGTGCTTCCAAGTTTTTTGGCCGCCACGCCGCGATCCTGGGCCAGACCGGCGCCGGCAAATCGTGGACGGTGACCAGCCTGATCCAGTCCGCGCTGCGGACCATGCCGTCCGCGCACATCATCATCATGGACATGCACGCCGAATACGGCGACAAGGACATGGGGGGCGCAGGCCGCTCGCCGTTCCCGGAGAACAAGGTCCGCTGCCTGGATGCGCGTGACCTGGAGATCCCCTACTGGCTACTCAGCTTCGCCGAACTCACCGAGCTGTTTATTGACGAGGACGACCCCAACGCCGCGGTGCAGCAGGCGCTGCTGCGCAACGCGATCATCGACCTGAAACGCGAGACCAACGCCGACCAGGATCTCGGCATGATCACCGTGGACGCCCCGGTCTACTTCGGCATGGACGACCTTTACGAGCGCATCAAGGACGCCAACCGCCGTTCCTCGGACTTCGGCAAGACCAAGTCCGCCACTTTTGGTCGCTTCGACCAGCTGCTGGTGCGCATGGAAAGCCTGCTCAACGACAACCGCTATGACTTCCTGCTGCAGCCGAAACTGCGGACCAGCACCGACTCGCTGGTCGGGCTGATGGAAGACTTCATGGGCCTCGGCGATACCAAGGCCTCGGTGACAGTGCTGGACCTGTCCGCTGTACCGACGGACGTCACGCCCATGGTCTGTGCGCAGATCGCGCGGCTCGCCTTCGAGTTCAACTTCTGGAACCCGCAGTGCCGCGAGTTCCCGATTTCGCTGGTCTGCGAAGAGGCGCATGAGTACATCCCGCGCGGTGACCATCCACGCTACAAGCAGGCCAAGCGCATGATGGAGCGCATCGCCAAGGTCGGCCGTAAGTACGGTGTCGGCCTGCTGGTGGTCAGCCAGCGTCCACACGATGTGTCCGAGACCGTGCTGGCGCAGTGCGGCACCTATGTCTGCCTGCGCATCACCAACCCCAACGACCAGGACTACGTGACTTCAATGGTGCCCGACGCCGCCCACGGCGTACTGGGTGCGCTGACCTCACTGGGCCCTGGCGAGGCGATTGCCATGGGCGAGGGTGTGCCCATCCCGGTGCGACTGCAGGTCAACCGCCCGAACCCGCCGCCGAACTCCAGCGACATCGACTTCACGACGCACTGGCGTCATGGTGGGGCCGACGTCAACGTCAGGCAGCTGGTGCGGCGCTGGCACAAACAGGTCAGGTAGACGCTGCGCAGGGGTGATCACCGGGGGATATGGAGCCATCCAAGCTTGACCAGTTGAAGATAGACCGCGGGCCGGAAAAGCCGCCCGCGCGCGTCGGACCCTGGGTGGCGGCAGGCATTGTGCTCATCGCCGCCGCTGCGTTTGCGGCCTGGTATTTCCGTCCCGCACCCCTTCCCGAAGTCCGGGTTGCAACAGTCCAGTCGGTATCCCGCGCTGCCGCGGGCACCGTGCTCAACGCGTCCGGTTACGTCACGGCCCGCCGCGCCGCCACGGTGTCATCCAAGCTCACCGCCCAGGTGTTGGAAGTTAATATCGAGGAGGGCATGGAAGTCGAGCAGGGCCAGGTGCTGGCGCGACTGGACGATTCCAATGTCCGCCGCAGTTACGAACTGGCCGAGGCGCAACTGGCCTCTGCGCGCACCCAGCGGGCGGAAACAGTGGCCCTGCTGGACGAGGCGAAGGCCCGTTACCAGCGCACGCAGAGCCTGGTTGATCGCCAGTTGGCCAGCGAGGCCGAACTGGACAGCGCCCGGGCATCGGCCGAATCACTGGCGGCCCGGCTAAAGCGAGTTGAGGCCGACATCGAGGTGGCCGGCCGCCAGCTCGACATCTACCGACAGCAGCTCGATGACACCATCATCCGCGCACCCTTCGCGGGCGTCATCGTGGCCAAGAACGCACAACCGGGCGAGATGATTTCACCGGTCTCCGCCGGCGGTGGGTTCACCCGTACCGGTATCGGCACCCTGGTCGACATGTCCTCGCTGGAGATCGAGATCGACGTCAACGAGGCGTATATCAATCGTGTCCGGCCCGGCCAGGCCGTGGTCGCCACGCTCGACGCCTACCCGGACTGGTCGATTCCCTGTCACGTGATCGCGATCATCCCGACCGCCGACCGCCAGCGGGCCACCGTGGAAGTGCGCGTCGGGTTCGACGAGCTGGACCCGCGCATCCTGCCGGACATGGGCGTCAAGGTGGCGTTCCAGGACGACAGCGCCGGTGCCGCGGATGACGCGGGCGAGGCAGACCCAGTCGCCGTGGCCCGCGTTCCGGCCAACGCGCTGACGCCGGATGGCGAGCGCGAAATCGCCTGGGTGGTGGGCGGCGAAGGTGTCGTCGAACGCCGTGCTGTTGCGACCGGTGGTCGCCAGGACGATGAAATTCTCGTCATATCAGGACTTTCCGGCGGCGAACGGGTTATCCTGAATGCCCCGTCCGGGCTCGAGGACGGTACCAGCGTGAAAGTGAGGAACTGATGGCAGAGATCGCGCAACCCCAAACCGACGACGCGTCGCTGGTCGACGCCCGTGGCATCGACAAGGTATTCAAACGCGGTTCAGAGGAAGTCCATGTGCTGGGCGGCCTGGACCTGCAGATCCCGAAAGGCGAGTTCCTGGCGCTGATGGGGCCGTCCGGCTCCGGCAAGTCGACGTTGCTGAACCTGGTCGGTGGCCTGGACCGGCCCACGCAGGGCACGGTCACCGTGGCCGGCCAGCGCATCGACAACCTGTCCAACCGGCGCCTGGCCGGATGGCGCGCCCGGCATATCGGCCTGGTGTTCCAGTTCTACAACCTGATGCCGGTGCTGAACGCCCGCAAGAACGTCGAGTTGCCCCTGTTGCTGACGAAGCTGGGCGCAGCCGAGCGCAGAAAGCGCGCCGAGATCGCACTCGAAGTCGTCGGCCTTGGCCACCGCATGGGGCATTTTCCCCGCCAGCTGTCCGGTGGTGAACAGCAGCGCACCGGTATCGCCCGCGCCATCGTGACCGACCCGACGCTGTTGCTGTGCGACGAGCCCACCGGTGACCTGGACCGCAAGGCTGGCGACGAGATCCTCGACCTGCTGACCGCGCTCAACCAGCAACAGGGCAAGACCATCATCATGGTCACCCACGACCCGCGCGCCGCCGAACGCGCCACCCGCACCCTGCACCTGGACAAGGGGCGGCTGGTGACCGACCCCGTCGACTGAGCGCATCGTCACGATGAAATTCCTCGGCCTCATCTTCGGCAACCTCAGGCGCAGCAAGACGCGTACGATCCTCACCATCCTGTCGATCACGGTGGCCTTCCTGCTGTTCGGTTACCTGGCGGCCATCCGCGTGGCGTTTACCGTGGGCGTCGAGGTCGCCGGCGAGGACCGCCTGATCACCCGCGACAAGGTGTCGCTGATCAACCTGATGCCCAAGAGTTACGAAGCCGACATGGAGCGCATCGACGGCGTCGATAACGCCATGCACCAGACCTGGTTCGGCGGCATCTACCAGGAACCCAGGAATTTTTTCCCGAACATGGCGGTCGAGCCCGAAGAGCTCCTGGACATGTTCCCCGAGATCCTGCTCACCGAGGACGAGAAGCAGGCGTTTATCGAGACCCGGACCGGTGCCATTGTCGGTCGAACCACTGCGGACCGGTTTGGCTGGAGCGTGGGTGACCGCGTGCCGCTCAACTCGCCGATCTGGCCGCTGAAGAGTGGCGGCAATACCTGGGATTTCGAGATCGTCGGCATTTTTGACGGTGCTGAAAAGGGAACGGATACCAGCCCGCTGTATTTCCAGTACGCGTTTCTTGACGAAGCCCGCCAGTACGGCCAGGGCCTGGTGGGCTGGTACACCATCCGGGTGACCGACCCGGCGCGGGCCGCCGACATTGCCGCCGCGGTGGACGCAGAATTCGCCAACTCGCCCAACGAGACCAAGACCGAGCCGGAAGGCGCCTTTATCCAGGGCTTCGCCAACCAGATCGGCAATATCGGCTTCATCATCATGTGCATCGTCGCCGCGGTGTTTTTCACGATCCTGCTGGTCGCGGCCAACACCATGGCCTACACGGTGCGGGAGCGAACCAATGAGCTGGCGGTGTTGAAAGCGATCGGTTTCACCGACTCGACGGTGCTGGGCCTGGTGCTGGGCGAAGCGCTGGTGCTGACCGCCATCGGCGGCTTGCTGGGCCTGGGCCTGGCATGGCTGCTGGTGGCTGCGGGCGACCCGTCAGGCGGCCAGCTGCCGGTGTTCTACCTGCCCGTTTCCGATGTCCTGGTGGGCATCGCGCTGATTGTCGTGCTGGCGTTCATCGCCGGCTTCCTGCCGGCGCGATCGGCGCAGAAGCTGCGCGTGGCCGACGCCTTGCGGCGATGATCCGGAGGTTCTGATGTTCAGCTGGTTCTCACAGGTTTTCGCGGTCACCCGGTTCAGCCTGGCCTCGTTGCCGCAACGGCTGGGCTCGTCACTGACCGCGCTGCTGGGCATTGCCGGCGTCGTCGCCGTGATGGTCGGCGTGCTGTCGATCGCCCAGGGGGTGCTGCAGACCATGCGCAGTTCCGCGGGCACCGACAATGTCATCATCCTGCGGGCCGGCGCCGACACCGAGATGACCAGCGGCCTTTCAGGCGACGAAGTGCGCATCATCAAGGAAGGCCCTGGCCTGGCCCGGGATGCCGACGGCGTCATTGCCTCCTCGGAGCTGTTTGTCATCATCAACCTGCCGATGGCGTCCACGGGCACCGACGCCAATGTCCCGATGCGCGGCATCGAAACGGCGGCCACGCGCGTCCGTGACGACTTCGAAATCATTGAAGGCAGGATGTACACCGAGGGCGTCAACGAGGTGATTGTCGGCCTGGGCGCGGCGCAGGAATTCGCCGGGCTGAATGTCGGTGACGGCATCGAGATCGGCCAGGAACAATGGCCGGTGGTGGGCCGGTTCAGCACCGGTGGCGGCATTGGTGAGTCCGAGATCTGGGTCGACTCGAAGGTGCTGCAGGCGGCCTACCGCCGCGGCAATTCCTACCAGGCCGTTTACGCAAAGCTGGCATCGCGGGACGCTTTTACCGAGCTCAAGGATGAACTGACCAGTGACGGGCGCCTGTCGGTGAAGGTCCAGCGCGAGTCCGAATACTACGCGGCACAGTCGACGGTCCTCTACAACATGATTACCGGCCTGGGCAAGGCGATTGCCCTGATCATGGGCCTCGGCGCCATCTTCGGCGCGCTCAATACCATGTACACGGCGGTCTCGGCACGCACCCGCGAGATTGCCACGTTACGCGCGCTGGGCTTCCGTTCCGGACCGGTCGTGCTCTCGGTGCTGGCCGAATCCCTGTTGCTGGCACTTATCGGCGGGGCCATCGGCGCGGGCCTGGCCTGGCTCGCCTTCGACGGCTTCCGCGCCGCCACCCTGAACTGGGCCAGCTTCAGCGCCATCACCTTCTCCTTCGACGTCAACCTGCCGCTGCTCATACAGGGCATCGTGTTCGCGGCGATCATCGGCCTCATCGGCGGGTTCTTCCCGGCCATCCGCGCGGCTCGCACGCCCGTAGCCCTCGCGCTCCGGGAGCAGTAACTCGCTCCAGCGGCCGGGGGGCGGCGGTGGGGTGGGCTTTTCCCGAGACACGCTCGAGCCCGTCCCTGGGTCGCTCATCGGCGGCCATCCATGGCCGCCGAAGGTCTCGGGAGAAGTCCACCCCACCGCCGCTTCCGGGCGTTGAGTCTAAGTAATTGATAGAGCGAGAGTTGTGCTAGTATTTGAGGGTGAGCTTGGCGAAGAGCCGTGAAGTTAGAAGCGGAGGTTTTGGGGAGCAGGCGATGGAATTCAACTTTCACGACTACTTTGTCTTAGGGGTTAACGCCCTCGGCTTGGGCGCGCTGGTCTGGGGTTGGCGTCGGAAGCCGTTACCACCTGCGGAAGGGGCTATGCGCGAGTGGCGTGAATCATCGGCGCAGGGACTCAGGCGCAACATTATCCTGGGGGTTTCCCTGGTCATGTTCCTCGCCGGGCTTTTTGTCGGCATGACGCTGGCCGGCGACTTTCAACCCACCCTGTTCCATTACGGCATGCTTATGTGGTTTGTAATCCTGACCCTGATCTGGAAAGTCGCACTCATGCGCATCGAACAGTCCCTTGCGCCCACGAGCCAATCCAGGACAGCCTGACCCGTCTCACCGTCTCACCGTCTCACCGTCTCACCGTCTCACCGTCTCACCGTCTCACCGTCTCACCGTCTCACCTTACGAAACCGTATTCATTACCCCAAAACCTTCCCAACGAAAGGATTTTGCTTAGTATGGACCGTTCCCCCAGACCGAAGGGAATGGTGATACGCAATGCAATGGCCGGGTAACCACAAGGGCCTTTACCAGCCGCAGAACGCGAAAGACAGCTGCGGTTTCGGACTGATCGCGCACATTCACGGCGAGGCGAGCCATCGCCTGGTCGAAACGGCCTGTACGGCGCTGGACCGTATGACACATCGTGGCGCGGTGGCCGTGGATGGCAAGACCGGCGACGGTTGCGGCGTGCTGATGGCGCTGCCGCGCGCATTTTTCCGCGAGGTGGCGAAGGAAGACAATATCTGGCTGGGCGAGAATTTTGCCGTCGGCCTGGTGTTCCTGGATCCGGATCCTGAAATTGCAGCGCGTTCGCGGGCGATCGTCGAAAAGCACATTATCGACGAGACCCTTGAAGTGGCCGGCTGGCGTGAAGTGCCCATCGACAAATCGGTGCTGGGGCAGATGGCCGAGGCCACGTTGCCGCGTATCGAGCAGGTGCTGGTCAACGCACCGCCGGGCTGGGGGCCGCATGACATCGAGCGGCGGCTGTTTATCGCCCGGCGCCTGGCGTCCGCGGAGAACGCGGCGCTGGAAGCCCCGGACCCGTTGTTCCACGTGGCGACGCTGTCCAACCTGGTCACGGTCTACAAGGGGCTGGTGATGCCGGCCAACCTGCCGGAATTTTTCCCCGACCTGAAAGACGAGCGGCTGAAGAGCAGCATCTGCGTGTTCCACCAGCGCTTCTCGACCAATACGCTGCCCAACTGGAAGTACGCGCAGCCGTTCCGCTTCCTGGCACACAACGGTGAGATCAACACCATTTCCGGCAACCGCAGCTGGGCCGAGGCGCGCACGCCCAAGTTCCAGACGCCGCTGCTGCCGGACCTGCAGCGCATCCGGCCGCTGGTCAACCAGGAGGGCTCCGATTCCTCCTCGCTGGACAACATGCTGGAGCTGTTCCTGGCCGGTGGCATGGACGTGTTCCGGGCCATGCGGATCCTGGTGCCGCCCGCCTGGCAGGCCGAGCCGGATATGCCGCCGGACCTGAAGGCGTTCTACGAATTCAATTCCATGCACGTCGAGCCCTGGGACGGGCCGGCGGGCATCGTCATGACCAACGGCACCGTCGCGGCCTGCAACCTGGACCGCAACGGCCTGCGCCCTGCGCGCTACGTCATCACGCGTGACGACATGATCACGCTGGCCTCGGAAGTGGGCGTGTGGGACTACGCCGAGGCGGATGTCATCGAGAAGGGCCGCGTGGGCCCCGGCGAGATGTTCGCCATCGACACGTCCACCGGCAAGCTGTGGCGTTCGGACGAGATCGACAACCAGCTGAAGGCGCGCCGCCCCTATGCGGACTGGCTGGCGGAAAACATCATCCGGCTGACCAACAACGACGAGCAGGAAGCGGCCGCCGCCGAGCAGTTCATGGCCGACGGCATGGCCGAGTTCCCGGTGTTCCAGAAGCTCTATGGCGTCAGCGCCGAGGAGCGCGAGCACGTCATCCGCGTGATGGCCGAGGACCAGGTGGAAGCCACCGGCTCCATGGGCGACGACACGCCGGTGGCGGTGATGTCGCGGCTGCCGCGCTCCATTTACGATTATTTCCGCCAGCAGTTCGCGCAGGTGACCAACCCTCCGATTGACCCGCTGCGCGAAAAGTCGGCGATGAGCCTGGAGACCATTTTCGGGCGCGAGCACAACATCTTCCAGGAGACCAACACCCACGCCAACCGCGTGGTGGTGCCCTGGCCGGTGCTGAATATCGTCAAGTTCCGCAAGCTGATGGAACTGGACCCGCGCTGGTACGCCAATGAGGTGTTCAGCCTGAACTACCCGGCCGAGGAAGGCCTGGAAGCGGCGCTGAACCGGTTGTGCGAAGAGGTCAGCGAGTCGGTACGCGCCGGCACCGTCATCGTGGTGCTGACCGACCGCGACATCGACCGCGACACGCTGCCGATACACGCGGCATTGGCCACGGGTGCCGTGCACCAGCGGCTGATCCGCGACGGTCTTCGCTGTGACTGCAACATCATCGTCGAGACCGGCACGGCGCGCGATTCGCACCAGTTCGCGGTGCTGTTCGGCGTTGGCGCCACGGCCGTCTACCCGTACCTGGCATTCCAGGTGATTAATGACCTGCATGCGCGGGGCGCGATTAAGGGCGACCTGCTGCAGGCGCGCAAGTACTACCGCCGCGGCGTCCGCAAGGGCCTGCTGAAGGTGCTGTCGAAGATGGGCATTTCCTGTATCTCCAGCTACCGCGGTGCGCAGCTGTTCGAGACCGTGGGCCTGTCGCAGGACGTCACCGACCTGTGTTTCCCCGGCGCGGCCGGGCAGGTGGGCGGCCTCGGCTTTGCCGAACTGGAAGCGGAAGCACGGCAGGTGGCGGCCGAGGCCTGGCAGGCCGGCAAGCCGCTGGCCCAGGGTGGGCTGCTGAAGTTCGCCTGGGGCGGTGAGTTCCATGCCTACAACCCGGACGTGGTGACCACGCTGCAGACCGCGGTGCAGTCCGGTGAGCCGGCCGACTACCAGGTCTACGCGGACCTCGTGAACCATCGCGCCCCGGCCGCCCTGCGTGACCTGCTGGGGCTGGACCCGTCGCGCAAGCCGATTGAGATTGATCGCGTCGAAAGCGCGCAGGACATTTTCCCGCGCTTCGACTCCGCCGGCATGTCCATTGGCGCGCTGTCGCCGGAGGCCCACGAGGCCCTGGCGGTGGCCATGAACACGCTGGGCGGCGCCTCGAATTCGGGCGAGGGCGGCGAGGACCCGGCGCGCTTCGGTACCCTGAAGAATTCACGTATCAAGCAGGTGGCCTCGGGCCGCTTCGGCGTGACCGCGCATTACCTGGTCAACGCCGATGTGCTGCAGATCAAGATCGCCCAGGGCGCCAAGCCCGGCGAGGGCGGCCAGCTGCCGGGCCACAAGGTGTCGGTGGAAATCGCGGCTTTGCGCCACGCAGTGCCGGGCGTCACGCTGATTTCACCGCCGCCGCACCACGACATCTATTCCATCGAGGACCTCGCGCAGCTGATTTTTGACCTCAAGCAGGTCAACCCGAAAGCCACCGTCAGCGTGAAGCTGGTGGCCGAGCGGGGTGTCGGCACCATCGCCGCGGGCGTGGCCAAGGCCTATGCCGATTTCATCACCATTGCCGGCCATGATGGCGGCACCGGCGCCAGCCCGCTGACCAGCGTCAAGTACGCCGGCTCGCCGTGGGAAACGGGCCTGCCCGAAGCCCACCAGGCGCTGGTGGAGAACGGCCTGCGCGACCGCGTGCGACTGCAGGTGGACGGCGGTTTCAAGACCGGCCTGGACGTCATCAAGGGCGCCATCCTGGGCGCCGACAGCTTTGGTTTCGGCACCGGGCCGATGGTGGCGCTGGGCTGCAAGTACCTGCGCATCTGTCACCTGAACAACTGCGCCACCGGTGTTGCGACGCAGGACAAGACCCTGCGCGACAAGCACTTCATTGGCCTGCCGGACATGGTCATGAACTATTTCCGTTTCGTCGCCGAGGAAGTGCGCGAGCACCTGGCGAAGCTGGGTTTCGAGAAGCTGGAAGACATCATCGGCCGCAGCGACCTGCTGGTGAAGCTGGAGCCGCAGACCGAGAAGCAGCGCGCGCTGAACCTGGACCGGATCCTGGAGGCGGCGGCTTCTGCCGGCCCGCAGGGCGCGGGTTATGGCGGCATCCGCAACGCGCCGCATGACAAGGGCGCGCTGAACCGCGCGATCCTGGACAGCGTGGCCGACGTGCTCGATGACGGGCGGCCCGCGCGGCGGAGCTTCGAGATTCACAATTACGACCGGTCCGTGGGAGGCGCCCTGGCCGGCGCCATTGCCGAGAAGCACGGCCGGGATGGCTACCCGGGCGAAGGCATCCGGCTGACGTTTACCGGCACCGCGGGCCAGAGTTTCGGCGTCTGGAACACCCACGGCGTGCACCTGAAACTGCACGGTGACGCCAACGACTACGTGGGCAAGGGCATGTCCGGCGGCAGCATTGCCATCTCGCCGCACTCGGATGCCGTGATCGTCGCCCAGCGTAGCGCCATTGTCGGCAACACCTGCCTGTACGGCGCCACCGGCGGCGCGCTGTTCGCGGCGGGCCAGGCTGGTGAGCGGTTCGCGGTGCGCAATTCCGGCGCCACGGCCGTGGTCGAAGGCGTGGGTCACCACGGCTGCGAGTACATGACCAGCGGTACCGTGCTGGTGCTTGGCAGGACGGGTTCCAATTTCGCCGCGGGCATGACCGGTGGCCGGGCCTACGTGCTCGATATCCATGACCGTTTCCGCAAGCGCGTGAACCCGGAATCGGTGACCGTCGAAGACCTGGATACCGCGGAAGACAGCGCGGAAATGGAAGAGGTGAAGCACCTGCTGCGCCTGCATATCGACATGACGGGCAGCCGCTGGGCGCGTCGTATCCACGACGATTTCGAGCACTTTATGTTCAACTTCCGCGTGGTTCGCCCGCGTGAGGATCGCGAGGCGCGCAAGCAGGGCGGCGAGACCCCCCGGGTGCCGCTTAAGGTGGTGGGCTGATATGAACAAGACCAACGTGAGACCCAAGTTCGAGTTCATCGACCGCGCCCGCACCGAGCCCGGCAAGTACCCGATCGAGGTCCGCCGGCACGAGTTTCGCGAAATTTACGAGCCGTTCGACAAGGCCGCCGGCGCCGACCAGTCGGAGCGCTGCATTGCCTGCGGCAACCCGTATTGCCAGTGGAAATGCCCGGTCCATAACTACATTCCGGACTGGCTGAAGCTGGCGTCCGAAGGGCGCATCATCGAGGCCGCCGAGCTGGCGCACCAGACCAACAGCCTGCCGGAGATCTGCGGTCGTATCTGTCCTCAGGACCGCCTGTGCGAAGGCGCCTGCACGCTGAACTACGGTTACGGCGCGGTCACCATCGGCGCGGTGGAGCGGCATATTGTCGATACCGCCTTCGCCGAGGGCTGGCGTCCGGACCTGTCGGGCGTGACGCCCACGGGTAAACGCGTGGCCGTGATCGGCGCCGGGCCGGCGGGCCTGGCCTGTGCCGACATCCTGGCGCGCAACGGCGTGGAGGCGGTGGTGTTTGACCGTCATCCTGAAATCGGCGGCCTGTTGTCATTCGGTATTCCCGAGTTCAAGCTCGAACAGCGCATCATCCAGGTCCGTCGCGGCATCCTGGAGGGCATGGGCATCCGCTTCGTGCTGGACACCGAGGTGGGCAAGGACATCGCGTTCGAAGACATCATCGAAGAGTACGACGCCGTATTTTTGGGCACCGGCACCTACACGGCGCTGGACGGGCGCCTGCCGGGGCTGGAAACGCCCGGCACGCACAAGGCGCTGGACTACCTGATCGGCAATACCCGGTCGGTGCTGGACATGCCCGCGGGCGACTACCCGTTTATCGACCTGGCCGGCAAGCGCGTGGTGGTGCTGGGCGGCGGTGATACCGCGATGGACTGCGTGCGCACGGCCGTCCGCCAGGGCGCCAGCGAAGTCCACTGCCTGTACCGCCGCGACCGCGAGAACATGCCGGGCTCCCAGTCCGAGGTGAAGAACGCCATCGAGGAAGGCGTGAATTTCCATTTCAACATCCAGCCCCTGGCCATCGAGGCCAGCGATGACGGCGGCCTCGCGGGTGTCCGCCTGGTGAAAACGGAGCTGGGTGAGCCGGACGAGTCCGGTCGTCGGCGTCCTGAGCCCGTGGATGGCAGCGAGCGCGTGTTCGAGGCCGACGCGGTGGTCATCGCCTTCGGTTTCAATGCATCGCCGGCGCCGTGGTTCGACGATCACGGTATCGAGGTGAACGACTGGGGCCTGGTGAAAGCTGAAGAATCCGGGCGCTATCCGTTCCAGACCACCCATGAGAAAGTATTCGCGGCCGGCGACATGGTTCGCGGCGCGGACCTGGTGGTCACGGCCATTGCCGACGCGCGCAAGGCGGCGCAGGGCATCGTCGACATGGTGACGGCCGGCGCGGCGCCGGCCGGCAAGGATGCTATTGCGAAAATCGCAGGTTGACCTGCAGCATGTGGTTGACCAGGTCTTCGCCGTTGCGGACCCGGCCCCACTGGTTCAGGTAGCCCACTTCCACGCGGCTTTTGCCGCCGGTCTTGACGTTGATGCCCGCGAATGAGCGTATCTGGCCGATGCGCCCGTCGTTTCCCCTGGGGTTATAGACCTGGAAGAAGGGCTCGACGCTGAAAATCCAGTCCAGGTTTTCATGTTGCTGGAATGGAATCTGCAGCTTCACATTCTGGCGCAGCCGCCAGCGCGCGCCATCGGCGCCGTCGAAAAATCGCTGCTCAAGCCGAGTCCTTGCTGAGAACACCCAGTCGTTGTCCAGGCGATGCTTCCATTCCACTGCCTGCCAGGTGCGGTTTTCCGTCACGGAGCCGCCCGCCACCAGGCGGGTGTGATGCCGGCCGTAACCGCCGGAGACGCTGAACCCGTTGTCCAGGCTGTAGATCGCGCCGACCCGCATGACGCTGTAACGGATGCCGTCAAACTCATCGTAGGCGCGATATTCGCCGTGCAACAGGTATTGCCACGAGCTCTCCTCGGCATTGCCGATGGGACCCTTAAGCGCCGCGGTCAGCCAGCCGCCGAAGTAGTTTTCGTGCGCCAGGGCCGGTGTTGTGAGCGCCGCAGAAAACAGGGCGGCCAGCGCAATGCCGCGGATGATCAGGGTGTTCATGACGTAATGTTACAGTTTTATGACAGTGATTTGGGCGGCGCATCATCAGGGATAGTTGACCTGAAATCAAGGAACTGGAAACGTCAGCGGCGGTCTGAGAGTATTCGCAGGGCAAAGGCATGGGGCGGCACGGCATGAGCAAAGCATTAACCTGGATCATCATCATCGCGGCAGCGGTTGCGCTGGCGTGGTACTGGTCCGTGCAGCAGGACGAACAGGCGCTGGAGCAGGTGGAAGTGCTGCCGTCGCAACCGACGTCTCCCATCCCGGCCGAACCGGTCATCGAGCACCCGGTGGAGCGTATCCCGCGCATGGATCCGGGCGTGACCGATCCTGGCCTGGAGGAAGCGGCCGAACCGGTTGAGCCTCTGCCCGAGCTGGCCGAAAGCGACGAGGAGATGGTCGCGGTCGCCACCGGCCTGGCCGGTGAAGGTGTGACCGACTGGCTGGTGACCGACCAGGTGGTCAGTCGGCTGGTCGCCAGCATTGACGCGCTGGACAGTGCACGCGTCGCCCAGCCCATGCGCCCGCTGACGCCCATTCCCGGTCGATTCCGCGTCCTGGGCAACGGCGACGAGGCGGCGATCAGTCCGCAGAACGCCGAGCGCTACCAGCCCTACGTGGACCTGCTGAAGGGCATGGCGCCGGAACAGGTCGCGAGTCTCTACCGTCGTTACTATCCGCTGTTCCAGCAGGCCTACCAGGACCAGGGCTACCCGGAGGGCTACTTCAATGACCGCCTGGTGGCCATTGTCGATCACCTGCTGGGTGCGCCTGAGCCCGCCGGGGTGCTGGAGGTGCGGCAGAACGAGGCGGTGTACGAGTTCGTGGACGAGCAGTACGAGCAGCTCTCCGCCGGCCAGAAGATGATGATGCGCCTGGGCAACGACAACGAGCAGGCCGTGAAGGACTGGTTGCGGCAGTTTCGCGACGCCATCGCCGCGGCGCCGGACAGCGCGGACTGAACCGCGACAATTGACTCCGGGTGAATCCGGCCCCATCTGGATTCAATGCCTCCATCCATTGACGACCAGGACCGGCCAAAGTCGGATTCACTGAAACCCCTGCGCGCACTGGTGCCGTTTATCCGGCCCTATCGCGGCGTGCTGGTCTTCGCGTTGGCGGCCCTGCTGATGGCTTCCGTGGCCATGCTGGCCCTGCCGGTGGCGCTGCGCTATCTCATCGACAACGGCTTCGTCGCCAACAATGCGGCGCTCGTGAATCGCTATTTCGGCTGGTTCTTCGCCGCCGCGGTCGCCTTCGGCGGCTTCGCGGCGCTGCGGTTCTACCTGGTCACCTGGCTGGGCGAGCGGGTCGTCGCCGATATTCGCGATGCGGTCTACCGTCGCGTGGTGCGCATGGACCCGACATTCTTCGAGGTCACCCGCACCGGCGAGGTGCTGTCCCGCCTGACGACCGATACCACGCTGGTCCAGAGCATTTCCGGCGTGAGTCTCTCCATCGCCCTGCGATCCATGCTGAACCTGGCGGGTGGCCTGGTCATGCTGATGCTGACCAGCATTGAGCTGACGGCCTACATATTATTGGGCATTCCCGCGGTGGTGCTGCCGTTGATCATGGTCGGACGCCGCATTCGCGGCCTGTCTCGAACGGCCCAGGATCGCGTAGCCGACACCAGCGGCATCGCCGATGAAACCCTGAATTCCATCCAGACGGTGCAGGCCTACACGCTTGAGGCCCAGCAGGAGGCCCGCTACGCCGAGGCGGTGAGCGACAGTTTTGTCGCTTCCGTGCGCCGGATTCGCATGCGTGCGGGGATGACTGCGCTCGGGTTCGTGCTGGTGTTCGGCGCTATCACGCTGATTCTCTGGATGGGCTCGCGCGCCGTGCTGGCAGACGAGATGTCCGGCGGCCAGCTGGCCCAGTTCCTGATGTACTCGGTGTTTGTCGGCGCCTCTGCAGCGGCCCTGAGCGAGCTGTGGGGCGACATACAGCGTGGCGCCGGCGCCATGGAGCGCCTGGCCGAGCTGCTCGGTGCGCGGCCGGCGATCTCCGCGCCGGAGCACCCGGTTGAGCTGCCGGAACGGGTGTCCGGCCGGATACGATTCGACGCCGTTTCGTTCAATTACCCCTCGCGGCCGGATGACCCCGCGCTGACCGATATCAACCTGGACATCCAGCGGGGTGAGAACATTGCCATTGTCGGGCCTTCAGGCGCGGGCAAGAGCACCTGCTTCCAGCTACTGCTGCGTTTCTACGACCCGGCCTCGGGTCGAATCTACGTCGACGATATTGATATCAGCAAGACTGACCCTGTCGCACTTCGTAAGCAGACGGGCCTGGTGCCCCAGGACACGGTGCTGTTCGGCGAGTCCGCGCGCGAGAACATTCGCATGGGCCGTCCGGGCGCCACCGATGCGGAAGTGGAACAGGCCGCGATCGCGGCCGCGGCGCACGACTTCATCATTCACCTGCCGGAGGGTTACGACACCTTCCTGGGCGAACGGGGCATGCGGCTTTCCGGTGGCCAGCGACAGCGGATCGCCCTGGCGCGGGCCATCCTGCGTGACCCGCCGATCCTGCTGCTGGACGAGGCGACCAGCGCGCTTGATTCAGAAAGCGAAAAACTCGTGCAGGCTGCGCTGGGTGAACTGATGCGCACGCGCACGACCATCGTCATCGCGCACAGGCTTTCCACGGTTCTGAATGCCGATCGCATCGTGGTCATGGAAAACGGCCGCATCGTCGCGATCGGGCGCCATGACGACCTGATCCGTGACAATGAACTGTACGCGCGGCTGGCGGCGCACCAGTTCGGTGAACCCGAAGCGATCAGTTAAATCCGCCTTGGGCCGCTTGCCCCACGCATGAAAAAGCCCGGCGAACCGGGCTTTTCCATTTCAATCACGCGGGTGGCGACGTATTCAGAGAACAGCCGACAGGTTAACCCTGCAGGCATTCCACGTGATTAATTCGATAATCAGGTATCCACGGCCCTTTTGGGGCCGATTTGCCAGTCTTTGACGAGGTTCGCCTTCGATTGGAACGCAGGGTGTTCCCATCGGCCTCGCCGGGGAAATTCCGGGCTCGGGATGCCGAAATTTCGGATGCACCCATTGGTCAGGAGACCGGGTACGAATTCAGTATAGCGCAGAAATGGCTAATTTCCACTTTTTTCTTTCTGTGGGGCCATCTAAATGACTGATAATTAAAAAATAGTATAACCTGCATTGAAAATACCATATTAGGCATTCCCGCGATTTTCGCAATAAGGTGTTGATAATGCATGAAAAGGGCCGACACCCGGGGGTGCCGGCCCAGTCGATCCGCCCGTACGCGAACCTTGTCGTTCTTGTCGGTCGGCGGGCCGTATGGCCATGAGTGGGTTAGGGAGTGCTTGTTAATTGCCACCCGGGCGCGAACCCGGGTGACCACTCACAGGGCGGCGTCCACTGCGCGGGCATCGAGGAGGTCGACTTCCGCGCTTCCCTGGACTTCCGGATCAGGGCATTTACAAGAATTCACTTGCATAAACGTACATGACTAATTGAATATACGTTATATACCCAAATCAGGTACTATAATACCCAATATGGGAATAAAAAATCAAGGGAAGGATCCCTGGCCAACGCTGTTCTCCCGTACGCGCCGCCGTGTGCTGGCCCTGCTGTTTGCGGATCCGGGGCGCAGCTTTTACCTGACCGAGGTGGTCAACCTGGCCGGTACCGGTACAGGTTCGGTCCAGCGCGAACTCGTCCGCCTCGAGGGCGCCGGCATCCTTTCGAAACGACGCGTCGGCAACCAGGTTCACTACCGGGCCAATACCAAGGGTGAGTTCTTCAACGAAATCCGGTCCATGGTCATCAAGTCATCGGGCGCGAGTACGTCGCCGCCGCCTCAGTGGGTCGATGCAGTCAAACAATTGTCACCTCGACCTGAACAGGTCATCTGGTACCCGGCGACGGACGGAAAGCCTGCTGGCCTGTTGGTGATCACCGAAGACCTCAGTCGTGACGAACTGGCCCGCCAGCTCGGCATCGAGGATTGGGAAACGCCCCCAGGGGTTGTGCTGTTGCGCCCGCAACGCTTCCGGGAACTGGTGACCGCACAAGAACCACGGTTGATGTCCCTGCTGCGGCAACCCGCGACCCTGCTGGTCGGTGACGTGGTCGAGGGGCTATCCTTGAACGTGTACGGCGACCCCTGACCGGAACGGTTCATGCACTGTCTGGGAGCAGGGGACCACCTCCAAAAAGTAGCCGTGGCTCAGGGCTGCATGCGTCGACGCAGTGGCGTGAACTGTTCAAACCGGCTGGCGACCGGCACCTGGCAGATATCCAGTACTTTCGGCGGTTTGTGCTGGAAGAATTCGTGTGTGCGGTTACGCCGCCCTTCCAGGTACTCGTTGAACGCGGGGCCGTTGGTGTCCATCACGTAGTAATCCCGCCGTTCGCCCTCATCCAGCTGGTGCGCCATGCGCATGCGGCCAATGCGCGAGCGGGCCACTTCGTTCTCGATGATGCCGTTGTTCTCGAGCGCGCCGCGCCGAACCTTCTGCACCACTTCGAGCCCGTCAATGACACGGGCGAAAATGGTCAGGTTACGGTCCAGGTAACGCGGCGCCTGGCCGATGACGATGTAGAAATCGGTGCCGCCGGAATCGGCCTCGTTACCGCGGGCCATCGCCACCGCGCCGGGGCAATGCGTCAACCACACGTCCTCATCGTCGCGCGCCGCGGCGAAACCGTCGATGAATCCGGTGGACGGCGCGAACATGTCGGGCCGCTGGACCGGCGTCCACGGCATGGTTTCCACGTCCAGGGTGCGTTCAAACTCGGGCGGCAGCGGTTCGGCCCGGGCGTCGCCGGAGATATCACTTTCGTCGCCTGCCTGGGCGACGAAACCGTCAATGACACGGTAGAAGCTCAGGCCCCGGTAGAAATCACTCTCTACCAGGGACCGGAATCTTGCGGTGGTCTCCGGCGCGAACACGGGGTTCAGCTCCAGGACCACCTCGCCTTCCGTCATGCCAATAAACACCAGGTTGGCCGGGTCGACCTTGCGCCAGGTCATGCCGTCCTGGGCCATGGCCGATGTCGCGAGCGTGGCAACCGCCACCGCGGCCAGGCGAATGAGATTTTTGCGGATCAAGGCGGGTCCTTCCGGCGTGACCAGGGTCAGGGCATCTGGATGCCACCGCCCCCGCCAAAACCACCCGCGCCGCCGGGGCCGCCCGGCATTTCGCCGGCTTTCGGCACAACGATCTGGGATGCGGCCTGGCGCTGCATTTCCTTGAGCTCTTCCATTGTCTGCTCAACGGCCTCGCGCGCGGCGTCGCCGAAGCCTTCGATGGCCTCCTTCAGCGAACCACCCGGCAGTTCGAAATTCAGCGGCAGGGCACCCGCCGGCGTCATGATCTGGGTGCTGCCGAAATATTGCACCGGCCGTGAAGAATCGTCGTCACCCTCGGCGGTGACCGGTGTCAGGCGCCGAATGCTGCCAATGCGGCTGTCGGTGAATACGTCTTCGCGGCAAAGCTGATCGACGTCCATCTGGATGTCCTGTGTCTGTTCCATTCGGGATACCTTTCTGATTGGGCGAATGTACTCCATGTGGGGTCTGTGGCGCCGATACGCAATGTCCTCCGCCGGCCGTCGGGGACGGGCTGGGTTGAACCCGGGGCGCGCTGTAAATACATCCGTGTACGCTCATCGCCGGCATCCCTGCCGGCGAAGGCCCCGGGTTCAACCCTGCCCGCCCCCGACTCCGCCGTCAGCCATCACGTACCGCGCCGCCTGCCGTCAGCCCGCTGCCCCCTGCCCCCACCGAGGTGCTGCGAGCCTGGGGTGAAGTAACTCCACCCCAGGCCTGCGTCACCCTCTAACGGAGCTCGTTGATCAGGTAGGTGTATATGAGCGCCTGAACCCGCGCCGCCTGCCGGTTGTTGGCCGCGCCGCCGTGGCCGCCCTCGATGTTTTCGTAGTACAGGTTTGGCAGTCCCATGTCGTTCATTTTTGCCACCATCTTGCGCGCGTGGGCGGGATGGACGCGGTCGTCGCGGGTCGAGGTGGTGAAGAACACGCGCGGGTAGTCCTTGTCCGCGTCAAGGTTGTGATAGGGCGAATAGTTCTGCAGCCAGGCCCAGTCCTCCGGGTTGTCCGGGTCGCCGTATTCCTCGACCCAGCTGGCGCCGGCCAGCAGCTTGTCGAAGCGCCACATGTCCAGCAGCGGCACCTGGCAGACGACGGCGTTGAACAGCTCCGGGCGCTGGGTGAACAGCATGCCCACCAGCAGGCCGCCGCCACTGCCGCCGCGAATCCCCAGGTGTTCCGGCGAGGTGACATCGCGGGCGACCAGGTCCTCGGCCACGGCGTAGAAATCGTCGTAGGACTTCTGGCGGTTTTCGCGCTGCGCCGACTGGTGCCAGGCCGGGCCGTACTCGCCGCCGCCACGGATATTGGCGACCACGTAGACGCCGCCCAGCTCGAGCCAGTCCATGCCGATGGTGGCGGAATAGTTCGGGGTCTGGGAAACCTCGAAGCCGCCATAGGCATAGACCAGGGTCGGGTTTTTGCCTTTGGTCTCCAGGTCTTTGCGCGCCACCATGAAATAGGGCACCCGGGTACCGTCCTTCGACTTGGTGAAATGCTGCGTGACTTCGTATGGCTCGGCATCGAAGAACGCGGGCAGCTGTTTCAGGCTTACCGGCGTGCTCATGCCTTCGGCCAGGTATAACGAGGTCGGGGTCAGGAAGTCGGTGTAGCTGAAGAAGAAATCATTGCTGTCGTCGCTGGTGCTGACGACACTGATCCTGCCCATTGCGGGCGCATCGATGTCGCGTTCACGCCAATCGCCATCCACCAGGGAATGCGCGGTCAGGCGGCCGCGGACGTCGGTCATGCGATTGACCAGCACCATGTCGCGTGTCCGGCTGACGCCCTCGATGGCGGAGCGTTTGTCCGGCAGGACCACCGCGGTGATGCGTCCTTCACCGGCCACCAGCTCGTCAATGTCCGCCGCGACCAGTGCGCCCTGTGGCCAGGTCTGGCCGTCCCGGGTCCAGTCGGACTTCAACGAGACCAGCAGCTGGTTCTTGAAGATGGTCTCGATGTTCGCGTCCGGCGGCAATGGAATCTCGAGCAGCTCGCCGTCGCGAACCAGGTAGCTGGTGCGGGTGAAAAAAGTCGGCAATACGGTGACCATCGGGTAAATGCGCTCGGGCGTGTGCACCTGGTAGGCATACACGCCGATGTCGCTGGCCTGGCCCTCGTGCAGGGTTTTCGCTTCCGACAGCGGTTGGCCGCGGCGCCACAGCTTGGCGATGCGCGGGTAGCCGGACTCGGTCATGCTGCCTTCGCCAAAGTCCGTGGACACGTACACCGTGTCGCGGTCCATGAAACTGGCGAAGCTCTTGGCTTCGGGCAGCTGGAAACCATCGTCGACGAAGCTTTTCGAGGCGATGTCGAATTCGCGGGTGACGGATGCGTCGGCACCGCCGCGTGACAGCGACACCAGGCAGCGCTCGTAGCCGGGCTGCAGGCAGCTGGCGCCGGACCAGACCCAGTTCTCGCCCTCGGCCTCGGCCAGCGCGTCCAGGTCGATGAGCACCTCCCACTGCGGGTTCTCCTTGCGGTACTCCGCCACCGTGGTGCGGCGCCACAGGCCGCGCTCGTTGTTGGCGTCGCGCCAGAAGTTGTAGACGTGCTCGCCGCGCAGGGCCGGGTAGGCGATGCGGTCCTGCGAGTCGTAGACCGCCAGGTTCTTCTCGAACAGCGGCTGGAACTCGGGGCGCGCCTCCAGTTCGGCCAGGCTTTCCTCGTTCCGGGCGCGGGCCCAGTCCAGGGCCTTCTCGCCCTCGATGTCCTCCAGCCACAGGTAAGGGTCGTCGGTGTCGACGGCATGCGCATTCATCGGCAGGTTCACCATGTTCAGGGTCAGGGCCGCCAGGGCGGCCATTGCGATTCGGGAAGTGTTCATCAGCGGCCTACAGTTCGTTTTCAATGGGAATCCAGCCCATGATGCGGGTCAGGAAGCGTTGCCAGGCGGTGGTGCCCGGATCCTTGTCCCAGGTCTGCACCCCGTCCGGGGTGTCGATGGACCAGGTGACTTCGCCGTCATCCAGGGTCAGGTGATAGGCGTTACCGGGCTCAAACGCGACGTTCATGGATTCCAGCACTTCCTTGGCGAAAGGCTTGCTGTCGATCACCAGCGCGATCTCTGAATTCCAGACCCGCGAGCGGGGATCCATGTTGTAGGAGCCGATGACGCTGGTCTCGCCATCCACGACGAACGACTTGGTGTGCAGGCCGGCGTGCGATTCCGCCACCCGGCTTTCCCTTTGTTTGTAGAACTCGAGCAGTTCGTTATCGGCGCGCAGTTCGTACAGGTCGGCGCCGGCCTCGATCAGCGCCTTGCGGTGCTTCATGTAGAAGGCGTGCACGCTCAGGTGGTTGTTCGACTGCATCGAGTTGGTCATCAGCCGGACCCGCACGCCGCGGTCGGTCATTGAGCGGACCATCTCGATGCCTTCATCGGACGGAATCAGGTACGCGGTCTGGGCGACCACTTCTTCGTCGGCCTGGTGGCTCATCCCGAACACCAGGTCGGCCAGCGCGGATTCACCCGAGCCGTCAAACTTGGACAGTGGGTCGACCACCACGCGCGCCGGTGCCCAGGTCAGCGTGTCCGCCAGTTTCTCCAGCTCGGCATAAAGCTCATCGCCCTCGAAGGGGACCTCGTAGGGCAGTTCATCCAGGTACCCGCCCAGCGCGGTTTCCAGGCGCGCCCGCAAATCAGGCAGGGCGTTCGCGGGCATGTCCGCCTCGTCATAGAGCGCCTCGATGGGCACCGCGTAGCGGCTGTTCCAGTACAGGTCGAAGGCGCTGCCGGCTTCCTGCGCCGCCGGCCCCACGGCCAGCACGTCCAGGTCGTGGAAGTTCAGGTTCGGGTCGACACCGAAATAGTCATCGCCGATGTTTCGCCCGCCCATGATGGCCGCCGCGTTGTCGACGAGGAAAATCTTGTTGTGCATCCGGTGGTTCAGCGCTGACTTATCGGCGACATAACCCAGGTTACGGCCCAGGCCGCGATTCGGGATCGGGTTGAAAACACGCACCTGGACATTCGGGTGCAGGTCGACCGTGGCGTAGATGCCGTCACGACCATAGTGGTAGATGTCATCGATCAACAGGCGAACCTGGACGCCCCGGTCCGCGGCGGCGAGGGCCTGGTGCAGCAGCAGTTCACCGGCGGTATCGCTCTTCCAGAGGTAGTACTGCATATCCAGCGTGTGTTCCGCATGGATGGCCAGGGCATACCGCAGGATGAACGCGCGCCTGGGTTGGGGCAGTGGCGACAGTCCCGAAAGTCCGTCGCCGGCAGGCGCGACATCGTTGAAATACTTGCCGAGGGTCGTGGCGTACGGGTCCGGCCAGGCCTCGGAAGGCACCTGGCGCAGGTCATCGGGCAGGCTGGCGCAGGCGCCGAGCGCGATGGCCAGCAGGGTAATCGTCAGGTTGCGGATATTCAGCATGGTTCTGGCGTTGGTCAGGGAGCGTGGCCGGAGCGTATCACAGGGGTGATTGCCGTCGGCTGCGTTATCATGGGCGTTTCCACGAACAATCAGGGACGGGGCCATGGCGGCAACGAAAAAAGAAGGCCGCGCGATCGGCATCGGCGGGGTGTTTTTCCGCTCACCGGACCCGGCGAAGCTGGGCGACTGGTACCAGAAGGCGCTGGGGATCTCGGTGGAATCGTGGGGCGACACCCGCGGCACCAGTTTCGCGCCCGCGGACATGCCGGAAAACGCCTTTACGGTGTGGAGCGCTTTCGCGGCCGACACCGAATATTTCGGCAACGCCTCGCAGGGTTTCATGTTCAACCTGGTCGTCGACGACCTCGACAAGGCGCTGCGCCGCGTCGCACTGGCCGGCGCCGAGGTGTTGCCGGAGCGCGAGGAGGCCGATTTCGGCCGCTTCGGCTGGTTCGTCGACCCGGACGGCAACCGCGTGGAGCTGTGGGAACCGCCCGCCGAGCTCCCGGCCGTCGCCGACGGCGACGACTGAAAGGCGCCGCGATATGAGCACGCCTGAACTCGCCGCACTCACGGCCCGCGTTGAAGAGCTCGAAAGCCAGCTCGCCTTCGCCGAGTCCACGCACCAGCAACTGGACGACGCCGTGGCCCGCCAGGACCGCGAAATCGTCGCGCTCAAGCGCGCCCTGGAAGCCATGGCCCGCCGGCTCGACGAGCTGCGGGATTCCGGTGCTGCCGGTGGTGCGGGCGACCCGGCTTCAGAAGTGCCGCCGCATTACTAACGCGTGGCGATGATTGTTTTTGAGTAAGCAGTAAGCAGTAAGCAGTAAGACCATGCGGCAGGAGCGCTTTTGAAAGACCCTCCTTACCGCTTACCGCTTACCGCTTACCGCTTACCGTTCACCAGTCACCAGTCCGGACTTCCAACGGGTGTTCCGCCAGCCGGCCGAGCTGCTCGCGCAGGCCCAGTACCAGGTTGTCCCAGTAGCGGGGGTCGTCGAACCAGGGGAAGGCGATGGGGAAGGCGGGGTCCTCCCAGCGGCGTGCCAGCCAGGCCGCGTGGTGGAGCATGCGCAGCGTCCGTAGCGCTTCGACCAGGTTCAGTTCGCGCAGGTCGAAGTCGTTGAACTCGCGGTAGCCTTGCAGCAGGTCTTTGAGCTGGCCTTCCATTTCGTCGCGTTCGCCGGACAGGAACATCCACAGGTCCTGCACGGCCGGGCCGGACTGGCAGTCGTCCAGGTCGACGAAGAACGGGCCATCTCGCCAGAGGATGTTGCCGACGTGGCAGTCGCCGTGCAGGCGGATGCTGCGGAACTTGCCGGCGCGTTCCCAGGCGGCGTCGATGCCGGTCATCAGGTCGTCGCCCAGGCTGGAGAACGCGGTTTCCAGGTGTGGTGGCAGCCAGTTCTCCGCCAGCAGGGTGTCCAGGGACTCGCGGCCGAAGCGCGCCGGGGTCAGGGCGGGCCGTTCGCTGAACGGTTTCGCGGCGCCGACCGCGTGGATGCGTGCCATGAACCGCCCGAGCCACAAACGCGTGTCGCGGTTGTCGAGTTCCGGTGCGTGGCCGCCACGGCGTTCGAACAGGGCGAAGCGAAAGCCCCCAAAGCGGAACAGGGTTTCGCCGTCGATGACCATCGGCGGCACCATCGGGATGTCGGCGTCGGCCAGCTCCAGCGCGAAGGCGTGCTCTTCGAGGATCTGCGCATCCGTCCAGCGGCCGGGGCGATAGAACTTGGCGATGACAGGCGGGCCTTCTTCCATGCCGACCTGGTAGACGCGATTCTCGTAACTGTTCAGCGCCAGCAGCCGGCCGTCGCTGAAGCGGTCGGTCGATTCCACGGCGTGGATGACGGTGTCCGGGCCCAGCTCGTAGTACGGCGCGTTGTCGGTGGCGTTGTCCATGCCCGCATCTTAGACCCATTTATCCCTTAGAATGTGGGCGAATCCCACCCGGCTTCATTTCATGAGCGACAGCACCAACAACCTGGCCCTTTACTGCGACTTCGAGAACATCGCCCTGGGCGTCCGCGACGCCCGCTATGCCCGCTTCAACATCGAGGAGGTGCTCGAGCGCCTGCTGGTGAAGGGCAACATCGTGGTGAAGAAGGCCTACTGCGACTGGGATCGCTACAAGGATTTCAAGAATGACATGCACGAGGCCTCGTTCGAGCTGATCGACATTCCGCACCGGCGCATGTCGGGTAAGAATTCGGCCGATATCCGCATGGTCGTGGACGCGCTGGACCTGTGTTACACCAAGGAGCACGTCGATACCTTCGTCATCATTTCAGGCGATTCGGATTTCTCGCCGCTGGTCTCCAAGCTGCGCGAAAACAACAAGATCGTGATCGGCATCGGTGTGAAGGGTTCCACCTCGGACCTGCTGATCTCGAATTGTGACGAGTTCATTTTCTACGAGGACATCGTCCGCAAGGCCGAGCGCCGCAAGCCGAAAAAGAAGCGGTCCACGAAAAAGGACGGTGACGCCAAGGCGGCGGCCGGCGGCAGTAACGGCGGCGGCAACGAAAAGCAGGCCGAAGACAAGGCGCAGGAGCGGGCACAGGCGGCGTTCGACCTGGTGCTGGAGACCATCGACGACCTGGTCAGCGAGCGCGGCGAGGAATCCAACGTCTGGGGTTCAATGGTCAAGCAGGCGCTGAAACGCCGGAAACCCTCGTTCAGCGAGAGTTATCACGGCTTCCGCTCGTTCGGGAACCTGCTGGAAGAGATGGAAAAGCGCAAGCTCCTGAAAATGGAGCATGACGACAAGTCGGGCGGCTACATCATCACGGCCTACCAGGGCGACTGAAACCGCGCGATGTCAGCGACATGAGCCTTTTCGAGTTCATCGTCGGGTTTTATGTCGTGATCGCCGGCCTGGGCGTGACCCTGCTGGTGCGCAGCGTCGGCCAGATGATCGAGTCTCGCGATCACCTCAGGCCGTACTGGATTCACTCGTGCTGGCTGGCGTTCATTTTTGTCATGCACGTCAACAGCTGGTTCATGCTCTGGTCTTACCGGGACCAGCCCAGCTGGAGCGTGGCCCAGCTGTTGTTGCTGCTTTCCGTGCCTATCCTGCTGTACCTGGCCAGTCATGTCAGTGTGCCTGAAATCCCGGAGCATTCGGACGAGCGGTTCGACATGCGTTTTTACTACTATCGACGCCACCGCATCCTGTTTGGCCTGCTGGCCACGTCGACGATGCTCTCGCTCACCAGCGAACACCTGCTGCTTGCGGAAACCCGTTTCTCGCTGCTGAACCAGCTCCGCAGCCTGGGGCTGGTGCTGCTGTTCCTGGGCGCGTTCAGCCGCCGCCCGGCCGTGCACGTGGGCATCACGCTGGTGGCACTGGCCATCGTCGTCGTCGGCCTGGCCTTCATCGGCCGCCCCATCTCCTGAGCCCCGTCGCGCCAGGCAACACGCCATCAGCACAAAAATTTCGCGAAATCAGCGTCATTGATCGACATCGTCAGGTAAGGCAACACGCGTCCAGCCAAAGTAGCCACCGCAACCAAAAGCAGCCACCTTTGCCGCCCCCAAAAAAAGAAAAGACCCGGCATCCGCGGGTCTTTTCCAAATCGTGGAGTTACGACTGGCATCTCACTCCACGTTTCCCCTAGGCCGTGATCTTCTGACGTTCCCCTTGCCGTCCGATCATCGACTTCCCCCAAGCTCTAAAGCCGGGCCGCTGGTTTGGGCGGCGGTTTACCCCTTCCCTGTATCCGCGATTGTTTCGGCGGATTCCTTTCCACAGAAAAGTTGTTCGTTTTCACCCCGTGCGCCCACCGAACCAGCGGATAGTCCGGAAGGGCGGGCCCAGCAACCATTTGAGCCCTGCTCACGGGAAACACCGTTCCCTTCAGCTTGAGTCCCGGGGCCTGTCGTTGGGCAGGCACCGGAGCCTAGCGGGGTAGTTAAAACAAAAACCGTGCCACCACGGAGAGGTTCGAGGTATTATCTTAAAAAACAGGGGGATGCGAGATTTCAGGCGGCTGGGCCGATTTTGCCGGAATGCCCGGAGTTGCCGTATTTGAGCACCCAGGGTGACAAAAATTGTCAGACGGGTTCCAGCCAGCCCCATTCGTCCTCGGTGCGACCGTCGAACAGGCCGAAAAACGCCTCCTGGATGGCCGTCGTCACCGGGCCACGGGCGCCGTCGCCGATGGTCATGTGGTCAACCTTGCGTACCGGGGTCACTTCCACGGCGGTGCCGGTGAAGAAAATTTCATCCGCCGCATAGAGCTGTTCACGGGCGATCGATTGCTCAACCAGTTCGTAACCTAGCTTGCGGGCGAGCTTGATGGCGGTGTCTCGGGTGATGCCGCCCAGGATCGACGCCGAGACCGGCGGTGTCAGGATGCGGCCATCGTTGATGACGAACACGTTTTCGCCGGAGCCTTCGCTGACCAGGCCGTCCGCACCCAGGGCGATGCCCTCGGTGAAGCCGCGGTCGCGGGCCTCGGTGACGATCAGGAAACTGGACAGGTAGTTGCCGCCGGCTTTCGCGCCGGCCGGGATCGTGTTCGGCGCCACGCGCTGCCAGGAGCTCACGCACACTTCGACGCCGCGCTCCAGCACGCCTTCACCCAGGTAGGTGCCCCATTCGGCCGGGATGATGGCGGTTTCCACGACATTCATGTCGCCCGGCATGACGCCCAGGCCGCAGTCGCCGCGAAAGGCGATGGGCCGCAGGTAGGCTGACTCGAAGCCGTTGGCGCGCACGGTTTCCAGGCAGGCCTCGAACAGTGTCTCGAACGGGTATTCCATCGGGATGCGGTAGATGCCCGCGGACCAGTAGAACCGTTTCAGGTGGTCGGTCAGGCGGAACGCGCACGGGCCACGGTGGGTCTTGTAGACGCGGACGCCCTCGAACACGGAAGAACCGTAATGCAGCGCGTGCGAGCGAATACTGACATTGCAATCCTCGAGATCGCGCAGTTCTCCGTTGAACCAGACTTTCAGGGCATCACTCATTACATTTTCCGCTGCGGGGTTTGAAGGGAAAGTATCGTTCGCGGCGCGGCGTGAATCAATCGGTTCGCGGGTTGATTCAGTACAATGGCCGCAGATATCGCCGGAGATCGTCACCTCATGGAATGGAAACTGCTTGCCACCGTTTTTGTCAGCGTGTTTATCGCCGAGATGGCCGACAAGACGCAGCTGGTCACGATGTTGTTCGCGGCCGACCGCGATGTCAGTCGCTGGACGGTTTTCCTGGGCGCGGCCGGTGCCCTGGTGCTGACCAGCGCCATCGGCGTTGCCGCCGGCGCGGTGCTGTCGGAGGTCATCAATCCGCGGATCATGTCGGTCCTGGCCGGCGCCGGTTTCATCGTGATCGGCGCCTGGGTGCTTTGGCAGGGCATTTACGGCAGCGCCTGAACGTCTGACCGTGAACCGCGCAACCCACCACCATCACCACCACCACACGCCGGATTACAATCGCGCGTTCGCCATCGGCGTCAGCCTGAATATCGCCTTCGTCCTGGTCGAGGCATTCTACGGCTGGGCGGCAAATTCACTGGCGCTGTTAACCGACGCCGGGCATAACCTGGGCGACGTGATGGGGCTCCTGCTGGCCTGGGGCGCGAATGCGCTGGCCGGGCGCAAGCCGTCCCTGCGTCGCACTTACGGCTATTCCCGCGCCACCATCCTGGCCAGCCTGGGCAGTGGCCTGTTGCTGCTGGCGGCGGTCGGCGCGATTGCATGGGAAGCCGTCCAGCGCATTTTCGAACCGGCTTCGCCCGCCGGAATGACGATCATCCTGGTGGCCGGCGTCGGCGTCGTGATCAACACGGCGACGGCGCTGCTGTTCATGGCCGGCAAAGACCACGACCTGAACATTCGCGGTGCGTTCCTGCACATGGCGGCCGATGCCCTGGTGTCGCTGGGCGTTGTGCTGTCCGGCGTATTCATCCTGGCTTTCGGCTGGGCCTGGCTGGACCCGGTCATCAGCCTGGCGATTGCGGTAGTGATCTTCCTGTCGACCTGGGGCCTGCTGCGCGATTCGCTGAACCTGGCCGTTGATGCCGTTCCACGGAACATTGACCCGGAAGCCGTGCGAGACTGGTTACGGGACCGGCCGGGCGTGTCCGACCTGCATGACCTGCATATCTGGGGCATGAGTACGACCGAAACGGCGCTGACGGCCCACCTGGTGATGGACCCGGTGCCCGCCGACGACCGGTTTATCGGTGAAGTCACGTCCGGGCTGGCAAAGCGGTTCGGAATTCATCACGCGACGCTGCAGGTTGAGCACGAGGCCCGCGCGGACGACTGTCACCAGGCGCAACACTGCGCCGACTGAAACCACCGGGGGGTATTTTGAGCATTGCCGACACCAGCGTTGATCCCGTTTTCGCGAAGGACGTGGCGGAGGGCCTGTCCGCCACGCCAAAGCGGTTAATGTCGCGCTACTTCTACGATGCGCGCGGCGACGAACTGTTCCAGGCCATCATGGCCAGCGATGAGTACTACCTGACCGATTGCGAGCTGGAGATCCTGCGCGAACGTGGTTCGGAAATTGCCCGGGAAATCGCCATTGGCGGCCGTTTTGAACTGGTTGAGCTGGGTTCAGGCGATGGCAGCAAGATTCGATACCTGCTCGACGCGCTGCACGGGGAAGGCGTCGATTTTGATTACCGGCCGGTGGATATCTCCGCCGCCGTGCTCGATCAGCTGCAAGCGCGCCTGGCACCGGGGCGCCCCTGGTTGCGGATGCGCCCGAAGGCGGTGAACTACATGGGCTGGCTGGAATCCCTTGAGCCGGGCGCCACGCGGCGCGTGTTCGCCTTCATGGGCTCAAACCTGGGTAATTTTGGCGATGAAGGTGCGGTCAGCTTTCTCTCGTTGTTGCGCGGCGCGATGGGGCCGGGCGATGCCCTGCTGCTTGGCCTGGACCTGAAGAAGGACCCGGCGGTGATTCGCGCGGCCTACAACGATGCCGCCGGCGTGACCGCGGCCTTCAACCTGAATTTGCTGCATCGTATCAACAGTGAGCTGGATGCCGATTTTGACCTGGATCAATATCGGCATGCGCCCGAGTACAACCCAGGCACCGGCGCGGCCTGCAGCTGGCTGGTCAGCCTGCATGACCAGCAGGTGGAGATCGGTGCGCTGGGGCGCAGTTTCCGGTTCGCGGCCGGTGAGCGCATTTTCATGGAGATTTCCCAGAAGTACGACGACAACATGCTCGCGGAGATTGCCGGTCGTGCCGGGTTCCGGGTGGCCGCCGATTTCCGTGACCGGCGCGGCTGGTTCGCGGACCAGGTGTGGCGACCGGTGGCGGGTGGCGAGCACGGGGACGGCGCGGCGCGGTGACCAGCAGTTTCGTCCAGCAGGCCTTGATCTACCTGGCCGCGGCGGTCATTTCCGTGCCGTTGGCGCGGCGCCTGGGGCTGGGGTCCGCGCTGGGCTACCTGGTCGCCGGCGTCGCGATTGGTCCGTTTGTGCTGGGGCTGGTGGGCGAGGAAGGTCAGGATGTCCTGCATTTTGCCGAGTTTGGCGTCGTCCTGATGCTATTCCTGATCGGCCTGGAAATGCAGCCCAAACTGCTCTGGAAAATGCGTGTACCGATTGTCGGCCTGGGCGGCTTACAGGTTGCGGTCACCACGCTGGTCATCGCTTCCATCTGTGCCCTGGCGTTTGGGTTCGAAGTACGCGCCGCGGTGGCAATTGGCCTGACGTTGGCGCTGTCCTCCACGGCCATTGTCATCCAGACGCTGGATGAAAAGGGGTGGCTGAAAATCGCCGCCGGCCGGCGCGCCGTGTCGGTGTTGCTTTTCCAGGACATCGCCGTCATTCCCATCCTGGCGGTGATGCCGCTGCTGGCCCCGGCGGGAATCGAGGCGGTGACCGCAGACGCCGCCCACGGCGCAATCGCGGGGGACCGGCCGGCCTGGGTCCAGGCCCTGGCGGTGGTCGCCGTCGTCGGGGTCATCGGTTTTGGCAGCCGGTACCTGTCTCGCCCGGTATTCGACTACATCGCCCGTACCCGCAGTCATGAACTGTTCATCGCGGCTTCGCTCCTGCTCGTGTTTGCCATTACCTGGGCCATGAACCTGGTGGGCCTGTCGGCCGCGCTGGGTACATTCCTGGCCGGCGTGGTGCTGGCTGACAGCCGCTACCGGCACGAACTCGAAGCCAATATCGAGCCGTTCAAGGGGCTGCTGCTGGGCCTGTTTTTCATCGCCGTCGGCGCTGGCATTGATTTGCAGCTGGTGGTCGAGAAGCCGGTCTTCATCCTTGTCGGCCTGGTGGGGCTGATGGTTCTGAAATTCCTCGTCCTGAACATCCTGGCGCGTGTGTTCGGTCTCGCGCTGGGCGACCGCCTGCTGTTCTCCGTGGTGCTCGCGCAGGGTGGTGAGTTTGCGTTCCTGCTGGCCTCGTTTGCGTTGCAGAACCAGGTGCTGGACGCCGAGACCGTGCAGTTGCTCATCGTGATTGTCGTGTTGTCGATGGCGGCGACGCCGCTGCTGGTCATTGTGTTTGAAAAGGGCGTGCAGCCCGCACTGGCCCGGCGCTTCACCTCGGCGCCCGAGCCGGACGGGCCGGAAGACCACGGGCACCCGGTCATCATTGCCGGTTATGGCCGTTTCGGGCAGGTCGTTGACCGCCTGTTGCGGGTGAGTGGTTTTGAAACCACGCTGCTGGATCACGACGCCGGACAAATCGAAATGGCGGGGCGATTCGGTGGACAGGTGTTCTACGGGGACGCGTCACGGGTCGAGCTGCTGCAGGCCGCCGGCGCGGCGCGGGCCCGGCTGCTGATCGTCGCCTTCAGCCACCGTGAAAAGGCCGTCCGCACGGTCCAGGTCGTCAGGAAGGCGTTTCCCGAGCTGCGGGTGCTGGCGCGCGCGATTGACCGGGCGCACGCTTACGACCTGATCGGGGCCGGTGCAGACTTCATCGTCCGTGAAACGTTCGGTTCGGCGTTGTCGACCGGCGAGGCGGCCCTGCGCATGCTCGGCGTGCCCGAGACCCGCGCACGGCGCGCTGCCGACGCGTTCGACGAGCACGATACCGAGGGGCTGCACGCGCTGTACGAACACTGGGGTGACGACCAGCACTATGGATGCCTGCTGCGCGAGAACCTTGAACAGCTCAAGCAGGCGCTTCACGAGGAAGAAGACCCGCCGCGGTAGTCGCTAGGGCGCGCCCGTCATTCGCTTGACCAGCCGGTCAAGCTGCTCGCCCAGCACCGCGTCCACGGCCGGTGCGATATCGTCGAACCCTTCCGGGCGATGACCGCTGACGATGTATTGCCACTCGATGGCGAGGCCAGTGGTGCTGCCGGACCCGCTTCCATCGTCGAGGGGCTGCAGCGACCAGGTCATCGTGCCCTCAAGGCCCATCTGCATCAGGGGGCCAAGGGCGCCGCGCATGCGCAGTACCCGGCCCGGGGCCACGTGAATGACCTTCAGGTGCTCGGCCCAGCCGCCATTCGGCAGCCATTCACAGAAACAACCGTTCGCCTTGGCTTCCAGTTTCAGCTGGGACGCGTCACCGCCCCAGGTATGGGCAGCATCCCACCAGGTGCTCACCCGGCGGGTCATCAGTGCCCAGGCGTCCTGGCTGGAAACGCCGGTCAGTTCCTGCTTGAGCGTGACGGAAAAGCCGTTGCCGTCAAGCGACGTGACTTCGGCCAGCGCCGGTGCGGAAAGGCCCGCCGTGAGCACCAGGGCTGCGACACATCGCAACGGCGACCTGGTCTTTTGACGCGGGCGCATGTTCACCCCCGGCCGGCGTGGTCGACGAGCACGCGCGCCACGCAGGTGGTGAGTTTCTTCACGAAGGGAATGTGCAGGAACTCGTTGGGGCCGTGGGCGTTGGACTTCGGGCCCAGCACGCCGGTGATCATGAACTGCGCTTCGGGGTAGGCGTCGCCCAGCATGGCCATGAACGGGATGGTGCCGCCCTCGCCCATGTACATCACGCCCTTGCCGTAGGCGGCCTGCGAAGCGCGTTCCAGCGAGTCATGCAGCCAGGGCGCGACGCTCGGGGCGGTCCAGCCGGTGGCCGCCTGGTCGGCCTCGAAGCTGACCTTCGCGTTGTGCGGCGGGTCGGCTTCCAGCGTGGCTTTCATGTTGACGGTGGCTTCCTCGCCGTCGACGGTTGGCGGCAGGCGCATGGACAGCTTCAGCGCGGTGTGCGGGCGCAGCACGTTGCCGGCGTTGGCCAACTCCGGCATGCCGTCGACGCCGGTGTAGGACAGCGCCGGGCGCCAGGTGCGGTTGAGGATGCGGTCGACGTTGTTGTCGGACTGGGGTTCCACGCCCCCAACGAAGGGGTAGGCCTGCCAGACCTCGTCGCCCAGGGCTTCGGCCATCTTCCGGGTCTGCTCCAGGCGTTCGTCCGGAATCTCGGTGTGCAGGTAATCCGGCAACACCTGGCCGGTGTTCTCGTCTTCCAACCGGGCCACCAGCTGGCGCAGGATGCGGAAGCTGGAGGGGACCACGCCGGAGGCGTATCCGGAATGCACGCCCTCTTCGAGCACATCGGCGCGAAGCGTGCCGGCGGCCATGCCGCGCAGCGACACGGTCAGCCACAGCTGTTCGTAGTTGCCGGCGCCGGAATCCAGGCAGACCACCAGCGAGGGCTGGCCGATGCGGTCTTCCAGGTGATCGATGTAATGCGGCAGGTCGTAACTGCCGGATTCTTCGCAGGCCTCGATGATGACCACGCAGCGGGTATGCGGCAGTTGCTGGCGCTGCACCGCCAGGATGGCCGTCAGCGAGGCATAGGCGGCGTAGCCGTCGTCGGCGCCGCCGCGGCCGTAGAGCTTGTCGTCCCTGATCACCGGTTTCCACGGGCCCAGGTCGTCGGCCCAGCCGGTCATTTCCGGTTGTTTGTCCAGGTGGCCGTAGAGCAGCACCGTGTCGTCATCGCTGCCGCCGCCCGTGGCCGGGATATCCATGAAGATCAGCGGCGTGCACCCTTCCAGGCGGACGATCTCGATCTGCATGCCGGCGATGTCCTGGGCCGCGCACCAGTCGTGAATCTGCTGCACCGCCTTTTCCATGTAACCGTGCTCGGCCCATTTCGGGTCGAAGTGCGGCGACTTGTTCGGGATGCGGATGTACTCGACCAGTTCAGGGACGATCTCATCGTCCCATTTCTGGTCAATGAATTGCTGCGCGGCTTGCTGGTCCATGAAGGTCACGTCCTGTTTCAAACGAGCCATTCATTATCGCACGGGTGCAAGCCGCTGCCAGCGCGGCCACTCAACGCTCGTAGGCGCCCGGTTCATCCTCGCGGGTCAGGTCCTCGGGCTTCTCGTCCAGGCAGGCCAGCTTCTTCAGGAATGGCGTGGCCACCAGGAACAGCACGGTCACGACGGTGCAGAAGATGACGATCTGGCGATAGCGCTCGGGGAACTCGGCCAGGTTCTCACCATGGAACTCGCCGGCGATCAGGCCCGCCAGCAGGTTGCCCAGCGCGGCGCCCATGAACCACATGCCCATCATCTGGCTGTAGTACGGCTTCGGCGCCAGTTTCGATGTGGCGGACAGGCCGATCGGGCTCAGGCAGAGCTCGCCGGTGGTGTGGAACAGGTAGGTCAGCAGCAGCCACGTCGGCAGCACCTGGCTGCCGTCCTGGATCAGGGAAGCGGCAATCCACATGAAGCCGAAACCGAGGCCCAGCTGGGCAAAGCCCAGGGCGAACTTCAGCGGGATCGACGGATCCATGTTGCGGCGGCCCAGGTTGATCCACAGCGCCGAGAAGAACGGGGCGAAGATCAGGATGTAGAGCGGATTCAGCGACTGGAACCACTCCGCCGGAATCATGATGCCCAGCATTTCACGGGCCGTGTATCGATCGGCGAACAGGTTCAGCGAGGAGCCGGCCTGTTCGAATCCCGACCAGAACAGCGCGGCGCCCAGGAACAGCGCGATCAGCACGACGGTGCGTTTGCGGTCGACGGTGGTGAGCGAACCGTCCATCAGGACGCGGCCGAAAAACAGCACGGCCACGGCGACGATGATGTACACCCAGATTTCCGACAACTGGGTGGCGTTGATGGTGATCACACCTTCCAGGCCCAGCACGGCGACCACGAAGATCAGCGCGGTCACGGCGTAAATGCCATTGCGCATCAGGCGGGTGGCGGCCTTCTTGTGCTCGGGTACCGGGTGCGGGTTCTGGCCGAAACCGCCCAGGTTCTTGCGCGTCAGCCGGAACACCACGAGGCCGACGATCATGCCCACGGCCGCGGCCGCGAAGCCGTAGTGCCAGCCCCAGTTGATCCGCAGCCAGCCACACACCAGCGGCCCCAGGAAGGCACCGACATTGATGCCCATGTAGTAAATGACGTAGCCGGCGTCTTCACGCGCGCCGCCCTCGGGGTAGAGCTCGCCGACGCAGCTCGAAATGTTCGGCTTCAGCAGGCCGGTGCCGATGACGATCAGCACCAGGCCGATAAAGAACCCGTAGTGCTCAGAGGCCAGCCCGAAACCCGGCAGCGCGAGCACGATATGGCCCGCGGCAATGATCATGCCGCCGTACCAGATGGCGTTCTGCTGCCCGATCACGCGGTCGGCCAGCCAGCCGCCCGGCAACGCGGCCAGGTAGACGCCCGCGGTGTACAGGCCGTAAATGGCGCCCGCGGTCTGGTCGTCGATGCCCAGGCCGCCTTCCACGACCACGGCGGTCATGAACAGGATCAGCAGCGCGCGCATGCCGTAGTAACTGAAGCGTTCCCACAACTCGGTGAAGAACAGGGTGCCAAGCCCGATGGGGTGGCCGAAAAAGGTCCGGGAACTGCCGGCGGTGGTGGAGTGGTCGGTCATGATTGACGCTCGTTATTGTCCGAATTGCGGGCGATTATCCCAGATTATCGCCCGGCGGCCACCCGTGCCCCGGTTTCAGGCCGGATCGAGGGCCGTGACACCATCGAGTTCGAACAACAGTTCAGGCCGGCAGATGTCGGCCCGCAGCACGGTGGTTTTCTCCAGCGGTACGCTGCCATGGGCCAGTGCCGCCAGGCAGGGGTCGAGGTCCCGGGCGTGCCGCAGGTAGACGCGATACGTGCCGTCCCGGTCGAAGCCGGCCTGCTGGCCGGTCGCACGGTGCGTGGCGCTGAACAGGCTTTGCCAGTTCCTCAGCGTCTCTTCTACCTGTGAAACCAGGCAGTCCTCGTGGCGCGACTGGTGGCCGACGATGGCGGCCGTGCCGGACACGAACAGCCGGTCCCGGCCCGGCCCCGCCACCACGGCGCGGCTGAAGGACGGGCTGCGCGGCCCGTACTGCCGGGGGTATTCAAAGGCGCTGACCTGGCGCGGGTTCTCGATGTACAGCGGGGCATCGCGCGAGGCCAGCGCCTGTACCTGCAGGCCGGCGTCGGCGCTGAAGCCCACACCGGTGCCCGCCGGCATGGCGCGGTCGCCGTAGGCGCTGTCGATGGCCCGGGCGCGGCCCAGGCAGAAGCGCTTGTACACCTCGTCGTCGCCTTCGCCGCGGTTGATGTCGGGAATGTGGTTCCAGGCCTTGACGATGTAAGTGAAGCCCAGCGACGCCATCTGGTCGAACAGCCGCCGGTACAGCCGCTCGGCGGCCGACTGGATGTCATCGCCGGGGGCTGCGCGCAGTTCGATAAACAGCAGGTCACGCGTACGAACGCCGCGGGTCGTGTCGTCATCACACGGGTCGAGCGGTTCCGCCGCCGAGCGACAGGTCCAGCGTTCCAGCGCCGGCCCGGCGAGGTGTTCCATGTCGAGCGAAAACACGCCGGGCGCGACCGGACCGGTCGGCCGGAAGTCGAAACGCGCGAAATCAGCGCCCTCGCCAGGCGGCTCCAGCGCAAATTGCATCTCGCCACGGGCGGCGAGCCTGAAGGGGTCAGGCGAGTTCATCTGTCATTCGCGGTGCGAGGGTGGCGCATCGGGTGTCCGGGTGTCGTGAAGCGGGGGCAGAATAATATAAACTTCGCGCCTGATACACACCGAACAGGCTCCGCGCACGGGGCCACTGGATCACCCGCCATGACTGAAACCACCCCACTGGAGAAGGAACTCGCGAACCTGGTCGTCGAGGTGCTGAACCTCGAGGACGTCCAGCCGGATGAAATTGACCCGCAGGAACCGCTCTTTGGAGAGGGCCTGGGCCTGGATTCCATCGACGCGCTGGAACTGGCGCTGGCGCTGTCAAAAACCTACGGCGTGGAAATTCGCGCCGAGGACGAGGCCACGCGTGAAGTCTTCCGCGACCTGCGCAGCCTGGCCCGGTTCGTCGAAGAGGAACGCAAGACCGGCTGATCCCGGTGATCCGATGCCCGGAAAACTGACGCTGCCCCTGGTCGAACGCCCGCTGGACGACCCTTTTGCCGTTTACCGGGGAGAAACTGTCACGGTGGGCCGGTTCCTCGGCGATGCCGCGGCGCTGTCGGAGATATTGCCGGCCGACGGCTTCGTCCTGAACCTGGCCCGCGACCGCTACCACTTCCAGGTCGCCTTCGCCGCCGCCATCCTGCGTGGCGCCTGCACATTGCTTCCCCCCAATGACACCATCGGCGCGCAGCGGGCCGTGAGTGCGGGTTGTGGGTCGCCGCGGGTGCTGCACGACGGTGCCGATGTTGCCGAAGGGCTTGTCGGCCTTGACCTGCGCCAGTTACCACCCGCGGCCGACTGGTCCGGCGCGATTCCCGACATTGACGCAGACACCGTGGTCAGCATTTCCTTCACATCCGGCTCCACGGGTTCGGCGACGGAGATAGCAAGGCGCTGGCGCACGCACTTTGAAGGCGTGGCTTTGAATGCCGCCACCTACCTGGGCCGGCTGGGGGGCGCTTTCGGCATGGTGGCCACGGTGCCGCCGCAGCACATGTACGGAATGGAAGTGACGATGATGGCGCCACTTCGCTTGCCGGTGACCGTTTCCGCGACGCGGCCGCTGTTCCCGGCCGACGTGGCCGAAGCGCTGGCGACGGTGCCGTCACCACGTGTGCTGGTCAGCACGCCGTTGCACCTGGAAGCGCTGCTGGACAGCACCGTACGTTTCCCGGCGGTGACGCGGGTGATCACGGCGACGGCACCCCTGGACGCCGGTCTCGCCCGGCGCGTGGAAGAACGGCTGGGCGCCGAACTCATCGATGTCTATGGCTGTAGCGAAACCGGTTGCCTGGCCACGCGGCGGCTGGCCCGTGACGAGGCCTGGACGGCCATCCCGGGGTTCAGTTTCGACACCGGCCAGGACGGTGTGACCCGGGTCAGCGCCGCGCACCTGCCCGAGCCCGTGGCCCTGCAGGACCGACTGCGCCTGGATGCCGACGGCATCCTGCACCTGGAAGGGCGCGCCAGCGACCTGGTCAACGTGGGCGGCAAACGGGGCTCGCTGGCGAACCTGACGGCGCTGCTGAAGTCGGCGCCTGGTGTGATGGATGGCGCCGTTTTCCAGCCCCGCGACCGACGCGGCGGCCGCCTGGCGGGGGTCTACGCCGGGTCCGCCGAACCCGGTGACGTGCGGGCTTTCCTGCGCGAGCACCTGGACCCGGTCCTGGTGCCCCGGCCCCTGGTCCGGGTGGCGTCGCTGCCGCGCAATGAAACCGGAAAGCTGCCGCTGGACGCCCTGGAGCGCCTGCTGACCGAGCACGTTGCGAACACCGTCCGCCACCGGACAGCCGCCCATGACCGCTGACTGGCAACAACGCCCGGAAGTGGCCAGCCCGGCGGCCGTCACGGCATTTGCCCGCGCCTGCCTGGCCTGCGGCCCGCGCCTGGCGCGGCTGTTGCTGGGGCCCGTCTGCGCGTGGTTCTGGATGACCCGAACCGAGGAGCGACGTTTCTCGCGCGATTACCTGCGCCGTGTGCTCGGCCGCGAGCCCGGCTGGCGCGATACCTGGCGGCACTTTTGGAATTTCGCCAGCGTCACGCTGGACCGGCTGTACATCCTGGGCGCCGATGGCAAGGGCATCGACGTACAGCTCGAGGGAACCGACGTGCTCGACCTGCACCTGGATGCCGGTGAAGGCTGTTTCCTGCTCGGCGCTCACCTGGGTAGCTTCGAGGCGTCCCGCGTCGCGCGGCATCGCCGGCCGCACCTGCCGCTGCGGTACGTCCAGGATCGCCGGCAGAACCCCGCGATTACCGCGCTGTTTGAATCACTGAACCCGGACCTGGCCGGCGAAGTGCTTGATCTCACCGGGTCACCGGGGGTCGGGCTGACGTTGGCGGAAACCCTGCGGGGCGGGGCCCTCGTGGCTTTGCTCGGCGACCGTGCCAGGGGGCAGGAAGCGACGGTCGGCGCGCGATTCCTGGGTGACGAGGCGCAGTTTCCCGCCGCACCGTGGCAGCTGGCGATCGTGCTGGGCGTGCCGGTGGTGCTCTTCTTCGGCCTGCGCACCGGCCCGGGCCGGTACCGGGTGCTGTTCGAGCACTTCGAAGTCCCCACCGGCGTTGCGCGAAATGCGCGTGCGGCGGCGGTCGCCGACTGCGCACAACGCTACGCCGACCGCCTGGCCGAGGTGGCACGGTCGGCCCCGTACAATTGGTTCAACTTTTACGATTTCTGGGGGACGCGGTGAGTCGTTACCTGCTGGTCATACTGGCATGGCTGCTGGTCGGCACGACCGTGCTGGCTGACGGCCCCGCAGGCGACGACACGGACCCCGTGCTCGCGGCGCGCCTGGCAACGCTGGCGGATTCACCGGAACCCGTGCAGCACTACCGCGAGGTGCGCGATGGGGGCCTGTTCTCCGGGGCCGTGACTTACACCGGGCGACTGGAGTGGCGCGAAGCGACCGGTGAGCTGATCCAGTGGATCGATACGCCGACCAGCGCCCGGCTCGCGGTGGCCGGGGACCGGGTCGAGATCCAGTCCGGCACCGGCCGCCCAAGAACGTTACCGCTGTCGGCGCGCCCGGGCCTGGCCGCGATGATGTCCGGCCTGCGTGCCCTGTTGACGGGTGACGTGACCGCGCTCGAAACCGTCTTCACGGCGGACTACCTGGAAGCGGACAACCAGGAATGGCTGCTGCACCTGAAACCACGCGACGCCGCGCTCCGCGAACACCTCGCGTTGCTCGAAGTACGGGGCGAGGATGACCGCCTGGTGGCCATCGACCGCGTCGGGCCGGAAGGACGCCGGGAAACGATGACCATCGTTCCGGCGCCGGACGTGGAACAGCCGTGAGTCCGGGCCGGCGCCAGGCGACGCTTGGGGCCTGGGTGCTCGTGGTGGTTGCTGCGCTGGCGGTGATCACGACGCGACTGGAATTCAGTTACGACCTGGGGTTGTTCCTGCCCCGCGCCGAGGGTCTTGACCAGCGGATCCTGGTGGCGCGCGCCGGCGACACGCCCGGGGCGCGTTACCTGCTGGTCGCCCTGCCGGCCGGCACCATCGAGCCGGCCGGGCTGCGGGGGCGGCTGGCATCGGACCCCGCCATTGCGCGGGTGCCCGTCCAGGATCCCACCGGCGGGCTCCCGCCCGACCCGGCCTGGCGTTATCGATACCTGTTGGCGGACATGGACTGGAGTGCCGCGGCGTTGGGCAACGCGCTGGGTGAGCGGCTGGCGGAACTGGGCCTGGCGGCTGACCCCGGGTTCGAAAACCTCGTGCGACATGACCCGACGCTGCAGTCGGCCCGGGTCCTGGACGCACTCCAGGTGGATGCCGGCGGCCATGGGCGGACGGCGGCCGGCCGGCCGGTCCTGGTGGTGGAAACCGCGGCGCCGCCGTTCGATTTGGACGGGCAGGCGGCGGCCATTGCCGCGGTCCGGACGGCGCTTTCAGGGGAAGGGATCAATCCCGACACGGCGCTCATCAGTGGCGCGGGCGTGTTTGGCGTGGGGCTGCGGGACACCATCCACGCCGAGGCCACGTGGCGCTCCGTGGCCGCCAGCCTGGCACTGGCCCTGGTGCTGTGGCTGGCCTATCGGCGATGGGCCGTGTTGTGGCTGGCCGCGGTTCCCCTGGTGACCGGCATGGGGGTCGGGCTGGCAGCCGTCGCGCTCGCGTTCGGCCAGGCGCATGGCATCACGCTTGCCTTCGGCTTCACGCTCATGGGCGTGGCCATCGATTATCCGCTGCATTACTTCAGCCACCGCCGTGCGGGTTCATCGGTCGGTGCGATGGCGCGTGTCTGGCCGACCCTGCGCCTGGGCGCCATCAGCACGGTGCTGGCTTACGCGGCTCTGCTGCTGGGCGGCGCCGAGGGCATCGCACAGCTGGGTTTGTTTTCCGCTGTCGGCGTCGCGACGGCGGCGCCGGTCACCCGGTTCGTCATTCCGGCGATGGAAGGTCGCAGCGACACTGACGAGGCCAGTGCCACGGCGACGCCAGCGACCCGGACCCGCGGCCGGACCGGACCCGGTTTCGGCCTGCCTGTTGCCGCGCTGGTCGTGGCGGTGCTGGCGCTCGTTCCCACTGTCACGGGGCCGGGTGGCGACCAGGGTTTCTGGAACCGCGATCTTGCCGCGCTCAGCCCGGTTCCGCCCGCGCTGCTGGCCCGCGACAGCGAACTGCGCCAGGCGGTGGGTGCGCCCAGCATGCGCTACCAGCTGGCGCTGGCCGATGCGGACCAGGCGCGGTTGCTGGAGCGTTTGCACGCATTGACGACGGTGCTGGATGAGGCGGTGGCGGCCGGCGAGATTCCGGGTTACCGCAGCATCGCACCGCTGTTGCCGCCGTCGGGCCTGCAACTGGAGCGTCAAAAGGCGATTCCCGGGGCGGGTGCGCTTCGTGTCCGGCTGGACGCGGCCACACAGGACCTGCCGTTCGATTCCGCGGCTTTTGACGCGTTCGTCGCGGACGTCACGGCGTCCAGCCGGTTATCGCCCCTGGGGCCCGCCGACTACACCGGCACACCATTCGAGAGCATGATTGCCGCATCCTTGTTCCGGCTGCGCGGGGTCGTGCCGGGTGATGACTGGTGGGTCACGCTCGTTGACCTGCCGGGTGACGTGAATCCGGAAAGCCTGCCAGCCCTCGTCGACGGGCTCCCGTCGGGCGTGACCCTGGTGGACTATCGCGCCGCATCGGAAGCGCTGGTCGCCGGCTACCAGTCGCGGACCTGGCGGGTACTCGGCGTCGTGCTGGCGGTCATCGCCGTGTTGTTGCTCTGGCGTGTCCGGCCGGCGCGCGCGGCCTGGTCACTGCTGTGCGTGCTGGCGGCCCTGGCCCTGGCGGCCGCGGTGTTGAGGTGGGTGGCCGGCCCGCTCGACCTGTACCACATGATCGGGCTGCTGCTGGTGGCGGGCCTGGGGCTGGACTACGCGCTGTTTCTGGGGCGCGATGAGGCCGATGTCACCGATACGCGCCATGCCGTAGCCACCTGCGCGGTGTCCACCGGCGTCGCGTTCGCGGTGCTGGCCGCGTCGGCGATACCCGCCCTGCGCTCGCTGGGGTCCGCGGTGGTGCTGGGGGTGGTGATCAGCTTTGCGCTGGCGTGGCTGTCGTCACGCCGGCCGGTTCAGCCCTGAAGCCATTCCGGCAGGTCTCCCAGGCGTTCGCGTTCCCATTGGTCTGCCGTGGCGGACGGGTCGTCCAGCCGGCGGCCGATGACCGACGCCAGCCGTTCCAGTTCGTCGATGTTGTCCAGCAGCTGCTGGTCCGTGGCGTGGTCGTCTCCGGGACACTCCAGCCCGGCATTCAGGCGTTTCAGCACCGGTATCCTGTACTGGTCGATGAACACGCCCGTGCCCGGATGCGAACGGGCTTCCGCGGCGCGCGCCCTGAACCGGGCCTGCAGCGCCTGGTGGGCCTTCACCACGTCGCCCAGCCGCGCACGTTGTTCCGCCGCCAGGCCGACCCGCGTGATGGCCGAACTGAAGAACAGGAATGCCAGCACGCCCCAGTAATAGCTGTAATCCCAGGTGGACTTCAGCGCCATCAGGTGGCGATCGCCAAAGCCCGGGTACTGGTCCTGGTAAAGCGCCATTGAACTGCGGTGGAAGGACCTGAAGATCTGCTCGAACAGCAGGTTGTCGCGGGCCGGCAGCGTACCCGACCGGTCCCGCGCGATCAGTTCGGTCAGCATGGTGTTGGCGATGGCGATGAAGTCGGTGCCCGGCGAATAGAACGGGTCCAGGAACACGCCGGCTTCGCCGGTCAGGGCCCAGCGGTCGGGTGAGAACAGCTGTCCGGCGTCGTGGCTGAAATGCCTCAGGTAGCGGAAGTCGAGCCTGGGCTGGCCGTCCACCGCCGCGGCCAGCGTGGGTTCATGTTGCGCCAGCCAGGCGTGCGCCTTGTCGTAAGTGTTGTAGTCCTCGAGCGGGTGCATACGGCCATCGGCGACGATGCCGATGCTGGTGGCGCCGCAGGCGAGTGGAATCAGCCAGCACCAGTAGCCCGGGCCCATCAGGTGGTTGGTGCTCTGGCGGCGCGGCAGGTCCAGCGGCCGGGCCTTCCAGTCGGCGTCGCCGGACCACTCGTCTACGTCGATGGCCGCGTCGACGCGAAACCATGCCGCGTTGACGTCGTGGGACACCGGCCTGGCCAGGTCCAGCTCGCGCCGTAACGGCCCGGCCCGGCTGGCCGCGTCGACCAGCCAGCGGGGTTGCACGACGAATTCGCGGCTCGCATCCCGGCATTCCAGGCGGTGAACACCGCCATCACTGCTCACGCGGGTGACCCGGGTGCCATCCAGGAAGCGCGCACCGGCATCGGCCACGCGCCGGCCCAGCTCGTTTTCCAGCACGCCACGGTCGACCTGGTAGCTGGGTACGGCCAGCAGGTGGCTGACGCCCACCTCGTCGGCATGATGCAATTCGCGGCCGTTGGCACCGAAATGAAAACGCAGCCCGTTCTTGCGGACATGGTCGCGCGCCAGGTGGTCCTCCAGGCCGACGACGTCGGCCAGGTAGTGCGCGCCGATCTCCACCATCGACTCACCGACCTTGTGGGCGGCGCCCGGCACCGGGTGCGTATTGCGCTCCAGTACCAGGACATCGATGTCGTCGAAGCGCTGCCGCAGCTGCATGGCCAGGGTCAGGCCGGCGAGGCCGCCGCCGATGATGGCGACGTCGGGCTGCAGCCTTGTCACGGGCTTTTCACCTTCATGGCGGAGTCACCTGGAGCGAGGACGATTCGTTCAAAGGCAGGCAGATGGATTCGCCACGGTGGAGGGCTTCCAGCAGCGCCAGCGCGCGGGCGGTGGGGTTGTCGTCGTACAGTGCCGCCAGCGCCGGGGTGTGCAATGCGGGCCAGCCGGCGGCGCCGGGTGCCAGCGAGAGCCGGTGGGCGTCGCCACCGGTGGCCGGCACCAGCATGATGGCGACGGCGCAGGCGGCATTGACCGGCCACAGCGCCTGGTACGCGGGCGGCGCGGCAATGTCCTGGCAGACCCAGAGCACGGGGCGTTGCTCGATGTCGCACTGGATCACCGCTTCCATCAGCGACACGGCCACCGTGCCGTCGGGCCCCGCCGCCACCGCGTTGCCGGCATGGTTGTCACCGGTGCTGATGGTCCAGTAGCCCACCGGCGCGTTGTGAACCGAGTTGTGAAACTTCGTGGGCGACAGCTGGGGCGTCTCGCTGGCCAGCGTACGGCACATGTAATCGGTGATATCGAGGTCGCCGAGTGCCGAGGCGAAGACACAGGCGGCGTCCGCGGGCGCGATGCCCGATGCCTCGCAGGCCTGCGAAGCGACTTCCACGGCGAGTTTGACTGAAAGGGGCGCCCGGCGGCGCTCGCGCGGGGGGATGATCGTCGCGGCGGGCCGTGCCGGTCGCGCGCCATCGCTGTCGTCCGCCGACGTGGGCATTTCACCGTCGAACAGCGCCTCCAGCGCGTCCGCGGTTTCGAAACCGGGGCCCCACGCGCCCATTCCGGCGAACCGCGCCTTCATGATCGCCACCGGTTCATCATGGCTGGCCTCGCCTGAAGACCAGGCTGCAGTTGTTGCCTCCAAAGCCGAAGGAATTGCTCAGCACGGCGCCGACCTCCGCATCCCGGTTATCGCCGGCGATGGGGAACGCCAGCGCGGGGTCGGGTTTTTCCAGGTTCAGGGTGCCGGGCAGTAGCCCGGTGGTCAGGGCTTCCAGGGCAATCACGGCCTCGACGATGCCGGCGGCGCCCAGGGTATGACCGGTCCAGCCCTTCGTGGAAGCGGCGGTGACCCCCGAATCGAACACCCGGGCCAGGGCGCGTGATTCGGCCACGTCGTTCGCCTGGCTGGCGGTGCCGTGCAGGTTGGCGTAGCCGATGTCGGCCGGCGCCAGGGCGCTCATGGCCAGGGCTGCGCGCATGGCCGCCTCGGCGCCATCACCGTTTTCGGGTGGCTGTGACATGTGGAACGCGTCGGAGGTTTCCCCGTAGCCCGCCAGCCGGGGCGCGTCGGTCGGCGCGTCGCCGGGCCGCGTCACCAGTGCAAATCCGGCGGCTTCACCCAGGCTGATGCCGTCGCGGTCCTGGTCGAAAGGCCGGCAGGGCCGGGTGGAGGTCAGCTCCAGGGAGTGAAACCCGCCCAGGACGCTGTGGCACAGCGTATCCACGCCGCCCACCACCACCGCGTCCACGATACCGGCCTGCAACCATCGCGCCGCGCTGGCGAACACCTTGGCGCTGGAGGCGCAGGCGGTGCTGATGGTGAGCGCCGGACCTTCGATACCCAGGCGATGGGCGACATACAGCCCGGGCGAGTGGGGCTGGTGGATATCCGGCTGCAGGAATTCGGGCGGCCAGTTGTCGTCGTCCATTGCACGGTATGCGGCCTCGGTGCGGCCGATGCTCGACGTGCTGGTGCCGATAATCGCGCCCACGCGACCTGCCCCATATCGCGAAATGGCATTAAGGACACTGGCGCTGAAGTCATCCTGGCACAGGCCCAGTTCAGCCAGCCGGTTGTTGCGGCTGCGCCATTCCGGCGCCAGTTCCGGGCCGTCTTCCAGGCCGGCCACGCGGCCGATCCATGTGTCGATGGCGGAACCCGGAAAATCATTGCGGCGCAGCCCGGATGCGCGCGTGCGCAGGCCGGCCAGCAGCGGCTCCCGTCCACAGCCCAGCGCACTGGTCAGGGTCCAGGCGGTGACGGCGCAACTGTCGGGGCTTCGGCTCACCGGGCGCTGTCCGCGGATCGTCGTGACGGCAGGGCGGTCATGCGACTAAGATGCCCGGTATGCCCGGCAGCACGCGACAAGAACAGGCCATTCCGACCCGCCGGACGTTCGGCCCCACCTGGCTGGACCGGCTGGTGCGGTTCACGTGGACCGCGATGAGCTTTACGCTGTTTGGCATCGGCGGGCTGGTGCTGGGCATCGTGGTTTTTCCCCTGCTGGCGCTGGTGGTTCGGGACAAGGATCGGCGTGAGCGCATGACCCGGCGCATTGTGTCACAGCTGTTTCGGGCCTTCATCGCCATCATGGCCATGGTGGGGCTGACCTACCGGGTCACCGGCGACGCCGCCCGTGCGGATGGCCAGCCCGTGAACGCGCCCAACGATGCCGGCGTCGGCACGCTGGTGATCGCCAACCACCCGACGCTGATTGACGTGGTGTTCCTGCTGGCGATGTTTCCCGGCGCGGTCAGCGTGGTCAAGCGCAACCACTGGTTCAACCCGTTCACGATGGCCACGGTGCGCATGGCGCGATACATCCCCAACCACGACACCACGCAGCTGCTGGGCGAGGCCGAGGCACGGCTGCGGGCGGGCGAGTGCCTGGTCCTGTTTCCGGAAGGCACGCGAACGGTGCCGGGAACGCCGGCGCGGTTCCGGCGCGGCGCGGCGCTGGCCGCGGTGCGTGCCGGTGCCGATGTGTTGCCGGTGCACATCACCTGTGAGCCCCTGATCCTGGATAAACACTCGCCCTGGTACCAGGTGCCGGTGCGGCGGCCGCACCTGGCGTTCGACCTGCTCGAACGCATTCCCGCGAAGGACTACGGCGCCCTCGGTGACAGCGAACGGGCGCAAAGCCAGGCGCTGACGCAAAAGGTTCAATCACGGCTGGCGGCCGGTGTAAAATAACCGTCTTGTTTCAACGGAATTCAGCCGCATGGGTACGCCGGCCGGCAAAGACGATATTTACCAACACCTGCAGCGCATGCTGGTCGAAGACTTCGAGGTCGAGGCCTCGGCGGTCAGTCCCGATGCGCTGCTGTACGAGGATCTTGGGATCGACAGCATCGACGCCGTCGACATGATCGTCCAGCTGCAGAACATCACCGGTGAACGCATTCCGCCCGAGCGCTTCCGGGCCGTGCGCACCGTGCAGGACGTGGTCGACACGGTCCACGCACTGGCGGCCTGATTCCGCTTTCGCGCGTGGCCTCCAGCGCGATTCGACTGGCGGTTTTCCTCGCGCTGGTCACCTATCCCCTGCTGGTGTGGTTTGGCCTGGCCCGTTTCGGTACGGCGCCGATGGCCGTTGTGCTGGGCATCCTGCTGATGGCGCGGTTGCTGTTACTGAAAGGCCGCCTCAAACGCGCCTTCCCTGTCGCCCTGGTCGTGGTCGGTGCGTTTATCGCGCTGGTCGTGTTGGCCGACGATGATCGCCTGCTGCGCTTTTACCCCGTGCTGATCAGTTCCGCACTCTTCGGCGCCTGCGCGTGGACACTGGTGCGGCCGCCGTCGCTGCTGGAAAGGATGCTTCGACTGGCCGGACGCGACATCCCGGCCGAAGCGCCGCCTTACCTGCGTGGCGTGACCTTGGCCTGGGCGGTGTTTTTCGTGGTGAACGCGGCCATCGCGGCCTGGACGGCGCTGGCGGCACCGCTGCAGACCTGGGTGTTCTACAACGGCTTCCTGGCTTACGTGCTGATCGCCGCGCTGGTCGGCCTCGAATGGCTGGCAAGGCCCGTGTACCGGCGAGCCGTCGCGCGGCGTGAGCGGGGCTGAAGCGATGACCGTGCCGATGCCTGGCTGGCCCGCCGGGGGCGAATGGCCCGCGGTCGCCGAGGCAACGCCGGACGGGCCGGACAGGTTTCGCATCACCCTGGCGGTCGCGGCTGACAACCCCTGGTTCGATGGGCACTTTCCGGGCCAGCCGGTCCTGCCCGGCATCGTCCAGCTCCACTGGGCCGTCGGCCTGGCGCGGGCCGCCTGGCCGGCGCTGGGGGGCGCGCCACGGGTCGACAACCTGAAGTTCCGCCAGCCGGTGCTGCCCGGGGCCCGGTTGACGCTGGTGCTGGAGCGCCTGGACATGGCCGGCCAGGACGCGGTGCGGTTCACTTTCGAAGGCGAAGACGGGCCGTGTTCCAGCGGCCGGGTGGGGTTCGAATGAGCGTCGATACCGCCATTATCGTGCCGCACTACAACCACGCGGCGCTGTTCACGGGCCTGGCGCCACGGCTGGCGGCCACCGGGTTGCCACTGATCGTGGTCGACGACGGCAGCGAACCGGCGCAGCTCGAGGCGATACGCAGGCTGCAGACGCAACACGGTTTCCACCTGGTCACGCACGAGGTGAACCAGGGCAAGGGCGGCGCGGTTATGTCCGGCCTGCGCGAAGCGGCCGCCCGCGGTCACGCTCATGCCCTGCAGGTGGATGCCGACGGCCAGCACAACCTGGATGATATCGACCGCCTGCGCACCGAGTCGGCCAACCACCCCCAGGCGATGATCTGCGGGCGCCCGGTCTTCGGCGATGACATTCCCGCCGCCCGGCGCTGGGGCCGCAAACTGACCAACGGCCTGGTGGCCGTGGAAACGCTGTCGCGCCAGGTTCCCGATGCCATGTGCGGTTTTCGCGTTTACCCGCTCGATACCGTGGTGCCGCTGCTGGACCGCTATCGGCCCGGCCGGCGCATGGATTTCGACGTCGAGATCCTGGTGATGGCCAGCTGGGCGGGCATTCCGATGCGTTTCGTGCCCACGCAAGTGGCGTACCCCGAAGACGGCATCTCGCATTTCCATTACCTGCGCGACAACCTCATCATGACCGGCGCGCATGCCCGGCTGGTGGTTGGCATGCTGGTACGTTCACCGATGCTGGCCTGGCGGCGAATCACCGGTGGGGGTGGCCGGTGAAGCCCGCGGATTTCCTGCCATTGCGCGGACGTATCCTGCTGATCGACGAGATTATCGAGGTCCGCCGGGGGTATGCGAAGACCCGTGTCCGGGTCGAAGCGGACCGGCCATTCTTTGATCCGGACCACGGCTGGCCGTCCTGGGTGCTGATCGAGCTGATTGCGCAAAGCGTCGGTATCGTCGGCGGTTACGACGCGAAAGTGGCGGGTGATCCGGACCCGAAGGGCTTCCTGCTGGGGACCCGGCGTTTCCGGGCCGGCCAGTCCTGGATTCCGGCCGGTATCACGCTGGAGATCGAGGTGACCGAGGCCTACTTGGACCCCGGCGGCATGGCGGCGTACGATGGCCGCCTGCTCAATCACGATATCGAGGCAGACTGCCGGGTTAATCTCTATCGGCAGATGCCGGAGAACACATGAACGAAACCGCTTCGCAACGCGTGCTGGTCACCGGTTCCAGCCGGGGTATCGGCCGCGCCATCGCCCTGGACCTGGCCGCGCACGGCTACGACCCGGTGGTCCACTGCCTGGGTAACCGGGATGCCGCCGAGGCCGTGGCCGCCGAGTGCGTCGATCACGGCGCGGCCGGCCATGTCCTGCAGTTTGATGCCGGCGATCGCGAGGCGACGCGCGAAGCGCTGGAAGCCGACATCGAGACCAACGGCATGTATTACGGGGTGGTGCTGAATTCCGGCATCGCCCGCGATGGCGCTTTCCCCATGCTCAGCGGCGAAGACTGGGACCAGGTGGTGGACACCAACCTGGGGGGCTTCTACAACGTGTTGCACCCCTTGGTCATGCCGTTCGTCCGGACCCGGAAACCGGGCCGAATCGTGACGATGTCATCGGTGTCCGGCCTGATCGGCAACCGGGGCCAGGTGAACTACAGCGCGTCCAAGGCCGGCATTATCGGCGCCACCAAGGCGCTGGCGGTGGAGCTGGCCAGCCGGAAGATCACCGTCAACTGCGTGGCGCCCGGCGTTATCGAGACCGACATGACGCGTGACGCCCCGATGGACGAGATCCTGAAAGCCTGCCCGGCGGGAAGGGCCGGTGAGCCCGGCGAAGTGGCCGCGGTGGTCCGGTTCCTGCTGAGCCCCGAGGCGGCCTACATCACCCGCCAGGTGATCGGCGTGAACGGCGGGCTGTGCTGATGCGCCGCGTGGTCATCACCGGCGCCGGTGGCATCACGGCCCTGGGCGATAACTGGCCGGCGATCCGTGAACGCATGGCCGAAGGCCGGAACGCGGTCCGCTACATGGAAGCCTGGCGCGACATCGAGAGCCTGAACACGCGCCTGGGCGCACCGGTTGAGGACTTCGAACTGCCTGAACATTACACCCGCGTGCGCACCCGCACGATGGGCCGCAACGCGAAGCTGGCCGTGCGCGCCACCGAGATGGCGCTCGAAAATGCCGGCCTGCTCGACGACCCGGTAGTCCGGTCCGGGCGCATGGGCGTCGCTTACGGTTCCTCCGCCGGCAGCCCGGACGCGGCGGCCGAGATGGTGCCGCTGGTCCACGGCAAGAGCGCGCGCGGCGTTAACGCCACCACCTACGTGCGGTTGATGAGCCACACCGCGGCCGCCAATATCGGCATTTTTTTCGGTACCCGCGGCCGCGTGGTGCCCACCACCAGTGCCTGTACCGCGGGCAGCCAGGGCATCGGCTTTGGTTATGAGGCCATCAAGTACGGCCTGCAGGACCTGATGATCGCCGGCGGCAGCGAGGAGATCTGCGCCTCCCAGGCCGGCGTGTTCGACATCCTTTATGCCACCAGCACCCGCAACGACGAGCCGGAGCGCACGCCGCGGCCGTTCGATCGCGACCGCGACGGCCTGGTCATCGGCGAGGGCGCGACCACGTTGATTCTCGAATCGCTGGAACACGCACAGGCGCGCGGCGCACCCATCCTGGCCGAGGTGCTGGGCTTTGCGACCAATTCCGACGGCAACCACGTCACCCGCCCCACCAGCGAAACGATGGGCGACGTGATGGAAATGGCGCTGGCCGATGCCGGTGTCGACGCCGGTAAAGTCGGCTTCGTCTGCGCCCATGGCACCGCCACCCGACACGGCGATATCGCCGAGAGCCAGGCCACCGAGCGGGTGTTTGGAAACCGCATGCCGGTGGCGTCGCTCAAGGGCTATGTCGGTCATACCCTGGGTGCCTGCGGCGCCATGGAAGCCTGGTGGTCCATCATGATGATGAATGACGGCTGGTTCGCGCCGAACCTTAACCTCGACAATGTCGATGAAGCGTGCGGCCATCTCGATTACATCTGCGGTGAACCGCGTGACTTAAAGACCGACTGCGTGGTCAGCAACAACTTCGCCTTTGGCGGCATCAACACGTCGCTGGTGCTGGGCCGGTTCAGGCCTTAACGACCAGGCTGAACCACGGTTGGGTTGCGACCGGGTCCGCCCGGGTCGGTGCCGGTCCAGTCAACCAGGCGCGGCCGTCGATCAGCGTCGCGACGATCCCCCCGTTCTCCCATGCACGACCCAGAACCGCCAGGGCGCGCCGGTAGCCGGGTGAAGGTGGGTCGAGTACGGACCCCCGGCGCCATTTGCACCAGGCTTCCCACGCGGTCCACGCGCAGACCGGAAATGCGCTGACATTTGCCGGCCAGCCCAGGTGCTCCGCCACGGCCCCGACATCACGCGGCGCCCGGCATTCGATATCGAGGCCCGGCGTCGCCCCATCGCCCAGGGCAACGGCAACGGCGGTTCGACTGTGGCTGATGGCGGGCCGGATGTCTCCGCCGCTGAAGGGCCCGGCGCCGGCTTCCCGCCAGCGTTTCAGCAGCCAGCGGGTCAGCACATATTCATCGCGCCGTTGCTGGCGTTTCATCGTGTTCGTCCGCAACTGCTGGTGCTCGTCCAGCTCATCCAGCAAAGGCGCCACGGCCGCGCCGTCGCGTGGCGCCAGGACAACGGCGGCGACAATCCGGCCGTCGACCGCCAGCGCGCGGCCCTGCACACCGGGCCACGGGCGCGCCCACGGGGTCGGAAATTCCGCGCTGTCGATACGGATGCCGGTGCGGGAAACGGTCATTCACCCATCGTCGCACAGCCATGCCCCTGATAGAATCGGGCGCTTTCGGGGAAGACTGGCATTCCGCATGAAAAAACTCCTGATCCTGTCGATGGTGTTCGTCGCCATACTGCTGGCCGCCTGTGGCGGTGATTCCGAGCCCGAGGGCGCAGACGCCACCGAAACGGCGACGCCGGTGGCGCCGTCAACACCGGTCGCGACTGAACCGGCGACGAACCCCAAGTGGGACACTTTCATTGAACAGCAAATCGAGGCCCACCTGGCCGCGCACCCCGCCTGGGCGGTGACCCAGGGCCGGCACGAGTTCGATGGCCAACTGCCTGACTGGAGTACAGAGGGGCTGGCACGCGAAGCGGCGCGCCTGAAGAAGGCCCGTGCCGACGCGCGGGCGTTTGCCGATGACCAGCTGGCGCCGCGCCAGCGCTACCAGCGGGAATACTTTATCTCGCGCATCGACCACGACCTGTTCTGGCTGGAAAAGGCCAACTGGCCGTACCGCAATCCGCAGTTCTACATCGGCTGGATGAATGATTCGCTGGACCCGAGCCCGTACATCACGCTTGATTACGCCCCGGCCGAGGAACGCATGGCCGCGTTCACCACTTACCTGGAGAACCTCCCGGGCGCGGTGCGGCATATTCGCATGAACCTGCGCCTGCCGATGCCGCTGCCCTGGCTGCAGTTGGGTATCGACGCCTTCGGCGGCTATGCCGATTACTTCGAGAACGATGTCCCGGCGGTCTGGGACGGGGTCGAGGATGACGCCCTGCACCAGCGGTTTGAAACGGCAAATGCCGCCGCCATCAAGGCGATGCGCGGATTGGCCGAGTGGCTGGAATCGGGCCGCAACATCGCCGACGACCGATACGCCCTGGGCGCGGACCTGTATCGCCAGATGCTCTGGGACACCGAGCGCGTGGACATTCCGCTGGACGAACTCGAAGCCATTGGCCGCAACGACATGGCGCGCAACCTGCGTGCACTGGAATCCGCCTGCGCCGAGTTTGCGCCCGATGCCGGTATCGCCGACTGCATGGCGATCATGGCCGACCGAAAACCGCGGGCCGGCCCGGTGGCCGCCGCGCGTGAGCAACTGGTGGAAACCCGGGCCTTCCTGGTCGAGGAAGACCTGGTGAGCATTCCCGGTGACGAGGAGGCCCTGGTGGCGGAGTCACCGCCGTATGCGCGTTCAAATTCGGCCTACATCAACATTCCCGGCCCGTGGGAAGAGAACCAGCCGTCGGTGTACTACATTACGCCGCCGAACCCGGCCTGGCCGCCGCAGGTACAGCGCGATTACCTGCCCGGCGAGTCTGACCTGCTGTTCACCTCGGTCCACGAGGTCTGGCCCGGCCACTTCCTGAATTTCATGCACGCCAACCGCGCCGAGTGGATTTTCGGCCGGGCGTTCGTCAGCTACGCCTTTGGCGAAGGCTGGGCGCATTACACCGAGGAAATGATGCTGGAAGCCGGTTTACGCGGTGCCGACCCGGAAACCCGAATCGGCCAGATCAGCAACGCATTGCTGCGTGACGCCCGATTCCTGGCCTCGATCGGCCTGCATACCCAGGGGTGGTCCGTCGCCGAGGCGAAGCGCTTTTTCATGGAGGAGGCCTTCCAGTCCGAGGGTACGGCCATCCAGCAGGCCGCCCGCGGCACCTATGACCCGGCTTACCTCAATTACACGATGGGCAAGTTGCTGATCAGGCGCCTGCGTGAAGACTGGACCGCCGAACGTGGCGGCCGGGATGCCTGGCGCGAATTCCACGACCAGTTCCTGTCGTTTGGCGGCCCGCCGATTCCGCTGGTGCGCCAGCAGATGATGAACGAGGACTCACCGCAAGCCGCGTTCCCGGACCTGGTGGGGCCGGCACCCGTCGCACCCGGGGATGAAATGGCCGAACGCGCCAACTGGGCCTGGCTTTGCGAAGACGGTCGCCACGTCATTACCAGCCAGCAGCCCCAGGGGCTGTGGCTGATCCTGCCCACCGGCGATTTTAAGCTGGAGCAGGCGCGCGCCGCATCCGGTACCCGCTATGTCGGGGAAGGCATCGAATTCTGGAGCAAGGGCCGCGAGGCGACGCTCAAGGCCGGCGGCATTACCACCCGTTGCGTGGTCGACTCACAGGCGACCCTGCTCGAGGACGCCCGTCTGCGCGGCGTGTCGTTGCGCGCCCAGGGCAACGAGCCGCCCTGGACGCTGGAATTGTCCGCCGACGGCCCGGCCGTGCTGACCACCGGTTATGAGCCCACCGAGCACCGCTTTTCCGCCAGCGCACCGGAAGACGAAGGGGGCTTTGAGCGCTACCGCGGCGAAGTCGATGGCCAGCCGGTGGAAGTGCGCGTGGGCGAAGGCCCCTGCCAGGACAGCATGGCGGACATCGAACACGAACTGCGCGTGGAAGTGGAACTGGGTAACGCCCTGTTGAAAGGCTGCGGTAATCGCCTGGACTGAAAGGGGCGCTCGACCGGTTCAGGGCAGGGGCCGCGCCATCCATGAATCGCAGCCGCAGTGGCCGGTTGCGCCCATTGGCCCGTTGAGCGGTTCGAACCCGTGCCGGCCGTATAACTTCCGGGCGGCGGACATGGACGCCAGCGTTTCCAGGTAGATTTGCTGATAGCCGGCCTTTGCGGCCCGATCCAGGATGAGTTCCATTAGCGCGTGCCCCGCACCGAGCCCACGCAACGCGGGGCGGAAATACATCTTGCGCAGCTCGCAGGTTTCCGGCGGCCCCCCGGTCAGCGCCGCGAAGCCACCGCAGCCTTCAACTTTCCCGCTCTGCTCGACCACCCAGAAGCCCGCTCCCGGCGAGGGATACGCGGCGAACATGTCATCGACTTCCGGATCCTCGATGGAAAAGCCTTCGCCAACAGCGCCGAACTCCGTCATGACCCCACGGATGACGTCAGCGACGGCCGTGTTGTCATCCATGCGCATGACGCGGATACTCCAGCGCGAATCGTGGTCAATGGAAAGGTTGGCCATGGCGGAATCATGCCGCCATTTGTGCCGACCGGCAATCGGCATTCATGCCGTCACCGTAATTTAGTAGAGTGACCCTTTCCGTCCCGGACCACACTGGAGCAACTTGATGAAACATGGCCTGATCATTGCGCTGACCGGCAGTCTCGCGTTTTCCATCGCCGCCCTCGCCAACCCCGGCGACCCGATTGAGCAACGCCAGGAGCTGATGAAGAACACGCGGGAGGCACTGAAGCCCCTGATGGGGATGCGCAAGGGCGAGATTCCGTTCGACGCCGCGACGGTCGGGGACAGCCTGGCGACCTTTGCCGATGCGGCCGAACACTTCGGCGCGCTGTTCCCCGAAGGCAGCGAAACGGGCCATGATACCGAGGCGAAGTCGACCATCTGGAGTGACCGCGCGGGTTTCGACGAAAAGCTTGAAGACTTCGGCACCACGGTAGCGGCCGTCCAGGCCAGTTCACCGGGCAGCCTGGATGAGTTGAACGCGTCGCTGAAAGACATCCTGGGTACCTGCAAGGGTTGCCACGACGGGTACCGCGTCGACAAGGACTGATTGCCGACCCCCGTGCGTCGCCTCCTTGTTCCTGTTGCGCTGCTGGCGCTGGCCGCCTGGTGGCTGAGCCGGCCGCAGCCACTGCCGGCGTCGGCATTGCCGGCGCATACGGCAAGTGTCGTCAACGGTGAGCGGCTGTTTCATTCCGGCGGCTGTGCGTCCTGTCACGGCAGCGTGACCGGGGATGGCATCGATGGGCGTCAGCTGGGCGGTGGCCTGGCGATGGAGACCCCGGCGGGGACGTTTCACGTTCCCAACATTTCGCCGCATCCGGCCGATGGTATCGGCGCCTGGTCCGACCTGGACTTCGTCAACGCCATGCGCCGCGGCCTGTCGCCCGAGGGTCGTCACTACTACCCGGCCTTTCCCTATACCTCCTATGCCAGGGCGCGCACCGAGGATTTGCTGGACCTGAAGGCTTACATGGATACGCTGCCCGCGGTCGAGGGTGTCGCGCCGCCGCACGCGCTCAAGCCGCCCTTCAACTGGCGACGGCCCATCGGGTTCTGGAAACGGCTGTACCTCGATGAAGCGCCGGTACACCCGGGTCCGTCCGACGAAGCCGAGCGGGAACTCGGCCGATACCTGGTCGAGGGCCTGGGCCACTGCGGCGAATGTCACACCCCCCGGAATGTCGCCCTGGCGATGGACACCACCCGATGGCTGATGGGCGCCCCGTTACCCGCCGGCGAGGGCAATGCTCCCGATATCAGCGGTGGTCCCGACGGCATTGCCGGCTGGTCGGTCAGCGAACTGGTCGACTACCTGGAAACCGGCGTCGATCCCGATTACGACATCGTCGGCGGCGAGATGGTCGCGGTGCAGGAAAACATGGCGAAACTGTCGCCGGAGGATCGGCGGGCGATTGCGGTTTATCTGAAGTCGGTGAGTAGTGAGTAGTGAGTCGTGAGTAGGAAAAGCACTTGCTGGTCGGTTTGAGCGAAAATCCTGCCCGTCACCCGTCACCCGTCACCCGTCACCCGTCACCCGTCACCCGTCACCCGTCACCCGTGCCGTGAGGCCAGTCGTGCCACGACACCTTCCAGGTCAGCGTCGCAACTGCGCAGCAGCACGAGCAGGTGATAGAGCAGGTCGGCGGATTCGTTGAGTAGTTCTTCGCGGTCACCGGTGGCGGCGGCGAGGGCAGCTTCCACGCCTTCCTCGCCGACTTTCTGGGCGATTCGCTTGACCCCCGATTCGAACAGTTTCGTCGTGTAGCTGCCCTCGGGGCGGTCGCGTCTGCGCTCGGCGACCAGGCGGTCGAGTTGGGCGAGGAAGCCCAGGTCGGCCGGGGCGGCGGCTTCCTCGCGGCCTGTCGGGGCCGCGTCCGCCGGGCCGACGGGCCGGCCGTCGAAACAGGTGTCGTTGCCCAGGTGGCAGGTGGGGCCGGCCGGGCGGGCGCGCACCAGCAGGGTGTCGCGGTCGCAGTCGGCGTGGATGTCGACCAGGGCCAGCCAGTTGCCGGAGGTTTCGCCCTTGGTCCAGGCCTTTCCGCGTGAACGCGACCAGAAACTGACACGGCCGCTGGACAACGTCTCGGCGAGCGCCTCGCGGTTCATGTAGCCGAGCATCAGCACGCGGCCGTCGAAGGCGTGTTGCGCCACGGCCGGCACCAGGCCGTCGCCCTTGTCCCAGTCGATATTGTTGATATTCAGCATGTTGATTCCAGGTTGCGTTTCAGCAGGGCCGGACGCGGATGCCCGCGTCGGCCAGGGTGGATTTCAGCGCGGCGATGGGCAGCGCGCCCGAATGGAACACGGTGGCCGCCAGGGCGCCGTCGACATCGGCCTGCCGGAATACCTCGATAAAGTGTTCGGCGGTACCGGCGCCACCGGAGGCGATCAGCGGCACCGTGCAGACGGCGCGCGCGGCGGCCAGTTGCGCCAGGTCGTAGCCGTCGCGGGTGCCGTCGCTGGACATGCAGTTCAGCACGATCTCGCCGGCGCCCCGCGCGGTCGCGGCCTGGATCCATTCCAGCGTGTCCAGGCCGGTGGCGCTCATGCGGTCGGGGTCGCCGGTCATCTGCCGCGTCGTCCAGCGGCCGTCCTGCTGGATGGAGTCGATGCCGACCACGACGCACTGGCTGCCGAAGGCGTCGGCCAGCCGGTCGACCAGGTCGGGGTCGTTCACGGCCGGCGTGTTGATGGAGACCTTGTCGGCGCCGCTGCGCAGCACCTCGCGGGCCTCTTCAACGCTGCGAATGCCACCGGCGACGCAGAACGGGATGTCGATGACCTCGGCCACGCGCTCGACCCAGTCGCGGTCGACGCTGCGGCCCTCCGGGCTGGCGGTAATGTCGTAGAACACCAGTTCGTCGGCGCCCTCGGCGCTGTAGCGCGTGGCCAGTTCGACGATGTCGCCCATCACCCGGTGGTCGCGGAACTGCACGCCTTTCACGACCTGGCCGTCACGGACGTCCAGGCAGGGGATTATGCGCCGCGCGAGACCGGTCGACAGGGTGTCCCTCGGCTGGTCGGCGGTGCTCACGCGGCGTCTTCCAGTGCCCTGAGGGCCTCGGCGGCGTTGAAACGGCCCTCGAGCAGCGCCTTGCCGGTGATGGCGCCGGCCGCGCCGGTGTCGGCCAGCTTGACCAGGTCATCGATACCCGACACCCCGCCGGAAGCCTGCAACGCCAGGTCGGGATAGCGCCCGACGATGTCGCGGTACAACGCCAGGTTGGGGCCTTCCAGCGCGCCGTCCCGGCCGATGTCGGTGACCAGCGCATGTTTCAGCCCGCCCTCGGTAAGTTGGTCAAGTAGCGTCCACAGGTCGGTGTCCGCACCCTCGGTCCAGCCGAAAATGCGCGGCCAGGGCACGCCGTTATCGTCGATTCGCACGTCCAGCGCGGCGACCAGGTAGTCGGCGCCGAAGCGCTCGAGCCATTCGATGAACCGCCCCGGGTGACTGGCGGCGATACTGCCGACCACCACCCGCCCGGCGCCCGCTTCCAGGCGCTCCGCGACGTCACCTTCGTCGCGAACGCCGCCGCCGGTCTGGACCTTGATCTTCAGTTTGCCCAGCAGGTCGAACAGGGGCCCGGTGTCGGCGGTCTCGCCGTCCCGCGATGCGGCCAGGTCCACCAGGTGCAGCCATTCGGCGCCGGCTTCGCGGTAAGTCTCGGCCAGCAGTTCAGGCTCGGCCTCGTAGACCTTGCACTGGTCGAAGTCGCCCTGGAACAGGCGCACGCAACGGCCGTCGAGCAGGTCGATGGCGGGGATCAGCTTCATTGCGGACTTACCGACGTTCATGTGGTCTCCAGGAAATTCTTCAGCAACTGCGCGCCGGCGCCTGCGGAGCGCTCGGGGTGAAACTGCGCGCCGTGGAAATTGTCGCGCCGCGTGATGGCGGTAAACCGTACGCCGTGCCGGCCGGTCGCAACCGTGTGCTCGTTGATCGGTGCGGCGAAGCTGTGGACAAAGTAGAACCACGGTTCGTCGTCGAGTCCGGCCAGCAGGGAGTCGTCGCTGACGACCGTGGTGCGGCTCCAGCCCATGTGCGGCACGCGCCGGTCCGGGGCCGCCGGCAGGCGGGCCAGTCGCCCGGGAACGATGCCCAGGCATTCGACATCGCCCTCTTCGGAAGATTCGTACAGCAGTTGCATGCCCAGGCAGATGCCCAGGACCGGTTGGGCCAGGGCGCGAATGGTGTCCACCAGGCCGTGCTCGCGCAGGCGTGTCATGGCGGCGGCCGCGGCGCCCACGCCGGGCAGGATCACCCGGTCAGCGCGCTGGATCACCGCCGCGTCGGCGGTGAACACCGGCTCCGCGCCCAGTCGACGCAGGGCGAACATCACCGAGGCGATGTTCGCCCCGCCGGAGTCAATGATGGCCAGGCTCACAGCGCGCCCTTGGTGCTCGGGACGCCGCCGGCGCCGCGGGCGAGCGCCGGGCGAAGTGCGCGGCCGGCGCCCTTGAACAGCGCCTCGACCATGTGGTGCGTGTTCTCGCCGGTCACCCGCATGTTCAGCGCGCAGCGCAACGCCTGTGACAGCGACGCGAAAAAGTGCCGCACCATCTCGGTGGACAGCTGGCCGACCGAGTCACGCGGGAATTCCGCTTCGAAGACAAACGCGGGGCGGCCGGACAGGTCCACGGCCACCTGCGCCAGTGATTCGTCCATCGGCAGCGTGAAGCCGTAGCGACCGATGCCGCGGCGGTCACCCAGCGCCTGGTCGAGCGCCGCGCCCAGCGCCAGGGCGCAGTCCTCGACGGTGTGGTGTTCGTCGATATGCAGGTCGCCCCTGCACGCCAGCTTCAGCCGGAACCCGCCATGGCTGGCGACCTGGTCGAGCATGTGATCGAAGAAGCCGATGCCGGAATCGATGTCGTTCCCCGCCGTCTTCGGGTCGGGGTCCAGGTCGACGATGACCTCGATGTCAGTCTCGTTGGTCCGGCGCGTGACCGTGCCCCGGCGTGGCCGCTCGCACAGGAACCGGGCGATCTCCGCCCAGTCCTGGCCGTCGGGGCCGCAGCGGAGGCCGCCGATGCCCATGTTCCCGGCCATCTGCAGGTCGGTCTCGCGGTCGCCGATCACCCAGCTGTCGTCCAGGTCCAGCTCGCCGGACTTGAGGTAGTCGAGCACCATGCCAATGCCCGGTTTCCGGTTCGGTGAGTTCTCGTGCTCGAAATGCGGGTCGATATGCTCGGCCGTGAAACGGATGCCCTGGCTGGCGAAAATGGCGACCATCTTCCGGTGCGGGGCGAGAAAGTCTGCTTCCGGGAAGGAATCGGTGCCGCGGCCGTCCTGGTTGCTGACCATGACGAACTCGTAGCCGGCGTCGCGCAGGCGCAGCAGCGCGGGGATCACGCCTTCCAGCAGTTCCAGTTTTTCGAGTGAGTCCACTTGCTCGTCTGCCGGTTCGACGATCAGGGTGCCGTCGCGGTCGATGAACAGGATGCGTCGTTTGGCCGGGCTCATGGGTTTGCCTTCTTCAGTGTTTCGGTTGTCGAATCGCCGGCCTGGCCGGACCAGTCCGCCAGCGCCGTGACCAGCGCCTGCATTTCGTCCGGGGCGCCGATGCTGATTCGCACGCAGTTCGCCAGGCCCGGGGTGCTGGAAAAGTCGCGGATGCGAACACCGCGGGCCGCGCAGTGGGCCACCAGCCCTGGGCCGTCGTCGACCCTGGCCAGCACGAAGTTCGCCTCGCCCGGCCACAGGCGCTCCACCCAGTCGCGGCCGGACAGCTCGCTGACCAGGCGGTCTTTTTCCTCGCGCAGGGTGGCCAGCATGCGTGACTGGCGCGCACGGCCGCCGGGGCCGGTGACGGCCAGCGCCGCGGCGATGGCCGGCGCAGTCAAGGGGTACGGGGCCATCACGCGGCCCAGCAGTTCAATCACGGCCGGGTCGGCCAGCAAGGCACCGCAACGCAATCCAGCGGCGCCCCAGGCCTTCGACAGCGTGCGCAGGATCACCAGCTGCGGAAAGTCTTCCAGCAATTCGGCGGCCGAAGGCGCGTCACAGAATTCAATGTAGGCCTCGTCCAGCACCAGCAGTGAGCGGTCGCCACAGGCGGCCAGCAGGCGGAGCAGCTCGCGCCGCGGCAGCAGGTCGCCGGTGGGGTTGTTGGGGCTGGTCAGGAACACCAGTTTCAGGTTCGCGTCATCATCGGCGCCGGCGATGGCGCGCTCCAGTTCGGCCACGTCCAGGCGCAGGCCGTCGTCGCGCGGCACCGCGATCACGCGCGCGCCCTGGATGGCCGCGGCAACGCGGTACATGCCGAAACACGGCGGGCATTCCAGCACCGCGTCGGTACCCGGGCGGCAGAACACCCGCATCAGCAGGTCGATGCCCTCATCGCTGCCGCGGGTGACCAGCACGCGCTCGGGCGCCACCTGGTAAAGGGCAGCCAGGCGGCGGACCAGGTCGTCCGGCTGCGGCGCCGGGTACCGGTTCAGCGCCAGCGTTGACCAGGCCGGGTCGTCCAGCAGCGCCGCGGGTGCCTCGTTGGCATTCAGCAAAACGCCGTCTGCCGCGGCGGTGCCACGCGCCGAGGCATAGGGTCGCATGGCCAGGATCTCGGGGCGGGCGAGGGCTTCGAACTTCATGAACTTTCTCCCTCGCTCGCGGCTTGCGAGGTCTCCAGCCGGTAAGCGACGGCCATGCGGTGAGCGTCCAGGCCCTCGGCCGCCGCCAGCGTGACGGCGTCGGGGCCGGCCGCCGCCAGGCCTTCCGGCGTGGCCCGCTGGACCGTCATGCGGCGCATGAAATCGGTGACCGACAGGCCGCTGAACGCGCGTGCATGGCCGTAAGTGGGCAGGACGTGGTTGGTGCCCGAGCAGTAGTCGCCCAGCGATTCCGGTGTCCACGGCCCCACGAATACGGAGCCGGCGGCGTGGACCGCATCGACACGCGCCTCGGCATCGGCGATGTTGAGGATCAGGTGTTCCGGCGCGTAGGTGTTGCTGATGTCCAGGGCCTGCGTGATGGACTCGACTTCCACGAGCCTGGCGTGCGCCAGTGACGTCGCCAGCACATCGGCGCGGGGCAGCGTGGCGGCGAGCCGCGGCAACGCCCCGGACACCGCGTCCAGCAGGCCCCGGTCATCGCTGAGCAGCAGGGCCTGGGAGTCCGGCCCGTGCTCCGCCTGTGACAGCAGGTCCCAGGCCACGGCCTCGGGGTCGGCGCCGGCGTCGGCGATCACCAGCACTTCCGAGGGTCCGGCCGGCATGTCCTGCGCGGCGCCGCCCGGCGTGTTCGCGGCCTGGCGCTTGGCCTCGGTGACCCAGGCGTTGCCGGGGCCGAACAGCTTGGCGCAGGCCGGCACGGTCTCTGTGCCGAAGGCCATCGCGGCGATGGCCTGAGCGCCACCGGCGCGGATGACGGTGTTGACACCACAGCGGTGCGCCGCCGCCAGGATGGCCGGGTGAATCCCCCCATCCGGGCCGGGCGGCGTGCACAACACCACCTGGTGACAACCCGCCAACCGCGCCGGTATTGCTAACATCATCACGGTCGAGATCAGCGGCGCACTGCCGCCGGGCACGTACAGCCCGACCGGATCGATAGGGCGGTACAGCGCCTCGCAGCGCAGCCCGTCCTCGGTGTCCATTCCCAGCGCTCTCGGCATGCCGGCGTCGTGAAAGGCGGTAATCCGCGCCATGGCGCCGTCGATGGCGTCCAGCAGCGCGGGGTCAACGGATTCCGCCGCGCGGGCCAGCGCCTCGTCCGGCACCGCCAGGGTGTCGGGGCGGACGCCGTCGAAACGCTCGGTGTAGTCGAGCAAGGCTTCATCACCGCCACGGCGAACCGTGGCCAGTATGTCGGCGACTTTATCGCGCAGCGCGGTCGTGTCCTGCGGCGGCCGCGCCAGCGCCTGGCGACGCCCTGCCCTGTCAAGGTCGGCCCAGCGCAGGATGTCGGGAATACGCAACGACATGGCTCAGGCCAGCATCTTCTCGACCGGCAACACCAGGATGGCCGTGGCGCCGGCGCCCTTGAGCGCTTCCAGGTGCTCCCAGAACAATGTTTCGCGGCACACGGCGTGCAGCGCCACGCGCCCGGGCGTGCCCTCCAGGTCCATCACCGAGGGGTGCTCGGCGCCGGGCAGCAGGGCAGTGATGTTCTCAACCTGGTCGCGCGGGGCGTGCAGCATCACGTACTTGCACTCCTGGGCCTGCAGCACGCCGTCCAGGCGCGCGAGCATGCGGTCGAGCAGCCTGGTCCGTTCTTCCGACATCGGCGCCGACGAGCGGTAGAGCGCCGCGGTGCTGCGGAACAGTTCCTGCAACTCCCGCAGGTGGTTGGCGCGTAACGTGGTGCCGGTGGAGACCAGGTCGGATATGGCGTCGGCCGTTCCCAGCCCCGGCGCGATTTCCACCGAGCCGGAGAGTTCGACGATGTCGGCGCTGACGCCCTGTTCTTCCAGCAGTGCGCGGGTCAATGACGGGTAGGACGTGGCGATACGGGCACCGTCCAGGTCGGTCACGCTGGTGGCGTCGGACTGCTCCGGCACGGCCAGCGACAGGCGGCAGCCACCGAACTGCAGCGGCCGCAACTCTTCCAGGCCATTGCCGCCGTTACGTTCCAGCATCACCTCGCGGGCAATGTTCTGGCCGACGATGCCCAGTTCGCAGACGCCGTCCAGCAGCAGGCGCGGAATATCGTCATCACGCACCAGCAGCAGGTCGACGGGAAAGTCCTGGCCGTACCAGAACAGCTTGTCCTTGCTTTTCGCAAAGCGCAGGCCGCAGTTCTGCAGCAGGGCCAGCGACGATTCCGACAGGCGGCCGGATTTCTGGATGGCGACGCGGATACGACTCATGCCGTTTTCTCCCCGGCGCGGTCGCGCCGCAGGGCCAGGCGATAGCCGCCTTCACCCATGTTCAGGTAGCGGGCCACGCGGCCGATGGTGGTGACGCTGACGCCCGTGCGTTCGCTGATGTCGCGGTAACTCAGGCCTTCGTTCAGCAATGAAACCGTCCACCAGCGGTCGACAATGGCCTCGAGTTCCGATGGCGTACACAGGTCCAGCAGGAACTGTCGCACCTCGTCGACGGTCTCCAGCGTCAGGAACGCCTTGTACAGCGACAGCTGCTGGGCCTCGAGTGACTTCTTCTGCGTTTCGTTGTGATGTTTCATGATGAGCCAATGTACTAGCGCATTAATACAGTATGATGACAGTCTAACGGTTTCGGCCGGGCCCGTGCAAGATGGGGACACCTGACTTTTCACACGCTTTAAACGCAAGGCCGCCTGTTAGCATCAAAGCCATTGAACGGGACGCGAAACCTGTCCCTCGGAGATGAAGATGAACAACAAGGCAATGGCGGGCATCGTGGCCCTGTTCCTGGCGGGTTCCGCGCTGGCGGACGTGACCAGCGAGGAGCGCTTTTCATTTACGCTGGCGCGCGACGGCCGGGTCAGCGTCGATAACATCAATGGCGATGTGACAGTCACCGGTGGTGACGGCGATGTCGTCGAGGTGGTCGCGCGGAAGAAGGCCGATGACCAGGACACGCTGGATGGCATCGAGATACTGATCGAAGAACGCCCCGACCTCGTCCGCATCGAGACCAAGCACCCGGAAAGCAAGGGCTGGTTCGGTTTTGGTGGCGGCAGTAATGGCGCGCAGGTGACGTACACGCTGTCCGTGCCCAGCTGGGCGCACCTGGATTCAATCGAGTCCGTGAACGGCACGGTCCGGATCAGTGGCGTTTACGGCAAGGTGAAAGCCGAAACGGTCAATGGGGGTATCGAGGTAGAAGACGCTTCGGCCGATGTCGACCTGGAAACCGTGAACGGCTCCATCGAGGCGCGCTTCACCGCGCTGACGGGTGACCAGGACGTCGAGGCCGAGTCCGTTAACGGCAAGATCACGCTGTACCTGCCGGAATCCATCGACGCCTCGGTATCGGCCGAAACCGTCAACGGCGGTATTGACGCCGATGACTATGGCCTGAAGGCGGACAAGGGTTTCGTGGGTCATGACCTGCGGGGCGATGTCGGTGATGGCAGCGCCAGCGTCAAGCTGAGCACGGTGAACGGCGCCATCAAGCTGCGTCGCGACTGATCCCCCAAGACCACCCGCCCTGATCGCCCCCGGCCCGGTGTCGGGGGCGTCTTGCGTTGTCCATGTTCCGTGATATATTTGTGATATATCACTAAGGACAGCGCAGATCATGGCAGACATCAACTGGCGCGGCGTGTTTCCCGCCGTCACCACCAAGTTCACTGAAGACGACGCCCTGGATTTCGACGCCATGGCGCGCCACCTGGAGTTCCAGCTCGAGGCGGGCGTACACGGCATCATTATTCTCGGCTCCCTGGGCGAGAACGCGACACTCTCGGCCGACGAGAAGCGGGCCATGATCCGATTCTTTGCCGAAAAGATTGACGGCCGGGTACCGCTGGTGGCCTGTGTTGCCGAATCCGGCACACGTGACGCCGTGGCGCTGGTCCGCGATGGCGTTGATGCCGGCGCGGATGGTTTCATGTTGCTGCCGCCGATGCGCTATCACAGTGATTCACGCGAAACCCTGGCCTACCTGCGGACTGTATCATCGGCGACCGACGCGCCGATCATGCTGTACAACAATCCACTGGCCTACGGAATCGACCTGTTGCCGGAAGATTTCGCGGCACTGGCCGATCTCGCCAACATCCAGGCGATCAAGGAATCCGCCGCCGATACCCGGCGACTGGCCGATATACGGCGTGAAGTGGGCGACCGGTATGCGCTGTTCTGCGGCGTCGATGATCTCGCCTTCGAATCCTTCGCCATGGGCGCCGTGGGCTGGGTGGCGGGCCTGGTGGTGGCGTTCCCGCGCGAAACCGTGGCCATCTGGAACCTGTGCCGGGCCGGTGAGTGGGACCAGGCACGGGCCATCTACGAATGGTTCCTGCCCCTGTTGCACCTGGATGTGGGCCACAGGTTCGTCCAGCAGATCAAGTACGTGGAAGAGCGTGTCGGCGTGGGCAGCGCCCGTGTCCGGGCGCCGCGGCTGGAACTCCCGGCTGACGCCGCCGCGCGAATCGATGCGATCGTCGACGAAGCGCTGGCGAACCGGCCCGCGCTGTAAACACCATGGCGCCACGACGCGAACCCAGCCTGGCCGAACAGGCCTACGACCGGCTCGAAGAGATGCTGGTGACGCTGGCGTTGCCGCCCGGCGAATCGCTGCGTGAACAGGCGCTGGCGGAACGGCTCGGCATGGGCCGTACACCGGTGCGCGAGGCCGTCCAGCGCCTGTCATCGGAAGGCCTGCTGAAAGTCATTCCAAGGAAAGGCCTGGCCGTGACCACGCTGGATCGCGCCGAACTGGTTCGTGTGCTGGAGGTCCGCCGCGTGCTGGAGCGGTTACTGGTGGTCAAGGCCGCCGAGCGCGCCGCGCCCGACCAGCGCCGCGCCCTGCATGCCGTCGCTTCGCACCTGGACGCTCACGCGGGCGACCTGGAATCGTTCTACCGGCTGGACCGGCGCCTGAACGAGGTGCTCGCCCGCGCCTGCCGTAACGAATGGCTGGTCAGTGCGCTGTCGCCGTTGCACGCGCATTGCCGCCGCTTGTGGTACCTGCACCGGGGTCGCCTGGACCTGGGCGCGGCGGCCGTCACCCACGAAGCACTGGCCCGTGCCGTCGGCGATGGCGACGGGGCTGGTGCAGTGCGGGCACTCAATGGGATCATGTCGGAGCTGGAACAACTGGTGAATTCGCTGGACGCCGCCGCCTGAACATGGACTCCCGGAACACACACTGCCTCGTCATCGGCGCCGGCGCCGTGGGCGCAAGCTGTGCCCTGCACCTGGTCGACGCCGGTTATCGCGTGACACTCGTCGACCGGCTCGAGCCCGGCATGGGCACCAGTTACGGTAACGCCGCCTGCATCTCACCGTCGCAGGTCGGGCCGTATTCCTACCCCGGCGTGTGGAAAAACATCCCGCGCTGGCTGTTGACCCGCGAAGGCCCCATGACCATTCGCTGGGGCGACCTGCCGTGGACGGCGCCCTGGCTGTGGCGGTTCTGGCGCGAGGGCAATGCCGCGGGCGTGGAACGCTGTGGCCAGGCCCAGGCCGCGCTGATGCGGCATGTCCACGATGATTATGCGGCCCAGCTGGAACGCACCGGGCAGACCGGCCTGCTGAAATCGAAGGGCCTGGTCGTGCTTTACGATACCGAGGCGGCCTTCGAAGGCGACCGCTGGCGTTACGACCTGGGTGCGCGGCACGGTTTTGGCTGGGAACGGATCTCCACCGCCGAGCTGAAACGCCATCGACCGCCGATTCAACATGACGGCGTGGCCCTTTACGTCCCCAGCTGGAAGCACACCCTGGACCCCGCGAAAATGACGGCCGGCTTCGCCCACGCCGCCATCGAGGCCGGGGCGCGCTGGGTCAACGACACCGTGGAAGCCGTGATCGCCGGCGATGGGCGGGTGACGGCCCGGCTTGCCGGTGGCGAGACACTGGAGGGCGACCGCCTGGTCGTCGCGGCCGGGCCCTGGTCGAATCAACTGGCGGCGCAGCTCGACTACGCGGTGCCCATGGCGCCCAAGCGCGGCTACCACACGATGATCGCGGAGCCCGGGCTGGACCTGGGCGGGCCGGTGATGTCGGGCGACCGCGCTTTCGTCATGACGCCGCTCGCCGACGGCCTGCGCCTGGCCGGTACCGCGGAGTTCGCCCGCCTGGATGCGGCGCCGAATTACCGTCGCGCCAAGGTCCTGGTCGACAGTGCCCGGCGCTACCTGCCCGACCTGGGCGCCGGCGGCGCCACCGAGTGGCTGGGCCAGCGGCCGATGATGGCCGATTCGCTGCCGGTGATTTCACCCTCGCCGGGCCACCCCGAAGTGATCTACGCCTTCGGTCACGGTCATTACGGCCTGACCCAGGGCCCGACCACGGGGCGCCTCGTGACCGCCTTGCTGTCAGGGGATAGCCCGGGTCTCGACCTTTCGCCCTACCGCTTCGACCGGTTCCGCCGGTGACCGGGGCAGGCGCCAGGGGCCACGCGCCCGACCGCCCCTGGGTGTTCGACTGCATCGACGCCCACACCTGCGGGAACCCGGTCCGGCTGGTGACCGGCGAGAAACCACCGCTGGAAGGCGAGACCATGGCGGCGCGGCGACGGCACTTCCTGGCCGAGTACGACTGGATCCGCACCGCGCTGATGTTCGAGCCGCGCGGTCACGCGCAGATGTCCGGCAGTTTCCTTTACCCCAGCACGCGCGAGGACTGCGATATCGGCGTACTGTTCATCGAGACCTCCGGCTGCCTGCCCATGTGCGGTCACGGCACCATCGGTACGGTGACCATCGCGCTGGAGAACGGACTGGTGACCCCACGTGTGCCGGGTGAGCTGGCGCTCGAGACACCGGCGGGGCGCGTGCGGGTCCGGTACACCATGGAGGGGGGCAAGGTGCGGTCCGTAACGCTGACCAATGTGCCGGCTTTCCTGTACGCGGCCGGCCTGGCGGTCGATTGCCCGGAGCTGGGCGGCGAACTGCGTGTTGACGTGGCCTACGGCGGGAATTTTTACGCCATCGTCGAACCCCAGGCCTGCTATGACGGCCTGGACGCCGTTTCGGCCGGCGACATCCTGGCCATCAGCCCGCGGCTGCGTGAGCGGTTGAACAAACGCTATTCCTTCGTCCACCCTGAAGACGACCATATATCCGGGCTCAGCCACCTGCTCTGGGCCGGCGCGGCGACCACCGATGGCGCGGACGCCCGCAACGCCGTGTTTTACGGTGATGCCGCCATCGACCGTTCGCCCTGCGGCACCGGCACCTCCGCGCGCATGGCGCAACTGGCCGCGCGCGGCGACCTGGCGGTTGGCGACACGTTCATCCACGAAAGTTACATCGGCAGCCTTTTCACCGGCCGCGTGGAAGCCGCGGCCCGCGTCGGCGAGTTCGACGCCATCGTGCCGTCCATCGAGGGCTGGGCGCGTGTTTATGGCCGTAACCGGATCACGGTAGATCCGCAGGACGATCCGTACTGGCAGGGGTTCCTGGTGACGTGACCCACATGAAGCCGGCCCGGGTTCCTGCGAGAATGACCGAAACAACTGCCAGGGCGCGTCGCCGTTCCGGCGCCACGGGGAAACCACGATGAATCATGCACCCATTCGTTCCATGCCGCTGGTCGCGGCCGCCGCCCTGTTGCTCGCCGCGCAGGCGCCGTGCGCAAACGCCGCCGAAGACAGTGCCGCCTTCCGCGCGCTTTACGAAAAAGAATGGGCGTTTCGCACTGCCGAGTTCCCCGGCCTGGACGACGACCCCGACGCAGCCAACGACCGACTGACCCGTGTCGCCGAGGCCGACCAGCGGCGGCGCTACGAATTCTGGAAGGGCGTGCGCGACGACCTGGGCGAGATCAGCTGCGACCGGTTGGAGCGCGAGGGGTGCATCAACTACCGCATCTTCGAGCGGCAGGTGAACGGCTTTATCGACGACTACGAGACGAAGGCCTACCTGGTGCCTTTCAACAGCGACTGGGCCTTCTGGGTCGGCTGGTCGCGAATGGCGGATCCGTCCAACTTCGCCGATGCCGACGACTACGAGGGCTACATCGCGCGCCTGGAGCAGTTGCCCGGCGTCATGGACGAATACATTGACCTGATGCGCGAAGGCCTGCGCATCGGCATGACCCAGCCCCGCGCGGTGCTGGACGGTCGCGACGAGCCGATCCGCGCGCAGATTGTCGACGGCTATGCCGACAGTGGTTTCTACGCGCCCTTCGAGCGCATGCCGGCGACCCTGGACGACACGCAGAAAGCGGCCCTGCGGGCCCGCGCCCAGGCCGCCATCGACGATGGCGTGATCCCGGCTTACCGCAAATTACTGGCGTTTTTCGAGGATGAGTACATCCCCGGCGCTCGCGACACGCTGGGCGCCACGGCGCTGCCAGGCGGTGAGGCGTTCTACCAGGCGCAGATTCGCCAGTACGTGACCCTCGACTGGACGCCAAGGCAGATTCACGACATCGGCCTGTCCGAAGTGGCGCGCATCCGCGCCGAAATGGACGCGATCATCGCCCAACTGGAGTTCCAGGGCAGTTTCCCCGATTTCCTCGAGTTCCTGCGTACTGATCCACGGTTCTATGCGAATTCACCCCGGGAGTTGCTCGCCGAGGCCAGCTATATCGCCAAGAAGGTCGATGGCCGCCTGCCGCAGCTGTTCAGCCACTTGCCGCGCCAGCCTTACGGCGTGGCGCCGGTGCCGGAAGACATCGCGCCCTTTTTCACCGCCGGCCGTTACGTGGGCGCGCCCGCGGACGCGCGTCGCGGCGGTTATTACTGGGTCAACACCCACAAGCTGGAGAGCCGCACGCTCTACACCCTGCCCGCGCTGACCCTGCACGAAGCCGCGCCCGGCCATCACCTGCAGAACGCGCTGGCGCTGGAACAGGCCGAGCAGCCGCCGTTCCGCCGCAACGACTACATCAGCGCCTATGGAGAAGGTTGGGCGCTCTACGCCGAGAAACTGGGCGTGGAGATGGACATCTACGAAACACCCTACGAACACTTCGGCCGACTGACTTACGAGATGTGGCGTGCCTGCCGGCTGGTGATCGACACCGGCGTGCACGCCTTCGGCTGGACCCGCCAGCAGGCGCTGGACTACCTGGCCGACAACACCGCGCTGTCCCTGCACGAGGTCACCACCGAGGTCGACCGCTACATTTCCTGGCCGGCCCAGGCGCTCAGCTACAAGCTGGGGGAATACACGCTCTGGCAGCTACGCCGCGAGGCCGAGGCAGAGCTGGGTGAGGATTTCGATTTGCGGGCGTTTCACGATTTCGTGTTGTCGCTGGGGTCGGTGCCCCTGGATGTGTTGCGGGAAGAGGTGGGGCGCTGGGTGGGGGAGGTGGACGCGGGCTGAGGCCTTTTTTTCCGCAAATTTCGCAAATTTCGGGAATTGCGCGAATTAAGGCTGGGGTGGGGTTGTCACGATCGGTGGGCGCGACGTGCTTTTTTGCGGTAGATCAGGGCGGGGATGCCGGCGAGGACCAGGCCGGTGATGAAGGCCAGCAGGATGGGCAGTGAGGCCATTCGCGTGTCGATATCGTGGCGGTGGTTCCAGAGTTCGACGATCTTGCCGTCCCGGATGCGAAAGACGTTGATGATCGGGATTCGTTCGCTGCCGAACATGATGTGGCCGAGCAATGTTTCCGGTTCATAACCCCACCACCAGCGCGTGGCCACGAGGTCGCCCTCGGCCACCTGGTAGTCCAGTTCGAAATGCATCGTGCCGTTATTCCAGAAGCGATCGGCAATGCGCTTCTGTTCAATGGCCGGCTCGGTGACGCCCTTGCGCGAGCCGATGTCGTGCGCGATGTAGGTGTCGGCCATGAATTCGGCGTAACGATCGGTGTTCGGGCTTCCCCAGAGGTTTTCGTAGAAACCAAGGGCAATGGCCTTGTTGGCCTCCTCGGTGGCGTCGTCCGCAAAGGCGAATCCGGTCAGTAGCAGTGCAGAAAGGTAAATTGCGGCAGGTAATGCCTTCATTGATCGCTCCCTATCGGTGGTGGCTGAAGTAGCCCAGCACTTCTGTCCAGAATCGTGACCACAGGTCCGTGGAGCTCGATGGCGCGATGAAGCCGTACAGACCGAAGCCGGCGGCGGCGAGCCAGGCCAGGCTGTAGCTGGAGCCGGTGATTTTGAGTGCCAGCACCCCAAAGAACCCGCCAATCCAGAAGCCCAGAAACGCCGCGATGGCCGCGGCAATCAGGCGATCACCGAGTTTGGCGGTGTCGCGGTCGTCGTTCAGGAACATGTTATTGTGCGCGCCCTCGCAGCTGGCCCATCACTACCTTACGGGAAATGGGGAGAAAAGTTGGGTGAAAGGGCCGGGTTGTTGTAACGTCATCGCATCGCATTCACGACCGGAGAGTTCCATGAAAAAATTGCTGTTGTTGTCCTGGCTGGCCCTGTCCGCATCGGTGGCGATGGCCGGGGAGGCCGAGGTCTACTTCATTTCGCCCGCCGACGGCGACGTGATTGAAGGGCCGGTGACGGTGAAGTTTGGTTTGAAAGGCATGGGCGTGGCGCCGGCCGGCACGCAGGCCGATAACACCGGCCACCATCACCTCTTGATTGATGGGCCGGAATTACCCGCACCCGGTGTGCCCTTACCGGCCTCGGACCAGGTCCGACACTTTGGTGGCGGGCAGACCGAGACCGTGCTTGAGCTGTCGCCCGGCACGCATACCCTGCAGCTGATTGTCGGTGACCACGCGCATATCCCGGCCGACCCGCCGGTCGCCTCGGACGTCATCACCATCGAGGTTCGCTAGGGCGTTTGCTCAGCCCCGGTTGGGAAACAGCAGCTCGACCCGGATGCCGTCCGGGCCAATGACGAACATCTGCCGGTCACCGCGTCCCGGCACCACGGTGTTGCGATAGTCGAGGCCGGCATCGTCCAGTCTTTGCCTGGTGCCGGCGTACTCACCGGCATCAAACTCCAGCGCGACATGGTCAACCGCACCGGCCTTGCCCACCTCATCGCGCAGCACCAGGTGAATCGCCGGCATGCCGTCGGCGTAATACCAGGCCCCCGGAAAGTCGAACGGCGGCCGGTAGCCGGTATCCAGCCCGATGATCCCGGTCCAGAAAGCCTCCGAGGCTTCCAGGTCCGTGGTGATGACCTGTACGTGGTTCAGTTTCATGTTTGTCGCGGTACCGTGCGTGGTTTTTTCCGCAAATTACGCAAATTGCACGAATGGCGCAAAATTTACTTCAGTGTGTCGCGGGCCCGGGCCTGCCCGCAAAAACCGCCCCGACACCGTTCCCACGCGCACAGACGTCGCCTTTTCGTGGCGCGGCCGCAGCCGTCTTCCCCTTAAAAGCATTCGCGAAATTTGCGAAATTCGTGAAATCTGCGGTAAATCCAACCGTCACCCAGGCGACGCGCCCCCAGCCAACCGGAAGAACCGCCGCGCATTCGCCGTGGTCTTCGCAGCCAGGTCAGCCGGGTGCTCGCCACGCACGGCCGCCAGCGTCCCCAGGATCCAGGGCAGCACCCGCGGTTCGTTGCGGTGCGACTTGATCTTCGGCCGCAGGTTGCGCGGCTTCAGGTACGGCGCGTCGGTTTCGATCATCAGCCGGTCTGCGGGGATCTCGCCCAGGTAGGCCTTCATGTGCGTGCCGCGGCGCTCGTCGCAGATCCAGCCCGTGATGCCGATGTGGCAGTCGAGATCCAGGTAGGCGTGCAGCTGCTCGCGGGAACCGGTGAAGCAGTGGACGACCACGTCCGAGAGGCGGTCCCGCCATTCGGACAGCACCGCGTGGAAATCCTCGTGCGCATCGCGAAGGTGCAGGAATAACGGCTTGCCCGTTTCCGCGCCCAGCGCCAGCTGTGCCTGGAACGCGCGCAGCTGGTCGTCGCGCGGTGAGAAGTCGCGAAAGTAATCCAGGCCCGCCTCGCCGACGGCCACGACTTCGGGTGCGGCGGCCAGTTCGGCAATGCGCGCGGCGACGGCGTCATTCCAGTCCGAGGCCTTGTGCGGGTGCACACCGGCGGTGGCGAAATGCTCACCCGGCCGTTGCCGCGCCAGTTCCAGGGCCATTTCGCTGCCGTCCAGGCTGGCGCCGGTAATGATCATCTGCACCACGCCCACTTCGCGGGCGGCCTCGATGACGGCGTCGCGGTCGTCGTCGAAGGAATCGTGGGTCAGGTTACAGCCGATGTCGATCAGTTCCATGGTGTTCCGGGGCCGCCCTGCGGCCGGTGTTGCGCAGTTGAAAGCGCCGGATTGTAAGGTTTTTGGCGCGACGGCGTTAGAATGCGCGCATGAGTGACGCTCACCGCTCCATCGGCCCTTCGCGTTTGAACGCCTACTGGCGGCTGATGCGCTTCGACCGGCCCATCGGCATTCTGCTGCTGCTCTGGCCGACGTACTGGGCGCTGTGGATTGCCGGCAATGGCGATCCCGCGTGGACCAATATCCTTATTTTCACGGCCGGCGTGGTGCTGATGCGCGCGGCCGGCTGCGTGGCCAATGACCTGGCGGACCGCGATTTCGACCCGCACGTGGAGCGCACCCGGGCGCGCCCGCTGGCGGCCGGCGAGCTGCGGGCGCGCGATGCCGCGGTGCTGCTGGCCGCGCTGATGGCGCTGGCCTTTATCCTGGTGCTGTTCACCAACCGCTTCACCGTGTTGCTGGCCTTCGCCGGCGCCGCCCTGGCGCTGACCTACCCCCTGTTCAAGCGCGTCACCCACCTGCCGCAGATCGTGCTGGGCGTGGCGTTCGGCTGGGGCATCCTGATGGCGTTCACGGCGGAGCTGAACACGTTGCCGCCGGTGGCGGGGTGGCTGCTGGCGATCAACACCGTCTGGGCGGTGATCTATGACACCCTGTACGCGATGGTCGACCGTGACGACGACCTGCTGATTGGCGTGAAGTCCTCGGCCATCCTGTTCGGCAGGGCGGACCGCGCCGTGATCGCCACGCTGATGGTCGTCATGATCGCAATGCTGGTGGTGCTCGGCACCTGGTACCGCTTCGGCTGGCCGTGGTTCGCCGGCGTGGCGCTGGCCGCCGTGATGTTTGCGCGCGAGCAATGGTGGATTCGCCACCGCGAGCGTGCGGCCTGCTTTCGCGCCTTCCTCGACAACAACTGGGTCGGGTTCGTGATTTTCGCCGGCCTGGTGGCGCAGTACCTGCTGCCATGAACGCGGCCATTACCAGGGCGGAGCGGGGGCGCTTGCGGGTTCGCCTGGTGGAGCCGCGCATGGAAGACGTGCGCGAGTTTATCGACGTCATGGGCGAGAGCCGCCACCTGCATCACCCCTGGGTGACCGCACCGGTGACGCCCGAGGCCTGGCGGCGCTACATGAAGCGACTGGAGCGCGACGACGAGGCCGGTTTCCTGGTGCGGCGCCGGGTGGATGGCGCGCTGTGCGGCGTCATCAACCTGAATGTCATCACCTACGAGGCGCTGTGCAGCGCCTACCTGAGCTACTACGCGGCCGCGGCCACCACGGGCATGGGCTACATGAAGGAAGGCCTGAAGCTGGTCATCGAAAAGGCCTTCGGGCCGATGGGCCTGCACCGGCTCGAGGCCAATATCCAGCCGGGCAACGAGGCCTCCGTACGCCTGGTGGAAAGCGTCGGCTTCGAATGCGAGGGCTACTCACCGCGATTCCTGCACATCAATGGAAAATGGCGCGATCATGAGCGCTGGGCGTTGCTGGCAGACTGATTCGGCTGAATGACGTCCGGGTTGACGGTGGTCCCGGGTGTGGCGCCGCCCAGCGCCCGTGCGGCCACCCACAACACCACCGTCCTGGCGCCGGCGCGCCGCGCCACCCGGGTGCAGGCGTCCAGCGTGGCGCCGGTGGTCATCACGTCGTCGACCAGGACCACCGTATCCGGAATCGGCCGGCCTGCCCGCCAGGCAAAGGCGCCATCCAGGTTGGTTTTTCGCTGACGGGCATGCAGGCCGGACTGCGCCCGGGTGTGGCGCACGCGTTTCAGTGAGCCGGCATCGACCGGCCAGCCGGTGGCCTTCGACAGGTGAAGGGCGATTTCGGCGGCCTGGTTGTAGCCGCGCCGCCAGCGCCGGAAGCCATGCAAAGGCACGGGGACCAGCACCGCGCTACCCCGGACAGGTGGCGGGCCTGCCCAGGCCATCGCCGCCGCCAGCGCGCGCCCCGCAGCCAGGTCGCGGCCGAATTTCAGTCGCCGGACCAGGCGGTCGATGGGGAAGTCGTAGCGTATCGGCGCCTGCACGTGCCGCCAGGGCGGCGGAATGATCCGGCAGTCACGGCAGCCTTCACCCGATTCGGGCAAACCGCAACGGGGGCAGGCGCCCGGGTTGCCGGGCAGCCCGGCCAGGCACGGCCGGCACAGCGCGCCGTCGCCGTCAGCGGTATCGGCCGGGTCGCCGCACAGTACGCATCGTGGCGGCAACAGGGCGTCCAGCAAACCACAAACGGCCGCAGGCCACCGTGGCCGTCCTGGTTGACACACCCCGGGTGGGTTCAGATACTGCTCGGCCACGTGGAACACCCCCTCTCGGCAAGAGACCATCTTCATGCACCCTGCCGTCGCCATCGACCGCAATTCCCGGACAAAAGCTGTAGGACTTTCCCCCTTTGACGCGCTTTCCATCGCAGGGGAGGCCTGCCGGCCGTGATTCATGTCTCCGGCAGCGGGCCCGACGTGGTGATGGTGCACGGCTGGGGCATGCATTCCGGCGCGTGGGCCGGGGTGGCGACGGCACTGGCCGCGCGCTACACCGTGCATCGCGTGGACCTGCCCGGGCATGGCGCCGACACGCGGGACCGCACATGGTCGCTGGGGGCTTTCGCCGACGAAGTGCTGGCCTCAACGCCACCGGCCGACTGGATCGGCTGGTCGCTGGGCAGCCAGGTGACGCTGGCCGCCGCGCAGCGTGCACCGGAACAGGTACGGCGCATGATCCTGGTGGGCGCCAATCCACGCTTCGTCGCAGCCCCGGACTGGCCGGACGCGATGCCGGAACGCGTGTTCCAGGCGTTTCGGGAGGCCTGTGTCGAGGATGGTGAAGGTGTGCTCGAACGCTTTGTTGGCCTGCAGGCGCTGGGCGCCGCCGACCCGGAGGCCACGCTTCGCGACATGCGCCGGATGCTGCACGGTGCGCCGGAGCCCGGGTACAAGGCCTTGCGGGCCGGCCTGGAAATCCTGGCGACGACCGATTTGCGCGAACTGTTGCCGGGGCTGGCCCAGCCCACGCTCTGGATCAGTGGGTCCGCCGACCGGGTTTCACCACCGGCGGCCAGCCGCGCGGCTGCGGGTATGATGTCGAACGCCCGGTTCCGGGCGATCGAAGGCGCCGGCCACGCGCCGTTTGTTCGCCATGAACGTGAGGTCACCGCGTTACTTGATGAATTCCTGGCCGGGGGAGCGAAAGATTCATGACACTGACCCGCATCGATCGGACGGCTGCGCGCCGGGCCTCAGACCGCGCGGCGGCAAGTTATGACGCCCATGCCGCGCTGCAGCAGGAAGTCGAGTCCCGTCTGTTCGAGCGGCTCGACTACTTCGATGTCCAGCCGCGGCGCGTGATCGACCTGGGCTGCGGCACGGGGAGTGGCAGCCAGGCCCTGGCGCGCCGTTTCCCGGAGGCCACCGTCCTGGCGCTGGACTGGGCGCCCGCCATGCTCGCACGCCATCGGCATCGCCCCCAGGGCGACGCGGTGGCCCTGCCGGTCTGTGCCGACATGCAGGCCATGCCCGTGGCTGCCCGCAGCGTCGACCTGGTGTTCTCCTCACTGGCCGTGCACTCAAGCCCGGACGAGGCGGCGCTGTTTGCCGGCGTGCGTCGCGTATTGCGCCCAGGCGGGCTGTTCATTTTCAGCAGCTTCGGCCCGGATACGCTTTACGAACTGCGCACCGCCTGGTCGCGCGTGGACGAGCACGCGCACGTGCACCGTTTCGCCGACATGCACGATGTGGGTGATGCGCTCGTCCGCGCTGGTTTTCGCGACCCGGTCATGGATGCCGAAACCCTGGTGCTGGCGTATCGCGAGCCGTTGGCGGTGATGCGGGACCTGAAAGGCATCGGCGACGTCAATGCCGCGTCCAGCCGGGCGCGGGGACTGACGACGCCCGGCAAGCTGGCGCGCGTGGCCGCCGAGTACCGGGCCTTTGAACGCGATGGCCGGTTCCCGGCCCGTTTCGAGGTGGTCTTCGGCGCGGCGTTCGGCCCCGAAGAGGGCCAGCCGGTGCGCGACGGCGACGGCGAAATCGCAACCTTTTCCGTCGAAGCGCTCAGGCGCGGGCGCTGAGCTCCGCGCCCCGCCGCGAATACCGCGGGAACGGTATTTCGGTCTTTTGACTACAAAAATCGCATTTTTGGGTTAAAATTAGGCTACGGCGTCCCAGGCACCAATACACCGGGTTGCGACCGTCGAGCAAAACTCACGAACAGTTTGTTCGGATTCGGCGCCCCCCTTGCGTCGCGTCCGGCTCGAGGCCGGTGTTCCCCTTGCACCGGATCTCACGAAAGGACCGGTTTACCCCTTGCCGGTCCTTTCTTTTATCTGCAATCAGGCCAGGTGCGCGCGCGCCAGGTATTCGCGGCTCTGCATTTCCGTCAACCGGCTCCGGGTGCGTTCGAATTCGAACGCCAGGCGTTTACCGGTGTAGAGCGCGTCAATGGAGGCCTCGGCCGAGACCAGCAGTTTCACGCCCCGGTCGTAGAATTCATCGACCAGGTTGATAAAGCGGCGGGCGGCGTTGGAAGCGGTTTCGTCCATCACCGGCACGTTGGACAACAGCACCGTGTTGAAGGCCCGTGCGATCTCGATGTAGTCCCGCGCGCCGCGCGGCTGTTCGCACAGCGTGTCGAAATCGAACCAGATCACGCCGTCGCCGCGACGTTGCGCGGTGAAGGCGCGGCCGTTGATGTTCAGTTCCGGGTTCAGTTCGCACTCGCTGGTCATCTCCTTGAAGCTGCGCGCCAGGCCCTCCTCGGCGAATTCGCCCAGCGGCGTGTGCCAGGTCTCGGAGCGTTCCAGCAGGCGCAGGCGGTGATCGGTATCGCCGCCCACGTGCATCACCCGCGTTCGCGACTTCAGCAGGTTAATGGCCGGCAGGAACCGGGCGCGCTGCAGGCCGTCGCGGTAGAGGTCGTCGGGCGCCACGTTGGAGGTCGCCACCAGCGTGACGCCGTTGTCGAACAGGCCGCGAAGCAGGCCGCCCAGCAGCATGGCGTCGGCGATGTCCGAGACGAAGAATTCATCGAAGCACAGCAGGCGACAGCGCCGCGACCAGTCCCGGGCAATGTCGGACAGCGGATCCTGTTCCTGGCCGCGTTCGCGCAGGGCGTCGTGAATCCGCGCCATGAAGCGGTGGAAATGGAAGCGCTGCTTTTCCTCGAACGGCACCGTGTCGTAAAACAGGTCCATCAGCCAGGTCTTGCCCCGACCGACGCCACCCCACAGATACAGGCCTTCCGGCCCCGGCGTTGGCTGCCCGGTCACCCGGCGCCACAGCGCGCCCAGGCCGCTGGAGCCGGTTTCAGTCAGCTCGCCGTGAAGCCGGTCCAGCGCCGCCACGACTTTCGCCTGTTCCGGGTCAGGCGCGAAACGGCCGCTTTCCAGCCGCTCCTGGTAGCGCGCGCCGGGTGTCGTCACGAATGGGGTTCGGGAAGGGCGCCCGACACGCCGTTCTTCAGCAGGCCACGCAGGTCCATCAGCCGCCGGTGGAAGAAGTGCCCGGCGTGTTCCATCACCTGGAAGTCAGGCGGGGGCTCAACGGTGGCCACCCAGTCGCGCACGGCCTCGAACTCCACCACCTCGTCCTCGTCGCCCTGGACCACCAGCCAGGGGCAGTCCGGCCGTGACAGTTCGCCGAAGTCGAAGCGCGTGACCGCCGGTGCGATTGAAATCAGCTGGCCGATGTCCAGGTTCTGCGCCGCGCGCAGGCAGACCCAGGTGCCGAAGCTGAAGCCGGCCAGCCACAACGCGTCGCCCGGCCGGGTGCGCCGCACCCATTCGCAGATCGCGAACAGGTCGTCGGTCTCGCCGTAACCGTCGTCGAATTCGCCGGCGCTTTCGCCGACGCCGCGGAAATTGAACCGCACGGTGCGCAGCCCCAGTTCACGCATCGAGCGCTCGATGATGGTGACCACCTTGTTGTGCATGGTGCCGCCATGCAACGGGTGCGGGTGACAGATCACCACGGTGGCGGGGCGCTCATCTTCGGCCTCTGGAACATCGGTGATGCACTCGAGGGCGCCGGCCGGGCCCTGTAGGGTGATCTCGGCGCGGGCGTCCGGAAACGCGTCCGGGTTGGCAACGTTGTCGTCGGTCATATCGGGTCGCGGTGGCTGCGAAGCCCGCATGATAACGCAGGGCTTCCATCACCCACCAACGGCCACCGGAATGCCATGGTTCGGACGCGTCGCTGTGCTAACGTGCGGGGATGAATTTTCTCGCCCACCTGTACCTGGTCCGCGACGATGACGAGCTGATGCTCGGCGGCCTGTTTGGCGATTTTGTCCGGGGGCTGCGCGCGCTCCGCACCTACCCGCCCGGCGTCCGCGACGGTATCCGCCTGCATCGTTTTATCGACCGGAGCACGGACGCGGACCCGGGTGTGAAAGCGCTGGTGAAGTCGTTCCCACGGCCGTACCGCCGCTACGCGGGCATCGTCGCCGATGTCGCCTTCGACCATTTCCTGGCGCGTCGCTGGCCGGACTGGAGCGACGAGCCGATCGACGCGTTCGACGCCCGGGTCCGCGACCTGCTGGCGCACCACGACGGTGAGCCGCCCGACCGGCTGGCGAGTTTCATGCGCTACGCCGACCGACGCGGCCTGTTCGCCGCCTACGCCGACGAAAGCGAGTTTTTCCGCACCCTGGACGGCGTCGGCCGGCGCCTGAAGCGCAGCAATCCGCTGGGGCGCGTTGAGGAAATCTGGGCTGAATTCGGCCCCGCCTGCGAAGAAACGTTCCTGGAATTAATGCCCCGGATTCAACGGGCGGTAAACGACTGGCGAAAGCGTAAATCGACGATCACGGGGTCGTGATCGGATGAACGCAGCCATGGCGCCGGCAGCTTCATGCCGGGCGGCCAGGCGGCGTTGATATGCAGGATGCGCGCCTGGGCGACCAGCCGGCGCAGCGCCGGCGTGGCCAGCGCGTAATCCAGGGTGCCGGCCTCGCCGTAGAACACGTAGCTGTACTCGTGCCCCAGCTCCCCGCCGCCGGTCAGGTCTTCAAAACCGTTCCCGACCAGGTGCCGGACCGGGTCTTCCAGGCGGTAGGCATTCAGGTCGCCAACAATCAGCGCGCGGCCGTCCGCCTGCGCCGCGGCGAGTTGCAGCACCCATTCACCCACCGCTTTCGCCGCCGCCGTCCGTGCGGCGTTCCAGCAGCCCTGGCCGTCGCCCAGGTCACGATCCGGGCCGTGGTCGGGGCAGCTGCCCTTGGACTTGAAGTGGTTCACGGCCACGAAAAACGCCGGCCCGCCGCCGACGGGGGCAAACGCGCGGGCCACGGGTTTGCGACTGAGCAGGTCGAAGGGTGCGGCGCCCAGCGTCAGTGCCGGCCCCATGGCCCTGACCCGGTCGGGCCGGTGAAACAGCCCGACAGTGATCTCGTCGCTGCCGATGCCGTTCACCCCCGGGTTGGCCGCTTCCCAGGACGCGCCGGTGGCCTGCGCCATGTCATCGAGCAGGTCGGCGGCGGCCGAGCCGGGTGCGAAGCCGTCATTCTCCAGCTCCATCACCGCGACGATGTCGGGGCGCAGTGCTTCCAGCGCGGCGCGAAGCCGTTCACGCTGGCGTTCAAAGTCTTTCTCGCTGCTCGCGCCGCGAGGCGCGGGGAAGCCGCCACCCTGGCCATCGCCGTTGAAGTAGTTGTACAGGTTCAGGCTGAGCACCCGCAGGCTTTCCGCGGCGGGCGCCGGGGGCGAAGGCATCAGCGGCCGGGCCAGGTTGGCCGGGGCCTCCAGGAACAGCTTTGGCGACTTCCCGTCGTGGCCCAGCACGCCTTCATCGGACACCAGTTCGGTGCCACCCGGAAACGCGGTTCGGTCGCCGTCGACCAGCTGCGCCTTCAGCCAGGCCGCCTGGTTCTGCTGGCGCTGCCGGCGGGCGTCGTTACCCGGCCAGGCCACCTCGGTGGGGCTGGCGAGCATGCCACCGGCCGCGATGCGGATCTCGCCATCACGCAGGCGGTAGACATCGGTGGCGATCGATGCGGAATCGAGCGTCACGCGCATGTTCTCCAGTGACTCGCGCGTGTCCGCCGCCATCGGCAGGCGGGTATGTGTCAGTGGCAGGGCCTGGTGTTCGCCGCAGAGCGTGAGCGACTGGACGCCGTCCAGCGCCGTTTGCGTGTCGCCGCCATCGCCCAGCTCGGTGACCACGCCCTGTGCGGCGACCTGCATGCCGGGTTCCAGCGCCATTGCGCCGGGCGTGGACAGGAACAGGCCTTCGCTGCTAGCAGGGTCAGCGTCAGGTGTCGGGGACTCAATAACAAAGCCGGATGTCGTCACGCGGGTGACGATGCCGAGGACGTTGACCGACTGGCCTTCAAGTGGAGAGCGGCTGCCAGTACCCTGGATCACGCCAATGGCGGTGGGAACGGCATCGCAAAGCGGGCCGCCTCCAGGAATGGCGTCGGGTTGATCGGCGCAGGCGACCACGAATGTCGTGATCGCCAGGGCTGCCAGTGTGCGCGGGGTCCTTCCCACGTAACCAGGCTGGTGCTGTGCTTACAGCGCCAGCATATGTTCCACGGCCGCGATGACCTCGGCGTCGGAAAGATCGGGGCGGCCACCCTTGGGCGGCATCGCGTTCAGGCCGTTGATGGCGTGATCGACCAGGGTGTCGTGACCCTGCTCGGCGCGCGTGGCCCAGTCGTCGCTGCCCGGTATGGGCGCGCCGGCGACACCGGCGTTGTGGCAGACGGCGCAGACGGAATCGTAAATGGCGGTGCCATCAATCGAGGCCGGGTCGACCGGGGCGGCGGGCACAGCGGCAACCGCATCGGCACCTTCCGGCAACTCGGTACGCACCGCGCCCACCGGCGCAGTGCGCTCATCGGCGAGTGCCATGCGGCTGGGGTTGGTGGCCGGGTCAACTTCAGGCCCGTGGCGCGTGGCCATAAAAATGATGGCGAACGTAATTCCCACCAGGATAAGTATGATGATGCTGAATCGCTTCAGGAACACCTTGTCTTCGTGGTTGCCCATGCTGTCTTCCGATTTCTGATGCACATACCGGACCGTCACGGGCCCGCGAAAAGGCGCATAGTATAGCTTCCCACGCCGCCGTCAGGTAGGGCGCGCGCGTTTACACCGGCAGGCGCGCCGATTACACTAGCCGCCCACGATTTTCAGCGCCCGTAGCTCAGCTGGATAGAGTACTGCCCTCCGAAGGCAGGGGTCGCAGGTTCGAATCCTGCCGGGCGCGCCAATTTAAGAAAAGTCCGCCAGACGCGAGCTTTTTGCTTTCTATACTTACGATTGTTTTCCCGGTTTGCGAAATTGCCAGAATTCGTGAATTTACGGACCGCGAAGCGGGCCGCCCGCAGGGCGAGCGCCATGGATGGCGCGAGTCAATCCTGCCGAAATCGCTCGCGACACGACTAGATTCATGGCAAACATCGACCTCCATTCCCACACCACCTGCTCCGACGGCGAGCTCAGTCCCGCCGAGCTGATGGCGCGCGCGGTGGAGAAAGGCGTGACGACCCTGGCGATCACCGACCACGACACGGTCGACGCCTTTCATGACTTGCCCGAAGTGCCATCAATCCTGCGGCTGGTCCCGGGCATCGAGTTCTCCACCACCTGGAACACCACTGGCATCCACGTGCTCGGCCTGGATATCGACCCCGCCAGCCGGGCGATCACCGAGGGTGTCGCGTTCCAGTCAGGCGCGCGCGAGCGCCGTGCCGGGGAAATTGGGAGAAGGCTGGAGAAACAGGGTATCGAGAACGCCTTCGAGGGCGCGTCTCGGTACGCACTGGGCGGGCAGGTCGGTCGCCCGCATTTCGCCCGGCACCTGGTCGAGACAGGCAGGGTTGATTCCATGGAAGCCGCCTTCAAGCGCTACCTGGGCGACGGCAAGGCCGGCGATGTGCGCGAGTCCTGGGCCAGCCTGGCGCAGGTCGTGACCTGGATTCGCGACGCCGGCGGCATCGCGGTGCTGGCCCACCCGCTGGCCTACAAGCTGACCCGCACGAAGCTCAAGCGGCTGCTGAACGATTTCATTGATGCCGGCGGCGAAGGCATGGAGGTGGTCTCCGGGCAGCAGAACGAGCAACAAACCCGCAGTCTCGGCCAGCTGTGCCGGGAGATGGGGCTGCTGGGCTCCTGCGGCTCGGATTTCCACGCGCCCGGCCAGGGCTGGAAAGAACTTGGCGCGGTGGCGCCGTTGCCGGAGCGCGTTGTTCCGGTATGGGAGCGGTTCCGGCAATCGCCGGGCTGACAGGGTGGGAGCGGGTGCGCAACGCGCGCCGCTGTGGCAACCTGTAAGGAAAACCTGCTCACGGAGGAGTCATGTTTCGCCAGACACTGTTCATTGTGTTCGCCGCCGTTTTCGTCACATCCTGCGCCACGACACCACCTGAGCCGGAGTTGACTTCGGATATCGTGGTTATCGATGAAGCACAACGGGCCGACTACTGGGTCACCCGGCAGGACGGCGTGTACGTCAAGGTGAACAGTCGTCGACCGATGCCCAGCGGCTGTGGCCATGTGGTGCTCCAGTACGTGATCGATTCCCGGGGTGATGTCTTCAACGCCACCGTGTTGGAGTCCGAGCCGCCGGGCGGCTTTGACAGGGCGGCGCTGGCGCAGTTGACCGAATGGGAATACGTGCCGGCGGAATCCAACCCCGGCCGGACGCCTGTCCAGGTGACGGAGACCGTCGAGTTCAAGACCCGGGACGACTGCTGACCCGAAACGGGGCCTGCCGCGCGCACCAAACCTGGCTGCGCGCACAATCTTGGTGCATCACCATGCACCAAGTTCACCACGATCACCTTTTATTCGCCTGAACAGGGGCGCTAATCCCCCGCAAAGCACTGGTTTTCCTCGTTTTGAAGATTGGCCCGATTCCTGCATTTTGGATTCACGGGTCAAGAACCCTGAGAACAAACGAGGAGAAAGTCAATGCAACTGGTCACGGCGATCATCAAGCCATTCAAACTGGACGAGGTCCGGGAGTCACTCGCGGAAGTGGGTGTCACCGGCGTCACGGTGACCGAGGTCAAGGGTTTCGGGCGGCAAAAAGGCCACACCGAACTCTACCGCGGTGCCGAATACGTGGTGGACCTCCTGCCGAAAATAAAACTGGAAACGGCCGTCGTCGACGAAATGGTCGAATCGGTGGTGGAAGCCATCGTCAAGGCCGCCGAAACCGGCAAGATCGGTGACGGCAAGGTCTTCGTCCAGAAACTCGAAGAAGTCATCCGTATCCGCACCGGCGAGACCGGCGCGCAGGCCATTTAAGCGAAGGGAGAGCGACAATGGAAAACCAGATTTTCGAACTACAATACGCCCTCGACACCTTCATGTTCCTGATTTGCGGCGCCCTGGTCATGTGGATGGCCGCGGGCTTCACGCTGCTGGAATCGGGCCTGGTGCGGGCCAAGAACACGGTCGAGATCCTGACCAAGAACGTGGCGCTGTATTCCATCGCCTGCATCATGTACATGGTCTGCGGCTACTACTTCATGTACGGCGGCGGGTTCTTCCTGTCCGGTATCGAAGCCTTCAGCCTGGAAGAAGTGCTGGCGGCCTCGGCCGAGAACGGCTTCGACGGCGACTCGGTGTACTCCGGCGCCTCCGACTTCTTCTTCCAGGTGGTGTTCGTCGCCACGGCCATGTCGATTGTCTCCGGCGCCGTCGCCGAGCGCATGAAGTTGTGGTCGTTCCTGATCTTCGCCGTGGTGCTGACCGGCTTCATCTACCCGATGGAAGGCGGCTGGACCTGGGGCGGCAACGACGTCTTCGGCATCTTCAACCTGGGCGACCTGGGCTTCAGTGACTTTGCCGGTTCCGGCATCGTCCACATGGCCGGTGCGGCCGCGGCGCTCTCGGGCGTGCTGCTGCTGGGCCCGCGCCTGGGCAAGTACGGCAAGGACGGCAAGGCCAAGGCCATCCCCGGCGCCAACCTGCCGCTGGCCACGCTGGGTACGTTCGTGCTGTGGATGGGCTGGTTCGGCTTCAACGGCGGTTCCGTGCTGAAGCTGGGCGACGCCGCCAGCGCGCACTCCATGGCCATGGTGTTCCTGAACACCAACGGCGCCGCCGCCGGCGGCCTGGTCGCCGCGCTGCTGACCTCGCACATCCTGTGGGGCCGCGCCGACCTGACCATGGCCCTGAACGGCGCCCTGGCCGGCCTGGTGGCCATCACCGCCGAGCCCTCCACCCCGACCGCCCTGCAGGCCACCCTGTTCGGCGCCGCCGGTGGTGTACTGGTGGTGTTCAGCATCCTGGCGCTGGACAAGCTGAAGATCGACGATCCCGTCGGCGCGATCTCCGTGCACGGCACCGTCGGCCTGCTGGGCCTGCTGCTGGTGCCGCTGACCAATGACGGCGCAAGCTTCGGCGGCCAGCTCGCGGGCGCGGCCACCATCTTCACCTGGGTGTTCGTGACCAGCTTTATCGTCTGGTTCGCCCTCAAGCTGGTGATGGGCATCCGCGTCTCCCAGGAAGAGGAGTACGAAGGACTGGATGTCGGCGAGTGCGGCATCGAGGCTTACCCGGAGTTCAAGTCCGCGTAAGCAACACGCCAGTCAGCGTGTGTGAAAGACCCGGGTTCGCGAGGACCCGGGTTTTTTTGTGGGTGGAGAGGTGCTCAAGAGCGCAACGCGAATTTCGCAAATTTCACGAATTTCGCGAAGGTGATCTGGAGGGGCGAGTTGCCGGCGAATGGGGTGTCGCACGGGGTGTGGTTTACTCGCCTGTCAGGCCGCTGACATCAGCGCCCGGCCCCAGGTTGAACACCCGTACCGGCCCCAGGTCGATGACACGGGCGGCGTTGCCCAGGTGGACACCCAGGCCCAGTTCGCTGGCCTTGAAGTTTTTGCCGGCGGTGCCGGTGGCGAAGAACTGTTGCCACTGGTGGGTCACGGTGGCCGTGCTGCCGGCGATGCCGTCGTAGGGGGGTGAGGACAGGCTCAGGCCGAAGCTGGGGATCTCGGTGGTCTCGCCGTCGGCGAGGTGTGGCGCGCGCAGCCACAGGGCGACGACGATGACATCGTCTTTGGCGATGGGCTTTTCGATGCTGTTGACGGCGCCGATTTCCCAGGGGTTGGAGGCTTTCGACTGCACATCAACGCGGAACGCCGGGAAGCCCTGCGGGCCTTCGCCGGGAAGGACCTCGGTGACCTGGCCGGGGCCGTAAACGTTCCAGGGGGTGGCGGGATTGTTGGCCAGGCGCTGCTGCAGCCTGTCCGCGCGCGACTGCTCTCCGCTATCGGTATTTCTGGCCTGTGACAACTGGCGGGCGATGGCCGGGTTCAGCGCCGTGGCCACGCGCTGGTTGTCGGCCAGGCTGGGGTGCCAGTGGCAGGCGGTCATTTCCAGGTCGCTGACGATGACCATCTCCACGCGGCGCTCGCCGCGCACCGCCAGCTTGTCGACCACGTGTTGCAGGGCGGTGCTGATCTCGCCCTCGGGGCGGTCGGCGATCCAGAGCACGAAGCCCGCGTCCGGATGGCGCTCGCGCAGTTCCAGCACAAAACGCGTGTAGCGGTCCGCGTAGGCTTCGCGCAATGCCGCGCGGTCCTGCCAGGGCTCGCCATCGGTGAGCGGCGTTGAAAAATCATTGGTGCCGAGCGCAATGACGATCACCGCCGGTGACCAGGTGGCGTCAGTGTAGGTCCTGGTCTTGTCGAACAGCGTGTAGGGGTACGCCTGTGGGAGGGTGTCGCCGTCACCGCCGCCGTAGTTCCGGACCACGCCCCGCCCGGAAATGGCGTTGACCTGGTAGTCGACGTCGAATGCCGCGGCGGCCAGCGGGGCGATACCGCGCGAGGTGGCCGTGGTGGCCCAGACCTCGTCGTTGTCGCACTCGCGCTGCGTGGACCGGTTGGCGTAACCGACGGTGTGGGAGTCGCCGATGAACTCGAGCTGGACCTCGCGGGCCGGTAGCGGCATCGCCCGGGTGTCTTCGCTGGATAAGAAACCGCCGAAGGTTGTCGCCCAGCCCTGGTTTTCCGACGCGACATCGACGCGCAGCCGGTGGTCGCCGGGGGCCAGGCCGGTGATTTGATACAGGCCGGGTTCCGGTTTGCTGAGAATGATGGGTTCGGCATCGTCCACGCGGATGTCCAGGATCACGTCGCCCGCGCCGACGCGGAAGGCCACGCGGTCGCCGGAGAACGCCGTTTCGAAATAGGTGCCCGGCCACTGGCGCAACCATTCGCCGGTCTCGGCGTTCGTGACGGCGCGGCCGGTGGCCCGTGTCGGCAGCGGCTGCGACCAGTTCGCGGTTTCGGTATCGGGTACTTTCTCAACGGTCCAGCCGAACGCCGCTCCGGCGGCGGCGAGGTTCAGTGCCAGGGCCAGAGCGAAGGCGAGCGCGAGCGTGAAGTTCCTGTTCATGGCATCCCTTTTTGTTGGTGTTTTCCAGATATTAGCGTGCTAGCGCGAGGAGTGCCCCTCCTGCTCCCAGGGCGAGCGCGGCGGGGCCGTGTCCTGGATGGCTTCCAGGAAGGCACGCGCGGGCGCCGGCAGGTGGCGGCCGCGGCGAGTGACGATGCCGTAGTCGCGGCGGGGGAAGTGGGCGCTCATGTCGCGGGCGATGAGATTGTCGTCGTCCAGTACGCACACGCCCGAGACGATCGACAGGCCCAGGCCGGCTTCCACCAGGCGCTTGATGACGCCCCAGCCGTTGACCTCCAGGGCCACGTTGAAGGGCACGCCGTGCTGCTGGAAGACGCGGTCGACCAGGCGCCAGGTGGTCAGGCGGCGGGGCGGCAGGATCAGGTCGTGGGCGGCGATGTCGGCCAGCTGGATGTCGTCCTGCCCGGCCAGCGGGTGGCCGGCCGGCATGATCAGCATGGGCGCGTGCGACCACATCGGCGTGTAGGCGATGTCCGACGGCACGTCGAGCATGGAGCCGACGGCGAAATCGGCCTCGTCGTCGCGGATCAGGCCCAGGCCTTCGCTGATGCCGACGTTGCGCAGGCTGACCTGGATGCCACGGTGGTCCTTTTGGAAGCGGCCCAGCAGGTCGGGCAGGATGTAGGTCATCGCCGATTCACCGCCGGCGATGACCAGTTCGCCGGAATCCGCGCTGCCGCGAACCTCGTGTTCGAAACGCTGCGGCAGGTCGTCGATGCCTTCCACCAGCGGCCGCGCCATGTCCATCAGTTTGCGGCCGTCCGGCGTCAGGCTGATGTTGGGGCCGCGGCGTTCAAACAGTTCCACGCCCATTTGCTCTTCCAGCGCCTTGACCTGCAGGCTGACGGCCGACTGGCTGAGGAACAGTTCGCGGGCCGCGTCGGTCATGCTGCCGGCACGGGCGACGGCGCAGAAGGCTCGCAGCTGTTTCAGCGAATTGCCCTTGTAGTAGTGGCGGGTGGTGTCGGTCATGGGCGTTTCGCGCCGTATCTTTAACAAAACTCATTATAGTCATTCAAAGATTCATCTTTTCAATTATGCTCGCGCGCGCATAACCTGTCCGGCACATGCCAACGTCCCGATGAGGAAATGCCCATGAGCCTTGCCACTCATGAATTCGAAGCCCTGCAATCGCCGCGAGCCGAACTGGAGCCGGTCCGCGACGAGACGCTGGAACTGCTGCGCGCGCCCACCCCCGACCAACAACGCATCCTGACGCCGGAAGCGCTGGCATTCGTCGCTGAGCTGGTCGAGCGGTTCACCCCGGACCTGAAGCGCCTGCTGGCCGAACGCGAGCGCCGCCAGGCGCGCTATGACGACGGCGAACTGCCCGGGTTTGCGCCGGCCACCGCGCTGGTGCGTGAAAATGACTGGTCGGTCGCGGCCATTCCCGAAGAGGTGCTGGACCGGCGCACCGAGATCACCGGTCCCGTCACCCGCAAGATGGTCGTCAACGCGCTGAACTCCGGCGCCCAGGTCTACATGGCGGACTTCGAGGACTCGACCTCGCCCACGTGGATCAACATCGTCGCCGGCCAGGTGAACCTGTTCGACGCCATCCGCCGGGAGATTGATTTCACCAGCGCCGAAGGCAAGCGCTACGAACTGAATGATGAAACTGCCGTGCTGATGGTGCGCCCGCGTGGCCTGCACCTGCCGGAGCGCCACCTGCGTTTCCGTGGCCGCCCGGTGCCGGCGGCACTGGTCGATTTCGGCCTGTACCTGTTCCACAACCACTTTGAGCTGGCGCGCCGCGGCAGCCGGCCGTACTTCTACCTGCCGAAGTTGCAGCACCACACCGAGGCGGAGTGGTGGAACGACGTGATCAGCTACGCGGAACGCCGCTTAGGGTTAAAGCCCGCCACCGTGCGCGTGACCGTGCTGATCGAGACGCTGCCGGCCGTGTTCCAGATGCACGAGATCCTGCACGCGCTGCGCGACCGCGCCCTGGGCCTGAACTGCGGCCGCTGGGACTACATCTTTTCTTACATCAAGACGCTGCGGAAGCACCCGGACCGGGTGTTGCCCGACCGCGACGCGGTGAGCATGACGACGCCGTTCCTGCGCGCTTACTCGCGGCTGCTGATCGACACCTGCCACCGCCGCGGCGCCTTCGCCATGGGCGGCATGGCCGCGCAGGTGCCGATACGCGAAGACGAACAGGCCAATGCCGAAGCGCTGGCGCGCGTGTCAGCCGACAAGCAGCGCGAGGCCGCCGATGGCCACGACGGCACCTGGGTCGCGCACCCGGCGCTGGAGCCGCTGGCCCGCGAAGCCTTCGACGCGGTCATCCACGGCGACAACCAGCTGGGCTGGCGGCCGTCGATCGAGCCAATCAGCGAGGTCATGCTGCTGGCGCCCTGCAGCGGCGAAATCACCGAGGCCGGCGTGCGGCGTAACGTGGATGTCGCGGTGCGCTACCTGGCCGCCTGGCTGCGCGGCAACGGCTGCGTGGCCATCCACCACCTGATGGAAGACGCCGCCACGGCCGAGATCGCCCGCGCGCAGCTATGGCAGTGGGCGCACCAGGGCGTGACGCTGGCGGACGGCCGCCAGGTTGACCACGACTGGTTGGATGAATGTTTCGATGACACGCGCCGCCTGCTGTGCGCCGACGCGAACATCCTGGATATACAGGCCATCAACTGCGCGACGGCGCTGCTGAAGGGAATGACGCGTAGTGACGAACTGGCGGATTTCCTGACGCTGCCGGCTTACGCGCAGCTGGGGGACTGAGCGGGGTCAGGCTGCGACGTTGATGGGTCCGTTGAAGTACCGGTCATTGGCGGCAGCGCGTATCGCCTGCCGTCGACTGCTCGCAGCGACCGTGCACTGAAACTCGAAGTCATCGTCCGTCAGCGCCCGCGCATGCCAGCGGTAACCGTCGAAACCCGGTTTCACGCCGACCACGATGCTCAGAGCGACCAGGATCAGCACCTGGCTGACGGGGTGCCCCGCCCACTGGCCCAACAGCTCGGCGATGTCGAACACCAGGGAAGTGGCCAGTACCAGCACCAGCGTGGTCAGTCCCAGCCCGCGGCGGACTGCCCATACGGAAGGCACCAGGAACGCCAGCCACGAGAAGCCGCGGCGCACGGCCTGGAAGCCGTACCTGGGGTGCCTGTAAATGTCGTAAACCCGCATGGCTGGTTTCAACTGATTCCCGGAGCGTGCGCCCATTGATACACCTGCCATCGTCTCGCGCCGCGTGTGAGCGAAACAGTGGCGCAAGTCATGGTCACCAGCCCTTCAGCGGGAAGTCGATGACAACCCTGGGTGGCCAAGGCAGGTCGCCTTCCTCGATCTTTGCGGCGAAATTGGGGGTCGCGGCCAGGTCGAATGGCGCGCCGCACATGCACCATGCCGTGACCAGCGTTAGGGGTAACGGGCCATAGGCATTTTCGTCGATGCGCCCGGCGAGGTCGTTCGCCGCCTCACGGTCGCCCAGCATGGCAAGCAATTGCAGCCGGAAAAACCCGGATTCCCCGCCGTCGGAAAAGGTGCGATCAAAGGCCTGGCGCGCGCCTTCCCGGTCACCGGCCGCGGCGGCAAGTGACACCTGGTTTACCCCCTGCCAAAATGTACCAATCACGCCGGACTGGTCGAGCTCGTTGCGTGCGGTTTCCAGTTGCCCCTCGACCAGGTAAGAGCGGACCTGGATAAGGTCGAGCCAGGGGTGCGGATTCCGGCGGCGGGCATCTTCGATCATGGCGCGGGCTCTTTCTGGCTCTCCCGCCCACAGCGCTGCCCGGGCGCGCGAGAACTGGACAGTGTTCCATAACGGGTCGCACTCGAGTACATAGCCCAGGCGTTGGGTCAACGGCTCGGCGTAGCCGAACACCACGGCGACCGGATCGACCCACTGGGCGTGATCGCAACCTTCGTTTTCCAGGTAGGTATCCAGCCGCCGCCGGATATCAAGGAAATCGCCGCTGAGGATGGCCAGGTCGAATTCGATACCCATGCGTTCACCCAGGCTGCCCGCGGTTTCGGCCGCCTGTGCCAGGTCGTGCATGGCGAGTTCAAGGGCGTTCTCGACAATGTCTTCAGGCACATCCGCGACCGTGTTTTCGAAAGTCGAACTGTCATTGAGGATATGGCCGTAGGGATCGCTGTGGGCCACCCAGGCAGGCGCGTAGTCCGGCGCGTGCTCAAGGACGTCTTCGAAGTACCGGTTGGCCGCCAGCAGGCCGGGCACCTGGGCCTCCGCGCCGTGCGCCTCCTGTGCGGCGCGGGTGCCTTTTTGCCAGGCGATGAACGCGGCCGGGTCGCGCAGGCCGCTCCGACGCATGGCTTCACGCTTTTCGTTGTCCAGCACGACGTCCAGCGCGGCGGCGATCTGCTCGGCGATGTCCTCCTGGATCAGGATGGTGTCACCGTAGTCGCGGTCATAGTTCTTCGACCACAGGTGGAAGCCGTCCCCGGCCTGCACCAGCTGCGCCGTGACCCGCAGGCGGTCGCCGGAACGGCGTACCGAACCCTCGACAACGTGACCGACGCCCAGCGTCTCACCAATCTGTTGTACCGGCACGTCCTGGCCCTTGAAGGCGAATGCGGACGTGCGTGCCGTGACCCGCAGCTCCGGTAGCTGCGCCAGTGAATTGAGGATTTCCTCCGTCAGGCCGTCGGCGAAAAACTCGTCGTCGGGGCCATTGCTGAGCGCGACAAAAGGCAATACCGCCAGGCTCTTTTTCGGGGGCGCGGCTGTTTCCTGGGTTGAGCTTTCAGGGGTCTGCGGCGGTGTGTTCGCAAGCCGTTCAGCGTCATCACTCGTGGCAGGGAAATAGAACCGTTCCGCGAGCAGGATGACCACGGCGATCGCCAGGAATACGATGATGACCCGGTCCAGCTTGCGCCCGGTCTGGGGCGCGATGGACCGTCCCCGGTCGATTTCCCGTTCCTTCTTCAGGCCCTCGGGGGTCATCTCGAACACCCAGGAAAAAATCAGCACCGCCAGCAGGCCGATGGCTGCCGCGGCGAAAAAGATCTGCAGCACCCAGGCCGGCGCGTCGATCAGGTCGACCAGGAAATCAATACCCTGCAGCACGATCCAGGCGACCAGAACATAGGCGATGCCCACGCGGAAAACGTTGCGGCGCTTGAGTTCGGAAAAGAAGCTCATTCGGTCACCAGTCCTTCAGCGGGAATTCGATAACAGGGTCAATGGGCCAGGGCAGGCCGGCCCGTTGCCAGATTTCCGCCAGCCGTGGCGCGGCGCCAAGTTCAAAAGGGGCACCGCAGTTGCACCATACCAGGGAGATCATCAGGGCCAGGTGCCCCATGGGTTGGGCGTCGATACGCGCCGCCAGGCCATTGGCGGCAGCACGGTCGCCGACCCAGGCGGCAATCAACAGGGCGCGGAAATCGTTGATGGGCATGTTTTTCAGCATGTCGTCGCGGAGCGCGAGTACACGGTCCGCGTCGCCCTTCGTGGCGGCGATGAGCATTTTTGCCACGTAGCGACTGCCATCGCTGGTCATGTCAATGGCGGCCACCGACTCCGCCGCCTCGGCCCGGCCCAGCGCCAGCAGTGCATGGATTTCGCTGGACGTGATGAGATCATTGCCTTCGGACGGAAACCGCTCATACAGCTTCAGCGCGTCTTCCGGGCGGCCCTGGGCGATGCGCACTTCCACGAGGTCGCCCCAGTTGTTGATTGCCATGGGGTCACACCTGACCAGGCGCTCCAGCAGTTCGGCATAGCGGTCGCGGAACTCCGGGTAGAGGCCGAGCAGGTGCGCCCAGACATAGTCCAGGCAGCCGTCGGCGTTTAGCATGGCGTCCAGCAGGGGGCGCCAGGCCTCGGCGTCACCCCGAAGGATGGCGAGGTCCAGTTCCGCGGCGGCGCGAACACCGGCATTAGGGGCGTGTCGCGCAGCCTGCTGGAAGGCGTTTTCGGCTTCGGCCTGTGCCGCTTCCAGCACGGTCGCATCGGGTCGGGGCCGCAGTTCGCCCATCGCGGCGTCCACGAGCAGGTGGGTGTAGTAGTCGGAGTAAAACACCCAGGCCGCGCTGAAACCGGGTGCGGCTTCGATGGCCGTGGCCATGTGGGCGTTCGCCGCTTCGAGCATTTCCAGCTGGTCGTCGTGACCGTGCGCCTCGATATGCATGTCGACGCCCCGGGCATACTCGATGAACGCGTCGACATCACGAATGCCGGCGCGCCGCATCCGCGCCAGTGTGTCGTCGTCGAGAAAGACGTTGAGTGTTTCGGCGATCTGCCGCGCGATGTCTTCCTGCACCTCGATGGCATCGGCATCCGTGCTGTCGTAGTTGTTTGACCACAGGTGGGTGTCGTCTTCTGTGCGGATCAGCTGGGCGGTCACGCGCAGGCGGTCACCGGAGCGGCGAACCGAACCCTCTACGACGTGCGCCACGCCGAGCTGTTCGGCAATTTTCGCGATCGGCAGGTCCTTGTCCTTGAAGTAGAACGCCGAGGTGCGCGAGGTGACTGACAGGCCGGGCACCTGTGCCAGCGAGTTCAGGATTTCCTCGGTCAGTCCGTCAGCGAAATACTCGTCGTCCTCGCCGCTGGACATGGCGCGAAACGGCAACACGGCGACCGAACGCTGTGAAGCTGCGGCACCGGTTGGCTCAGCCACCGACGGCTGACCAGGCGATGCCGCCGTGGGGCTGACAGCCGTTGCGTCGGTCCGGGGCGCGCGGTAACGGTCAACCAGCAGCAGCGCCACCGCCAGTACCAGCAGCGCGATGATCATGCCGTTCAGCTTCTGGCCGGTCGCCGGCGCGATGGATTCATCACGATTGACCTCGGCTTCGCGCTTGATGCCCTCCGGCGTCATCTCGAAGGCCCAGGAAAACGCCAGCGCAAACGGCAGGCCGACCAGGGCGACAATTGCCAGCGCGCGGATCACCCACTCCGGCGCGCCGATCAGGTCAAGGGCGAAGTCAGCACCCTGCAACACCACCCAGCCCATCAGCAGGTAAGCGATGGCCACGCGAATGACGTTGCGGCGCTTGAGTTCGCTGAAGAGGCTCACGTCAACCTTCTGGGGGCCACAGGTTCATTTTCGCCAGGTGCGCCTGGAAGCGCGGGTCGTCGCGCAGCGGGTCGTAGATCACCATCCGGCCGGCGTGCACGGCGTAGGGATCACCAACCTCCAGGCCGCGTTCGAGATCAGCCAGCGCCCGCTCCTCTTCGCCCAGCAGCATGTACACGAACGCACGATCGACCGCGCCGCTGCGCCAGTTGGGGTTGGTCGGGAGGCCTTCGATGTAGGCCTGCCTGGCCGTGGGATTATGCATGGCTTCGATAAGATTGAAGCCATCTTCGGTGTCGAATTCGCCCAGGGCCGCTGCGCGCACCCACATCTCGCGGGCGTGTTCATATTCACCCAGCTGGATATAGTTGAGGGTCAGGTTGGCGTAGGCCGCCAGGAATCCGGGTTCGATCTCGAGGGCGCGCTCGTAATACCGGTTGCTCTCCTCCAGTCTGCCCGCCTGCGCGGCGACCCACCCGGACACGTTCCACATCACCGGCGCCAGTGGATCCATCTGGGCGGCCTTGCGAAACTGCGCCAGGGCCGCGTCGGTATCCCGGTTTCGGACCGCCAGGTACTCGCCATACCACTGTTGTGCCGTGGGGTAGTCGGGATCGAGTTCGATGGCCCGCTCGAAGTCCCGCGCCGCGTTGTCCCAGTCGAAGTCGTACATGAACCGGATGTAGGCCCGGGTTGTCAGGGCCTGGGGCATGCCGGGTTTCAATTCCAGCGCCCGGTTGACGGCGTCACGGGCAGGCGGGATGGTCTCCAGTGAGCGGGTCGGGGAATATTCCGGGATCAGCAGCCAGGTATCGGCCAGCGCGGCCCAGGCCTCGGCGAAGCCCGGGTCGAGTTCGACCGCGTCCTGTAACAAAATGGCGGCGGCCTGCAGGTTCTGCGGGCCGCGGCTGTGCCACAGCTGGCGGCCCTGCAGGTACTTGTTGTAGGCCTCCAGGTTGTCCGTGGGCTGCGCCACCAGAAGGTCTTCCTGTGCGGGGGTCAACTGCAATTGCAACTCCCGGGTGATGGCACGGGCAATTTCGTCCTGCACCGCGAAGATGTCGTCCAGGTCACGGTCGTAAGTATCCGACCACAGGTGCGATTCGCTCCCGGTCTCGATCAGCTGGGCGGTGACCCTGACCCGGTTGCCGGCGCGTCGGACGCTGCCCTCGAGCACATAGGCCACGTCCAGCTGTCCGGCGATCTCGGCGATGGTCGCGCCGGACCCCTTGAACGAGAACGCCGAGGTGCGCGCGATGACACGCAGGTCCTCGATGCCGGCGAGTACGTTCAGGATTTCTTCGGAAATGCCGTCGGCGAAAAACTCGTTCTCGGGGTCCGGCGACATGTTTTCGAACGCCAGCACGGCGACGGATTTCTCAACATAGGCGGCTTCTGCGTTTGGCTCGCCTGCGGGCACCTGTGCCGAATCGACTCCAGGTGTGGCGGGTGCCGGTTCGCCAGCCAGGAAAAACCGCTCGGCCAGCACCAGCACCAGCGCGACGGCCAGGAACACGATGATCGCCCGGTCCAGCTTGCGGCCGGTCTGCGGCGCAATGGACTGGCTGCGGTCGACCTCGTGGTCGCGCTTGATGCCTTCCGGCGTCATCTCGAACGCCCAGGCGAAAAACAGCGTAATTGGCAGCCCGATGGCAATCACCACGGCCAGCGCCCGGATGACCCACTCGGGCGCACCGATCAGGTCCAGGGCGAAATCCGCGCCCTGCAGCAGTACCCACGCCATCAGCACGTAGGCGATGCCCACGCGGATGACGTTACGGCGTTTGAGCTCGGAGAACAGGCTCATCCGCCGCTCCGGGTGTGGGTCAGGGGTTCCATTCGGGTTCCAGCAGAATCTCGCGTACTTCGACGCGCAGGCCGTCAATCTGGCGGTCGAGTTTGGCCAGCGCCGCCTGAACGTCCGGGTCGGAAGCGATTGGCGCATAAAACGGCCGGGCAAGCATGTCAGGGACGTCCAGGTTGAGTGCAGCAGGCCGGCCCAACAGGTCGTCAAGGACGATGGCCTTTGCGGCGTCGAGATCGCCTTCCAGCATCCGGGCCTGGACCATCAATGCGGGGTTCTTCCGCCATCGCGGCAGGCTATGGTCAAAAGTCTGGGCAGCGTTGGCCCATACCGCCTGGATGTCGTCACGGTCGTGGATCAGCGGCAGCCATTCGAGCGATGCCAGGACCGTCATGGCTTCGTTCAACGAATAGGTCTTGCCATCAAAGGCCATGGCTTCCGGTCGTTGGTCGACGAAGTAGTCGAAGCCTTCACGTACCCGATCCTGCGTAGTCATGATGTCGGCGTAGGTAAAAACGGCGGTGGTGTAGCTGTCATGGCGAAACGCCACATTATCCTCAATCATGGACCTGGCCAGGACCAGGGCCTGGGCGTCGTCTCCACGGGCTACGGCGCGCTCCAGTTCTACCCTGCGACCGACGGGTGACCGTGGCGCCAGTGACAGCACGCGGTTGGTCCAGCGATCACCTTCCTCGACCAGTCCGAGCTGGTAGAACCGGGAAGCCAGTTCTGCAGCCAGTTCGTGGTCGCGCGGATCGGCATCCATTGCTCTACGCCACCAGTCGAGTTCGGCTGCAAGTTCGCCGGTGGCGAACTTGAGGTCGCCTATCCTGGAAAGAACGTTGGGGTCATTCGGGGCCTGTTCATAGGCCTTCATGAGCCAGGTTTCCGATTCCTCGTGCCGGTCCATCTGCAGCAGGACCCAGCCTTTGACGCTCAGCAGTTCGGGTTCGAGCGGGTCAATTTTCAGGCCGGCGTCCAGCAGGTCCAGGGGGGTGCGGGGGTCGTCCACGAAAAAGTACGCCATGATCGCCGCGAATGAGCGGATGTAACTCTCTGTGGGTGCCAGCGGTAACAGGCTGCGTGCGCGATCCAGGGCGGCCGGAATGATATTGGCGTCCAGCTCAAACCCGGGCATGAATGAGAAACTGGCTTCCAGTAACTGCGCAGTGGGGTTATCGGGCTCTTTCGCCAGAACCTGTTGCAGCAGGGGTTCGGACATTGACCAGGCCAGGTCCGGGTCGATCAGCCCGGTAGTGGTCTTGGCCTGGTAATTGCGGACCAGCCCCAGCTTGGCATCGATAAAATCGGGGTCCCGGGCCAGGGCGTCCTTGAACAGCGATTCCGCGATCGGCAGGCTGGCATAAGTCCCCAGCGCCTGCTGCTCCAGGGCTTGCAGGTAAATGTCGTAGGCGGCCGTGTCATGGGTATCCACGCCATGCAGGTTTTCGTCGTTGCCCAGCAGGGAGGCGTCCAGTGAGCGGGCCACGTCGGTGGCGATCTCATCCTGGATGGCGAAGATGTCGGTCAGGTCACGGTCGTAGGTTTCTGACCACAGGTGGAAGCCATCATCCGCCTTGATCAGCTGGGCGGTGACGCGGATCTTGTCGCCGGCACGCTGCACACTGCCTTCAAGGATATGGGCGACACCCAGTACGCTGGCAATTTCATCCACGCTCTTGTTCTGGCCCTTGAACGCAAACGACGAGGTGCGGGCCGCGACCTGCAGGTCGGGCAGCTGCGCCAGCATGTGCAGCAGGGTTTCGGTCAGGCCGTCGGAAAAATACTCATTGTCCGATTGTCCGGACATGTTGACGAACGGCAGCACGGCCACGGAGGGTTTTTTCGGCGCCGCCGCGTCGGCCGCCTCGACGAGGCTTGCGCCCGCGTCTTGTTCGATGGCTGACGTCGTGGCCACGCGTTCGGCCGGACGGCTCGCCCGATCCTGCAGCACCAGTTTGTCCACCAGAAGGTACGCCACCGCAAGCGTCAGCGCGCCAATGATCACGCGATTCAGCTTCTGGCCGGTCTGCGGCGTGATCGATTGCGTGCGATCGACTTCGTGCTCGCGTTTCAGGCCCTCCGGCGTCATCTCAAACACCCAGCTGAACACCATCACCGCGGGCAACCCGAGCGCCGCCAACATGAACAGCACCTGGATCACCCAGTTCGGTGCGTCGATCAGGTCGAGCGCAAAGTCCGCGGCCTGCAGCAGCACCCAGGCGATCAGCAGGTAGGCGAGCGCCACCCGGATGACGTTTCTTCTTTTCAGTTCGGCGATGAAGCTCATGGATTATCCTGAAGCGGTCATGTCTGTTTGTGCGGCCGCGATCTTTTCGCGCATGGCCCTGGAGGAGGCGTTGATCCTGCCGATGACCTCGCGGAACATCGGGTCATCGTGCCACTGCGCGAAGATCGGGTTCGCCTGGATCCAGGTTGCGCCGTGGCCGTCGTGTTCGACGAACTCGTCGAAAGCGGCATACATGTCGTCGCGGCGGTTTTCCAGGCTGGCGATGACGGCTGACTGGAAGGGGCCCGACGGCTCCTCCGGGAAATGGGTTCGCAGGTGCTGTTCGCGTTCCCGTACCCGATCGATCAGGCGCTGGCGTTCCGGGCCGTCCTCAAGCAGCAGGGCGAGCAGGGCGCTGGCGTCAGCTTCTTCGTCGCTCGGCACGTCGGACGCGCTGTCGCTAAACATATCTACCGCCCGTCGAACCTGGTGCCGCGCATCCTCCGGACGACCGAGCCGGGCCAGCACCTGGGCGTGGAACTCGAGTATTCCCGGCACGACGTTGGGGCTATTCTGCACCTGGTCGTTGAGCTCGGTGGCCAGGGTCTCGAGGTTGCCGTCGTAGTACCGGATGGCCGATCGACTGATCATGGACCATCGCGTCTGCGGGCCGCGCTCGATGGCGCGATCCCGCCATGTGGCCGCCGTTTCCCGGTCCCCGACCTGCAGGTGATAGAACATGACCTGCATCGCCGGAAAGGTGTCACCGGGGCGAAGTTCATGCACCCGAGTCATCTTTTCGATGGCGATATCGGTCTTGCCCCTGGAGCCGGCGAGCGTGGCCCAGGATTCGTAGAGCCCCGGGTTGTCCGGCTCATCGATCAAGAGTTTCCTGAGCAGGCCTTCGGCGCTGGCGTATCCGCCGCGGGAATACGCCCCCCAGACGGCCAATTGGCGCGAGTTTTCCGAAAGGGGGTCCAGTGCCATGGCCCGATCCGCCAGCTCGGCGGTGCGTTCCGGGTCTGAGGTTCCAAGCGCGGACGCCAGGTTATGTATGGCGTCGATATTGTCGGGGTCGGTTGCGAGAACGGCTTCGGCCTCTTTTTGCGCGTCTGCCCGCCGGCCCTGGTAGGAAAGCAGAATGGCCCGCGCGTTACGGGCTTCCGCCATCTCCGGCGCGATGGCCTGTGCCCTGTCCAGCGCGGCGCTCGAGAGTTCGATGGCCTCGTTCATGCCGAGGCCGCCGTAGTCGGCCTGGCCCATGTAGGCCTCGGCCAGGCCGGCCCAGGCCGGCGCGTAGTTCTCGTCCAGCGCCACGGCGCGGGTGAAGAAGTCAGCCGCCCGGTGGAAGGACTCGGCGTTGATCTGGCGCAGGTGGTGGCGGCCCAGCAGGTACAGGTCGTAGGCTTCGAAGCTGGCGGTGGCATGACTGGCGACGGCCGTGTCCTCCGTGCCCAGCAGCGGCAGCTTCAGCGCGTCGACAATGGCGCTGGCGATTTCGTCCTGTACTTCGAAGATGTTGTCCAGCTCGCGATCGTAGGTTTCCGACCACAAGTGGAAGCCGTCGTCGACCTTGATCAGCTGCGCGGTGATGCGGGCCTGGTTGCCGGATTTGCGCACCGAGCCTTCGAGGATGGTCGCCACGTTGAGCGCCTGGCCGATCTCGTCGATACCGGCCTCGGCACCCTTGAACTTGAACGACGAGGTGCGCGCGGCCACTTTCAGGCCGTCGACCTTGGCCAGCAGGTTCAGCAGCTCTTCAGACAGACCGTCGGAGAAATACTCGTTGTCAGTGTCGGCGCTCATGTTGACGAAGGGCAGCACGGCGATGGATTTTTCCAGTTCCGCCTCGGGTGTTGAGTCTGGTGAGGATTCGGTGACCGACGGTACGTTCTCTACGCCGGCCATGGTCGGCTGCTCACCCCGCAGGAACTTGTCCCACGCGAAGTAGCCAAGCGCCAGGACCAGCACACCGATGATGACGCGATCCAGCTTGCGGCCGGTGGTGTGGGTGATGGATGTCGCACGGTCCACCTGGTGTTCGCGCTTGATGCCCTCGGGCGTCAGCTCGAAGGCCCAGGCGAAGATGATGGCAAACACCAGGCCGATCGCCAGGATCACCAGCAGTGTCTTCATCACCCAGTCCGGAGAACCGATGGCGTCGAATACCACGTCAGCCACCTGCAGGACCAGCCAGGCGACGACCACGTAGGCGATGCCCACGCGGAATACGTTGCGGCGTTTCAGTTCTTCAACAAAACTCATAAATCCAGATCCATGTCATCGCCTGGGGCCACCAGGGCCCGGAAGCGATCGTCGTCTTTCATGAAGGCCCAGCGGGGGTCGTTCCAGATCGCCAGGTTGTCGGGGCGGTAGGGGGCATTGAGCACCTGCTCGAGTTCGGCCAGGGCCTGCTCGCGATCGCCGGCCAGGGCCAGCGTGCCGACGCGTGCCTGGGCGATGTAGCTGCCGTACAGGAAATCCTGTTCCTTCGGCATCAGGGCCACGGCTCGCGCAGATGCCCCGAGCGCCGCTTCGTGATCGCCCGCCAGGGCGTAGAGTTCGGCCAGGGTGGTCATTTCGAAGGCGTCGTTGTTGGTGCCGGTGGGTTCCAGCGCCAGCAGCACGTCGATGCCCCTCCGGGCCTCGGAAACCGCCGTTTCGTGCTGGCCCAGCAGGCGCCAGGCCCAGGCCCGGCCAGCATAATCGTGGCCCATGAACCCGCGGCTGTTCACCGCGCGCTGGACCAGCGCCGAATTCCAGGTCGCGATGGCCTTTTCGAAATCTTTCTCGTAATAGGGCAACTCTGTCAGCGTGAAGTAGTAAGTGGCGCCGGCGTTTGGCAAAACCTGTTCCAGCGTTGCCCGCGCCTCGGTGATCCGGCCGCTGTACATCTCGATGGCCGCGAGGGTGGCCCTGGCATCCTGGGCGTCCGGCGCCCGGAAGATCAGGTCCCTGGCCGTTGGCTCGGCCTCTTCGAATCGCGCCATGTTGCCCAGGGTTTCCACCAGCAGGGTGGGTACCCGGGCATTGTTGGGGTCCAGTTCGATGGCGCGGCGCATGGCCTCCAGGGCGCCTTCCACGTCGGGGGTCCGGCGCTTCGCTACCGCCAGCCGGAACAGCAGTTCCGCGTCGCCCGGCCGCATGGCCAGTGCGCGTGCGTAGGTCTGCGCGGCGGCCTGGAAATCCTGCTCGACCCGGTACTGGTATTCGGCCCGGGCGGCAACGGTTTCGGCCAGCCCCGGGCCCAGCCGCTCGGCGTTCTCCAGCGCCTCGCGTGCGGCTTCAAAGCGTGCCGGGCTGCTGTCCTGGCCCATCCAGATGGACTGGCCATTGGTTTCCACCAGGATGGCCCAGGCCTGGGCGAAGCCGGGATCCAGGTCCACGGCCTGCCGGGCCCAGTGCCCGGCCTCGATGTAGTTATCGACAATGTAGTCCGGCCGGTGCAGCGCCACCTGCGCCTTCAGGTAGGCCTCGTAGGCGGCCATGTTGTCCGTGGGTAGCTGCCCCAGGTCGCGCTGCTCCTCCTCGGTCAGTTCGCCGCGCACCGCCGCGACGATCTGGCGGGTGATTTCCGACTGGATCTCGAAGATGTTTTCCACCGACATCTCGCGGTCGAACGTCTCGGCCCACAGGTGCTGGTCGTGGGTCACGTCAATCAGCTGCGCATTAATGCGGATGCGGTTGCCGGCACGCTGGACCCCGCCTTCCAGGATGGTGCCGACACGGAGTTCCTGCGCGATTTCCGGAATCGGCTTCTGCGTGTCCTTGTATTGCATCACCGAGGTGCGCGAAATCACTTTCAGGCCGCCGATCTTGGCCAGTTGCGTGAGCAGGTCGTCGTGGATGCCGTCGGTGAAAAACAGGTCGTCTTCGCGCTGGCTGCGGTTGGCGAAGGGCAGGACCGCGATCGACTGGGCGTCGATGGCCGGAGTTGGTTCAGCCTGCGCGTTGGGTGCCGGTTCGGATCGCGGCGCAGTCGAAGCAACTGTCGTGTCGTTGTCGCCGGCGCGCTCCATGAACCGGGACTCGTAAACGAAGTATCCCAGCGCCAGCACCAGAAGGCCGATGATGGCGAAATCCAGCTTGCGCCCGGTCTGGTTCGTGATCGACTGGCTGCGGTCGACGTCCTTCTCGCGTTTCAGGCCCTCAGGTGTGAGCTCAAAGGCCCAGGCGAAAAACACCGCGATGGCCAGCCCCAGGACCAGGGTGACGAGCAGCGTCTGCATCACCCACGGCGGCGTGCCGATGGCGTCGAAGACGATGTCGGCCACCTGCAGGATCAGCCAGGCGACCACCACGTAGGCGATGCCCACCTTGAAGACATTACGGCGTTTGAGTTCGTTGAACAGGCTCAACGTTTTCGTCTCCCCTCAATCACAGGTGTAGCCCCCGTCGCCGGTTTCGCGGCACTGCCCGGGGAAACCGTTCTCGCGCCAGAAATCGGCCAGGTGGGTGTCGACCCAATCGGAGAACGCCGGTGAGCGGCGGAACCCGGCGGCGGCCGGTTCCCACATCATCCGGGCCGTCTTGATGGTCGTGTAGCACCGGGTCTGGCCGAAATCGACGGCCAGCGTGTCCATGTCGCAGATGCCGATGTTGTTCGCGGCGCCCCACTCCTCGAACCGCGCCAGGCCGGCGGCGTGGTCGCCGTCCGGGTCTTCGATCACCGCGATCCAGTCGCGGACGGGCGCGTAGGGCAGGCGCAGGGCCAGCGAGGCGACCAGGTAGGCCATCTTTTCCTGCCCGGTTTTCACGTAATAGGAGACGAACACGTCCGATTCGGAATGGAAGTTGTATGGCAGCGTGGCTTCGAACTGGCGCACACCCTCCGCCACCCGGCCCAGCGTCATCAGCGTGCTGGCGCGGTACTGCTGGCAGTTCAGGTAGGCCGGGTCGACGGCCAGGCAGGCGTCGAAGTCGTCCAGAGCGCGCTCGGCGTAGCCCATGTCTTTCAGCGTGATGCCGCGCCACAGGAAAGCGGTGGCATTGTTCGGGTCATTGGCGATGGCGGTGTCGAGACTGGCGATGGCGCCCGTGTAGCCGGCGCCGGTGACCTCGTGTTTCATGCCGATCACCGCGTGCGGCATCGACAGGCCAGGGTCCAGTTCCAGTGCGCGGCGCGCGGCGGCGAGCGCCAGTGACTCGTGGTCGATGCCGTCGCCTGGGAACCAGGACGTGGCCACCGAGTGCACCGCGGCCAGGGTTTCCCAGGCGCGGGCGAACTTCGGGTCCAGGTGGGTCACCTGTTGCAGCAGGTCCCAGCTCAGCGGCAGGTTTTCACGCGCGATGAACAGCTCGCGCCCGCGCAGGTACAGGTCGTAGGCGTCGACGCTGGCGGTGCCGCGGGCAATGCTGACGGCCTGCAGCTCCTGGCCCAGTTCCACCGTCAGTGCCGATACGATGGCGTTGGCGATTTCTTCCTGTACCTGGAAGATATCGTCCAGGTCGCGGTCGTAGCTGTCGGACCACAGGTGCACGTCGGTTTCGGCGTCGATCAGCTGTGCGGTCACGCGCAAGCGGTTACCCACCTTGCGGACGCTGCCTTCCAGGATGTTGGCCACGCGCAGGCTGCGCGCGATCTGCTGGATGCTGCGGGTGTCACCTTTCAGGGCGAAAGACGATGTCCGCGAGGCCACGGCCAGGCCGTCCACCTTGACCAGGGCGTTGAGGATTTCATCCGCCAGCCCATCGGAAAAATACACCTGGCCGGCGTCGTCGCTGAGGTTGTCGAACGGCAGCACGGCGATGGAGTTTTCAGCAATCTCGACCGGTTCCGGCTCGGGTTCAGCGGGTGCGGGCGCACTGACGACCTGGCGACCGGCCGTCGTGTCCAGCGCCTGCGGCATGAATCTTTCCAGCGCCACCAGGCCGATCACCGCCGCCAACAGCGCGACGATCACGTAATCAAGGCGGGTCACCGCGGGTCGCTCCCATTGGCTGCGGTCGACATGCTTTTCCAGGCGCAGGCCGTTCGGCGTCAGCGCAAACGTCCAGGACAGCCACAGCGCCAGCGGGAAACCGGCGATGCACAGGAAAACGATGAACTGCAGGATCCAGCCGGGCGCCACGAGGTCGTCGAGGATGATATCCATGACCTGAACCAGCACCCAGGCGGCGACGATATAGACCATGCCCACGCGGAACACGTTGCGGTCCTTCATTGTGCCCAGTAGTTTCACCGCTGACGCTCCATCATGGCGATGAACCCGGGTTCATCGCGGATGCCATCGAACGCCGGGTCGGTCCCAATGGTGTGGACCGACACGCCGCTCGGCGGCTGGAACAGGGGCTCGAGCCGGGTCACGGCCAGGCGGGCCAGTCCCGCCAGCGCAAAGATGCGTGCCACTTCGAGCTGTGCGCGTCGGGACTCGATGCCATCGGCAGGTTGCGCCGCCAGTGCATCTGCGGCCCGGGCCTCGATTTGCCCGGCCGGCTCACCGCGCAGGGCGGCGATGCGCGCCTCGGCGAGCAGGATTCGATAGTCGTTGCCCATCGTGCCGCGCAGGGTTTGCAGTCGAAACCAGGCCGCATCGGCGGCCTCGCGGGCGGCCGCGGAGTCGCCCATGAAGTACCGGATCTCCGCCACCAGGCCTTCACGCAGCCGAATCAACTGGCGTTGCACTTCCATTTCGGCACTCATGGACTCTGCAGCAGTCAGCGCCTCGTCGAAACGGTCGGCCGCCAGGCGGGCGACGATAAAGGCGTCGAAGTTATCCCATTCCGACGAATGCTGCGCGCCGGTCGTCAGCTGGATGGCCGCTTCGACATTGCCGTCGCCCTGCAGCTCGATGAACGCCTGCTGGCTCTTGATGACGGGGTCTGCGGGGTCAAGATCGCGCGCCCGGGTGACGGCGTCGCGGGCCTCGTCGTAACGGTGCAGGAGCATCTGGGTGACCGCGAAATCACCCCAGTAAAGCGCGATCCTGGGGTCCAGGCGCAGCGAGGTCCGGTAGGCTTCGACAGACTGTTCCCAAAGGTCCGCACGGCGGGAAGCCCATGCCAGGCCCCGGTATCCCGCAGCGTCGTTCGGCGCCTGTTCGATCGCGCGACCATAGTTGTAGATCGCCCGTTCGTAGTCGAGGAAACCCCAGTACCAGTAAAGCCCTTCGCTCATGAACAGTTCCGGGAAATCATCGTCGATGGATCGCGCCCGGTCGATGGCCTCGCGCGCCTTGTCGCGCAGGCTGGTGTCACCACCGGAATACCACCAGTAAAGGGTCAGGTATGCATCGGCCAGGCCGGTCCACGCCAGCTTGAATTCCGGATCGAGACGTATCGCCTCGCGAAAGAGTTCCAGCGCGGTCTGGTTGCCGAGTTCTTCCTGCCTGACGGAGAGCTGGCGTGCCTGCAGGTAGAGATCGTAGGCGGCCACGTTGGTGGTCGGCGCTTCGGCCAGGTTCGCCATCTCGGCATCCGACAGCGTGGCTTCCAGCGCCGTGGCGATGGCCTGGGCGATCTCGGACTGGATGTCGAACAGGTTCTCGGCGGAGAGCTCGCGATCATAGATCTCCGCCCACAGGTGCTCGTCGGTCTCGGCATCGATCAGCTGCACGTTGATGCGGACGCGGTTGCCCGAGCGCTGCACCGCGCCCTCCATGATGTTGGCCACGTCCAGCTCGCGGGCGATGTCCTTCAGGTTTTTGCTGGTGTCGCGGTATTCCATCACCGAGGTTCGCGAGATCACGCTGAACTCGCCGATCTTCGCCAGCTGGGTCAGCAGGTCATCGTGAATGCCGTCGGTGAAATAGGCGTCGGAAGCCTCGGCGCTGCGGTTGGCGAACGGCAGCACGGCAATGGAGTTGCGGTTGATGTCGGCCCGCTCGGCGGGCACCCGGCGGACCGCGTCTTCGGTCGCGGGTTCGGCAGCGACCGTGACCACCGGCGGCGTGGTCGCGGCCGTGGTCAGTTCGTCCTGGAACCGTGACTCCCAGATGAAGTAGGCCAGTGACAGGCCCAGCAGCGCCATGATGATGAAATCGAGCTTGCGACCGGTCTTGTGGGTGATCGACCGGGAACGGTCCACTTCGCTGTCCAGTTTCACGCCTTCCGGTGTGAGCTCGAAGGCCCAGGCGACGATCAACGCCGGGATGAAGCCGACCACCAGCATCAGCAGGATCAGCTTCGGCGCCCATGCCGGCAGTTCAAGAATGTCCGAAACCACTTCCGTGGCCTGCAGCAGCACCCAGGCCGTGACCGCGTAGGCGATGGCGACCTTGATCACGTTGCGGCGCTTGAGTTCGGCCAACAGGCTCACGGGCCGGCCCCTTCTGCGTCGATGCGGGCCAGGTTTTCTCGCTGCTCGGCCATGATCGCCTCGACCTGGTGGTCCAGTTCCGCGAAACGGGGGTCGCGGACCAGCGGTGCCAGGTGAGGGAAACGGTTGTAGAAGTGCCAGTACTCAAAATGAGCATGCTCGAAACGCGTTTCAACGATGCGCAGTGCTGACTCGATGTCGCCACGAAGGACGTAACACTCTTCGGCACCCCAGTTGTCCGTATGATCGACGTATTCCGGCAGCTCGTTCTCGAAAAAAGTGATGGCCTCGTCGATCAGGGCCTGGCCCAGCCGCGTCTCACCCGTGTTGATCATCATCCAGCCGGCCAGGCAGGCGTCCCGGGGGCTGCGCGTGATGGGCTCCCGCCATGTGTCTGGGTCGAAGTAGCTGTCGTCGTAGGCCTCAAACGCGGTGCGGGCGTTACGGGCATCACCCTGCATGGTGTAGACATTGCCCTGGATCTGTTTGACGAATGGCAGGCCGCCCATACGGCTGTCAATCCACCCGAGTTGCTCAAGGGCACCGGCCGTGTTGCCTTCGCCCATTGCGCTGATCGCGTCCAACCATGCGACTTGAAGGCTTTCTTCATCGATGGCGACCATCTTTTCCCGGAGGTCGCTGATCGCCGCCTTGTCATCCAGGTCGAGGTAGGACCAGAGCAGGCCGATATAGAGCCCGAAATTGCTGGGGTCCATTGCGATGGCCTTGCGAAGCAATTCGATGCGCTTGTCAATCCGGCCTGCAATTCCGTCAAGCTGGGCCTGGGCGGCGATGACGGGAACGAACTCCGGATCCATGGCGAGCAGCTGTTCAACCTGCCGTTGCGCTGCGTCAAACTGGCCCGCCTGGGTGAGTATGCCGGCATAGGCGCGCCGGATGATGGAGGAAAGCGGATCGAGTTCGAGGGCCCGCTCGATCATCTTGATCGCCTCCGGAACACCCTCGGTCCGGTTGTCCAGCCAGATCGCGTACCAGTGATACGCCGTGGCATAGCCGGGGCTCAGTTCGATGGCGCGCTGGAAATCCGTTTCGGGGTCTTCACCCAGGTCAACGAGCAGGGTGGCCCGTGCCAGGTTAGCCTCCCCGAGATCGGGGTCCAGTTCGAGCGCGCGTTCCGACGCGTTCCTCTGGATTTCGATACTTTGGGAATAGTCCAGGTTGCCATGCGCTTGCTGCAGGTTGGCGGAGTCAGCGATGCCAACCCAGGCGAGCGCAAAATCGGGGTCGAGATCAGTGGCGCGCCTGAATTCTGCGCGGGCGGCTTCCAGGTCGTCGGATCGCCGGCTGCGGAGTAACTGTCGGCCCCGAAGATAGGCATTGTAAGCCGCCAGGTCATCCGTCGGCCGGCTCTCCAGCCGCGCCGTCTCTTCTGTCGAGAGCTGCGCCTTCAGGGCGCCCGCAATGCGTTCGGAAATCTCGGTCTGGATGTCGAACAGGTTGTCGGCGGTCAGCTGGCGGTCGAAGATCTCGGCCCACAGGTGTTCGTCCGTGGCCGCGTCGATCAGCTGCACGTTGATGCGCACCGTGTCGCCAGAGCGCTGGACGGCGCCTTCCATGACCGTGGCGACGCCCAGTTCCTTCGCGATCTCGGGAATGCGTTTTTCCGTGCCGCGGTAACCGGCCACCGAGGTGCGCGATATCACCTTCAGGCCGCCGATGCGTGCCAGGTTGGTCAGCAGGTCATCGTGGATGCCATCGACGAAGAACTCGTCGTCCTCCAGGCGGCTGCGGTTATCGAACGGCAGCACGGCGATGGAGTTGGGCTGGGTGGCCGGTGCCGCGCTGTCGCCGGGCGGTTGTGGAGCGTCGGGTTTTGCCGGCGCAGCCGCTTCGGCAACCGGTTCCGTCCTGGGTTCCGGGCGTTCAGCGAACCGGGATTCCCAGATGAAGTAGGCGGCCACCAGGACCAGCATGCCGATGATGGCGCGGTCCAGCTTGCGGCCGGTCTGGCGCGTGATCGAGCTTTCCCGGGTCACTTCCGATTCGCGCTTGATGCCCTCGGGCGTCAACTCGAAGGCCCAGGCGAAAAACAGGGCGATTGGGAAGCCGATGGCGACCAGGGTGACGACGATGGGGCCGATTTCAGGCGGCAGGTCGAGCAGTTCGGACAGGACTTCGGTGAACTGGAGCAACAGCCATGCACCGACCGCGTAGGCGATGCCCACGCGGAATACGTTCCTGCGCTTTAACTCCTCCAGGAGTGCCATGCGTCGTTTCTGCCCCTCGGTGAACGACCGCCCGGGCAATTATCCACGCCAATCAATGGGTTGCGCCGGGCCTGTTGTTTTCATTGGATGGCGATGTGTGGCCGGTTCCTCTTGTTGCCTCGTGCGTGCATGATTGTCGCCCTTGCGACACGCCTCCACTATACCTTGTTCCCAGTACGCCCGGGAGCGCAAATAGTTGATTTACGGCCTGATTGCCAGATTGTCTAAATGATACCTAAAACGCAGGTGCGGGCCGACGGTGAATGCCTTCATCCCGCCGTGAGAGGCGGCCGTCGCTTCGTGTACCATGCCGCCATGAACATGAAATTCCTGACCACGATACTCATGGGCGCGGGTCTCGCCGCGACCGCCGTTGCCGACGTCGACCTGGGGCTGATCGAGATGCCCGACGGGTTCCGGATTGAACTCTACGCCGAGAACGTCGAAGGTGCCCGCCAGCTCGCCCGCGGCGACAACGACACCCTGTTCTCCGGGTCGCGCCGCGAAGGCAAGGTGCACGCCATCGTCGATAACGACGGTGACCAGGTTGCCGACCGGGTGGTGTTGATTGCCGAAAACCTGGACATGCCATCCGGGCTCGAATTCCGCGACGGCGCGCTCTACGTGGGCGTCGTGAATCGAATCCTGCGCTACGACGATATCGAGAATCGCCTCGACAATCCGCCGGAGCCGGTCGTGGTGACCGACGCGCTGCCGGACAAGTCCCATCACGGCTGGAAGTACCTGCGCTTCGCGCCGGATGGCCGCCTGTTCATCCCGGTGGGCGCGCCGTGCAATATCTGCGAGGAAGATGGTTTCGCCGAGATTCGCACGCTGGATCTCGACAGCAGCGAGATGACCACTTACGCCCACGGTGTGCGCAACAGCGTCGGCCTGGCGTTCCACCCGGACACCGATGAGCTGTGGTTCACCGACAATGGCCGCGACATGATGGGCGACGATATCCCCGACTGCGAACTGAACCATGCACCGGAACCGGGCATGCATTTCGGTTACCCGTACTGTCACGGCGAAGACGTGAGCGACCCGGAGTTCGGCGAAGGCCATGCCTGCAGTGAGTACGTGCCGCCGGTCGTTGAACTGGGTCCGCACGTCGCGCCACTGGGCCTGGCGTTCTACACCGGTGATGCGTTTCCGGCGGATTACCACGGTGACCTGATCATCGCCGAGCACGGTTCGTGGAACCGCAGCGAGAAAATCGGCTATCGCCTGAAACGTGTCATGTTCGATGACGAAGGCAACGTCACCGGCCAGGAGGTCTTCGCAAAGGGCTGGCTGCAGGGCGAGGAAAGCTGGGGTCGCCCCAATGACGTGCTTGTCATGCCGGATGGCGCACTGCTGGTGGCCGACGACCAGGCCGGCGTGATCTACCGCATCAGCTACGACGGCTGAGCCAGGCGCCGCGATGACCGCATTGCAGGTGGTGGTCCTGGCGATCGTCCAGGGCCTGACCGAGTTCCTGCCCGTCTCAAGCTCGGCGCACCTGGTGCTGGTGGGCCAGCTGGCCGATTGGCCCGACCAGGGCCTGGTGCTGGACGTGGCCGCGCACCTGGGCACGCTGCTGGCGGTCATCACCTATTTCCGCGCTGACCTTCTGCGCATGGCCGGCGCCGTTTGCGGCCTGGGGCGAGTGGACGATGTCGCGCAGCATCGCCACCTGGCCTTCACACTGGTGCTCGCCACCCTGCCCGTGCTGTTGGTGGGCGCAATCGCGTTTGAGGCGGTTTCAACCTACCTTCGCGATATCCGCGTGGTGGCGGTCGCCACGATCGTGTTCGGCATCCTGCTGTGGATCGCTGACCGCTTCGCGCCCGCCAGCAGGAACATGGAGCGGATGTCCGCACGGCCGGGGCTCGTGATCGGCATTGCCCAGGTGCTGGCGCTGGTGCCGGGGGTGTCACGATCCGGCATCACCATGACAATGGCGCGGGCCCTGGGCTTCGACGCCGTGACCGCCGCGCGGTTCTCTTTCCTGCTGTCGATTCCCGTGATCGGCGCGGCGGGCCTTTTTGGTGCATGGGAGGTGGCCAGTGGCGCCGTCGCGGTCCCCTGGGGCGCCTTCTGGGCCACCGTCATCCTGTCCGCGGCGGCCGGCTGGGCCTGCATTTCAGCATTCCTGGCCCTGCTTGAGCGCGTGGGACTGACGCCGTTCGTCATTTATCGCCTCGTCCTGGGCGCGGCACTGCTCTGGATCGCTTTTTCTGCACCGTAATAGTGCATAACGACCCGCGGTGTGCAATGATGGTGCGCTTTCCGTGGGCGCGTGGATCCGGCATTGTGATGCCCGCATGGAATAAGCCGGGTTTTTGTCGCTAAAAGGTCAAATCCGGCTGCTAAATTCGGTAATCGTGAAACCAGCGGGTAGGCGTGCCCGATTCTACGGGTTGGCATCATTCCTGCATCTATATTCCGAACCAGATTGGGTCACATCAATAAACCAACAGGAGAACCGCTTTAATGAGCACGAAAGACATTCTGAAAGACATCAAGGACGACGACATCGAATTCGTCGACCTGCGTTTCTGTGACACCAAGGGCAAGGAACAGCACGTGACCCTGCCCGCCAGCGCCGTCGACGAAGACCTCTTCGACGAAGGCAAGATGTTCGACGGCTCATCGATTGCCGGCTGGAAGGGCATCAACGAATCGGACATGGTGCTGATGCCGGACAAGAACAGCGTGGTGCTGGATCCGTTTTCCGAGCACAAGACGCTGATCGTCCGTTGCGACGTGTTGGAGCCGGACACCATGGAAGGCTACTCGCGCTGCCCACGTTCGCTCGCCCTGCGCGCCGAGGCCTACCTGAAGTCCAGCGGCATCGCCGACACCGCCTACTTTGGCCCGGAGCCGGAGTTCTTCGTGTTCGACGACGTGCGTTTCGGCGACTCCATCAAGGGCGCCCATTACGAAATCGATTCCCAGGAAGCGGCCTGGAACACCGGCACCGAGTACGACGGCGGCAACCCCGGTCACCGTACCCGCGTGAAGGGCGGTTACTTCCCGGTCCCGCCGGTGGATTCGCTCCACGACCTGCGTGCCGAGATGTGCCTGGTGCTGGAAAAGCTGGGTGTACCCGTTGAAGTGCACCATCACGAGGTGGGCACGGCCGGCCAGTGCGAGATCGGCACCAAGTTCAACACGCTGACCCGCAAGGCCGACGAACTGCTGCTGATGAAGTACGCGATCGCCAATGTCGCGCACGCCAACGGCCAGACCGCCACCTTCATGCCGAAGCCGCTGGTTGGTGATAACGGCTCTGGCATGCACGTACACCAGTCCCTGTCCAAAGACGGCGAGAACCTGTTTGCCGGTGACGAGTACGGTGGGCTTTCACAGACGGCGCTGCATTACATCGGCGGTATCTTCAAGCATTCTCGCGCCATCAACGCCTTTGCCAACGCTTCAACCAACAGCTACAAGCGACTGGTACCGGGCTTCGAGGCGCCGGTCATGCTGGCCTACTCGGCCCGTAACCGATCTGCTTCCATCCGGATTCCGTGGGTGTCCAGCCCGAAGGCGCGTCGAATCGAGGTTCGCTATGGCGACCCGGTGGGCAGCGGTTACCTGACCTTCGCCGCCATGCTGATGGCGGGCCTCGACGGCATCGTCAACAAGATCGATCCGGGCCCGGCCATGGACAAGGACCTGTACGACCTTGAGCCGGAAGAAGCCAAGGACATCCCGACCGTCTGCCACAGCCTGGACCAGGCGCTGGAAGCACTGGACAAGGACCGCGAGTTCCTGAAAGCCGGTGGCGTGTTCAGCGACGACCTGATCGACGGTTACATCGCCCTGAAGATGGACGAAGTCACGCGCTTCCGCATGTCAACTCACCCCATTGAGTTCGACATGTACTATTCTTGCTAATGGCATGAATGCGGTGCGCCGGACCGTTGGGTCCGGCGCAACCGTACCGAAAGCGACCTGTAGCAGGCGCTGTTCATGCCATGTGTTGAATGGAGAGGGGAGCATGACTGAACAGCATTTTGTCCGGGCCCTGGCAGCAGCCGTTCTGATGTTGGCGGGCGTGGTTCTCGTCAGCGGGCCAGTAATGGCGCAGGTGTACAAGACCGTGGATGCGGACGGCAACGTTACGTACACCGACCAGCCTCCAGGCCCTGGCGCTGAACCGATCGAGTTGCGGGAACTGAGCGTGGTTGAGCGCCCCGAGTACAAGCCCACCCGGTCCCAGCAGGCCGAGGCGGCCGCGGCGGAAGGCGCTGAAAATCCACGGGAGGCCCTCCGGCAGTTACAGCAGCAGTACCGCGACTTCCGGCTGGTGAGCCCGACCCCCGAGCAGAGTTTCTGGGGAACGTCCAACACGGCCACGGTGGCCTGGGACACGAACGCTGCCCTGCAGGACGGCATGAAAGTACGAATTTATTTGGATGACCAGGCAGCCACCACGACCACGCAATCGTTGTTCGCAACACCTCGGCTTGACCGCGGTGAGCACACCGTGCGCGCTGAATTGCTGGACGTCAACGACCAGGTGGTCGCCATGGCGGGCCCGGTCACATTCTTCATTCACCAGCAGACTGTCAACAACAGCCCGGCCAACCGACCGCGCCCGACGCCACGCGGCGGCTGACCCTTACCCGCACCCCTCCCCACGGAGGCGGTGTCCATGAGCCTGTTCGAGGAAATGGACACCGCGGTGGTGGAACTGGATGTGAACGACTGCATCCTGCGCGTCAACGGTGCGGCGGAACAGTGCCTGTCCGCCAACCGTGATCGCCTGAACGGACAGACCATCGAGAATCTCTGGGGGGTTCCCGATGCCCTGCGCCTCGCCCTTGCCGACACCCGCGTCGACCTGCGTCCCCGCCGACTGCATGAATGCCAGATGGCGGGCGGTTTCTATGACTGCCACATCGGTATTCTCGAGGCCGGCCACCTGCTGCTGGAGTTTCACAGCATCGGCTGGAACCGGCAGCAGCAACAGCTGCAGCAGCTCGAGGTGCAGACCGGGCTGCTGAACCTGCTGCGGCGCAACCTGGGTCACGAAATTCGCAACCCGCTGGGTGGCATTCGCGGTGCGGCGCAGATGCTGGCGGCGGAACTGGAAGAACAGGAGCTGGGTACCCTGGCGCAGCTGATCATCCGCGAGGTCGACCGGGTGGAGGAGCTGATCCAGAGCTTCTGGCAGCCGGAAATGAAACGCGAGCCCCTGGACGTTCATCGCAGCCTGGAAGAAGCGCTGCAGCTGTTGGAGACCGAGCACGGCAGCAAGGTGGGCGTGGTCCGCGATTATGACCCCAGCATCCCGGAGGTGAATGGCGACGCCAGCGCCATTCGCCAGGTGTTCGTGAACCTGGCCCGCAATGCCGCACAGTCCGGTGCGAAGACCATCACGGCCCGAACCCGGGTCGAACATGACTCGGCACTGTTCGAGCATCACCAGGGCTACCTGATCCGGGTTGATATCGAAGACGACGGCGACGGCGTTCCGGAGCGTCTGCGCCCCCTGCTATTTCTGCCCATGGTCACCGGCCGCCGCGATGGCACCGGGCTAGGCCTGGCCCTGGCCCAGCAGATCGCGGCCGATCACGGAGGACTCATGAGCTATGACGCTTTGGAACACGGAAGTCGCTTCACGCTCCGCATACCCGCCCGGGAGAACGGTCATGACTGAAGGCGCGCGCGTCTGGGTCAACGATGATGACGAGGCCATCCGCTTCGTGCTGGAGCGCGCCTTGAGCCGCGCCGATTACCAGGTCACGACATTCGCGGCCGTCAGTGAACTGAACGCCGCGCTGGCCAAGGGCTCGCCCGATGTCATTCTCACGGACATCCGCCTGCCCGACGCCGATGGCCTGACCGTGCTCGACGCGCTGCGCGCCGAGCAGCGCGAAATTCCGGTCATCGCCATGACCGGGTTCTCGGACCTGGACCAGGCGGTCACCGCGTTCCAGAAGGGCGTTTTCGACTACCTGCCGAAACCGTTCGACCTGGACCAGGTGCTGTCGGTGGTGGCTAGCGCCGTGGCCCACCGGCCCGCCTCGACACGTCCCGCGCCGCGCGAGCCCGACAGCCGCATGATCGGCGATTCGCCGGCGATGCAGGAGGTCTTCCGCACCATCGGCCGCCTGTCGCGTTCCAACATCAGTGTGCTGATTACCGGTGAAACGGGGTCCGGCAAGGAAGTCGTCGCCAGGGCCCTTCATGAGCACAGCCCACGGTGCAACGGCCCGTTTGTCGCCATCAATACCGCGGCCATTCCGTCTGAGCTGCTGGAATCAGAGCTGTTCGGGCACGAGCGTGGCTCGTTCACGGGGGCGCATACGCGTCGCCACGGCCGTTTCGAGGAAGCGGCTGGCGGCACGCTGTTCCTGGACGAGATCGGCGACATGCCGCTGACGCTGCAGACCCGGTTGCTCAGGGTGCTGGCCGAGGGCGACTACTACCGCGTCGGTGGCCGTGACCTGCTGAAAGCGGATGTTCGCGTCATCGCCGCCACCCACCAGGACCTCGACGAGCACATCGCCAATGGCTCTTTCCGCGAGGATCTCTATCACCGCCTGAACGTCATCACCATCTCGATGCCGCCCTTGCGCGATCGCGTGAGCGACATCCCGGCGCTGGCCGAACATTTCCTGGAGCAGGCCGCGCTGGAAATGGGCCTGGAGGTCAAGACTTTGCGGCCGGAAACCGTGAACTTATTGAAATCACAACCCTGGCCGGGCAACGTCCGGCAGTTGCAGAACGTCTGCCAGCAACTGTGCGTAATGGCGCCGGGCGAGCAGGTGTTTCCCGAGGATCTTCCCGCCGAGCTGTCGTCTGCCCCGGGCAGCGGTGGCGCCGAGGGCGGCCGGTGGCAGGAGCAGTTGCGCGGCTGGGTGCGCAAGGCCCTGCAGGCGGACCAGGCCGACCTGATGTCGACCGTTCGGGATGAGATGGAGCAGGTCCTGTTCGACGAGGCGCTGGACTACACCGGCGGTAAACGTGTTGATGCCGCGAAGGTGCTGGGCGTGGGCCGCAACACCCTGACGCGAAAACTCAAGGACCGCGAAGAGGACGACTGAACGTCCGCCGTCCTGGTGATCAGGCGTCCGCCGCGGCCTCGATACGCGCGACGATGGCCTCGTGCAGGTCTTCCTGCAGTTCCTTGAACGCCTTGTACTGGTCCTTGTCGAGGTATCGTTTCATGCGGTCGGCCGTGTCCTTGCGGTTGCGCTTGAGGTCTTTCTCCATGCGCTTCTTGTCCTTGCTGTCCATGGCTTCGATCGACTCGAACGTGCCGTCCAGGCCGTAACGCCGGGCAATGGCGACCCGCTGGCGAACGCCGCTCTTGAGGATCTGCTCAACCTGCGTCCACTGGTAGTCGCTCAGGTTCAGCTGCTGGCGAAAGTCTTCCAGTCCGGCATCCACCAACTCCCGCGTGGACGGCCCGGTGTCAGTATCATCCTGCGCCGTTGCGGCCAGCGACCAGGCAGCCGTGGCCAGGGTCAACAGTGTGACAAACGTGATACGGTTTGCGAAGGCGCGCATGTGTCATCTCTCCTTAATTTTCGGCAGGCCCGGTGGCACGGGCCCTTTCGATCGTTAAAAATTAATCCTGCTCCGTTTCCGGCGGCACCCTGAGCCTGAAGGTGACCGGTCCGTCATTGACCAGTCTGACCATCATGTGGGCGCCGAATTCCCCGGTGGCGCATTTGCCCAGTCGGGCGCGGGCATGGGCCAGCAGGTAGTCAAACAGCTGGCGGCCCGTATCCGGGTCGGCGGCGGATGAAAAACTCGGCCGGTTGCCGCTGTTGGTGCTGGCGGCCAGCGTGAACTGCGACACCAGCATCAGTTCGCCGCCCACCTGTTCGATATTCAGGTTCATGCGGCCGGTGTGGTCGGGGAATACGCGGTACGCCAGCAGCCGGTCCAGCAGCCGGTCCGCCTGGGCCATGGTATCGCCTTTTTCGACACCGACCAGCACCACCAGGCCGGAACCGATGACGCCCGCTTCACGGGTGACGTCCACCTGTTTCACAAGCACCGTGGCTTCCGATACCCTTTGCATCAATGCGATCATGCAACGCTCATTCGCCCACCCAGTGCGGGCCCGATCCGAAAACGCATAGCGTAGCAGGTCGAGGCGTCCGGAATGCACCCTGGTGAAGGCATGGACCCTGAAGGCCATGGCGGCCCTTTTCACCCTGTTGCCGGCCGCCACCCTGTCGTGGTTCGCCCGGCCGCTGGGTGCACTGGTGTGGCGTATCTCCAGCCGGCTCCGTAAAGTCAGCCTGAAAAACCTGTCGCTGTGTTTTCCTGTGATGGACGAATCGAACCGCGAGGCCATTGCCCGCTCGTCGATGCGGCATTACGCGCTCAACGGCCTGGAGACCGGGCTGGTCTGGTACGGTTCACGCCGCCGGTTCGACAGCCGGATCCTGCCACCTGCGGGTGCTGACCTGCTGGAATCGGCGCTGGGCGAAGGTCGCGGGGTGCTGATCCTCGCACCGCACTACGGCGCCTGGGAGATTCTCGGTTTGTACCTGTCCGATGTACTGGCCGCGACCCTGTACAAGCCTGCCGAGGACGAGGCCGTGAACCGCTTGCTGATCGAGCGTCGGGGGCGCTTCGGGGCCAATCTCGTCCCCGCCGGGCGGCAGGGCCTGAAGGCGCTGATGTCGGGGCTGGCGGCGGGTCGCGCCGTGGCCGTGCTGCCTGACCAGGAGCCCCGCGCCGGCGACGGCCGCTTCGCCCCGTTCTTCGGTGTGCCGGCGCTGACCGGCGTGCTGGCGCCCCGTCTGCTCAAGCGTAGCGGGGCCGTGGCGCTGTTCGTTGTCGCCCTGCGCGAACCCGGCGGCCGCTTTCGGCCACACTTCCTGGAGGCGCACCCGGATATCTATTCCGATGATCTCGATGCGGCAGTCGCCGCGGTCAACGAGGGCGTGGAGCGCTGTATCGAGCTGGATCGCGCGCAGTATCTGTGGGCTTACAAGCGCTTTCGTGCGCGACCGGAGGGCGAGGCGCGGTTTTATTGAGGGTAAGCGGTAAGCAGTAAGCAGTGAGGAGTAAATGCACCTCGCTGAGACGCTTCAGCAAAAATCTCACTGCTCACTGCTCACTGCTCACTGCTTACCGCTTACTCATCATCAGTCGCGCCAGAACGCGGGAGTCAGCAGCACCAGCAGGGTGTAGATTTCGAGTCGCCCGGCCAGCATGGCGAATGACAGGATCAGTTTGGCGGTGTCGCCCAGGCTGGCGTAGGAGTGGCCGACGTCGCCGAGGCCGGGGCCGAGGTTGGTGATGCAGGCGGCGACGGCGGAAAAGGCGGTCAGAAGATCGAGCCCCGTCATGCTGAGCAACAAGGTCATCAGTGCCGTGCTGGCCGCGAACAGGAAAAAGAAGCCGGTCACGGCGTCCAGCACGGTTTCCGCGGCCTTGAAGCCGCCGAATTTCACCGGCAAAACCGCGTGCGGGTGAATCAGCCGGCGAATCTCGCGGATGGCATGGCGATAGAGCAGCTGCAGGCGAATCACCTTCATGCCGCCGGCGGTGCTGCCGGCGCAGCCGCCGATGAATGCCAGGCAAACCAGTACCAGCGGCACCCAGCCCTGCCACTGGTGGAACTCGGTGGTGGTGAAACCGGTCGTGGTCAGCGCCGAGACCACCTGGAAACCGCCAAACCGCAGCGCCTCGCCCAGGGTGCCGAACGTGCCGTTCTGGACCAGTGCAAACGACACGATGACGGTCGCGCCGACCAGCAGGATCATGTAGGTCTTCAGCTCTGAATCATGAAAATACGGCTGCGCGCTGGCCTTGCGCCAGGCGGTGAAATGCAGCGCGAAGTTCATGCCCGAGATCACCATGAAGACCATCGCGATGGCTTCCAGGGTCGGGCTGTCGAAATAGCCGAAGCTGGCATCGTGCGTCGAGAACCCGCCAATCGCGACGGTACTGAAGGCGTGGCTGACGGCGTCGAACGCCGTCATGCCGCCCAGCCAGAACGACAGCGCGCAGGTCACGGTGATCCCCAGGTACAGCAGCCACAGCGCCTTGGCCGTTTCGGCGATGCGCGGGGTGAGCTTGGAGTCCTTCATCGGGCCGGGTGTTTCGGCGCGGAACAACTGCATGCCGCCCACGCGCAGCATCGGCAGGATGGCCACGGCCAGCACGATAATGCCCATGCCGCCCAGCCACTGCAGCTGCTGGCGGTAGAACAGGATGCCGTGCGGCAGCGTGTCGATGTGGTCAAGCACGGTGGCGCCCGTGGTGGTCAGGCCCGACATCGACTCGAACAGGGCGTCAACATAGCTGATCTGCGGTTGTGGCAGCAGCAGGAACGGCAGCGCACCGACGAAGGCCAGGGTCAGCCAGCAGGCCACCACGATGATGAAGCCGTCGCGCAGCCGCAGGTCGCGGGCGTCCTTGCGGACCGGCCACCAGACCAGGCCGCCGATGACCAGCAATATGGCGGCCGCCAGCAGGAAGAGGTTGGCGCCCGGGTCGCCGTAAATCCACGAGACGATGGCCGGCGGCAGCATCATCAGGCTGGACCAGGCGACCAGGGCACCGATCACTCTCTGGATGGCGGCAAATTTCATCGGCGTGGTGTCAGACGAACGTGGCGCTGACCTGGAACAGGGCTTCGACGGCCGGAATCTGGCGCTTGTCCGGCACGAACAGCAGGACGTGGTCGTTCTCGGCAATGACCGTGTCGTGGTGCGCAATGATGACGTCGTCACCGCGCACGATCGCACCGATGGTCGTGCCTTCCGGCAGTGGCAGGTCTTCCAGCGCGCGGCCGACCACCCGCGATGAATGGCGGTCGCCCAGGGCTTCGGCCTCGATGGCCTCGGCCGCGCCGCGGCGCAGGGAATGCACGCGGACGATACTGCCGCGGCGGATGTGGGTCAGCAGCGCGCCGATGGTGATCTGCTCCGGCGACACCGCGATGTCGATCTCGCCGGATTCCACCAGGTCGACGTACGCGGAGCGGTTGATGATGGCGATGACCTTGCGCGCGCCCATCCGCTTGGCCAGCATGGACGACAGGATGTTCGCCTCGTCGTCGTTGGTGAGTACGCAAAACACATCGGCGGTCTCGATGGCTTCTTCGCGCAGCAGGTTCTCGTCGGCGGCGTCGCCGATCAGCACGATCGCCTTTTCGAGCTCCTCGGCGATTGATTCCGCGCGGTCAGCGTCGCGCTCGATGACCTTGACGTGATGATCACGCTCCAGCTGCCGCGCCAGCGCGCTGCCGATATGGCCGCCACCGGCAAGCACGATACGCCGCACCGGCCGGTCCAGCGGCCGCAGCTCCTGCATCATGGCGGGAATGTAGCGCCGTGCGGCCAGGAAGAACACGGTGTCGTTTTCCTCGATGACGGTGCTGCCATCCGGAACCACCAGCTGCCCCTGGCGGTAAATGGCCGCCACCCGCGCGTCGCCGCCCGTGGGCAGGTGATCTTTCAGCGTGCTCAGTCGCTGCCCGACCAGCAGCCCTCCGGCGTCTGCCTGCGTGGCCACCAGCTGGGCCCGGCCCTCGGCAAAATCGAGCACCTGCAGCGCACCGGGGTACTGGATCAGGCGGGCGATATGCTGCGTCACCAGCTGTTCCGGGCTGACCAGGACATCGATCGGTGAATGTTCCCGGCTGAACAGTTCCGGGTAGTCGGTATAGGCCGCCGAGCGCACGCGGGCCACGCGCGTGGGCGTGTTGAACAGCGTGTAGGCGACCTGGCAGGCCACCATGTTCACCTCGTCGGTATTGGTCACCGCCACGACCAGGTCGGCGTCCTCGATGCCGGCGCGGACCAGGATCTTGGGGTGCGAGGCATGGCCGTGGACGACGCGGATATCGAGATGGTCCTGCAACTGCCTGAGCTGCCGCTCGTTGGTGTCGACGACGGTAATATCGTTGTCCTCCGAGGACAGGCTGTGGGCGACGGTGGATCCGACCTGGCCGGCGCCCAGGATGACGATTTTCACGATTCAGTCTCGCTGGCAATGCGCTTCGGGTCGATGCCCAGGGAGCGCAGTTTGCGGTACAGGTGGGTTCGTTCCATGCCGACGGCGTCCGACAGTTTGCCGACGCTGCCGCCGGCCTTGCGAAGCTGGTAGGTCAGGTATTCACGTTCAAACTGTTCACGAGCTTCGCGCAGGGGCAGCTCAAACGCGCCCGGCAGCGCGGAACCGGGGCCGGTGGCGGTCTCCGGCACCGGGCTCCTGAGCGCTTCGTCGACCTCCTGGACACTCACCTCGCCTTCGCCGCCCATGATCAGCAAGCGCTGGACCACGTTGCGAAGCTCGCGCTCATTTCCCGGCCAGGCGTGGTTGCGGAGCCGGTTAAGGGCCGAAACGGGAAATGAACGCCAGGCCAGTCCTTCGTGGTTCGAGAACCAGTCGTTGTACCAGCCGACCAGTTCAGGAACGTCCTGCGGGCGATCACGAAGCGCCGGCAAGTGCAACGGCAGGACATTGAGTTGCAGGTATAGCTGTTCCAGCAGGTCGCCGTTGCGGACGTGGGCTTCGGGGTCGCCCGAAATGCCGGTGATGACACGGCACTGCAGCGCACGCGGCGCATTGGCGCCGATCGGCGTCCACTGCCGGGCTTCCAGCACAGCCGACAACAGCGCCTGGGCCTCCCGGGGCAACCACTGGGGTTCGGGCAGGTAGAGCGTGCCTTTATCGATGTGGGCGAGCACGCCGGTGTCTTCAGCCAGCAGGTAGCCCGTCGCGTCTTCGCCCGTGCGCGCGGCGTCGAGCACGGTGAACCCGGTCTCACCCCCGGACAGCCGGTGTATCCAGGCGGCGAGTCCTTCCTTGCCGCTGCCGGCTTCACCGGTGATGAATATGGGCTGGTCATGGCGCGCGGCCTGTTCGGCCTTCTGGCGGAGCAGTTGCATCTGCGGGCTGCTGCCCTGCGGCTCGGCATCACGACCCCGCTGGCCGCCGCCCGGGCGGTTTGCGGGCTGGCGCGTGCCCAGTGCCTGTTTAACCGTCGCCAGGAGCTTTGCCAGCGACACCGGCTTCTGGATGAAATCGACGGCGCCGAGCCGGGTGGCCTCGACGGCGGTTTCCAGCGTGCCGTGGCCGGAAATCATCACCACCGGGCAGGCCACGCCATCACCCGACGACCATTCCTTGAGCAGTGAAATGCCGTCGACATCGGGCATCCAGATATCGAGTAACACCAGGTCCGGCGTCTCGCGGCTGAATGCCGCCCGCGCCGCTTCGCCATTCTCCGCGCTTTCGACGTCGTAACCTTCGTCTTCGAGAATGTCGCTGATCAGTTGACGGATATCGGTCTCGTCGTCGACCACCAGGATCCGCGTCTGGGCCATGACCGTGATTACCTTTGAAAACGCCGCCGGTGGGCGGAATGTTGCATGGAAACAACAGCAGAATAACGGAAAATCATGAGCCTTGATACCGTTCCGGGCCTGACAGCGGCAAGGTCACAACGGCCCGTGCGCCATCGTCGTGGTTGGCGATCTCGATGGCGCCGTCGTGGTCATCGACAATCTTGCGGCAGATGGCCAGCCCCAGCCCGCTGCCGTTGGGTTTGTGGGTGACATACGGTTCAAACGGCTGGGCCAGCACGGAATCGGGGAACCCGGGGCCGTTGTCGTCCAGGCGCAGTTCCAGCCGGGGATCGGTATCGGTGTCGACGACACGGGTCCGGATGTGAATGTGGCTGGGGCTTTCCGGGGGCATCGCTTCGATCGCGTTGCGGATCAGGTTGTGCAGCAGCTGCCGAAGCTGTCCCGGGTCCGCCTGCAGGCCGGGCGGACCCTTGCACAGGTCGAGGTCGATCACCAGGCGCGGGTCGCCCTGTCGATAGAGCTCCACGACGTCGCCGACCAGCCGGTCCAGCGCCACGGGCGAACGTTCCAGTTCGGGCTCGCGTGCGTAGTCGCCGAAGGCATCCACCAGTTTTCGCAACGCTTCCACCTGCGCAACGATGGTCGTGGCTGACCGGTCGAGAATTTCCGCGTCACGGCCGTCGAGCTTCTCCATCAGTTTCATGCGCAGGCGCTCGGCGGCCAGCCGGATGGGGGTCAGTGGGTTTTTCACCTCGTGGGCCAGCCGGCGCGCCACCTCGGCCCAGGCGGCGTCCCGCTGGGCGCGGTTGAGCACGGTCACGTCGTCGAAGACCACGACGTGGCCATCGTCGCCGTCGGGCATGGCCAGCCGTGAACCGCGCGCCAGCAGCACCAGGGGGCGGCCGTCCCGTTCCAGCAGTATCTCCTCCTGCCAGCCCGAATGGCCGCGTGACATGTGACGCGCGATGGCCGTCGTCAGTGGTGCCAGGTGGTCGTGCGTGTGACCGAGGTCGTCCAGCGACTGGCCAACCGGTTCACCGGGCAGGCCCAGAATCCTGCCGGCGGCGCGATTCACGCGAACCAGCCGGCCATCGCCGTCCAGCGATAACACCCCGGCGCTGAGGCTGCCGAGCACGGTTTCCAGGTACTCGCCCTGGGCCTGTAATCGCGCCCGGCTGCTTTCGGCCTCTTCACTTGCGTGCAGCAGAGCGTCGGTCATTTCGTTGAAAGACTCGGCCAGGAAACCGATTTCATCGCGGCTGCCCGGCGCCACGGCCTGCCCAAGATCGCCGGCGGCGACCCGTCGCGTGGCCTGCGCGAGGTCAGATATCGGCGCGACCATGCGCCGCGCGGCGGTCAGGGCCGCGAGAATTGCCAGCAGTACCGTCAGGCCCAGCACCAGGGACAGGATCAACAGGAAGCTTTGTTTCAACCAGCCGCGCAGGTACGCAATGTTCTGGTAGCGGTGATATTCGCGTTCGATGCTCGCGGTCAGCGCACTGATGGATTCCGGCAGCGGGTAGACGGACTGGAGCAGGAGAGTAGCCCCGCCGGGCCGGCTGCCCGGCAGTCGCTGCAGTACGCGAATCGACAGCCTGCCCTGCGCATCGGGTTCGGCGGCGGCATATTCCCCGCTCTCACTCGCCTGCAGCAGTGCATAGTCGCCGGGTCTTTCCGGCAGGCTCGCCAGCGGGTCGAACGCGGCGCTGGCGCGGACGCGGCCATCAGCTCCAAGCACGCTCAGTTCCACCGGCCCCGTGGCCCTGACGTAGTTCAGCAATTGCCGCCTGATGTCGTCAGTCGCGCCGTCGAGGTCAATTGAAGCGCCCAGTCGGCGGGCCTCGGTGCGCGCCTCAAAAGTACGCTGGTCGAGAAACGCCTTTCCCAGTCGCAGTGAATCCGCAAGCGCGGTCTCGACCTCGACATCGAACCAGCCGTCGACGGTCCGGGTCAGGAACCAGGCGGACACGAAGTAGACGATCAGCGCCGGCGGCAGTGACATCACGAGGAAATTCCGTACCCAGCGGGCGGACAGTCGCGCACCGGGCACCTCGGTGCGCACACTGCGGTACAGCGCGATAAACCGCGACAGGATCGCGATACCGAGCAATGCCAGCGACAGCGCGGTCAACACCAGCACCCAGATGTACACCCGGTTGAAGCCGCCGGCGTCTTCCGGCACGTCGCTGACCAGCACCAGCGACACCAGCAGCACCAGCAATGCCGCCAGCACCGGTGCGATGCGGAACAGGCGCCGCCTCAGCCGCTTGTTTTCAATGGCCATTCGGTCCAGCCGCTGTCGTGGCGAAGATAGGGGAACAGCATGGCGGGCAGCTGCATCGGTGCGGGCAGGGCGGAACGGTCCAGTCGCGCCCGGACCCTGAATTCGTATTGCCCCGGCGCCAGCGCGTCGGTCTCCACGCGGTACTGGAGCTGTCCCAGCTCCCGCATCACGTGACGCAACCGGGGATAGGTCTCGGAATCTTCGGGCCCCGGGCCATTCAGCTGGTACTGTTCGCTAAGGGGCAGGTATCGCAATGTCCAGTGGTCGCGGGCGGCCGTGACCAGGTCGCGGCTGTCGAGGCGCCGAACTTCCGAATTCACCAGGAAGGTCAGGGTAACGCCGCGTGACAGCGCGCGCTGCGCCGCGTGGCTGAGCCGGGCATCGATGGCGAGACGCACGCTGATGCCGTTGCCGGACGGGCGCAGGCCGACATCCCGGATGTCGAAACGCTGTTCCACGGGTTCGCGGGCACAGGCGCCCAGCAACAGCAGCGCCACGCTAAGCAGGCTTATGAAGTGGTGCGTAGAAAAAGCCATCCATCCCGGACGTTCCGGTGAGCACCTGGCGCCCGAATGTGTCATCACCCCGCCAGGCGCCGGCCGCCGCAGATAGCGCTGCGTCGGGGTATTCTTCCAGAAACCGCTGAATTTGTTTGCTATTTTCACGCTTCAGCACAGAGCAGGTGGCGTAGACTAGGATACCGCCCGGTCGCAGCAGGGGCCAGAGCGCCCGAAGCATGCGGGCCTGGAGCGCCACCGCGGTTTCCACCTGCGCCGGTGTTCGTTGCCACTTGATCTCCGGATGCCGCCGGATCACACCTACCGCGCTGCAGGGCGCATCAAGCAGGATCCGGTCGAACGGCTCGCCACTCCACCAGTCCTGCGGGCGGGTGGCGTCGCCGACGCAGAGTGTCGCGGCCAGGGACAGTCGTTCCAGGTTTTCCCGCACGCGATTCATGCGATCCGGGTTGTCATCGAGCGCGGTAAGGTCGATTCCCGGGCAGGCTTCCAGCAGGTGACAGGTCTTGCCGCCGGGCGCCGCGCAGGCGTCCAGCACCCGGTCTCCAGCGCGCGGGGACAGGTAACTGACCGCCAGCTGGGCGGCGGCATCCTGGACGCTGCACAGACCTTTCCCGAAGCCGGTCAACCGCTCCACCGGCGCCGCCGGCTCAACCTGCAGGGCCATGTCCGCCTCGGGGTGCGTCGTGACCGTGAATCCATCGTTTCGAAGCTGGCCGGCCAGCGTGTCGCGGTCGGTCGCCGCGGCGTTTACGCGCAGCCACAAAGGGGGCTCCGCGTTGTTGGCGCGGACGATGTCCTGCCAGTGGTCCGGCCAGTCTTTTCGTAACGCCCCGAGCAGCCAGCCGGGATGCGCATACCCGGCATCGTCATTCTCAAGCGCCTCCAGCAGGGCGTCGCGTTCGCGCAGGAATCGGCGCAACACGGCATTGACCAGGCCCACGGCCCAGTCCTTGCGCAATCCTTTGGCCACCTCCGCGGTGGCGTGTACCGCGGCGTGCCCCGGTGTGTCCTCATGCCAGAGCTGGTACAGGCCCAGCTGGATCAGGCGCTGGATATCGCGGTCCCGGTTTTTCAGCGGGCGATCCATCAGTTGCTGGCCGAGATGCTCGAGCGCGCCTGCCCAGCGGACAACACCATTGGCCAGTCTGCGCGCGAATGCACGTTCACGATCGTCACGGGCGGCCCTGAACAGTGCCGGATCGGTCAATGACCCCTGTCGTTCCATCACGGCCATGATGGCGTCGAGGGCGACGCGCCGGGCGTCATCGCGCCGTTTGCCATTCATTCCAGCATTCCAGGCGGCGTGTTGGCATTCAGCCAGTCGGACACCCGCATGCGGCGACTGCCCTCGGCCTGGATTTCCCCGAGCCGCAATACGCCTTGACCCGTGGCGATGCTGAGTTCGCCGGCAGAGCGGGATTCCAGGACGGTTCCCGGCGGCGCACTCGCCGCATCGCGGGCGGCCTTCGCCGACCAGACCCGCAGGCGCTTGCCCGACATTTCGCACCAGGCCACCGGCCAGGGGTTGAAGGCCCTGACCTGGCGCTCCAGCGTTACCGCGTCGAGGGTCCAGTCCAGCCGTGCTTCTTCTTTCGTCAGCTTGTGCGCGTACACCGCCGCCGCATCATCCTGGGGCGCAGGTTCAGGCAGATCTCCCCGGGCGGCCATCCCCAGGCACTGCTCAAGGGCATCGGCACCCAGTACCGACAGGCGATCATGAAGACTGCCCCCGGTGTCGTCCGGCGCGATGGTCGTGACCAGCCGGTGGAATACCGGGCCGGTATCCAGGCCGGGCGCCATCTGCATGATGCAGACGCCGGTTTCATGGTCGCCAGCCTCGATGGCCCGCTGGATGGGCGCTGCGCCGCGCCAGCGCGGCAACAACGAGGCATGGATGTTCCAGCAGCCGTGTCTTGGGATGTCGAGGACTTCGGCCGGCAGGATCAGTCCATACGCCGCCACCACCATCAGGTCCGGCGCCAGCGCCTTCAGCGATGACTGTGCGGCCTTGTCACGAAGTGTTTCCGGCTGGTGGACGTCAATACCCTGCGCCAGGGCTGTTTGCTTGACCGGGCCCTGCTGCAGTTGCCGGCCACGGCCGGCGCGGCGGTCGGGCTGGGTGTAGACCCCCACGACGTTCGCCCCGGCATCCACCAGTCGTTGAAGTGGCGGTACGGCGAAATCAGGTGTTCCCGCATAGACGATGCGGGGAGAATCAATGCGCATTGATGGGGTTTTCCGGCCGGGAATCAGGCTTGGCTGCCGGCCGGCATGGCCTGGCGACGCGCTTTCTCGAGCTTCTTGCGCACCATCTGTCGTTTGAGCGGTGACAGGTAGTCGACGAACAGTTTGCCCTGCAGGTGATCCATTTCGTGCTGCAGGCAGACGGCGTCCAGGCCCTCGAGTTCCACCTCAAAGCGCTCGCCTTCGACGTCCCGGGCTTCCACCCGGACCTGCTCGGCGCGTTCGACGTTTGCGTAAATGCCGGGCACTGAAAGGCAACCTTCCTCGTAGGTCTGCACGCCATCGGCGACGAGAAGCCTGGGATTGATAAACACCCTGGGCGACTCGCGCGAGTCGCTGGTATCCATCACCAGGACCTGCTGGTGGACGTTGACCTGGGTCGCGGCGAGACCGATCCCCTTCTCGTCGTACATGGTTTCGAGCATGTCCCGCACGAGCGCGGAAAGCGCTTCGTCGAAGGCTTCCACGGGTTTCGCCACCGTCCGCAAACGGGGGTCCGGGAATTCGAGTATTTCCATCAATGCCATAGAAATGCGTTCCGCTTAAATAATTTAGATGAACTTTCTGACAGGTTTAATTATGATAGCCAATGACGAACCTGGTTCGCCACACGACAACGGCCGCGCAGGCCAGCAGGCGGGATGCCTGGAAAAACGGGGAAAGGAAAGTGAAAAGGAAACTCATTTACCTCATCCTGGTGATGCTTGTGGCCGGGGCAGCGGTGGCACAGGATGTGTCCGTCCGTTCCGACCATCCGGATGAATATATTGTAGTCAAGGGGGATACGCTGTGGGATATTTCAGGAAAGTTCCTGGATCATCCCTGGCAATGGCCGGCCATCTGGCACGCCAACCAGCAGATTGAAAACCCCCATCTCATTTACCCGGGCGACAAGCTTCGCCTGGTTTACGTGGATGGCCAGCCGCGGCTGACCGTCGATCGTGGCCGGCCCACGGTGCGCCTGAGCCCGGAAGCGAAAGTCACCACGCGTGATCCTGTGCCGCCGATTCCGCACGATGAGATTGCCGGCCTGATTCGCAATATGCAGGTGCTGACGCTGGACGAGTTCGACGCACTTCCATATGTCGTTGCCAATAATGAACGGCGCCAGCTCGCGACCCGCGAGGATCGGACCTACGCCCGCGGTATGCAGGGCACTGTCGGTGATTACTACGCGGTCATGCGCATGGGCAGTATTTACCTGCGCAACAAGGACGGCGTCGTGCATCGCGTCATGGAGCCCGGTTATGGCCAGCATGCGCCGGCCGATATCGAGTTCCACCCCGGTTTCTTCGAGTCCACCGCTTATTTCGGCAAGAACAAGGGCGAGGTGATCGGCGTGGAAATGTACCAGGTGGCCGAAGTCATGTTGTCCAAGCAGGGCGACCCGGCCATCCTCACCATCGGTACTTCGCAGAGCGAAGTGATGGCGGGTGACCGCATCATGCCACTTGATTCCCTGGGCTACCCGGATCAATACATGCCGCACGCCATGGGCGCCGTGCCCGACGGTATGCATGTCGTTGGCGTGCAGGGCAACAACCGCCTGGTGGGTCACCTGAAGATGGTGTCCATCAGCGGCGGACGCGACCTGGGCGTTGAACCCGGCCACGTCTTTTCCGCCTTCTCACCGGGTGAGCGAATCCGCGACGATGTCAAATATCCTGCAGGAACTTGGAAACTTGCACCTACAGCCGATGGGGATCATGTGACATTGCCTGACGAGTTCGATGCGCACATCATGGTATTCCGCGTGTTCGACGAGATCAGCTACGCGCTGGTGATGTCCGGCGACCGGGAAGTGAAGGAGAACGATATCCTCAAGCACCCGGACGAGACGCTCTGACGTCGACCACGGTTGTCATTGAATTCGCGGGGCGCCTTCGGGCGCCCCGTTTCGTTTAAGGGAGGCGGAATGCGGGACTGGCTGGTGGCGCTGCGCGCGCCGGGACTCGGGCAGCAGGGGCTGCGGCGGGCGCTGGAGGCCGTGGGTGATATTGAAAGCCTGGTCAAGGCCGATGCGAAGACGCTTCGGCGCGCCGGGCTGGACGACGACGCGATCGAGGGCCTGCGCCGGCCGGATGAAGCGCTGCTGGCCAGGGACGAGCGCTGGCTGGCGTACGATGATCATCACCTCGTGACCTGCGTCGACGAGGATTACCCGCCCCTGCTAAGGAATATTCCCTCAGCGCCGGCCGCCCTGTGGATCGCCGGTGACCCGGCGGTGCTGTGGACACCACAGGTGGCGATCGTGGGCAGTCGCAACCCGACACGGGGCGGACTCGAGCATGCAAGCGATTTTGCCGCGACACTGGCCGCAAGCGGTTTCACGATCACCAGCGGCCTGGCCGCCGGTATCGATATCACCGCGCACCGGGCGGCGCTGGAGGCGGGGACGCCCACCATCGCCGTCATGGGCACCGGCCCGGATGTCGTTTACCCGGCCACGCACCGTGAAGATGCGGCCCGTATTGCCTCGGCAGGCGCCGTGGTGACGGATTTCCCGCCAGGGACCCCGGCGAAGCCCTCACACTTTCCCGGGCGCAATCGCATCATCTCGGGCCTTTCGCTGGGCGTCCTCGTGGTCGAGGCGGGCATGAAATCGGGGTCGTTGATCACGGCGCGACTGGCGGCCGAGCAGGGCCGCGAAGTCTTTGCCCTGCCGGGGTCACTGCACAATCCCATGGCGAAGGGATGTCACCGCCTGATCAAGCAGGGGGCGCGGCTGACCGAGGCGACCGAGGATATTGTCGAAGCGCTGGCGCCGGTGGCCGCGGAACTGGCGATGGCGCTGGAGGCGCGGCTGGGTACTTCGCGTGACGGAGAAACTGCAGGCGGTGGGAATCGCCGTGATGCAGGCCGCCGGCCTGGTACGGTGCAGAACGACCCGGTCGAGACCGACCCCGAATACCGGCGCCTGTGGGCGGCGATCAGCCACGACCCGGCCACGATCGACCGTGTCATCGAGGTCAGCGGGCTGCCGGCGCGGGAGGTCTCTTCCATGCTCCTGATGCTCGAACTGCGTGATCGTGTTGAGCTGCTGCCGGGTGGGCGCGTCTGCCGCAAGGGCGGCACTGCCCCTTGATTCCCGCCGGATCGACGCCATGTCTGGCAACTTGCCGCATATTTCCCTGAAAACAGGAAAAATTTTTCGTTATCCATTGACGCGGCCGGCGTTTTGTTGAAAGCTGGACGTGCTGGAGCTGAGAGGACTGGCTACTCGCCCAATCATAAAGAGTGGCCTGCGACCAGAGGACATAATGAAAGAAAACGTACTCGACGTACTGATGTTTCTGTTCGAAAAGTACTTCTACGACGAGCCCGAGCAAGAACCCGACCGGGCCGACATGGAAGACAACCTGCACCAGGCGGGATTCACCGCCGCCGAAATCAACAAGGCATTCGGATGGCTGGACGGACTGGCCGAGCAACGGCATTTGCCGGAGCTCAAGCTGCAGGCCGACCGACCGATCCGTGTCTACGTTGATTCCGAGGTCAATCGCGTTGATACCGAGAGCCGGGATTTCCTGATGTACCTGGAAAATATCGGCATTCTCGACGCGCAGCGTCGTGAGCTGGTCCTGGACCGGCTGATGGCCCTGGACGCCGAGGAAATCACGCTTGAAGACGTGAAATGGGTGGTGCTGATGGTGCTGTTCAATCAACCGGGCCAGGAAGCCAACTACGCCTGGATGGAAGATTTCATGTTTGACAGCGAACAGGAATATCGGCACTAATTAAAAAGGGTCGCCCGACCCGGGGGGTTGACGGGTCGCCCGTTCGAGGGTGACACGATGTCGCCTGTGCTGATCATTCGGAAGCGTCCACCAAGGCCCGCACGCTCCGTACGACAACGAGAGTTCGCGGGTTCTTTTATATGGCCAAAAATCTACTTATCGTCGAGTCGCCGGCCAAGGCGACCACCATCAACCGCTACCTCGGTCCGGATTTCGAGGTGCTGGCGTCGTACGGCCATATCCGGGACCTGCCGTCGAAGGACGGCGCCGTCGACATCGACAACGACTTCGCCATGCACTACGAGCTGTCGGAAGGCAGCAAGAAGCATGTCGATAAGATCATCAAGGCTGCAAAGAAGGCCGAGGCCGTGTATCTCGCGACGGACCTTGATCGCGAAGGTGAGGCCATTTCGTGGCATATCTACGAGATCCTGCGTGAGAAGGGGCTGACCGAAGACCGCCACTTCTACCGCGTCGAATTCTCCGAGATTACCAAGCGCGCCATCGAGGAAGCGGTCGCCAACCCGCGCGAGCTCTCGATGGACCTGGTCAACGCGCAGCAGGCCCGCCGCGCGCTGGATCACCTGGTGGGCTTCAACCTGTCGCCGCTGCTGTGGCGTAAGATCAAGACCGGCCTGTCCGCCGGCCGGGTGCAGAGTCCGGCCCTGCGCATGATCGTGGAGCGTGAACGCGAGATCGAGGCCTTCGATCCGCAGGAATACTGGTCCTTCCACGCGGACATGCAGAAGGGCGACACGCCGTTCGAATCACGGCTGGTGACGCTGAACGGCAAGAAATACGAGCAGTTTGATATTACCGACGGCGACACCGCCGCCGAGGCCCGCGAGCGGCTGGCCGGGCATGCCGGTGTCGGTGGCACGGCGGAGGCGCCCACGCCGGGTCGCCTGGTGGTCAACCGTGTCGACCGCAGCCAACGCCAGCGCCGACCCGCGGCGCCTTTTATCACCTCGACGCTGCAGATGGACGCTTCGCGCAAGCTGGGCTTCACCGCCCGCCGCACCATGCAGACGGCGCAGCAACTGTATGAAGGCGTGGCGATTGACGGCGTGAACCAGGGCCTGATCACGTACATGCGTACGGACTCCGTCACGCTGTCCAACGACGCGCTCAATGACCTGCGCGGCCAGATTTCACGCCAGTTCGGTGGCGATTACCTGCCGGAGAAGCCGAACTACTACGCCAACAAGTCGAAGAACGCGCAGGAGGCCCACGAGGCCATCCGCCCGACCATGGCCGACCTGACGCCGGACAAGGCGAAGCGCTATCTGAGCGACGACCAGGCCAAGCTGTACGGCCTGATCTGGAAGCGTTCGGTGGCCTCGCAGATGACGCCGGCCAGGCTGGACCTGGTCGCGGTGGAATTCGATTGCGGCGACGGTGCCGCATTCCGCGCCAACGGTTCCGTGGTGACCTTCCCGGGCTTCCTGGCCGCGTACGAGGAAAGCGCCGCCCAGGGGCAGGAAGAAAAAGAGGTGCGCCTGCCGCAGCTTGAAGAAGGCGACGAGGTGGTGGTCAACGACATCCGTGCCGACCAGCATTTCACCCAGCCGCCGCCGCGATATTCCGAGGCCAGCCTGGTGAAAACGCTCGAGGAATACGGCATCGGCCGGCCCTCGACGTACGCCAGCATCATCCAGACACTGCAGAACCGGCATTACGTCTATATCGACCGCCGCCGCTTCATCCCCACCGACACCGGTCGCGTGGTGGAGCGGTTCCTGGAAAACCATTTCGACGATTACGTCGATTACGAGTTCACCGCGCGGCTCGAGGACGACCTGGACGCGGTCTCCCGCGGCGAGCGTGACTGGAAGCCGCTGCTGACCGAATTCTGGAAGCCGTTCCACGAGCGGATCGAGGAAAAGGCCGAGACGGTCAGCCGCGATGACGCCCGCCAGGCCCGCGTGCTGGGCGACGACCCGAAAACCGGCAAGCCGGTCTCGGTGCGACTGGGCCGCTACGGGCCGCACGCCATGATCGGCACCCGTGACGATGATGACAAGCCGGCGTTCGCCGGGTTGCGGCCGGGCCAGAGCATGGAGACCATCACGCTCGAAGAGGCGCTTGAACTGTTCAAGTTGCCGCGCGACCTGGGTGAAACCCCGGAAGGCGAAGAAGTGGCCGCCGGAATCGGCCGCTTCGGGCCGTTCATCCGCTACGGCAGCAAGTTCGTGTCGCTCAAGGAAATCGACCCGCATGACGTCACGCTCGAGCAGGCGCTGGAGCTGATCGCCGCCAAGAAACAGGCGGACCTGGACAAGATCCTGCGCACCTGGGACGGCAGTGAAATCCAGATCCTGAAGGGGCGCTGGGGGCCGTTCATCACCGATGGCCACAAGAACGTGCGCCTGCCGAAGGACCGCGAACCGGATTCCTACACGCTGGAAGAATGTGAAGCGGCCATCGAGGCCGCGCCGGAGCCCAAGCGCGGACGGCGCAAGACCGCCAAGAAGAAGGCGAAGAAGAAAGCCACCCGCAAGAAGACGGCGAAGAAGTCGACGCGCAAGAAGGCCTCGAAGAAAAAGGCCTCGAGGAAGACTGCGGAGGCCTGACCCCATGCGGCACACGCTGCTGACACCGGAGAAAGCCGCCGACATCATGCGTGACGGCGGCGTGATCGCCTATCCCACCGAGGCCGTGTTCGGCCTGGGCTGCGACCCGCGCGCCGAGGCGGCCGTGCGTCGCATCCTTTCACTGAAACAGCGGGCCGAATCCATGGGCCTGATCCTGATCGGCAGCGCCTACAGCCAGTTTCACGACTGGGTGGGTGATTGCGACCCCGCCGAGGCGCTGGCGACCTGGCCCGGCCCGGTGACGTGGCTGTTTCCGCGCGCGGCGGAAACCCCGGATTACATTGCTGGTTCACACCCGACACAGGCCATCCGCATGACCGCCCATCCCGTCAGCCGCGAGATTTGCGACGCCTTCGGCGGCCCCATCGTGTCGACCAGCGCGAATCCGCATTCGGCGCCACCAGCGAAATCGGCGGGCGAGGTCGAAACCTATTTCGGTGATTTTATTGACGGCATCGTCGCCGGCGCACTGGGTTCACAGGAAAATTGCAGTGAAATCCGCGACCTGGCGACCGGGAAAGTATTGAGGCCCGCATGAGCGAACAGGTTGACCAGGTCCGCGAGTACCTCGTAGATCTCCAGGACCGCATTTGCGATGCCCTGGCGGCCGCCGATGGCAAGGCAGGGTTCACCGAGGACGAATGGGTCCGTGAAGGCGGCGGCGGTGGCCGGACGCGGGTCATTGCCGGCGGCGCCCTGTTCGAGCAGGGTGGTGTCAACTTTTCCCACGTCCACGGCGACAAGCTGCCACCGTCCGCGACCCGGGCGCGGCCGGAACTCGAGGGCCGGGGCTTCCAGGCGCTGGGCGTGTCGCTGGTGCTGCACCCGGAGAATCCGCATGTGCCGACCAGTCACGCCAATGTCCGGTATTTCGAGGCAAGCGGTGATGAGGGTGAGCCCATCTGGTGGTTCGGCGGCGGATTCGACCTGACGCCGTACTACCCGGTACTCAAAGACGTCGTGCACTGGCACCAGGCCGCGCGCGATGCCTGCTGGCCTTGGGGGGAAGGGGTCTACGCGGAGTACAAGGATTGGTGCGACCGCTATTTCCACAACACCCACCGCAACGAGGCGCGTGGCGTGGGCGGCCTGTTCTTCGACGACCTGAACGAATGGGGCTTCGACCGTTGCTTCGGCTTCATGAAATCGGTGGGTGACGCCTATCTCGACGCCTACCTGCCCATCATCGAGCGCCGGCGTGATACCCCGTGGACCGAGGCGCAGCGCGAGTTCCAGCTGTACCGGCGCGGCCGTTACGTGGAGTTCAACCTGGTCTACGACCGCGGCACGCTGTTCGGCCTGCAGTCCGGCGGGCGGACCGAGTCCATCCTGATGTCACTGCCGCCCTACGCGGCCTGGCGTTACAACTGGCAGCCCGAGCCCGGGACGCCGGAAGCCGAGCTGACCGACCACTACCTGGTGCCCCGCGACTGGCTGGCTGAAAACGCCTGAAGCCCCGTGCCCGGTTCGCGCCGGGCGCCATCAGAACACTTCGTCTCAAGCGACATCCGGCAGGAAACTGTCGGCAATTTCCGTTGTCAGATTTTACGGACTCTCTCTGAGGTCCGGTCCGCCTCCTCCCTGGGTGGACCTAAAACCGGGTCCGGCGCTTCCCCCATAGCCGAACCCTCCTTTGGCCCCGGGCGTCATACGTCCGGGGCTTTTTTAATGGGCGTCGTCCCAGTTGGCGCCATGGCCCGCATCCACCACCAGCGGCACATCCAGCTCGGCCGCGCCTTCCATCAGCCCGACAACGCCATCCCGAACGGCTTCGAGGTCGCCGGCCGGGACTTCCAGCACGAGTTCATCGTGAACCTGCATGGTCAGCCGGGTATCGGGTTGGGATTTGAGCAGCCAGGCGTCCACGGTGATCATGGCGCGCTTGATGATGTCGGCCGCCGTGCCCTGCATCGGCGCGTTGATGGCGGCGCGCTCGGCGCCCTGGCGGCGCTGCTGGTTCGAGGCGTTGATGTCCGGCAGGTAGAGCCGGCGGCCGAACAGGGTTTCGACGTAGCCCTGGTCACGGGCAGTCTCGCGGGTCCGTTCCATGTAGTCGCGCACGCCGGGGTAGCGGGCGAAATAGGTGTCCATGTAGTCCTGCGCTTCCCCGCGGGCGATGTCCAGCTGTCGGGCCAGGCCGAAGGCCGACATGCCGTACATCAGGCCGAAATTGATCGCCTTGGCGGCGCGGCGCTGGGCGTCGGTTACATCGTCGTATTCGGCACCGAAGACCTCGCCGGCCGTGGCCCGGTGCACGTCAATGTCGTCGCGGAAGGCCTTCAGCAGCCCCTCGTCGCCGGACAGGTGGGCCATGATGCGCAACTCGATTTGCGAGTAGTCGGCCGCCAGGATCACCATCCCTTCCGGGGCAACAAACGCCTCGCGGATGCGTCGGCCTCGCGCGGTGCGAATGGGAATGTTCTGCAGGTTGGGGTTAGATGATGACAGGCGACCCGTGGCCGCCACGGCCTGGTGATACGAGGTGTGCACGCGACCGGTGTCCGGGTTGATCTCTTCCGGCAGCTTGTCGGTGTAGGTGGATTTCAGTTTCGACAGCGAACGGTATTCCAGGATCAGTTTCGGCAATTCGTAGTCGGCGGCCAGTTCGTGCAGCACGTCTTCAGCGGTCGACGGCTGGCCCTTGGGCGTCTTGCGAATCACCGGCAGTTCCAGCTTCTCGAAGAGGATCTCCTGCAACTGCTTGGGCGAACCGAGATTGAACGGCTGGCCGGCGGCTTCGTGCGCCTTTTTCTCCAGGCCGAGTATGTCCTCGCCCATTTCGCGGCTCTGTTCGCGCAGCACGTCGCCGTCGATCAGCACGCCATGGCGCTCCATCCGCGCCAGTACCGGCACCAGCGGCATCTCGATATCGGTGAATACACGGGCCGGGGCTTCTTGCTCGCCCAGCCGGGGCCACAGGTGCTGGTGCAGCTGCAGCGTGATGTCGGCGTCCTCGGCAGCGTAGTGACCGGCGTCATCCAGCGCCACCTGGCTGAACGGGATCTGTTTCGCGCCCTTGCCGGCGATGTCCTCGTAGTGCGTGGTCTGTCGGCCCAGGTACTTCAGCGCCAGCGAATCCATGTCATGTCGGCTGCCGGTGCTGTTGAAAACGTAGGACTCCAGCATGGTGTCGTGGGTCAGGCCGTCAACGGCGACGCCATGGCGGGCCAGGACGTTGATGTCGTACTTGAAGTGCTGGCCGACCAGCGCATGGTCGGGGCTTTCCAGCACCGTGCGCAGCGCGTCCAGCACCTCGTCGCGGCCCAGTTGCGCCGGCGCACCGGGGTAATCGTGCCCGACAGGGACATAAGCCGCGCGCCCGGCCTCGACGGCGAAGCTCAGCCCCACCAGGTCCGCGCGCATCGGGTCCAGGCTGGTGGTCTCGGTATCGAAGGCGACCAGGTCGGCGGCTTCCAGCACCTTGACCCAGGCGTCCAGCGACTCGCGGTCCATGACGATGTCGTAGTCAGCCTCGGGCGGCGCGACCTTGTCCTCGCCCAGGTCCTGCAGCCAGCTGTTGAATTCGTAACGTTGCAGGAATTCACGCAGCGGCGCCTCGTCGCTGTCGCCCATGTGCAGCTCGCCGGGTGTGACGCCCGTATCAACATCATCGCGGATGGTGGCCAGTTTGCGCGACAGCGGCAGGGTTTCCAGCGCGTCGCGCAGGTACTCGCCGATTTTGCCACCGACGTCGTCGGCGCTGGCCATGACGGCGTCCAGGTCGCCGTACTGTTCCAGCCACTTGACCGCGGTCTTGGGGCCGCATTTCTCAACGCCCGGGATGTTGTCCGACTTGTCGCCGGTCAGGGCCAGGAAATCGACGATGCGCTCGGGCGGGATGCCGAATTTCTCCACCACGCCGTCGCGGTCCATCCGCGTCTCGGTCATGGTGTTCTCCAGCGTCACGCGGTCGGTGACCAGCTGGGCCAGGTCTTTGTCGCCGGTCGAGATCACGCAGGACAGGCCCTCCTTTTCCGCCTGCCGCGCCAGCGTGCCGATGACATCGTCGGCTTCGACGCCTTCGACCTGGATCAGCGGCAGCCCGAGCAGCCCGACCAGGTCGTGAATGGCTTGCACCTGGAATCGCAGTTCTCCCGGCATGGGCGGCCGGTTGGCCTTGTAGTCGGCGTACATCTCGTGCCGGAACGTGGGCCCCTTCGCGTCAAACACCACGGCGATGCGGTTGCTGCCGGCCGCCGTGGCCTCGCGGACCAGACGCCGCAGCATGTTGGCGACACCCAGCAGGGCGCCGGTCGGCTCACCGTTCGAATTGGTCAGGTTGGGTAATGCGTGGAAGGCGCGATACAGGTAGGACGAACCGTCCACCAGGAAAAGGGTCTTGGAATCGGGGCTGGGCATGGTGTGTGTCGGGAGGCCGGTTTCGAAGGTCTGCTATGCTCAGCATACTGAAACCCGGTGGGGGATACAGCCATGTCGGAAACAAAATTATCACAGGCCGGCCTGTCGGCCGTCCTGGCCCTGTTTGCCGCGCTGCTGCTGGCGGCCGCGCCGGCCATGGCGCAGTCGGACGATCCGGCCGCCCCGCCACCGATTCCGCCGGTCGACGCGCCGGATCGCCCGGTCGAGGAACTTGACGAAGGCGTGCCCATTCCGCCGAAAGTCCAGGACGAGGATTCCCGCCTGGAGCCCACGGTCGACATCCGCCGTGACGAGGAGGACAACCTGGTCGAGGAGTACAGCCTCGACGGGCGGGTGTACATGATCAAGATCACGCCGAAGAACGGTATCCCCTATTACTACCTGGATGACGACGGCGATGGGCAGCTGGAGCTCCGTGAAAGTGACCGCTCCGCGTACCCGGTAAAACCCGTGTACTGGAAGATCAAGGAATGGTGAAACACGACGGCCCCGTGGCTGCACACCGCGGCCCGGTCGAACGCGCCATCGCGCTGACCGGCCGCGCCGTGGCCTGGCTGACCCTGACCATGGTCGTGCTGACGTTCGGTGTCGTGGTCTTGCGCTACGGCTTCGACAAGGGCTGGATCTGGCTGCAGGAGTCGGTGACCTGGATGCACGCGGCAGTCTTCATGGTGGCCGCGGCGTGGACGCTCCAGCTTGACGGCCATGTTCGTGTCGATATTTTTTACCGCACGGCATCGCCGCGCCGACAGGGCTGGGTCGACCTGCTGGGCACCGTGGTGTTCCTGGCGCCGTTCTGCATCTTCCTGGCCTGGGTGGGCTGGGATTATGTCGCCGCCTCGTGGCGAATGGGCGAAGCCTCGCGCGAAGCGGGCGGCCTGCCGGCGGTTTACCTGCTGAAGTCGCTGATCCTGGTCATGCCATTGCTGTTGCTGGCGCAGGCGCTGGCGGCATTGCCCCGCCATCTCGCGGCCGTCCGAACCCCGCCAGCCATCACCTGACACCGGCCGGCGGCCTGTCCGGCCATCATCGCCGATGGCAATCGGTTCAAAATTCCGCGTCGCCAAGCGCCTGCAGCACGGGCGCCGGGTCAGGCCTGAAGCCGGTCCAGGTTTCAAAACTCACCGCGGCCTGGCCGACCAGCATGCCCAGGCCATCAAACGCGGGTATGCCCTGTTCGGCACACCAGGCCAGGACGGGGGCCGCGGCCGTGCCGTAGTTCAGGTCGTAGCAGGCCGCGCCGTTCGCAAACATTTCACGGTGAAGGGGCGGCGCCTGGCCGTGATGACCCAGCGACGTGGCATTCAACACCAGGTCGGCGGCCCGCCCGGGTAACGCATCGAATCCCTGGCCCTTCACTTCACCCAGGTCGGCATGGGCTTCGGCCAGCGCCACGGCCGTGGCGGCGGTGCGGTTGTAGATGTCGACGCGGCGCGCGCCGGCTTCCAGCAGCGCGGCCAGTATGCCGGCGGTGGCACCGCCCGCGCCCAGGATATGAATGGATACTCCGCCAGGTGAAAGGCCCAGGCGCTCCAGGTCGGCGACCAGGCCGGCGCCATCGGTGGTGTCCGCGCGCCAGCCATTTTCGGTCAGCGACAGCGTGTTGGCGGCGCCGGCGCGTCGCACCCGGGACGACACCGAGGTGGCCAGTCGCATCGCTTCCTGTTTCAACGGCGCGGTGATGTTCGCACCGACGCCGCCTTCCGCGGCCAGGACGCCAAGCGCCTCGGCCAGTGTCCCGGCCGGTGCTTCGCGCGCGTCGTAGTGGATTTCCAGCCCGGCCTGTTGGCCGAACATCGTGTGGATCAGTGGTGATTTCGACTGCTTGATCGGGGCGCCGAACACTGCCAGCCGGTAAGCCCTGGTCGGGGCAGAAGGCTGGCTCACTTGCGCCCTTCCAGCCACCTGGCGGCCTGCGGCGCAAAGTAGGTGAGAATGGCGTCGGCGCCGGCGCGCTTGAACGCCAGCAGCGATTCCATCGCCACGGCGCGCTCGTCCAGCCAGCCGTTCACGGCGGCGGCCTTCAGCATCGCGTACTCGCCGGAGACCTGGTAGACCAGGGTCGGCGCGCCGAATTCATCTTTCACGCGTCGCACGATATCGAGGTACGGCATGCCCGGCTTCACCATGACCATGTCGGCGCCTTCGTCCAGGTCCAGCCCTGCCTCGGTGATGGCCTCGTCGCTGTTGGCCGGGTCCATCTGGTAGGTGTACTTGTTGCCGCCGCCCAGGTTCGCCGCGGAGCCCACCGCGTCGCGGAACGGGCCATAGAACGACGAGGCGTACTTGGCCGAGTAGGCCAGGATGCGGGTATTGACGTGGCCGGCGTCTTCCAGCGCTTCGCGGATGGCGCCGATGCGGCCGTCCATCATGTCGGAAGGGGCGACGACGTCAGCGCCGGCATCGGCGTGCGAGAGCGCCTGGCGCACCAGCGCCTCGACCGTCAGGTCATTCACCACGTAGCCGCTATCATCCAGCAGGCCGTCCTGGCCGTGCGTGGTGTAAGGGTCCAGCGCGACGTCAGTGATCACGCCGAGAGTCGGTATTGCCGCCTTCAGCGCCTTCACGGCGCGCTGCGCCAGGCCATCGGCGTTCCAGGCCTCGCGGCCATCGGCCGACTTGTCGGCGGCGGCCGTCACGGGGAACAGCGCAATCGCCGGAATGCCCAGGTCGTGGGCCGCTTTCGCCGCGCTGACCAGCCGGTCAATGGTCAACCGCTCAACGCCCGGCATGGACGGTACCGGCTCGGCATGGTCGTCACCGTCGATCACGAAAACGGGCCAGACCAGGTCGTCGGTGCTCAGCCCGTTTTCACGGGCAAGCCGGCGACTGAAATCGTCGGCGCGCATTCGGCGCATGCGGGTGTGGGGGTAGCTCATCTCGATATCGACGGTGCTTGTGGAATCGGCATCGCAGTTTAATTCACGGCCGGTTCGGTGTCAGTTTCGCCGTCCTGGCCATAGTCCATCCACGGCTTGATGGTCTCGACCCATTCCTCCAGCCCCTGGCGATTGACGGCCGAGAACACCTGCGCGGTCGCGCCGGGCGGCAGGGCTTTCTTTACGGTCAGCAGGGCGGACTGCGCGGGCCCGCGTTTCAGCTTGTCGGCCTTGGTCAGCAACACGTGGACCGGAATTTCGGCGGCCGCGCTCCACTCCAGCATCTGCTGGTCGAAGGGCTTCAGCGGGTGGCGGATGTCCATGACCAGCACGATGCCGCGCAGGCAGCGCCGGGTTTCCAGGTAGGTCTCCATCACCTGCGTCCAGTGCTGTTTGAGCTTCAGCGGTACCTTCGCATAGCCATATCCGGGCAGGTCGGCGATGCGTCGCGAAATGTCCAGTTCGAAGATCACGATCTGCTGGGTGCGCCCCGGCGTCTTGCTGGTGCGCGCCAGTGATTTCTGGCCCGTCAGGGTATTCAGGGCGCTCGATTTGCCGGCATTCGAACGCCCGGCGATGGCAAACTCGAAGCCGGTGTCGGCCGGCAACTGGTGCAGGTGGTGGGCGCTGCCCAGGTAGCGGGCCTGGCGAAATGGGTTGTCGGCGGACATGGGTGACTCCGGGCCTGGCCGTCGCGCCGGGCGTCGGCGCTGGATTGCGGCGGTTGAAATCGGGATAATAGCGGGCCGTCCGGACCATTGTACCGACTTGGAATACCCTTGAGTGAGGGAACGGAGACACGAGCCATGATCGCAATTCGCTGGGCTGTTGCCAGCCTGTCCATCCTGATGAGCCTGACCGCCTTCGCCGAGGGCGACGCGGCCGCCGGGCAACAGAAAGCCGCCACCTGTGCGGCCTGTCATGGCATTGACGGTAACAGCACCGTGGCCAACTGGCCCAAACTCGCCGGGCAGCATCCGGACTACCTGGCGCGCCAGACCACGCTGATCCGAGACGGTGCCCGGCCGGTGCCGGAAATGCAGGCGCTGGTCGCCAGCCTGGACGAACAGGACATCGAAGACCTGTCCGCGTACTTTTCGCAGCAGGCGCCCAAGCCCGCCGCCGCCGACGAGTCGCTGGTCGCCGCCGGTGAAGCGCTGTACCGCGGCGGCAACGCCGAGGAAGGCATCCCGGCCTGTATCGCCTGTCACGGCCCTGCCGGCGAAGGCATTCCCCTGGCCGGCTACCCGAAACTCTCGGGCCAGCACGCCACCTACACGGCCAACATGCTGAAGAAATTCCGCGCCGGTGATACCTGGGGCGAGGACGACAGCCCCAGCCAGGTGATGGTGGGCGTGGCGCGCTACCTCACTGACGACGAAATCGAAGCCGTCGCCAGCTACGTCGAAGGTCTTCACCCGGCCGGCGAATAAACCGAATTCCCGGAGCGTCGCCCACGGAACCACCCGCGGGCGACGTGGTCACATGCGGTGCCAACGGAGAAAACCAAATGCTTAAAACTGTATTCACCCTGACCAGCCTGCTGTTTGCCGCTTCGCCCGCACTGGCGCAGCCCGCAGCCCCTTTCGAGGAAGGCAAGCACTACTTCAAGATCGAAACGCCGGAAGGCTATCGCCCGATTGACGGCGTGAAGGTCACCGAGGTCTTCAGCTACCTGTGCAGTCACTGTGCATCGTTCGAGCCGTACATCGAAAACTGGCACGCCAAGCAACCGGAATCGGTGGAGTTTGACCGCATTCCCGTGGAGTTCGGCCGCGCCATCTGGTCACTGTACGCGCGTGCCTACGTCACCGCCTCGGTGCTGGGCATCGAGGATGTCGCGCACAAGCCGATGATGGACGCGTTGTGGAAGGACAAGCGCCAGATGCGCAGCATGGAAGAACTGGCCGAGTTCTACTCGCAGTTCGGCGTTGACGCCGAGAAGTTCGTTGCCACGTCGAAGTCTTTCGCCGTGGACATGCGCATGAAGCGTGAACAGCAGCAGGTGCGCGAAGCCGGCGTTAACGGTACGCCGTCAATGATCGTGAACGGAAAATACCGCGTCAGCGCCGGTGGCGCCGTCAGTGGCTTTGACCAGATCCTGGCCGTGGTCGATTACCTGGTGGCCCAGGAAATGGCAGCCGAGTCTGTGGCGCAGGTGGCGCCGGCCGCGGCAACGCCGTAAGCACGTTCAGGCGAGCCAGTGTTCCAGGACCGGGCGGCATTGACCGCCCGGTTTTCGTTTCGGGTGCGGTTTCATGCCGGACCTCAGGCCGGCCAGAACATCCTGGCGGCGACCGCCAGCAGGCAAACCCCAAAAACCTTGCGAACCCTGGCCGGGTCCGTGTGATGGACCACGGTGGCGCCCAGCGGCGCCGTCATCGCCCCGGCCACGGCCACGCAGGCCAGCGCCGGCAGGTGAACATAGCCCAGCGCGCCGACGGATTCTTCCCGCCCCAGGATGATAAACATCGCGGTGCCCGCCAGCGCGATGGGGTAGCCACAGGCCGCCGCGGTCGCCACGGCGCGCTGCGCCCGCACGCCGTGCCACATCAGCCACGGCGCCGTCATGCTGCCGCCGCCGATACCGACCAGGCTCGAGATCATGCCGATCAGGCCGCCGATGCCCGCCTGGCTGAGTTCGCCGGGCAGGGGGCGTTCCTCGGTTGGCGTCCGGCCGGCCAGCAACTGCAGCCCGGCCGCGACTGCGAACAGGCCAAACACCATCGCCAGGTGCCGGGTGTCCAGGCCGTCCGCCACCACGGCGCCAATTGCGGCCCCGGCCAGCAGGCCGGGCGTAAATCGCCTGAACTGGGACCAGTCCACCGCGCCGCGGCGGGCATGGGCGAGGATCGAACTGAGCGATGTCACCAGCATGGCGCCCAGCGACGTCGCCACCGCCAGGTGGGTGGCCAGCGGCGCCGTCTGCGGGTGCCGGGCGAATATGATGGCCAGGCCCGGCACCACCACCAGGCCGCCGCCGATGCCCAGGAAACCGGCCAGGAAGCCGGCAATGGCACCGATCATGACCAGCTCGACGAGGTTCATCGACTGCGCCCTATGCTGTTGCGCGGCGGAATTTCGATGCCGCCATTCGCTTGGACGAAGTGGGCTTGCCGGGTCATGCGGCTTTGCATATGGTGAGCACCATGAGGATGGTTGATGCTTCCAGCATACCGCAACGCCTGTTCGGCGCGGCGTTGTTTTGCCTGGTGGCACTGACACCCCTGGCCTGGATACCGCACGCCAGTGCCGACGAGGCGCGCGAGCTGTTCCAGCAGGCCTGGCAGTCGGCGCGATCGGGTGACCGCAGCCGGTTCCAGGCCCTGGAGCCGCAGCTTCGCGATTACATCCTTTACCCCTACTGGCAGTACGAAGATTTCCGCTACCGCCGCGCGGTCGCCGACCCGGACGAGGTCGCCGCTTTTCTCGACAGTCACGATGACTGGGCGTTTTCCACCGCCCTGCGGCGGGCCTGGCTGAAAGCCCTGGGCGAGCGGCGCAACTGGTCGGCCCTGCGCCGCTACGGCGCAACCGCTGACACCGATGAAAACCGCTGTTACCACGCCAGGGCCCGCCTGGCCGCCGACGACACCACCGGTTTGCTGGCGCAGGCGCGGGACCTGTGGGCGGTGGGCCACTCGCAGCCCGACGCCTGCGACCCGCTGTTCAAGTGGATGATGGACCAGGGCGGCATCGATGCGACGCTGGCCTGGACCCGCATCAACCGCGCGATGGCCGAGGGTAACCCGGGGCTGACCCGTTACCTGGCGCGGTTCATTTCCGACGCCGACCGTGCCTGGCTGGAGCGCTGGCTGCAACTGGACCGGACCCGTTACCGCGACCTGGACAAGGCCGCCACCTGGCCCGATACGGCGGTGACGCGCACCATCACCGAAACCTCGTTGCGCCGGCTGCTCAAGCGCGATCCGGCCGCGGCGATGGTCACCTTCGGTGAGCTGGACGGGCATTTCAGCTGGGGCGAGCAGGTCCGCGGCGACCTGATGCGCGAGATCGCCCTGATGGCGGCCGTTGACCTGGACCCGGCCGCGGCGGAGTTCATCGCCGGCGTGCCCGACGCCCACGTCGATGACCAGCTCACCCAGTGGTGGGCGCGCCTGGCGCTGGCCGCCGATGACTGGCCGTCATTGCTGCAGGTGACGGGCCGCATGTCCGCCGAAACGGCCGACGACGACCGCTGGCGCTACTGGCGGGCCCGTGCCCTGTCCGAGGCCGGTCACAACGCCGAGGCCGTGGACGTGCTCACCACGCTGGCGAAGGAAACGAACTATCACGCTTTCCTGGCCGCGGACCGGCTGGATTGGCCTTACACGATATGCGAATTGCCGTCGGATGTCGGCGACCAGGCGACCGCCGCGGTCAAGGGCCGGCCGGATATCGCCCGGGCCCTGGAACTGCACCGCGCTGACCTGGAAAACTGGGCGCGTGCCGAGTGGGGGCGCGCCATGCGCCGGCTGGATGTCGATGAACTGCGCGCCGCCGCGGCCGTGGCCCGCGAGGAAGGCTGGTACGATCGCGCTATTTTCGCCCTGGGTGACAGTGGCGACATGCGCTGGTACGAATGGCGGTTTCCCGTCATGTTTGAAACGCCGGTCACCCAGGCGGCCGCGCGCGAGAAGCTGGACGCCGCCTGGGTCTACGGCATCATGCGCTCGGAGAGCGCGATGATGGAAAACGCGCGATCCTCCGCCAACGCGCTGGGCCTGATGCAGGTCACACCGGGCACCGCCCAGACCATCGCCAGCAAGCATGGGTTGACCTATCGTTCCAGCGCCCAGCTGCTCGACGGCCCGACCAATATCCGTTTCGGCACCACCTACCTGCGCGAATTGCTCGACGAGTACCAGCAGAACCCGGTGCTGGTGTCGGGCGCCTACAACGCCGGCCCCAATGCCGTGAACCGCTGGTTGCGCAGCCGCCCGAAAGGCGAGGCGGCGGCCTGGGTCGAGACCCTGCCGTACTACGAGACCCGGGATTACATTCCCCGGGTGTTGGCGTTCACCACCATCTACGAATGGCGCCTGGGGCTGCCGGTACGCCGCGTGAGCGCGCGTATGCCGGACATCGAATCCGGTAACATTGCGCTCAACGAAACGACCGAGGTGGTGTGCAGCGCCGGTCCCGCCGAAGCGGCCGCCGACGCGCCCTGAATTTCCAATGACTCCCCAGGTGTACCTGGTCGGCGGCGCCGTCCGCGACGAACTGCTGGGCCTGCCCGTGCGCGAACGCGACTGGGTGGTCACCGGCGCCACGCCGGAATGGCTGCTGGACCAGGGCTTTCGCCAGGTCGGCGCCGATTTCCCGGTGTTCCTGCACCCGGAAACTTCTGAAGAATACGCACTCGCACGCACCGAGCGAAAGCGCGGTCATGGCTATCACGGCTTCGTTGTCACTTTCGATCCCGGTGTCAGCATCGAGGATGACCTGGCCCGGCGCGATCTGACCATCAATGCCATTGCGCGCGATGCGGATGGCACGCTCGTGGACCCGCACGGCGGTCGCGCCGACCTGGAGGCCCGGACACTGCGCCACGTCTCGCCGGCATTCTCGGAGGATCCGCTGCGGGTGCTGCGCGTGGCCAGGTTCGCGGCACGGCTCCACCATCTCGGCTTCACCGTGCATCCCGAGACCCGCGAACTCATGCGCGGTATCGCGGCATCGGGCGAACTGGGCCACCTGGTGCCGGAACGCGCCTGGAGCGAGATCGGTCGCGCCATGGGCGGCCCGCGCCCCCGGGTGTTCGTCGAGGTGTTACGCGACTGCGATGCCCTGGCCGAACTGCTACCCGAGCTGGACGCCCTTTTCGGTGTGCCCCAGGTGGCGAAGTATCATCCCGAGGTCGATGCGGGCGAGCATGTCCTGATGACCCTGGACATGGCTGAGCGCCTTGGAGGCGGCACCGATGCGGTGACGGCAGTGCTGCTGCATGACCTGGGCAAGGGCGTCACGCCCGCCGAAACCCTGCCGTCGCACCATGGCCACGAGCACACCGGTGTGCCGCTGGTCGAAGCCGTCTGTGAGCGTTACCGCCTGCCCAATCGAACGCGCGACCTGGCGGTGAAAGTGTGCCGGGAACACCTGCGCTGTCACCGTCTGCTGGAAGCCCGGCCGGACACGGTCATGAAACTGCTGGAATCGCTCGACGCCTTCCGGCGCGATGACCTGGACGATTTCGTGTTGGCCTGTGAGGCCGACTATCGCGGCCGCGGTGGCGGGCTGGATGAACGGCCCTACCCCCAGGGTGACCGGTTGAAAGCCGCGCTGGCGGCTGCCAAGGCGATGCGGGCGCGTGACCTCGAAGGCGTGGAGCCGGGGCCGGGGATGGGGGAGGCCTTAAGACGCGCGCGCGTCCAGGCGATCGCTGATCTGCCGGTCCAGCCAGGGCACGATGTGACGCGCGGGGGTCAGTAGCAATACAAGGCCCGCGGCGACGCCGATGGTGTTGTAAACGGCATCAGCCCAGTCCATGTGCCGGTAGGGCGTGAGCGACTGGCCCCATTCCAGCGCGCCACCCAGCGCCACCATGGCAATGGCCCAGGCATATTTCCGCCGCGGCTGCACCATGCCCCACCACCAGGTCATGGCGGTGTAAGCCAGGGTGTGCTGGACCTTGTCGACGCCGGTGACCGGCACCGGCGTACCCACGTTCAGCAATGACCCGGCGATGACAAACGCCACCATCGCCGCGCCCAGCGCGAACCACCAGTGCAGCAGTTTCAGGCGCTGGCGGTCAGACGCCGACTGCGCGGCCGGCGAGGGTTTCGCGCTCACAGGTAGCCCCGCAGGTCCGCCAGGCTGAACCCCCGCAGCGGCACGTCAAGGTTCCGCGCCAGGGCCATCACCTGGAATTTCTCGCCCATGGCGCCCGGCAGGGTCAGCTCCCGGACCTGGCGGGCGAGGTCAAAGCGGGCACGGTCCGGCAGTTCTGCCATGCCGGCGAGCACCTGCTCCAGCCCACACCCGATCAGGAACTGCGCCTGGGGCGCGTAGCCGGCACAATCCAGGCCACAGGCGTCGGCGGCCTCGGCCAGCGCCGTGAAATCGACGAAGGCGGTGATGTCCTGCAGGCCGGGCCACAGGAAGGGGTCGTCGTGGGCGCGATGGCGGTAATGGCACACCAGGGTGCCGTCGCGACGCTCGGGGCGGTAGTACTCGTCGCGGGGATGCCCGTAGTCGATGAACAGCGCCACGCCTTCTGACAGCGAAGCGGTGACCGCGTCCAGCCATTCGGGCAGTCCACGGCAGATTTCCGAGGTGTACCCATCGGCCAGCGCGTCGCGCCGGTCGCCAAGCGCAAGATTGATGGCGTCCGCCAGTTCGGCCGGCGCCGGGCGGGTTGTCCAGTCGAAGCCCTCGCCATCCGTTTCGACGCCGAGCTGCAGTACATTCTCGCCGTCAAGCCGAAACCGCTCCACCGCCAGTGCGTCGATGACCTCGTTGGCCAGCAGGACACCCTGCCATTGTTCGGTGGGCGGCGCGTCCAGCCACTCGACCCGCTCCAGGTAGCGCGGAGATCGCGATTCCAGTGTCGCCCGCTGCACCGCGCGCAGGTCGGCGCTGCGCTCCAGGATCCGGTAGCGCGTGGGCCCGTCCGCGCCGGTCGCGTCGAGGATATCTGCGGCCAGCCGGCCGCTGCCGGCGCCAATCTCCAGGATGTCCCATTCTCCCAGCGCGGCGCCGATCTCAACGGCCTGTGCCGCCAGGCAATGGCCGAATACCGAGCCAAGCTCAGGCGCGGTGACGAAATCGCCGTCCGCCCCGAACTTCACCAGCCCGGCACTGTAGTAGCCCAGCCCGGGCTCATAGAGCGCCGATTCCATGTACTCGCGGAACGACAGGAACCCGCTCCCGGCGATGCGTTCACGCAACTTCGCGCACAGCCGCTGGCCCAGGTGCTTGAGCTCATCGGGGGGGTCGGGCAGGATGGCGTGGGACGGTGCTGCGAACATGGGGGCAGTTTCTTTGAGCGACGAAACAATGTCCAGCGACGAATATGCGCTGGTGACCGGCAGCGCACGGCGCATCGGTAAAGTGATCATCGAGAGGCTTCACGCGCGCGGACTGGGCGTGATCATCCATTGCCGTGACAGCGAGGCCGAGGCCGAGGCGCTGGCCGCCCGACTGGGTGAGCGCCGCGTCGGAAGCGCACATGTCGTCCGTGCCGACCTCGAGGACCGCGATGGCCCCGCCGAACTCGCGTCCCGGTGCCTGTCGATCACCCCGCGACTGAAACTGCTGGTGAACAATGCGTCCCGCTTCTACCCGACGCCCATCGGCGAAACGACCTATGCCGACTGGCAATCATTGATGGGCAGCAACGCGCGCGCACCCTTCTTCCTGACCCAGGCCCTGGCCGGCGCGCTGAAAGGCGGTGCCGTGGTCAACCTGCTCGATATTCATGGCCAGCGGCCGATGCGTCACCACACGGTCTATTGCATGGCCAAGGCGGCACTGGAGATGATGACGCTGTCGCTGGCGCGCGAGCTCGCGCCGGATGTTCGGGTCAACGGTGTCGCCCCCGGCGCAATCCTGTGGCCTGAAGCTGGCGAGGACAGCGCCAAGACCCAGCAAGCCATCCTCGACCGCATCCCGATGGGCCGCACCGGCACCCCCGAAGACATCGCCGGCGCCGTCACCTGGCTGGGGCTGGACGCGCCTTACGTGACCGGCCAGGTCCTGGCGGTCGACGGCGGGCGTAGCGTTAATGCGTAATCGGTGAGTAGTGAGTCGTGAGTGGTGAGTAGTGAGTAGTGAGTAGAAAGAGCACTTGCTGGTCGGGTAGAGCGAAAATCCTGTTCACCACTCACCACTCACCACTCACCACTCACCACTCACCACTCACTAGTCCCAGGCCAGGAACCCCGGGTCGATGGGACAAAGACCTGACTCGTCCAGCGAAATCCATCGCCTGAGTTCATCGATGGTGCGCCCGTCACCCGGATAGGGCAGGTCCGGCGAGAGGTCCGCCAACGGTCTCAGGACGTGGGCGAAGCGCAGGATTTCGGGGCGCGGCAACACGAGTTCCGGCGCATTCATGACCACGTCGTCGTAGAGCAGGATGTCGACGTCAATGACGCGGTTTGAGAACTTCGGGCTGTTGCGGTCGCGGCCCTGGCTGTCTTCGAGCATGCGCAGCCAGGCGCGCAGTTCCAGCGGCGTCATGGCGGTCTGCACGGCGGCCACCAGGTTGATGAAGTCGTCGCCGTCAAAGCCCACCGCGCGGGAGCGGTATACCGGCGAGAGCTCAATCACGGGAAACGCGGTGCGCAGGGCGTCGATGGCGAACCGGATATTGCGCTCCGGCTCCACGTTGCTGCCGATGCCCAGCCAGGCGTGGTTCACGACCGGTCTCCGCGCTCGATGATGACGCCCACGGCGCTGGAGCCGCGCACGGCGCCGGGCTTGCTCAGCTTCAGCCGCAGCCAGGTCACCGGGAATTCTTCAAGGACGATGCGCGCGCAGTGGTGGGCCAGCGCCTCCACCAGCTGGAACTCGCTGCTCTCGACGAAGGCGATCAGCCGTTTCGCCACGGCCTTGTAGTCGAGCGTGTCGGCGATGTCGTCGGAGCCTGCCGCCGCGCTGATATCGAAGCCCATTTCCAGGTCGAGGCTGATGGTCTGGGTGATCTCGCGCTCCCAGTCGTAGACGCCGATGACCGTCTGGATGCGCAGGTCCTCGATAAAGACGCGATCCATCACGCGGTGGCTCCTGTATGGCCGGCGCTAACCGCGCCGGGTCGTGCGAGGCTGTCCAGCGGCCAGCGCGCGCGCGCCTCGATCACCGGGTCCGTGTGCTCGCCGGCCAGCAAGCGCTGGCAGCCGGCGTAGGCAATCATTGCGCCGTTGTCGGTGCAGAACGCCAGTCGCGGGTAGGAGACGGCCCAGCCGTGTTTCTCGCCTTCGCGTTTCAGCGTTGCGCGCAGTTCCAGGTTGGCGCCGACACCACCGGCGATCACCAGCTGCCTGGCCCGCGTGGCTTTCATCGCCCGGCGGCACTTGATGGCCATGGTCTCGACCACGGCGCGCTGGAAGCCGGCGGCAATATCGGCCCGCGTGGCGTCGTCATCGGCCTGCGCCAGCACCAGGTTGCGGGTGTGGGTCTTCAGGCCGCTGAAGCTGAAATCCAGGCCGGGCCGGTCGGTCATGGGTCGCGGGAAATCAAATCGTTCAGGGTTACCTTTCTCCGCCAGCTTCGCCAGCGCAGGGCCACCGGGATAGCCCAGGTCCAGGAGCTTGGCGGTCTTGTCGAAGGCCTCGCCCGCGGCATCGTCCAGGGTCTCGCCCAGCACCCGGTAGCGACCCACCTCGCGAACCTCGACCAGCATGCTGTGGCCGCCCGAAACCAGCAGGGCGACAAACGGAAATGCCGGCGGCTCCGGTTCCAGCATGGGCGCCAGCAGGTGGCCTTCCATGTGGTGCACGGCGATGGCGGGTTTGCCCAGCGCCAGCGCCAGCGCGCGACCGGCCGATGCGCCCACCAGCAGGGCGCCGATCAGCCCGGGGCCTGCCGTGTAGGCCACGCCGTCAATGTCGGTTCGGTCCAGCCCGGCTTCGGCCAGGCAGTGCGAGGCCAGCGGCAGCAACTTGCGGACATGGTCGCGCGAGGCAATTTCGGGCACGACACCGCCGTACTCGGCGTGCAGGTCCACCTGGCTGTGCAGGGCGTGCGACAGCAGGCCCTGGTCGCTGTCGTACAGCGCCACGCCGGTTTCGTCGCAGGAAGTTTCGATGCCCAGTACACGCATGATCAGGTCCGCGGCCGCGCCGCGCGATTCGGAAGCCAGGCCCGCATTGTAAATGAGCACGCTGCCGCTGGGTTAACATGTGCCGCCCAAACCGCATTGGAGACTGCCATGCCAGGCACCGCGGGCATCGTCGCCTCGGGACACCCCATGACCTCCCGTGCGGGCCGCGATGTGCTGGCAGCGGGCGGTAACGCCTTCGATGCCGCTCTCGGTGCGCTGTGCGCGGCCACGGTTGCCGAACCCCTGCTGGCCAGCCTGGGCGGCGGCGGGTTCCTGCTGGCGAAGCCCGCAGGCAGCGAGCCGGTCGTGTTCGATTTTTTCGTCAACACGCCGCGGCGGCGGCGACCGGCGGCCGAGATTGATTTCCACCCGATCCTGGCCAACTTCGGCACCGCCAGCCAGGAGTTTCACATCGGCCTGGGCGCCATGGCCGTTCCCGGCGTGATCGCCGGGCTGTTCGCCGTTAACGATGCGCTGGGCCGGTTGCCGATGAGCGAGGTCGTGGCGCCCGCGGCGATGCTGGCGCGCGAGGGTGTGGTGGTGAACAGTGGCCAACGCAAGATCAGCCAGATCCTGACCCCGATGCTCAACAAGACACCCGAAGCGATGGCCCTGGTCGCCAACGCGGCGATGCCTGGCGCACCGGCGCCGGTCGGGGCGGTCTGCCGGAATGCCGCGCTGGCAGACACGCTGGAGGCGCTCGCGCACGAGGGGCCGCAGTTGTACTACCAGGGTGAGTTCGCCCGGCGCCTGGCCGAAGACTGCGCCGTGCGGGGTGGGCAGCTGACGCTCGCCGACCTTGCGGCATACGAAGTCCGGGAACGGGCGCCTGTCAGCGTGATGTCGCAGGGCGCCCGGGTCTGGCTGAATGCACCGCCATCGCCGGGCGGCAGCCTGGTGGCGCATGCTCTTGAAAACCTTGATTGCCGCGATTTCTCACTCGCGCGCTGGGGCCACACGGCGCACGCAATGGCCATCGCCCACGCGCAGGACGGCGCGAACCAGTTACGACGCCAGGACCCGGCCCTGTTTTCGCGCGGCACGACCCACCTCAGCGTTGCCGACGCCGAGGGCAACCTGGCCGCGCTGACCGTCTCCAATGGCGAAGGCTGTGGCTACGTGCTGCCGGGTACCGGCATCCTGGTGAACAACATGCTGGGCGAGGAAGACCTGAACCCCGATGGCTTTCACCGCTGGCCGGAGGGCCAGCGGCTGGCCTCGATGATGTGCCCGACCGTGGCGCGGCTGGCCGACGGCACCGAGATCGCGCTGGGCTCCGGCGGCGCCAACCGCATTCGCGGCGCCGTCCTGCAGGTGCTCACCAACGTGGCCGGTTTCGGGCTGCCCCTGTCGCAGTCGGTCGCCGCACCCAGGATGCACCTCGAGGGCCCGCGCCTGAGCCTGGAGCATTGCCTTACAGGCGACCTCTCCTGGTCGGAAGACGCCGTCCACGCACTCCGCGAACAATGGCCCGACCTGGAAGCCTGGCCCGAACCAAACCTCTTCTTCGGCGGCGTCCACGCCGTCACCCGTTCGGCCAGTGGCCGCTTCGAAGCCGCCGGCGATCCCCGTCGGGACGGCGCCGTGGCGGTGAATGAAGGGTGAGTGGTGAGTAGTGAGTAGTGAGTGGTAAATGGTGACCGGCAGTTTGGCTGGGCCGTCACCCCGAACCCAAAGCCACAGGAACAGTTCGAGGCGCGGAGGCGGTTGGGCCCGTGCCAGGGCTGTACGCGGCCAGGGATGGCCGCGTCCAAGCGATACAGGATGTACTCGAGCGTGCCCTGGCACGGGCCCAACCGCCTCCGCGACCCGCAACCACCTTTCCGCAAACGAAGTCTTTGCGCTTCGCGTTCAAATCAAGTTAAAATAACCGGCTACGCCCGATTTGGGCGGAAAGTTGAATTGGAGTTGAAATGCCCAGCGTAAAAGTTCGCGAAAACGAGCCGTTTGAGTACGCCCTGCGTCGTTTCAAGCGGTCCTGCGAGAAGGCCGGAGTCCTGGCGGAAACCCGTCGTCGGGAGTTCTACGAAAAGCCGACCCAGGAGCGCAAGCGTAAGGCTGCGGCCGCGGTGAAGCGCAATCTGCGCCGCCTGGCCCGCGAAGTCAATCGTCGCACCCGGCTGTACTGAAACCTATCGATCGCGCGGGACCTCCGCGCGTGACGGTCTCGCCATGGCGCCCCGCGCAAAGCGCGTAGCGGGCGTGGAGTCGAAACCATGTCCCTGAAGACCCGGATATCCGAAGACGTCAAGCAGGCCATGCGGGCGCGCGACAAGTCGCGCCTGTCGGTGCTGCGCCAGATCGGCGCCGCGATCAAGCAGATCGAGGTGGACGAGCGCATCGTGCTGGACGACGCCGGTGTGACCGCCGTGCTCGACAAGATGGCCAAGCAGCGGCGCGAGTCGCTCGAGCAGTACACGTCGGCCGGCCGCGATGACCTGGCCGCACAGGAGCGCTACGAGCTGGAAATCCTGGGCGAGTACCTGCCCGAGCCACTCGGCGAGGATGAGCTGGCCGCGCTGATCGACGAGGTCGTCAGCAGCAGTGGCGCCGAGGGTATGCAGGACATGGGCCGCGTCATGGCTGACCTGAAGCCCCGCGTGCAGGGCCGGGCCGACATGAAAGCCGTGTCGGCGGCGGTGCGCGCGCGCCTGAATGCCTGAAATGTCGGGCCGACTTCCCGACTCATTTATCGAAGAACTGCTCTCGCGTACGGATATCGTCGATATCATCGAGCGGCGCGTTTCGCTCAAGCGTGCGGGCAACGAGTGGCAGGCCCTGTGCCCGTTCCACGATGAAAAGTCGCCCTCGTTTACCGTCAGCCCCGCCAAGCAGTTCTACCACTGCTTCGGTTGTGGCGCCCACGGCTCGGCCATTGGCTTTTTGATGCAGTTCGAGGGGCTGGAGTTTCGCGACGCGGTTGAGGACCTGGCGAAACTCGCCGGTATGGAAGTGCCGACGACCGAGGGCGCGCCACGGCAACGGCCCCGAACGGGCCTGTTCGAGATGATGGAGAAGGCGTCGGACTGGTTCCAGGCGCAGCTGAAGACGCACCCGCCGGCGGTCGAGTACCTGAAGCAGCGCGGGTTGACCGGGGAAATCTGCGCCGAATTCGGTATCGGCTATGCGCCCGCCGGATGGGATGGGCTGATGAAGGCGCTGGGGGGCGATGAAACGCGGGACGGCCTGTTGCGCCGCGCCGGCCTGCTGAGTGATGGCGACAAGGGCAGTTACGACAAGTTTCGTGACCGCGTCATGTTCCCCATTCACGATCGCCGGGGACGCGTCATTGGCTTTGGCGGCCGGGATATCGGTGATAAAGGTCCGAAATACCTGAACTCGCCGGAAACCGAGCTGTTCCACAAGGGCCACGAGCTTTACGGCCTGTTCCTGGCGCGCAAGCGCGGGCGGCTGGAATCGCTGCTGGTGGTCGAGGGCTACATGGACGTGGTGGCGCTGGCGCAGTACGGCTTCGGCCACGCGGTGGCCACGCTGGGCACGGCCACGACGCCGGAACAGGCAGGCCTGCTGTTGCGGGCCACTGACACTGTCATCTACTGCTTCGATGGCGACGAGGCAGGACGCAAGGCGGCGTGGAAGGCGCTGCAGGCGACCCTGCCCAAGCTGACGGGTGGCAAGCAGGCAAAGTTCCTGTTCCTGCCCGACGGCGAAGACCCGGACAGCATGGTGCGCAAGCTGGGCCGCGAGAAGTTCGAGAAGCTGCTGGCGTTTGCGCAGCCGCTGTCCGACTTCCTGTTTGACCACCTGACCGCCGAGGTGGACATGGACAGCCTGGACGGACGCGCGAAGCTGGTGCAGCTGGCGCGGCCGCACCTGGATACGCTGCCCCAGGGCGTGTTCCGGGACATGATGATGGAACGGCTGGAGTCGCTGGCGCGCTACCACCTTCGGGACACCGGCGGTACGGCGCCGAAGCCCGCGCCACAACGCCGGAACCGCGGGGAAGAAGGCGCGAAGGCGCGGACGCCCATGCGACTGGCGCTGGCCCACCTGGTGCAGAATCCCGGGCTGGCGCCAGCGGCCGGTGACCTCGGTGACCTGTTGGGTTCCGAGGTGCCGGGAACGGACTTATTGCTGGAACTGGTTGACATCTGCGGTGAGCGCCCCAATATGACGACTGCCCAGATGCTTGAAATGTTGCGCTCACACCCGTCCCATGACCACCTGGCCAAATTGGCCGTCTGGGACCTGCCCGGGGACGTGGAATCCTCCACTCGCGAGTTCAAGGACTCGATTGGGCGATTGCGCCTGAGGCGGGCGGAAGATGCGCTGGCGGCGTTGCCGCGAATCATCGACCAGGATGAAGGTCAAAGGGCGGAATACAGGGCGTTACAGCGGCAGGTGACCGCGCTGAAAGACCAGCTCCGGGGACGGGGCAACTAACACGGGGACGTGTCGCGGAAATCGTGTCGCCGTGGCAAATCCCTTCGACTATATTTAGGCAGTTGACGGCTTGAAATCATGAATGAAAAGCAGACTTCGCAGCTAAAAGCACTGATCACCCAGGGCAAGGAGCAGGGTTTCCTGACCTATGCCCAGGTCAACGATCACCTGCCTGACGACATCGTCGATCCGGAGCAGATCGAAGATATCATCAACATGATCAACGACATGGGTATCCAGGTGCATGAAAAGGCGCCGGATGCGGACTCGTTGATCCTGAACGACTCGGCTTCCAGCGACGCCGATGACGACACCGCCGCCGAGGAAGCCGCCGCCGCCCTGGCCGCGGTGGAAACCGAGATCGGCCGCACCACCGACCCGGTGCGCATGTACATGCGCGAAATGGGCACGGTGGAACTGCTGACCCGCGAGGGCGAAATCGCCATCGCCAAGCGCATCGAGGAGGGCCTGAAGCAGGTCCACGCCTCGCTGGCGCGCTTCCCGGGCACCTACACCGTCATCCTCGAGCAGTTCACCGACTACCAGGAAGGCAACCAGCGCCTGACCGAGCTGTTCACCGATTTCATCGACCCGAACGCGGCCGACGAGCCGATTCCGCAGGCCAAGAAGCCCGGCGACAAGGACGATGATGATGACTCCGAAGAAGACAACACGCCGACCGGTCCGGACATCGAGGAAGTGGTCGACCGCTTCACCAAGCTGGGCAAGCAGCACGACAAGTACCTGAAGCTGGTCGAGAAGAACGGCGCCGGCGACGACAAGGCGCAGAAAGTGCTGGCCGAGATGGCCGACGAGTTCATGCACTACAAGCTGCCGCCGAAAATGGTGGACCACCTGGTGGATCGCCTGCGTTTCGCCGTGTCGCGCCAGCGTGACCTGGAACGCATGATCGTGCAGATGGCCGTGGGCCAGGCGCGCATGCCGAAGAAATCTTTCATCGAAAGCTACAGCGGCAGCGAAGCCGACACCAAGTGGCTGACCCCGCTGCTGAAAGGCAAGCAGAAGTGGGCCACCGCGCTGAAGCAGCACGAGAAGGAAATCAAGGCGGTCCAGGAGAAGCTGGGCCAGCTGGAAGGCGTGAACCGCATCACCATCGCCGAGCTGAAAGACATCAACCGCAAGATGTCCATCGGCGAGGCAAAAGCGCGTCGCGCCAAGAAGGAGATGGTCGAGGCCAACCTGCGCCTGGTGATCTCCATCGCCAAGAAGTACACCAACCGCGGCCTGCAGTTCCTGGACCTGATCCAGGAAGGCAACATCGGCCTGATGAAAGCCGTCGACAAGTTCGAGTACCGCCGCGGTTACAAATTCTCGACCTACGCCACCTGGTGGATCCGGCAGGCCATCACCCGCTCGATCGCGGACCAGGCCCGCACCATCCGTATCCCGGTGCACATGATCGAGACCATCAACAAGCTGAACCGCATCTCGCGGCAGATGCTGCAGGAGATGGGCCGCGAGCCGACACCCGAAGAACTGTCCGAGCGCATGGAAATGCCCGAGGACAAGGTTCGCAAGGTGCTGAAGATCGCCAAGGAGCCGATCTCCATGGAAACGCCCATCGGTGACGACGAAGATTCGCACCTGGGTGATTTCATCGAGGACGCCAACATCGCCTCGCCCATCGAAAGCGCCACTGGTTCCGGCCTGACCGGCACCGTGCAGGACGTGCTCGCCGGCCTGACGCCGCGCGAAGCCAAGGTGCTGCGCATGCGCTTCGGCATCGACATGAACACCGACCACACGCTCGAAGAGGTCGGCAAGCAGTTCGACGTCACCCGTGAGCGCATCCGCCAGATCGAGGCCAAGGCCCTGCGCAAGCTGCGTCATCCGACCCGCTCGGAGCAGCTGCGGAGCTTCCTCGACCTGGATTGAGGGGTGATGGGGTCAGAGTAAAGTGCCCGGGTAAATTTTACCCTGGCACTTTACTCTGACCCCACAGTTCCGCAGACTGGACGACCGTGAAGGCGGACCAGAGGACGAAAGCCATGGACAAGCCCGAACCCAAAATGGTGGTCAATCCCACGCTCGGTTCCGAGGAACTGCTCGAGGAACTGGCCGCGCGCCTGCAGCAACTGTATGGCAGCCTGGACACCCTGGCCGTGCGCGCCGAGGCCGATGGCCTGGAACTGATCTACGACTCCCTCTGGGCCATGCTCGAAGACGTCTACCAGGTCCAGGCGCTGCGCGACGCGCTCGAAGAACGCCTGTCCGGCACCGGCGCCGGCATGTTCCCCGGCGACGGGCGGGATATGCGGCACTGAAGCAGACCTCACCGGGCCCTTAGCTCAGTTGGTTAGAGCAGGCGACTCATAATCGCTTGGTCGCAGGTTCAAGTCCTGCAGGGCCCACCATCTATTCGACGTCAGTCACGGTTCTTACGACTCTTCGGCAGCCAGACAAAATCGGTCAGGTACACGAAGTGCTGCCCGGTCCCATCATCAAACTCGATGCAGTACGCCGACGGGTACCAGCCTTTCTTCGGTGCTGCCGCCGGCAGTGTCGGAACGTCGTAGCATTCGTTCGGCTGTGACTCCAGGTATTGCTTCGTGATCATCGGCTCCCAGAACGTGATTTCGCCGCCCCAGGTACCGTAAATCCAGGTGTGAGAGAACGGCGAGGGCGTGTCCGGGTCCAACTCAGGGGCGAACATCCACAGCAGGTGATTGCCCATTCGCGGTTCGACGGCACCGGGTGAGATGAACTCGGGCGGTTGCTGGTCGGCGGGCAGGGGTTCCAGGGCGGTTTCGAGCTGGTCGCAGGTCAGCGGCAGCGTTGGGCCGCACATGTCCTCGGCAGCCGGCGGTGTGATCGCGATGCGTTTGTGTTCCTTTTGCGTGTAGAAGTGGAAGTCGATGTGCGGAACGCTGTAGACGTGCGGCGGGGGGTGGCCCATCGGGTTCCAGTTCAGCACGATGTGCTCGAACTCGGTTGTCGCGGCGATATTGGCTGGCATGGTGGGGCTGCGCTCGTGGCCGCAGCAGGGCCAGACGACATTGCCTTCGGAATCCAGTACGTCGGAGTAGCCGTCGCTGTGGCCAGTCGGCGCGTTGTCGAATACGGCATCGTCGAAGCGCACGCCCAAGGCCTGGGGCACCCCGTTTTCGACCACGCCAAAGGCGGTGATGAATCCGTCACCCAGCGGGACGGGGGCGGTTTCCTCGTAAGCGGCTGGTTTCTTGGCGGCGGCAATGCTGGGGAGCAGAATGGCGGCGGTCAGCGTGACCGCGGTGAAGCTTCGTCGTTGCATTTCGATTGCGTCCTCGCCCGGTCCGGGCATTGCGGTGGTTCCTCCAATTAATAGCAGCCAGGTTGCATTTTTTCTCTTCCAGGCAGCCCGGTGTTCTCAGGCGCCGGGCGTCTCCGTGAACGCGGCGTCGATCGACGCGACGCAGTTTTCTGCGCCGACCATTGAAACCAGGTCCAGCAGCTCACGTTCCCGTTGGGCGATGCGGTCGATGCCGATCAGCTGCACGCGCGTGCCGTGGGCCAGGGCGCTGCGGACCAGGTCCTCCAGCACCATCGTGGTGGAGATGCCGATGAGCTCGGCGTCGGCCAGGTCGACCAGCAGCCATTCCTGGTGGCCGAAGGCATGGAAGCGCCGGGTCAGGCCGCGGCCCACGGCGTAGCTGACCGGGCCGGTGATGCGCAGCAAGGTCGTTTCGCCGGGGTGGCGCGCCAGGGCCTCGCGGTCCGCTTCCGGCAAGCGCTCGGTATTGCGGGTGCCGTCGGTGAGGATGACGCTGCCCAGCTCCAGGTCGGAGAGCCGATCGATGGTGACCAGGTTCTTGATGAACACACCGACGAATACGGCGGTGATCAGGTCGACGAAGATCGTCAGCAGCATGACCAGGCCCATGAGCGCCACCGGGAACAGGGGCAGGCGGTGGAGTCGGCGCAGGAACGGCCAGTCGACGATATCGATGCCGACCTTGACCAGGATGCCGGCCAGCGCGGCCAGCGGGATGTTCTCGAACAGGCCACCCATACCGGCGACGATGGCCAGCAATACGCCGGCATGGACCACGCCAGAGAGCGGGCCGCTGCCGCCGGCGCGGATATTGACGACGGTGCGCATCGTGGCGCCGGCACCGGGCAGGCCGCCGAACAGGCCCGCCACGGTGTTGCCGATGCCCTGGCCCATCAGTTCGCGGTCGGAATCGTGCTGGGTCCCGGTGACGTTGTCCGCCACCAGCGAAGTCAGTAAAGAGTCGATGCTGCCCAGCACGGCCAGCATCAGCGCATTGATGATCATGTCTCGCAGAAGGCTGCCCTCAAGCGCGGGCAGGTGGAAGTCGGGCAGGCCGCTTGGCAATTCGCCGATGCGGGCAAGCCCGGCACCGTCCAGCAGCCAGAGCGATGCAAGCGTCGCCGCCACCAGCGCCACCAGTGGCGCAGGGAACAATCGGTTCAGGCGTCCTCGCCAACCGAACATCAACGCCAGCGCGATGCTCCCGACCACGAGTGCGGCGGGATCGGCATTCGCCACCTGGCCTGGCAGCGCCTGCACCGCGTCGAGGACGCGCCCGGCCGTGTCGTGACCGAGCATCGGGCCCAGTTGCAGCAGCACGATGATGGCCCCGATGCCGGTCATGAACCCGGAAATGACCGGGTACGGCACCATGATGATGTACTTGCCCACGCGCAGGGCGCCAAACAGGAACTGAAAGACGCCGCCCAGGGCCACGGTGGTGAACGCCAGCGCCATCCCCTGGTCCGGGTGGGACGCCAGGAACTGCGCGATCATGGCGGTCATGACCACCGTCATGGGGCCGGTGGGACCGGAGATCTGTGAAGGCGTTCCGCCGAAAACGGCGGCGAGAAGTCCGACGATGGCGGCGCCGTAAAGGCCCGCGGCCGGTCCGGCACCCGAGGCGATGCCGAACGCGAGCGCCAGCGGCAGCGCGACGACGGCGGCGGTCAGGCCGCCGAACAGGTCGCCGCGGAGGTTGCGGCTATAGGTTTTAACCGGGTACACGCGGATCCGCAGTCTGCGGAAAAGTGGATCAGTGACTACCCTGCACTTCAGACTTCTTGCGTGCCTGGATGTGCTCCAGGTTGCGGCGATAGGTCGCCACGACCTTGTCGACGCCGCTGTCGTTCAGCGCGCCGGCATTGCCGGCTACGGAATAAGTCGCGTAGATGCCGCTGGCGGACATCAGCGCGGCGCTGACAAGCTGGATATCGAGGCCCTCATCTTTCAGTTCGTTGGCCAGGTTGATGAACTTCTCGGTACAGCGTTGGTGGTTCTCTCGGTCGCTCACGGTATTTCCAGTTATCCGGACAGGGATTGGATTTTAACGCGTTCAGCGTCAGCGGGCGCAGGCAAGGCCGTCCAGGCGGGTCAGTTGCACCAGGTTCATCGTACCGTCACTGAAGCCGGGCTCGGTGCTCGTCCAGTTGGCGGTGCCGCCGTCGCAGCTCAACTCCAGTGTCAACTGGCCCCACGGATTGATCGCTACTTCGTCCGGGTCGAATCCATCGCCGAACATTCCGCCGAGAGTGGTCCGCATGTCTTCGAACACGAAAACCCCATCGACAATTTCGCCGGTTCCATAGAACCATCGGCGATGGCCGTCGGGGTCGAAGCTGAACCAGTAGGCGAGCGCCCGGTCGCCGGGTAACACCTGTACCGTGAACCCTTCGCCGCTGCGTTCCGGGTCATACCACGCGCCGCTGTACCGGGCCTCTTCCCTGGCGGGTTCGCCGCTCGGCGGGCCGCAATCCAGGCCGGTGATCCGGGTGATTCGGCGTAACGACTGGCGTCCCTGGCGGTGGCCGATATGCCAGTCCATCTGACCAGTGTCACAACCGTCGAAAACAAACTTTGCCGAGCCGACGACTTCGCGGGTCACCTGTTCGGGGTCGAATGCATCACCGAAGGCGCCACCGGACGTGCGGGTCAACTCGGGAAAAACCAGTCGATTGCCCCGGACATCACCGGCAGCGACATACCAGTCCTGTTCACCCGTACTGGTGTACGTGTACCAGTACATCACGGCCCGTTGTCCGGCCACCACCTCAATGATGAAACCTTCACCACTGTGTGACGGGTCGTACCAGGCCGAGGCGATGCCGGGCGACAGCGTAAACGGTGTGTCGGCTTCCGCGGCCTGCGCCCGGACAGACAACGTATCGTCCCAGCCACCGACATCGGTGTCTTGGTCGAAACTGTCCTCGAAGCCTGACCAGCGGCCGTCCGTCCAGTCCGCCACGGTGGCCGGGTCGCCGTCCACGCCGAGGTAGGTCATGTCCCAGGCACGGACCCGCAATGTCGTGTCCAGGGGCTCCGCAAGGCGCGCCTGGTTTTCAGGCGTGTCCGTGATGGAAAACGGAATGGCGTAGGCGTCCGCGCGGTAACGCAGGTAGCCGTCCGGGGCGCCGCCCGGTTCGACCAGCCAGGTCGGATCGCCCCAGTCGACCTGCAGGGCCTCGTCCGCGGCATCGAGGATCTCGATGTCCACGTCCAGGTACGCGGCGCTGTCGTGTCCCTGCAGCGCCGTCGGGTTGCCATCTTCGTCCAGCCAGCGCATGGGCTTGTTGAACGCCAGCCAGAGCCGATAGCCCCGACCCGGCACCAGCGTTCGCAGTTGCTGGGTGAACAGCGCCCGGGTTTCATCATCCCGGCCATCCCACTGGGCTTCGAAGATGACCGCGTCCGTGGCTTCGTCGATGATCCGGACGGCCTGCAGGTTGGGAGGTCCGGCCTGGCGGTAGAACACCGTGGCGAACGTCTGCGCGAGATCCTCGCGCACCCGGCGCGCCTGGGAATCCGGCAGGATGAAACCGTCATGGACATTGACGCCGGCGCCGCCGTAATCCGCGCCACCGCCAGGCAATGTCGAGTGGTAGGACTGCCCGCCCGAAGGCTCGGTCTCCAGTGTCCAGGCCGGCACGCGATAGGTGTAGAGGAAATACTCGTCGGTGGCGCCAATCCCCTGGTTCACCGGGACATTGCCCGAAAACGCATAGTGATAGCGCTTGCCGGCATCGAAGGCGCGGTGGTGGTTGGTGAACACCCGCAGGACGTCCTGGGTCTGCCGGGCCAGGCGCGTACCATCACCCAGGCGGCTCCAGAAATGCACCTGCGAGTAGGAATGCACGTCGGTGTAGATCCGCAGGCGCTCGCCGGGCCCCAGGTCAGGCGCGGATTGCAGCGCCAGGATCTCCGGTTCAGATGCCGGGCTGGCGCCGTGATGCACCAGCGATGCAGGGTCGTCGGATGAGCGTTGGCTGTTACTGGCCCAGTGTGGCCCGTTGTTGCGGTTCAGGTCGACGCCGCCCAGGTGGTCGCCCCGGGTACTCAGGTCTTCGTCGGCATTCAGCAGGTTCTTGCGGCGCATGCGGCCGTCACGGGGCGAGTCGTCGGGGAAGTCAGGGTCACTGCCCAGGTAGTTCAGCGTCGGGTCGCGCTGGGTCTGCAAAAAACCGTCCACGTTCAATACCGGGATGACGATCATGTTCACCTGCTCGCGCAGGTAGTCGTAGATGTGCTGGTCGGCCGGCGCCGTGGCGATCAGTTCCAGGATGCCGGTGACCGCCTCCGGCGTCGACCACTCGCGGGCGTGAATGCCGCCGTTGGTGAGTGTCGCGGGCTCGGCGAGGCCCCACGGCGTTGTCCTGTCGGCATCGCCCAGCCGGTAGGCCCAGATGGCCCGGCCCTTCCGCGTCGTGCCGATGGCGTGCGGGTGCACCCATGGCGTTGAATCCGCCAGTTCCTGGTGCCGGGCGTGCAGGCCGGCGTAGCTGCGGAAACCGTCGAACGGCAGGGGCGTATCGACCGGGATGGGTGGCGGATAACCCAGGGCGATACGGTCGGCGGCGCTCGACGGGTTGGATTCGACCCACTCGGCCAGGAAACCGTCCTGGGCGGCAGCGGTGACCGGGGGCGCCGGTACACGACTGGGGGAAGACGTTTCCGGTGGATTTGCCGACAGGGCCAGGGCGGCGCTGGCGCGGAGCGCCGGATCATCGAGCAGCAACTTCAGTCGACGCTGAACGTCCTTATCCGTCACCAGGGGCGGCGCCAGGTGCGCGATGGCCAGGCTCGCCGTCGTGGCATCCGCTTCTTCCAGGAGCCGGAGCAACAGCCGGGTGCGCGATGCGGTCGGTAAGGACTGGCCGGCCTGGCGGAGCAGGTGGCTCACGTGCGTGCCCTCGTCACCGAGCAGGGCCTGTACCAGCATCGGGGTGTCGTCGTGATACAGGGCCGCGTAGCCTGCCAGTTCCGCCAGGTCGGGGTGATGGGGGAGATTGCTGAGCGCCGCCGCGCCTACCTGGCCGACCCGCCTTGCGTCGGCCTGCGCCAGGGCCCGCAGCAACCCCAGTCGCTCCGGAAGTTCACTGCCTGTGACCCACGCGCGGACCAGCAATGCCGGATCCTCGGTCAGCATGGACTGTGCCCGGGCGGTGGCCGCCGTGCTGCGGCGTTCATTCCGCAGGCCGGCAGCGGCAGCGCGGACATTGAACAACGGTATGGTCGCTCGCGGATGGTCTGTGTGTGGCACCCGGGTTGCGGGTGAATACTGTTCCAGCCAGGCCAGGATCGGGTCGTTTACCGGTCCGACCGGTGACTGCCGAAGCCGACGGGTAAATGCCATGATGGCTGCATCGCGCGCAGGCGCGGGCCAGTCGCCGCGACGTCCGATATTTTCAAGTTCATCCAATAACGCACGCGGTTGGTCGGCCCGGTACAGCGATTCAAGGTGATCGACGACCGGGTCGGTATCGACAGAACGCACGGCCGTACCTGCCGCCGCCCGCGACCACGCTTCTGCTTCGCCGGGACCTGCCTGTGCAACCGAAAGACTGGGGCCCAGGGCCAGCAGCAGCACGAGACATGCGACCCGCATTGACAGCGGCAGGGCAGTGACACAACACCGGCATGATTTCATGCGCCCAGATTACGAAAACGGGGCCCGGCCTTCATGTGCTATGTTGCCGGTTCCCGCCAGGACGAAAGTTTTTCCCGATGAATGATGCCGACAACGCCCTGAATGCCATCGAATACGCCGGCGGCGTCATCGCCGTCGACAGCGGCTTTACCCGGCCGCAAATGGCCGCGTGCTACCTGCTCGAAGGCGATGGTGAAGTTGCCGTCATCGAAACCGGCACCAACGCCTCGGTGCCGCGCATCGAGGGGGTGCTGGCGGCGCGGGGCTGGCAGCCGGAGCAGGTTCGGTACGTGATCCTGACCCACGTGCATCTTGATCATGCCGGTGGCGCCGGCACGCTGATGCAGCGAATGCCGCAAGCGACGTTGCTGGTGCATCCGCGTGGCGCGCGGCACATGGTGGACCCTTCGCGGCTGGAGGCGGGCGTGCGGGCGGTTTACGGCGACGAGGTCTACGACCGGGACTACGGCACCCTGGTGCCGGTGCCGGAAGCCCGGGTGCGGGCGATGGATGATGGTGAACGCGTGGAGCTGGGCGGCCGAGAACTGCTGTTTCGCGACAGTCCCGGGCACGCCAAACACCACTTCTGTGTCTGGGACGAGGCGACCCGGGGATGGTTCACGGGCGACACCTTCGGGCTGTCTTACCGCGAACTCGATACCGCGGCGGGGCCGTTCATCTTCCCCACGACAACGCCGGTGCAGTTCGACCCTGAAGCGCTGCACGCGTCGATAGAGATGCTGATGGCGTCGGATCCCCAATACATGTATCTCACCCATTTCGGGCGCGTTGGCGACCTTGATCGCCTCGCGGCTGATCTGCACGCGCGCGTGGACCAGTTCGTGGCGATTGCAGATCGTCGCGTCGGTGACGACCCGGAGTTGCGCGGCGAGGCGATGCGCGCGGACATGTATGAAGCACTGCGTGAGGCCACGACGGCGCACGGTGTTCGACTGCAGGCCGACGATTTTCGACAGGTCGTTTGGGGCGATATCGTTCTGAACGTCCAGGGCCTGGAGTTCTGGCTTGACCACCGCGACTGAACCCGGTGTGCGCCGACGCTGGCGCCAGGGTGATGAATTAAGCGGCCCCGGCAGGTAGAGGGAACCTGCCGGGGCCTTCAATGCCAGGCCGGGATCATCGGTCAGACGATGATCAGGGAGAAATCGAGACCCCCGCCTGGCAGTGACTCAACTTTCCGCGATGCGCACCGCCTGGCCGTTCTGCAGCCGCTCGCCGCCGCGCACGATGACGCGGTCACCGTGGTCCAGGCCACCCAGCACCTCGACATGGGCGTCCAGGCCAATGCCGGTGCGTACGTCGACGCGTTCCACGGTGTTGTCGTCCTTCACCCGCATCACGAAGATGTCGCTGCCGCGAAGCACCAGCGCGTCGCGTGGAATCGCGACCAGCTCACGTGGCTCGCTGTTGGGCAGCGCCACGCGGACCGGGCTGCCGATGATCAGCGCCGGGTCGTTGGCAGCGATGCGCACTTCGAACATGCGCGAGCGCTGGTCGCCGACGGGAATGACGTGGCTGATGGGGCTGAGTTGCTCGGCGCCCTGGTGGCGGATGCTCAGTTCCATGCCTTCGCGGACCCAGCCGGCCACGGTCAGCGGCGCCTGGGCGCGAATCTCGCGGTTCTCCGTGTCCACCAGCCGCGCGACCTGGGCGCCGCGGCTCACGAACTCACCCACCTGTACGAGCCGTTCCGCGACCACGCCGGTGAACGGCGCCGGGACCTCGGTCTGGCGGATGCGACGCTCGATCTGGGCGATGTCGACCTCGGCCCGCTTGATCGCCTGGCGGGTCATGTCCAGTTGCGCGCTGGCTTCCTCCACCTGGTTGGTCGAGGCATTGCTGCTGGCGGCCAGGCGTTGCAGACGCGACAGGTTGCCTTCCTGGAACGCCAGTTGCGCCTTCAGGCTGCCCAGCTGGGCGCGGCTGTCGGCCAGGTCCAGTTCCAGGTCGCCGGCGTCGATACGCGCCAGTGCCTGGCCCGCCTCGATGTGACTGCCTTCGCGCGCGACCCAGGTGATGCGGCCATCGGTTTCCGCGGCGATACGGGCGTCGTTCAGGCTCACCACGCTGCCGGACACCCATAGCGTGGCGGCGAACGTGTCGCGCTTCGCGTGGTCAACGCTGACCGGTGCGGCCGGGGCCTCGCCGGACTGCGCGGAAACCGCGGCGGGCAGTGCCGCCAGCGGCGCGGTGGCCAGTACCAGGGCCAGTGTGATTGCGCGTTTCATCGGTGTCCTCCTTCGTTCAGTTCGCATGGCGCGCCGGGGGGTGCCCCGGTCAGGCCACGCTCTCCAGCGCCGGCGATTCCGCCGGTGCGCGTGATTCATCGGTTGCGGGTTTTGCCTTGCCCAGCCGCAGCAGTGCCGGCAACAGCAGCAGCGTGAAAAACAGGCTGAATACCATGCCGCCGACGATGGCGGCGGCCAGGCCGCGGTAGATGACGCTGCCCTGGCCGGGCAGCAACAGCAGCGGCAGCATGCCGAAGATGCTGGTGCAGGTGCTCATGAAGATCGGCCGCAGGCGCACTTTCAGTGCCTCGCGGACGGCCTCGTCGCGGCCCATGCCTTCACGTTCGGCGGTGCGGGTGCGATCGACCAGCAGGATGGCATTGTTCACCACCAGCCCCAGCAGGATGATGAAGCCGATCATGGTCAGCAGGTCCATGGGCTGGAACGTCACCAGGTTCAGCGCCTGGATGGCGATCACGCCGCCGACCCCCGCCAGCGGGATGGTCAGCACCACCAGGGCGCTGTCCTTCAGCGAGCGGAACAGGCCGGCCATCAGCAGGAACAGGATGCCCAGCGCCATCAGGAAGTTGCGGCCCATGGTGCCGATCGCCTTGCTCAGGCTGTCGGCGCTGCCGCCGTACTGGATCGAGCCGTCCGCGGGCAGTGCGGCGCGCATGCCGGGCTCGGCCTCGGCGCGGATGGTGGCGATGGCCGTTTCCAGCGAAACGTCATCTGGCGGGCTCAGGTTGACGCTGATGGTGCGGCGGCCGTTCACACGGCGGACCTGGCCGGGCCCCGTGGCGCGGGAGACCTGGACCAGCTCGCCCAGGGGCACGACTTCGCCGCTGGGGGTCGTGATCGGCGTGGTGGCCAGCTGCTCCGGCGTTTCCCAGCCGCCGGCGCGCATGATGATGTCCTTGCGCGACTCGCCGTCGAAATGCTCGCCCAGCCACAGGCCGTTGCCCAGCATGCGCACCACGCTGGCCACCTGCTGGCGGTCCATCGCCACCTCGTTGATCCGGTCATCGTCGGGCAGGATGCGCAGTTCCGGTGATGCCGTTTCGATCTCCGGGCGCGCCTGCACGTTCGCACCCGGGAAGGTATTGCGCAGCTCGGTCTGCGCCTGGCCGGCCGCAGCGTACAGGCCGGCCTCGTCCGCGGACTGCAGGTGCACCGAGATGTCCCGGCCGCCGCCGAAACCGCCGAACAGGTTGCCCTGCTGGGCGAAGCCGCGGAAGTCGGGAATGTCCACCAGGACCTCGTCGCGGACGATCGCTTCCAGTTCTTTCACCCGGTCCTGGTCCAGGACGCGGGCGCCGATGGTGCCGCCACCGGGCCAAGTCAGGATGTAGTAGTTCTTCAGCGCGGGCTGCTTCTCGCCGTCCATGTACGGCTGCAGGCGTGCCACCAGTTTGCTGATGACCTCGCGTTCATTGGTTTCCACGTTGGAGCCGGGCGGGAACTGCAGGAAGGCGTCGACGGCGTCGCGCTTGACCGGCGGCAGGTAGTCCAGCTGCGGGAACAAAGCCCAGGAGGCCAGCAGCGGCGCGCCGACCAGGGTGGCGATCAGCGCGGTGCGCCGGACCGGCGTCGCGCTGGTGCGCATCAGCCAGCCGGCCAGTTTCGCCCAGCGGCCGTTGTCGTCGTCGCGGCGGAGTTTGTGCGCTTTCAGCCAGTTGCCCGCAACCGTCGGCAGTACGGTCAGGGCCACGACCAGCGAAATGACCACCGCGATGGCGATGGTCAGCGCGAGGTCGGCGAACAGCTGGCCCTCGACGTCTTCCAGGAACAGCACCGGCAGGAAGATGGCGACGGTAGTGGCGGTGGAGGCCAGCAGCGCGCCTTTCACCTGGTTCGTGCCGAGCAGCGCCGCGGCGTTCGGCATCTCGCCGCGCTCGCGCAGCCGGACGATGTTCTCCGACACCACGATGGCGGCGTCCAGCACCATGCCGACGGCAAACGCCAGGCCTGCCAGCGAGATGACATTCAGGCTGCGGCCGGTGAGCTTCAATACGATGAAGGTCGCCAGCAGGCTGATCGGAATCGCGGACGCAATCAGTAACGTGGCCCTGCGGTCGCGCAGGAACCACCACAGCACGCCGACCGCCAGCAGCACGCCCAGCAGCAGGTTATTGCGCACCATGCCGACGGCGCGATTGATAAACACGGAGGCGTCGAAGGACTGCTGGATATCGAGCCCTTTCGCCGCCAGCGGGCCGTCACGCAGTTCCGCCACCGCGGCTTTCACCTCGGTAAGCGTGGCCAGGACGTTGGCACCGTTGGCGCGGTCGACGCGCAGGCCCATCGCCGGGTTGCCGTTCTGGATGGCGATGAACTGCTTCTTGCCGCGGTCGATCCTGACGTCGGCGATGTCGCCCAGGCGGATGGGCCGGCCGTCACGCCATTCGAGCACCCGGTTTTTCAGTTGTTCGGGGTCGTAACGGCCCTCGAAGCGTAGTGTGTACTGCCGCCGGCCGACGTCGACAAAACCGCCCGACACGTCCGTGGAACGACCGGCCTGCGCCGCCACGGTGCCCAGCGGGATACCGAACTCGGCGGCGCGATACGGGTCGATGGTGATCTGCAGTTCTTCGGGAGCGCCGGCGTTTACCTCCACGCCGGCCACGCCGGGGATGGATTCCAGGCGCGGCTTGACCGTGTCCTCCACGTAGGCCGCGTACTTCTCGACCGGCCCCTCGGTACCCGGTTTCAGTTGCACGAAGAACCAGCTCAGTGCCTGGTTGGCGTCGCCGCCGCCCATGTTGACGACTGGCGGGTCGGCATCGGCGGGCAGTGGCGGCAGGCGGTTCAGGCGGCCGATGACATCCATCAGCGTCGCCTGCATGTCCGTGCCCAGGGCGAACTCCATGCCGATCCAGGCGCCGCCGTTGAAGGCGTTCGATTCCATGATCTCCAGCCCGGGGATGCCCTGCAGGACTTCCTCCATCGGCTCGAGGATCTCCGATTCCACTTCCTTCGGGGATGCGGCGCGCCAGTTGGCGTTCACATTGATGCGTGGGGCGTCGATGTCGGGGAACAGCTGCAGGGGCAGCTGCGAGAGACAGAACAGCCCGAACAGGGCGACGATGGCCACCGCGACGGCGACGCCGGCGGGGTTGCGTACGGCTTTCTCGGTGATTCCCATGTCGCGCTCTGACTCCCGGTCCTTGTGCCCTTGGACGCGCGGGAGTCTGAAAACGTTACCCCCGTGCTCGTCGGCTGGATGCCGATGGGCGCAAGCTTAGAGGGGTGGCGTCCGGGAAAGTTGTGACTTTCGTCACGTGGTGAGGCGAGCGGAGCGGGGCGGGCGATGAGGCGAACCGGGCAACGGTTCGCCGCGACCCCGGAAGACCGGGACAGGGGTCAGGACAGGTACTTGAGCTTGTCCTTGTAGCTGCGTGACAGCTTGACCGTGTGGCCGCCCTCGAGGGTGAGGAAGTACTCGCCGTTGATATGCGACTGCATGGCGGTGACCCGCTTGACGTTGACGATCGTCGAGCGATGGATGCGCTGCAGGAAATCCGCTTCGAGTTCGCCCTCAAGCTCTTTCATGGTCTTGCGCATGATGTGGGTTTCACCGTCCGCGTGCACACACATGTAATCGCCCGCGGCGTCGACCCACTCGATGTCCTCCTGGCGGACCCAGGTGGTCTTGCCGCCGTCCCGAATGGCCAGTTTCGGCAGCTCTTTCGGCTTGAGTTCGCCACCGGCCAGGCCGTCTTCGAAATCCTCGACCTGCGCAATCGGCCGACCGGTCAGTTCGCCCAGCAGCCGCAGCAACAGGTTCTTCTGCGACTGGGCGCGGTGCCGGCCCAGGCGGGCGCGAACCTTGCCCAGCGCCTGGTCCAGGCGGTCGTCGTCGATGGGTTTGAGCAGGTAATCGACGGCATTCACTTCGAAAGCGTCGATGGCGTATTCGTCGTAGGCGGTGACGAACAGGATGGCGGGCAGGTCATCGGCGTGCAGCTCGCGGATCACCTCGAAACCGTTCATGCCGGGCATCTGGATGTCGAGGAAGACGATGTCGGGGCCGTCCGAACGGATCTTGTCGACCGCCTCACGGCCGTTGCGGGCTTCGCCGATGATATTGATGCCGTCACGCTGGTTCAGCCGGTGGCGAAGTCCACGCCGGGCGAGGGCCTCGTCATCGACGATCAGGGCGTCTAGCGTTCTGGTGGCGGCGTCGTTCAACGGGATATCGTGGCCTCGTTCCAGGTTCACGGCACCCGGGCATTCCCCCCCGGGGGTTGCACTGCCGGTTTGACAGCGCGGAGGCAAAGCTTACCACTTTCGAAAACGTCTGCGCAGTTGGATCGCTTCGGCCAGGTGTGCCTCGTCAATGAAGTTTGACTCCGCGAGGTCGGCAATGGTTCGCGCCACCTTCACAACACGCTGGCAGCCTCGCGGCGAGAGGCGCAGCCGGCGAGCGGCGGACTCCAGCAACGCGCCGGCGCCACCGGGCAGGCGGCAATGGTGGCGCACCGCGGCCGGTTCAAGATGGGCATTGGCGACGCCCGATCGCGCCAGCTGCCGCTTTCGCGCGGTGGCCACCCGTTGCCGGATTCTGCCCGAGTCTTCGCCGCCAGCAACGTCTCCCGGCGCGTCATCCGGGCCGGCGTTTTCACCCACCCCCAGCACGGGCCTGTCGGGCCGGGGAACATCGACACACAGGTCGATCCGGTCCAGCAGCGGTCCGGACACCCGTGAGCGGTACCGGGCCACCTGGTCAGCCGTGCACCGGCATTCCCCTGACGGGTCCCCCGACTGGCCGCAAGGACAGGGGTTCATGGCGCAAAGCAGCTGGAACCGGGCCGGGAATTCGGCCTGCCGCGTGGCGCGCGAGATGACGATGCGACCGGATTCCAGCGGTTCGCGAAGTACTTCCAGCGCGTGCCGGTTGAACTCGGGAAGCTCGTCCAGGAACAGCACGCCGTTGTGCGCCAGTGACACCTCGCCCGGCCGTGGAAACGAGCCGCCGCCCACCAGCGCAACCCCGCTGCAGGTGTGGTGCGGCGCTCGAAACGGCCGCTGTCGCCATTGCGAAGTCTCGAAGCCGCCGATGCTGACCGAGGCGAGCGCCGCGGTTTGCAGCGCCTCGGTGGCGCTCATCGGTGGCAGGATGCCCGGAAGGCGGCTGGCCAGCATGGTCTTGCCGGTCCCGGGCGGCCCGCAGAACAGCAGGTTGTGTGAACCGGCGGCGGCAATCTCCAGCGCACGCTTTGCCCGTGGCTGGCCGACGACATCCGCCAGGTCGGGCGGCATCGCGGCCGGCGGCGTGGGGCCGGCGCGGGCCGGGGCCAGTTTTCCGCGCCCCGCCAGCCACAGCGACACGTCGGTCAGGGATGTGGCCTGGCGGCGGTCGCCCTGCTCCAGCAACGCTACTTCGGCGGCGTTGGCCATGGGAACGACAATGCCGCGACCGGCGCCGACCGCGCCGATTGCCGCGGGCAATGCCCCGCGGATGGCGCGCAGTTCGCCGCCAAGTGATAGCTCGCCCACGAACTCGGTCGTGTCCAGCCGGCGTGCCGGCAGCTGCGCCGAGGCCACCAGGATGCCGATGGCCATCGGCAGGTCGTAGCCCCCACCGGCCTTGGGCAGCTCCGCCGGCGCGAGCGAAATGGTCACGCGACGCTGCGGCATGTCGAAACCGGAGTTACAGATGGCCGCGCGAACGCGGTCGCGTGCTTCGCGAACGGCGGCCTGGGGAAGGCCGACCACGGAGACGCCGGGCAGGCCGCCCGCCAGGTGGACCTCGACGCAGACCTCGGGTGCTTGAACATCCGCGGTTGCTCGGGTCATGACGCGTGCCAGGCTCATGGTCCCAGCCTGGGGGATGAGCGAATGTCAGTCGATCGGCATTCCGCCCGAATTCATGTCAGCAATTGCCTCGACCGGCCGGTCAGGTCTCGCCGCCGGTCTCCAGCGCACGCAGGCGTTCCTCCAGCGACGCCAGTTCGGCACGCGCGCGTTCCAGCGCCGCCTTCTGGATATCAAACTCCTCGCGGGTGACCAGGTCCATGGCGCCCAGGCCCTTCTGCAGCACGGCGCGAAACTGCCCTTCCAGGTCGTCGCGCATGCGCCGTGCGCCGGGTGGCAGCGCGTCGCCGAGTTTACGGGCCAGTTCGTCGATTCGGTGCATGTCGATCATGGGTTCTCCGGGTGTGGTTCCGGCGCAGCCCTTGCCGATGGGCGGGGCGCGCATTAAAGTCCGTGACATCCATAGGCAAAGGCGCCCACGGGGGTCCAGATCGATGAAGATGATAACCGCGATCATCAAGCCGTTTAAGCTCGATGACGTTCGCGACGCGCTTGGCGAGATCGGCGTGCAGGGCATGACCGTCACCGAGGTGCGCGGCTTTGGGCGCCAGAAAGGGCATACCGAGCTCTACCGCGGCGCCGAGTACGTGGTCGACTTCCTGCCCAAACTCAAGCTGGAAGTGGCCGTGGCCGACGACCAGGTCGAGCCCGTGATCGAGGCCATCGCGGAAGCCGCCGCCTCGGGCCGCATCGGTGACGGCAAGATTTTTGTCACCGGCCTGGAGCGTGTACTGCGCATCCGGACGGGCGAAGAGGGCGACCAGGCCCTCTGATAGCCCGCCGCCGGCCCGAACCGGCGACCGGCCGCTTCGTCCTGTCGCTCGATTCGGCCAATTCAGCCGATCGATGGCCGATTGCGCCAAGATTTTGCAGATTCGCAGAAACTATTTCGCCACTGGCAGCGTCTAGTATCGGTAGGTGACGTGGACGCGGCGCGGTTTCAGCCGCGCTGGCATGGCATTTGTATATTCCTGGACTGATGTTGGACAACTGAGTCGGAAGCATGGGGGAACGACAATCATTTTTCTCGGCGGTGATGGGCGAACTGACCCGCCGGAAAGTGCTCAGGACACTGGGCGCTTACGCCGTGGCCGTTTTCGTGGTGTTACAACTGATGGACGCGGCGGTCGAGCCACTACGGCTGCCCGAGTGGTTCCCCACCGTGGTGGTGCTGGCACTGATCCTCGGGTTCCCGATCGTCTTCGTCCTGGCCTGGCAGTTCGATATCACCAGCAAGGGCGTGCGCATGACCGAATCCGCACGCCTGCTGCGGCCGGGCCAGACGCTCGCGCTGTTTACCGTGATGCTGCTGGCCACCGGTGGCCTGGGACTGGGGTTCTACCAGTACTATTCCGGGGTATTCACCGAGGTGACCGCCCAGCAAGCCGTGGAAGCGGCTGCGCGTGATTACAGTGCGCCGGAAAACTCCATCGCCGTGCTGCCATTCGTTGACATGTCAGAGGACGGCGACCAGGCTTACCTTACCGACGGCATGGCGGAGGAAATCCTCAACCTGCTGGCGGGCGTCGACGGGCTGCGTGTCGCCGCCAGGACATCCTCTTTCGCTTTCCGCAACGAGAAGGACTTCTCCGAGATCGGTCGGGCGCTGAACGTGCGCTCGGTGCTGGAAGGCAGCATCCGCACCTCCGGCAACAAGATCCGCCTGACGGCGCAGCTGATTGATGTTGAGAGCGGCTTCCATATCTGGTCGAAGAACTACGACCGTGAGTTAGACGACGTCTTCGCCATGCAGGACGACGTGGCCAGCGCCATTGCCAGCGAATTGGTAGATTCCTTCGACGGCCTGGCCGCCAGCCCGGCCATGCGACCGACCAACCTGGCCGCGTTTGAGGCCTATCGAACCGGTCGCCTGCACTGGTGGCGGCGCTCCCCGGCAGAGCTGCAACAGGCCATCCAGCTGTTTGCCGATGCACTGGCGCAGGACGCACAGTTCGCGCCGGCCTATGCGGGGCTGGCGGACTCCTACATCCTGCTGTCGATGTACGGCAACCTGGACAAGCTGGAGGCCATCGACACCGCGTTGGGCTACATCGACAAGGCGCTCGCAATCGACCCGGAATCAGCTGAGGCCTTCGCCGCCCTGGGCCTGGCGAGGTCGGAAATTGACCAGCTGGATGCCGCAGAGTCGGCGCTGCTCCACGCCATACAACTGGATGAAGACTACATTCCGGCACGACTGTGGCTGTCGAACCTGCTGGAGCAGCAGGGCCGGCTGCAGGAACAGAACCTGGTATTGCGTGACGCCATGGCGCTGGACCCGCTGAATGAATTGCTGGTGCTGAATTACGCGTTCAGCCTGGACAAGCTGGGCCGGCCGGAAGTGGCGCTGGACGTGGTCGAAGAGAAACTGCAGATCCGTCCGGACTCCACCACCCTGCTGCGCTCACTGTCCGGCCTGGCCATGGGTAATGGCCGCCTGGTGGAAGCCTGGGATTACGCCCGGCGGGCCCAGGATATCGAGCCTGACAACCCGGTGCTCATCGAACAACTGGCCTCGGCATGGATGGAACTGGGCGAGCTGGACCGGGCCGAAGCATTGCTGCAGGACGCCATGGCCGCCGCGTCGGACAACAGTGGCCTCAAAGGTCGATACCTGAACCTGCTGTATATCGAAAAGCGACTGGAGGAAGCCGAGAGCCTGATCCGGGACATGTTCGGTCCGGATGTCGGCGAACTGCCGGACAACTTCCAGCGCCAGTACCACTTCCAGATGGGCTTGCTGCGAATGATCGGCCGGGAGATGGACCTTGCGCTCGCGGAGTTTGAACAGGCGCTGCCGACGGATACGAACCGCGTTCTCGACGGCGACAGCCTGTTCTCGCTCTCGATGGTCGCCTACCTGCAACAGCTGGCCGGCGACGAGGAAGCAGCGCTGCGCCTTGTTGAGCAGGCCGAGCGTGGTGTCCGGCGGGCACGGCTGAATGGCATGGATGGCTCCGACCTGTACTACAACGAGTCGATTTTTCACCTGATCCGTGGCGAACCCGACCAGGCGGTCGCCAGCCTGCAGGCCGCCTATGAACGGGGCTGGCGGCAGGCCTGGGTGCTGGAACTGGACGGTCGCCTGGACCCGTTACGCGGCCACCCGGATTTCATCGCGCTGGAACAGCGCATCCAGGACGACGTCGATCGCGCCCGACGCGAAGTCAATGACCTGTCACTGTCGCTGGCCTCAACCTGAAGCAATCTGCCCCGTCACCCGTCACCCGTCACCCGTCACCCGTCACCCGTCAGTCCTCCCGGAATACCTGCGGAATAAAACGCCGGTCGGCAATACTGGCCGCATCATCGTAGGCCTTGGCCCGGTCAATCGCCGGCAGTTCAGGCAGGTCGGCATCCGGCGCGTCGTAATCAAACAGCGACAGGAAGTGCGAGATGCAGTTCAGGCGCGCCTCCTCCTTGATGTTCGAATCGACGATGTACCATGGCGCATGGTCGGTGTCGGTGTGGTGGAAAATGTCGTCGCGGGCGCGTGAATAGTCGTACCACTGGCGGTGGCCGGCGGTGTCCATCGGGCTCAGTTTCCAGTGCTTGCGCGGGTCTTCAATACGCTCTTCCAGTCGTTTGCGCTGGGTCTCCTGGCTGATTTCCAGCCAGTATTTCACCAGGTGAATGCCGGAATCGCTAATGGCGCGCTCGAATTCAGCGCATTCGTCCAGGAACAGCTGGATGCGGTCTTCCTCGGTGAACTTCATCACCCGTTCGACGCCGGCGCGGTTGTACCAGCTGCGGTCGAACAGGGTCACCTCGCCGGCGGCCGGGAAATGCGGAACGTACCGTTGCGGATACCACTGCGTGGCTTCGCGGTCCGAGGGCTTGGGCAGCGCGACGGTCTGGAATATGCGCTGGCTGACGCGTTCGGTGATGGTGGCGATCATGCCGCCCTTGCCGGCGGAATCACGGCCTTCGAACACCACGATCACGCGTTCCCCGGTGGCCTGCAGCCAGGCCTGGAATCGGCACAGCTCGACCTGCAGCGCGTACAGCTGATCCTTGTATTTTTCGCCGTTGATGGTCATTCGCCGATAGTAGCAGACCGGCGCGGTGTCGCCTCAGACGCCGGCGAAGTCGGCCGCGTCACCGACCCAGCGCCGCACCAGGGCGGTGACACTGTCGGGGTGGTTGGCCAGCAGTTCGTCGGCCATCCCGGGCACCCGGGCCAGCAACCCGGCGTCGCGGCCCAGGTCGGCCACGCGAAATTGCAGCATGCCGGTCTGGCGGGTGCCGAGCACATCGCCCGGTCCGCGTAACTCCAGGTCCTTTTCGGCGATGCGGAAGCCGTCCGTCGACTCGCGCATGATGTCCAGGCGCTGGCGGGCCAGGTCACCCAGCGGCGGTTCGTAAAGTAAAACGCACGATGATTGCTTCGCACCACGACCCACCCGGCCACGCAGCTGGTGCAGTTGCGACAGGCCCAGGCGCTCGGCGTTCTCGATGATCATCAGCGAGGCGTTGGGCACATCGACGCCCACCTCGATGACCGTGGTGGCGACCAGCAGGTCGAGATCGCCGGCCTTGAACGCGAGCATGACGGCCTGCTTCTCCGCGGCTTTCATGCGCCCGTGCACCAGGCCGACACCCAGGCCTTCAAGCGCATCGCGCAACTCGTCGGCCACGGCCTCGGCGGCCTGTGCCTGGACCGCGTCGGATTCCTCGATCAGGGTGCAGACCCAGTAGGCCTGGCGGCCCTCGGCGCAGGCCGCGGCGACGCGCCGGACCACTTCACCGCGGCGGTCGTTGGAGACCACGGCGGTGGTCACCGGGGTGCGCCCGGGCGGCAGCTCGTCGATCACCGACACTTCCATGCCGGCATAGGCCGTCATCGCCAGCGTGCGCGGAATGGGCGTGGCGGTCATGATGAGCTGGTGCGGCCGCAGGTCACGGTCCTCGCCCTTGCGCATCAGCGCCATCCGCTGGTGGACGCCGAAGCGGTGCTGCTCGTCGACAATCACCAGGCCCAGGCGCTCGTACTCCACGCCTTCCTGCATCAGCGCATGGGTACCGACCACCAGCGGCGCACCGCCGGCGATGGCCTCGAGGGCCGCCTGGCGCGCCTTGCCGGTGACCTTGCCACTGAGCCAGGCCGGCTCGATGCCCAGTGGTCGCAGCCAGTCGTCGAACACGCGCAGGTGCTGCTCGGCCAGTAACTCCGTCGGTGCCATGACGGCCACCTGGTAACCGTTGACGATGGCGCGCAGCGCCGCCAGCGCGGCGACCACGGTCTTGCCCGAGCCGACGTCACCGTGCACCAGTCGCAGCATTGGGTGTTGCCCCGCCAGGTCGGCGTTAATCTCGGCGCAGACCCGGTCCTGGGCGCCGGTGGGTTTGAATGGCAGGGCATCCAGGAAACGCTGCTCCAGTTCGCCGGGCCGGTCCAGGCGTGGCGCCCGGTGGGCGCGTTTGCGGCGGTTCAGCAGCCGCATGCCCAGGTGGTGCGCCAGCAGTTCCTCCACCGCCAGTCGCTGCTGGGCGGGGTGGCGGCGTTCCATCAGGGCGGCGACGTCGGCATCGGGTGTGGGGCGATGAATGGCGTCCAGCGCGTCTTCCAGGCGCATCATCGCCAGCGCGTCCAGTTGCGCCGCCGGCAGCAGTTCCTCCAGCTCAACGTCGCCGGTGCGCAGGCGATCCAGCGCCTGGTCGGTCAGCCGTATCCAGGTGGCCTGGCCGACGCCCTCGGTGCTGGGGTAGACCGGCGTCAGTCGGTCAGCCAGCGGTGGTTCACTGCCTTCGCGCAGCAGCGAGTAGGTCGGGTGGATCATCTCCAGCCCCTGGAAGCCGCCGCGGGCTTCGCCGAAGCAGCGAACCATGGCGCCGGTGGCGAACTGCTGTTTCTGGCGCGCGCTGAAGTGGAAGAAGCGCAGCGTCAGCCGGCCGGTGCCGTCCGAGATGGACACCACCAGCATGCTGCGGCGTCCGCGGACAATGGCGCTGTGGTCGACCCGACCCTCCACCTGCGCCGGCTCGCCCGGCAACAGCTCACCGATGGCCCGCAAACGGGTGCGGTCCTCGTAACGCAGCGGCAGGTGAAACAGCAGGTCCTGGACGCGGTGCAGGCCCAGCTTGCCGAGTTTTTCGGCCAGTTTCGGACCGACCCCGGACAGGGTCGTCAGCGATTCAGTCTTCGGCATTCGCCGCGACGACGGCTTCCATTTCCACGGCCACGCCTTTCGGCAGCGCCGCGACGCCAACGGCCGCGCGGGCCGGGTAGGGCTCGTTGAAATACTCGCCCATCACGGCGTTGACCACCGGGAAGTCACCCATGTCGGTCAGGAAGACGTTCAGCTTCAGGACGTTGTCGAGGGTGGCGCCAGCGGCCTGGCAGACCGCGGCGAGGTTGTCGAACACGCGCCGGATCTGGGCCTCGATATCGCCTTCGACCACTTCCATCGTGGCGGGATCGAGGGGAATCTGGCCGGACAGGAATACCAGGTCGCCATGGCGCACGGCCTGGGAGTAGGTGCCGATGGCCGCCGGTGCGGCATCGGTGTGAATGACGGTCTTCATGCGATGATGCGGCTCACTTTCATGACGTTGCGGTTGCGGCGCAGGCGACGCATCACCCGGGCCATGTGATCACGGTCCTCCACGCTGATCGTGAACATCAGCGTGGCGGTTTCGGGGTTCGATTCCGGTTGCTCGACACGCTCGATATTGGTGCCGGCCTCGTTCAGCGTGGCGGTCAGGCTGGCCAGCACGCCGGGGACGTTGCGCGTGGTCAGGCGCAATGCGACGCGGTACATGCCGTGGGTCAATGGCGCCCATTGCACCACCAGGCAGCGGTCCGGGTGCTTGCGAAGTTCGCGCATATTGCGGCAGTTGGCCCGGTGCACGACCACGCCCTTGCCGGCAGAGACGAAGCCGACGATGGGGTCGCCCGGTACCGGGTGGCAGCAGGCGGCGAACTCCACCGCGCTGCCTTCCAGGCCGGCGATGGTCAGGGCCTCGGCCACTTCGCCTTCTCCGACGCCGCTGGCTTCGGGCGCCAGCTTGGCGGCGACCACGCCGGCCAGCAGGTTGCCGAGCGCCAGGTTCGTGTACAGGTCTTCATGGCGTTCGAAATGGTTGTCGGCGACCAGCTGGTCGAGCTGGGCCTGCGGAATTTCCGTCACCGACGTGCCACGCGCGCTGAGCGCGGTCTCCAGCAGGTGCATGCCCAGCGCCACCGTGTCTTTCTGTTCCAGGGAACGGATGTAGTGGCGGATGGCCGTACGGGCCTTGGCGGTGGCCACGAAATCCAGCCACTCGGGCACCGGGTGCGTGTCCGGGTCGGTCACCACCTCGACGGTCTGGCCGTGGGCCAGGTGCGTCGACAGCGGGACTTCCACCTTGTCGACGAGGATCGCGCTGGTGTGGTTGCCGACGTCGGTGTGGATGGCGTAGGCGAAATCCAGCGCGGTGGCATTGCGGCGCAGGTCGATGATCTTGCCCTTGGGCGTGAACACGAAGATGTCGTCGGGGAACAGGTCCGACTTGGCGCCGTCCAGGAACTCCATGGAATCGCCGGTGTGGCGCTGCACGTCCACCAGCTGCATCAGCCATTCGCGGGCGCGCACCTGGGCGGAAACGGAACTGGTTTCGCCGCTCTTGTACTGCCAGTGCGCGGCCGCGCCCTTCTCGGCGGTGATATCCATTTCCTCGGTGCGGATCTGGATTTCCACCGGCAGGCCATACGGGCTGGACAGCACCGTGTGCAGCGACTGGTAGCCATTGGCCTTGGGCAGGGCGATGTAATCCTTGAAGCGCCCGGGCTTGGGCTGGTACAGCGCGTGCGCGGCGCCCAGGGCCATGTAGCAGTGCGGTTCCGAGTGGGTGATGACGCGGAAACCGTAGACATCGGTGACCTCGGAAAAGGACAGGTCACGGGACTGCATCTTGCGGTAGATGCTGTACGGCGTTTTCTCCCGGCCCAGGATGCGGCAGGGGACGCCCACTTCGCTCATCTTGCGTTTCAGCGCCTTGCGGATGGTCTCGATCACCTCGCGGCGGTCGCCAGTGACTTCCTGGACGTGCTCGGCAATGGTGCGGTGACGCCAGGGGTGCAGGTGCGCAAAACCCAGGTCCTCGAGCTCCGATTTCAGCGAGTTCATGCCCAGCCGGTCGGCGATGGGCGCGTAGATGTCGAGCGTCTCGCGGGCGATGCGGCGGCGCGAATCCGGTGACATCGAACCCAGGGTGCGCATGTTGTGCAGCCGGTCGGCCAGCTTGATGAAGATGACGCGCAGGTCACGCGACATCGCCAGCAGCATCTTGCGGAAGCTCTCCGCGTCCGCCTCGTGGCGGGTGCGGAACTTCATCTTGTCCAGCTTGGTGACGCCATCCACCAGTGCGGCAATCTCGTCACCGAACTGGTCGGAGATCTCCTCCTTGGTGAGGGGTGTGTCCTCGATGGTGTCGTGCAGGATCGCGGCGGCCACGCTCTGGTGGTCCATGCGCAGGTTGGCGAGAATTCTCGCCACCGCCACGGGGTGCATGATGTAAGGCTCGCCCGTCTTGCGGGTCTGCCCTTCGTGGGCGTGGGCCCCCACTTCGAAGGCCCGGAGGATAACGGCGACCCGGTCGGGTTCCAGGTAGGTGTTCAGCAGGTCCCTGAGTTCGAGGACCGATTCCGGAAAGCTCGAGGTCGCCAGCACGTCATGGATCCAACGCTCAGAGCGTGGGATCCTCCTCGGCCTCCACCGCGTCGAACACCTCGGCGGCTTCGATCTCGGCCTGGATGACGTCCACCTTCTCGGCGTCCATCAGGCCTTCGGCGATCTCGCGCAGTGCGATCACGGTGGGCTTGTCGTTTTCTTCTTCGACCATCGGGTCGGAGCCGTGACCGATCTGGCGGGCGCGACGGGTCGCGGTCAGCACCAGTTCGAAACGGTTATCGACGTTTTCAAGACAGTCTTCTACGGTAATTCTGGCCATCGGTCATTCCTGATACGTTCTTCGCGCACAAAACGCGGGGTCGAATCGGTCAATTTTAGCTTTTTCGGGGCCTGTTCGCCAGCGCTGTGGCCATGGTCGCGTTCAGGCGAACACGGCCACCGTCTGGGTGCCGTTCAGGGCCAGGCTGCCGTCCTCGCGCCAGGCGTTCATGGACTGCCAGGACCAGCCACCGTCGGCCTGCAGGCTGGTGGAGCGCAGCAGGTACCAGTCCTGGGCTCGCGCCGGTGTCGGGAAATCGACATTCCAGTTCAGTGAACTGACCGGCGCGAACGTCCGGAACGAGGCCATGACCGCCGGCGGCAGGCAATCGCCAAGGGCCAGCAGGGCTAGCGCCGGGTCCAGTTCCTCGCGGTCGCCGCGTGGGCGAACCCAGGCCAGCATCTCGGGTGTGTCCTGCCCGGAGACCGGCACGGCCGGGCCGGTGAACCGGACATCGAAGCGGTTGAAAAATGCCGGCCGGCGCGCATCCGGTTGCAGTTCGGGCAACGACGCCGGTGGCGGGACGTCCGGTTTCGGGATGCGATCGTGGGTGAAGTCGCCGGGGCGTGGCTCGGCGAAAACGAACGCGGTGCGCAGGACAACGTCATCGCCGACGAGGGCATCGACCGCCACCGAAACGGCGGCCCGCCCGGCGCGCAGCACCTTCGATCGGAACTGCATGGGGCCCGATACGGGCGCGGCGAAAAGCACCTGCGCCGCCTTGGCCGCGGGCAGGTCGGGACCATGATTCAGCATTGCGGTGCGCAGCGCCAGCGCCGCGGTCAGGCCGCCGTAAAGGGTGCGGCCCTGCAGCCACGTGTCCGGTGGCGCAAACGCGGCGTCCGGGTCGAACGCCGCCACGAGCTCCGCCAGCGTACTCAAGCAGGAAGGTCCGTTCGCAGTAACGAGGCCAGGAGTTCCGGGTGACGGTCGCTGGCCGGTGCCCGGCCGGCGCGGCAGGCCGCCACCAGTGTCCGCAGCTCGTCCAGCGCGGTATCGAAGTCGTCGTTGACCACCACGAATTCAAACTCGTCGCAGTGCGAAATCTCGGCGCGGGCTTTTTCCATGCGCCCGGCGATCACCTCGGCGCTGTCCTGTCCGCGGCGCCCCAGCCGGTCCTGCAGGGCCTCCAGGGACGGCGGCAGGATGAAGATGCCGTGGCAGCCGGGAAAGCGTTCGCGTACCTGGCGCGCGCCCTGCCAGTCGATTTCCAGGATCACGTCGCGACCGCTGTCCAGCACGGCCCGGGTGGTGCCCTCGTGGGTACCGTAGCAATTGCCGAACACGTTGGCCCATTCCAGGAACTCGCCGTTCTCCACCATGCCGGCAAAAGCTTCCGGTGGCGTGAAATGGTAATGAACGCCGTCGACTTCGCCGGGCCGGGCGGGCCGGGTCGTGTACGACACCGACAGGAGGAGCTGTTCGTCACCTTCCACCAGTGCATTGACCAGGCTGGTCTTGCCGGCGCCGGAAGGGGCGGCGACGACGAACAGTTCGCCGCTACTCGACATTCTGGACCTGCTCGCGCATCTGTTCGATCAGCACTTTCAGTTCCACCGCGGCCTGCGTGGTGCGCGGGTCGACGGATTTCGAGCTGAGGGTGTTCGATTCGCGGTTGAACTCCTGCATCAGGAAATCCAGCCGGCGGCCGACCGGCTCATCCTGTTCGAGCGTGCGACGGGTCTCGGCGACGTGGGCGTCCAGCCGGTCCAACTCCTCGTCGACGTCCATTTTCTGCGCCAGCACGGCCACCTCCTGCTCCAGCCGTTCGGCATCGACATTCTGGGCCAGCTCGGCGACGCGCTCGCTCATGCGCGTGCGCAGCGCGGTGCGGATCTCCGGCAGCCACTCGCGTACCTGGCCGGTCCAGTGGTCGACGCCGTCCAGGCGTTCGCGCAGCATACCGTCGATCTGCGCGCCTTCGCGGGACCGCGCCTCGCGCAGTTCGGAAGCCGCCTCGGCCAGCAGGTCCAGGGCGGCCCGGTGCAATGGCGCGGGGTCCGGCAATTGCTCGGACACCAGCCCGGGCCAGCGCATCAGCGAGGTCAGGTCGGGCGGCTGGTCGAGCCCGGCGGCGGCAGCCAGGTCGGTGTGGACTTTCAGCAGGCCGGTGGCCATTTCGCCGTTCAGCGCCAGTTGCGCGCCGGCGTGTCCGCCCGCTTCCTGGAAGCGCAGCGTGACGTCCACCTTGCCGCGGCCCACGTGCTGCGACAGGCACTCGCGCACCTTCGGTTCCAGTACACGGAATTCATCCGGCAGGCGCATGCCGAATTCGAGGTAGCGGTGGTTGACGCTGCGCAGTTCCCAGCTGAGTCGGCCGAATTCAAACTGGCGTTCCAGGCTGGCGAAGCCGGTCATGCTCCTGATCATGGTGGTGTCCGCTTGGTCGGGGGTGGCACAATGTTACCGGCGCGCCGCGTGGCGGGGAACCCGCACACCCGCGAACAATGACCGCGCGTTTTCCTGAAACCGGACCCCGGAGGCCCCATGAGACCCAGCGGCAGAGCGGCGGACGAACTGCGTCCCGTCAGCATCGAACGAAACTTCACCATGCACGCGGAGGGTTCGGTCATGATCAGTTGCGGCAACACCCGTGTGCTGTGCACCGCCTCGGTGGAAGAAAAAGTGCCACCCTGGCTGCGCGGCAAGAACGAGGGCTGGGTAACGGCCGAGTACGGCATGCTGCCGCGATCCACCGGCAGCCGCATGCGGCGCGAGGCCAATGCCGGCAAGCAGGGAGGGCGGACACTGGAAATCCAGCGCCTGATCGGCCGTTCACTGCGCGCCGTGGTTGACCGCCGCGCCCTGGGCGAGCGCACCATCACGTTGGACTGCGACGTCATCCAGGCCGACGGCGGCACCCGCACCGCGTCCATCACCGGTGCCTACGTGGCCCTGGTGGATGCCTGTGAGCACCTGATCCGCAGGAAGAAGCTGGAAACCAGCCCGGTGCACGGGCAGGTGGCGGCGGTTTCGGTCGGCATTTTCGGCAACACGCCGGTGCTGGACCTGGACTACCCGGAAGACTCCGGCGCCGAGACGGACATGAACGTCGTCATGAACGACGGCGGTGGTTTTATCGAGGTGCAGGGTACGGCCGAGGGCCACGCCTTTCGCCGCGATGAACTGGACGCGCTGGTCGACCTGGCGGAAAAGGGCATCCGCGAACTGATGGAAGCGCAGAATGCCGCGCTGGCCGGGTGATGCCTGACGTGTCAGTGAATGGGGCCGAACTGGTCCTGGCCAGCGGCAATGCCGGCAAGCTGCGTGAACTGGCGGACATGCTGGGCCCGCTGGGCTACCGGTTGCGGCCGCAGTCCGATTGGGACACGCCCGAGGCGGTAGAAGACGCGCCCACTTTTGTCGAGAACGCTTTGTTGAAGGCGCGCCACGCGGCCGCGCACACCGGTCGCGCGGCCATCGCCGATGATTCGGGCCTGGTGGTGCCGGCGCTGGGTGGCGAGCCGGGCATCTACTCGGCCCGCTACGCCGGGCGGCATGGCGACGACGCGGCCAATAATGTCCGCCTGCTGGAGAACATGGCTGACCTGCAGGGTGACGACCGGCGCGCCTATTTTTTCTGTGCCGTGGTGCTGACCCGGTCGCCCACGGACCCCGCGCCCGTCATCGCCACTGCGCGCTGGCATGGCGATATCCTTCGCGCCCCCCGTGGCGAAGGTGGTTTCGGTTACGACCCGCTGTTCCGCGTGGCCGGCGGCGAGTTGAGTTCCGCGGAACTGGACCGCGCGGAGAAAAACCGGATCAGCCACCGTGGCCAGGCGGTGGCCGCCCTCGTCGCCGCGCTGGAATCGTGACCGGCCGTGAACGCCACGCTGTCACTGCCGCCGCTGGCGCTGTACGTGCACCTGCCCTGGTGCGTGCGCAAGTGCCCCTACTGTGATTTCAATTCCCACGCGCTGAAGGGCGACCTGCCGGCGGAGGCCTACATCGCGGCATTGCTGGATGACCTGGAGCAGGACCTGCCGCTTACCTGGGGCCGGCCCGTGTCCAGCATCTTTTTCGGTGGCGGCACGCCCAGCCTGTTCAGCGCGGCGGATGTCGACCAGCTGCTTTCCGGCATCCGCGCGCGTGTCGCGCTGTCACCGGCCTGCGAGATCACCCTCGAGGCCAACCCGGGCACGATCGAACATGATCGATTCGCCGCGTACCGCGACGCCGGCATCAACCGCGTTTCGCTGGGCGTGCAGAGCTTCGACGATGACCTGCTGAAGGCCATTGGCCGGATCCACGGGCGCGCCGAGGTGGAGCGCGCCATCGGCTCGCTGCACGATGCCGGCCTGGAGAACTTCAACATCGACCTGATGTACGCGCTGCCGGGCCAGTCACGCGAGCAGGCGGATGCCGACGTGCGGCGTGCCATCGCCGCGCGGCCCGCGCACGTGTCGCACTACCAGCTGACGCTGGAACCGAACACCGCCTTCGCGGCGGCGCCACCGCCTGGTATCGCCGACGACGAAACGGCCTGGGACATGCAGGGCGACGCCGCGGAGCGGCTCACCGGCGCGGGCTTTGCGCAGTACGAGGTCTCGGCCTGGGCGCGCGATGACGCGCGTTGCCGCAACAACCTGAATTACTGGGCCTTTGGTGACTACCTGGGCATCGGCGCCGGCGCGCACGCGAAGCTCACGGACCCCGCGAATGATCGCGTGCTGCGCCTGGCCAAGTCCCGTCACCCGAAGCGCTACATGGCCGGCGAGCGCGTTGCCGAAGAAAAAGCCATCAGCCCGGATGAATGCGTCTTCGAGTTTTTCCTGAATGGTTTGCGGCTGCGTGATGGGTTCCGCCGCGAGGCTTTCGAAGCCCGCACCGGGCTACCCTGGCAACGCGTTGAATCGCGCGTCACGGACGCCGTCGGGCGGGGCCTGCTGGAGCCTTCGGAAGGTGGCTACCGCCCCTCTGATCTCGGCTGGCGTTTCGTTAACGACCTGCAGGCGATTTTCCTGCCCGGAAGTGATTGAGGCAGGGTGGCGAAAATGCTTGTGTCAAAGGGGTTTTGCCGTTAATATGCCCGGCTCTCTGAAACCCGCGATTGCAGGAATGACGTCATGAAAGCTGGCATTCACCCTGAATATCGTAAGGTGGTCTTCCAGGACGTGTCTTCGGACTTCTCGTTCCTGACCCGCTCTACGATGAACAGCAACGAAACCATCAAGTGGGAAGATGGCGAGGAGTACCCCCTGGTCAAGGTGGATATCTCCAGTGCATCCCACCCGTTCTACACCGGCAAGCACAAAGTGCTCGATTCCGGCGGTCGTGTCGACCGCTTCAAGCGCCGGTACCAGAAGTAAGGTTCCGAACGACCGAAAGCCCGGCATGGCCACCGCCAGCCGGGCTTTTTTAAATTTAATTGCAGGAGTTGGCCGTGTCCGACAAGCCCGTCATTCTTACCGATGAAGCTTCCGGTAAATCCATCGAACTGCCCGTCGTCCGTGGCGCCGAGGGCGAACCCACGCTGGCGATCAAGGGTGTGCCGAAAGAGCTGGGGTACTTCACCTATGACCCCGGGTTCACCGCCACGGCCAGCTGTTCCAGCGCCATCACCTACATCGACGGCGGCAACGGCATCCTGCGTTACCGCGGTTATCCCATCGAGCAGCTGGCCAAGCATTCCAGCTTCATCGAGGTGGCCTACCTGCTGCTGAACGGCGAACTGCCGTCGCGCACCGAATTCGCCGAATTCCGCAAGGACATCACGTACCACACGATGGTGCACGAGAAGCTGAACAACTTCATGGCCGGCTTCCACTACGACGCGCACCCGATGGCGATGATGTCCGGCGTGGTCGGTTCACTGGCGTCGTTCTATCACGACCGCCTGGACATGCGTGACCCGGAGCAGCGCATGCTCGCCGCCAAGCGCCTGATCGCCAAGATGCCGACCATCGCCGCGGCCTGCTACCGCCACCACATGGGCTGGCCCTCGTCCTACCCGCAGAACCGACTGGGCTACACCGAGCGCTTCCTGGACATGATGTTCAGCGTGCCGGCCGAGGACTACCAGGTCAGCGAAGTGGCCGCCCGCGCCATGGACCTGCTGTTCATCCTGCACGCCGACCACGAGCAGAACGCCAGCACCTCGACGGTGCGCCTGGTGGGTTCCACCGGCGCCAACCCGTACGCCTGCGTGGCATCCGGCATCGCTGCCCTGTGGGGCCCGGCGCACGGCGGCGCCAACGAGGCGGTGCTGACCATGCTGGAAGAAATTGGCGACGTCTCGCAGATCGGCAAGTACATCGACAAGGCCAAGGACAAGAACGATCCGTTCCGCCTGATGGGCTTCGGCCACCGCGTCTACAAGAACTTCGACCCGCGCGCGGCAATCATCCGCGAAGCGGCACACGAGGTGCTGGACGACCTGGGCGTTTCCGACCCGCTGATGGACCTGGCCCGCGAACTGGAACAGATCGCGCTGAAGGACGACTACTTCGTCGAGCGCAAGCTGTACCCGAACGTCGATTTCTACTCCGGCATCATCTACAAGGCGCTGGGCATACCGACCAGCATGTTCACGGTGATGTTCGCCATTGCCCGCACCACCGGCTGGGTGGCGCACTGGCTGGAACAGAGTGACAACCCGACGCCGATCGGCCGGCCGCGCCAGGTGTACACCGGCGAGACCGAGCGCGATTACGTGGGTATCGACGTCCGCTAGGGCACGCCGGCACGACCTGATCGCCACCCGTTGGCGGCCCGGGCACGACGCTCAGGCCGCCAGCAGACCTTCCACTTCCGGCAGCCCGGCCCGTTTTTGTGGCTTCCCGTCCACGGGGCTCGGCGGCGCCTGGCGCAGGTCCACGGTGCCGAACAGCGCCAGTTCCACCGACGCACCCTCGAATTCCGTCACCAGCAATTCCACGTCGCGAAAGCTGCCATCGTGCCAGCGGATGCGGCGCTGTTCCTGGTGGAAGGGAATGTTCCGCTCCAGCAGGTACAGCATCACCATGTCCGGCGGGTCGTTGAACAACTGCAGTGAAATGCGCGAGTGCGCGTCCGCGGTGCCGTCGAGCACGGGCCCGACCAGCCGGGGGCGGTAGATTTCCAGCGCACGCATGACGTCCACGGCCGTGGACCGGAGATCCTCCAGGTTCTGGGAATGGGCGTCGCCGCCGTAAAAACCCTGGTAGGCGCGTAATGCTTCCTCGATCTCGAGGTTGCTGGGAAGGGCGACGCGTGGGTTGATGCCGATGCGTTCGGCGGCCTTGAGTTTCGCGGCCTTGAAGTTGTGCTGGCCCTCGGTGGCCATGATGCGTGCGGCCTCGAGGGCGACGTCGCGGCGGAGCATCTGCAGCTTGCGCATGCTGCGGGAGACGCGGGTACCGCCGGGATCCTGGCGGTTAATAGATGTCGTACGGGTCTTCTTCCTGCGCGGCATCCTGTCGGACTCCTTGCTGGTGATCTTCCATTTCGGGAAGATGCCCTGCCTCGAATACTTCCATGATTCCACCCGGACTTTCAAGTGCCGCGAGCAATCCGGTGTCCGGGTTGATCTTCGCCTGGACCAGGCCGGGCGGCAGTGGCGCCGGTTCATCCGGCACGCCGTCCAGCGCCACGCGCGTGTAATCGATCCAGATGGGCAGCGCTGCGCGGCCACCCACCTCGGCGCGGCCCAGGGGGTCGTGGTCATCGAATCCGACCCAGACCGTGGTCACCAGGGCGCTGTTGTAGCCGGAGAACCAGGCGTCGCGCTGGTCATTGGTGGTGCCGGTCTTGCCGGCCAGGTCGTTACGACCCAGTTCCATGGCCTGCTTGCCGGTGCCGCGGCGAATCACGTCGGCCATCATCGAGCGCACCAGGTAGGCGTTCTGCTCGGAGATCGCGCGCGGCGCCGCTTCGACGGGCAGGTTATCCGGCACCTCGGGCCAGGCCTCGGGCGCGAGGTCATCCTCCAGGTCGTCCGCGCCGGCCACGCGGGCTTCCAGCGGCCGGTAATCCGGTATTGGCGCCGGGGCTTCCCCGGCGCCCTCGCCGTCGCCATCGGGGTCGACGCCGGCTTCGTCCGTCATGTCCGGCCCGGCGCTGGCGAACCCAATCGGCACGGGGTCGGTCAATGCCTGGTCGCAGTCCGGGCAGACGCGAGGCGGGTTGGCGCGGTAGATGACGCGGCCGTCGGCGTCTTCAATGGTGTTCACGAACCACGGGTCGATGCGGTAACCGCCGTTGGCGAACACCGCGTAGCCCCGCGCCATGGCGAGCGGCGGCAGGTCGGCGCTGCCCAGCGCCATCGGCAGGTTCGGCGGCAATGAACTGATATCGAATCCGAACTGGCTGATGTACTCGCGCGCGAAGGGAATGCCGATGTCCCGCAGCAGGCGGATGGAAACCAGGTTGCGCGAGTTCACCATGGCCTCGCGCAACCGCGTCGGGCCATAGAACTGCTCACTGAAGTTCTGCGGTTTCCAGGTCCGCTCCAGTTCCGTGTCTTCGTAGACAATGGGCGCATCGTTGATCAGGCTCGCGGTGGTGAAGCCGCGCTCAAGCGCCGCCGAGTAGATAAACGGTTTGAACGATGACCCCGGCTGGCGGGCGCTCTGGGTGATCCGGTTGAACTTGCTGCGCGAAAAATCATAGCCGCCGACCAGCGCGCGGATGGCGCCATCGTCGGGGTTGAGCGACACGAGTGCCGCCTCGGCGTCGGGAATCTGGCCCAGCTGCCAGCGGCCGTCATCCTGGCGACGAACGCGCACGATATCGCCCGGCTGGACCACTTCGCTGACGGTTTTGGGGTCAACGCCATAGCGGTCGCGGCTGATGAATTTCTTCGCCCAGGCCATGTCCTCAAGCGTCAGCGCCACGGACTGGCCGTCGTCCAGGTAGACCAGCGCGGATGTCTCATCGGCCTCGGTGACCAGCGCCGGCACAAGCCCGGCAACCGCGCGGTAAGGGCTAAGTGCATCCTGCCAGGCCTCGGGTCCGGTGGCGGTGGACAGGTCGATCTTCGCTTCGGGTCCCCGGTAGCCGTGGCGGTGGTCGTACTCTTCCAGACCGGCGCGGACGGCGGCATTCGCGGCGCTTTGCAGGCGCGAGTCGACGGTCGTGAACACACGGTAACCACCGGTATAGGCATCCTCGCCCATCCGGTCGTAGACCTCGGCGCGAACCATCTCGGCCAGGTACGGTGCGCTCACCTCGGTCGTGGCACCGTGGTAGAACGCGTTGTCCTGTTCGGCCACGGCCTGGTCGTGTTCCGCCTGGCTGATATAACCCAGGTCAAGCATTCGTGAGAGCACGTAGTTGCGGCGTTCCAGCGCACGCTCGGGCGAGGTGATCGGGTTGATCCGCGACGGCGCCTTGGGCAGCGCCGCGATCATTGCCGACTGCGCCAGCGTCAGCTGGTCCAGGGTTTTGCCATAGTAGACATCCGCCGCGGCGCCCACGCCGTAAGCGCGGTGGCCCAGCAGGATCTTGTTCAGGAACAGCTCGAGAATTTCGTCCTTCGTGAACTCGCGCTCAATCTTCAGCGCCAGGAAAATTTCCTTGGTCTTGCGCGTGAAGGTTTTCTCCAGGGTCAGGAAAAAATTGCGTGCCAGCATCTGGGTGATGGTGCTGCCGCCGATGGACTTCTCGCCGGTCGTCGCCAGTGTCCAGGCGGCGCGGGTCAGGCCCTGGTAGTCAACGCCGGGGTGCTCATAGAAACGAGCGTCCTCGCCGGCGATAAACGCATGTTTGAGGTGGTCCGGCACATTCTCGATCCGAACCGGTATACGGCGCTTCTCGCCGAAGACATTGATCAGCTTGCCGTCGGACGAGTACACCCGTAACGGCACCTGCAGGCGGACGTCGCGCAGGGTTTCCACGTCCGGCAGGGTGGGTGCGATCGTGTAGTAAACCGCCGCGACGGTAATCGCGCCGAGCACGATCCCGAGCACCCCGAGCCTAAAAATCCATTTCAATAGTTTCTTCAATCCGTTAACCTGCTATGCTAGAGACGCGTTGAACAGGATGTTCACGTGGTCATTGTGCCTTCTGGGGCACGGAGATGACAGTCGAAACGGGCACAGTCGAGGGATAAGGATGTCATGGGGGATATCGTGTGCTGCTCACCTGAACACATCCTTAGACTCCATGACGGCGCCAGGTTCCGTAGCGCGGAACCACGCCCGTAATATGGCCGGTCCTGCGCCAGGTAGGCGTGTCCGGGCGTTGAGAAAGTTGGGGCTTTCTGTTAAAAACGAATTAAGAAAGTTTCAATAAGCCATTGGGTAATAAGCCTTATGGCAAACAATTAAGGGACTAAAACGTTGAAACTGTTCGGGAATAAAAAGGCGCCAGTGATCGGGCTGGACATCGGATCATCCTATGTTCGCGCCCTTCAGCTGTCGGAAACGGGGGGTGGCTACCGTGTCGAGCACTTCGGCATGGAACCGCTGCGGGAAGGCGTTGTTGTCGACAAGTCCGTCCAGGACATCGAGGCAATTTCCAACGCCATTGAACGCGCCGTGCGCAATTCCGGGTCGCGGACCAAGGTCTGCGCCATTGCCGTATCCGGCCCCGCCGTATTCACCAAGACCATCGCGTTGCCCTCCGACCTGGCCGAGTCCGACGTCGAAAGCCAGGTGCAGATCGAGGCCAACCAGTACGTCCCCTACCCGCTTGACGAAGTGAGCCTGGACTTCAATGTCCTGGGCCCGTCAGCGCGTAACCCGGACCTGGTGGACATCCTGCTGGCGGCCAGCAAGAGCGAAAACGTCGAGAGCCGACAGGACGCGCTGGAAGCGGCCGGCCTGGTGGCCCGGGTGGTGGACGTCGAGGCATTCGCCATCGCCAACGCCTTCGAACTGATTCGCGAACGTGATCACCTGAGCAAGAACGAGGCGGTCGGCATTTTCGACATCGGCCGCGACCTGACCACGCTGCTGGTCATCCGGGGCGGTCGCGTCATCTACACGCGCGAACATCCTTTCGGTGGCCACCAGTTGCTGGAAGAGACCATGCGGCGCTACGACATGACGCCCGAGCAGGCCAGCTTCTTCGAACGGGGCGAGGACGGCCCGGACGATTTCGAAAGCGAAGTGCTGGAGCCGTTCCAGCTGAATATCGTTCACCAGGTGAGCCGGGCGCTGCAGTTTTTCGCTTCCAGTAATGAATACTCACCCATCAGCACCATTTACCTGGCCGGCGGCACCGCATCGCTGAAGGGTCTGGCGCCGATGGTCCAGGAAGAACTTGGCCTGACCACGCGCGTGGCCGACCCGCTTTCGGGGATGGACATTGCGCCGTCGGTGGCGGTATCGGCGCTGAAGCGCAATACGCCCAACCTGATGGTGGCGCTTGGCCTGGCACTGCGGGGGTTTGACTGATGGCAAGAATCAATCTCTTACCCTGGCGCGAGGAGCAGCGCAGGGAGCGCCAGAAGAAGTTCATGGTTTCGGCGCTGATGACGGCAATCCTGGGCGTGGTCCTGGTGTTTATCGTCGGCATGTTTTTCGACCAGCAGATTGCGCACCAGGAAATGCGCAACCGCACCATCCAGGCGGAAATCACGCGGCTGGAAAGCCAGATCCGGAAAATCGAACAGCTGGAACAGACCCGGGCCCGGTTACTGTCGCGCAAGCGCATTATTGAGCGCCTGCAGGCCAGTCGTTCACTGACCGTGGAGCTGCTGGACCAGCTGGCGAAAACCATCCCCGTGGGCATTACGCTGAACACCATCGCCCAGCAGGGCATGGCGGTGTCGCTGTCCGGCACCAGCCAGTCGAACGCCCGCGTGTCCGCCTACCTGCAATCGCTGGCCGATAACGACCTGTTCGTTGAACCGGACCTGTCGATCGTCCGGGCGGCCGACCGGCCGGAGAACTCGGTCGAACCGTATGATTTCCAGATCCGCGTAAAACTGCGGCCCATCGCTGAAGAAGAAGACGTGGCGCCCGGCGCCGTCACCGGGGGGGCGCAATAATGCTGGACGATCTTCGCAATACTGATTTCTCGGACATCGGCAGCGCGACACCGGCGGTGCGGGCTTTCCTGCTCGTACTGATCCTGGTGGTCCTGCTGGTGGCCGGCTACTTTCTCCTGGTCAAGGAGAAGACCGAAACGCTCGAGCGGGTCCAGCAGCAGGAGTTCGCGCTGCGTTCCGACTTCGAGGAAAAGCAGCGCAAGGCGGCGAACCTGCCGGACTACGAGCAGCAGCTCGAGGAAATGCAGGAACTGCTGGAAACCATGTTCAGGCAGCTGCCCGGCAAGACCGAGATGGACAAGCTGCTGGTGGACATTTCCCAGACCGCACTCGCGGCCGGCATTGATGTCCAGCTCTTCGAGCCCCTTGCCGAGGTTCAGCAGGATTTCTACGCCGAGCGTCCCATCTCGATCCGGATGATGGGCAATTACCACGAGTTCGGCGAGTTTGTCAGTGGCGTTGCCGCATTACCCCGGGTCGTCATCCTGACCATGCACAATGTTTCATTGCGCCGGGCATCCGGTTCTCCGGCGGCCGAGGGGCGCCTTATCCTGGAAGGCCAGGTGAAGACCTACCGCTACCTCGATGAGAACGAAGTCAGCCAGCAGTCACAAGCGGGGTCCACGCCATGAAGTCGACTACATTCATGACCCGTGCACTCCTGATGTCCGTTGCCGTGACGGTGCTGGCCTCGTGTAACCAGGATATGCGTGAACTCGACCAGTACATTGCCGAGGTCAAGGCGCGCCCGGCACAGCCGATTCCGCCGATTCCGCCGGTGAAAACCTACAAGCCTTACGCTTACGAAGGGACGGATGGACGCGACCCGTTCCGTTCATCGACCAGCCAGGGCAATGATGCTGAGCAGGTCGGCGAGGGCGATGCGACCGGGCCGAAACCGGATTTCGACCGGCCGAAAGAATACCTGGAGCGATTCGAACTGGACACGCTCACCATGGTGGGCACCTTCAGCCAGGATGATGCGTACTGGGGACTGGTGCGCGATCCGGACGGCGTGGTTCACCGGGTCACCGTGGGTGACTACATGGGCAAGAACCACGGCCAGATCACGACGATCATGGAACCGGAAATCGACCTGTCGGAATTCATTCCGAACGGAAACGGCGGCTGGCTGGTGCGTGAGGCATCGATCGCGCTCGACGGGAACTGAACAGCAGGGAAGCGCTGAAGACGCGTGGCCCGCAATGAGGGTAATGCAATGACCATCAACAACAGGATCACGGCAGGAAAAACGCCGACCGACATGTGGGGAAGGACCATGAGCACGATCAAGACCGGTTACCGCACCGCCTGGTGCCTGGCACTGGCGTTGTTCGCGACATCGGCCTGGGCGCAAACCCAGGTGGTGTCGACGGATCACAGCACAACCGCTGACGGTGCCGTCATCATCACGCTGCAGACATCGGGTGGGGAGCCCGCGGTCAGTGTCTTCGCGACCGACAGCCCGGCACGCATCGTGCTCGACATGGCCGATACCACCAGCAATGTCGAATCAACGCCGGTGCCGGTCAATACCGGCTACGTGTCGTCTTATTCCACGCTTTCCGCCGGTGGGCGAACCCGTGTCCTGGTCGAACTGACCCGCTCCGCCGAGTTCGATTACTCGACGTCCGACGGGCAGGTCACGCTGACCGTGGCCAACGGGCAGGTGGCCGCCGCCTCGAGTGAAGCACGCCGCACACTGGGTAGCTATGAAGTCGAAGCCATCGACTTCCGCCGCGGCGAAGACGGCCAGAGCCGCGTGATTGTCGGCCTGGACGGCGAAGGTGCCAGCGTCGCGGTCAATGCCGGCGCGGGCACACTGAATGTAGAGATTTTCAACGCCGAACTTCCGGATAACCTGAACCAGGTGCTTGACGTGGTCGACTTCGCCACACCGGTACAGATCATCGACGTCAGCCAGCGCAACGAGTCCGTGCGCCTGGAAATGATGGTCGCGGGTGTCTACGAGCACCTGGCCTACCAGTCCGGCAATGACGTGATCATCGAGGTGCAGAAGGTTGAGCCGCTGCAGCAATCCGGTCCCCAGGAAGTCCAGCTCTACGAAGAGCGGGAGTACCAGGGTGCGCGTGTCACCTTCAATTTCCAGGATATCCCGGTGCGTTCGGTGCTGCAGCTGATCGCCGACGTCTCGGACCTGAACATCGTGGTCGCCGACAACGTGTCCGGCAACCTGACGCTGCGCCTGACCAATGTGCCGTGGGACCAGGCGCTGGATATCATTCTTGATGCCCGTAACCTGGACAAGCGTGAGAACGGCAACGTCATCTGGATTGCGCCGACATCCGATATCGCGGCCCGCGAGCAGGAACTGCTGCAGGCGCAGCAGGACCGTCGTGAGCTGGAGCCGCTGGTGACGGCGATGCTGAGTGTCAGCTATGCCACCGCTGAGCAGATGAAGGCCCTGATCGAGGAATCATCACAGGTGACCGGTGGTGGTCCGGGCCAGGGTGGCGATGACACGGGCCTGCTTTCACCGCGCGGTTCCGTATCCATCGACCCACGCACCAATACGCTGTTGATCACGGACACCCAGGATCGCATCGAAGCCATCCAGGCGCTGGTGACCGAACTTGACCGCCCGGTGCGCCAGGTGCAAATCGAGTCGCGCATCGTCATCGCATCCAGTGACTTCAGCCATGAGCTGGGTGTCCGGTTCGGTGTTAACGCACTGCACGATGGCAGCAACATTCTCGCCATCGGCGGTGATGGCGACGCGGCGGACCTGATCAACCCGGCCACCAACCCGCGGGATGACGGCCTGATCGACATTCCGGGTGTGCCGGACCGCTATAACGTCAACCTTCCGGTGACTGGCAGCGGCGCAGGCACCCTGGGCCTGTCTTTCCTGACAGGCAACTTCCTGATTGACCTGGAACTGTCCGCGCTGGAAGCCGAGGGCGAGGGTGAAGTGATTTCCACGCCACGCGTGGTGACCGCCAACCAGGCCGAAGCGTTTATCCAGCAGGGTGTGGAAATTCCCTACGAGGAAGCGACGTCATCGGGTGCGAGTTCCGTACAGTTCAAGGAAGCCGTGCTGGAACTTCGCGTGACCCCGCTGATTACGCCTGACAACCGTGTGCAGCTGGACCTGACGGTCAAGCAGGACACGGTGGGTGAGATCTTCGAAACGGGACGGGGTGGTTCTGTGCCCTCCATCGACACCCGCGAGTTGGGCACCAGCGTGCTGGTGAACAATGGCGAAACGGTGGTGCTGGGCGGTATTTTCCAGGACGAGCGCTCACGGTCGACCGACAAGGTGCCTTACCTGGCGGATATCCCGGGTGTCGGCAACCTGTTCAAGCGTCGGTCCAACAGCACGCAGAAGCGTGAACTGCTGATCTTCGTATCGCCGACCATCGTCGAGGACCGTCCGCTGGTGAATTGATCCGGCAGGCGGCAATCGCATGAATGCAAGCGGCCCGGTGATCCGGGCCGTTTGCATTTCCGGGGGACGGCACTTCACTACGGGCCGTCAAACACGATAGGCTTCAGACCGGTTTCCCCACGGCGGACGCATGGCACTTTTTCACCTGACGCAGGGTACGACCCCGTTGCTGGTCAACGTACCGCACGCCGGTACACACGTGCCCGCTTCCATTTTCGATCGGCTACAGGGCGATGCGCGCGACCTGCCGGATACGGACTGGTTTGTAGACGAGCTCTATGGTTTCGCTGCCGACTGCGGCGCCGGGATGATGGTCGCGACCCACTCACGCTATGTCGTCGACCTGAATCGTCCCCCGGACGACCAGGCGCTCTATGCCACGCGGACCACGGGACTGGTGCCGGTGGAAACATTCGACGGAGCGCCGCTTTATCGCCCGGGTCAGGAACCCGGGCCGAAGGAGATTTCGGACCGTACCGACGCCTACTGGCTTCCCTATCACGAGGTCCTGAACCGCGAGCTGCAACGGCTGCGGCAGGCGCACGGTTTTTCCATCCTGCTCGATGCGCATTCGATTCGCGGCGAGGTGCCCGCTCTTTTCGATGGTGTGTTGCCGGACCTTAACCTTGGAAGCAATGGGGGCAAAAGCGCTGACTCGGAGTTGATCAGCGGGTCGATGCGGCTGTTCGAGACGTCACCGGAAAGAACCGCGGTGCTGGACGGCCGGTTCCGGGGTGGTTACAACACGCGCCACTATGGACGTCCCATCGAGAATGTCCACGCCCTGCAGATGGAAATGCCGCAGCGGCTCTACATGAACGAACAGCCGCCTGGCCGAAATCCCGCGCGGGCAGCCGCCATCCAGCCCTTGTTACGGCAGTGGGTGGAGTGGCTTGCAAGCTGGCGTCCGGGCCCGTGACGGACCGCGTATTCAGGTGTGCCCATGCGCTGCTGCCGGGCGGCTGGGCCGAAGACGTCCGGATAAGGGTGGATGGACAAGGCGCAATTCTGTCCGTTGCCCCGGGGGAGGAAGCAACGATGCCGGGTGCGGAAGTCACCCGGTTGGACGGCGCCGTCATCCCGGGCATGCCCAATCTTCACTGCCACGCGTTCCAGCGGTTAATGGCGGGACTGGGCCAGGCGACTACCGGATCCGCGGACAGCTTCTGGACCTGGCGTGAAGTGATGTACGCCATGGCCGGCCGGGTCAGTCCGGAGCAACTGGAGGCCTGCGCGGCGGGCCTGTATGTCGAAATGCTGAAGAGCGGTTATACGAGTTGCGCAGAATTTCACTACCTGCATCATGCGCCCGGTGGCGAACCCTATGCCGACCCGTCCGAACTTGGTCAACGTGTCCTGGCCGGCGCCGTTTCGGCCGGTATCGGGCTGACACTCCTGCCCGTGTTCTACCGACGGTCGGGATTCGGTGCCGCGGACGTGACACCAAGGCAGGCCAGGTTCCGTCATTCACTGGACGGATTCATTGAGCTGGTCAATGGGCTTTCAGGTGCTATCAGGATGTTCCCCCGCGCGCGGCTGGGCGTTGCGCCTCATTCCCTGCGCGCTGCCAATATCGATGAAATTGCCGCTATCGTCGGTGAATTCAGCGATATTCCGGTGCATATCCACATTGCTGAACAGCGATTGGAGGTCGAAGAATGCACCGCTGCGCTGGGTGCGCCGCCCGTTGCCTGGTTGCTGAACCATTTCGATGTCGATTCGCGCTGGTGCCTGGTGCACGCCACGCACATGACCGACAGTGAACGCCAGGACGCCGCGGCGACCGGTGCCGTGGCCGGCCTGTGTCCGACAACAGAGGCGGACCTGGGAGACGGCATCTTTCCCGCCGCGCAATGGCAGGCGTCGCGGGGCGCCTGGGGAATCGGGTCCGACAGCAACCTGCGTATTTGCCCGGCTGAAGAGCTGCGGTTACTCGAATTTTCCCAGCGCCTGGCGACCGGGCGACGAAATGTCCTGGCGGGCGGCCAGGGCAGTACCGGCCAGAGTATGTGGGCGGCGGCAGCGACCGGCGGTGCCCGCGCGATGGGCCAGCCTGTCGGGCGGCTTGAACCGGGCTGCCGGGCCGACCTGGTCGAGCTGGATCTGTCGCACCCGCGACTGGAAGGGCTGTCGGGCAGTCAATGGCTGGACAGCTATATTTTCGCAGGTGATCGCGACATGATTGCGTCGGTTACGGTCGCCGGTGAACAGGTGGTGGTGGCCGGCCGACACCACGCAGAAGATACGATACTGCCCGCGTTCAATCGTGTCCTCGCCACGCTGAGGCCATCACATTGAGTACCGGGCTCCCGTTCGCACCGGCCAGCGAACGTAACCGCGAACCCATCCTGGCGGCACTCAAACCGCGGCTGGCATTTACCGGGCGGTTGCTGGAGATCGGTGCGGGTACCGGCCAGCATGCCGTGTACATGGCCGCCGCACTTCCACACATTGACTGGTGGCCGACTGACCGTTCGGAGGCCCTGGAAGGGCTTGGCGGCCGGATCGCCATCGAGGGTCCGCCCAATCTGCGTGCACCGACCGCCCTGGATGTGTCGAGTGATCCGTGGCCGGCTGGACCGTTTGACGTGGTGTACAGCGCCAATACCGCGCACATCATGAGCTGGCAGGGCGTCGAAGCGATGGCGGCCGGGGTGGGAGAGGTGTTGCGGGGCGGCGGGCCGTTTTTCCTTTATGGCCCGTTCAATGTCGCGGGCAATTACACCTCGGCCGGGAACCGTGCATTTGACGAGGAACTGCGTGGGCGGGACCCGTCGATGGGCTTGCGGGATGTCGAGGCACTTGATTCGCTGTTCGCGCACCATCATGTGCATTTGCAGGAACGGCTGCCCATGCCCGCCAACAACCAGTTGCTGGTGTTTCGTCGACAGGAGACCTGAACATGACGCCGGAAGATTATGAAACACTTGCGGCCCAGGCGACCGCGCTTTTGTCTGGCTTCCCGCACCGCATTGCCGCCGCGGCCAACCTGTCCGCGCTACTGAACGAGGCGCTTGATGACATCAACTGGGTGGGGTTTTATTTCCTCGAGGGCGATACGCTGGTGCTCGGCCCGTTCCAGGGTAAACCGGCCTGCGTCACCATCCCGGTGGGTCAAGGCGTTTGCGGAACCGCGGTGGCGCAACGCGCGAACCAGCGGGTGGCCGATGTGCACGCGTTCGAGGGACATATCGCCTGTGACGCGGCGTCGCGTTCTGAACTGGTGATCCCGCTGGCGATTGACGATGAGATTGTCGGCGTGCTGGACATCGACAGCCCGTCGCCGGACCGTTTCAGCGCCGATGACGAGGCCGGCATCGCCGCGGTGGCGAGGGCCTGGGAGCGATCACTGGTGGGTGCCGGGCGAACCTGAGCGCCCCGCAAACGGCCGTTTCAGAAGTCTTTCCGCGTCACCCAGTGCAACAGGCGACCGTCGTGCTCGCCGCCATCAAAACCGTTCTCGAACTCGAACACGCCCAGCGTGCCGGTTGCCATGCGCTGGTGCTTGGCGCGGTCTGCATCGGGCATCAGCCCCAATGCGAGGTTTTCGAACCCCGGGTTATGACCGACCATCAGCACGCTGTCAGCGCTGTTGAGCGCTTCCACGGCCAGGTGGTGCAGGCTGCCGGTGCTGGCGTGGTACATGCTGTCCAGGTAACTCACCGCGGGCGCGGACTCGCCCCAGGCTGACAGGAACGGCGCCAGGGTCTGGACCGTGCGCGCCGCGGTTGAGCACAGCACACGTTCCGGCACCTCCAGGTGCTCGTTCACCCACCGGGAAAGCTGGTCCATGTGCGCCTCCCCTTTGCCGGCCAGGTCGCGGGCAAAATCATCGATACCGGATTGCCAGGGTACGGCCTTGGCGTGACGCAGCAGGATCAGGATCTGGGACATGGAAGGGCCTCCGGGAAATCGGGTTTGGGTCAGGTTGTCGCAGGTGACGGCTCGTCCAGCCATGGAAACAGGCCCGGGTCGAAATTTCCACCGCTGACGATGACGCCGACGGACTGGTTGGCGAACGTCTCCGGGTGCGTTGCAATGACCGCGATCGGTACCGCGGCCGAGGGCTCGATCCGCATGCCGGTCGTCTCGAACACCAGCCGCATGGCCGCCACGATGGCGTCATCGTCGGCGACCAGGATGTCATCCACGTTGTTGCGGATGACCTGGAAATTGGAAACGCCAATCACGGCGCGCAGGCCGTCGGCGACGGTATCCGGTGACCAGGTGTTGACGCGGTCGTCGGCCGTGAAACTGGCGCGGGTGTCGGCCGCACCGGCCGGTTCCGCACCGATGACCCGGGTGCCGGGCCGGCGGTTTCGCGCGGCGATGGCCGTACCGGCCAGCAGGCCGCCGCCGCCGACCGGCGCGATCACGACATCGAGCTCGCCAACCTGGTCGAACAGCTCCAGCGCCGCGGTGCCCTGGCCGGCGATGATGTCGGGATGGTCGTAGGGCGGAATCGGTGTGAGGCCGGCCGCGACCAGCGTGGCCAGCCCCGCTTCGCGTGGCGCCTGGCCGGGCTCGCAGGGCACGACAACGCCACCCTCGGCCTTCACCGCGGCAATTTTCGCCGCGACCGCATTGCTCGGCATCACGACATGCGCGCGCCGGCCGTCCAATCGCGCCGCGCGCGCCAGCGCCGCGCCGTGGTTGCCGCTTGAATGCGTCGCGACATCGCCGCCGTCACCGGCTTCGCGCAGCCTGGCCACCGCGTTGCTGGCGCCGCGAACCTTGAACGCACCCGTGGGCTGCAGGTTCTCGCATTTCATCAGCACGCGACAGCCCAGCGCAGCGTCCAGCGCATCGCTGCGCCGCACCGGGGTGGCGTCCACCAGGCCGCGGATGCGCGCCAGCGCCGCTTCGAGATCCTGAATGTCGGGTTCGGTGAAAGTCATCGCGCAGCTATAATACGGAACTTTTGCGTGGGCCGGGTGCTCACAGTTCCAGGATCGACAATGATGAAGAAAGGCCAACCCCGCCAGTCCATTCAGCGCGCGGACTATCAACCCTACCCGTGGCGACTTGATGACGTTGAGCTGCATTTCGATATCCATGATGAGTGGACCGAGGTGACGGCGACGCTCGCCTTTGAATCCGTTTCGGGCGAGGCTGGCGATATCGACCTGGACGGCGCCAGTCTCGACCTGGTCGCCATCAAGATCGACGGTGAACCCCTGGCCGACGAGCGGATGATCCACGCCGGCGAGCGCCTGACCATTCAGGATGCGCCGGCGCAGTGCAGGGTCACCACCATCCAGCGTATTGATCCGGCCAACAATACGGCCCTGGAAGGGCTCTACGCCGCGGGGCGGAATTTCCTGACGCAGTGCGAGCCCGAAGGCTTCCGGAAGATCGCCTGGTTCCCGGACCGGCCCGATGTGATGTCGCGGTTTACGGTCACCATCGAGGCGGACCGCGAGCGGTTCCCGGTGCTGCTGTCCAACGGCAACCTGGTGGAAGAAGGCGATGCCGGCGATGGCCGTCACTGGTGCCGCTGGGAGGACCCTTTCCCGAAACCGGCTTACCTGTTCGCGCTGGTGGCGGGTGACCTGGCCCACATCGAGGAACACTACGTCACGGGCAGCGGCCGTGATGTCACGCTGCGGATCTACGTGGAGCCCGGCGACCTGGACCGCTGTGACCACGCCATGACCTCGCTGGTCAACGCCATGCGCTGGGACGAGGAACGCTTTGGCCTGGAGTACGACCTCGACATTTACAACATCGTGGCCACCAGCGAATTCAACATGGGCGCGATGGAAAACAAGTCGCTGAACATCTTCAACACCCGGTTCGTACTGGCGCGCCCCGACACGGCCACGGACATCGACTACCAGGGCATCGAGGGTGTCATCGGCCACGAGTATTTTCACAACTGGACCGGCAACCGGGTCACCTGCCGGGACTGGTTCCAGCTGACGCTGAAAGAGGGCCTGACGGTCTTCCGTGACGAGGAATTCTCGGCCGACATGCAGTCGCGCGCGGTCAAGCGCATCCAGGACATTCGTGACCTGCGCCTGCGGCAGTTTCCCGAGGATGCGGGCCCGATGTCGCACCCGATCCGGCCGGACCACTACGTCGAGATCAATAACTTCTACACCGCCACCGTCTACCAGAAAGGCGCCACGGTGATCCGCATGTACCACACCCTGCTGGGCGAGGAAGGGTTCCAGGAGGGCATGCGACTGTATTTTGAGCGTCACGACGGGCAGGCGGTGACCTGCGATGATTTCCTGGCGGCGATGGCAGATGCCAACGACACCGACCTTTCGGCGTTCTCGCGCTGGTACGGCCAGTCCGGCACACCCGTTGTCACGACACAGACGCGCTGGGATGCTGATGCGGGCACCTGGACGCTGTCGCTTACCCAGTCGACGCCGGCCACCCACGACCAGTCGGACAAGCAGCCGCTGGTGATCCCGTTCGCGGTGGGCCTGCTGTCGCAGGACGGCCGGGCGCTGCCGCTGTGTGTCGACGGGGCGCAGGTCGATGGCGACACCGCGCTGCTGTTGCTGGACCGCGAGCATCGAGAATTCGTGTTCAGTGGCCTCAACGATCGCCCGGTGCCGTCGCTGCTGCGCGATTTTTCCGCGCCGGTGAAAGTTCACCATGACTACACGGCGGCCGAACTCGCTACGCTCATCGCCTTCGACACTGACCCGTTCGCACGCTGGGAGGCGGCACAACGGCTGGCGTCCGGCACCATCCTTGATGGTGTCGCAGTGGCTGCGGCGGGCGGCAAGGCGATGGCGCCCGAGGCGCTGGTCGAGGCGTTCGCCGGCCTCCTGGACGACGACAGTGCCGACCCGGCGCTGGTGGCCGAGGCGCTGACCCTGCCCAGCGAGGAAGACCTGGCCGAACAGATGAAGGGCGAAGTGGACGTGGACGGTATTCATGCAGCCCGCCAATCCACGCGAATGGCGCTGGCGAGGGCGCTGCGAGATCGCCTTTCCGCTCGCTACAAGTCGCTGGATGACGGCGCGCCCTATAGCAACGACAGCGCCGCCATTGCCCGACGCAGCCTGAAGAATGTGTGCCTGTCCTACCTGGCGCTGACGGCATCCGGCCCGGCCCTGGCGCGCCGCCAGCTGGAAACCTGCGACAACATGACCGACAGCCTGGCGGCGCTGCGTTCACTGGTGCTGGATGACCTTCCGGGCGCGGCTGGCGCGCTGGCGGCGTTCGGCGAGCGCTGGGACGCGGACCCGCTGGTCATGGACAAGTGGTTCGTGATCCAGGCCATCCGGCCGGGCCACGACACCGTCCAGGCCGTGCGTGAATTGTTGAAGCACCCCCGTTTCAGCCTGCGTAACCCGAACAAGGTTCGGGCGCTGATCGGCGCCTTCGCCATGCTCAACCCGACCGCGTTTCACTCGCCTGACGGCGAGGGCTATCGCTTCCTGGCCGACCAGGTCATCGCGCTGAATGCCGTGAATCCGCAAATCGCGGCGCGGCTGGCCGGGTCGTTCAACCGCTGGCCGCGTTACGACGCCAACCGGCGCGAGCGCATGAAAGCCGAACTGGAACGCATCGCCGAAGTGGACGGGCTTTCCAATGACGTTTATGAAATTGTCAGCAACGCCCTGGACTGATTCATGAACGCCCGTGCAGGCGTGGTGGCGGCAGCGCTGGCCCTGTCCATGATGAGCGGTTGCGCGGGCGTGCAGGAAAAGGCGCCAGAAGGGCCGCTCTATATCGGCGGGCTGATTTTCGAAAACCGGGCGCAGTCGTTCATTACCGCCATCCGCCTGGTGGTGCCGGAAACGGGTGGTTTCGTGTCCTGTGGCAACGTGTCGCCCGGGGGAATCTGCTCCACCACGTTTCCGGGTCGCGAATGGCTGGGGCACCCGTTCGAAGTGACCTGGAGCCAGAATGGACAGATCTGGTCCAGCGGCGCCATGACGGTACAGCCGGCGCCGTCGGTGATTGAGGCTGGCGAGGCGGAAGTGCGGGTCATGATCAACGCGCCCGGTTCGACCAGCGTGACACTGGTGCCCATGCCAGTCCCGTAGCGACCGTTGGGGCGCGCCGTTCAGCTTACGTTCAATTACGCCGTGCTAGGCTTTCTGTCATGTTGAACCGGTCCGTCCGCGGGCCAGGGGAGCCCTGGATGATCAGATTACTCGCCATGTTGTGTGTCGCTGCCCTCAGCGGGGGCTGTGTCACCTATCACTATCCCGTGCCGGAACCCGGCACCGCCGTCCAGGGCGAGTCCAGGGATACGGGCAGTTACAACTACTACACGGAATACGACCCGGCGCCGATGTCGTCTTCGGTCACCTACGTGGGTGCGACCTACTATCCCTACTGGTCAATGGACTATTTCTACCTGGGTTACGGTTATGGCCGTACCCGCGTGTCCATTGGTTTCAGCAATGGCTGGTCACCGTGGTATACGTGGTACCCGGGCAGCTATTACTACGGTGGCTGGGGCTGGCGGTACCCCGCCTACCCGGTCTACTACCCGGTTTACTATCCGGTGTACCGGCCATGGCCGGGCAACTACTGGGCCGGTAACGATTACTACTGGCGCCACAAGTGGCGTCGGCACGAGCACCATCCGCGTCCGGATCCCTATTCCGGTCGTTACGCCGATCGGGGGCGCACGGGTCCCCCGGGCCATGGCGCGCCCGGCGAAGGCGATTACGCGCCTCGACGAGACCAGGATCCTGGCCGCCGCTCGCCACGTGAGTTCACAGACGCCGACCGGGGCCGCCAGGTGATTCCGGGGAGCGGCGACCAGCAATGGCGTAGCGGGCAGCGAAGCGTTGCCGGTGAACCCTCAATGACCGTCCGGAGTGGCGGGAATGCCAAGCCAGGTCGCTCGCGGACTCACCCGGTTTCGAGCCGTCCGATCCGTGTTTCGCGTTCCTCGCCGGTGCGCGTGCCCTCGACACAAGCACCGTCGACCCGGGCACCGGTCGAGCCTGTCCGTCGCCAGGCCGGTGGTGTTCGCTCACGCGAAGCCACCAAGGCGGGCCAGAGCCGGACGCAGCCCGTCAATCGTCGGCCGGCGCGTTCCGTGAGGAGTACGCCACCGCCGATACCCGTCGGCAATATCACGACGTCTCCGAAATTGAAGCGTGGCGCGCCCCCGGTCTCCCGTACCCAGCCGGTGCGGCGTTCGCAGGCGCCAGTCAGCCGCCAGGCGCCGGTGCGCGTCTCGTCACCGCCACCAAACCGTTCGATCAGCGTGTCCGGCAACCGGGCGCCGCGGTCAGCGTCGCCACCGCGAAAGAGCCGTGACAGTGGACGCGTGTCGAAGAGCAGTGGCCTGAGGGTGAAGACGGATCGCGACTGACTGAATACCTTTTTCCCTTGCTTTTCATTACAATACGCGCCCATTTGATTCACGGGCGGTCACGGCAATGGACAGCGCAAATTACGACGTTATCGTCATCGGCGGCGGCCACGCCGGCACCGAGGCGGCGCTGGCCGCGGCGCGGACGGGCGCCCGCACCCTGCTGCTGACGCACAGCATCGAAACCATCGGCCAGATGAGTTGCAATCCGGCCATCGGCGGCATCGGCAAGGGCCACCTGGTACGCGAGATCGATGCGCTCGGTGGCGTCATGGCCCGCGCCGCGGACGCGGCCGGTATCCAGCTGCGTACGTTGAATGCGCGCAAGGGTCCCGCCGTCCGCGCCACGCGCGCACAGTGCGACCGCAACCTCTACCGCGCCTTTATCCGAACCGAGGTCGAGAACCAGCCGAAGCTGTCGATCTTCCAGCAGGCCGTGGACGACCTGGTCATCGAAAACGGTCGCGTGGCCGGTTGTCACACCGCGGGCGGCATGACTTTCCGCGCAGCGGCCGTGGTCCTCACCACGGGTACCTTCCTGGGCGGTCGTATTCACGTGGGCGAAGTGTCACGTCCCGGCGGGCGCGCCGGCGACCCGCCGTCCATCGCGCTGGCGGAGCGGCTGCGCGAACTGCCCCTGCAGGTCGGCCGGCTGAAGACCGGTACACCGCCGCGTATCGACGGCAAATCCGTCGATTTCCGCGGCCTGACCGAACAACCCGGCGACGACCCGTTGCCGGTGTTCTCCTACCTGGGTCACGTCGGGGATCACCCGGAGCAGGTGTGCTGCTGGATCACGCATACCTCGGAGAAGACCCACGACATCATCCGTGGCGCACTGCACCGTTCGCCGATGTACGCCGGCGCCATCGAGGGTTCCGGCCCCCGTTACTGCCCGTCCATCGAGGACAAGGTGGTGCGTTTCGCCGACCGGGCCTCGCACCAGATATTCATCGAACCGGAAGGGCTGCATACCCGCGAGCTGTACCCCAATGGCATATCGACCAGCCTGCCGTTCGAGGTCCAGCAGGCCTTCGTGCGCAGCATCGCCGGATTCGAGAACGCGCACATCACGCGGCCGGGTTACGCCATCGAATACGACTATTTCGACCCGCGTGGCCTGCATGCCAGCCTGGAGACAAAACCGTTGCCCGGACTGTTTTTCGCCGGCCAGATCAACGGCACCACCGGCTACGAAGAGGCCGCCGCGCAGGGCCTGCTGGCGGGGCTGAACGCGGCCCGGCAATCCCGGGGTGAAGCACCCTGGACACCCCGGCGCGACCAGGCCTACATCGGCGTGCTGGTCGACGACCTGGTGACGCAGGGCACGCGGGAGCCTTACCGCATGTTCACCAGCCGCGCCGAGTACCGCCTGCAGTTGCGCGAAGACAACGCCGACCTGCGGCTCACTGAAACCGGGCGCGACCTGGCGCTCGTCGATGATGCCCGCTGGGAATCCTTCAGCCGCAAGCGCGAAGCCATCGAGGCCGAACGTGACCGCCTGTCGGATATCTGGGTGGCGCCGGGGAACGCGCTCGGCAAGGCCATCACGTCTCGGTTCGAGCTTTCACTGGGCCGTGAATGCCGCGCCCTGGACCTGCTCAAGCGCCCGGAACTGGATTACCCGGCCCTGGTGTCTGTCGAAGGCATCGGCCCCGGCGTCGAGGATGCCCGCGTGGCTGAACAGGTCGAAGTACAGGTGCGCTACGCCGGCTACGTGGATCGCCAGGCCGGTGAAATCGAACGCAATCGTCGTAACGAGGATCGCGCCATTCCGGCCCGGTTCGACTATGACGCCGTCCGTGGCCTGTCTTCGGAAGCGCGCGAGAAACTCCGGGCCGTGCGACCGGAAACCCTGGGCCAGGCGCTGCGAATTCCGGGTATGACGCCGGCCGCGGTGAGCCTGCTGCTGATCCACCTGAAAAAGCATTCAGGCGAACGCAAAACCGCCTGAAAAACCATGCATTACAGCGGGTTACGATAAACCAACAGCCCGTTTACCTCTTTTTAACCGCGCGTGACTATGCTGGTGCCTGCAAGTTGACTGTGCCTAGTGCATCGCACCTCTGTACAGGCAGTCCCCACACTTCTATGCCTAAGGCGATGCACCATTAGACCCCGGCCCCAAGCCGGGGTTTTTTTTGGCCGCCCGTCGCACGGCCGTTGGGTGCGGCATCACCACCATGGACACGCTCGGGCCCATCCCTGGGTCGCTCATTCGCGGCCATCCATGGCCGCGGAAGGTCCATGGCGGTAATACCGCACCCAACGCCTCCCAAACGCGCAGCCAGTTTCCCTGGCCGGTAAGTGGATGGCCGCTCACTAGCGCTGTGGCGGTCAGCCTTTCCAGGGGATGTACACGGCCATGGATGGCCGTGTCCAAGCGATGCAGGACGCACTCGAGCGTTCCCCTGGAAAGGCTGACCGTCGCAGCGCGACCCGCGACGCTGGCGGGCACCGGCCAGGGAAACTGGCGGCAATAGCAGTAATGTCTATACTTGAATTGGGTCGGCCGTTCTTTCGAACCCCTTCAGGAGATTGGCCATGGCGATTGCAAGATCACTCCAGAGTTACCTGGAACACCGCGAAGTCGACTTCGATATCGTAGAGCACCCGCACTCACATACCGCGCTGGAAACCGCCCATGCCGCCCATGTCCCCGAGCACCAGGTCGCCAAGGCCGTGGTGCTGGAGGACGATGACGGTTACGTGGTGGCAGTCGTGCCGTCGACCAACCGGCTGGATTTCGGCTGGGTGCGTGACACCCTGGGCCGGGACATGCACCTGGCGACGGAAGCCGCGCTGGCGCCGCTGTTCCGCGACTGCGAGCTTGGCGCGGTACCGGCGTTCAGCGACGCCTACGGACTGGATGTCATCTGGGACGACCAGCTTGACGGCAACAGCGACATCTACATCGAGGCCGGCGACCACGAGCACCTGGTGCGCGTCAGCGGCGACCAGTTTTCACAGTTGATGTCCGGTATGCCGCACAGCCTGATCAGCGCGGAGTCCGATTACTCCAACTGGGCGTCCGGCTAACGGGCCCGGCAACGATCAGGTTTCCAGCGCTTCGGCCTCGAAGTCGGTGCCGGCATCCCGGTCGTTGAAGGTTTCAAGATCGAGTTCGCCCTCGCTCCTGGCCACGATGGTGGTCACCGCGGCATCACCCGTGATGTTGACGGCCGTGCGGGTCATGTCGAGCAGGCGGTCGATGCCCAGGATCATGGCGATGCCCTCTGCGGGCAGGCCGACCTGCGAGAGCACACCGGCCAGCACCACCAGGCCCACGCTGGGTACCCCGGCGGTGCCGACGGACGCCAGGATGACCATCATGATCACCGCCAGGTACTGCCCGGCGCCCAGTTCGATCCCGTAGTACTGGGCGATAAAGCCAGTGGCGATGCCCTGCATGATGGCGGTGCCGTCCATGTTGATGGTGGCACCGAGCGGGACCGTGAACGAGGCGATCTTGTTGCTGACGCCCAGGCGTTTACGCACCGTTTCCAGGGTCACCGGCAGCGTCGCGTTACTCGACGCGGTCGAGAACGCGAACATCATCGCGGCGCGCATCTTGTAAAGGAAAATCAGCGGGTTCAGCCGCCCGACCAGCGCCAGCAGCGCCGGGTAGACCACCAGCGCGTGGATGAACAGCACGACGAACACCAGCAGCACGTACTTGCCCACCGCCAGGAAGTCGGCCAGCTCACTGGTGGCGGCCAGCACGGCGATCAGGGCAAACACGCCGTAAGGCGCGAAACGCATGACCAGCGTGACCAGTCGCATGACGATGGCATTCATGTCCTGGAACCATGAGCCGATGCGCTCGCCGCGGGCGCCACTGAGCGTGATCGCGATACCCAGCAGCACCGAGAACACGATGATGGGCAGCATCTGCCCCTCGGCCATGGCGAAGACCGGGTTGCGCGGCACCATGTCGATCAGCACCTGCGTGAAGGGGGTCGCCTCGGCGATGCTCGGTGCGGCGTCCTGGACGGCGTTCACACCCTCGCCGGGCTTGACGATCAGCGCCGAGAACAGGGCCAGGGTCACGGCGATACCGGTCGTGATCATGTAAAGGCCGATGGTCTTGCCGCCCACGCGCCCCAGCACCTTGGGGTCGGATAGCGCCGAGGCGCCGCAGACCAGGGAGACGAACACCAGGGGCACCACCAGCATCTGCAGCAGCGAGATAAAGACCTGGCCGACCACGCGGAAGAGGCCCTCGACCAGCCAGATGCGCGCCCAGTCCGGGTTGCCGACCAGGTTCAGGATCCAGCCCGCGATGGCGCCAAGCACCATGGCGATGAGGATACGGGTGGTCAGGCTGAGCTTCTTCTTTTCGGACATGGGTGTATTCCTGGTGTGCGTCGTTGTGAATTATGGTTGTTTCGGGCCGGGCGTGGTGTGGCCGCGGCGCCGAGTGCGATAGAATTTACCGCTTCGACCCCCGGGTTGGCAAAGACCCGGCAGCAACACGGCCCCAGGCATGGAAGAACCCACCAAGAGCACGCACTTTATCCGCAACATCGTCATCGACGATCTCGACAGCGGCAAACATGAATCCATCGTCACCCGGTTTCCGCCGGAACCCAACGGTTTCCTGCATATCGGCCACGCCAAGTCGATCTGCCTGAACTTCGGGCTGGCCGACGAGTTCGGCGGGCGCACGCACCTGCGTTTCGACGACACCAATCCGCTGAAGGAGAACGAGGACTTCGCACAGTCGATCATGAACGACGTGCGCTGGCTGGGGTTCGAGTGGGACGCGCTGCACCACGCTTCGGACTATTTCGACCAGCTTTACGCCTGGGCGCTGCACCTGGTCGACGAAGGCCTGGCCTACGTCGACAGCCAGGACGCCGACACCATCCGCGCCCAGCGCGGCACGCTGACCGAGCCCGGCATTAACAGCCCCTACCGCGACCGCCCCACAGCGGAGAATCGCGACCTGTTCGAGCGCATGGCGGCCGGCGAATTCGCCGACGGCGAGCACGTGCTGCGGGCCAAAATCGACATGGCTTCCGGCAATATCAACCTGCGCGACCCGGTGCTCTACCGCATCATCAACGCGCCGCACCACCGCACCGGCGACACCTGGCATATCTACCCGATGTACGACTGGGCCCACGGCCAGTCCGATGCCATCGAGCAGATCACCCACAGCCTGTGCACGCTGGAGTTCGAGGACCACCGGCCGCTGTACGAGTGGTACCTGGCCCATATCCCGGCACCCAGCCAGCCGCGCCAGATCGAGTTCGCACGCGGCAACCTGAACTACACGGTGATGAGCAAACGGCGTCTTCGGCAACTGGTCGAGGAAGGCCACGTGGACGGTTGGGATGACCCCCGGATGCCCACGCTTGCCGGCCTGCGCCGGCGCGGCTACACGCCGGAATCCATCCGCGCCTTCTGGGGCGAGATGGGCGTCAGCAAATCCGAGTCCATCATCGACATGGGCGTGCTGGAAAACGCCATCCGCAACGACCTGAACGACCGCGCCCCGCGCGCCATGGCCGTGCTGGACCCCATCAAGGTGGTGCTGCTGAACTACCCCGAGGGTGAGGAAGAGTTCCTCGAGGCCGCACTGCACCCGAAGGATGAGTCCATGGGCACCCGCCAGGTGCCGCTGTCGCGCGAACTGTGGATCGAGCGCCACGACTTCATGGAAGACCCGCCGCGCAAATATTTCCGCCTGAAGCCGGACGGCGAGGTACGGTTGCGCAACGCCTTTATCATCAAGTGTGTCGACGTCATCAAGAATGACGCCGGCGAAGTCACCGAGTTGCAATGCGAATTCGACCCGGACACCCGCAGCGGCATGCCGGGCGCCAACCGCAAGGTCAAGGGCACCATCCACTGGGTCTCGGCGAAACACGCCGTCGCCGCCGAGGTGCGCCTTTACGACCGCCTGTTCAACGTCGCCAACCCGCTGGCCGACAAGGACACCGATTACCTGGCGCACCTGAACCCGGACTCGCTGACCGTCATCGATACCGCCTGGGTGGAACCGGCCGCACTCGAAGGCGACGGCCCCGCCTACCGCCAATTTGAACGCAACGGCTATTTCATTCCGGACGAGAAGGACAGCACGGCAGACAAGCCGGTGTTCAATCGGACAGTCACGTTGCGCGATACCTGGGCGAAGGTGGGGAATCGGTGAGACGGTGAAACGGTGAGGCCGGGAAACGGTGTAGAGCAGAAACCCTGAAGCCGGGACGGCGTTTCGGACGGGGAGGTGGGCCAGGGCCTCCCCGGACCTTCGGCGGCATGGATGCCGCCGACGAGCGATCCATGGATGGACTTGAGCGAGTCCGGGGAGGGCCTGGCCCGCCTCCCCGCAACGCAACACCCCCCCGATGACTTGCGGCACGTATTCACCACCCTTCCATTTGCTATGCTTGACGCATTGACCTGACTGTAGGGGAGTGACGGATATGGGCTGGATCCTGTTGTTACTGATCGTCGCGGCGGTCGTTTTCGCGATTTCGATTTACAACCGCCTGGTGGCGAGTCGCAATCGCTATAAAAACGCGTTCGCGCAGATCGACGTGCAGCTCACCCGTCGTCATGACCTGATTCCCAACCTGGTCGAGACCGCCAAGGGTTACATGTCCCATGAGCGTGAGACCCTGGAAGCGGTGATCAACGCCCGCAACATGGCGGTTGCCGGCCTGAAGAAAGCCGCTGCCGACCCCACCGACCCCGACGCGATGAAGCAGCTGGCCGAGGCCGAACAGGGCCTGTCCGGTGCGCTGGGCCGCCTGTTCGCACTGTCCGAGGCCTACCCGGACCTCAAAGCGAACGAAAACATGATGCAACTCTCCGAGGAACTGACCACCACGGAGAACAAGGTTGCCTTCGCCCGCCAGGCGTACAACGATGCGGTGATGAGCTACAACACGCTGCGCGAGTCGTTCCCGAACAACTTCTTTGCCGGCTGGTTCAACTTCGGCCCGGCGGAACTGCTGGAAATCGAGGACGAGGCCAAGCGCGAGGTGCCGAAGGTCGAATTCTGACCGGCGGCACGCCGCAGGGGGGATTGCCTGACCGGGGCATGATGTGAATTTTTTCGAACACCAGGACCGTTCGCGGCGGCACACCCGCTGGCTGGTGTTCCTGTTCATCCTGGCGGTGCTGGCGATTATCGCCGCTGTTGATTTTGCCCTGATGATCGGGCTGGGTTTCACATCGATCGGGGAAGGCGTCAGCCTGTTCTCGGTCCAGGGGCTGAAGCAGAATGCGACCGCGCTGGGCGTCACCAGCGTGGCCACCGGCGCCGTCATCGGTTTTGCCAGCCTGTTCAAGACGCTTTCCCTTCGCGGCGGTGGCGGCGACGTCGCCCGGCAACTCGGTGGCACCCCGATAGAACCCGACACCCGCGACCCCTTGAAACGGCGGCTGGTCAATGTCGTCGAGGAAATCGCCCTGGCGTCCGGTGTGCCGGTGCCCGAGGTGTTCGTGCTGGAGCAGGAAGACGGGATCAACGCCTTTGCTGCCGGCTATTCGCCTGCTGATGCGGCCATCGCGGTCACCCGCGGCACGCTTGAAAAACTCGACCGCAGCGAGTTGCAGGGTGTCATCGCCCACGAGTTCAGCCATGTCCTGAATGGTGACATGCGCCTGAATATCCGGCTGATGGGCGTACTGTTCGGCATCCTGCTGCTGTCACTGATTGGCCGCAAGGTGCTTTATCACGGCCGTTACCTGGGCAGCAGCCGTGATCGCAACGGCTTGCCCATCCTGGTCATCGCCCTTGTGCTGGCCATCGTCGGCTGGATCGGGCTGTTCTTTGGCCGCTGGATCAAGGCCTCGGTTTCCAGGGCGCGCGAATACCTGGCCGACGCTTCCGCAGTGCAGTTCACCCGCGATCCCAACGGCATTGCCGGCGCACTGAAGAAGATTGCCGTCTACAGCGATGGCTCGACCCTGCAGGTGGATACCGAGGAAGTCGGGCATATGCTGTTTGGCCAGGGCCGGGTATCGCACCTGTTCGCCACCCACCCACCGCTGATGGAGCGCATCGCGCGGGTCGAGCCGGGCTTCCAGCCTGAGGCGTTGAAGACCCTGGCGGCGCGCATCCAGCGTGAAAGCGAGCGCCAGGCCGAGGTGGCCGAGCGTGAGGAGCAGGCCCGCAAGGCAGCCCCAGGCCCGTTCGATGCCGGCAACATCATCGACCAGATCGGCAACCCGGATTTTGGTCGGCTGCTGATGGCGGCCACCGTGGCGGCCAGCCTGCCGGAGCCCCTGGAGACGGCGGCGCATTCGCCTGATCACGCGCCGGCCATGTTGCTCTACAGCCTGCTGCATGACGATGCGCGGTCGCGCGAGGACCAGCTGCTGGCCATTGCCCAGGTGATGGGCGCTGAAACCGAGGCCGGGGTGCAACACCTGGTGCGCGCCTCCGGGCCGCCGAAACCGGCGCAGCGCCTGCCGTTGCTGGAAACGGCGCTGCCGCTGCTGCGGCGTCACCCGTCGGCGCGCATCCAGAAACTGCTGGAAGCTATCGACCGGGTGATCCGGGTCGACGGCCATATCGAGGTGTTCGAATACCTGATGACGCGGCTGGTCCGGCAGTACCTGTGGGAGTCCACGAACCCCCACCGGGTGCGCCCGGCGGGACGGAAGTCGCTGTCCCGCCTGTCAGGGCCGGCCCGCGACGTGCTCGCCGTGCTGGCCTGGCACGGCGCGCCTGAAGATGCTGACGCGGCCGCCCAGGCCTGGGCGGCCGGTTACCGGGCAGCGTTCGACGAAGACGCCGGCTCGCTGCCTGTGGTGCGCGACTGGATTGAAACCATGGACAAGGCCCTGCCGCGACTCGACGAACTCTCGCCTGAGGCAAAACAGAAACTGGTGAAAGCCCTGATCGACGCGGTGACGGCTGACAATAAGCTGCGCCCGGCCGAACTGGAGTTAATGCGTGCCACCTGCGCCGCCATTCATGTCCCGATCCCGATGTTGGCCGGTGTCGTCGGCTGATACAATTCGCGGCTCGGGCCGGCGCGTGGAAGCCGGCGAGTGGGGGGCTGTTGCATGAACCTGACCCGGTTATCACTGGGCAATCCGGTTGCTGTCGCCGTCGGCGGCATTCTCGTGGCCATTTTCGGCTTCATCGCCATGTCACGCCTGCCCATCGAGATGACGCCCGAGATCAGCCGGCCGATCATCCTGGTGAACACCACCTGGCGCGCGTCCGCGCCCAACGAGATCGAATCGGAGATCATCGAGCCGCAGGAGACCGTGTTGCGAAGCACGCCCGGCCTGCTGCGCATGACGTCCAATGCCAACTACGGCTCGGCCTCGGTGTCCCTGGAGTTTGCCGTCGGCACCGACATGAACCGCGCGCTGATCGAGGTCATGAACCGGCTGAACCAGGTGCCGCGCTACCCGGTGGACGCCGATGAGCCGGGCATCCTGGTGGGCGGCTTTAACTTCGACCGGGTGATGGCCTGGTTTGCGATTTCCACGGTCGAGGGCAATGACCGGCCCATCGAGAGTTACCAGGATTACATCGACGACAATGTCGTGACGCGCATCGAGCGGGTCGGCGGCGTTTCATGGGTCGGCTCGTTCGGCGGCCGGGCACACGAGGTCCGTATCACCTTCGATCCTTACAAGGCGGCGGCCATGGGCCTGGACCTGACCGCGGTGTCGGGTGAACTGGGCAGTAACACCGATGTCTCCGGCGGCAACATGGAGGTCGGACGGCGCCAGTACACGGTGCGATTCAGCGGCCGCTACGAGGTCGAGTTGCTGGGTGACCTGGTGCTCGAGTGGCGGGGTGAAACACCGATCCGCCTGAGCGAGGTCGCCCGCGTCGAGATGGCCATGGTCGACCCGACCACGGTGCTGCACCTGAACGGTGGCCCGGCCATCGGTATGGCGGTGTCGCCGGAATCGGGCGCAAACGTGCTGGACGTGATGGAAGGCGTGAAAGCCGTGGTCACCGAGATGCAGGCGGAACAGTTGCCGCGGGTGGGCCTGCAGATCGAGCAGAACTTCGACCAGACCGACTACATCAACGCCTCGATCGCGATGGTGCGGAACAACCTGTTGCTGGGCATGGCGCTGGCCGTGATCGTGCTGTGGTGGTTCCTGCGCCGCTTCCGGGCCACGCTGGTGGTGGGGTTGTCGATTCCGCTGTGCCTGCTGTCGTCGTTCCTGCTGATGGAAATCACCGGGCGGACACTGAATATCATTTCCCTGGCGGGCCTGGCCTTTGCCACGGGCATGGTGCTGGATGCCGCCATCGTTGTGCTGGAGAACATTTTCCGGCAACGCGAGCAGGGCCGCGAAGGCGACGAGGCCTCGGCACGCGGCACCAGCCAGGTCTGGGGCGCGCTGCTGGCGTCCACGGCCACTACCGTGGCCATCTTCCTGCCCGTGGTGTTTCTCGAAGACGAGGCCGGCCAGCTGTTCGCCGACCTGGCGATCACCATTTCCGCGGCGGTCATCGCCAGCCTGGTCGTGGCGGTGACGGTGCTGCCCACGGCGGCGTCGAACTGGATCAGCGGCCGCGGCATCGAGGACCTGCACCAGCACTGGTGGCGCTGGGCGACTGACCACATCATGAGCTGGACCGACACGCGCTCAAAACGGTTGACCTGGATCGCGGTGCTGACCCTGGTGCCGCTGGCGCTGGTGGTCCTGCTGAAGCCGCCCGCGGACTACCTGCCCGAGGGCCGCCAGAACTGGATCGACGGCTTCCTGGTGGCGCCACCCGGCCTGGGCGTGAGGACCGGCGAGCGCGAGATCATGGACGTGATTGACGACCGCCTGGCGCCGCATATCGACGGCACGGCGGACGTCCAGCTGAGCAGCTACTACATGGGTTCGGACCCCAGTTTCGGCACCTTTATCGGTGGCCGGGCGGTGGACCCGGATCGCGTCGACGAGCTGCTCGGGATTTTCAATTCCCAGGTCCTGGCCGGGTTCCCGGACACCTTCGGGTTTGCCCGCCGGGCGCCCATTTTCAACGGCGCCCGGGGCGGCCGGCAGATCAACCTGGACCTGCAGGCGGAATCATTCGAATCCTTGCTCGGGGCCGGCCAGGCCGGGTTCTTCGCCGTGATGCAGGCCTTGCCGGGCGCGAGCATCCAGCCGGTACCGGGGCTGGAGATGGCGGAACCGGAACTGCGCCTGGTGCCGGACGACCGCGCCATCGCCGAGGTGGGCTGGAACCGGTCGCGCATGTCCACCGTGGTGCGCGCGCTGGGCGACGGCGCCTTCCTGGGCGAGTACTTCGACGGCACACGCCGGTACAACATCATCATGCGCGCCGAGGAATGGGCCACGCCGGAGGAACTGGCGGCGATGCCCCTGGCAACGCCTTCCGGCGAGGTGCTGGCGCTTGGTGAGCTGGCGCACCTGGAACGCACGGCCGGCCCGTCCAGCATCCAGCGCGTCGATCGCCGCCGCACGCTGACCCTGCAGATCACCCCGCCGGGTGGCCTGGCCATCGAGGAAGCGCTGGCCGTCATAGACGAGCAGGTGTTGCCGCAGGTGCACGCCCTGTTGCCGCCCGACGGCACCATCCAGCTGTCCGGCACCGCCGAGGCGCTTTCCGAAACCCTGCGCAGCATGGCCGGCAGTTTCACGCTGGCGGTGGTGATTCTCTACCTGCTGATCTCCGCGCTGTTCCGGTCATTCCGCGATTCGCTGCTGGTGGTCCTGACCATCCCGATGGCCACGGTGGGCGGCATCCTGTCGCTGCGCCTGATGGACCTGGTGCTGGTTTCGCAGGGCGGCCAGCAGATGGACCTGCTGACGATGATCGGGTTCGTGATCCTGCTGGGCCTGGTGGTCAACAACGCCATCCTGCTGGTCTACCGCGCCCGTGATGCCGAGCGCGAAGGCATGGCCCGCCGTGACGCTGTCGAAAGCGCGGTCCGACTGCGCCTGCGACCCATCCTGATGAGCACCACGACCAGTATTTTCGGCATGTTGCCGCTGATGCTGATGCCGGGCTCGGGTTCCGAACTCTATCGCGGCATGGCCTCGGTGATTGTCGGCGGCATGCTGGTGAGTACGCTGTTCACGCTGCTGCTGTTGCCCAGCCTGTTACGCATGAACGAGGAAAAGACACCGGCCAGCCACGTGGCCCCGGAGGCCGTTTGAGGCGCCCTGTGAGATGATGCTGATGATGAAGAACGTCACTTTCCGCGCCACCGGCGCGATCATTCTTGGATGGTTGGCGGCTGCCGATACATTGGCGCAGGACCAGATGCCGCCCGCCAACGTGCGCGTGGCGGAGGCCGAGGTGCGCGCGATGGCGCCGGTCACACTGGTCCCCGGCACCGTTGCCAGTCGCAATGATGCGCGCCTGGCCGCCGAGGTCGACGGTCGCCTGCAGACCGTGGCCGACGTCGGCACCCGCGTTGCCAAGGGTGACCCGGTGGCCACCATCGAGGACACTCAGCTGAAACTTCGCCACGAGGAACTGGTGGCCGAAGTGGCGCGGGCGCAGGCCAGGGTGGCGTTCCTGGAGGCCGAGGAGAAGCGCTTCGACCGGCTGGCGCAGTCGAACCTGGCCGCGGTCACCCAACTGGAGCAGACCCGCGCCGATCGTGATGTCGCCCGCGGTGACCTGGCGGTGGCGCGTTCGCGCCTGGCCCAGAACGAGGACCAGCTGAACCGGACGGTCATCCGCGCACCCTACGACGGCGTGGTGGTCGAGCGGCTGATGACGCCCGGCGAACGCGTCACCGATGGCGGCAACGTGGTGCGCCTGGTGGACCAGGGCAACCTGGAGGTCGTCGCCCGCGCACCGCTGGAGTATTTCCAGTACGTCAGCCCGGGCCAGCGACTGGAGCTTCGCACCCGCGACGATTCATCGCAGGCCGAGGTCCGGACCGTGGTGGCCGTGGGGGACCTGAACACGCACCAGTTCGAGCTGCGCCTGGACCTGGTCGGCAAACAGTATCCCGTCGGCCAGACCGTGCGGGTGGCCGTACCGATGGCGAACATGGCCGAGGTACTGTCCGTGCCCCGCGACGCCCTGGTGCTGCGACCGGGCAGTATTACCGTGTACGTGGTCGGTGACGACAATACCGCCCAGCCGGTCACGGTGACCACCGGCGTCGGCGCGTCGGACCGCATTGCCATCGAGGGCGACGTGCAGGCCGGCGACCGCGTGGTGATTCGCGGTAATGAACGCCTGCAGCCGGGCCAGGCCGTGATGATCAGCGAGGGCTGACCGGCGCGATGACGGACTTGCCTTGAGCGTTACGGACGACGCCCGCGCCTATCGCAACCCGCTCGAGCGGCTGGTTCGGGTCGAACACGGCGAGTGGAAAGCCTTCGGGCTGGCCTTCGCCTATTTCTTCTTCCTGCTGGGCGGTTACTTCATGCTGCGGCCGCTGCGCGGCACGGTGGCGTCGAATAACGCTGAATACCTGCACCTGCTCTACACCGCCACGTTCGTCTGCATGCTGCTGATCGTGCCGGTGTTCGGCTGGCTGGTGTCGCGTTTCCGCCGCGGCGTGTTCGTGCCCGCCAGCTACCTGTTCTTCATCCTCCAGCTGGGCTTCTTCGCCTGGGCTTTTCGCGGCAACGACGCGACGCCCTGGGTGCAGCGCGGCTTCTACGTCTGGCTCAGCGTCTTCAACCTGTTCGTGGTGTCGGTGTTCTGGAGTTTCATGACCGACGTGTTCCGGCCCGGCCAGGCGCAGCGCCTGTTTGGCGCCATCATGGCCGGCGGCAGCCTGGGCGCAATCATCGGGCCTCTCGCCACACGCCAGTTCGTGGCGGACATCGGCGCAACGGGTGTGATGCTGATGGCGCTGGCCTGCCTGCTGGTGGCGACGGGGCTGGCGATCGCGCTGGGTCGCTACGAACGGCGAACGGGTCACGCCGAGGGCGGCGAAGTCATCGGCGGCGGCGTCTGGGAAGGCGCGATCGAGGTCTTCCGTTCGAAGTACCTGTTGCTGATCTGCCTGCTGATGCTGACGCACAACCTGACCGCCACGTTCCTGTACAACGGCCTGGCCGTGCTGGTGGACCGCGAGATCACCGGTTTCGCAGAGCGGACGGAGTTTTTCTCGGTCATCGACCTGGCGGTGCAGGTGATCGCATTTACGCTGCAGTTCCTGGTCACCTCGCGGCTGGTGACGTGGCTCGGTATGCCCCGGGCGGCGATTATCCCGCCGATGCTGCTGGCCGGCGGTTTTGTCATCCTGGGTTCCAGCATGGGGCTGGTGCTGTTCGCCGCCATCCAGGTCGCGCAGCGATCGATGAACTACGGCATGCTCGGGCCGATCAAGGAAATGCTGTTCACGGTGGTCAGCCGCGAGCAGCGTTACAAGTCGAAGAACTTTATCGACACGGTGGTCTACCGGGGCAGCGACGTCACCGCCAGCTGGTTGTTCAAGGGCATGACGACGGCCGGCCTGGGCATCACGCAGATTACCTGGCTTTACCTGCCGGTACTGGCGGCCTGGGGAACGGGCGCCTGGTTCCTCGGTCGGCATTTCCAGCGCCTGGCAGGCGAGCGGGCAGAGAAAGGCTACGAGGCGAGCCGCGAAAAGGCCGGGTGAAACCGTCGCCCGTCGGGGGTGTCCACGGCGGTCACCGGGCACTGGTAGAGACGCTCCAGGTTTTCCGTGTTGAGCAGTTCAGGCGCCGTGCCGGCGCGCCATTCGCCGTCCCCGAACAACAGCAGCACGTGGCTGCAATAGGTGGCCGCCAGGTTGACGTCGTGGAGCGCGGCGACCGCCAGGCGCCCGTTGCCGTAGACGCGGTCGCCCACTGCCCGCATGACGCTCACCTGGTGACGGAAATCCAGGTGGTTGGTGGGTTCGTCCAGCAGAAACACGTCCGGGTCCTGCACCTGTAACGCCGCGAACGCCAGCCGGCGCGCCTCGCCGCCGGACAGGCTGGTCACCCGCCGCTGCGCGAATGCCGCCAGGTCGACCGTTTCCAGCGCCTGCAGCGCCAGCGCCCGGTCCTGCGCATTTTCACGCTGCCAGGGCCCCAGGTAGGGGTGCCGGCCGGTGAGCGCGACTTCCAGCACGCTGGCGTCGAAAACGTAGTCGGCGTGCTGCTGCATCATACCCAGGTGGCGCGCCAGCCGGCGTCGCGGCCAGTTCGGCAGGTTTCGCCCGTCCAGTTGCACCGTTCCCGATTCCGGCGTGAGCAGGCCGGCCAGGTGACGCAGCAGCGTGGTCTTGCCGGCGCCATTGGCGCCGAGCAGGCCCCAGAACGCGCCGGGCTCAACCACCAGGTCCATGGATCGCGTGATCACCCGGTCACCGATGGCGACATCCAGGCCGGTGGTCGACAGCCCGTTCACCGGGCACCCCCGCGCACGCGCGCCCGGTTGAGCAGCAGCAGGAACAGCGGCACGCCCAGCAAGGCCGTGACCACGCCCACCGGCAGCTGCCGTGGCGCGATCACGGTTCGGGCCAGGGTGTCGGACAGCACCAGGAACGACCCGCCGAACAGCGTCGCCGCGGGCACGAGCACACGGTGGTCGGCGCCAACCAGCAACCGCGCCAGGTGTGGCACGATCAGGCCGACAAAGCCGATGCTGCCGGCGATGCTCACCGCGGCGGCGGTCAGGACCGAGGCCACGAAGTAGATGCCCCACAGCAGGCGCCGTGTCGATTCGCCCAGTAGTTTCGCCGTCGTTTCACCCATGGCCAGCACATTCAGTCCGCGCGCGTAGCCCAGCGCCAGCAGCAGCGACAGCGCCAGCACGACCACGGCCCAGCCCGGCAACCGGGCGTAACCCAGGTCGCCCATGAGCCAGAACAGCATGCCGCGCAAGCTGCTGTCGTCGCTCTGCGCCAGCAGCAGGGTGATCAGCGCGCCCCAGCCCGAGGCCGTGACCACGCCGGTCAGCAACAGCCGTGTGCCGCTCCAGGGGCCGCTGCCGCGCGCCAGGCCAAAGACGATGATGATGGAGACCAGCGCACCGGCCAGCGCCAGCGGCGGCCACCAGGCGGCGGCCACACCCAGGCCCATGCCGGCCAGCGTGAAAAAGGCGGCGCCGCCGGACACGCCCAGGATGTACGGGTCCGCCAGCGGATTGCGCAGCAGCACCTGCATCAGGCAGCCTGACAGCGACAGCAGGCCGCCCACCACGAAAGCCGCGAGCGCGCGCGGCAGTCGCAATCGCCAGAGCACTTCGCCCGCATGGCTGTCCGGGTTGGCAACGGCGCCCAGCCAGGCGCCGGGCCCGGTCACCGTGGAACCCACCATGGTCGCCAGCAGGATGCTCGCCACCGCCAGCAGGGCCAGCACGGCCAGGAACAACCTCGGTGAACGGATGGGCATCGTATTGGAATGAATCCCGGATTTGATTAAGATTTTGAGGGACGATGGCAAAATACCACAGGCACATGCCCCGACCAATTGACCGCGGCACCGCGGCGCGCAACGCAGGCCAACCCCGATGATCGATCCCGACGGCTACCGGCCCAACGTTGCCATTGTCCTGCTGAACGAGCAGGGCAAGGTGTTCTGGGCGCATCGCGCCAACCAGGACGGCTGGCAGTTCCCCCAGGGCGGCATGCGCACCGACGAAACGCCCGAGGAAGCGATGTTCCGGGAGCTGGAGGAAGAAACGGGCCTGCACAGCCATCACGTCGAACTGCTGGGTTCAACGCCAGGCTGGCTGAAGTACCGCTTGCCCAAACGCTACCTGCGCCGTCACCACAAGCCGTTATGCATCGGCCAGAAGCAGGTCTGGTTCCTGCTGAAGATGGTCGCCGATGAATCCCGGTTCGCCCTGGATGCCACCGACACCCCCGAATTTTCCGAGTACCGGTGGGTCGATTTCTGGTACCCGGTCGCGCATGTCATCCCGTTCAAGCGGCGGGTATACCACCGGGCACTGACCCTGCTGGAGCCGCTCGCGCTTCCTTCCGGCTGAACGCCGGGTTTCAGAAGTCGAACGTCACCCCGGCATAGAAGCTGCGAGGCTTGTTCGGCCGGGCGCCATAGGGTTCGCGGCCGGCGATATAAATCTCGTCGGTGATATTTTCGGCCACCGCGTACAGCGTCCATTGTTCCGAGAAACGATAGTGGGCTGACAGGTCGAAAAGTGTCGCCGATTCCGTGCGCTGGAAGGCGCCGCAGGCGGCCTGGGTGCAGACGCTGTCCACGATGTTCGCGCTCAGGTAGGTCGAAAGGGCCTGCCATTCGATACCCGCAGAGGCATAGACCTCGTTGTCGGGCACGTAGGGTACCGGGTCGCCGGCCTCGACGTCCCCGAAGAACTCGGAATCGAAGCTGGACTGGAACTCGGCATCCATCCACGTGTATGCAAGGCGTATCGGCAGGCGCACCCCGTTGTCGAGTTCCGGGCCGCCGCTGACCGACAGTTCCAGGCCGGGTATGTGTACCCCTTCGCCGTTGAACGCGTCCCCGGGATCGCAGTCACTGCCGGACGCGTTGGCGCAGGTGCCGACCAGGTTTTCATAGTCATTGAAGAATCCCACCAGGTCGACCTGCCAGGCCTCGCCGAACCAGCGCAGGCCGAGCTCATAGTTGATGCTCTCCTCGGGATCGACCCCGGGCGAGTTGCCGGGAACGGCGAAGCCCTTGTGCACCCCGCCCAGCAGCCGCAGCCCATTGGCCAGGTCACGCAGGACGCCCAGGCCGGGAATCCAGACATCAATATTGTTTTCACGGTAACCGGCCAGGTTGGACTCATCCCGGCTCGAAGGGTCCGGGTCCGAGGTGCCATAATTGGTGCGGCCCAGGTCAATGGATTCAAAGCGCAAGCCGGGCGTGAACGTCCAGTCATCCCACTCGATGCGGTCGTGGACCCAGGCCGCCCAGGCCTCGGCGTCCTGGACGCGATTGCCCGCGTTGCCTTCCAGCCCGATGTCGCTGATCACGAGATGCCCCCCCAGCTGCTGCCAGGTGTCGTTGCGCTGTAACCGGTCTTCTTCGTCGCGATGAAATCGCAGGCCCGCTTCCAGCCAATGAGTGACATGGCCGTTCCCGATGGGCAGGCCGCCGGTCACCTGGATGCCGCGGGAGAAGTATTCACGCGAATTGTTGCGCACCTGGATGGCCCCTTCGGGCGTATCCGCGCCGTCCAGGATGGCCTGCAGCATGGCGGCGTCGAGACCGCCGGTGCCCGCGCCGGTGTTGATGCCGCTGATCACGCTGGCCCAGCCCGTGCCACTGAACGACTGCGCGTCGACGCTGCCGTCGAAGTCGATGGCCTCGGTCTTGTACCAGGCCCGCTCGAAATCGTTGTTGTAGGCGGTCAGCGCGATCTCCGCACCGGACTCGAAGACGCCGCGCCAGCCCAGTACCACCTGCCGGTGTTCATTGTCCATTTCGTCTTCGTTGGAAACGCCGTAACGTCGCAGTGCGTCGCTGCGGAAATCGGCATCGACCAGGCCCAGGTAGCTTTGCCGCGACTGCTCTTCTGACGCCTGCAGCTTGAGGTCGAACTGGTGTGTCATCGAGCCATCGCCGTCCGCTGACCAGCGCAACTTGGCCAGGTAGTCTTCCTTGTCCAGCCCGGTATCCGACTCGCTGCGGTCGATGTGCTGGTATCCGTCCGACTGCCACTGGTGGGTTTCGACCAGCCAGCCGAGTCCGTCTTCGGCGCCGCCGCCGTACCAGCCGTGTACCCGCCAGGTGTCGTCACTGCCGTACTCGCCCCGCAGGTGCCCGGCCGTGTCCACCGGGATGGGCGTGGAAACCAGGTTGATGGCGCCACCAACGGTGTAGGGGCCCTGGGTGATCGCGGCCGGGCCCTTGAGCACCTCGATGGCGTGGATGCGACCAAAGGTCGGGAAGTAGTAGGCCGAGGGCGCGGTATAGGGCGCGGGTGCGATCAGCACATTGTCTTCCAACAGGGTGACGCGGCTGCTGCGCTCGCTCGCGGTGCCGCGAATGCTGATGTTCGGTCGCAGTCCGTAACCGTCTTCCACCTGGAACGATACGCCGGGCACCTGGCGCATGGCGCGTACGACATCGGTGGGCTGGAATGCTTCAAGTTCTTCGTGGCTGACCTGGCTGGCGCCACCGGCCACTTCGCCCGCATCGCCTGCGCGACCCAGGATCGTGACGTGTTCCATGATCCGGCATTCCGCCTGGATGCCCTGTTCTCCAGGGTTTGCAGGCTGGCAGCTGTCGGTGTCGTCGGCGTTGGCCGGGCAGGCCAGGGCCACCAGCATACCGGTGACAAGAAAATATCGTGCTGCAATGGCCGCAGATGCGTGATCCATGTTTCCCCCGATTCCGTTTTTCTTGGTTGCAAATGAGAATTAATACTATTTAGGCCAGGGATTCTATAGCGCTTGATAGATATTGACAATCATTCTCATTCACTATTAAGATGGGACCATCATGTACGTCTGTCTCTGCAACGCTGTCACTGATTCGGACATTCACGCCGCCGTGAAGGAAGGTGTTCGCGACCTGAACCAGCTTTCCTCGCGAACCGGTTGCAGCATTACCTGCGGGCGTTGCACCAGCACCGCAAACGAAGTGCTCGGCGAAGCCGTTTCGGGCATCGGTGAAGTCCTCAAAATGGTGCCGGAACCGGCATCGGCCTGAGCGTTCCGTTACGGAATGGCCACGCCGGCCGTGTTGAAAGCCGTTCTCGTTCACTAACCATTCTCATTTCTTCATTGCGCCTCCGGCTTGTCTATCATTCGGTCAGCACGGCGTATTTCGCGCCGCCTTGAACTGATAAACCGGGGTAATTGGCCATGAAAGGCGACAAGAAAGCCATCGAATTCCTGAACCGGGCGCTCTACAACGAGCTGACCGCGATCAACCAGTATTTCCTGCACGCGCGCATGTACAAGGACATGGGCCTGAAGGAGCTGGCCGAGCACGAATACGAAGAGTCCATCGACGAGATGAAGCACGCCGACCAGCTGGTCGAGCGCATCCTGTTCCTCGAAGGGCTGCCCAACCTGCAGGACCTGGGCAAGTTGCGCATCGGTGAGAATGCCCTGGAGATGCTGGAATGCGACCTGAAGCTGGAGATGGACGCGATTCCGCTGCTGCGCGAGGCGATTGCCTACTGTGAGTCCTGCCAGGACTACGTCAGCCGCGAGCTGTTCGAAGACATCCTCGAGTCCGAGGAAGAGCACGTCGACTGGATCGAGACCCAGCTGGGCCTGATCGACAAGGTGGGCCTGCAGAACTACCTGCAATCCAAGATGAGCTAAATACGCGAAGCGCACACTGACCTGCCCGTCGCGCAGCGGCGGGCGGATTCCACCTCTTGATTCGTTGCCCGATCAGCCGCATCTTTGTGGCATACCCAAGTGGCGATGCGACATGTTTTCCCAGACCAGCCAACCCTGCCAGTTCGAGCGTGACTGCGACGTGGTGATGATCCCGTCCGGCGATCCCGTCACCATGCCCGTGGGCGCGGTCGGCTATATCACGCAGGCGCTGGGCGGCAGCTTCACCGTGTTCGTCGATGGCAACCTGTTCCGCGTGGCCGGCACCGATGCCGACGCCATCGGCCGTGAACCCGTTCAGCCACCCACGCTCGCCGATGACGCGACCGAGGAAGACGTGGAAAAACTGGTCTGGGACCAGATGCGTACCTGCTACGACCCCGAAATCCCGGTCAATATTGTCGACCTGGGGCTGGTGTACACCTGCGACATCAGCCGCGGCGAAAACGGCCTGCGGGACGTCAGCGTGGACATGACACTCACCGCGCCGGGCTGTGGCATGGGCCCCATCCTCGTCGAGGACGTGCGCGCCAAGATTTCACTGATTCCCACCATCGGCGAAGTCGATGTCCAGCTGGTGTTCGATCCCCCGTGGAATCACATGATGATGACCGAAGCGGCGCGGCTCGAGACGGGGATGCTCTGAGCCTGCAACGTTGGTAAGTCGGGGAGTCGGGGAATCGGGAAGACGGTTAATCGGTGAGACGGTGAGTCGCCGCGCACGGCGCGGCTGGTGAAACGGTAAAACCCTTCAATCCTGTATGTTTTCCGCCCTTCTCACCGATTCCCCGATTCCCCGATTCCCCGTCTCACCGTCTCACCGTCTCACCGTCTCACCCGGCCATACGCTGGTCGCTTTCGGTCTCGCTGTCCGAACGCACGCCCGCGCGCAGTTCCTCCGTATCGAAGTCGTCCACGGCGATGATCTCGGAGATCATGGCCTGGACCTGCTCGAGCGTTTTTGCCTCGGTCTCGCTGAGTACGCCCTTCTCGACGGCGTCGGCCAGGCGATCGTCGAATTCCAGCCCGGCGACTTCGCCGGCTTTCACCGCCTTCAGCAGTTTGCGCTCCAGTGGCTCGGCGGCGATCACCTGTGGCAGCGCGATCTCCATCAGGCCGATGGGGTGGTTCTCGTCCCGGGGAATGTAGACGCCGCGGGTCAGGCGGTCGCGCACCTCCGAGGGTGACAGCAACAATTGAGCCGCGCGGTGGCACAGGCGGTCACCCGGCGCGCGTTCCCAGCGGCCCAGTGGGAAGACCACGGCACGAACCAGCAGTCCGACCCAGCGGTTCGGGAAGTTGTCGGCGAAGCCGCCGAGGGCTTTCTGCATCTCGTGGGCGCCGTGGTGCATGACCCAGGCCAGCAACGGCAGGTCGGCATGCGGTCGGCCCTCGGATTCAAAGCGATAGAGCACGGCGGAGGCCATGTACAGGTGGCTCAGCACGTCGCCAAGGCGCGCGGACAGGCGCTCTTTCTGTTTCAGCTTGCCGCCCAGGGTCAGCATGGCCAGGTCGGCGCAGAAGGCCAGCGCGGCCGAGTAGCGCGTCAGTCGCCGGTAGTATCCGGCCAGGCGCGCGTCGCGACGCTCCGGTGCGGCGGCCAGGCGGCCGAAGGTCAGGCCCAGGAGCCAACTGCGCACCGCGTTGCGGATGGAAAAGCCGACATGTCCCCACAGCAGCCGGTCGAACTGCTGCAGGCGCTCGTCGGCATCGGCCAGGCGCGCGGCCTGCATTTCCTTCAGCACATATGGATGGCAGCGGATGGCGCCCTGGCCGAAGATCATCATGTTGCGGGTCAGGATGTTGGCGCCTTCCACGGTGATCCAGATCGGCGCGCCCTGCCAGCCACGGCCCAGGTAGTTTCGCGGGCCGAGGATGATGCCCTTGCCGCCGTGGATGTCCATGGCGTCGGTAATGATCTCGCGTGTGCCCTCGGTGGCGTGATACTTGGCAATGGCGGACGGTACGGATGGGCGTTCGCCGCGGTCGACGGCGCTGGCCGTCATGCGCGACATCGCGGAGATCATGTAGGTCTTGCCGGCGATGCGCGCCAACGCCTCCTCCACGCCTTCGAACCGGCCGATCGGCAGGTTGAACTGCTTGCGGATGCGCGCGTAGGCGCCGGTGGCCAGTGAGCAGATCTTGGCGCCGCCGGTGGAAGACGCCGGCAGGGTGATGCCGCGGCCGACCGACAGGGCCTCCACCAGCATCTTCCAGCCTTTTCCGGCCATCGCGGAACCGCCGATCAACGCATCCATGGGGACAAACACGTCCTTGCCGCGCACGGGGCCGTTCTGGAACGGCACGTTGAGCGGGAAATGGCGGCGGCCGACATCCAGGCCCTCGGTGTCGCGCGGCACCAGCGCCAGGCTGATGCCCAGGTCCTCGGTGTCGCCGAGCAGGCCGTCCGGGTCGTACAGACGGAAGGCCAGGCCGATGACCGTCGCCACCGGCGCCAGCGTGATGTAACGCTTGTCGAAGGTCAGGCGCATGCCCAGCACCTTCTTGCCGTTGACCTCACGCTCGCAGACGATGCCGTAATCACCGATGGAGGTGGCGTCGGAGCCGGCCGAGGGGCTGGTCAGGCCGAAGCAGGGGATTTCCTCGCCTTTCGCCAGGCGGGGCAAATAGTGTTCCTTCTGTGCATCCGTGCCGTAGTGCAGGATCAGTTCGCCCGGTCCCAGCGAGTTGGGCACCGCGACGGTCGAGCCCACGACGCTGCTGGCGGTGGAGACTTTCTGCAGTACCGCCCGGTGCGCCATGGCGGAAAAGCCCAGGCCGCCGTATTCCTTCGGGATAATCATGCCGAAGAAGCGGTTTTCGCGGATGAAGTCCCAGATGGGTTCCGGGATGGCGGCCTCGACATGGGTGATCTCCCAGTCGTCAATCATGGCGCAGAGTTCTTCCACGGGTCCGTCAACGAAGGCCTGCTCTTCCTCGGTCAGCGTCGCCCACGGCGTGTGCAGCAGTTTGTCCCAGTCCGGCGTGCCGGAGAACAGCTCGCCGTCCCAGCCCACGGTGCCGGCCTCCATGGCCGCGGCCTCGGTGTCGGAAAGGTCCGGCAGCATGCGGCGGTACTTTTCCAGGAACGGCGCGGTCAGCAGCTGCTGGCGCCACGGCGCGTGATTGAGGATCGCCAGCGGCACGCCGAGCACCAGCGTGATCGCCAGCAGCAGCAGAACGGAAACGTCCGTCACGATGGCGAATATCAGCAAGGTGGCGCCGAGCATGATCGTCCAGGTGCGAAGGGACAGCCCGCGGAAAGCGCAGGCCAGCGAGATGCCCAGCAGGGCAAGCAGCAGAATCCAGGTCATGAAACTGTCCAGGTCATGTGGGCGATGATGTCGCCGTTTCCATACGCTAGAGTATGGAAAACCGTAAAGCCGCTGTCAAGACAGGGGCTTGGCCGCGATCAATCGGCAATACTGGCGTCGGACCGCCGGATTCCTCACAATGGCCGCACCTCAAACCGGAGTGCCGCGACCCCAGTGAACCGGCCCAAGCGCAATACCCTCACCGCCACCGATTGGGAACAAGCGGCCCTGGAAGTCATTGCCGAAGAAGGTGTTTCGGCCCTGGCGGTCGAGCCGTTGGCCCGTCGAATGGGGATCACCAAGGGCAGTTTCTACTGGCACTTCTCCGGTCGTGAATCCCTGCTGGAGCAGGCGTTGGAGCGCTGGGAGTCGCACGATGCGCGCAACCTGGCGACATCGATGGGCGCCATCGAAGACCCACGCGAGCGGCTGGTGGCGTTCATTCATGGTGTCAGCCGGGAGCGGTTCACCCACGATGTTTACCGACAGCTCTGTGCCGCCGCCGGCCATCCCCAGGTCGAGCCGGTGCTGGAGCGTGTCGCCGACCGGCGCATGGCCCAGATCGCGCAGGCATTCGCCGAGCTCGGTTTCGACGAGACTGCGGCCGCGCATCGCGCCAGGCTCACATACTCGGTCTACCTCGGATTTCTCCAGCTGCAGCGCCAGCAACAGGCCCCTGTGTTCAGCAGCGAAGAGTTCGCGGCCTATGTGGAACACGTGATCGACACCCTGATCCCGTCGAACTGAACCGGCGTTTAAACCGCCCGGTCGCGACGGTTGTCTAAGCATTCATGGGAGGCGTGCAGGCGGTGACAGTTCGCGAATCGGACGCGACGATGGCGCGGGACGAAGAGTCCCGGCAGGTCGAGCTCGCCCGTGCCGGCGACCCCGCGGCTTTTGAACGGCTGTACCGTGCGCACTCCGGAAAGATCTATGCCCTGTGCTGGCGCCTGTGCGGCCATGACGCCGCGCTGGCGGAGGACCTGGTCCAGGACGCTTTCGTCCGGGCCTGGAACAAGCTGGACCTGTTCGAGGGCAAGAGCGCTTTCGGCACCTGGCTGCACCGGCTGGCCGCCAACGTGGCCCTGAGCGACCGGCGCATCCGGCTCCGGCGCGTGAAGCACGAGGCGCCCGCCGACGAGATGGTGGAGCGCACGGCCACCGGCGATCGCGATGTCAGCGCGCCGCTGGCCACGGACCTGGAGCAGGCCATTTCGGCGCTGCCGGAACGGGCCCGGACGGTGCTGGTGCTGTACGACGTGGAAGGTTATCGGCACCAGGAGATCGCCGAAATGACCGGCATGGCGGTGGGATCATCGAAAGCACAACTGCATCGCGCCCGGAACCTGGTGCGCGAGGCACTGGAAACTGAACCGAAGAGTGACACGACATGAGTGACACACACGACCAACGAAACAAGGCGATTGTCAGCGCCCTGGGGCAGCTGCCCGGAGACGTCTCTCCCGGCCGCGACCTGTGGCCCGACATCCAGGCCCGGCTGGAACCGCGAGCGGCCTCTTCCGCGCGGTCCGCGGCCCGTGCCTGGCGCTGGCCGGCGCTGGCGGCGACCGTGGCCGTGGCGTTCGCGGTGGGCATCCTGCTGGGGCGGCAAACCCATGAACAACCGGCGCCGCCGATGGAATCCGGCGCGGCCTACCCCGGCATCGCCGTGGCGTTGCGTGCGGCTGAACAGGAATACCTGGCGGAGTGGAAGGGCTTCACCACGGTGGGCGTCGCGCCGACACTACTGACGCCCCGGACCCGCGAGGAACTCGAGGCCAGCTGGAACGAACTGCTGCAGGCGGAAACCGCCCTGCTGACGGCGCTGGACGAACATCCGGACAATCCTTACCTTGGCGAGAAACTGCTTGACCTCCGGGCCCAACAGCTGGAGTTCATGCGACAACTGCATATGCTGGACCAGAACAGCAGGAGAGAAACATGATGAGAACGGCCTTTGCGCTTGCAGCGCTGATGCCCGCACTGGCGATGGCGGGAGACGCCATCGATGAGAGTCACGACATGGCCGCGGATGGCCTGGTCAGTGTCAGTAACGTGGCGGGCGAGATCGAGGTATCGACCTGGGGCCGGCAGGAGCTGCGGCTCACCGGCGATGTCGGCGACGGTTCCGAGCTGGTGGTCGACGCCAGTGGCGGCAATGTCCGTATCGAAGTGAAACCGGTATCGAGAGGCCGGCACGGCGACATCGACGATTCCGACCTGTACCTGCAGGTGCCGGAAGGTGCCAGCCTGTCGCTGAACGGCGTCAGCGCCGACATCACGGTGTCGGGCTCAAAAGGACAGCGTATCAACGTGGAAACTGTCAGTGGTGACGTCGAAGTCACCGCCGAGACCGAGTCGCTGGACCTGGCCGCGGTGAGTGGCGATATCACTTTCTCCGGACAGTCGGTGCGGACCTCGGCCGAGACCGTGTCAGGTGATGTCGAGCTGGATGGTGTGAGCGGCGTGCTCGAGGTGAAAGTGGTGTCCGGTGACGCCAACGTGCGCGGCGGGGCCTTCAGCCGCGGCCAGTTCGAGTCGGTGTCCGGCAACCTGGAGCTTTCACTCGCGGTGGAACGTGGTGGCCGGGTCACGGTGGAAAGCATGAGCGGCGACGCCTACGTTTACCTGCCGGGCGAACAAAGCGCAGAGATTCGCGCCCAGACCTTCAGTGGTGATATCGACAGTGATTTCGGTTCGCCGGTGAAGCAGAAACATGGCCCCGGCACGCGGCTGCAGCACGTGGCCGGTGAAGGCGGCGCCACCATCCGCGTGGAAAGCTTCAGCGGCGACGTCGAGATCATCGGCCGCTGAACGCGACTCAGCCCTCGACGGGCTGCAGGTATCCGCTGGCCACCAGCCGCGTGGCCAGCGCGACCTTCACCTCATCCGGCAGGCCTCCCGGAATCTCGGACACGTTGAACTCCGGGTGGTTGACGATCCATTCCAGCGCCGGCGCGGCGCCCGGATGAACCAGCACCCGGTCACCCGGCAGGCGAAGATCCGCCACCTGGGCCGTGGCCAGCAACTGCGCCGTCGCCAGCGGGTGGTGACGCAGGCGGGAGCCGGGCTGGAGTTGCGGCGCGGCCTGGCCGGGTTGCGCCAGCCGGGGCATGTCTTCAATCAAGCGGCCCCGGCGTCGCGCCAGTGCTTCGGCGATAAACGCGTCCGAACCGCAGTGTTTGCCGAGTGCCTCCAGCGCGGCACGGGCCGCGTTAGCCGCTTCGCCAACCCCGTCACCGTCGGCCAGTGCGTCGCCCCGGCCAACCGCTCCGGTACGTAAAGGCATATCCGATTCAGACAGCGCGTCGATGGCGGCGATCAGCACCTGGCGAACCGTGACCGGCAGGAAACCAACGGACAGGTGGATCGATTCGGTCGTGGAGTCGACCGTGTGCGCCGTGCCGCGCGGCAGGTAGAGCACATCGCCCGGTTCAACGTCCACGGTGCGGTAGTTGGGCAATGGCGGCGCGGCTTCGCCCGCGCCTTTCCAGGTATTGGGCAGCGTCGGCGCGTCGGTGGAGATGTACCACTGCTTGCGGCCGGCCAGCTGGATGATCACCAGGTCGTATTCATCGTGGTGCACGGGTGCATTCAGGCCCTGTGTGCTCCAGAACACGGCCGCGCTGGCCGGGTTGTCGAACAGGACTTCCAGCGCCCGGCACAGCTCGCTGACGCGGGGTGTCAGTTCGGTGGTGTCGGGTATGCGGACCGTGTAACCCACGCGATGGTATTCGGCCAGCAGTTCGCCGAACGCCTTCTCAGAGTCGACGCGGCGGGCGCGCGGTGACGGCACTTTCGCCGAGCCCGAATGGCAGGTCAGCGTGTGTGCGAAGTTCTCATAGCCGCCCAGCAGGGTCGCCGCCGGGTCGTCGCCCAGGATATCGGTCCACGGTCGATCGGACGGACGCGCATGCAGGAAGCGCCGGCCGAAGTACTCATTCATGAACGCGTCGTAGTCGACGGGGCGGACCAGGTCCGCCAGCAGTTCTCGTGCGTGTTTCGGGGTCATGCGGGGCTCTTGACGCGGATATAGTTGATCCAGCCGGTGAAAATCATTTTCTCATGGGTCTCCGACACCACGCCATGGTGCATATGGGTCATGTCGGTGGGCCACAGCAGCAGGTCGCCCTTCACGCATTCCGTCACCAGGCCCTGGTGCGGAAACGCCGTTCCACCGCCGGGCGTATCGGTCAGGTAGAGCATCCACACCAGCGCCCGGTTGCAGAACTCCAGCTGGTCGCGCTCGCAATGCACGGCGGGATAGCCGCCGCCGACCGGGTACCACTGGATATTGGCCACTTCCGCCACGCCTAGCGGGCCCATCCCGGCGCCACCGGCATCGTCATAGTACTTTTTAATGTATTCATTAACGTGCGCGGAGAGTTGTTCGAAAAAAGGGTCGAAATAGCCAAAGATGCGCGACGGGATACCCAGGTCCAGCGAGTGTTTCATTGACGTGTCCACGCGCAGGTCTTTTCCGAGCCGGCCGGGTTGGGCCAAATGTTTGTTCCGGTTAAAGAAATCGGTCATCCGGTCACAGAGCGCGTGGTCAATCGTGTATGTTTCGATGAAGGTCTTCTCGGTCATGCAGGGTCCGTTTCAACGATCGGGGGGGGTGTCTTACCGGTCTTGACAGGTGTAAAAACACCCCATTCGCTTTATGGCTTCGGGGATGTTTTTTCGTGGGAATTAATGTTAGTTTAACACTAATGGCACACGCACATGCCTCAGGTACAGTCTGCAAAAGCCGTGGAAGCACCCGTTTTCACGGCTCTTTGTCGTCCTGTTTCCTGGAGTGTGAATGCCATTGGTTATTTGTGCACAGATAATCCTTCACAAAGGAGTCAAGAGATATGTATCACAACAAAAATCGACTGAGTCTCGCGGTCAAGACCGCCCTCGGCTTCACCACGATGGTGACGGCCGGCGCGGCGATGGCCCAGGAGCAGTCGGATGCCGAGGAAGATTTCGCGGCGCTTGAAGAGGTGATCGTTACCGGTTCGCGTATTGTGAACCCCGACGGATTCAGCCAGACCAGCCCCGTGACCGTGGTGGGTATGGAGCAGATCGAAGAGATCGGCTTCACCCGTGTCGAAGACGTACTGAACCAGCTGCCGCAGATCGAAGCCAACCAGACGGCCTTCATCGCGAACGGTTCATCCGGTACGGCCAACATTGACCTGCGTGGTATGGGTGCCAACCGCACCCTGGTGCTGTTGAACGGCCGTCGCCTGCAGCCGGGTGGCCTGTACTCCAACGCCCCTGACGTCAACCAGATCCCGACCTCCATGATCGAGCGGGTGGAAGTGCTGACCGGTGGTGCTTCGGCCACGTACGGTGCTGACGCTGTGGCGGGTGTTGTCAACTTCATCATGCGCAAGGTCAACGGTGTTGAGTTCAGCATGGGCGCCAGCGGCTACCAGCATGACAACAGCAACGATTACCTGCAGGGCCTGATGGACGACGCCGGTTTCGAGTACCCCACGGGTGACTCCGGCATCGACGGCAAGGCTTACAACTTCGACCTGACCATCGGCGGCGACTTCGCCGACGGCCGAGGTAACGCCAGCGCGTACATCGTGTACCGCACGAACGAAGAGCTGCGCCAGGCTGCACGTGACTACTCCAGCTGTGCCCTGAACACCGCCGGCACCGCCTGTGGTGGTTCCGCCAACGCGGCCGTGCCGAACTTCTTCATTGCCCCGATTACCGCGGACGGTGAAGGCCCGGGTGGCTACGATTACGATCAGGAAATCTTCGTTTCCCTGCAGCCTGACAGCAGCCTGCTCGACTACGACGGCAGCAATGTTTACAACTACGCGCCGATCAACCACTTCATGCGTCCGGATGATCGCTGGTCCGGTGGCGCTTTCGTTGATTTCGAAATCAACGAGCACGCCATTGCATACGCTGAACTGGGCTTCGCGGACGACCGCACCAAGGCACAGATCGCCGAGTCCGGTACGTTCTTCTTCGAGCCGTACCCGCTGTCCATCGACAACCCGCAGTTCCCGGATGCGTTCCGCCAGTCGCTGGAAGGCTACTTCCCGGGCGTGACCGACTTGGGTGTCTACATTGGTAAGCGTAATATCGAGGGTGGCCCGCGTACGGACATCCTGCAGCACACCTCGTTCCGCATCGTCGGTGGCCTGAAAGGCGCCATCAGCGACAACTGGGATTACGATGTGTCTTACCTGTACGGCCAGACCACGTCGGAGTCGATCTACATCAACGACTTCTTCGCCAGCAACGTTTTGCAGACCGTTGACGGTTCCTGCGTGGGCAGCTCCAGCTGTCTGCCCTGGGACGTGTTTACCTACGGCGGTGTAACGCCTGAAGCCGCGGCCCAGCTGGCCGAAACCGGCAAGATCGGCGCCCACACCTCCACCACCGTGATCAACGGCTATGTCACCGGCGACCTGGGCTTCGGCCTGCCGGCTGGCGACATCTTCGTTGTGGGTGGTTTCGAATACCGCGAAGAGGTGATGGAGCGTATCGCCGACCTGGTTTTCGAGAAGGGCCTGCTGCTTGGCCAGGGTGGTCCGACCCCGAGCGTGGACGGCAACTACTCCGTGAACGAAGTGTTCGCGGAAGCCAATGTCCCGCTGTTGTCCGACCTGCCGCTGATCGAGAACCTGACTCTCGACATGGCTTATCGTTGGTCTGACTACGACACGACCGGTGACGTGAGCACCTACCGTGTGGGCCTCGACTGGGCGGTCACCGACTGGGCGCGTGTGCGTACCGGTTACAACCGTGCCGTTCGTGCGCCGAACGTGTTTGAGCTGTTCCTGCCGCAGAACCTGGGCCTTTGGGGCGGTGTTGACCCGTGTGCGGGCGCCGATCCGATCCTCAGCGCTGCACAGTGTGCCAACACCGGTGTGTCGGCTTCACAGTACGGCAACATTACGCTGAGCCCGGCTTCGCAGTACAACGCGCTGTACGGTGGTAACCCCAACCTCGATCCCGAGGATGCGGATACCTTCACCGCTGGCGTGGTCTTCCAGTTCGAGCCCGGCGACGGCGACCTGCAGGTCTCCCTCGACTACTGGGATATCGAAATTGAAGACACGATCGCCAACATCGACCCCGAGCTGATGGTCACGCAGTGTGCCGTTGCCGGCATTCTCTGTGACAACGTCGTTCGTTCCGGCAGTGGCTCACTCTGGCAGGGCCAGAACGGCTACGTCATCGCGACCAACGTGAACCTCGGTTCACAGCACTGGGAAGGTGTCGACCTGGCTGCGGCCTACGCGCTGCCGGCCCTGGGCGGTACGTTCAACTTCGACCTGATCGGCACCTACATGCTGACGAAGGAAACGGCGCCGTTGCCGACCGACGACACCGCGACCTACGACTGTGTGGGCCTGATCAACACGCAGTGCTTCCCGTCACCGGAGTGGCGTCACACCGCGACCGCGACCTACGACTCGGATGAGTGGTGGGCCGTGACCGCACGCTGGCGCTTCTACCAGGACGTGCACTACGACGGTGCGGCTGACCTCATCGCCAATGACATGATTGATGATGAGTCGTACTTCGATGCCACGGCGGTCTTCCGCTTCATGGACTCGAACGACCTGGTTCTGGGTGTGAACAACATCCTTGACGAGGAGCCGCCGATGGTCGGTGGTGGTCTCGCGACCAACGCGAACACGATTGCGGGTTTCTACGACACCCTCGGTCGTTACCTGTTCGCCAACGTGACGTTCCGCTACTGATCAGTATCAGTACGTAACTGAACGCTGACATTCGTGTCAGCATGAAAGCGGGCCGAAAGGCCCGCTTTCTTTTTGCGCGCATGGAAAAGACAATCACCCCATGAGTTTCCAGGATCATCAACGCAAGGCGGCCATGGCCATTCGTGGCCATCGGTTCGACGAAGCCGTGCGCGCGCTGGATGCCGCGCTCGCGGAGCGCCCCGATGACTTCGAATCCCGCTGGTTGTTGCTGCGATGCCTGGAGCAACTGCGCGAGGCTGGCCGCGCACGTGCTGAACTGGACGAATTACTGCGCCGGGCCGCACCCGACGAGGCGCGCGTCACCCGGCTGGCCGAGCATATGCGCCAGGCAGGTTATCCGCTGGAAGCCGCGGCGGATGCTTTTGAAGCCTGTCTTGACCGCCAGCCCGGTTCCGCCCGTCTGGCGTTCAACCTGGGCTGGTACCGCGCCGCAGCGGGGAATGCGCACGATGCCGTGGCCGCCTACTCACGTGCGCTCGAACTGGGCGTGCAAGGCGCGGAAGAAGTTCACCTGAATCTCGCTAACCTGTACATGGATCACCTGGATGACCCGGCGCGTGCCCGCGAGCACCTGCAGGCGGCGCTGGACATCAGGCCCGGCGACACCCGGGCGTTGTACAACCTGGGCAACCTGGAGGAGCGCGAGGGAGACCGGTCCGCCGCCCAGCAGTGTTTTCGCCGTTGCCTGGAACTAGAACCCGGCAACGAACGGGCGCTGGCCCGCCTGGCCGATGCCCATGTTTTCGAGTCCGGGGATGATCCGCTACTCGAACGCCTTGATGCGGCAGCGCCGGCCAGCCGCGAGCCCGACCTGCACTACGCCCTTGCAAGGGCGCTGGATCAACTGGGTGACTACCGGGCAGCGTGGACGGCGCTAATGCGGGCCAATGAACTGGATCGAGCGACGCTGCCGGCCTACGAACCGGCGGTGGAGGAGGCGCGGGTTGCCGGGATCATTGAACACTGTGATGCCGATTGGCTGGCGCAGTTCGTTGGAGCGTCACACCGCCCCGTGATGATCTGCGGCATCTTTCGAAGCGGTTCGACGTTGCTGGAGCGAATGCTGGGCGCCCACCCGGCGTTTACCGCGGGCGGCGAAAGCGAATTCTTTCCGCGGCTGGCCCGCCATGAACTGGGTGGCTGGCCTGGAGGGGTGGACCGGGTGTCAGTCGACGCCGCGGCGCGCTGGCGCGAGCGTCATGCGCGCGAAGCCGCCGCCCTTGCAGCGCCCGGCACGCGCCTGACCGACAAGCGTCCCGACAACTTCCTGTACATGGGGTTGATCGCAGCGGTTCTGCCGGGGGCGCGTTTCGTCGTCACCGAGCGGGACTGGCGTGACGTGGCGGTGTCCATCCTGGCCACCCGCCTGGGACAGGGTCAGCCCTATGCCACCCGGCTGGAAGACATTCACCACTACCTTGCCCAGCACCGGCGCCTGGTCGGCCACTGGGCCGACATCATGGGTGGCGCGATGCTTCGCGTCGCATATGAAGACCTGGTGCAATCGCCCCGTGACACCCTTACGCGGGTGCTGGCGCACCTCGACGCTCCATGGAATGACGCCTGCCTGGACTTCCACCGCCAGGGTGGGCAGGTGGCCACGGCCAGCACCTGGCAAGTCCGTGACCCGCTGCACACCCGGTCGGTCGAACGCTGGCGACATTACGCCTGGGCGTTCGAATAAGGTCGCAATCAGTTCTCGGTATCAGAATCCGATTCCGCGCCGGGCCGCGTCCCCAGTTCTTCCACGGTGACCCGGCCTTCACGCACCAGCCTTCCGGCGTCCTCGTTGGCATGGATGGAGCGCAGCATGTCCTGCATCTCCGGCGTGAACTCTGACGGTGTCAGGGTCTTCGACATGATGCTTCCGTAGGTGGCGGATGCATTGGTCACCATGGTGCCGCCCGATCCGTCGGGTTGCGACGCGATGACGCCGTCCATCAAGGCGGCATGACTGTTGCTGAAGCTGCCGCCGACATTGCGATAGGTGCCGAACACGTCGGCGATGCTCCAGTCGTCGATGTCCGGGTCCAGTTTGCTTGTGGCTTGCAGGTCGGCCCGCTCCGGGCCCTCGATGAAGGCCATCAGATGCAATTTGAGGTCGGCCTGGAAGTTCGGGAACAGATAATCATTGTGCTCGTATAGCGTCGACACCTCGAAGTCGCCGTCACGGGAGAATGTGCCGCGGTTGGAGTTGATGAAGTCGACCGCGTTGGCGCGTAGCGACTGTTCGACATTGGCTGCCGTATAGGCCTGCTTGCGAATGTTCGGGCCGCCGACCACACCCTGGAACAGGCCGTACATGATCATCGGGTCGTTGTCGTAGTTCTGCGCCAGGATGGTGTGCTGGATATCATTCAGGCTCAGCGATACGCCCGCGACCGTGACGACCTTCTCATCCAGAATGGATTTACGGCCGATCAGTTCCTTTTTCAGGTCTTTCTCGGGATATATCTTCACCAGCTCGTCGATCAGCGTGATGTTGTAGAGATTCAGCCAGTAGGCCAGCTGCTCCTTTCGCGAAAATGCGGACATCGGGATCTGGCCCGGAATATCCTCGAGCGCCTTGCGGACTTCATGCAGCAGGGCGCGGTACTCGTCGTTGTCTTCGAACTCTTCGAAATAGAAGCGATTGCCTTCCTTCGCGGTCGAGCGCTTGACGTTGTTCTTGACGCGGGTGCCCGTCGGCGAGTGCGAAGGAGCAACCACTTCACGGGTGGAGCGGCCGACATCGACAACCATGGTGCCCAGGATGACATCGACATCCGCATACTGGATGCGGAAAACCGAATCGGGGTCATGGTCGCGGAAGGGTTCCGGCACGGTGGCGGCCGAGGCCACGCTCGCGCCAAGCGCCAGGCACAGGCCGGTGAGTAGCTTTGGCAGGTCTCTGGGGGTCTTCACGGGTCACTCCTTGGTGTTATCCAATTCACGCCGATTGTGTGGCCCGCGCTCAGGCCGGGTCAATATCGCAGGGTACCGTCATTCGGGGCGTTTCGCTCTCGAACGCGTAGGTGCCATGCCAGAAATAGCTGGGGAAAAAGACGCACTGGCCGGGTTCGGGTCGGATCGCGCGTGCCACCTGTTCGCGTTCGCCCAAATGCATGGAGGTTTCGCCGAAGCGGATCCAGCCGCGTCGGTCGCCGTTCTCACCATCGCCCAACGGCGGAAGTGCGATGTAATTGCAGCACGACAGCCAGCCCCGGGGGTGGACGTGGTTCGTGTGGTGCCCGCCGGAGCGCAGGACGATGGACCAGCTGCCGGTGTAATGGGTGCGTTGCGCGATACGCGCGTAGAACGGATGCGTATCGTCCCGGGGCATCGCCGCCAGGTACTCGGCGAGTACCGTGTCCACCGCGGATTTGAGTGCCTGGACCAGCGGATGCGGGTTGTCGAACAGGATCTCGAACGTCTGGGTACCGCCGCGAACGCTCTGGTCCAGCGGCTGGCGACCCGCCGAATGCAGGCCGGGCAGGTAGCCGGCCAGTTCGTCCATGAACGCGGTGGTATCTGCGAACCCCGCCGGGGTCGGCAAGGTCAACGGCTTCAGCAAGGTGTCGTAGTCATTCAGCCAGTCATGACGGGCATCGCCGGCCAGTCGCCAGGTCGTGCCCAGGTAGGCCCAGACTTCCTGGTGCCAGGGCTCAATCGCGCGTGCATGTTCCAGCAATGTCTCGGCCTGGTCGTAATGTCCGGCACGAATTCGGTGATTGGCCAGGTCGACCAGGAAACGAATATTGTCCGGCTGCGCGTCCAGGGCCTCGGTAAGTAACGCCGCGGCACCGTCATCCGCGCCGCGGCGAAGCCGTTGCGCCGCCAGGCCGTGCAGCAGGAAGGGGTCGCGGCCGATCTTCGCGATGGCGGTTTCCAGGATGGCCTCGGCGTTCTCAGCGTGACCGGCTGAGAGTTCCGCGGCGGCATGATTGTGATAGAGCGGCGCGAAGGTGGGGGCTTTGGCGATGGCATCGCGATACGATTCGCCAAACCGGTCATCGTCGCGCTGCCAGTGGATCTCGTTGAGCGCACGGTGCGCGTCGATCAACAGGGGTTGTTCGGCCAGCGCGGTTTCCAGGTGGCTGACCGCCTGGTCGAGTTCGCCACCCTGGGCGTACACCATCGCGATTTCGAGGTGCAGGGCGGCGCGGTCGGGCGTGTGCGGCATGGCGGCTTCCAGCCGGGCAACCGCGCGGCCGGGCTCGTTCTTTCGATACGGTTGTATCGCGGCGCCGATGGCGCGTGGCTCGCCGGGGTGCCGCCCGGCCAGCGCGTCCGCCAGTTGTTGGGCGTCTTCCTGCCGGCCGGCCTCCCGGTAGGCCCTGACCAGCGCAAGCTCGATATTCAGTTTGCCGCCTGCCGCCAGTGCACGCTCCAGGTAGCCGATCGCATCAACGGGTCGGTGACGGTCCAGGGCCAGCAGCCCGCGGTTGTACCAGGCATCGGCGAAACCGGGTTGCGCCCTGACGGCCTGTGAGTAGGCATCCTCGGCCTCGTCATGGCGTCTTGAGTGCCGCAGCAGGTTGCCAAAGTTGGACAGCACGGCGGCTTGTGCAGGTTTGGCCGCCAGGCTGGCACGAAAGTATTCTTCCGCTTTCAGTACGCGGCCCATGCGCCGGCTGGCCATTGCCAGCAGGTGCAGGACATCGGGGTGATGGGGGGCTTCCCTGTCGATGCCTTCGCACAGTTCGACGGCCCGCGCGAACTCGCCGCGCCGGAAAATCGCCGCCGCCTCCTGGAAGCGTTGGGCCAGGTTCGCGCCAGCGGCGCCGGGCCGCCCTGAAGGTGCAATCGACATAGGCGGCCATTATACTTTTTGCCCGTCTGACCGCGTAGTCGCTTCCGGAACCGTGACCTTGAAAACCCTCTACCTGAGCAGTCTTTTCTTCATCCTGGCCTTCACGGCTTCACCAGCCCCGGCACAGGCACCGGATCCGGCCATCGACCTTCGCGGGCTGATGTCCGAAGAACAGTTTCAGGCCATGGGGCTGGACAGGCTGTCGGACGAGCAACTGCAGGCGCTGGGCCGCTGGTTCATGGATAACCGGGACGAGGCGGTGGAGAGTGCGCGCGCCCAGGCCGCGGCAGAAGCCGAGGCGGCGGCCGCGGTCGCGGTCGCCGCTGCACAGGCCGAAGCGGCTGCCGCCACCGAGGCCGCCCAGGCCGCCGCGGCGAAGCCGGAACCCGAAAAAGCCAGCGATGAGTTCAGTGCCCGGGTGCAGGGTTTCGTCGGTTGGAACGGCAAAACCCTGTTCAAGCTGGATAACGGCCAGGTCTGGCGCCAGCGCATGCCGGGCACGTTTAACTACTACGACGACGAGAACCAGGTCACGTTCGACAAGAACATGATGGGCGGCTGGAAAATGGAGCACGTCGCATCAGGGCGCAGCGTGCTGGTCGAACAGGTCCGCTAGCCGGGACAGGGCGCCGTGCTGGCGCCCCATAAGTGACTACCCATGCAGCGCCGGGCTGAATTCGTGCACGGCGTCCACCAGCGCACCCAGGTGCTCGGGCGGCACGCCGGGGGTGATGCCATGCCCCAGGTTGAACACGTGCCCGGTCCCCTCGCCGTAGCTTTCCAGCGTGGCGCGCACCTGCGCGCGAATGGCCGCTGGTGAAGCCAGCAGGATGGCCGGGTCCATGTTGCCCTGCAGCGCCACGCGGTTACCCACCCGGTGGCGGGCCTCGGCCAGGGTGATGGTCCAGTCGACGCCCAACGCATCGGCGCCGGTGTCCGCCAGGCCTTCCAGCTGCGTGTTGCAGCCCTTGCTGAACAGGATGACGGGAATCTTCTGGCCGTCATGTTCGCGTTTGAGCCCGTCAACGATGCGCGTCAGGTAGCGCAGCGAGAACTCGCGGAAGGCATCGTGCGCCAGGGCGCCACCCCATGAATCGAATACCTGCACCGCCTGGGCGCCGGCCTCGATCTGGGCGTTGAGGTAATCGGTGACGTTGTCCGCCAGCTTGCCCAGCAACAGGTGGGCGGCATCGGGATCGTCGTAGAGCAGCGCCTTTACGCGAGCGAAGTCGCGGCTGGAGCCGCCCTCGACCATGTAGGTCATCAGCGTCCACGGGCTGCCGGCGAAGCCGATCAGCGGTTTTTCTTCGTCCAGTTCACGGCGGATCAGGCGGACCGCGTCCATGACGTATCGAAGCGAGTCTTCCGGGTCCGGCCGCGGCAGGGCGCGGATGGCGGCCGCATCGCGCACGGGACGCTCGAACTTCGGCCCCTCGCCCTCGACAAAATACAGCCCCAGGCCCATGGCGTCGGGAATGGTCAGGATGTCCGAGAACAGGATGGCCGCATCCAGGTCGAAGCGGCGTAGTGGCTGCAGGGTCACTTCGCAGGCCAGTTCCGGCTGAGTGGCCAGGGCCATGAAACTGCCGGCCTTGGCACGCACTTCGCGATATTCGGGAAGGTAGCGGCCGGCCTGGCGCATGATCCACACCGGGGTGCGGTCGACGGGCAGGCGCAGCAGGGCGCGCAACAAACGGTGATTCGGTTCAGTCATGGTTCTATTCCGGGTGGTCCCGGCAGGCTGTCAGCGCCGCGAGAATCTCGTCGTCGCGGCTGTCTTCGTCGATGATGGCGTTTCCGGGTGCGGACAGTAGCACCAGCCGGCGCCGCCCCGCGAGGTTTTTCTTGTCCAGGCGCATGTGTTCCAGCAGGTCGGCGGGTTCGATGTCCGCCGGAATGCTCACGGCCAGGCCCAGCGCCGACTGGATGTCGGCCAGTCGCTGGGCCAGCCCGGGCTGCAGCAGTCCGCGCGCCTCGCTCAGCGTAGCTGCGACCACCATGCCGATGGCGATCGCCTCGCCATGCAGGAAGCGCGTGTAGCCGGTGTGGGTTTCCAGCGCGTGGCCGAAGGTATGGCCGAAGTTCAGGATCGCGCGCACGCCCTGCTCCTGCTCGTCCTCGGCCACCACGGCGGCCTTGTAGCGCACCGAGCGCTCGACAATTTCCGCCAGCGCCGACGCATCCATGGCCCGCAACGCGTCGATGTTGGCCTCAAACCAGTCGATAAAACCAGCGTCGCATATGGCGCCGTACTTCAGCACCTCCGCCAGGCCGGCGCGGTATTCGCGCGGCGGTAGCGTGCGCAGCGTGGCGGTGTCGGCCAGCACCGCCGCGGGCTGGTGGAAGGCGCCCACCAGGTTTTTACCCTGCGGGATGTTGATGGCGGTTTTGCCGCCCACCGACGCATCCACCTGCGCCAGCAGCGTGGTAGGTACCTGGATGAAGCGGATGCCGCGCATCCACGTGGCCGCGGCGAAGCCGCAGAGGTCGCCGACCACGCCGCCGCCCAGCGCCACCAGCGTGGTGTCGCGCGGCGCGTGACGGTCAGCCAGCTGGCCGATCAGCGCGCGCCAGTTGTCCCAGTTTTTCTCGGTCTCGCCGTCGGGCATGACGAAGGTGTCAACATCGTGCCCGGCCAGCGCGTCCAGCACCGGTTGCAGGTACAGGTCGGCGACAGTGTCGTTGGTGACCACCACCACGGGTGCCTTGCCCAGGTGCGGGGCCCAGGTTGCCGGGTCGGCCAGCAGGCCTTCGCCTACTACTACGGGATAGGCGCGCTCGCCGAGCGGGATTTCAATGGTTCTCATTCGGTTGTTTCCCCGTTTTCGGCGAGATGGTGTTGTTGGATGAGTTCCGCCAGCGCCTGCGCCACTAGTGGCACGCCGCGCCCACCGGAGCTGAAAACCAGGTCCGCGACTTCTTCGTAGAGGGGGTTGCGATCGGCTGCCAGCTGCTCCAGCTTCGCACGCCGGTCCGGCGCCTGCAGCAGCGGCCGGCTGCGGTCGAGCTCCAGGCGGCGAATCTGCTGGTCCACCGAGGCCTGCAGCCAGACCACGGTGCCGTGTGAACGCAGCAGGGAACGGTTGGCCGCGGCGAGGACGGCGCCGCCGCCAGTGGAGATCAGCGCGTTGTCCAGCTGCGCCAGTTCTTCCAGTTTCCTCGACTCACGTTCGCGAAAGCCGGCTTCCCCCTCGATATCAAAGATCAGGTTGATGCTGGCGCCGGTGCATGCCTCGATAGCGTCGTCGCAGTCGTGGAAGTCCATGCCCAGCAGGTCGGCCACGCGGCGGCCGAGCGTGGTCTTGCCCGAACCCATCGGGCCGACCAGGAACACGCGGTTCGGATGCGCGGTTTCAGCGTGGCTCATCCCGACTGCCGTGCCCCGCCGCAGCGGGTGCGTCGCGGGCCGCCTTTCGTTACCATGTGGAGCCACTGCCCGGGCGCGTTCCATCGATTCCACATGCTGCGGTTCTTCATCATTTTTTCGGTGCTGCTGATCGGCCTTTTCACGCTGGAAATTCTACAGCCGGTGGAAAAGCACGTCATCCTGCCGTTCACCTCCATGATTGCCGACATCTCGGTCTGGATCGTGACGCTGTTCGACGATGGCGTCATCGCCACCGGCAACGTCATCCGTGACCAGGCCAGCGGCTTTGGCGTGCGCATCGAACGTGGCTGTAATGGCCTGGAGGCCGTGATCATCCTGTTCGCCGCCATCTTCGCGTTCCCGGCGCCGTTCAAACACAAGCTGATCGGTTTCGTGATCGGCTTCGTCGCCATCCAGGCGCTGAACCTGGTGCGCATCATCAGCCTGTTCTACCTGGGCCAGTGGAACCACACCATGTTCGAGTGGTTTCACCTGTACCTGTGGCAGGCGCTGATCATCCTGGACGCGCTGGTGGTCTGGCTGATCTGGCTGCGCAAGATTCCGCGACCCGGCCCGCCGGACGACGACGGCGCCGCCCCGGGCAGCGGTACGGGTACCCACGAAGCGGTGGCCTGACATGACGGCCATGACCGCACTGCCCGACGAGGTGCTGGAGCGATTCCGGGAGGGCCTGGCCGAGGCGCAGGCGGCCGGCGAGATCGAGCCCACGGCCATGTGCCTGTCCACCCTGGGCGTCGAGGGCGGCCTGTCGTCGCGCATGGTGCTGATGAAGGAATTCAGTGCGGCCGGTTTCGTGTTCTACACCAACCTGGAAAGCCGAAAGGGGCAACAGCTCTCGGCACACACCGAAGCCGCGCTGGTGTTCCACTGGAAAGCCACAGAGCGCCAGGTCCGGGTGGAGGGCGTGGCCGAGCCCGTCAGCGACGAAGACGCCGATGCCTATTTCGCCTCGCGCCCCCGCGGGAGTCAGCTGGGCGCCTGGGCCTCCGACCAGTCAAGACCGATGCCCGGCCGCGCCACGCTGGTCAAACGCGTCGCCGCCACCGAGGCCCGCTACCTGGGCCGCGCCGTACCCCGCCCCCCACACTGGTCCGGTTACCTGGTCCGACCCCGCATGGTCGAGTTCTGGTACGGCCGCCCATCACGCCTGCACGATCGTTACGTCTTCACGCTGGAAGACGGCGAATGGACCCGCGAACGCCTGTTTCCCTGAGACGGTGGGACGGTGAGACGGTGAAACGGCGGAACGGTGGAACGGCGGAACGGTGAGACGGTGAGACGGTGAGGCGGGGAATCGGGGAATCGGGGAGTCGGTGAGGCGGTAAGACGGGGAATCAGTGAAATGGTGAGGCGGTAGGGCCGGCGGGTCAGTGGGCCTGGTCGGGCAAAGCTTTCAGCACTCAACTCCCGGCAATCCTGCGACAGCAGTCCATCGGCCTGCTGTGCGTTTCGACGGTCGCGGGGCGGTGAGGCCTGCGCAGGACTGTACGCGGCCATGGATGGCCGCGTCCAAGCGTTACAGGGAAGTACTCGAGCGTGTCCTGCGCAGGCCTCACCGCTCCGCGACCCCGCGACACGCCCTCCGGGCCTATTCGGTGTAGAACTGCTGCCGGAACGTAACCTCGATCGGCTTGTCCGCGCCTTCCGGCCGCACATCCACCGTGAAATCGAAGGTCTCCATGTTGTTCACGCGAAACTCGCCGATGTAGTAAATGGCGTCGTCACCCTCGGCAATCTTGCGCATGTCGATTTCGCGACGCTGGCCGGTCAGGTTGCGCGCATTCGCGGTGACCCGGGCCTCGGTGGGTTCGTCGTTGGCGTCCAGCACCGTGATGTTCAGCAGTGCACGGCTGGAAGAACGCTGGATACCATAGGCCTGGGCCACCTGCGGCGTCAGTTGGCTGGTGCTGAGCGCGTTGTAGTGGACGGTGTAACCGTCAAAAGAAACCGACTGCTGGCCGAACGCCGGTATCGCGAAACTGGTCGCGGCCAGGACGAAGAGGATCGTGAATTTACGCATCATGACGTTCTCCGGTTGGAACACGCTTTAGAAGCCTAGCAGAAGCAAAAGCGCGCGTATGCCGATCAGGGCGAACAGCGGCGACAGGTCGAAGCCGGCAATCGGCGGAATGAAGCGCCGGAAGGGCCTGAGAATCGGGTCGGTGAGCTGGAACACCAGTGGTACGGCGGGGTGGCGCGACTGCGCCGCGACCCAGCTGAGCACCACCATGATGATGATCAGGAAGAAATAGGTCCACAGCAGCGTGCCGATCAGCTTTTTCACCGCGACGATGGCGATCAGGCTCCATGGCGCCGTGACCGGGGCCAGCATGGACATCAGCCAGACATTGAACACCTCCAGCACCAGCATCAGGACGACCGACGCGGTGTCCAGCTGGCCAATGGCGGGGACGACCCGGCGCAACGGCACCAGCAGCGGGTTCGTCAGTTTGACCAGGAACTGGCAGACCGGGTTGTAGAAGTCGGCACGCACCCATTGCAGCAGCAGGCGCAGCATGACCGCCGTGATATACAGGTCGATCAGCGTGCCGACCAGGTACGAGAACGCGCCGCCCGGGTTCACGATGCGTCTCCTTCGCCGGACAGTTCGCGGCCGCGGCGGGTTGCGGCCCGCACCGCGTCGGCGACAAGCGCCGAAAAGCCGCCCGCGCCGAGGGTCTCCAGCGCGGCCTGGGTGGTGCCGCCGGGTGATGTGACGCGCCGCCGCAGTTCGGCGACGTCCGCGCCGCCCTCCAGCGTCATGACACCGGCGCCGTGGGCGGTGTGCGTGGCGAGCGTGTTGGCGGCTTCCGGGTCCAGCCCCAGCGATTCACCCGCTTCACGCAGGGCCTCGGTGAGCAGGAAGAAATAGGCGGGTCCGCTGCCAGACACGGCGGTGACCACGTCGATCAGCGCTTCCTCTTTCACCTCGACCGTGGCGCCCGCGGCGGCCAGCAGGTTTGCGGCCGCTTCGCGCTGGGCGTCGGTGCAGGCGTCGCTGGCGAAAGTGCCGGTGACCCCGGCGCCCAGTAGCGCGGGCGTGTTCGGCATGGCCCGGATCACGGCGGCAACGCCGAGGGCACCGGTAATCGCCGCGATCCGGATGCCGGCCGCCACCGAGACCACCAGCGCGTTCGCGGGCACCCTGCCAGCCAATGATGCCAGTACGGCGGGCATGACCTGCGGCTTCACCGCCAGGACCACCATGTCGGCGTCCTCGACCGCCGTTGCCGCGTCGGCATGGCACTCGATGCCGAAAGACGCGCCCAAACGGTCGCGCACGGCTTCGGCGGGGTCGGCGACCCGCACCGTCTTCGAAATATCGCCGGCCCTTGCCAGGCCGCTGATCAGGGCGGTGGCCATGTTGCCGCCGCCGATAAAGGTTATTCGCATGAACTCATTCTCCAGGAAAATCGCTCGCCGGGCCGCTCAGTCGCGCGGGCCGAACAGCGCGGTGCCGACCCGCACCATGGTACTGCCTTCGGCAATGGCGGGGGCAATGTCGCCGGACATGCCCATCGACAGGGTGTCCAGTTCGTGGCCCGCAACACAAAGCGCCTCGAAACATTCGCGGGTGCGGGCGAAACTGGCGCGGGTCTGCGTGATGGAATCGGTAGCACGGGGGATACACATCAAACCGCGCAGTCGGAGCCCGGGCAGGCCCCCGGCCAGTTCCGCCAGGCCCGGCAGGTCCGCGGGCGCGGCGCCGGCTTTCTGGGGTTCGGCGTCGACGTTCACCTGCAGGCAGATGTTCATCGGCGGCAGGTCGTCCGGTCGCTGCGCGGACAGCCGCTTCAGGATTTTCTCGCGGTCCACCGACTGCACCCATTGAAAGTGCGCGGCCAGGTCGCGTGTCTTGTTGGACTGGATCGGGCCGATGTAATGCCACTCGATATCGACATCGGCGAGCGCGGCCTGTTTTTCAAGTGCTTCGTCGACGTAGTTTTCGCCAAATGCGAGCTGTCCCTGCGCCTGCAGTTTTCGGATAGCGGCCACCGGGTGACGCTTGCTGACCGCCAGCAGGCGCACGGATGCGGCGTCGCGGCCCGCATCGGCGCAGGCCGAATCGATCATGGCATGGACCGCGGAAAGGCGACCGTATGGCGTTTCCATATTGGAAATTACCCCGTAATGTTCTAAGGTTACGAGAACAAATTTAACAGTTGTGCAAGGAAGTACACGGTTTCGGGCCACGACAGGGGCACCGTCGCTATTGTATCTCCACGCGGGTCTCATTCAGGAGGGGTATATGGACATCGCGGAATTACTGGCTTATTCGGTCAAGAATAAGGCCTCGGACCTGCACTTGTCTGCGGGTCTGCCACCCATGATCCGCGTGGATGGCGACTTGAAACGCCTGAACGTTCCGGCGCTGGACAATACCCAGTTGCAGGAATTGCTCTACAGCACGATGAACGACTTCCAGCGCCGCGATTTCGAGGCCAACCTGGAAGTCGACTACTCGTACGCGGTGCCGGGCCTGGCCCGTTTCCGTGTCAACTGCTTTCACATGGACCGCGGCGTCGGTGGCGCCTTCCGTACCATTCCGGAGGCGGTATGGACGCTGGAAGACATCGGCGCGCCGCCCACGTTCAAGGAAATCATCAACGTCCCGCGCGGCCTGGTGCTGGTCACCGGTCCCACGGGTTCGGGTAAGTCCACCACGCTGGCGGCGATGATCGATTACCTGAACGACAGCGTCGCCGGTCATATCCTCACCATCGAGGACCCGATCGAGTTCGTGCACAAATCGCGTAAGTGCCTGATTAACCAACGCGAGGTGCACCGTGACACGCATGGCTTCAACCAGGCGCTGCGCGCCGCGCTCCGCGAGGACCCGGACATCATCCTGGTGGGCGAAATGCGTGATATCGAGACGATTCGCCTGGCGCTGACGGCGGCCGAGACCGGTCACCTGGTGTTTGGCACCCTGCATACCAGCTCGGCGGCCAAGACCATCGACCGAATCATCGACGTGTTCCCGGCGGGCGAGAAATCCATGGTCCGCTCCATGCTGTCGGAGTCGCTCCGCGCCGTGATCGCGCAGACGCTGATCAAGCGCTACGGCGGCGGGCGCGTGGCCGCGCACGAGATCATGATCGCCACGCCGGCCATCCGTAACCTGATTCGCGAGGACAAGGTGGCGCAGATGTATTCCGCCATCCAGACCGGCCAGGCGGCCGGTATGCATACGCTCGACCAGTACCTGGAAATGCTGGTCGGACGCGGCATTATTTCCAAGCACGACGCCGCCCGGAAGGCGGTCGACCGCAAGCTGTTCCAGTAGGAGTCGCACCATGAGCGTTGTCGAAGGCTGGTTGCGCCAGCTGCACGAGGAAAAGGGTTCCGACCTGTTCGTCACCGCGGAGGCGCCGCCCTGCGTGAAGGTCAACGGCAAGATTCGCGGCCTGACTACCGAGGTGCTGCTGCCGGAAGAGGCCGAGGAAATCGTTTACGGCGTGATGAGCGAACGCCAGCGCGAAGAGTTCGAGTCCACCAGCGAGTGCCAGTTCGCGCTGTCGCTGGACAACGACGTCCGTTTCCGTGTCAGCGCGTTTTACCAGCAGGGCATGGTCGGCATGGTCTGTCGTCGCATCGAAACGCATATTCCGACCACCGAAGAACTGAACCTGCCGGACACGCTGAACGACCTGTCGCTGGAAAAACGCGGCATCGTGCTGTTCGTGGGTGCGACTGGTACCGGTAAATCCACGTCCCTGGCGGCCATGCTGGGGTATCGCAATCGCCGCATGAGCGGCCACATTGTCACCATCGAGGACCCGATCGAGTACGTCCACTTCCACGACAAGAGCCTGGTGACCCAGCGCGAAGTGGGCGTGGACACCGAGTCTTTCGAGGTCGCGCTGCGCAACACCCTGCGCCAGGCGCCGGACGTGATCATGATCGGTGAGATTCGTACCCGAGAAACCATGGAGCACGCCATCAGTTTCTCGGAAACCGGTCACCTGGTGCTGTGCACGCTGCATGCCAACAATGCCAACCAGGCCATGGACCGCATCCTGCACTTCTTCCCGGAAGACCAGCATGAGCAGGTGCTGCTCGACCTGTCATTCAACATGAAGGCGATCGTGGCGCAGCAGCTGGTGCCATCGGTCGACGGCACCCGGCGCTGGCCTGCCGTGGAAGTGTTGCTGGCCACGCCGCTGGTCAAGGACACCATCCGCAAGGGCGAGATCGCCGAGCTGAAGGAAATCATGAAGGCCTCGGGCCACCACGGCATGATCACCTTCGACCAGTGCCTGTACAACATGTACAAGGAAGGCAAGATCACCTACGACGACGCGCTGCGTTACGCCGATTCGGCCAACGAGGTGCGCCTGGCCGTGAAGCTGTCCGAGGGCGGCGACGCCAATTCGCTGTCCGAGAGGCTGCACGACGTCGAGTTGCTGGACTGACGCCGGTTAACGCAAAAAACCGGCCCGGTTAACCGCGCCTTAACACCGTGAGGCCTAGACTGGTCGCGCACTGGAAGACCGGCGCATTGCGCCGGCGCGAGTGGCAGCTAAACGGCTGATGCAAGACACATAGGGCAGTCTGGGCCCAAGCGAGGTGTTGATATCATCTGCTTGGGCCTTTCTTTATGTCCATGAAATGGACCCGGCAGATCTATGCACATCCTGATAATCGAAGATAACCCGGACATCGCCGCCAACCTTGGCGATTTCCTGGAGGACCGCGGTCATACCGTGGATTTCGCCGGCGACGGCATTACCGGCCTGCACCTGGCCGTGGTCAACGATTTCGATGCCATCGTGCTCGACCTGCAGCTGCCCGGCATGGACGGCCTGGACGTCTGCCGCAAGCTTCGGGACGATGCCGGCAAGGATACGCCGGTGCTGATGCTGACCGCGCGCGACCGGTTGGAAGACAAGCTGACCGGCTTCGACAGCGGCGCCGACGATTACCTGGTCAAGCCGTTCGCTTTGCAGGAAGTCGAGGCCCGGCTGGATGTCCTCTGCCGCCGCGGGCGCCACCGTGGCAGTCGTGTACTGCAGGTGGGTGACCTGAAGTACAACCTCGATACGTTGACCGTGAACCGTGCCGACAGCGAGATCGAGCTGAACCCGATCGGGCTGAAACTGCTGCGCTGCCTGATGGAATCATCACCCAACGTGGTGACCCGCGCCGAGCTGGAGAAAGAGGTCTGGGGCGAGGAAATGCCGGACAGCGACAGCCTCCGTGTGCATATCCACTCGCTGCGTTCACAGATCGACAAGCCGTTCGGCTCGAAGATGATCCAGACCCGCCACGGTATCGGCTACCGGCTGACGGAGTCGGATGCAGTTTAGGCGTCGTCTCCGCAGCAGGATCATTTTTTCGTTCCTGCTGCTCGGTACGCTGCTCAGCGGCCTGTTCGCCGTCAGCGTGCTGCTGCTGGAAGGCTACCTGGAAGACCAGCTGATCGGCTCCACCATCGCCCAGGAGCTGGACGACTACGTCATGCAGCTGCGCGAGGATCCCTCGGTGGTCGAGCCGTTCTACACCCGCATCCAGGGTTACGTGACGCGTCCGGGCGACCCCAATCACAGCGTGGCCGCGCAGGTTAGGGACCTGGAAACCGGCGTGCACGATGTCGAGCTGGCCGATGGTCACTTCAAGGTGGCCGTGCGCAAGGACGACGACCTGTGGGCGTTCCTGATGTACGACGTCACCGACAACCGCCGGCTGGAGCGACAGCTGTTCACCGCACTGATCGGCGTGGTGCTGATCTTCTCGTTGCTGGCGCTCGCCATCGGCATGTGGTCGTCGACCCGGGTCATGCACCCGGTGACCGAGCTGGCGAAGCGGCTGGAAGACGCCGAGGAAGCATCGCCGTCACCCCAGCTGGCGCAGTGGTTCGCCGACGATGAAGTGGGCCAGCTGGCCGCGGCGCTGGACGCCTACGCCGAGCGCATGCACCACCTGGTGGAGCGAGACCGTGAGTTCAATGCCGACGTCAGCCACGAGTTGCGTACACCGCTGGCGGTCATCGCCGGCGCGACGGAATTGCTGCTGGCCCAGGACGACCTGCCGGCACGGACCCGCAACCGGCTGTTGCGCATCGCCCGCGCCGCGAGGCAGTCCACCGACATCACCACGGCCCTGTTGCACCTGGTGCGCGCCGAACGCGGCACCGACGAGGGCAGTGAATCGCACAGCGTATCCGCTGTGGCCCAGGACATCATCGACCTGCACCGGCCCCTGCTGGACAACAAGCCGCTGGAGCTGCGCCTGGAGGAAGACGACCGGGTCAGCGTCATTGCACCGGAATCGGTGATCGCGGTGACGGTCAGTAACCTGGTCAGCAATGCCATCCGCTACACGCCGGAAGGCGAGGTGGTCGTGCGCGTCGGCAATGGGCGCGTCGCGGTCGAAGACACCGGCCCCGGCATTCCCGATGAAGAAATCAAACACGTACTCGAGCGCCATTATCGCGGCGAGGGCGCCACGGGTTCCGGTTCGGGGCTGGGTCTCGCCATCGTCAAGCGGCTGTGTGAACTGTACGGCTGGCGGATTCATTTCGAAAACCGCGCCGAGGGTGGCCTGCGTGCGGAGATCGTGTTCTTCCGCGCGTGAGTGGTGAGTGCACTACTCACCAGAAACCGCGCGTGGTACTTTTGCGGGCGTTTCGAAACCGGAGAGCGTCTTGATCGTCAACTGTCCCCAGTGCAAGAAGCCGATGTCGAGCGTCGCGCCGCTTTGCCCGAAATGCGGCTTTGCCCGCGGCGACGTCACCGAAGAACAGCTGACCGAGTTCCAGCGGCGCAAACTTCGCGACCGCATCTACCACCTGAAGATGACCAGCTACTTCGCAATTTCGCTGCTGCTGGCAGCCTGTGGCTGGTACTGGTGGGAATCCAGTGATTTTTCGCGGCCACCCTCAGCTGTACCCATTATCCTGGTGGCGCTGGGAACGGTGGGTTACCTGGTGACGCGGGTGCTGCTGTTCAGGGCCAAGAAAGCGCTGCGCAAACTGCGCTGACGCGAGCCCGGCGGAAATTCCGTCAGAGATCCTGCTTGTAGCGGACGTAGGGGATACGCCCGTAGATGGACTCGAAGGGGTCCGTGAGGCTGGTGTCGACAGCGCCTTCATCCACACCCTCGTCCAGTACATTGCTGGCGCCCACGCTGAAGCTCGCGTTCCACGGCGCCCGCCACGTGAAGTGCACGTCGAACGTGGTCTGCGCGTCCAGCGGCTGGCGGTTCAGGAAGTCGACCGGAGTGCGGTAGTAGGACTGTACGCCGCCGCTGAAGGCGCCGCGGCTCCAGTCCAGGCTCAGGCCCGCGGTGTCGAATGGCTCGGCAATTGTCCAGTTGTGGATGCCCGGCGACGAGTAGTACACGCCCTGCTGCGCACTGTCGAGAATGCGCGTCAACTGCAGGCCCACCACCATGTCGCCGGCGCGGTCGGTGGAAATGCCCACCTGGAATTCGAGGTCGATGCCCGTCATTTCCGATTCCAGCGCCTGCGTGCCCGGCAGGGCTTCAAGGCTGGGCAGCAAGGGGTTGCCGCCGGCGATGACCCGCTCAATGGGGTCCACGGTCGGCATCGCGCCCCAGGGCGTACCGGTCACGTCCAGCTCGGCACGGGACTCGTACATTCTCATCGACGCCGTGGCCCGGTCCGTAACGCGGAATTTCGCACCCAGTGCAGCGGTGCCCGTGCGATAGGCCGCGGCGCGGTCAATGAAGTAACAGTTGGTGGCCGTGTACGAGCCGGCGTTCAGCGTCCCGTTCTCGCAATGAATTTTGCCCAGCGCCTGGAAACCCGGCTCGGCTTCACCCAGCGTCATGCCGCCGCCCAGTGACAGCCGGTCATCCAGGCGGAAATCAACCGCGTTGCCAGCGATCACGCGCTGGCCATTCAGCGACGAACTGCCGTGAATGCCAATGGCGCGCAGGTCAATCGGCTGCTCAAGTTGCAGACGCAGTTTGCGCTGGTCGCTGCCCCCAAGGTCGAATGGCAACGAGGCCGATTCACGGGCATCGGAAAGCGGAAAGGGTACGATGGACTGTGGTGTTTTCAGCCCCACGAAAGACTGCTCGCCAAGGGTGCTGGTCACCGGCTCGGCGGCCACGGTGAGGCCGCTGTAAGCGCCCAGCACGAAAAGCGCGGTGAGAGCACCACGCCATTGCTTGCCTGTTTTCCTGCAAAGCAATTTCTTCATGACAGGTTGTAGAGCCTCGTTGGCGATGCCCTTGGGTGAGCATTCGCAGTACATCCATGTCCTGTGACAAGCATAGCAAAAGATCGTTCGTTTTGCCGAGCTGGTAGCGCTAGCAAGGTCGCTATAATGCGGCTTTCAGAGATTGACGGAGACCTCATGGCGCTGAAGCACACCCCCGTTTGCGATTTTGGCCGGCCCGCACCGGCATTCCACCTCGAGGCCACCGACGGCCGCATGCTGGACCTTGACGCCTGCCGCGGCCCCAACGGCCTGCTGGTGATGTTCATCTGCAACCATTGCCCCTACGTGAAGGCCATCCGCGACAAGCTGGTGCGCGACTGTCGCGCGCTCGAATCACTGGGCATCGGCACCGTCGCCATCATGTCCAACGACCCCACCGACTATCCGGAAGACTCGTTTGAGAACATGAAACTGGAGGCGGAAAAGTACGGCTATCCGTTCCCCTATGTCATTGATCCCACCCAGGAAGTGGCGCAGGCCTACGGCGCCGTGTGCACCCCCGATTTCTTCGGCTACAACGCCGGCCTGGAACTGCAGTACCGCGGCCGCCTGGACGCCGCGGGCGCCGCCCCGGACGCCCCGGACATGCCGCGCGAACTGTTTGAGGCGATGAAACAGGTGGCCGAAACCGGCCGCGGACCGGGGGCACAAACACCGTCAATGGGCTGTTCCATCAAGTGGACCGCCGGCGCATCATCGACGACCTGAAACGCCGTCGCGCTGACCCGGGCGCAGTCCCGGGTCGATTGGGCTAGACTATCCCGGATTTCGCCACGGAGAACAGCATGTCCGCCACTCACCTTGTCGGTGTCGACTGCAGCGATTGCAGCGAACGCGCACTCGATTACGCCATTGAACGCGCCCGTGATTCCGGCGCCGGCCTTGTCGTCGCACACGTTATTGAATGGTCCCGCTATTCCTTCAGCACCGCGCAGGAAAATGAGCAGCGGCACAAGCGCCGGGAAGAGGAACTGGAGCGCGCACGAACCGAGGTGATCGACCCCGTCGTGGCGAAGATCAGGGAAGCCGGCGTCGAAGCCAGGGGCGTCATCCGCCACGGCCACGCGGCGGAAACCCTGGCCAAGCTGGCGAAAGACAACGACGCCGCCAGCATCATCGTCGGCCGTTCAGGGTCCTCGAAGTTCAAGGCGCAGTTTTTCGGCAGTGTCGCCAGCAGCCTGGTGCAGATCGCCGACCGGCCCGTGACCGTGGTGCCCTGACGCGCACCACCGGCCCACCACCCAGCAGGATCAACGCGCGCAGACGCGACAACAACATCAAACACTCAGGGAATCACCACATGCGAATCACCAGAATCACAGCCGCCGCCCTATTGCTGCTGGCGGCCGTTCCGGCCTGGGCCCAGGACGGCATCGACCAGAAGATCAATAACGCCATCCAGCCCATCGCCGATGCGGTGACGGCGGCCATTTTCTACCCGGTTCCGCTGGGTTTCGCCGAGATTCCGTTCGTGCTGATCTGGCTGGTCACTGCCGCCACGCTCATGACGCTGTACTTCAAATTCATTAACCTCCGCGCATTTACCCACGGCTTCAGGCTGGTTCGCGGCGATTACGCCGACCCCGACGCGGCCGGCGAAGTGACGCATTTCCAGGCCCTGGCGACCGCACTATCCGGCACGGTCGGGCTGGGCAACATTGCCGGCGTCGCCGTGGCGGTGTCGCTGGGTGGCCCGGGTGCCACGTTCTGGATGATCCTGGCAGGCCTGCTGGGCATGTCGTCCAAGTTCACCGAGTGCACCCTGGGCGTGAAATACCGGAACGAGTACCCGGACGGCACGGTGTCCGGCGGCCCAATGTACTACCTGTCCAAGGGCCTGGCCGAAAGGGGGCCGGCATTCGCGGTGCTGGGCAAGGTCCTGGCCGTGATATTCGCCGTGTTCTGTGTCGGCGGTGCATTCGGCGGCGGCAACATGTTCCAGGCCAACCAGAGCTTTTCGCAGCTGGTCAACGTGACCGGTGGGCAGGCCAGCTGGCTGGCCGATAAAGGCTGGCTGTTCGGCCTGGTGGTTGCAGCGCTGGTCGGCCTGGTGATCATCGGTGGCATCCGCGGTATCGCCCGGGTGACCTCGAAGATCGTGCCGTTCATGGGCATCACCTACGTGCTGGCCGGTGTTGTGATCATCCTGATGAACGTCGGCCAGGTGCCGGCGGCATTCGCCGCGATTTTCAACGGCGCGTTCAGCCCTGAAGGCGTGGCCGGTGGTTTCGTCGGCGTGCTGATCGTCGGCTTCCAGCGCGCGGCATTTTCCAACGAGGCCGGTGTGGGTTCCGCCGCCATCGCCCACAGCGCCGTGCAGACCAACCGCCCGGTCACCGAGGGCATCGTGGCCCTGTACGAGCCGTTCGTCGACACCGTGGTGGTGTGCACGATCACGGCGCTCGTGATCATCATCACCGGCTCGGCGGACTCCACCCTGGACGGCGTTCAGCTGACCTCGAACGCATTCGAATCGGCGATTTCCTGGTTCCCCTGGGTGCTGACCCTGGCGGTGGTGCTGTTCGCGTTCTCGACGATGATTTCCTGGTCCTACTACGGGCTGAAGTCATGGACCTACCTGTTCGGCGAGAGCAAGGCGGCTGACATCACCTTCAAGCTGCTGTTCCTGGCGTTCGTCATCATCGGCTCCAGCATGCAGCTGGGCGCCGTCATCGGTTTCTCCGACGCAATGATCCTGGCCATGGCCATTCCCAACCTGCTCGGCGTCTATTTCCTGCTGCCCGTGGTGAAGCGGGAGCTCAACGAATACTGGGCGGACCTGAAGGCGGGGCGACTCGAGCAATCCTGAACGGGGGCGTGTCGCGGGTGCCGGGGTGGGTGATGACCTACCCGGACTCGCTCAAGTACATCCGTGTATCGCTTATCGGCGGCATCCTTGCCGCCGAAAGTCCGGGTAGGTCATCACCCACCCCGGCATTGGACACGCCAACCGAGTTTGTTGTTGCGATGCCATGCCGGCCTGACTAGCATTCTGCCGTCTCACCGTCTCACCGTCTCACCGACAACGTTAGAATGACCGCTCCTTCGAAACCAGGAGCGAAAATGTACTTCACGTTCCTCGCATTGCTGACGTCGGCCGGGCTGGCCGCAGGAGAACCGAACATGACCCATACCGCGAAAGGTGATTTCGACGTGCAGATGACACCGGCCAGCGAGTGGCCGCTTGAGGATGGCAACAACGTCCGTCGCGTCACGCTGGAGAAAACCTACCGCGGTGAGCTGGTGGCCACGGCCCGGGGTGAGTTGCTGATGGCCGGGGCGCCGGTTGACGGGTCGGCGGCCTACGTGGGTGTCGAGCACGTGGAAGGCTCACTTAAAGGCCGCACCGGCACATTCGTGCTGGCGCACAAGGGCGTGATGCAGCCGGGTGAGCAGCACCTGGACATCACCGTCGTGCCCGGGTCGGGTACCGGGGAACTGGCCGGGCTCGAGGGCAAGGTCGGTATCGACATCGCTGAAAACGGCGACCACTTCTATACATTCGAATTCACGCTGGGCGAGGCACGCTGAAGCGACGGCCGCGCCCGGCGTGGCCCCTTGCCCCCTGCTGGCCAGTCATGGAGAATGAGAAGCTTCACCCTGCCTTGTTGGAGAAGGGCGGGGGAATGCTTTTGTTACCGCTAACAGGGAATCCGAATGCCCACCCGCAAAGATCTCGCCAACGCGGTTCGTGCGCTGTCCATGGACGGTGTGCAGGCCGCCAACTCTGGACACCCCGGCATGCCCATGGGCATGGCGGACATCGCCGAAGTCCTCTGGAACGACTACCACCGCCATAACCCGGCCAACCCGGGCTGGTGGGACCGCGATCGCTTCGTGGTGTCCAACGGGCACGGTTCCATGTTGCTCTACTCACTGCTGCACCTGACCGGTTACGAACTGCCGGTGAAGGAACTGGCCAACTTCCGCCAGTTGCACTCGATGACCCCGGGGCACCCCGAATTCGGCGAAGCGCCGGGCGTTGAAACCACCACCGGGCCGCTGGGCCAGGGCCTGGCCAATGCCGTGGGCATGGCGCTGGGCGAAAAGGTGCTGGCGGCGCGTTACAACCGCGACGGCCACGACATCGTCGACCACACGACGTGGGTGTTCCTGGGCGATGGCTGCCTGATGGAAGGCATTTCCCACGAGGCCTGCTCGCTGGCCGGCACGCTGGGCCTGGGCAAGCTGATTGCTGTCTGGGACGACAACGGCATCTCCATCGACGGTGAGGTGGAAGGCTGGTTTACCGACGACACGCCCGCGCGTTTCGAGGCTTACGGCTGGCAGGTGATCCGCAACGTCGACGGCCATGACCCGGAGGAAATCCGCCAGGCCATCGACACCGCCCGCGCCGAGTCCGATCGCCCGACACTGATCTGCGCGCGCACCATCATCGGCTTCGGCTCACCGAACAAGCAGGGCACCGAGGCCACCCACGGTGCCGCGCTCGGCGAGGACGAAGTTGCAGCCACGCGCGAGGCGCTGGGCTGGAACCACCCGCCGTTCGAGATTCCGGACGACATTTACGCCGGCTGGTCGGCACTGGAGAAAGGCGCCGAGGCCGAGCGGGAGTGGAACGCCCGTTTCGAGGCTTACGCCCGCGCCTTCCCGGTGGAAGCCGCCGAATTTGAGCGGCGCATGAAAGGCGAACTGCCGGACGACTGGAATGCCGTCACGGCGGACTTCATCCGCAAGACCCAGGCCGACGGCGGCGACGTGGCGACACGCAAGTCGTCGCTGATGGCCCTGAACGGCTATGGGCCGTCGCTGCCGGAACTGATCGGCGGCTCGGCGGACCTGGCGCCGTCCAACAACACCATCTGGTCGGGCAGCGAAGACGTGCTGAAGGGCGGCCGCAACGGCAACTACGTGCATTTCGGCGTCCGCGAATTCGGCATGACCGCGCTCGGCAACGGCCTGGCGCTGCATGGCGGATTCGTGCCCTACACCGCGACCTTCCTGACGTTTTCCGACTACGCCCGCAACGCGGTGCGCATGGCGGCGCTGATCCCGGCACACCAGGTGCTGGTCTACACCCACGACTCCATCGGCCTGGGCGAGGACGGCCCTACCCACCAGCCGGTGGAACACGTGGCCAGCCTGCGACTGATCCCGAACCTGTCGGTCTGGCGCCCGTGTGACACGGTTGAAACCGCGGTGGCGTGGAAATGCGCCATCGAGGAGCGCCGCTGCCCGCATGCGCTGATCCTGACCCGCCAGGGCCTGCCGCACCAGGATCGCGACGAGGCCACTCTCGCCGATATCGAAAAGGGTGCCTACATCCTGCGCGGCACCGACGACACGCCGGACGCCATCATCGTCGCCACCGGTTCCGAGGTGGGCCTGGCAGTGGGCGCGGCCGAAAAGCTGGCCGGCGAGGGCGTGGCCGTACGCGTGGTGTCCATGCCCAACACGGGTCGGTTCCAGGCCCAGGACGAGGAATACCGCCATTACGTGCTGCCGCCCGCGGTGACCGCGCGCGTGGCCGTCGAGGCCGGCGTCACCCAGTACTGGCGTGGCCTGGTCGGCGACCGGGGCAAGGTGGTCGGCATCGACCGCTTTGGCGCTTCCGCGCCCGCCCCGCAACTGTTCGAAGAATATGGGCTGACCGTCGACAATGTCTGCGCGGCGGTCCGCGATACGCTCAACGCGAAATGATTTTGATAAGGAGACCCTGACATGCCAGTAAAAGTCGCGATTAACGGATACGGCCGCATCGGCCGCAACATCATGCGCGCCGTGTACGAGTCCGGCCGCACCGACGAGATCCAGGTCGTTGCCATCAACGACCTGGGCGACGCCGAGACCAACGCGCACCTGACGCGCTACGACACCGCCCACGGCAAATTCCCGGGTGAGGTCAGCGTGGAAGGCGGTGACCTGATCATCAACGGCGACCACATCAAGGTGTTCGCGGAACGCGACCCGGCCAAGCTGCCGTGGGCCGAACTGGGCGTGGACGTGGTGCACGAGTGCACCGGGTTCTTCCGTTCCAAGGAAGCGGCCGGCAAGCACATCGCCGCCGGCGCGAAGAAGGTCATCGTCTCGGCCCCGGGCCAGAACGTTGATAACACCGTCGTTTTCGGCGTCAACGACGACACCCTGAAGGCCAGCGACGAAGTCATTTCGAACGCGTCCTGTACCACCAACTGCCTGGCGCCGCTGGCCAAGGTGCTGCACGAGGCCGTCGGTATCGAAAAGGGCCTGATGACCACCATCCACGCCTACACCAACGACCAGGTGCTGACCGACGTGTTCCACAGCGACCTGCGGCGCGCGCGTTCGGCCACGATGAGCCAGATCCCGACCAAGACCGGCGCGGCTGCGGCCGTGGGCCTGGTGCTGCCGGAACTGAACGGCAAGCTGGACGGATTCTCGATGCGCGTGCCGACCATCAATGTCTCGGTGGTGGACCTGGTCTTCACCGCGTCGCGCGACACCACTGTCGAGGAAGTGAACGCCGCGGTGAAAGCCGCCGCCGAGGGCCCGCTGAAGGGTGTGCTGGGCTACAACGAGCTGCCGCTGGTGTCCATCGACTTCAACCATGACCCGCATTCGTCCATCTTCGACGCCGGCCTGACCCGCGTGATGGACGGTAACCTGGTGAAAGTGCTGAGCTGGTACGACAACGAGTGGGGTTTCTCCAACCGCATGCTCGATACCACGCTGGCGCTGGTCAAGGCTTCCTGAGGAGCACAGCCATGTACTGCCTGCACATGAGCGACCTGGATCTTTCCGGCAAGCGCGTGCTGATGCGCGAAGACCTGAACGTTCCCATCGAGGACGGCAAGGTGACCTCAGATGCGCGCATTCGCGCGGCGGTACCGTCCATTATCGAAGCGCTGTCGCACGACGGCGCCTCGGTGCTGGTGATGTCGCACCTGGGCAGGCCCACCGAGGGCGAGTTTGAGAAGAAGTTCTCGCTCGCCCCGGTCGCCGACCGGCTGGGTGAACTGCTCGGCCGCCCGGTGCGGCTGGCCACTGACTGGCTGGACGGCGTTGACATCTCGCCGGGCGAAGTAGTGTTGTGCGAGAACGTCCGCTTCAACCCGGGCGAGAAGGCCAACGACGAAGCGCTGGCGAAGCGCATGGCGGCGCTCTGCGACGTCTTCGTCATGGACGCCTTCGGCACGGCCCATCGCGCCCAGGCCTCCACCGAGGGCGTCGCGCGTTTCGCGCCCGAGGCCTGCGCCGGCCCGCTGCTGGTGCGTGAGATCAGCGCGCTCAAGTCTGCGCTGGAAGACCCCGATCGGCCGCTGCTGGCGATCGTGGGCGGGTCGAAAGTGTCGACCAAGCTGACCGTGCTCGAGGCGCTGCTGGAGAAATGTGACCAGCTGATTGTCGGCGGCGGTATTGCCAACACGTTCATCGCGGCCACCGGTCACGAGGTCGGCAAGTCGCTGTACGAGCCGGAGCTGATCGACGAGGCGCAACGCCTGATTCGCCTGGCGCACGAGAAGGGCGGCCACATCCCGATTCCCAAGGATGTGCTGGTTGCCAACGCCTTCGAGCCCGACGCCGAAGCGCACGTGCGTTACCTGGATGATATTGGCGAAGACGAGATGATCCTGGATATCGGCCCGCTGACCGCGGCCGAGTACGCCGAAATCATCTGGAGCGCGGGAACGGTCATCTGGAACGGACCGGTCGGCGTGTTCGAGTTCAAGAACTTCCGTCACGGCACCCAGGCCATGGCCGAGGCCGTGGCGAACTCCAATTGCTTCAGCATTGCCGGTGGCGGTGACACCCTGGCCGCGATCGACCAGTTCGGTGTCGGCGACGATATCAGCTATATCTCCACGGGGGGCGGTGCTTTCCTGGAGTACGTCGAAGGCAAGAAGCTTCCCGCCGTCGCGGCGCTCGAAGCCCGCGCCTGATCGCGCGTAGGCCGTCCCGGGGTGGGGGTGTGCTTGCCCCGGGACGCGCTCATGTACATCCCTGTATCGCTCATCGGCGGCATCCCTGCCGCCGAAGGTCCCGGGGCAAGCACACCCTCACCCCGAAACTACCGCGTCGTTCAGCCCGGGCCCCTCACATTGAATTCAAACCGAACCGCCGCTGTGTGATGGCGGCGCGCTGCGCGGCAGCCCTGTTTGGTGGGGTTGGCCCTATCGGAACTTTCGGCGACACGGAAGTCGCCGAAAAGCGTACAAGGATGTATTCACAGCGTGTTCCGATAGGGCCAACCCCAACAATCAGGGCGGTCAGCCCGCAACACGCCTCCACTCACCGCCGCCCGATGGACTGGTCCCCGATGATCGCCCCGAGCTGCAGGAACAGCAGCCCGCTGTGCAGTTCATTCCAGCCGTAGCCCAGGTACACGGGGCCCAGCGGTGTGTCGTAGGCCAGATAAAGGCTGCCGTTCCAGATCGCGTCGCTGAACAGGTCATCGCGATCCGCGGTGGCGTTGCCGTACTCGAGCGTACCGCCGACGTAACCGGGCAGGATGCCGGACTGGTGGACCTGGTAGCGGTAACCACCCAGCAGCATGCCGAAGTTGGCGCCGTTGAGCTCGGCCGGCTCGAATCCGGACATGTTCAGGAAGCCGCCACCCGTGAAAATGGCGTAGAGGGGCGCGCCGACGTCGTCCAGGGTCACGTTGTAGCGCGCACCGGCCAGCGCACTGTGACGCCCCCAGGTGTGTGCGGCGATGGCGTTGAAGCGCAACTGTTCGAAATCGTCATCGGCGCCCAGCGCCTCGCTGGAGTCGATGTACTCAAGGCGGGCGAGGACGCCGTCGCCCGGCAGGAACATGTCGTCAAGTGAATCGAAAACGGCGCCCAGGCTGAACTCGCCGCCATCGAAATCCGTTTTCGGAAACGGCAGGCCGATGCCCGGCTTGACCTCGCCGAAATACCGCGCCACGCCCCCGTAGAGGGCGAAATCGTTGCCGAATGCGCGTCCGATGGTCGCGGCCACCCAGGATTCCTGGATCTCGGCTTCACCCACGGCGATGCTGTCCGTCGTGAACAGCAGCAGGTCGCGCCGCGAATAGGCGATCTCCGGGTTGATGAACCAGCGCCGGTGGTCGTCCATGTACTTGTAGACATCACCAAGTACACCAACGTCTTCGCCCAGCTGTACAACGGCACGGGCCTCGGAGCCGCGCTCGTCCAGGTCCGTGACCAGGTAACCGGCCTGCAGGTTGATGGATGAACCGCGCCGGTCACCGGAAATGGTCAGGCCGGTTTCGATGAAGTCGGTACCGCGCGTGTCCTGCTGCACGCTGATCTCGACACCGGTCTGGCCGTTCTCGTTCACGACCGTGTAGCTGGCCATGCGGATGAAGCCCAGGCTGTAGATGTTTTCCAGGTCCGACTCCATCTGCGCCACGTCCAGGGGTTCGCCGATCCTGGTGTTCAGCATGTTCTGCAGGACTTCGTCGGAAAACCGCGACTGGTTGTCCAGTCGCACAAAGTGCACCGTGGGCTCACCCGCCTCGCAGGCCTGTATGCCCCGGCGCCAGTCGGCCCAGCCCTCGTTGTCCATTGACAGGCTCGCCAGTGCGTCGTGGCTGGCCTGGGCGGCCTGGTAGCCCAGCGGGATGGACGCTTCGAAACCGCTGAAATCGCGCGACGTGATCTCGAATCCGAGATCCGGGCGGATCATGATGTCCTGATCGGCCATGCTATCCATCTGCACCTGGGTGTTGTTAATCACCATCAGCGCGGTCATCTGTTCGACCACAGACACCACGTTGCCGATGCGTTCCTCTGGCATCAGGGGTGTTCCCACGTCCACGGCAATGACGATGTCCGCGCCCATGGCGCGCACGACGTCCACCGGCAGATTACGCACCAGGCCGCCATCGACCAGCAGGTGATCACCACGCTTAATGGGGTCGAAGACGCCGGGAACGGCCATGCTGGCACGCATGGCTTCCGCCAGCGAGCCGTCGCCCATGATCACCGGCTGGCCACGGACGATATCGGTGGCCACGGCGCGAAAGGGAATCGGCAGTTCGTCAAAGTCGCTGACCTGGACGCGCTGGCCGATGACGTCCTCGAACAGCAGCAGGATGTTCTGGCCGGCGACCACGCCGCCGGGCAGCGCGCTGCTGCCCTTGCCGACGCCGAACTTAGGTCCAAATAGCCCAAGCTCGTCGTCGCTCTTGCGGCGCAGGGGTTCCGACTGGCGGGGCGGGGAGCCGGCAAAGACCGCGTTCCAGTCGGTGGTTTCGATCAGGGTCTCGATCTCGCCGGCGCTCAGGCCGCTGGCCATGAAACCGCCGATGATGGCGCCCATGCTCGTGCCGGCGATGTAATCGACCGGGATGCGCATTTCTTCCAGGTACTTCAGCACGCCGACGTGCGCGTAGCCGCGTGCGCCGCCACCGCCCAGCACCAGGCCGACGCTGGGCCGGTCGGCGCCGTGGGGCGCGTCGCAGTGCATCGCGTACGTCGGAGCCGCGGCAAACAGGGACAGGATCATGCCGGTGATAGCGCCTGTTCGGCGCGGGCTGAAATGGCTCATCGGGCGAGACATCCGGGTGACGGTTCCAGCGGGCATTCTACCAATCCCGCCGTGCTAGACTCGGCCCACTTTCGCTGTCCCGATTCCCCAATGATCATCACCGCCGATATCGCCATGTATCCGCTGCACGCGGATTACGAGGCCCCGATCATCGAATTCATACACGCGCTCCGCCACTACGAGGACCTGGACGTGGTGACCCACCAGATGAGCACCCAAGTTCGCGGTAAGTTCGATCGCGTCATGACCGCCATCAACGCCAGCATGAAACCCGTGATGGCGGACCCGACCCGGGTGGTGTTCGTCGTCCGGTATCTGAATATCGACCTGGATATCGCCGCCCGCCCGGATATCGGCTGATCAAGTGGTCGGTGACGACAACAGTTTTATCGCCGCGCTGACCGCGCTCTGGCCTTGGGAGGCGCTGGCCGTGGCGCTGGCCATCACCTACCTGCTGCTGGCGATTCGCCAGAACCCCTGGTGCTGGCCGGCGGCGATTGCCAGCGCCGGCATCTATGTCGCGCTGATGCTGGGTGCCGGCCTGTACATGCAGTCGGCGCTGCAACTGTTCTACATCGCCATGGCGATTTACGGCTGGTGGAACTGGCGTGGGGGCGATGACGGCACGGTGCCGGCGGTCGTGTCCTGGCGGGCGGCCGATCACGTGCGCCCGCTGGCCGTGATCGCCGTGGCCGGCGGCCTGGCCGGCTGGGCCCTGCACCAGTGGACCGACGCCGCCTGGCCCTGGCTGGACGCGCTGATCGCCTGCGGCGCCATCGTCACCACCTGGATGGTGGCGCGCAAGGTACTGCAGAACTGGCACTACTGGTTCGTCATTGACGCGGCTTCGGCCTGGCTCTACGCCCACCAGGGGTTGTGGTTGACGGCCGGGTTGTTCGTGTTCTACCTGGTGCTGATCGTCATCGGCTACCGTGACTGGAAGTCGAGCATGGCGAAGCCGGAACCGGCTGGCGCGTGACCGCAGACCGGCCACCGCTCGGCGTTTTTCCGGAAACCCGTGGTGCCCGGGTCGTGCGGCGGCTGGGCCAGGGGGCGGTCACCCGCAGCTGGTTACTGGACAGTTCCGCGGGCAAGCTCGTGCTGCGCCGAGACCTTCCCATGGCCAGCCGGCTGGGGCTGGACCGCGTCAACGAGTATGCGGTGTTGCAGGCGGCCGCGGTCGCGGGGCTGGCACCACAGCCACTCGGCTGTGAACCAAAACGGGGGCTTTTACTGACGCGGTACCTGCCGGCTTCACCCTGGCGACCGTCCGACCTGCGCGACCCAGCGCGCCTGCGTGCGCTGGGGCGATTGCTTCGCCGAGTTCATTCCTTGCCGGGCGTGGGTCAGCGCTTCGACCCTGCCGCGATCACCAGGCGTTACGCCCGCCAGGCGCCAGGGTCAGAATCGGATGCGCTGGTGCGTGAAGCGGCCTCTTTGTCAGCGACCCTTTACCCCGCTGGCTACGAGGCGCGACTTTGCCACCACGATGCGCACGCCGGAAACATCGTCGGCCAAAGGCCGGCGCGCCTGCTGGACTGGGAATATGCCGCGGCGGGTCAGCCCTGGATGGACCTGGCGGTGGTGACACGCTTTCATCGCCTGGGAAAAAGCCGCCTTGAGACCCTGGTCGCGGCCTGGCTGGACGCGGACACCGGTGACGCCTTGCCGTTCAGGGAATCCGTTCCGGACGCAATGACACGCATCGGCGAGTATGCCCGGCTGTACGACATTATGACGAGCTTATGGGAACGGGTGTTGCGCAGCTGAACCCTCACGATCACGTCGCACTTGGTCAGTTGGTGGCGATTGCGTATGCTGTCCGCTCTCAACCTGTTCAGGCACTGACTGATGAAAACGATGTTCAAGTTTGCTTCTCTGGCCGTCCTGTCACTGGTGCTGGGGGCGTGTGCTTCCGGGCCGGAGATCCACAGTGACTACGATCGCTCGGTCGATTTCTCCGAGTACACCACGTACAACTTTTTCAATCCGCTGGGCATCGAGAACCCGAACTACTCCAGCATCGCGGGCCAGGTGTTTCGCGACGCGATCGGTGATGAGCTGAACAAGCGTGGCTACACCCTGTCGGAGAATCCCGACCTGATGATCAACGTGTCCGCGACCATGCAGGACAAGACCAAGGTCACCACGTACAACGACCCGATGTACCCGGGTTACTACGGTTACCGTCGCGGTTTCTACGACCCGTGGTACGGCTACGGTTACGGCACCGAGACCCACGTGAGCCAGTACACCGAGGGCACGGTCAATATCGATATGGTGGACTCGACGCGCAAGCGCATGGTCTGGGAGGGCGTGGCCATAGGTCGTGTCAGCGGCAAGAAAACCAACGAAGAACTGCGCACGGCCATCCGCGCCGGCGTGGCCGAGATGTTCGCCGAGTTCCCGTTCCGGGCCGGCCAGTAAGTCAGGATTCCGCCGGCGGCAGGGTCTCCAGCAACTGGTTGGCGGCCTCGTCGGCGGGATTCAGCGCCAGCATTTTTTCTGCCCACCCCCGTGCCGCGGCGCTGTTGCCGCGGTCACGCTCGAACGTCGCCAGCGCCCAGAGCAACTCGCGGTTGTTGGGGTGCTGTGACTGCGCCTTTGCCAGGGCCTCGACAGCCGCGTCTTTCTGCCCCGCCGAGTTGAGCGCCACGCCATACACGTAGGCATAGCGGGCATTGCCCGGCGCCAGTTCCGCCGCTTTCTCCAGTTCGGGCAGGGCCGCCGGTGTGTTGCCGGCGCGAACCAGGGCCAGGCCCAGGGCGTGGCGCAGGCTGGCGTCATCCGGCGCCACGGCAAGGCCCTGCTCCAGCAACTTGCGCGACTCGCTTTCCATGCCCTGCTGCCGGTACAGGTCGGCCAGGTTTGCGTACGCCGGGCTGAACGCCTGGTCCAGTTTTAGCGACTGCCTGAAGGCCTTTTCGGCGGCCACGGCGTCGCCGCGCGTCACGTACAGGTTGCCCATGTTCATGTGGGATTCGGGGCGATCGGCGTTGTAGGCCTGCGTGGCGGCATAGTCACGCAGCGCCAGGTCCAGGGCGCCCCGGTCGGCGACGCTCATCTGGTTGAGCGGCGTGGCCGCCAGTGTTCGTGCCGCCTCGGCGCGCACCGCCAGCAGCGGGTCGCGCAGCAGGTGGCCGGCAAAGCCGAAGCGATTCGCTGGCGGAACGGCCTCGAGCGTTCGCAATGCCGCGATCCGCAGTAGCGGAGAGTCGTCCCCCAGTGCGGCCTGTACCAGTTGGAAGGACATCGGTCCAAGGTGGTTCTGCAACTCCAGGACCGCCGTTGCGCGGGCGATGTCCGGTGTGGTCTCGTCGTTGATGACCCGCATCAGCGAGACCTCGGCCTGGGGCTGGCCGCTGCGTGCCTGTTGGAAGGCCCGGGTCCAGTCCTGGAAGGGCTCGACGGCGTCGGGGAACATGCCGCTGAAGGCCTCGGCGGCCCAGGTGACATCACGGCCGGTGTGACAGCTGGTGCAGGCGTCCGGCGTGCCGAATTCCAGCGCCAGGTCGGGCCGCGGTACGCGCAGGCTGTGGTCACGTCGCGGGTCCACCTGCATATAGGTGGTTTCCGGCATATGACAGGCTAGGCAGTCCGCGCCGGTGGATTCTTCGGGGTGGCCGTGGTGGTCGCGGGTCGCGAATGTTGCGGGCAGATGGCACTGCGCGCAAACGGCGTCGCCCGGCGCGCGTAATTCCTGTGAATGCGGGTCGTGACAGTCGCTGCAGGTGACCCCGGCCGCGTACATTTTGCTCTGTAGGAAAGAACCCCAGACGTAGACTTCTTCCATGATCTGGCCGTCGTCGTGGTACAGCTCACCGGTGAGCAGCGCCGGGGAATGGTGATCCAGGAATGACGCGTCTTCCTGGGCGCCGCCGGCAATGGTGCCGCGGCGCGAGTGACAGGTCGCGCAGACCTGGATCTCGGTGTCCGTGGTTTTCGGTGCGCTGCGCCGGGCGATGCCGGTATCCATGTCGATCGGCCAGGTGACACCGTCGCGTTCGTTCAGGAGCACGGCCAGCCCCTGGCGAACGTCCTGCTCACGCAGTTCGCCGTCCAGGCCGGCCCAGTCGACATGGTCCTTTCCAGGCCCGTGGCAGGCCTCGCAACCCACATTGATATCGGTCCACGTGGTGTCGAACCGGTCGTTGGCCGCGTCGTAGCCCTTCACCAGGTCGGTGGAGTGACAGTCGGCGCACATGTAGTTCCAGTTTTGCTGCCGGCCGGTCCAGTGCAGCGGGTCGTCGTGGCCGATGGCCTCGTCCGGGTAGAGGTGAAACCAGCGCTGGCCGCCCTGGTCCTTCGGGCGGGCGTCCCAGGCCAGCGATAGCGCCTGCACGCGGCCGTCGGGGAATTCGACCAGGTATTGCTGCAACGGATCAAAGCCGAAGGTATAGCTGATCTGGAAATCAGCGGCTTCACCGTCGGGGCCGTCGGTGTTGACGAAAAACCCGCCGTCCCGGCGGAAAAGCCGCGACGTCACGCCGTGGACGGTGATCGTCGCATCATCAAAGTCGCCAAGCATGGTCGCTTCGGTGGCGTGCTGCATGGCCAGGTCGTGATGCGAGCCGCGCCAGGCAGCGTGTTCTTTAGCGTGGCAATCGGCGCAGGCCGCGGTGCCGACGAAGCCCTCGGTGGCCATGACGACCGTCGATGCAAACTGCCCCAGGCTTAACAGCAAAATCAGGTGCAGCGATTGACGCATGGCGCGAGGTCTCCAGTGGGTTTGTGCCGAGCGCCACATTATAGGCGCGGCCACGCGGTGCGATTGCGCTCCGCCAAAAAAAACGGCGGGGCCTGGCCCCGCCGTTTCATGATCACCCTGGAACGATCAGTTGCGAGCGGGCGATTCGAGTTGCTTCATGACCTTGTCGATGCTCAGGGAGCCACCGGCCGTGGGCGGGAACTCCTTGAAGGTCTCCAGGAACTTGTTGACCTCGGCCTGTGCCGGCACGAATGTCCACATCTGGTCCGCATAGAAATGGCGGACGTACAGCGCCGAGTCCGGGCTGACCTCGTAAGGGTCCATGCGCAGGTTGATGATCAGCGGCCAGCTGGGCGTCTTGCGGTAGGCCGTGTTGATCGCGCCTTCCATGATTGCCCAGTGGATCTTCCAGTCGTTGTAACGCAGCGCATTCAGGTTGCCACCTGCGTCGAAGTAGAAAATTTCCTTGCGCGCGCCCGGGCCTTCGCCGGACAGCAGCGCGGTCTGGTCATAGCCGTCCAGGTGCGCCTTGAAGGTCTTGCCGGCGGCCCGATGGCCTTCCAGCAGCTTCTCTTTTACGTCCGGTTCGCCGGCGGCGGCCAGCAGGGTTGGCATCCAGTCTTCATGCGAAAAGATGTCGTTGATGATGGTGCCGGGCTCGACGGTGCCGGGCCAGCGGACCATCTGCGGCACACGGAAGCCACCTTCCCAGGTGGTGCCCTTTTCGCCACGGAACGGCGTGGTGCCACCGTCAGGCCAGGTGAATTTCTCGGCGCCGTTGTCGGTGCTGAACACCACGATGGTGTTGTCGGCGATGCCCAGTTCGTCCAGCTTGTCCAGCAGTTCGCCGACATCGTCGTCCAGCTGCATCATGCCGTCGGCGTACATGCCGAAACCGGATTTTTCCTTGTACTCTTCCGGCAGGTGCGTCCAGACATGCATGCGGGTCGAGTTGTGCCAGACGAAGAACGGTTTGCCGGCTTCGTGGGCGCGCTCGATGAAGTCCAGGCTGGCGGCCAGGAACTCGTCGTCAACGGTTTCCATGCGCTTGCTGTTCAGCGGGCCGGTGTCCTCGATGCGGCCGTCGGCATAGCTGTGCAGCACGCCGCGCGGGCCAAACTTCTTTTTGAACTCGGGATCTTTCGGGTAGAACTCGCTTTCCGGCTCTTCCTCGGCGTTCAGGTGGTACAGGTTGCCGAAGAACTCGTCGAAGCCGTGATTGGTGGGCAGGTGCTCGTCGCGGTCGCCCAGGTGGTTCTTGCCGAACTGGCCGGACATGTAGCCGTGCTCTTTCAGCAGCTCGGCGATGGTCGGGTCCTTGTCCTGGATACCCTGCGCGGCGCCGGGCATGCCGATGGTCAGCAGGCCGGTGCGGTAGGGGTGCTGGCCGAGGATGAACGAGGCGCGGCCGGCGGTGCAGCTCTGCTGCGCGTAAGCGTCGGTAAAACGCGCGCCTTCATCGGCGATGCGGTCGATATTCGGCGTGCTGCCGCCCATCATGCCCTGGTGATAGGCGCTGATGTTCATCACACCAACATCATCACCCCAGATCACGAGGATGTTCGGTTTGTCCTGCGCCAGCGCCGGGCCGGCGGCAAGCGTGAACAGGGTCGCCAGGGCGACCGGCAGCCTGGAAAGTGGATTCTTCATTGCAACTCCCCCCAGAGGGTTGGTAAGAAAACGGGATTGGACGGCCATCATAGACCCGCGATGCAATCGCGCGCCACTTCATTTGCGCCGGGATGTCGCTTTGCCAAAGGTAGCGGTATCATAAGCGGCTTCATTTGCCTGCAACCTTTGCAGGTCACCATAAGAACGACCACGGCTTTCCCGGAAACGTAATGACTGCAACAAAAACACGCCAGACCAAGATCATCGCCACGCTCGGCCCCGCCACTGACGACCCCGCGGTACTCGCGCAGGTCATCGCCGCCGGCGCCGACGTCTTTCGCCTGAACATGTCCCATGGCGGGCCGGAAGAACAGGCCGCGCGGGCGAAGCTGGTGCGCGAGACGGCGAGCAACGCCGGCAAGGAAGTGGCGCTGCTGGTGGACCTGCAGGGCCCGAAAATCCGTGTCGAGAAATTCGCCGAGGGCGGTGTCGACCTGGAGCCCGGCCAGCCGTTTACGCTGGACGCCAGCCCGAACCCGGCGCCGGGTGACGACCACCGCATTGGTGTCACCTACAAGGGGCTGCCGGGTGACGTGAAGCCCGGCAATACCCTGTTGCTGGATGATGGCCTGATCGCCCTGCAGGTGGTCGAGGTCGATGGCGACCAGATTCACTGCGAGGTGGAAGTGGGCGGTCACCTGTCCAGCCGCAAGGGCCTGAACCTGCTGGGCGGCGGCCTGTCGATTCCCGGTATTGCCGACCATGACCGCGCCGACATCAAGCGTGCCGCGGAAATGGATGCCGATTACCTGGCGGTCTCGTTCCCGCGTAACGCCGACGACATGATCCAGGCCAAGAAGCTGCTGCGCGAAGCCGGCAGCCACGCCCGCGTGGTCGCCAAGATTGAGCGCGCCGAGGCCATCGAGAACCTGGAAGAGATCATCGACGCCAGCGATGTCGTCATGATCGCCCGCGGCGACCTGGGCGTGGAAATCGGCGACGCCGAGTTGCCGGGCCTGCAGAAACGCATTATCCGCGCGGCGCTCGACCAGAACCGCGTGGTGATCACCGCCACGCAGATGATGCAGTCCATGGTCGAGAACCCGGTGCCCACCCGCGCCGAGGTGCTGGACGTGGCCAACGCGGTGATCGACGGCACCGACGCGGTGATGCTTTCCGCGGAAACCGCCGTCGGCCGTCACCCGGTGAAAACCGTAGAAGCCATGGAGCGCGTTTGCGTCGGCGCCGAGAACCACGTCGAATCGCTGCACAGCGAGCGGCCAATGAACGTTCGCTTCAACCGCATCGACCAGGCCATCGCCTCGGCGGCCATGTACATGGCCACGCACGTGAAGGTCGACGCCATCATCGCCCTGACCGAATCCGGCTCCACCGCCCAGTGGCTGTCACGCGTACGCACCCACGTGCCCATTTACGCGCTGTCGGCCATGGCCTCCAGCCGTCGCCGCATGGCCATGTACCGCGACGTCTACCCCATCGCCCACGTGCCCCAGGGCAAGGGCATGGACAAGGTGCTGTCGAACGTCGTCGCGCTGCTGCTCGACCAGGGCAGGGTGAAAGTGGGCGACCGCGTGATCCTGACCATGGGCGACCGCCTGGGTAACGAGGGCGGCACCAATACCCTGCGCCTGGTCCAGGTGGCCAGCGACGGCTTCGTCGACAGTCAGACCAAGCTCGACCTGCACTGATCGTGTGAGGGGCGCGACGCGCATGGTTTTGTGGCGCGTCACGTTTTAGAATCAGGGATTCCCTTCCAATAACGACAGGAGAGGCTCAATGAGCAGTATGGACCTGGTGAAAACCGCCGCGGCCATGGTGGCCGAAGGCAAGGGCATTCTCGCCATCGACGAGAGCACGGGCACCTGCCAGAAGCGTTTCGATTCCATCGGTGTGGAATGCACCGAGGAAAACCGCCGCGCCTACCGCGACATGCTGCTGACCACGCCGGGGCTGGGCGACCATATTTCCGGCGCCATCCTGTTTGACGAGACACTGCGCCAGGCCACGGCCGATGGCACGCCGTTCACGAAAGTCATGACCGACGCCGGCATCCTGCCGGGCATCAAGGTCGACAAGGGCGCGCACCCGCTGGCCGGCGCCGCGCCGGGCGAGAAAGTGACCGAGGGCCTGGACGGCCTGCGTGCCCGCCTGGAAGAGTACGCCGAACTCGGCGCCAAGTTCGCCAAGTGGCGCGCCGTCATCACCATCGGCGAGAACATGCCGACGCCGGGCTGCATCGACGCCAACGCCCACGCGCTGGCCCGCTACGCGGCGCTGTGCCAGGAAGTCGGCCTGGTGCCGATGGTCGAGCCGGAAGTGATCATGGACGGCGAGCACGACCTTGACGAGTGCTACGAAGTCACCGAGGCCACGCTGCGTTCGCTGTTCAGCGAACTGTACGAGCAGAACGTGCTGCTGGAAGGCACCATCCTGAAGGCCAGCATGGTCATCTCCGGCACCAAGGCCCAGGGCCGCGCCGGCGTGGAAGAAGTCGCCCGCGCGACGCTGCAGTGCCTGCTGAATGCCGTACCGGCATCCGTCGCCGGCGTGGTGTTCCTGTCCGGTGGCCAGTCGGATGAAGAAGCCACCGCTCACCTGGATGCCATGAACAAGCTCGGCGATTTCCCGTGGCCGCTGACGTTTTCCTACGGCCGCGCGCTGCAGGCACCGGCACTGGCCACCTGGGGCGAGAACCCCGCCGCCAACGTCGCCGCCGCGCAGGCCAAGCTGGCGCATCGCGCCCGCATGAACGGCCTGGCCGCGAAAGGCGAGTACGACGCCGGGCTCGAAGCCGCCTGACGCCGGCCTCCAACGGATTAACCTCGAGGCCCGGGCAGCCCCCGGGCCTTTTCTTCCCCGAAGTGGACACCGCCCGATGAAAGACAAGCTCAGGGACGCCGCGCTGGATTATCACCGCTACCCGCGGCCGGGCAAGATCAAGATCACGCCCACCAAGGCGCTGACCACGTCGCGCGACCTGGCGCTCGCCTATTCGCCGGGCGTGGCCGCCGCCAGTGAACTGATCTTCGAAGACCCCGCCGAGGCCGGCAACATGACCGCGCGCGCCAACCTGGTGGGCGTGGTCACCAACGGCACGGCCGTGCTGGGCCTGGGCGATATCGGCCCGCTGGCCGGCAAGCCGGTCATGGAAGGCAAGGGCGTGCTGTTCAAGAAGTTCGCCGATATCGACGTCTTCGACATCGAGATCGACGAGCGCGACCCGAAAAAGCTGATCGACATCGTCGCCTCGCTGGAGCCGACGTTCGGCGGCATCAACCTGGAAGACATCAAGGCGCCGGAGTGTTTCGAGGTGGAAGCGGCGCTGCGCGAGCGCATGAACATCCCGGTGTTCCACGATGACCAGCACGGCACCGCCATCATCGTGGCCGCCGCCGTCACCAATGCCCTGGACCTGGTCGGCAAGGACATTGGTGACGTGAAACTGGCGGCCAGCGGTGCCGGTGCGGCCGGCATGGCCTGCCTGGACCTGCTGGTGAAGCTGGGCATGAAGCGCGAGAACATCACCGTCAGCGACAAGTGCGGCGTGGTGTACGAAGGCCGCACCGAGGACATGGACCCGCGCAAGGCGCAGTACGCCACGCCCACCGACAAGCGCACGCTGGCCGAGATCATGGTGGGCGCCGACGTGTTCCTGGGCGTTTCCGCCGGCGGCATTGTCGACGGCGACATGATTGCCAGCATGGCGGACCAGCCGATTGTCATGGCGCTGGCCAACCCGGTGCCGGAGATCATGCCCGAGGAAGTGCTGGCGGCGCGATCCGACGCCATCATCGCCACCGGCCGTTCGGACTACCCGAACCAGGTCAACAACGTGCTGTGCTTCCCGTTCATCTTCCGCGGCGCGCTGGACGTGGGCGCCACGGGCATCAACGACGAAATGCAGATGGCCTGCGTGGAAGCGCTGGCGGAGCTGGCGCGCAAGGAGGTCTCGCAGATCAGCGCGGCCGCCTATGGCGAGGAAATCCTCAAGTTCGGCCCGCAGTACCTGATTCCGAAACCGTTCGACCCGCGCCTGCTGGTGCAGCTGGCGCCGGCCGTCGCGCAGGCGGCGATGGACAGCGGCGTGGCGACGCGCCCCATCGAGGACATGGATGCCTACCGCGAGGGGCTGGAGCAGTTCCTGTGGCGCACCGGCATCCTGATGAAGCCGATTTACGACGCCGCCCGGCGTGATGTGAAACGCATCGCCTTTGCCGAGGGCGAGGAAGAAGTGATCCTGCGCGCCGTGCAGATCATCCTGGACGACGGCGTCGCCAAACCCGTGCTCATCGGCCGCCCCACGGTCATCGAGCAGCGGGTGGAGAAACTGGGCCTGCGCTTCAACCCGGAAACGGACGTCGAGATCGTCAACCCGGAGTACGACCCGCGTTTCCGCGAGTACTGGACGCTGTACCACCAGCTGATGGAGCGCAAGGGCGTGTCACCGATCCTGGCCAAGGCCATCGTGCGCACCCGCAACAGCGTTATCGCGGCGCTGAGCGTGAAGCGCGGCGACGCCGACGGCCTGATCTGCGGCATCGTCGGCCGCTACCAGGACAAGGTGGAGCGCATCCGCGATGTCATCGGCGTGGCCGATGGCAACTGCGGTGAATGCGGCATCATGGCCGCGCTGTCCGTGCTCGGCACCGAGCAGGGCACCTATTTTGTCTGCGACACGCAGGTGAACGCGGACCCGACCGCCGAGGAAATCGCGGAGATCACGCTGATGGCGGCCGACAAGGTGCGTCACTTCGGCCTGGTGCCGCGCGTGGCGCTGCTGTCGCATTCCAGCTTCGGCAGCCACGATGATCCGCAGGCGGAGAAGATGCGCCGCGCGCTCGACCTGATCATCGAACGGGCGCCCGACCTGGAAGTGGAAGGCGAGATGCCGGCCGACATGGCCATCGACGTCGAATACCGCCGCCGGGTGTTCCCGAATTCGCGCCTGAAGGCGCCCGCCAACCTGCTGGTGATGCCGACGCTGGGCGCCGCGCATATCGCCTACAACCTGGCGCGCGTCGTCGGCAACGCCGTCGCCGTCGGCCCCATACTGTTGGGTACGGCGCAGCCGGCACATATACTGACACCCTCGGCGACCGTTCGCCGGGTGGTCAACATGACAGCACTGGCCGCGGTGGAGGCCCAGCTGCTGGAATCCAAGCAACAGGAAAAAGATAGATGACTGGTAACTCAGTGCGGGCCGGCGCGTCCGCCCAGAATGATCTGGACCCGAAAGAAACCGCGGAGTGGCTGGAAAGCCTGCAGGCGGTCATTGAACAGGACGGCCCCGAGCGGGCCCATTTCCTGCTCGAGCACCTGGTGGATTTCACCCGGCGCTCCGGCGGCCACCTGCCGTATGACGCCACCACCGCGTACATCAACACCATTCCCCCGCACCTGGAGCCGGAAGTGCCAGGCGACCGCGAGCTGGAATACCGGATCCGCTCGATCATCCGCTGGAACGCGATGGCGACGGTGCTGCGCGCCGGCAAACGCGGCGGCGAACTGGGCGGTCATATCGCCAGTTTCGCCTCGGCCGCGACGCTGTACGACGTGGGCTTCAACCATTTCTGGCGTGGCAACGACCACGAAGACGGTGGCGACCTGCTCTACATCCAGGGCCATTCCTCGCCGGGCATTTACGCCCGCGCCTTCCTGGAAGGCCGGCTGAGCGAAGACAAGATGGACCGCTTCCGCCAGGAAGTCGACGGCGACGGCCTGAGCTCGTACCCGCACCCGTGGCTGATGCCGGACTTCTGGCAGCTGCCGACGGTGTCCATGGGCCTGGGGCCGATCATGGCCATCTACCAGGCGCGCTTCCTGAAATACCTGACCAGCCGCGGCATTACCGACGCGGCCAACCGCAAGGTGTGGTGCTTCCTGGGCGACGGCGAGACCGACGAGCCGGAAAGCCTGGGCGCGATCTCGCTGGCTGGCCGCGAAGGCCTGGACAACCTGATCTTCGTCATCAACTGCAACCTGCAGCGCCTGGACGGTCCGGTGCGCGGCAACGGCAAGATCATCCAGGAGCTGGAAGGCGTGTTCCGCGGCGCCGGCTGGAATGTTATCAAGGTCATCTGGGGCTCCTACTGGGATCCGCTGCTGGCGAAAGACAAGGACGGTCTGCTGCGCAAGCGCATGGAAGAAGCCGTCGACGGCGAGTACCAGAACTACAAGGCCAAGGGCGGCGCGTACACGCGCGAGCATTTCTTCGGCAAGTACCCGGAGCTCAAGGCCATGGTCGCCAACCTGTCCGACCAGGACATCTGGCGCCTGAACCGCGGCGGCCACGACCCGATGAAGATCTACGCGGCCTACGACGCGGCCACCAAGCACAAGGGCCAGCCGACCGTCATCCTGGCGAAGACCGTCAAGGGCTACGGCATGGGTTCGTCGGGCGAAGCACAGAACATCACCCACCAGCAGAAGAAGATGGATACCGAGTCCATCCGCCAGTTCCGCGACCGTTTCGGCGTGCCGATTCCGGACGAGAAGCTGGAGGAAGTGCCGTACTACCACCCGGGCGAAGACAGCCCCGAGGTGAAGTACATGCTCGAGCGCCGCGAAGCGCTGGGTGGCTCGCTGCCCGAGCGTCGCCACGCCATGGAGCCGCTGGATATCCCCGAACTGGAGAAATTCGCGTCACTGCTGAAAGACACCGGTGACAGGGAAATCAGCACGACGATGGCGTTCGTCCGCGCGCTGGCGATTCTGCTGCGCGACAAGGGCCTGGCCAAGCGCATCGTGCCCATCGTGGCCGACGAGGCACGTACCTTCGGCATGGAGGGCATGTTCCGCCAGCTGGGCATTTATGCCGCCAAGGGCCAGCTCTACGAACCCGTCGATTCCGACCAGCTGATGTTCTACAAGGAGTCGCAGAACGGCCAGATCCTGCAGGAAGGCATCACCGAGGCCGGCGCCATGAGCTCATGGATTGCCGCGGCCACCAGCTACGCCGCCAGCGGCGAGGTGATGATCCCGTTCTTCATCTATTACTCGATGTTCGGCTTCCAGCGCGTCGGCGACCTGGCCTGGGCGGCCGGCGACCTGCGCGCCCGCGGCTTCCTGCTGGGCGGCACCTCCGGCCGCACCACGCTGAACGGCGAAGGCCTGCAGCACGAGGACGGCCACAGCCACATACTGGCCGGCACCATTCCCAACTGCATCTCCTACGACCCGACCTTCAGCTACGAGTTGGTGGTGATCGTGCAGGACGGCATGCGCCGCATGTACGCCGAGTGCGAGGACGTGTACTACTACATCACGGTGATGAACGAGAACTACACCCACCCGGAAATGCCGGAAGGCGCCGAGGAGGGCATCCGCCGTGGCCTGTACAAATTCCGCGAAGGTGGCAAGGGCAAAAAGCGCGTACAGCTGATGGGCTCCGGCGCCATCCTGCGCGAGGTGATCGCCGCGGCCGATATCCTGAAGGACGAGTACGGCGTGGAGTCGGACATCTGGAGCGCGACCAGCTTCAACGAGCTGCGCCGTGACGGCGAGACGGTCGAACGCCAGAACCGCCTGAACCCGGGCAGCGATGAGAAGAGCTGGGTGGAGCAGTGCATGGAAGGCCATGAGGGCCCGGTCATCGCCTCCACCGACTACGTGCGCTCCTTCGCCGAGCAGATTCGCCAGTGGGTGCCGCAGCATCGCTTCACGGTGCTGGGCACGGACGGCTTCGGTCGCTCCGACACCCGCGAGAACCTGCGCCGGCACTTCGAGGTCGACCGCAACTACGTGACCTACACGGCGCTGCACAGCCTGTACCTGGATGGCGACGTCAGCGAGAAAGACCTGCTGGCCGCCCGTGACAAACTCGGCATCGACGCCGACCGCATTTACCCGTTGAAGGCCTGATCATGGCGGAAAAGATTGAAGTCAAAGTACCGGACGTCGGCGATTTCGAAGACATCCCGGTGATCGAAGTCCTGGTCGCCGTCGGCGACACGGTCGAGGAAGAAGACTCGCTGGTCACGCTGGAGTCCGACAAGGCGACCATGGAAGTGCCGTCGCCCGCCGCCGGCACCATTGTCGAACTGAAGGTGAAGCTGGACGACACCGTCAGCGAAGGCGACGTGGTCGCCGTGCTGGAGGTGTCCGGTGAAGGCGGTGAGACGGATAACGGTGAGAGCGGTGAGACGGAGGAGGTGGAAGCGCCTGCGGCCGAGGCCGCCGCTCCGGCTGAGTCGGAGAAGCAGCCCGAAGCCGAAGCGTCGAAGGCGGAAGCTGAAAAGCCGGCGGAGAAGGCTGCGCCGGCGCCGTCCGCCGGTCCGCGCCAGTCACCGCCGGTGCCGATCGGCGCCGATACCACGCTGCCCGACCGCGTGCCCTACGCCAGCCCGGCCATCCGCGCCTTCGCGCGCGAGCTGGGCGTCGACCTGTTCAAGGTCAGCGGCAGTGGCCGCAAGGGACGAATCCAGCGCGAAGACGTGTCCGGCTTCGTCAAGCAGGCCCTGGCCGGCGGCGCGACCGCATCGGCCGGTGGTGGCGTAGGCGGCCTGGAGGTCGCACCGCCGCCCAAGGTCGACTTCAGCAAGTTTGGCGACACCGAGGTCCAGGAACTGTCGCGGATCAAGAAGATCTCCGGCAAGAACCTGCACCGCAACTGGGTCACCATCCCGCACGTCACCCATAACGACGAGGCGGACATCACCGCGCTGGAAGCCTTCCGTAACGCCAACAAGGCGCAGGCCAAGGCACAGGGCTTCAACCTGACGCCGCTGGTGTTCCTGATCAAGGGCGTGGTCAGCGCGCTGAAGAAGCACCCGAATTTCAACGCCTCGCTGGACCCGTCCGGCGAAAACCTGATCCTGAAGCGCTACTTCAACATCGGTATCGCCGTGGACACGCCGGATGGCCTGATCGTCCCGGTCATCCGCGACTGCGACAAGAAGGGTGTCATGGAACTGGCCAGGGAACTGGGTGACGTCAGCGTCCGCGCGCGCGAAGGCAAGCTCAAGCCGGCCGACTGGCAGGGCGCCTGCTTCTCGATCTCCAGCCTGGGCGGTATCGGCGGCACCGACTTTACGCCGATCATCAACTCGCCCGAGGTGGCCATCCTGGGCGTGTCGCGCTCGAAGATGACCCCGGTGTGGGACGGCGAAGTCTTCCGTCCGCGGCTGATGCTGCCGATGTCGCTGAGCTACGACCACCGCGTGATTGACGGCGCCCAGGCGGCGCGGTTCTGCCGCACGCTGGCCGGCCAGCTGGAAGGCCAGGGCCTGCTGTCACTGTGAGCCCGATGCCCGGCCAGGCCGATGCCAATGCCGGTGTCGGCCGGGGCATGCTCTGGCTGGCCGCCATCGGCGTACTGGCCGGTCTGACCTGGTTTTTCGCGGCCCTGCAGGACAAACCGGGCGAAGCCGTCACCGGCAGCGATGCCGCCGGCCGCGCCATGGTGCAGTTGCCGCAGGACCGCAGCGGCCACTACCTGGCCGAGGGCACGATCAACGGCCAGGCGATTCATTTCCTGGTCGACACCGGCGCGACGGACGTGGCGGTGTCGGAGGCCCAGGCCAGGGCCCTGGGCCTGGATTTCGGCCCGCGGGTGACGGTCATGACCGCCGCCGGCCCGGCCGAGGCCTGGATGACCCGCCTGGATCGCGTGTCGATCGGCGGGATTTCAAGAGACAACGTACGCGCCACCATTACACCGGCGCTTGGCGAGGAGGCCCTGCTGGGCATGAGTTTTCTGAAGCATTTTGACATCCGCCAGACCGGCGGCACCCTGATCATCGCCGAAAAGGGGTTTGAGACGTGAGCAACACCATCGAAGTGAAAGTGCCGGACATCGGCGATTTCGAAAACATCCCGGTCATCGAGGTCCTGGTCGCCGCCGGCGACGAGGTCGAGGCCGAGCAGTCCCTGGTCACCCTGGAATCCGACAAGGCCACGATGGAAGTTCCATCCCCGGCCAACGGCAAAATCGTCAGCGTCACCGTATCCGAAGGCGACGAAGTCTCCGAAGGCACCGTCATCGCCACCCTCGAACCCGCCGAGGGCGAAGCCACGGGCGACGACTCAAGCAAGCCGCCCCCCGAAGACGTTTCCGCGGAAACGCCCGCCGAAGCGGCACCCGAAGCCAGCGAGCCCGAGGCCGCGTCAAGCACATCCGAGGACACCACTCACGACTCACCACTCACTACTCACCAGCCGCCCGAAGGCGACTTCGACTACGACGTCGTCGTACTAGGCTCCGGCCCCGGCGGCTACACCGCCGCTTTCCGCGCCGCCGACCTGGACCTGAAAGTCGCGCTCGTCGAGCGCTACGAATCACTGGGTGGCGTCTGCCTGAACGTCGGCTGCATTCCGTCGAAAGCGCTGCTGCACGCCGCCAACGTCATCGACGAGGCCGCCCACATGGCCGAGCACGGCGTGGTCTTCGGCGAACCCGAGATCCAGATCGACCCGCTGCGCGGCTGGAAGGACAAGGTGGTCGGCCAGCTGACCGGCGGCATCGCCGGCATGGCCAAGCGCCGCGGCGTCGACGTCATCCAGGGCACCGGTACATTTACAAGCGACCACGCCATGAAAGTCGAAGGCAATGACGGCGAGAAGCAAGTCTCGTTCCGCCACGCCATCATCGCCGCCGGCTCGCAGGCCTTTAAACTGCCCGGCCTGCCGTGGGATGACCCACGCATGATGGACTCCACCGACGCGCTGGAGCTGAAAGACGTGCCGGAGAAACTTCTGGTCGTCGGCGGCGGCATCATCGGCCTGGAAATGGCCAGCGTCTACCAGGCCCTGGGCAGCAAGGTCACCGTGGTCGAACTCACCGACCAACTGATGCCGGGCGCCGACAAGGACCTGGTCAAACCGCTGCAAAAGCGCATCGAATCGCGCTACGAAGCCATCTGCCTGGAAACGAAAGTCACCGGCATCGAGGCCAAGAAAGACGGCCTGCACGCCACCTTCGAAGGCAAAAAGCTGCCCGACAACACCGTGTTCGACCGCGTGCTGGTGGCCATCGGCCGCGTGCCCAACGGCAAAAACATCGGCTGCGACGCCGCCGGCGTGGAAGTCACCGAGCGCGGCTTCATCCCGGTCGACAAGCAGATGCGCACCAATGTGCCGCACATCTTCGCCATCGGCGACATCGTCGGCCAGCCGATGCTGGCCCACAAGGCCACCCACGAAGCCAAGGTCGCCGCCGAAGTCTGCGCCGGCCACAAGAGCGCCTTCGAGGCCCGCGTCATTCCATCCGTCGCCTACACCGACCCGGAAGTCGCCTGGGTGGGCCTGACCGAAACCGAAGCGAAGGAACAGGGCGTGAAATACGGCGTCGGCAAATTCCCCTGGGCCGCCTCCGGCCGCGCCCTGGGCATCGGCCGCTCGGAAGGCTTCACCAAGCTACTGTTCGACGAGGCGACTGACCGCGTCATCGGCGCCGGCATCGTCGGCCCGCACGCCGGCGACCTGATTTCCGAGGTCGCCCTGGCCATCGAAATGGGCGCGGAAGCGGCCGATATCGGCCTGACCATCCACCCGCATCCGACGCTGTCAGAGTCGGTCGGCATGGCCGCGGAAGTGTTCGAAGGCACGGTGACGGACCTGTACATTCCAAAGAAGAAGCGCTGACGCCTGACGGCCGCTTCACGGGCGTGGCCGGGTGGTGTCACACCGGGGCACGCTCAAGCACATCCATGTGACGCTCATCGGCGGCCATCCATGGCCGCCGAAGGCCCCGGTGTGACACCACCCGGCCACGCTCGGCGATGCTTTTCCGTCACCCGTCACGCCAAAAGCCAGTAGCTCACGCCCGTAATCACCACCGCCCCAACAAAATTCAGCACCAGGCCATTTCGAGCCATCTCGCGCACGGTCACGCGACCACTGCCGTAGATCACGGCATTGGGCGCTGTCGCTACCGGCAGCATGAACGCGCAGCTGGCGCTCATGGCGGCGGGCACCATCAGCAGCATCGGGTCGATGTCCATGGCGCCGGCGGCAGAGGCCAGTAGCGGCATCAACAGGCTGGAGGTGGCGGTGTTGCTGGTGACCTCGGTCAGGAAGGTCACGACCAGGCAGGTGGCCAGGATCACCAGCAGCGGCGGGATGGTTTCCAGCACGGACAGGCGCGCGGCGATGATGTCGGCCAGGCCGCTTTGCATGAAGGCGGTGGCGATGGTGATGCCGGAGCCGAACAGGATCAGCACTTCCCAGGGCATTTTCTTCGCGGCTTCCCAGCGCAGTACCCGTTGGCCGTTGCCGGCCGGTGTCATGGCCATGACCACGGCGGCGATCAGGGCCACCGAGGCGTCGTTGGCTTTTGGCAGGCCGAACCACTCGCTCCAGCCGCCGAAGGGCGCGCTGCGCGTGACCCAGGCCAGCGCGGTGATGGCGAACAGGGCCAGGACACGTTTCTCCACGGGCTGCCATTGGCCGACGGCTGGAATCTCGACGGGCGCGTCAAGCTTCAGGCCGCGGGTCAGCCACAGTGCGGCCAGGGGCACCAGGATGATGACCACGGGCAGGCCGAAGCCCATCCATTGGGGAAAGCTGGGCGCATCGCCAAAGCTGTTCTCGTACACCTGCATGAACACCAGGTTGGGCGGCGTGCCGATGGGCGTGCCCAGGCCACCGATGCTAGCGGCGTAGGCAATACCCAGCAGCAGCGGCACGGCCAGGCGCGCGTGCGCGTGGGCCAGCACGGCCAGCGCCACGGGCAGCAGCATCAGGGTCGTTGCCGTATTCGAGATCCACATGCTCAGCAGCGCGGAGGCGGCCATGAAGCCCATGACCAGGCCGCGAGCGTTGTTGCCGCCGAACAGTCGCACCATGTACAGCGCGATGCGGCGGTGGGCGCCGGAATCCGCCATGGCCTCGGAAATCAGGAAACCGCCCAGCATCAGCAGGATCAGCGGGCTGCCGTAGGACTGGCCGACCTGCGCGGGCGTCAGGATGCCGAGCATCGGGAACAGCGCCAGTGGAATCATCGAGGTGATCGGGATTTCGACGGGTTCGAAGATCCACCAGAGGGCGCACAGGAAGGTGATCGCGGCGGTCGCGGCCGGCGCGAATGCCCAGCCGCTGCCAGTCAGCCAGAAGTAGAGCGCGATGGCCGCCAGCGGCCCGCCATAAGTCAAAGCCTGTTTCACCGGTTTTCCCCTTGTCGTTGTTGTCGTTCCGCCTGGCGCCCGGACAATATTTCAATCTGGTGTCGACGCCATACCTTGACGTATAGTGGTATTCACGTCGGCTTGAGCTGACCTGTGGCAGGTTTTTATCATACTTGCCCCGGAACCGACCCACGGCCAACATATATAAAAACGATGGCCCGGTTCCGGCATCGACATTGACGCACCACGGAAAACGCACATGAAAAATGTCAGGCTCTCTCTCGTATTGCTTTTGTGCGGCATCGCCACCGCGATGGCCGACCCTCACCCCGGGGATGGGGGTGACGGCGGCGGCGCGCGCAACAAGGACGGCAGCATCGTCACGGGTGTGCTGACGGCACGCTTCGACCCCACGGCGGGCCTGGACGGCGTGCCGGTACCGAACAACCTGTTTTTCCTGGGCACGTCGGACCTGACCATCAACGTCGATGCAACGGGCATGCCGCCGACCACCGCGGCGCTGATCGAGCAGATCAACTCGATGGATGGTTTCAGCACGATTGAGCGCTGGACCACCCGGTTCGTCAATGACGACGGTGCGCCGGGCCAGATCGACCCCGCTTCAGTCGTTCCCGGGCAGTCCGTGCGGGTCTTTGAGGTCACCACCAGCGGGATAGTGGCCGTCACCGGCATTATTCGCGAGCTGACCCCGGGTACCGATTTCACGGCGGTGGCGCAGGATGACGTGCTGGCCATCGTGCCGCTGAAGCCGTTGCCGGAGTACTCCAGCTTCATGGCGGTGCTGACCAACGATATCAATGACCTTTCCGGTAACGACGCGACGCCGGACCAGACCTATTACCTGGCCAAGCGCCATGAGCCGTGGGTGGATGGGCAGGGCAACAGCACCTACCCGTTGATCGACGATGAAACGGCGCAGACGCTGGAGCCGCTGCGCCAGATCACCAACTCCATGGAAGCCGCGGCCGAGGCGGCCGGCATCGACCATGACGATGTCGTGCTCAGCTGGACGGTACAGACGCAGTCCATCACGCCGACGCTGCGCCTGCTGCGCAGCATTGCCGAGCCGGCGCCCGTGGTCACCGCCCCGGCGGGCGTGACGACCTCCGTTATCGGCGGCGCCGGTATCGCCGATGTCCACATCGGCGTGATCACACTGCCTTATTACCTGGGTGTTCCGACACAGGAAGACCCGACGGCGCCGCTGACGGATTACTGGCAGGCCGAACCCGGGGCCTACATCCCGCCGTTTGACCAGCTGGGGCTGGATCCCACGTCGACCAACATCACGGTGGCCAACCCGTTCCCGACACCGACGGGTACGCAGACGGTGCCGCTGATCGTGTCTGTTCCGAACGCAGCTTCGGGCATGAGCCAGCCGCCGGGCGGCTGGCCTGTGGTCATTTACGGGCACGGCCTGGGTTCAAACCGGGTGACGCTGCTGGCCATGGCCGATGCGCTGGCCGCCGCGGGTTTTGTTGGTGTGGCGATCGATTTCCCATTGCACGGCGTCGAACCGTGGAACCCATCGTTTGCGCCGTTCAATGTCGAGAACACGCCGTTTGCCGCGATAGCCAACGAGCGCACGTTTGACGTCGACTACGTCGACAATGCGACCGGCGCGCCGGGTCCCGACGGGGTCGTCGACGCTTCGGGCACGCATGCGCTGAATTTCCAGGAGTTTCGGACCTCGCGTGACAATGTCCGCCAGGGCATCGCCGACCTGTCGGTCCTGGCGGTGTCGCTGGGGAACTTCGACCTGGATGCGGATGGCGCGCCGGACCTCAACCCAATGAACGTGGGCTACGCGGGCCTGTCCTGGGGCGGTATCCACGGCACCGGTTTCTCCGCCATCGAGCCGCTGGTGACGCGGGCCTTCCTGAGTGCGCCGGCGGGCGGACTGTTGCGGGCGGGCGAAGCCTCACCCACCTTCGGTCCGCGGATTCGCGCCGGCCTCGAAGCGGTCGGCATCTTCCCCGGTGACCCGATGTTCGAGCTCTACCTGACCGTCGGCCAGACCGTCGTTGATTCGGGTGATCCAGTGAACTGGGTCTCCACGCTGGGCATGACCAAGCCGACGCTGCTGCACGAGGTTATTGGTGACACGGTGCTGCCGAACACGGTGCCGGGCGCCCCGCTTTCGGGTACCGAGGCCATGATCCGGACTGGGGCCCTGGCTGCCTACAACACCACGCAGGCCAATCCGGACGGCCTGCGTGCCGCTGCGCGGTTCGTGCCGCCGGCCTCGCATGCCTCCTTGCTTTCACCGGCGTCCTCGCCCGCGGCGACCGTCGAGATGCAGGGCCAGATGGCCTCGTTCCTGGCCTCGCAAGGCACCTTCATCAACGTCGGCAACCCGGACCTGATGGTGCCGGTCATCGAGCCTGAAACCGCGCCCATCCGTGACCTGCGCGAGTCGGTCGAGGGCAAGCGAAAGACCCGCCAGGGTCGTGGGGTTTACCGGGACACCGTTGATCGGGGTGCCGGGGGTGGATCGAATGCAAACCGCGCGAGCCGGTTCGAGTGAAGGGGAGGGACATGACGATGACAACGAGCAACAACTACGCTTCCCATGGAATCGAGCCGCGCCGGTTGGCGCGAGCGGTGGTCACCGCCATGGCAATGGGCCTTTCCGCGCCAGTACTGGCCATCGACTTCCAGGACCCGGACGGCGAATGGTCCGGCAGCATCGACACCACGGTCAGCTATGGCGCCTCGTGGAGGACCACCGACTACGACCCGGCCGATGTCGGCAAGTCGGCCAACAACCCGGCCACCTTCATGTTGCCGGCGGCACAGCAGGCTGCGGTGGTGGGCCGCTGGTCAAACAATGACGACGACGGCGACCTGAACTACCGCAACGCCGGTGACGTGATCACCAATGTGTTCAAGGTCACCTCGGAAGCGGACCTGCGCTGGCGCAACTTCGGCGCCTTCATGCGCGTTTCCGGCTACTACGATTTCGAGAATGCCGATCAGGATTTCCTCAACGACGAAGCCGAAGAGCGCGTCGGCAAGGACGTTCGCCTGCTGGACGCTTACGTCTGGGGCGAGCACCAGGTGGGCGACCGGTTCCTGAACTGGCGCCTCGGCCAGCAGGTGGTCAGCTGGGGTGAATCCACATTTATCCAGGGCGGCCTGAACACCATCAACCCGGTCGATGTTTCCAAGCTGCGCCTGGCCGGTTCCGAGCTGAAGGAAGCCTTCGAGGGCGTGAACATGCTCTGGGGCTCCATGGACCTGACCGACACGGTGTCGCTGGAGGCGCTGTACATGTTCGAATGGGAGCCGGTGATTCCGGACCCGGCCGGCACGTATTACGCCAGCAGCGACATCGCCACGCCGGGTGGCAGCTACGCCATGCTGGGCTTCGGGCTCTACCCGCAGCCGGTGATCAACCAGGACCTGTTCGACACGGTGTGCCTGCAGGGCAACCTGGGCGCTTCCGATACCGGCCTGCCATTGCAGCTTGTGGGTGCGGGCTGCCAGCTGGCGGTGCCGCGTAGCGAGACCGTGGAGGCCAGCGACAGCGGCCAGTTCGGCGCCGCGCTGCGCTGGTACGCGGAGAACCTGAATTCCACCGAGTTCGCGTTCTATTATCTGCGCTATCACAGCCGCCTGCCGCTGATCAGTGGCTACGCGCTGCAGGCCGTGCCGCCGCCATTCACCAGCGCCAGCTACTTCACGGAGTACCCCGAGGACATCGACCTGTTCGGTGTCAGCTTCAACACCAACGTCGGCACCTGGTCGCTGGCGGGTGAAGTCAGTTACCGGCCGGACGCGCCGTTGCAGATTGACGACGTGGAAGTGCTGTTCGCGGCGCTGACGCCGTTGAACCCGCTGATCCCGGCGCCGGTGAACCGCTACAAGAGCCAGCTGGGCAATTTCGCCCCGGGTGAGCTGATCCAGGGCTACCACGAGCATTCTTCGTGGCAGGGCCAGGCGACGCTGACCAAGCTGTTCGGGCCGGGCAATTTCCTGGCGGCCGACCAGGTGGCGTTCGTCACCGAGGCCGGCGCGAACTACGTGGACGACCTGCATGATTACAATACGCTGCGTTACAACGGCCCGGGCACCGACACCGGTGGCGGCGCCGATGCCAGCACGGGTGACTTCAACAACCCCGTGACCGAGCCTGATGGCTTCGCCGATGACTTCAGCTGGGGCTACCGGATGCTGGCGCGCGCCAGTTATTACAACGCCATCGGCGCCTGGACGGTCGCGCCGCGGCTGGCCTGGTCGCACGATGTCGACGGCACCACGCCGGGGCCCGGCGGCTCGTTCATCGACGGCCGCAAGCAGGTCACCGCCGCGGTCAGCTTCAGCTATCTCGACCGCTGGGTGGTGGACGTCGCGTATACCGACTACCTGGGCGGCGGCAAGTACAACCTGCTGCGCAACCGCGATTTCATCGCGGCCAGCGTCAGCTACTCGTTCTGATTTCCGGAGAACCGAATGAACAGATTCAAGCTTTTCACGCTGAGCGCCGCCGTGGCCGCGGTGGCCGGCGCCGGCGCGGTCCAGGCCGGACCCAAGCCGGACGAGATCAGCCGGCTGAGCGCCGACCTGACGCCGATGGGCTCGGAGCGAGCCGGCAACGCCGCGGGCACCATTCCCGAGTGGACGGGCGGCATCACGCAGCCGCCGGCCGGATACGAGCCGGGTGACCACCACCCGGACCCGTTCGCCGACGACACGCCGCAGTTCCGCATTGACGCGTCGAACTACGCGCAGCACGCCGACCAGCTGAGCGTCGGCCAGAAGGCGATGTTCGAGCGTTACCCGGACACCTATTACATGGACGTCTACCCCACGCGCCGCTCGGCCTCGTTCCCGCAGCGCTCGCTGGACATGACCATCGAAAACGGCAAGACCGCGACGCTGGCCGATAACGGCGAAGGTGTGGTGAACGCGGCCGAAGGCTTTCCGTTCCCGTTCCCGGAGAACGCCTACGAGCTGATGTGGAACCACAAGCTCAAGCCGAAGAGCACCGGCGGCGTGCGCTACAACAACCAGGTGGCGCCGACCGTCGACGGTGCCTATTCCTTCGTCAAGATCCGCGAGGAGCTGCTCGGCCTGTACTACAAGGAAGGCGTGACGGTGGATGAGATCAACAACATCCTGCTGTACTTTTTCCAGGAAGTGGAAGCGCCGGCGCGCCTGGCCGGTAACATCCTGCTGGTGCATGAAACGCTGAACCAGGTGGAGCAGCCGCGCCAGGCGTGGATCTACAACCCGGGCCAGCGCCGCGTGCGTCGCGCGCCCAACGTGGCGTATGACAACCCGGGCACCGCCTCGGACGGCCTGCGCACCAACGACATGACCGACATGTTCAACGGCGCCATGGATCGCTTCGACTGGGAGATGGTCGGCAAGCGCGAGATGTACGTGCCGTATAACAGTTACAAGGCCCACCAGGCGGATGTGACCACGGACGACCTGGTCAAGCCCGGCCACCTGGACCCGTCCTACATGCGTTACGAACTGCACCGCGTGTGGGTGATCGAGGCGCGCCTGAAGGACGGCATGCGCCACATCAATTCGCGTCGCACGTTCTACCTGGACGAGGACAGCTACCAGATCCTGCTGATCGACCACTACGACAACCGCGGCGAGTTGTGGCGGGCCTCGGAAGCGCACTGCATCAACTACTACGACATGCCGACCTTCTGGTCGACGCTGGAAGCGCATTACGACCTGCAGTCCGGCCGCTACCTGGCCCAGGGCTTCGACAACCAGGACCCGGTGAACACCTTCAACCGCGACCTGTCGCCCAGCCAGTTCACGCCGCAGGCGCTGCGCACCCGGGGTCGCCGCTGATCGTTACGGGTTCGGGCCACCCGCCCGTCACCTGTGCCTATAATGAGGGGCCGGCCGTGCGCCGGCCTTTCGTCCACCGGGGGGTGATCACGACGTCGTGAGCCGCAAACCGACCACCACCGTATGCGCGACCATCGCCGCGATAGCGATGGCCATTACCGTTGCGTTCGTACCTCACCTGGCGGTGGCACAGGACGACGCGGAGACCGGGCCCACCGATGACACGGTCTACGCCCAGGTCCTGCCACTGGCGACAAAATCCCTGATGCTCGATATCACCCGCATGGCCGGCGGCCGTTTCGTGGCCGTGGGCGAGCGCGGGCACGTGATTCATTCCGATGATGGTGAGCTCTGGGTGCAGGCCACATCGGTGCCCAGCCGCGCCACGTTGACGTCGGTCACCACGGCCGGCGACCGGCTCTGGGCGGGCGGCCATGACACCGACATCCTCGTCAGCGATGACCGCGGCGAGACCTGGACATTGCTGTATCGCGACATTGAACGCCAGCAGCCGGTCCTCGACCTCCATTTCTTCGATGCCCGGCGCGGCATGGCCATCGGCGCCTACGGGCTGGCGATGTTCACCGATGACGGCGGCGAGAGCTGGGATGAGCGTGTGGTCAGCGAAGACGAATGGCACCTGAACGCCGTGCTGGACCGTGGCGACGGCCAGTTGTTCATCGCCGGTGAGTCGGGCATTTCCTACGCCAGCGACGACAGCGGATTGAGCTGGGAAGCGCTGGAAATGCCGTATCCCGGTTCCATGTTCGGCGCGCTGGAGTCCGGCGGTTGCCTGTGGCTGTTCGGCCTGCGCGGTCACCTGCAGCGCCGCTGCGGTGAGGGGTCGGACTGGGATGAGCCGGAAACGGACTCGATGGCCACGCTGCTGGATGGCATTGCGACCGACGAAGGGCTCCTGCTGGTTGGCAACAGCGGTACGGTCATCCTCGGCCGGCCGGGCGCCGGCGCCCAGGTGTTCCAGCATTCCAGCGGCGTGGATTTCGCCGGCGTGGTGGCCCTGGGTGACGGCCGCTGGCTGCTGGCCGGCGAGGGCGGCGTGCACCACTTTCCGGAAACGGGTGTTTCGCCATGAAGGGGTCCAACCAGGGCTTCCTGCACCGGGTCGCCACCGGCCTGATCGGCGCGCGTTACGCCGTGGTCGGGCTGTTCGTGGCGATTACCGTGTTCATGGCCTGGGCGATGACGGACCTGCGCATCGAGACCGGCTTCAAGAAGCAGCTGCCGCTTGAGCACGAGTACATGCAGACCTTCCTGGAGTACGAGGAAGCGTTTGGCGGCGCCAACCGGGTGCTGGTGGCGCTCGTGGCCCGCGACGGCGACATGTTCACGCCGGAGTTCTTTGGCGCCTTCGAGGACATCACCAACCAGGTGTTTTTCATTCCCGGTGTCGACCGTGCCAGCGTACGCTCCATCTTCACGCCCAACGTCCGGTTCGTGGAAGTGGTCGAAGACGGCTTCGCCGGCGGCAACGTCATTCCGTCGAATTTCTCACCGTCGCCGGAAATGTTCGAGCGGGTGCGCGGCAATATCGTCAAGTCGGGCGAAGTCGGGCGACTGGTGTCGGCGGACTTCAGCGGCGCCATGGTCTGGGCCAACCTGCTGGAGGAAAACCCGCAGACCGGTGCGCAACTCGACTACCGCAACGTGGCCGCGCAACTCGAGGCCATCCGCACCGAGTATGAGAACGGCGACTTCACGGTCCACATTATTGGTTTCGCCAAGATCGTCGGCGATATTTCCGATGGCGCGAAATCCGTGGCCTGGTTCTTCGGCATTGCCCTGGTGGTCACGGCCATCCTGCTCTACCTGTATACGCGCTCGTTCTGGCTGACGCTCCTGCCGCTGCTGTGTTCGCTGGCCGCCGTGGTCTGGCAGATGGGCACGCTGAGCCTGCTGGGTTACAGCCTGGACCCGATGAATATCCTGACGCCGTTCCTGGTGTTCGCCATCGGCGTCAGTCACAGCGTGCAGAAGATCAGCGCGTGGGTGGTGGAAAAGGAATTCGGCGGCCGCACACCGGACCAGTGGGCCAAGATCGGCGTCGACGACGTTACGCAGATTCCCCGCCGCTCGCCGATGCACGGCTCGCGCGAGACCATCAAGAAGCTGCTGGCCCCGGGGCTGATCGCGCTGGTTTCCGACACGATCGGCTTCCTGACCATCCTGTTCATCCAGATCCGCATCATCCAGGAGCTGGCGATCACCGCCAGCGTGGGTGTCGCGGTGATTATCTTCACCAACCTGATCCTGCTGCCGGTGCTGCTGTCGTGGGTGCAGCTGCGCGGCGAGCAGCAGTACCGGGCGCGGCTGCTGGCGAAGGCGCACGAGTCATCGGGGCTGTGGGAGCGCATCGCCCGGATCACCGAGCCGCGAATCGCCGCGGTGGCGGTGGTAACGGCCGTGGTCCTGTTCGCGGCCGGTTTCTGGAAGGCGCAGGACCTTAAAGTCGGCGATTCCGAAGCGGGGGTTCCCGAGCTGCGGCCGGAATCCCGGTACAACCAGGACGCCGCGCTGATCTCGGGCAAGTTCTCGCTGGGCGTGGACCAGCTCAACGTGGTGGCCGAGACCATCCCCAATGCCTGCACCGAGAACTACCGGGTGATGGAGCGCATCGACCGTTTCGCCTGGAACATCGAGAACGTCGAGGGCGTGCAGCAGGTGATCACGCTGCCCTACGTGGCCAAGGTGGTGAACGCCGGCTGGAACGAGGGCAATATCAACTGGCGCGTGCTGCCGCGCGACCCGTACCTGCTGCGCCAGGCGCTGAGCAATATCGAGACTGACACGGGCCTTCTGAACCGTGACTGCAGCGCCATCCCGGTGCTGATTTTCACCACCGACCACAAGGCGGAAACCATCAATCGCGTGGTGGCGAAAGTGAAGGAACTGCGCACCGAACTGAACATGGACGAGCCGAAACTGTCGTTCCGCCTGGCCACCGGCAATGTCGGCGTGATGGCCGCCACCAACGAGGACATCGCCGCCGCCGAGAAGCCGATGCTGGCCCTGGTGTTCGGCGCCATCATCCTGCTCTGCCTGGTCACCTACCGTTCGCTGCTGGGCACCCTGTGCGTGGTCATTCCGCTGGTCGTGGTGTCCACGCTGGCCGAGGCGCTGATGGCCGTGTACGGCATCGGCCTGAAAGTGAATACCTTGCCGGTGGTGGCGCTCGGCATCGGCATCGGCGTTGACTACGGCATCTATATTTACAACCGCCTGGATACGCTGCTGAAGGAAGGCTTCAATCTGGAAGAGGCGTATTACCAGACGCTGCGCCTGACCGGCCGCGCCGTGATCTTCACCGGCCTGACCCTGGCGGCCGGTGTCGGCACCTGGATCTTCTCGCCGCTGCAGTTCCAGGCGGACATGGGGATCCTGCTCTGCTTTATCTTCCTGGCCAACATGGTGGGGGCGATTTTGCTGCTCCCGGCGCTGGTGCGGTGGCTGATGCGGCGGCAGCCGCAACCGCCGCGCGGGGCCTGAAGGCGGGGTTGGGCTTGCCGGGGGACGCTGCGAGCCATCCGTGGGCGCTTGGCGCCGGCCATCCATGGCCGGCGACACCCCCGGCAAGCCCAACCCCGCCTTCAGACACGGGTTTTTGGGGCGGCTCATTACTCGGTGTAACATGACATGGTTGCGGAGGGAGAACGGTACGATGCGGCGAAACAGGTTCGTTTTGAATGTTTTGGTATCCGTGCTGCTGGTGATGGTGGCAACGTTCGGGCAAGCAGAAGCGGCCCAGTGTCCCGCCCAGATTGATTCCGATGACTGTTTCGCAAACGACCTTCAGCCTTCGGGGGTGGACATTGTTGCCGGGCCCGCGCGGTGTACGAAAGGCGAGCTGATTTCGGCGACAGTCAGGATCAGGTTCGAGAATGGCGGCGGCGCCGCCTCGCGTTTCAACGTTGGCTTCTATATTGGTGATAACGGCGAGCCTGCCATCGGCGGCAGCAGTTGCACCTTCGATTCCCTTCAACCCATCGGTGGTGTTCCCGACCTGGTCAGTGGTAATGGGCCTTACCTCGAGCTGAATGGTGACGCTTGCGGGGATATCTCGAAGGATGGCCCCACGTTCAGGGATATCCAGTTGGACAGCCTGTTGTGCAAGGACGATGATGGTGACGGCCAGGTTGACGTTGCGATGGCGCTATCCTGGACGAATAACGGTAACCAGGCCGACTGCCAGGACCCGCTTGATCCGGCAGGGTTTGATCCTGCGCCGCCGAAGTGCCTTTCCGTACCCGAGTACGACCTGCCCATCACGGTGGAGGAACCGCCTTCAATCTCGGTCGGCAAGGGCGCCGCGCCCAGTCGGGTCCGGGCACCCGGCGGCCTGGTTCGATTCCCGGTCACCGTCGTCAATACTTCGCCGGCCGCAAGCGATACCCTGGAGGTGACCGGGTTCGTCGATGACCTCTACGGGGACGTCACTGGAAGAATGGACTGCGTGGTGCCGTTCCAGCTCTCCCCTGGCCAGTACCAGACCTGCTATTTCCCCCAGATCGTGACGGGTTCCGCCGGGGACGTGTTTGCGGGTGCGGTAACGGTCACTGCCGTGGATGATGCAGGTGAGATCGTCCAGGCATCAGACTCGGCAGCGGTCACCATTATTGATGCCGTCGAGCCCTTCCAGCCCGGCGACCTTCGATTGGTCAAGTTCGCCGCACCGACCGGGATCAACGAGCCTGGCGGTATGGCGTCTTACGTGGTCCTGGTTGCCAACCTATCAGAAACAACGGTCAACCTGACCGAGCTGGAAGATGACCTGTATGGCAACCTTGACGGCCTGGGTAACTGCTCGTTGCCGCAAACGCTGTCATCCCCGGATCCCCTGTATATCTGCAGTTTCATGGAAGCGGTCAGCGGCGAACCGGGGGACGTTGTGACGGACATCGTCACGGGTCGCGCGCGGGATGTGCTGCCGGCGCGTACAGAGTTGCAGGCGGAGGATGATGCCTCGGTGACCATCCTCGATGTGCCCGCGGACATTGCGACGCGCATGAGTGTTCTACCCAAAGCCATTTTTGAACCGGGGGGCAATGTCACCTATACGCTGGGGGTACAGAATATTTCCGCGGTCGATGATGTCACCATCGACAGCCTGGCAGACTCACTCGTGGGCGTGCCCGGCGGGACTTGTGTGACACCATTTACACTGGCGCCCGGTGAGGTGTACACCTGTGAGTATGGCGGCTCAGTGAGTGGTAATGCGGATGACAGCCGTACAAATGTCGCCACGGTCTCCGGCCTCGACGACGACGGGCTCCCGGTTTCGGACCGGGCTGCGGCCAGCGTCTTCATTCTCGGTGCGCCACCGACCATCGAGGTTCGTAAAATCGCCTTGCCTCCCGTGGCATTGGCGTCCGGCAGCCCCGTGGCTTTCCTGGTGGTCGTGCAGAACACCTCCTCGGGTTCGGATCCGGTCACCCTGACCGGAATGGTCGATGACGTTTACGGCAACCTCGATGGCCTGGGAACCTGTAGCCTGCCGCAGACCCTGCAGCCGGCGCCGGGGGCGGACGCTTCCTATACCTGCCAATTCGTCATCGACGACGTCTCCGGTACCGCCGGCTCGACATTGACCAACACGGTCCTGGTCAGCGGCGAAGATGATGAGGGCACGGCAGTGGAAGGTTCGGACCAGGCCACGGTGAGGTTTGTCGATGTGGCGCCGCCGGCTGAGCCCGCATTGACACTCTTCAAGCTGGCCTCGCCGGCCGAGGTGCCAGAGACCGGGGGTAATGTCACTTATACGCTGGCGCTGATTAACAGCGCGGAAGTCGCGGATGCGGATCTCGACCTCGAAGTCACGGGCCTTTCCGACGATCTGTACGGTGACCTGGCGGGCAAGCTCGACTGCACGCTGCCCATCAGCCTGGCGGTCGGTGACATCGTGCTTTGCCAGTTCACCGAGCCGGTTCATGGCGCCGCCGGTGAGGTGGTGACAGACATCGTCACGGCCACGGCGGCGGACCAGCTGGGGCGCCCGGTGGTCGTGACCGCCCAGGCCAGCGTCACCGTGACGGATGTTCCTGCCAGCATCGCCGTCGAGAAAACGGCAATGCCCACCAGCCTGGTCGAGCCGGGCGGGGACGTCGAGTTCACCGTGGTCGTGGTGAATGACGGGCTCGTCGATACGGTTGAGATCGACTCGCTCCTGGATACCGTGCACGGTGACCTGCTCGCCAATCCTGCCTGTTCTGCGGTGCCGCCCCTGGCCCCGGGTGACCGCTATACCTGCACGTACGTCCAGCCCGTCAACGGGCAGCCCGGTGATACCGAGTTGAGCACGGTAACGGCCGTGGGCGAGGACGACGACGGCCTGCCCGTGCAGGGCAGCGCCCAGGCGACCGTGGCGATCCTGGACACACCGCCGTCGATCACGGTAAGCAAGCGCGCTTCGCCCAGTGCCTTGCCCGCATCGGGCGGTACAGTCGAGTACGAGGTCACGGTCACCAATACCTCGCAGATCGACGCGGTGGAGCTGGACAGCCTGGTGGACTCGATGTTCGGTGACCTGGACGGGCGCGGTAATTGCTCGGTGCCCCAGACACTGGCGCCCGGCGCCGTGTACAGCTGTTCCTTCGAGGCGGACGTTGCCGGTGTGGCGGGGCAATCCCATCGCAACGAGGTGCAGGCCATTGGTACGTCTGATGACGGCGAAACGGTAGCCGCAAGCGCCAATGCGATTGTGCGCTTACTCGGTGTCATGGGTATCCCGGCCACGGGCTTGCCGGGGCGGGCTCTCCTGTTGCTGCTGGTGATGTTGTTCGCGGCGCTGGCGGTGAGGCGTTACCGGGCGGATTGAACCGCCTCTCCGGCCTTGCAAACGGCCCTTTCAGGCCGTACATTCAGCCAATGAAGCCCGGATTCACATGCAGGATGTTTGAGCAGCGCCGCGAACCGCGACGTACACGCCTACATTCACGGGCCGGGTGAGCCAAGTCGTAACAATACGAACACGACATGAACGAGACCCAGCCAAGGCTGGGTTTTTTATTTTCCGGTTCATCGCCGGGAATGCAGGGAATACGCGATGAAACATTTTCTGACCACGCAGGACTGGAGCGTCGAAGAGCTTTCCGGCCTGCTCGACCTGGCGGACCGGCTCAAGGCCAACCCCATCAACGACAGCCTGCGGGGCAAGTCCGTGGCGCTGCTGTTCCTGAACCCGTCGATGCGTACGCGCACGTCGTTCCAGGTGGGCGCGCAGCAGATGGGCGCGATTGCCGTGGTGCTGGCGCCGGGGCAGGACGCCTGGGGCGTGGAGTTCAATCCCGGCGTGGTCATGGACGGCGACGCGGAAGAGCACATCGCCGAGGTGGCGGGTGTGCTGTCCCGGTATGTCGACCTGATCGGCCTGCGCGCGTTTCCGAAGTTCCAGGACTGGTCGACGGACCGCACCGATCCGGTCATCCGGTCGCTGGCGAAGCACGCCTCGGTGCCGGTGATCAACATGGAAACCATCGTCCATCCCTGCCAGGAGCTGGCGCTGATGCAGACCCTGCGGGGCCGCTTCGGTGATATTGCCGGGCGCAAGATGGTGCTGACCTGGACCTACCACCCGCGGCCGCTGAATACCGCGGTGGCCAACTCCGCACTGCTGATCGGCACGCGTTTCGGCGCCGACGTGACCCTGCTGTGCCCCAGCGAGGAATACCTGCTGGACGAGCAGTTCATGACCGCCGCGCAGGCCAATGCCCGGGCGAGCGGCGGCTCGCTGACGGTCAGCCACGACATCGAGTCCGCGTACGACGGCGCCGAGATTGTCTACGCCAAGAGCTGGGGCGCACTGCCGTTCTATGGTCGGCCCGAGGAAGAGTGGGCGCTGCGCAAGCACAACAAACATTTCATTGTCGACGAGGCCAAGATGGCCCTGACCAATAACGGTGTCTTCAGCCACTGCCTGCCGCTGCGGCGCAATGTCAAAGCCACCGACGGCGTTATGGATGCCGACTACTGCCTGGCCATCGACGAGGCCGAGAACCGCCTGCATGTGCAGAAGGCATTGATGATGACCCTCGCGGGAGCGAACGCATGAGCACGACCGAGCAGAAATTTGATGGCCAGAAGATCGTCCTGGCCTTTTCCGGTGGCCTGGACACCAGCTACTGCGTCCTGGCGCTGAAGGAACAGGGTTTCGAGGTGCACACCGTGTTCGTCGACACCGGCGGCATCGCGCCCGAAGAGGTCGAGTGGATCCGCGAGCGCGCCGAGTCGCTGGGTGCGGCGAAGCACCACCTGCTGGATGTCAGCGAGGCGATCTGGGATGAGTTCGTCACGCCGCTGGTCTGGAGCCACGCGCGCATGCTGGGCGAATACCCGCTGCTGTGCTCCGACCGCTACCTGATCGTGCGTCGCAGCCTGGAACTGGCCGACGAGCTGGGCACCAGGCACTTCGCCCACGGCTGCACCGGCATGGGCAACGACCAGCTGCGCTTCGACCAGACCGTGCGCAGCGTCGGCGATTACGTGATCCACGCGCCGGTGCGTGACCTGCAAAAGGTCACCAACGACGTGCGCAACCACGAGATCAGCCTGCTGGAAGCGGCGAACGTCGAAGTGCCGAAGAAATCCGGCCAGTACTCCATCAACGAAAACCTGCTGGGCGTGACCATTTCCGGCAGCGAGATCGATCGCTTCGAGGCGCCCGGCCCCGACACGCGCGCGCTGTCACGGCCGCGCGCCGAATGGCCGGAATCCGCGCTGGAGATGCGCGTGACCTTCGAGGCCGGCGTCGCGGTCGCACTGGACGGCGAGCGCCTGGACGGCCCGGAGATTCTCGGCCGGCTGAACAAGGCCTTTGGCCAGTACGGCGTGGGCCGACACATCTACACCGGCGATGTCAGCATCGGCCTGAAGGGCCATATCGTGTTCGAATGCCCCGGCATCGATGCACTGCTGTGCGCGCACCAGGCGCTCGAGGACACGGTCAACACCAAGCTGCAGAACCAGTTCCGCCATATCGTCGCCCAGCGCTGGGCCGAGCTGGTCTACACCGGCTTCTTTTACGAGCCCCACAAGACCGACCTGGAGGCCTACCTGTCCTCGTCCCAGGTGGCCGTGGACGGCACGGTCACCCTGCGCACCGAGGGCGGCAGCGTACTGGCCGTCGCGGTGGAATCGCCGAACATGCTGGTCGAAGAAGGCGCGGTCTACGCGCAAAGCGCCAGCTGGACGCCGGAGGAAGCCGAGGGCTTCATCAAGCTGCTTGGCCAGAGCTCAACGCTGGCGGCGCGGGTACGGAAATAGTAAGCGGTAAGCAGTAAGCAGTAAGCAGTGAGCAGTAAGCAGTGAGCAGTAAGCAGTGAGCAGTAAGCAGTGAGTAGGGAGACCGGGTTTTTCTGCTTACCGCTTACTGCTCACCAAGAGTGAGTTTCAATGAAATGAACAAAGTTCTTGAACACCTGGAGGCGCTCGTGGGTTTCGATACCCAGAATCCGCCGCGGGACTTTGACGCGCAGTCGCCGATCTTCGCTTACCTGGCGGAGACGCTGGGCGATGGCTTTGCCATCGACGTGACCGATCATGGCAAGGGGCGGGTGACGTTCCATGCGCGGCGTGGTGAGCCGTCGATATTGTTCAATGTGCACCTGGACACCGTGCCGGTGCTGGATGGGGCGGCTCGGCCGCCACTGGAACTGGTCATCGAGGACGGCAAGGCCTATGGCCGTGGCGCCTGCGATATCAAGGGCGCGGCCGCCTGCCTGCTGGCGGTGGCGGAAACCACGGATGCGCCGCTGTCGCTTCTGTTCACCACGGACGAGGAAGGCGCAGAGGGCTGTTGCGTGGCCGAGTTCCTGGCGTCGGGCGAAGCCGCGCGTTACGCGCAGGTGGTGGTGGCCGAGCCAACCGAGTGCGTGGCGCAGTTTCGCCACCGCGGGTTCCTGTCGGCACGGGGCCGGTTCGCCGGCGTGGGTGGGCACTCCTCCGAGGCACGGGCCCTGGCCGACAATGCCATTCATCGCATGGCGCGCTGGAGCGCCGCGGCCCTGTCACTGGCGGAGACGATGGCCGAGCAAGGCCGCCGCAGCTGTTTCAATATCGGCACGGTCTCCGGCGGCGTGAAGTCGAACGTGATCGCCGACCACGCCGATATTTTCTGGAGCGCCCGGCTGGCGCCCGGCGACAGCAACGACGATTTTCTGCAGGCCGTGGCTGAACTGGATGGCGGTGAGCACGTCACCTGGACCACTTCATTCTCCGGGCCGCCGCTGCCGACAGCCGGCCATGACGATGCCGCCGCAAGGCAGTTCGCGGCGCTGAACGGCCTCGACACCGGCGATGGCCTGGATTTCTGGACGGAGGCCTCGTTGTTCGGCGCCGCCGGTCTGCCCGCCCTGGTCCTGGGGCCGGGCAATATTGAACAGGCCCACGTCGTCGACGAGTGGGTCAGCCTGGAACAGTTGGAGCGTGCGTACGGCATTTACGGCGCGCTGGTAAACGACCATGTCTGAAATTCGTGAAACGGTCCTCGAACTGCTGGCCCAGCTGGGCTCCAGTCGCGAGGCCCGCCAGTACTTAAAGGAGTTCTCCTCGGTCGGGGAATCCCGCTTCGCGGTGGTCAAGGTGGGCGGCGGTATCCTGCTCGACCACCTGGATGAACTCGCCTCGGCACTCGCGTTCCTGCACCGGCTCGGGCTGCGCCCGGTGGTGCTGCACGGCGCCGGCCCGCAGGTGGATGCCGCGCTGGACAATGCCGGCGTGGAAAGCGAGCGGATCGACGGCCTGCGGGTGACCACCGAGGACGTGATGGCGGTGGCGCGACCGGTCATCTACGAGCAGACCATGCGCCTGGTGGACGCCCTGGAAAAGCGCGGCATCCGCGCCCGGGGCATCCAACACGGCATTTTCCGCGCGAAGGTGCTCAATCGCGAGAAGTACGGCCTGGTCGGCGAGATCACCGATATCGACCTCGACCCGTTGGAGCGCACTATCGACGCGGGTGCGTTGCCGGTGCTGACCTTCCTGGGCGAATCGCCCTCGGGCCAGGTGCTGAACATCAATGCCGATGTGGCCGCGCGCGAACTTGTGTGGGCGATCAAGCCGCACAAGATCATTTTCCTGACGCCGGCCGGCGGCCTGCTGGATCGTGACGGCCGCGTGATTTCCGCGGTCAGCCTGACCAATGATTACGACGCGCTGATGCGCGAGCCCTGGGTGCATTCGGGCATGCGCCTGAAGCTGCAGCAGATTCACGAGTTGTTGATGGGGCTGGACGCCAGCGCCTCGGTTTCGATCACCTCGGCGAACCAGCTGACCCGCGAGCTCTTCACCTACCGCGGCGCCGGCACCCTGGTCCGTCGTGGCGAGGCCATTGACCTGCACGAACCGCCGGATGACGCGGTCATGGACCAGGTCATCGAGCGTGTCGAATCATCATTCGGCCGCGAGCTGCGCGAGGACTGGCGCGACAGGCTGCACAAGCCCGCGGTGCTGATGTCCGCCACCGGGCGCGCCGCCGCCGTCGTGGTCGAGGGCGCGGGCAGCGTGCCGTACCTGGACAAGTTCGTCGTCACGCCCGAGGCGCAGGGCGAGGGCCTGGGCGCGGCGATGTGGCAGGTGCTGCGCGCGCGCTACCCGACGATGTACTGGCGCTCGCGCAACACCAACCCGATCACGCCGTGGTACTTCCAGCAGGCCGATACCAGCGACCGCAAGGGCAAGTGGGTGGTGTTCACCATCGGCATTGAGGAGCCGGACCTGCGTCGCCAGGTGGTCAAGGAAGCCCTGCGCCGTGACCCGGGCTGGGCGGGGGAAGAAGGCGAATGAAGACCGTCGCGCTCATTGGTGGCCGCGGCTACACCGGCGCGGAACTGTTGGGCCTGCTGGCCAGGCACCCGGGGCTGGACCTGGCGTTCGCCAGTTCCACCAGCCAGGCGGGCCTGCCGGTACGCGAGATCTGCCCCGCGTGGCCGGACGCGGAAGCAAAGCTTGTGGCGCTCTCCGCCGACGCCGTCCCGACCCGCTCGGCGGATGCCTGGGTGTTGGCCGTTCCCAACGGCGCGGCGGCCGAGTGGGCGGTGGCCATCGAAGCCGCGCATCCCGATGCTGTCATCATCGACCTGAGCGCGGACTACCGCTTCGATGAGGACTGGGCCTACGGCCTGCCCGAGCTGAACCGGGATGCCATCATCGGTGCGAAACGAATTGCCAACCCCGGCTGCTACGCGACCGCCGCGCAACTGGCGCTGGCGCCCATTGCCGACCGGCTGGAGACCACGCCGTCGCTGTTCGGGGTATCCGGGTACTCGGGCGCGGGGCGCACGCCGTCACCAAAGAACGACCCCGAACGCCTGGCGGACAACCTGATGCCCTACGCGCTCGCCGGCCACATGCACGAGCGTGAAGTGTCCCACCGGCTGGGTCGGCCGGTACGGTTCATGCCGCACGTGGCGTCATTTTTCCGCGGCATCAGCATGACCGTCGCGGCGCGGCTGGAGTCGCCGGTGACGGTGGACGATCTCGAAACCCTGTACCGTGAGCGCTATGCGGACGAACCGCGCGTGAGCGTGAGCCGCGAGATTCCCGAGGTCACGACCGTACGGGAAACGCCCGATGCCATCGTCGGCGGGTTCACCGTGTCGCCGGATGACCCCTGCGAGATTACCGTGGTCAGCGTGCTCGACAACCTTTCCAAGGGCGCCGCCAGCCAGGCGCTGCAGAACCTGAACCTGGCCCTGGGCCTGGACGAACACATGGGACTGGACACATGAGCGGACCGATCTGGAAAAAGGATGGCGCGTCCGGCGCGCCGGACGCCGCGGTCATGGATTTCCTGGCCGGGGAAGACGTGGTCCTGGACCGGCAGCTGATCGATTTCGACATTACTGCCAGCCAGGCGCACGTGCGCGGGCTGCAGGCCATTGATGTGCTGACCGAAGACGAGGCGGACAAGCTGGTGAGCGGCCTGGCGCGCATCCGCGAAAAGCTCGCCGCCGGTGAGCTGAAACTCGACACTTCGTTCGAAGACGGCCATTCCGCGCTGGAAACCTGGCTGACCGAAATGCTGGGCCCGGTGGGTGGCAAGGTACATACCGGCCGCAGCCGCAACGACCAGGTCGCCGTGGCGATGCGGCTCTATCTGAAGGATCGGCTCGGAAGACTGGCCGATGTCTGCCTGCAAACGGCCGATGCCCTGCTCGAGCGTGCGCAGGCCGAGGCCAATATCCCGATGCCGGGCTACACGCACCTGCAACGGG